>Ga0182024_10000064_pt1 | contig 197537 bp, 191 predicted proteins | sample P32metaG_FD_120480 | JGI IMG/M metagenome (GOLD analysis project Ga0182024, IMG submission 120480) | Permafrost microbial communities from Stordalen Mire, Sweden - P3-2 metaG (Illumina Assembly) | ecosystem: Environmental > Terrestrial > Soil > Wetlands > Permafrost | place: Sweden: Stordalen...
GCGCTGCGCGCCCACGATACTTATCTCAGTAGTGCCCGACCGGGAGTTGACGAAAGCGAGAAAGCCGCTTAACTGACCATGAAGCCGCTGCTCAATCCTAACAACCGAGCGGACATCACCGAATTGGTAATTCTTACACGCCACCACAACATAGAAGCCGGCAGATCAGAGTTGAGTTTTATATAATCTAAGAAAATGCGTGATAGCACATGGCAGATAAGTTGCTGAATTCCGCTATCGCGATGCGCCCAAGCGGCTAAGAAAATCGCCTAGCCCACAGGATCACTAACAGGCATCCAGGGTGAGGTGGCATGATAGTGAAACCTACGAATCCTTCGAGTCCTCTGCCCGCATTCTGAACTTACCTATGAGATTAGATCTGTGACGAATGCGCGAGCTACGCCCGCTTTCTCGAAAAGGCAGGGCGAGGAATCAGGCGGGTGGGCACCGCCCCAAAAAAAGGGCCAACGCCAGCGGGGCCGGGGCGGTCATATCCGGCCCTCGTCAAACCCATAGAGGCGATCACTTGAAAGTGCAGGCCTTGCAGAACGGAACCGCATCGAGGTTGCGCTGATCGTGATACCCGCGGACTTCGCGCAGCCGCGGATGGTTCCAGAGCTCCGCTATCGTTGCGTGGCGAATGTCACCGAGCGATTCGCGCGTGTTACCTAAGTACTGGTAGCCGCAAAGAGGGACGCTGCCATTCCAATGAATGTAGAACTCGCGCCGGATGTCGCGGCATTTGGTATCGCGCACCTCGCCGGTCGGCGGCGTCGGGTAGTAGAGATAGTTGTACTTTACAGTGTCGGATATCGCGAGCCATTCCTCGCGAAAGCGCAGAAGTTCCGCCGGGCTCTCATTGGGAAAGATGACGTGGCGGATTTCCACCTCAGGACCGCGACGCTTAAGCCTCGATCGCGCGTGATGAAACTCGGTCACCGCACGCTTGATATCGAGATAGTCGCCGCCCACCCTTATGCGCGCGAATGACTCAGGATCGAGCCCATCGATAGAGACCGTCAGATTGCGAACGTTCCACGAAGTTATCTGCTCGGGAGAAAATCGCTTGAACAATTCTCCATTGGTGTAGAGATACGCGACTATGTTGTGGTGTGTGAGTAGAGCCATCAGGTTCCCGAGTTGTGGATGCAGGGCCGGCTCGCCCAGCCCGACGATCTTCACGGTACAATCGCGATGCCGCGCGACTTCGCTGGTAATCTTCGGGAACAGGTCGGGATCCATGTACCCCAGCCCTCGATGGGCTACAGTTAGGGTGCGGGGGCAATGGCGGCAAGCCAGGTTACAATCGTTGGTAGGCTCTAGATTCACCCGTGATGGGAACGCGGCGAGCGGGAACGCATATGGCAGCTTGTAGTAGAACCATTGGTAGAATTGCCGAGGTGTTCGGACGTGTGAGACCTCGCGCGCGTAGCGGGGTATCGAGAGTAGGACCTGACGAAAGCGTTTCCGGTCGAGCTTTCTGGCGGCGGTTTCCTGAGACATAGACATAACCCCTTTTAGCCCCCAAGCTCCCGAAGGATCATATGACATCGAATCGATCGTTAGTAGTGGGCAGCATCATCTTGTTAGCGTCAGTCGCATTAGGAGTACGCGACGCGTCGGCGGCCGGCCCTATGCACTTTCCTAATCTGGCGCCGGGCGCGGCACTCCCAGGCGGCGCACAATGTGCCGCATGGGTTAAATCATCGCCGGCGGCATCGGAAGTTCGGTCGGAAAATAGCACGGCCAACATGACTATCCCGACGGCCGACGAATTGGCCGCGTTTCACGCGCGCCCGCTTTTCAGCGCTTCCGCACCGGCCTCGGACTTCGCGCTGGTCGACGGCAACTTCACCGGAACTACGGATCAGATCCTAAGATGGGCCGCGTGCAAATGGGGAATCGACGAAGATGTGTTTCGCGCGCAAGCGTGGGAGGAAAGCAAATGGAAGCAGTCGGCGGCGGGTGACGAGCGCAACGATCCTAACCTCTGTCATGCGGGCGCATGGAACGGATGGGACGGGACTTCATGCAAGCAGTCTTACGGCATCCTTCAGGTCAAGGTCTATGACTATAACACCTGGCCGGAAGCGCGCGATTCCACCGCGTTCAACGCGGACTTCAGGGCCGCACAGCATCGCGCGTGCATGAATGGCGACATCCATTATCTTAGCGAGCGCACCCCACTGCCGCCCTACCCTACCTATCCGACTTCAGACCCTGACCTCGCGACCTGGGGATGCATCGGGAACTGGTTCAGTGGCGGATGGTACGACCAAGGCGCCAATAACTACATCTCCCACGTCAAGCAGTCACTCGCCGCGCGACCGTGGACACAGCTAGGTGGCGGCCTCTGAGCTAGTCAAGATGCGTTTGTCAGTGTGCTCCGATTGGCGAAGTACCTAGCAGGCTGTTGAAAAAGTCCTTTCAACCGCCTGCGCCCTCACTCTTGTCCCTCCCAGTAGGGAGAGATGATAAAGGAAAGCAGCCAGTTTTTGGACCCAGGGTGTTGAACCCTTTTTTGCGCATCCTTCGCCTTGTACCATTTCTCAACGCCCTGCTAGGGAAGGGGATCTAGCAGGTTGTCGAGCTCGGCTCCGTTAGCGGTATCGCAGTATACCTTGGGAGGCCGCCTGATCTCGCTCTGCTGCATTACCGGATGGTCTAAGACATGCAACACATAGATTTGATCGATCCACGCGGCGTTCTTGAAGATTCGCTGACCCCGCAAGAATCGATGGCGATCGATCTTGCGCATCCGATTCGCCGCGTTAAACTCCTCGACCGCGAGCATTTCCCCAGTGAAGCGGCTGTTGCTGATATGGACGATATCGTCGAGGTAGATGAGCGTAGTGGGAAGGTACTTCAGCGGATCCTGATTCGCGAACAAAGCCAGCGCATCGACCGCGGAAGAATAGTAGTCGATGTCGATCGAGCAAAAGCCAAGCGGCGACTGTGGGCTTAGCTGGCGCGCAAACATCGGGACGGTATCGCTCAGTTCTCCTAAAATAAGCTCCGCGCTTGACGGCAACGCCCGCCTGAGACGCTCGATGTTCATCGGGAAATCTCCCGCCTGATAGAGATCCGGATGATCGCGATAGTCACGTGGCGGCGGCATCCCGCGCCCGCTGTCAAAGCCGACCACCTTGATCTGAATTCCGGTAAGTGATGCGACGCTGCGGGCAATCTTGCACAGATTGAGTATGCCGTCGCCATCCGCTACCCCGAACTCCGCGACCGTGACCGACTTGAGCCCTCGTTCCTTTGCGAGGTCTGCAGCGGTAAGGGTGGAATAGGCATAGTGGCGGCGGCGCACGAGGTCGAAGGCGACTTTGGAACGATAGGAGCCGAGGGCGGCAACAAATGCCGAGGCAAGATTAAGATGGATCGGATCCCCAAGTCGTTCACGGAGTCGCTCGCTCCAGCCTCTTCTCTGAATAAGGGTTAACGTCGAAGGTTTCGTTGGGAACCTCGTATGAGAGAATCAGACATGATCGGGATTGAGTCTTAGACGCTGTGGGCGGTTCGTATTCGGGACAAATTGAACATGAAAAGGTCCGAAAGCTGGAAGACCGTGCAGCAAAGCGTCTTTCGGGGCTCCAACACCTCGACGTACTCCGAGATGGCTTTTATGCCCAAAAGTTATCATCACCATAAAGTTATCATCAAAAGATCAGTGGTGCGAGCCCCAGTCCTCGGCGCAACTGAGTATGTCGATCTGGCGGCTATGCAGCACGGCTTGGTACTTCTGCCAAAATGAGTTGTCGATCGCGCGTTGCAGGCGCGGCTCGTGCGAGCGCCATCGTCGATAAGAGCTTGGTCCGCCGTTATAGGCCGCATAAATCGAGCGCGCCAGCTCATCAGGGTTTTGCGCGCTGTAAGCGCCACGCTTCAGCTCGGTGCCATCGAGCAGCCGGGCGAGGATTTCCATTCCGGCGCTCGCATTGTAGAGCACGTCCCATTCGAGCCGGTCTATATTGTAGAAGCCGCGCCATACGTACTTATTGACCTGCATCAGGCCGATATCGTTGGTTGACGATTCGAGATAGGTAACGCGATTGCCGTCGATGACGAACTGCCGCCAGCAGCTTTCCTGCCACGCAGTAGCTTTTACCATCCGCAGGTAGAGCGGACGGAATCGATAGTCGATATTTTCATCGGCGATCTCGCGCTGTGCGCCGTACTGAAGGAGCTGATCGTAGTTGCCGCGATATTCGGTGGCATTGCCCGAGGTAACTACCACACGCTTCAGCTTTTTCGCGAGGTCCTGCAGCCGCGCGACCATATCGATTTTTTTCAGCGCGGGTTCTGCCGCATCCGCATCGTCAGGCGTCAACAGCCATAGTGGAAACTTCAGTAGCGATATCGGCGCTGGGGTCGGCACGGATGTCGGAGCGGCGGAGGGAGAGGGCGAAATGTTTGGCGAAGGGGTTGGCGAATTCTTCGGCGAGATCGTTGGCGAGATGGTTGGCGAATTCTTTGGAGTGACGGTTGGCGTGATGGTGACGGTGGGCGGATTCGCGGTGGGCGAGAGCGCGGCGGACGGCATCGGGGTTTGAGGCGGCGCGGCAGTGCTGCGAATCTCGGCGGCCACCGTCGCGGAGATCGAAGCGCTCGATGTGGGCGACGGCGTCTCGGAAGCGCTCGCAGTCGGCGTCGCGACGATGCTGCTTTCGGTGTCGAGCGGACCCTCCGACGCGAGCGGCTCCTTCACGTGAAACATCTTTCGCAGCTCGGGATCTTCCTGGAACCCGAATGAGAGCGGGTCGCCGGTAGCGTTCGGACCGATCATATGCGCGAGGCGGCGCAGGTCCTCGGCCGAGATCCTGACGCCGAGAGCGGGCGCAACCTGATCGAGTGCGAACAGCGCATCGCCCGCCGACATGAAGGAGAGGAACTGCAGCGATTGACTGCCGAGGGTGCCGCGCTGTGCCGCCTCGCGGATGATCTGGCCGAGGCGTTGCCATTCATCGATAAACAGCAACCGAATCGGATCGGCGCCGCCCGTTTGCGGATGCGCGAGGGCGTCGACCAGGCGATGGCGGCTGTCGAGCAGCAGCGCGAGCAGGTCGTCGCGCAACTGTGGGTCCTTGCTGGTCTCGCCCATCTGCTTGATGGCGAAGACCAGGAACGAATCCCATTGATCGATTTTCTTCTCGAACTCGGCGAGTTCCTGCGGCGTCAATTGGGCCGGCGCCGGGGGAAGCGGAAGCGCGGGCAGCGGCGGGACGGTCAGATCGATTATCGCGCGCACTCCGGCATCTTCCGCACGCAGTTCCGGCTCCGCGTGCAGGGTGGCAAGCGTTTGACCGACGCGCTCGGCGACCTCGGGCGGTGCACCGGCTTTGACCAGTTCCTTGAAATTCTCGAACGCGGGACTGAGATCGAATGAAAACGTCTCGATGAGCGGAATGAAATTCTGCTTGATGAGATCGAACCCTTGGCCGGCCAGCAGGGTCTTCTGATGGTTTTGGTCGTATAGATTGATGTCGGTGACGCGAAACTTTAGCTGCAGATGCGGCGCCATGTAGGGCGCGGTTTCCGCCTCGATGATTCCATTCCATACAATCGGGCTGACGCATTGCGAGCCCATCATCACGCCGATCATCAGGCTGCCATCGGTTTCGAGTTTCACATTGTTGCCCGCACGCGAGAACCGAGGATGCTCAGCATAGAAATACTGGCATTGATCGGAACCGTTCCAGATCGGTGCGCGGCCGTGATCGGTGTAGAGTTGCTGACGCAGCGCGGCGCCGAGCGCGAGATAATCGATCGTCAGCGGGATGCGCACCAGGTGCTCGGGCACCGTCGCAGTCGCGGGACCGGCGGCCGTTTGCGCGCGCGCGTGTCCCGCGCTCATGGCAAGAACTACGAATAGTAGGATTATCGATACATTGAGACGACAGACGCCGCTAAAGGTTGGGCGGAATAAGGGCGAGTGGCAGCGGCGCATATTTAATCTTTGATTAGTAGACCTCGATTTGGAATAGCTCGTCGAGATCAGGAGCGAACAACCTCGCCTGACGCAAGCGGGTCTATGAACACCCCCACCTTGCAACGAATCGAAAAGCGGAAGAATAATCGTGGTGGGTGCGTCCATGAACTCGGACAGACAGACCAGTTTTTATGAGGCAGAAATCCCGCAGGCGTCGCGCGAACTCAAGGATTTCAGAACGTCGCCGGACTACGAGCCCCCATTTCAAATCATTCGCCGCCGCATTATCGACGATTTTTTCGAAGGCAAGCTGACCATCGACGCGACCATCGTGATCCGGGTCGGCGAGCTCGAGGAAACCGAGGCGGCGCGCGGCGTCGGCGTCGTCAATGCGCTCGATACCGCGCTGCGTAAGGCGCTGCTCAAATATTTTCCGTCGGTATCCATCATCAAAGTCACCGAAACCTACACGCACGGCAGCGGCGAATCGACCGAGGCCGAAGTCATTTCGGTGAAAAAGTTTTCCGACGGGACCCAGGCGTGGACCACGATGGCGAAGTCATCCGACGCGGTCGAGGCGAGCTGGAAGTCGCTGGTCGACGGCTACGAATGGCGCATCTACACCGAGACTCTCAAGGCGCGGCGCGCATCGGAAAATCCGCGGCTCTCAAGGCGTTAGCTATTTCAATGGATCAGGCGCAGGCGTCGTCCTCGAACCCATCCAGCGGCAAGGCTACCCGCGGAATGCTGGCAATCCTTTATGACGGCGCATGCGAGATGTGCCGCACCAGCGTGCAAGCGATCGAAAAATTCGATTCGTCGGGGAAGATCGAGCCGATCGATCTGCACAACCCCGAGGCGCGCGCGAAATTTCCCGCGCTCGAGATGAAGGACCTGCTCGAGGAGCTGCACGCCGTCGATGATCAAGGGACAGTGTATCGAGGGGCGCGCGCCATCAACGAAATCCTCCGCATGCAGCCGGGCATCCGGGGATGGCTCGCGTATGCATGGTATATCCCCGGCTATGCGTGGCTGGCCGAGCGCCAGTACAAACGCATCGCGGCCAGCCGCTATCAACGCGACGCCTCGGGCCAGTTGCGCCAGGCTTCCGATCACCACTGACATCCCCGATACTGATGGGCCCGATGCCGACGCGCAGGTTCGAATCGCTGATGGCATTGTTCATCGCGGCTTCGATCGCCGGATGCGCCACGCAGCAGCCGTACCTCGTAGCGCCTCAAATCTCCGATAAGACAGCAGACCAGGTCGCCGATGAGCCTCACGCCTCGGCGCGTCCGCTCCCATACAAAGGACGCCTGGTTGAGGGCGACCCGGCCGAACTTCCGCCGGCTGTCGCGCAGGCGCTGTCCCCCAATGCGCCGCTGACGTTCACCTATCGCGAGGAGCTGACTCACGACGAGTACCACATCCCGATGATCATCTCGGCGCTCGATCCGGTGACCTACGCGGGCTCGCCGCTGGGCGATTACGGGGTGACCGCGAACGCGACGCTGACGATTTACCAGGGCGACAAGGCGATCGCCGACTACACCGCCAAGGCCCACGTCTCAAAATCCTACAATCTGTATTCGGAGCCGAAGCATTCGGAGCTGGAACGTGCTGCGCGCGACGCGGTTCGCGAGCGCATCGATCAGAAGCTCTATGGCGATGCCGATCGAATCGCGCGCGCCGTCGCGGGTCCAGCGCCGACGGTCCCCGAATGAATCGATCGCTGCTGATGATCGCCGTGGGAGCATCGATGATTGCGGCGGGATGCGCGGTGACGGGGCGTCCGTTTGAAAAAGCCTCGCTGCGATCGAATGACCAGGTGATCTACGTCTATCGCCCCTACAGCTACTTCGGATCGCTGGTAAAGCCTTCGGTGACCTGCGGCGAAGACACTGCGCGCATCGGCCCAGGCGGCTATCATGCGTTCGTGGAGCCCGCCGGCAAGGTGTTGTGCAGCGTCGAGACCGAAACCGCCGATGAGGTCGAGATACCGGCCGACCCGCGCGTGCATTACATCCGCGAGGAAATCGGATGGGGCACGATGATCGGCCATCCGCATCTGAATCCGATCGACCACGACCTCGCGCAGTCCGAGATCCAAAGCTGCTGCGTCGCCGAGCCGTAACCGCGACGCCCCGCCGGCGTACCTCATATTCATCGGGCGCATCGATACCTGCGCACACATCCGCGTGCGCCAATTCGAGCCGGGGGCGAATCAAAATGCTGCACGGTCGTACGCTGGCCGCCTCAATCGCCATGATGATTTGCATCGAAGGGTGCGGGCTGGCCTACCAGGCCGCCTCCGAACATCGCGCCGCCAAGATGGATGAACAACTGCAACCAGGCATGACGTTCTCCCAGGTTGTAAAGCAGTTCGGCGAACCCGATATCGAGAAAAAACCCACCGACACGACGGAGATCTGGAGCTACGCGAAGCACGCCAACAGCAACGACGTCACCGCCGAAGTCTTCTATACCTCGGCCAAGGAAGGCGACGCCGGAACCTTCGAGGACCTGAAATTCGTGGATGGAAAGCTCGCCTCATGGAGCGAGAGTCAGCATACGATGGAGCCCAAAGAACGCTCCGAGATCACCACTACTCTCAGCTATGGACGTGGCGGCGGCGGGGGTCGGCGCAATGGGGCCGGAACCGACGCATCGTCGGGCTCGTCCGGCTCCTCCGGTTCATCAGACCCCTCGGATATGGATTTCTCGCCACCGCCTGCCCCGAGCAGTCGTCCGAACCCGTTCTCGGTGACGTTCTAATCCGAAAAAGGACTGCGTTTGTACACTGGCTGCTAGCGTGTTACTCATCGAAGTTCCGAAAATTGTCGATTGATTAGCGCATCGAGGGGGGACTCTGATGACCGAACGAAAGCGTCTGGCCGCCGTTTTGTCGTTGGCGGTTTTGTTGTGTGGAGCACCAGCGCTAGCGCAGAACACCCCCAGCATGAACCTCGAAGGAAGCGACGCAACTATATTTTTCACCAATGCTCCAGAGTGTTCAGCAACTTCCTGCACAGGAACTCTGCAAGCGACGGTGTCGGGAGTTCTCGGACAAAGCGTGCAGAATCTCAAATTCACTCTGAACTTCGAAGTTCCGGTTTTGCCGCCATCGAGCAAGTCCGCTGCGCCCGCCAAAAAGCCGAAAAAGCCGACCTTGGAACAGCAGATTCAAGCTCTGCAATCTCAAGTCGAGGCCATCCTGCCTCCGGGATGTCTTCCGGCTCAGGGAACCGGCGCATCGAGCGATGGGGCTTATGCCATAACCTTCGATGGCCAGTTTTGCGTCCCCAACGCCGGCGTGGAGATACTCACGGGACCGGTATCTATAGTTTCCACCTCTGCGCCAATGCCTCCGGACTACAACGTTCCCTGGGCATCCGGCACCTTGGCAGCTTCCGGGAATCCTCATTGCTGCTCCAGCGATTATGTTCCCCATCTGAGTAACGGAATTATCGTCAGCATCGTTGGCGCGCTGGGCCAGGAATACGAGGGGCCGTAAGCTCAGTAACATTCTCAGCACGCTGCGGGCGCGGCCGGAGCTTTCTCCGACGCGTCAAGCTGGTATCTTCAGATGTGTGAAGCCGTTCCACATCTTCAATAGCCTCAGCCGCAGCATCGAGGAATTTCAGCCACAACATCCTCCCGAAGTCAGCATGTACTCATGCGGCCCGACGGTGTATCTGCCGCCGCATCTGGGCAACATGCGCGCGTATCTTTTCGTCGATACGCTGCGGCGCGCGCTCAAGTTCAACGGCTATCGCATCCGCCACGTCATGAACGTCACCGACGTTGGCCATATGACCGACGATGCCGACGCGGGCGAGGACAAAATCGAGAAGACTGCGCGCGCTGAGAAAAAGTCGCCGCGCGAAATCGCCGACCACTACCTCGCCCTGTTTTTGCGCGACATGGATCTGCTCAAGATTGAGCGTCCCGACGTGATCAGCCGCGCGACCGATCATGTTGCCGAGATGATTGAGTTGACCCAGCGGATCATCGACCGCTGCTATGCCTATGTGACGCCGAGCGGAGTGTATTTCGACGTCGAGAAATGGCGCGGCCCCGACAAGATGGGACGGCTATCGCGCCAGAGCCTCGATGAGCAGGCGTCGGGGCAGCGCCTCGAGCATTCGCCCGACAAGAAAAGTCCGCACGATTTCGCGCTTTGGGTGACGGGCAAGCCCGGCCATCTGATGCAGTGGGATTCGCCCTGGGGCCGCGGCTATCCCGGATGGCATATCGAGTGCTCCGCGATGTCGATGAAGTACCTCGGCGAAACCATCGATATTCACACCGGCGGCACCGATCACATCCCGGTCCATCATGAGAACGAGATCGCGCAATCGGAAAGTGCGACCGGCCATCCGTTCGCACGGTACTTCGTTCATAACGCGTTCCTGGTCGAGCGTGCGGGCACCAAGATCAGCAAGAGCTCGGGAAAATTTCCGGTCCTCGATGACATCATTGGCGCGGGTCTCAATCCGCTCGCGTTTCGGCTGCTATGCTTCGGCGCGAAATATCGATCGGAGCTGGTGCTGAGCGATGGCATTCAGTCGGCGCAGAAGAACTTCGACTACATCGCCGAGTTTGTGCGCGGCATGCGCGATGAGGCAGCGTCGGCGTCAGAAGATAGTGGATGGGCGAGCGAATATCGCGAGCGTTTCAATGACGCCATCAACAACGACCTCAACACGCCGCAAGCGCTCGCGGTCGTGCTCGATCTGATTGGCGAGGCCTACCGGCGCGACGACCATCGCATTTGGAATACGCTGCGCGCGCTCGACACGGTCGTCGGCCTCGATGTGGATGCGATCCGGGAAGCGGGGCAGGCCTCGCGCAAGGCGGAGTTTCCGCCCGACGTCGCCAGGCTCATCGAGGATCGTGCGGCGGCGCGGCGCGACAAGAATTTCAAGCGCTCCGACGAGCTCAGGAAGGAACTCGAGGAGCGAGGCTACGATGTTCGCGATACGCGCGAGGGCTCCAGCTACGTCCCTCGCGCGTAGCTGATTTCCACCTTCTCCCTATTCTCTATTGAATCAGTAGCCCAAGCCTTGCCTCCGACATCGCCAACATATATAACTTACCGGACTGACTTAGTAATCTATTCGGAGAATAGTCGGGTGTTTCATCTCGGAACTGGCGAAATAGTCCTCTTCGTAATTGCGTTATTTGCGGCCACCGTCAACGGCGCCATCGGCTATGGATTCTCCTCCCTGACGGTTCCCGTCGCGCTGCTTTTCTTCCCGAACAAGATGCTTGCCCCGGCGCTGGTGCTGGTCGAACTCGCGATCAACACCTGGGTGGTCATCCTTAATCGCCGCAGCCTGAAGGCGGTTCGCAAGCGCGCGACCCCGATTATGATCGGCCTGATCCCCGGCATCCTGATCGGCAGTTTCCTGCTGAAAGGCGCCAACCCAGGGCTACTGAAGTTTGGAACCTACGTCATTCTCCTCCCGATCATCCTGATGCAGGCGGCAGGCTTTCGCCGACCGATTCGCTCCGAGCATCTCGCAGGACTGCCGCTCGGGCTGGGAGTCGGCACGCTCTACGCGACGACCACCATCTCGGGACCACCGCTCGCGATGATGTTCAACAACCAGGGCCTCGACAAGGAAGAATTTCGGGCCGCGCTGGGGACCGTGCGAGTGGTGGAAACGACTCTCACCGCAATCGCCTACGGATTCCTCGGGCTATTCAGCTCGGCGAGCATCCACTTGGCCGCTCCGATTGTGCCTGCGGTTTTGCTCGGCCTGCCGTTGGGATGGTACCTGATTCGCTTCATGCCGGCGGAGACGTTCCGGCGCATCTGCATGAGCTTCGATGCGTGGATTGTGGGATTCGGCCTCGCGCGCAGCATCATTGATTTGAAGCTGCTGAGCGCGGCGGGAGCGTATAGCGTTTGGGGCGTGGTCATAATCTTCGACTTGTTCCTGCTGTATCAATACTTCGTCGCCGGCCGCCTGCGGCCGCGCTCGGAGAGTAACTCCTTCTCGACTGAGGCGGTCCAGCAAAGCTCGATCTGAATCCTCGGGCCGCAACGTTGTTCCGAAGCAAGACGCGATGGCCTCGCGGTGCTAATTTAGCGCCGGAGGCGAATCTCCGATGGCATACTTTCTCGCCAAGACTGAACCCAGCACGTACTCCATCGATGACCTCGAGCGGGACCATCGCACCGCATGGGACGGGGTCGCCAATCCGCAAGCCGTGCGCGCTATCCGCGCGATGCGGCCAGGTGACCGCGTGTTCATCTATCATAGCGGCGGAATCTCCAGCATCGTCGGTATAGCCAGCGTCAAATCGCAACCGCGCGACGACCCCAAGAATCCGAAATCAGCTATCGTCGACCTGGAGTTCGATGCGCGATTGGAGCCGCCAGTCACGTTGGCGGACATCAAAGGAACTCACAAATTCGATGACTGGGCTCTCGTGCGGCAGGGAAGGCTATCGACGATGGAGGCGCCCGAAAAGTTTGCGCATTGGATGCGCGAGCGGTATCCGAAGGCGGGGATTTGAAGAGACCTAACCCCCGACCCCTTCCCTTGAAGGAAGGGGGATCGGAACGACAATAGTCAGCACAAGCGCCTCTCGGATTTCCCTTCCCTCAAGGGAAGGGGCCAGGGGTTAGGTTTGATCGCGCTTGAACATTAGGGCCATGCTCTCTTAGAATCGCGCTGGCGCGGACATCTATTCAGCAGGCCGCGACTCGGCAGGTTGCAAAATGGCGATTGAACTCAAGAAATTCGATACTCGATCACAAACCACCGAAGGGCCCGAGGTAAAACACCTCGACCCTCATCATGCGCCGTACTACCTTCCGATCGCGGATGAAGTCGAAATCTTCGAGGCCGCTTACAAGGCGCGCCTGCCGATCCTCCTGAAGGGACCCACCGGATGCGGCAAGACCCGTTTCGTCGAGCATATGGCGCATCGGCTGTCGGCGCTGGAGAACGGCCCCAATGAGCTCATCACCGTCGCATGCCATGAGGACCTCACCGGCAGCGACCTGGTCGGGCGCTTCCTGATTCAGGCCGACGAGACGGTGTGGGTGGACGGCCCATTGACGCAGGCAGTGCGGCGCGGCGCGCTGTGCTACCTCGACGAAATCGTCGAGGCGCGCAAGGACACCACGGTGCTCATCCATCCGCTGTCGGACCATCGGCGGCTGTTGCCGATCGAAAAGCGCGGCGAGACGCTGGAGGCGCATCCGGGATTCTTGCTGGTGATATCGTACAATCCCGGCTATCAGAGCATCCAGAAAAACCTGAAGCATTCGACGCGGCAACGCTTCATCACCATCGAGTTCAACTACCCGCCGGCGGACAAGGAAGTCGAAATCATCGCGCATGAGGCCGGGGTCGATAAGGACATGGCGATGCAGCTGGCGGTGCTGGGCGAGAAGGTGCGGCATCTGAAGGCGTCGGGGCTGGAGGAAGGCGTTTCCACGCGGCTCTTGATATACGCGGGCGAGCTGGTTCGGCAGGGCATCACGCCGCGGCGCGCGGCCACCGTCGCGGTGACGTGGTCACTGACGGACGAGAACGACAGCAAGCGCGCTATCGATGAAATCGTCAAGGCAATCTTCGCCTCCTGACATAGGCATAACAACAACGGTCACGGTTACGATTTAGCGAGGGGGTAGGATGTCCAAGAACATTCGAGGTTGGGGGGCGGCTCTGATTGGAGGCGCAATTGCTGTTGTCGTGGGAGTGCCGGCGGCGGCGAGAGCGCAGGCACCGGAAGCCAACATCCAAAGCGGACCGCGGCTCGATTTTCCCGCCGGCCTCGCAACTGACGGGGTGACGCTCTACGTAGCAAATAGCCGTAACAACACCATCGACCGGATCGATCTCGCGGGGCATTCGATTGCGTTGCTGGCCGGGACGCTCTTCAAAGAGGGCACCGTCGATGGCGCGGGGACTTCCGCGCTGTTCACCAGTCCGGGTGGCGTCGCGCTGGTGGGAAACGATCTCTACGTGAGCGACACCAACGACTCGACCATTCGCAAGATCGCGATTTCGGGTGCGATGGTTTCCACGGTCGCCGGTTCCGCAAATATCCCCGGCACCGACGATGGCAAGGGCGAGGCTGCTCATTTCAATCTGCCTACGCAAATCACAGCCGATCCCAACGGCAGCCGCATCTTCCTCACCGATACCAACAACAGCACCATCAGAATGATTCAGGTTCCCGACATGGTAGTTAAGACCATCGCGGGACAGGCGCAGACGGATGGCAAGGCGGATGGCCCTCCGAGCAAGTCGGCCTTCAACCGTCCGCGCGGAATCGCGACCGATGGCAAGTTCGTCTACATCTCCGATACCGGCAATAATCAGATTCGCAAGCTCGATCTCTCCTCGATGACGACTTCGACGCTCGCGGGCAGCGGCGAAGAAGGAGACAAGGATGGCGCCGCCACCGAGGCGCAATTCAACAACCCCGGCGCGATGGCGACCGATGGCACCACCATCTATGTGCTCGATGCGGACAATCATGCGGTGCGCAAGATCGACGCCGCCACCGGCACGGTGGGCAAGGTGACACTCGTCAATGGCCACATCGGCTCGGGTTGCACTCTGAGCAAGGACGGCAAGATTCTTTATTTTTCCGATACCACCGAGAACTCGGTTCAGCAGGTCGACGTCAGCAACGGAAACGTATCGCCGGTGTATCCGACGCAGTAGCTGGGGCCGCCGGTTCGGCGAGTTTCGGCAAGTTCCGCGAGTTTCGATTAGTTTGGGCTAAGCTTTGATTGATCTTCGCAGTGACACGGTAACGTTGCCGACGCCCGAGATGCGCGAGGCCATCGCGCGCGCGGAACTTGGCGACGACGTATACGGTGAAGATCCCACCGTCAATCGGCTCGAGCATACTGCTGCCGCGCTGATGGGCAAGGAGGCCGGCCTCCTCGTCTCCAGCGGCACCATGGGCAACCTCATCGCGTTGCTCACGCACTGCGCGCGCGGCACCAAGGCGATCGTCGGCAACCAGTCGCATACCTATTGCTACGAAGCGGGAGGTGCGTCGGCACTCGGCGGCATCATGCTCGCGCCGACCGCCAACCGTGATAGTGGCGAGCTCGATTTGGACGCGCTGAAGGCCGAGGTTTTCACGGCGCAAGATGATCACTTCGCGATGCCGTCGCTGGTGGTGCTCGAAAACACCCACAATCGATGCGGCGGCTCGCCGGTGAAACTTTCGCATCTCGCCGAAGTCCGCGATTTGGCGAAACGGCGCGCGCTCCCGATGCATCTGGATGGCGCGCGAATCTTCAACGCCGCAATCGCGCTGGAGACCTCGGCGAAAGAGATCGCGTCGTACTTCGATACGGTTACATTTTGCCTGTCGAAAGGCCTCGCCTGTCCGGTCGGTTCGGTTCTGTGCGGCAGCAAGGATTTCATCGCTCGCGCGCATCGCATCCGCAAGCTGCTCGGCGGCGGGATGCGCCAAGCAGGCATCATCGCGGCGGCGGGCCTCGTCGCGCTGAATTCGATGATCGATCGCCTCGCCGAGGATCATCAGAATGCGCGCGCGTTGGCGCAGGGACTGACGCTGGTCGCGGGAATCAACGTTCGATCGGTGGCGCAGCGCACCAACATGGTCCACTTCGAAATCGATGGCGACAGCGCAAGCGCGGGCCGTTTCGCCACCGCGATGAAGGATCGCGGCGTGCTGATCTCGGGGCGCGAGAGCACTTCGTTTCGGGCGGTCACGCATTACGGCATCAGCCGCCCCGATATCGATCGAACCGTCTCGGCGGCTTCCGAAGCGGCTGCGGAGGTTTTCGGCGACTAGTCGCAATGGATTCTCTTGAGTCATTGTTTGGACTTCGCGGCCATCTCGGGCTCGTGACCGGCGCGTCGTCGGGCTTGGGCGTCGAGTGTGCGCATGCGCTCGCGCTCGCGGGCGCCGACGTGGTGTTGGTCGCGCGCCGTGGCGATCGATGCGAGAAGCTCGCCGATGAGCTCGCGAAGAAGTACGGCGTCCGCGCGCTCGGCATCGGCGCAGACGTCGCTATCGAAGCCGACATCGATCGTGTGATGGAAACTTCGCGCGCGAAACTTGGTGACGTCGACATCCTGGTGAACAATGCGGGGGTTTCGCCGACCGGACGGGCCGAAAATTTCAAGCGCGAGCTTTGGGATAGTGCGATCGCGGTGAATCTCACCGCACCGATGCTGCTCTCGCAGCGGGTCGCGCGACGGCTCATCGAGACGCACAAGCCCGGGCGCATCATCAACATGGTTTCGATTTATGCCGGCGTTGCGAGCTCGGTCTACCGGCTGGCAGCATATTGCGCCACCAAGGCGGGCCTCGCCAATCTCACGCGTCAGCTCGCGGTCGAATGGGCGCCGCACAACATTCTCGTCAATGCGATCGCGCCGGGATGGATTCCGACCGAAGCGACCGAGGGCGGTATCGCGAAAGGCAGCAACAAGGAGCGGATGGAAATGTTCACCCCGCTCGGCAGGCTCGGCCAGCCGGAAGAGTTGCGCGGCGCGGTGATTTTCCTCGCGAGTCCGGCGTCGAGTTACGTCACCGGGACTATTCTTTCCGTGGATGGCGGCTACCAATCGTGGTGATGCGTGGTGATTGCCACGCAAGCGCGACTCGATAAATTGGGGCGGAGGTGGGGATGAAGAATCAGGGCAGGCTGAGTCAGCAACTCTTCCGTCGCAAGCCGGCCGCGTCCTTGATGGCTGACGCTGAGACGCATGCGGGCGGGCTCAAGCGCGCGCTCGGCGCGCTCGATCTAATGATGCTCGGAATCGGAGCCATCGTTGGCGCCGGAATCTTCGTGATGACGGGAGTCGGCGCGCGTCAGGCCGGACCCGGCCTTATCGCATCGTTCGTATTGGCAGGAACCGCGTGCACGATGGCGGCGCTATGCTACGCGGAATTCGCCGCGATGATCCCGGTGGCGGGCAGCGCATATTCGTATTCATACGCGACGATGGGCGAGTTGGTCGCATGGATCATCGGATGGGACCTGGTGCTCGAATACGCGGTCGGCGCGGCCGCCGTGGCAGTTGGATGGTCCGGTTACTTCCGCGTCATCATGGAAGGACTCGGGATTCATTTGCCGGTGGCGTTCACGCATGCTCCTGGAAGCGTGCCCGGCGCGATCATCGACCTGCCTGCGCTGATCATCGTCCTGCTGATCACCGCCGTTCTTTATGTAGGGATTTCTGAGAGCGCGCGCCTCAATTCGGTCATCGTCGCGATAAAGCTTACTGCCGTCGCCGTGGTAATCGCAGTCGGCGTTTTCTACGTGCATCCATATCATTGGGTGCCGTTTGCTCCTTATGGGATCGGCGGAATCAGCAGCGCTGCGGCGTACATCTTCTTCGCGTATATCGGTTTCGATGCGGTTTCGACTGCCGCCGAGGAAGTGAAGGATCCCGCGCGCGACCTGCCGCTCGGCATCCTCGGATCGCTCCTGATTTGCACGCTGCTTTATATAGCGGTCGCGGCGGTGCTGACCGGCATGGTCCCGTTTCGCGAGATCGACCCGACTGCGCCGCTGGCGTCGGCCTTCGTCGCGCGCGGCCTCAACGTAGTGGCCGGCATCATCTCGGCGGGCGCGGTAGCCGGCCTCACCTCGGTGCTATTGGTGCTGCTGCTGGGGCAATCGCGAATCTTTTTCGCGGTCTCGCGCGACGGCCTGTTGCCGCCCGCATTCAGCAAGATTCACCCGCGCTTCCGCACCCCATACATTCCGACGACGGCGACCGGCATCGCGGTAGGCATCACCGCGGCGCTGCTTCCGATCGAGGAAATCGCGGAACTCACCAATATCGGGACGCTGTTCGCCTTCACCCTCGTATGCCTGGGTGTATGGATTCTGCGCCGTGTCGATCCGAAGCAGCATCGGCCGTTTCGGACCCCATGGGTACCGGCGGTGCCGATACTCGGAGTCGGATTCTGCGTCTTTCTGATGGCGCGGCTGCCGCTGCTGACCTGGATCAGATTCTTCGTCTGGCTAGCGATCGGGCTGGTGATTTATTTCACGTATGGGCGCTTCCATAGCCGCGTCGATCAGGATGCAACCGCAGCTCTCAAGGCGAAGATCACCGGCTGAAGCCTGCGTCCTGGAAAACTGATTCGCGACTGCGCTACTGGCTGCTGCCGAACTTTTTCTGCAACGCGTCGGCGAGTGCCTTTTTCTTCTGCTGCTGTTCCTTGTATTTCTCGACGATCGCCTTGTTGTGATCGCCAATCTTCTGGTGACCAGTCATCTGCTCGCCGGCCAGCTTACCCAAATCCTGGCTTTCCCACTTGGGCTTCCCGAGGGGAATCCATTTGCTCCCCTGGCGGGTGTAACTGAAGACCAGGTACTTGAGCTTTCCGGTGGCCGCGCCCTTGGTGGTCGCCTTGCTCGTAGGATCATACTCGGCGCCGCCCAGCTTCACGCTCACCGTAGAGAGACCTTGGGGGCCGTAGTTGGGCAGGTACTCGAACTTCGGCACGAAGTCGGTGTACGGCTTGCCGCTCGCTTTGTTCTGGTCTTCTTTGTCGAGGTACGGAGCGGCATCTTCCGAGACCTTGTCGTCGAGCGACGCCCGGAGCGAATCCGGAATGTCCTTGGGCTGACGAAACTTGCGCATCACGTATTGCTGCTGCGCGAACGCCTTCGGGCTGCCGATTGCCGGGAGAAACGCAAGCGCGGCCGCCAAGGCGACCGCGCTCGTTGCTACAATCCTTTTCACCATGGTCTCCTTCTCCCCCGATTAGACGGAGTCGATAGACCTTCTATTTTACGGAGTTCCGCTGCCTGCGGTAATACCTCGGCCAAACGCCGCAACCTGGCTCTGCCATTGCTCGCCGAAGGCAAGCACCAGCACTTGCTGATTGATGTGCGAGTCCTTACTGAGACTGCGCATCGCGCCGCCGCCCGCATTCGCCAGCACCTTAAACGATGCGCGCGTCTGCTGATAGAACTCCGGTAGCGGCGATATCTTCGGCGGTTCTTCACGATGCACCTTAAGCCAGAACTCGCGCTCAAACCGCTCATGCTCTTCCGCCGCGACATCGACGGTGTTGAAAGTACCGTTGCTGTTCTTGAAGCCGTGGATTTCGGCGATCAGCGGCTGGAAGTCGTCTTTCTTCGGTGGCGAATCGCCGACCAGCACGATGACCTTCTTCGCGTAGGGTTTCCAATCCATATTGTGGATTGCGTAATCGACACCGCCGGCGAGGTCTTCCTCCCATTCGTCGCCGCCTTCGGCATGCACGCTACCCAGGAAGTCGACCAGTTTCTGCGGATTAAGCGTCAGCGGCTGCACGCCAAACTTTTTGCCCTTGCCGCCGAACACGACCATACCGACGCGAGCGATCGGCACCAAACGATGGATCGCATGCACGAGCTGACCCATCTTGGCCTTCACGTCGTCGATGATTAACTGCATCGAGCCAGTACCGTCGACGACTAACACCACGTCGAGGCCTTTCCTGCGCAGTTCGCCGATGAAGCCGCCGAACCCGGAACCGATACCCTTACCGTAACCCGAGCCGACGCCACCTCCACGACCGATTCCGATACCGCCGCCACCGGCAGCGCGTACGTAATCGTTCGCGAGGCCGACGGCCTGCGAGGTATCAACCGCGGTCGGCTGGTCCATTTGCTGCGGCGCGGTATCCGGCATCGGGACTTCCGGCATGTCGAGATCGTTCATCTCGCTGCCGCCGCCCCCGCCGCCACCGGCCTCGAGGTTGACCATGATAAGTTCGCGGCCGCGCTGTTCGTGGACAGTAATGATCAGGAACAGCAGCAGACCGACGTGCAAAAGCACTGACAGCGGAAAGGGTCCCGCAATCAGCCGCAGATAGTCCCTAAAGGTCTGCAGCCGCTCAACATCGGCCTCGTCATCGTCGCGACCAAGTTCCGCAGCGGCCTCTTTCTGGCCCATCACACGGTAGAGCACAGCGGCGACGACCACGGTCGAAATGACCAAAATTATAACGCCTATCAAAAGCATATCGAGATTGTTTTCCCACCTCTTTCGGCGGTCGCCGAGGTTGGGATCTCCGTTCGTCTCTCTATTATCTACCTTAGAAATTAATCATCCGTCGAACCGAAATCTCCTCGCGTTGCCCGTTACATTCCACCCGGAGCGCCGCCGCCCCCGCCCGCGGGTAGCTGCGAAACTGCGATTGCAATGGCTTCCGCACCCGCGCTCTTGGCGATGTCGAGAATATGGACCATGTCGCCGAGGATGACTTTCGGGTCGCCCTGAAAAATTACGATCTTGTCCGACGACTTATCCAGCGCATCGTGCAGCGAGCCCTGCAACTGCGGAAGCGTCACGTTGGTTTGGTTCACCATGATCTGATGATCCGCGGTGTACGTAACGATGATGCCCTTGGGTTTGTCGTTGGGATTCGCCGCGGCTTCCGCCTTGGGAAGATCCACATGCGCAGCAGATTCGATCGTCACCGCAGTCGTCACCATGAAGATGATCAGCAGAACCAGAAAGATATCGGTGAGCGGTGTGATGTTGATGTCGGCGAAAACGCCGCCGCCATCATCGCCGCTTTTGGGTCCGCTAACAGCCATTGGCCTGCCTCCCGTCCGAAGCGGCGTCGGTCAGGTGAGCGCCGGAAATTGGTTTGATTGCCATGGACATATTTTCCTTCGAGAAGCGCTCAGCCTCCAGCGTTATGCTCGATCTGCCCACTGGTCGCGCGCTTGGCGCCGATCGCGATCGTCGCCGCGCCCGCCGCTTTCGCAGTATTCAGGATGCGCACCATGTCGCCCAACAGAACTTTGCGATCGCCTTGGAAGACCACCATCTTGGGGTCGACCTTGACCAGCGCCTCGCGCAGGCTGGTGACCAGTTCGCGCTCGGGAATGTCCTTCGAATTGACGAACAGTTCGTGCTGCGACGTGTACGTCACAATCACGCCCTTGTTCTCGGGAGAGGTGTTTTCCGCGAGCGGCAAATCCACGTGCGCCGCCGATTCCACGGTGACCGAGGTGGTCACCATGAAGATGATCAGCAAGACCAAAAAGATATCGGTGAGCGGCGTGATATTGATGTCGGAGAAAACGGCGCCGCCCTTGGATCCTTTACCGGCCACCAGCCTGCCTCCCCTGCAGAGAAGCGTCGATCAGGCGATCGCCATTGATCTGCAAAAGCGCGTTGATGTTCTGGATCTTGACCGAGAAGTAGTTGAAGAAGATAACCGCGATGATAGCGACCCCGAGTCCGAGCGCCGTGGAGATCAATGCTTCCGAGATACCGGCTGCGACGACCGAGAACCCGCCGGTACCCATAATCGCCATCGATTGGAAGGCGACCAGAATTCCGATCACCGTTCCAAACAGCCCGATAAACGGCGCCGACGCCCCCGAGGTTGCGAGAACCCAGATGTAGCGGTTGAGTTCGATGGTTTCCTGAAAGCGGCGCTCCTCGTCGAGTTCGACCAGATGGTCGCGATCCAGCGTCTGTGCGGCCGCGATCAGAACGTGATAGACGCGCTCCGCCGGATTGCTGCGCGCCTGGGTCGCCTGCAGCGCCTCATTGAACTTGCCCTGCCGAAGGTTCGGCACCAGCGAGTCGGCGAGCTTCGCGGCCTTGGTCTGGATCCCCGCAAGAGCCCATACGCGCTCGAAGATGATCGCCAGACAAACCACCGAGATGAAGAGCAGAGGATAAGTAGCGTAGTAGCCCTGCTGGATCATCGCCAAAATACTGAACTGACTGCCCATTGTTATCCTTTCACCTGTCCCGAGATTTGAGCGGCGCTTATGAGGTCCCGCTCCAACCTTGATTAACCGCGAATTTGCCGATTCTCTATTTTCAGTCTTGCGTGGCTCGGCCGCTTTCCGCACTCTGACGGAATTGGACTTTCTTGCCCCTGTCGCAAAGACCGCGAGTCGAATAGGTGCCGCGAACTGTGTAAATGCGACAAAGGGCGAATTTTGTCAAGAGCAGTGCTTGAAACGGCTAATGTGTATTGCACGGACTTGCGAGCTTGCCGCGATATTGGAAGGAAGAGAATGTCGCGCAAAGTCGATCCATTCTCGCGCAGAAAGGCTATCCTCTGCAAGCGATTCTCGATGCGCGAAATTTTCGCCATTTTAACGAGCCCCAAATTGTCCCACGCAGCTTGTTCAGCGCAACCGCAACTCTATATTCCTAAGACGCGGATCGCCTTGACTTCTTGCGCACCCAAGTCTAATCCAGAGACTGACCGCTCGGCGGTTTCTTTTTTTCAAGAAATCGCTGGTCCCCAATAACGTGGATTCCCCAATCAGTATATGACGGTGATGAAACCCGCTTTCTTCAAACCTGTATTTCATCTGGCATTCGTTTTTATCGCCGCTACTTTTTCGCTCACCGCCTGTCATGGCGCACCCAAGCAAGTAGCCGAGCCCAAGGCGGCGCCGACGGCGAAAGTCCTCGACGAGGCCACCAAGGAAATCCCTGCCGATCTCTACAAGGGGATGCCGATCTATCCGGGCGCGCAGGTCGCGCACGTGCGCAAGCCCAAGGGCGCCATGCGCGAAGTCGTCTTCGAGTTGAAAAATTCGCCGCCGCTAAACCAGATGGTGAGCTACTACAAGGACGGGCTGAAGAAGGGCGATTTCAAAATCACCTCGTCGCTCATCATGCCGGCGCGCAAGACCTGGTCCTGCGATTTTCACAAGGATGGACGGCCCGGAAGCGTGATGCTCTATCCCGCCGACAACGACAAGAGTTCGACGGAGATTGATCTGATTTATGAGATGGCAAGTAACGTCGATCCCAACCTGCTTGAACCCAAGGAGGACTTCGACGTAATAGGACCTGGCCCGCCTGGCGGGATCACGCCAGTGGCGCAGAACGTTTCGCAAGACAAAGCCAAGCGGAAGAAAAAGGCAAAGAGGAACTAAGAACATGGCACTACTGGATGGTAAAGTTGCGGTCATAACCGGCGCAGGCCGCGGTATCGGGCGCGAGGAAGCGCTGCTGATGGCGAAACACGGCGCCAAAGTCGTCGTCAACGATCTCGGCGGACATTTCGACGGCACCGGGCAGTCGCGCTCGCCCGCCGAAGAAGTCGTCAAGGAAATCCGCTCCGCGGGCGGCGAAGCGGTCGCCAACTTCGAAAGCGTCACCGATTTCAAAGCTGCCAAACGCATCATCGAATGCGCGATCGATAATTTCGGCAAGCTCAACATCGTGGTGAACAACGCCGGCATCCTGCGCGACCGCATGATCTTCAACATGAACGAAGAAGACTGGGATGCCGTCGTCACGGTGCATCTGAAGGGCAGCTTCAATGTCGCCCGCCACGCCTGTACCTACTGGCGCGAGCAGCACAAGGCCGGCAACATGCTCAACGGTCGCCTCATCAACACCAGCTCCGATTCCGGCATTCTCGGCAACGCGGGTCAGAGCAACTACGGTGCTGCGAAAGCCGCGGTGGCCGCGATGGCGATTATCGTCGATCGTGAGATGCAGCGTTATGGCGTCACCGCCAATGCGATCGCGCCGGTCGCCCGCACTCGGCTCACCGTCGATGCGACTCCGCAGACCGCCGCCGGGATGCCGCAAGCGAAGGCCGGCGAATTCGATGCGTTCGGTCCCGCCAACGTCGCGCCGCTAGTCGCATGGCTCGGCAGCGACGACGCGAAAGACGTCCACGGCGAAGTGTTCCGCGTCGGCATGGGCTCGGTCTGGATGATGCAGGGATGGCATTCGGTCGGGCGCATCCAGAAGAAGGCCGTATGGGACGCGGCGGAGCTCGGCGCAAAAGTTAAGGAAGAGCTCGCGAAGGGTGCCACCAAGAAAGAAAGTATGGGACAAGTGATGGCCGGTGGCGTCTAAACACGAATCCAAACCCAAGCAGTATGGGGAAAGCGCGGCTCGTAAAGGGCCGCGCTTTCGTTCCGTGCTGATTATCTGCGCCGCGAACACCGCGCGCAGCGTGATGGCTGAGCATATGCTGCGCCGCGAGTTGCAAGAGCGCGGCATCGTGAGCCACGTGCAGGTGGTGTCCGCCGGCATCGCGCCCTACGCGCGCGATGGCGCGATGGTATCGCTCGATACGCGCCTCGCGCTGCGCGACGACAACATCCATATCGGCGAAGAGGCGACCTCGACCGACCTCAAGCGTCATCCGGAGCTTCTCGAACAAGCCGACGTCGTGATCGCGATGACCGATCAGCAGAAGCTCGATCTCCTCAAACTCTTTCCAGGCGCGGACGGCAAGCCGGTCCACACGCTGCGCGAGTTTGCCGATGAGGTCGGCGACATCGAAGATCCGTTCGAGCAGGGGGACGAAAAGTTCACCGAGGTTCGACTCGAGATCAAGCGATTGATTCCGGCGGTGGCCGATCGCATCCTCGGCGCGGACTGGTCGCTCGACGAGTGATTGTCTAACCTCATTCCATGGAATTCGAAAGTCCTCCCGATTCCGAGATCCGCAATATCCTCTCGCATCCCACCACGGTCGCGGTGGTCGGTTGCTCCGACAGTCCGGCGCGCGACAGCTTCACCATCGCGAAGTTGCTCAAGGCCCATGGCTTCCGCGTGATTCCGGTCAACCCGGTGCTCGCGCCTGACGCGCTGATGAAAGAGCTGGGCGAGAAGTGCTATCCGGATCTCGCCTCGATGCCCGACGCGGTCGAAATCGTCGATGTATTCCGGCGCTCGGAATTTCTGCCCGAGATCGCCGACGCCGCTATCGCTAAGAATGCGCGCATCCTATGGTGCCAGCTCGGCGTGATTCATGTGCCGGCAGCGGTGCGTGCGCAGAAGGCTGGCCTCACTGTCATCATGGATCGATGCCCCGCGATCGAGTACCGCCGGCTGTTCTGATTGTCGGAGAGCGGAGAAGGATTTGAGAATTCAAAAGTGGCTGACCGTCGAGACGCGGACCGTTTACTGCACGCCGATTTTCGATCTCCATCGCCGCCGCTCCTCACACCCGCATCGCGGACAGAAGGATTTCTTCATCCTCGAGGCGCCCAACTGGGTGAACATCATTGCGCTCACCGATAAGGACGAAGTCGTGATGGTGCGGCAGTTCCGCCACGGCATCGAGGATTTCACCGTCGAACTGCCGGGCGGAATGGTTGACCCCGACGATCCCGATCCGCGCGACGCGGCGCGCCGCGAAATGATCGAGGAGAGCGGCTACGACTCCGAGGACATCATCGAGTTGGGCCGGGTGCATCCCAATCCCGCGATCCAGCCAAACTCCTGCTACTCATACCTCGCGCGCAGCGTGCACAAGGTGATGAAGCCGGTATCGCATGGCGCAGAGGAGACGCAGGTGGTGCTGGTGCCGCTGCGCGAGATCCCGAAGATGATCGCGTCCGAGAAAATCCTCCATGCGCTGACGATCTCGGCATTCTCATTTTTCCACGTCTACAATCCGCCGAAGGAAGCATGGGCGGCGCAGGCGCGGCGTCGGCACAAGGATCCTCGCGGCAAGACCCGGCCGGTCCCGAAGGTCATCAAGTGAGAAGCCGTGCTCAAACCAAGGTTGTCGCGAAGGCAAATGCGATGACGGCGAAGCAAATCGAGGCGGCAGCGATCAAACTTCCGAAGCGCGATCGCGAGCGCATCGTGGGTTTGCTGATCGACAGTCTTCGCTCCAAGCGCGAACTAGAGATTCTGAAGCTGTGGGAAGTTGAGATCGAGCGTCGGACGCGTGATTTTGAGGCAGGTATCCATAAAGAATTGCCGCTAGAACGAGAGAGCCGGGCAATCAAATTGGAGCGTCGCATGCAAGACGCTCTAAGCGGCGAGATTAACGGAATCTCGGCGGAAGATAGTGTTCAAGAAGCTTCGCGCGTCGCTTCCCCACTGAGCGTTCTCCTCTTTTGTCATCCCGAGCGAGGCTGCCGAGTCGGGGGACCTCCGCGAAGCGATTTGCCTGCACGAGCGTCTCTCATGGTTGGGAACGCGAAGCCCGTTTCCATAAAACGAAGTGATCGGTCTGCGATACCGGGCGGAAGCCATTGTCGACGAGAACCTGCGGAAAATCCGCGGGAAGCAGAACCGGCGGAAGCACCAGCGGCAATAATTGAATCGGCGAGTCTGGAATTATCGCGTTCAATTTCCCAGCCTGAATCGATTGGATGATTGGATCGCGCCAGAAATGCCCGGTTTCCGCGATCAAGCGAAAGAAATTCTCATGACCCAGATGGTCGCGCGCCCGCGCGAAACCATCGCGCTGATATTCCAGTTCCGCCTCGCGCCAGACACCGTAAGTTTCGGGGAAGCGAATCAACTCGCGCCGATTTGCCTGAAAGCAAATGAATGCCGGCGCGAGGACGTCCTCCTCGGGAGCACTGGTGTCATGCAGCGCAGCGCCGATGCGCGAGACCTCGTCGCGCGGGACGAAGCCGAATCCATAGACTGAACCTTGCAGCCAGTTTTGATTCTCCAGCGGCGCGATCCATACGAGCGAGATGAGAATGAAGAGCGCGCATCCGGCCAGCCGAATCCGTGCTTGCGAATCGTCCGATACGATCTGCGCTTGCGCGATCATCCAATCAACGCCGATACCCCCGACGATCGCGATGAATGGCAGCGGCTCGAGATAGTTGTGCCCCCATGAGGTCGGGCTGAGGACGCCGAAGAACAGGTACTCGGCGGCGACCATCGCGAGCACCAGCATGATGCCGGAGGTGCCCCGGACCTCGCGCCTCGCCGCAATGCATCCGATAACGAAGAGCGGCAACTGGATATCGAGAATCGCGAGTGGATAACCCACCACCGATAGCAAATCGCTGCGGCCCTTCATGAAATGGAAGATGAACGTCTGGAAGAGAAACTCGCGACCGTACATCGCGTAGCAAAATATCGTGGCGAAGATCATCGCGACGCCAACCGTGAGCGCGAGGAGGATGGCGTCGCGCCATCGGCGTCGCATCAGCGCGATGAACGCAATGATTACCGCGACAGGAATGAACGCTGTGAGCTTGATGAGGCACGCGGCGATGAGCGCAATCGCCATCCATGCGATGCGCCGATAGCGCGATGCCTCGTTATCATCAAGCGCGAGGATCGCGGCGGCGAGCACCAGCGGAGCGACGAAGCATTCGCGCTCGTACACGTGGTAGCGAAAGACAAGCGAGCTGGTTGCATATAAGATCGCCGCGCTTATCGCCGCGCGCCGAGTGGTGATGCGCGAGGCTAGCTTGAAGGTCAGCAGGCTGGTCGCATAAATCGCGGCCTCGTTGAGGATCTCGATCGAGAAATGACTGGCGCCAAAAACCTTGAGATATCCAGCGCTGAGATATTCAAGCAGCGGGAAGTGCGGATGCACGAAGTCCACGTAGGGCCGCATCCCCGCGCTCACCAGCCACGCCGCTTCGAGGTAGAAATCGTCCTCGACCCAAATCGCGGGATAGAACAGCCGCACCAGTCGCGGGATCGCCAGGATGATCAGCAGCGCGGCGCCGAACTCGTTGTTGTGGGTCGCCACTACTGGAGCGCCTTTTGAAGAAGCGCGCGGCATCTAAGAAGGCAACTCCGCTTGAGGTCGCATCAATTCCGCCCGGCCTCAACCTGATCGACGGGGCGATCGTCGCGATGCTGCTGACACTCGCGTTGTTCATGATGGCGCGCAGCGGATTTCGCCGCGGGATGGAGCTGATGCCGTGGCCGGACGGCCTCGAATACGCGGCTGCAGCGGTGAATCTCGATCGAGGATTGGGCCCGGTGCTCCATTTTGGTGGCTATTCATATCCTTCGCGCTACACCGAAGGCTACCCGCTGATTCTCGCCGCCGCGTATCCGATCCTCGGCCGCCATGTCGAGCTGCTATGCCTCGCGACCGCGGTGATGGGTCTGCTCGCGCTCGTGTCACTCTATCTTCTCGCGTTCCGTATGTTCGGCAGGCCGACCGCGTTCGCTGCGACTGTGCTGCTGGCGCTGTCTCCGGTCTTCATAACCTACTCGACGCTGGTTTTGAGTGATGTTCCGACGATGACGATAACAATTTTGACGGCGCTCGCGCTCTATCATGCGAGCGATGCGGAAGACGCGCCCGCGTCGTTACCATCGTGGATCGCTTCGGCGGCGCTGTGCGCTCTCCTCGCGGGTTTCACCGTGATGATCCGGCCGACCAACGCCACGATGCTGATCGGCATCGCCACCGCGATCTTCGTCATTCGATCTCGACGCCGGCTCGTTGAGTTGATTCCGATTGCGACCGTGTTCGGGATAGCGTTCGCGATTTTTCCGCTGTGGCAGGCGCGGACGAATTATCGCTATCTCGGCGGTTTGACCAACAGCGGCTATGTTTTCTGGGTCCCCGAGGTTTATGGCTCATTTGCCAAAACCTTCAACCCGCGATTTCTGTTCGGCGCCACGATGCCGGGAAATCCTTACGGCAACGTCCTCTCATACGTGCTGACGCTTGGCGGCCTCGATGGGATGCTCGGCGATCCCGGCGATCCTCGATACCTGCTATATCCATTCGCGGCGGCAGTTTTCGCGATCATCGGAATAGTCGTCGCGTTGAAATCATCGGCAACAGTTTTGCGCGTAATGTGGTTTGGCCTCGCCTTTCTCGCCGCGCTGGTCGTTCTCTACCTCTTCTACTTCTTCACCGAGATCGCTTTTATTCTCCCCGCGACGTTCATTCTGTTTGTCGCGTCAGGTTATGGGGTCGTCGCTGCCAATCGCACGATGCTCGAGGCACGCGCTCGCCCACGCAAGAATTCGCGCGACAATGCGATCATTGCGGGCGTCATCGCGCTTGATCTGATGCTCGCGATTTCGATGGTCGCCGAGACGGCAGGCCGCATATCATCGACACCGTCGCAATCGAAGATGGTGCCGACGCTGCTTGCGGTCCGTTCCCAGCTACAGCCGGATGCGATCGTCATCAGCAACATCTCGCTCCAGTTTCTGGAGCTTTATCTGGCGAAACCGAAAACCGAATTGGTGGGACTCAATGCATTCGATCCCGGTGGGAAGTTCACCGACTATCATCTCGCGCGCCTGTACGTGAAAAAATCTGCGGGATGGAATGGCCCGGTGCCGCCCGTCCTGTTTGCCGGCCCTCGCATCGATGACAGCGAGGTGAAAAAGCTCGGCGACACGATTCGGTTAGGCAGGCCCGCATACCTTCTTATGACGGTGCCGGAGCGCGAGGACTACGCGGATCTTTTGAAGGATGAACTTGTGCAGTTGAACGCGTCGTTCGCGGTCGACTCGATCGCGCGCTCCGATCTCATCGATCTCTACCGGCTCACACCGCGATAGTCGCGTCCTTGGGACCACCCCATCGCTTGCGGGCGAACGCGTATGCCGGCAAAACCGTCGCGCCAAGCGCCATCGCAATGAGAAAATCGATATGCGCGCCTCCCTGCGAGATCGCCAGTCCGAAAGTCGCAGCCCATGTAATAAGCGGCAGCGCCGCCACCAGGTAGAGTCCGAGCTTGCCGCCGCCGACAACAAACAATCCTTCCCGATTTGGACGCAGATGGCGCAACTTCAGCAAGGCCACCATCTCGAGCACGAGCGCTGCCATGTAGAAGAAAACATCGAGCACCACTAGCGCCAGAAATCCGAGCGGCACGAGAAGCGTGAAAACGGCGCAACAGAGCACGATCGATTTCCATGGCGTCGCTGTTGATTCGAGGAGGTCGCCGAATGCGCGCGGCAAATAGTTCTCGCGCGCGAGCACGAACGGCATCCGCGAGACCCACAGCATCGCGGCCTCGAACACCGCGAATGACATCACTGCACCGCCGATCGCGAGTGCGGCGCCGAGCAGCGGTCCGCCGATGCGAAAGCCTTCGTGCGAGAACCATCCCATTTTCCAATCGGCGGTGGTCCTCGCGCCGGATAACGAAACCAGCAGCGGCAGCACGTAGCCCGCGACGACCATCGGCAGGGCGACTGCGATTGCGCGGATGTAGTTGCGCTTGGGATCTTCCAACTCGCCCGACACGACGCTGAGGTTTTCCCATCCACCGAAATTCCAGATCACGACGGTAAGACCTGCGCCCAGCGCGCCGAGGAATCCCGGACCATACAGCGGCTGCGGCGGCGCCACAAAGTGGATGAGGTGCGGCGCGCCGACGATCACCAGCGCGGCGAACGGGGAGAGCAGTATTGCGGCCAGCACGATTGAGGTGAAACCGACTGGCCGAATGCCGAGCAGGTTCATCCCGCCGGCAATCCAGATGAGCGCGATGGCGAGCATTACCTGCGTTACGGGTCCGATTGGAATCAGGAACGAAAGATATGCGGCGAAGAGGCCGGGGTATATCGCCATGTCGACCGCCGTGTATAGGATTGTCATGTAAGCCTCGGCGAAACCGGCGAACGGCCCGAGCGCCTCCTTCACCCAGAAGTAAAAGCCGCCTTCGACTGGCATGAGCGCGGTGAGCTCGGCGGCCATCAGAGCCGTCGGGAGGCTGAGGGTGATCGGCACGATGAGGCAGAGCGCGATGGTGAGGCGCGGTCCGGCCAGGCGCACCGCATCTTCGAGGCCGTAGGCTCCGCCGCTGACGACCAGGTACATCACGCAGACCAGCGGCATCAGGCCCAGGGTACGCTTCGTCACGCTTACACCGTTTACTCCGATTGGTGATGGCGATGAGACTGCTGATTGCTGTGGCCGGGCGCTCAATTCGTGACGAACTCCTGGATCTTCTTGTGAGTCTTCTGTGGATCTTGGGGCCCTTCTGTATTGGAGCCGACGCGCGCACGCAAGAAGATTGCTGTAACCGCGATGAGGCGGGTCGCGTCAAAGGTGGAAAACCATAATAATGTTAATCAGTGATACAAACTCCCATCAGAACGGACCGCGCGTTGACGGTCTTGAAATGTCATGTTAGCTGTGACTGAAGGTCGTTCGCGAGATTCCCGTTTCATGAGCAAAGTTCGCTCCACGTCCGCGCAACTCGTCTTGGCCGTGGTGGCCATCGCATTCGTCGGATGCAGTCCGGCCCAGCGGCCACACCAGAGTTTCCTGCAAACCGTCAGCAACGATGGCCCCAACCCCTTCGGCGGGGCGCCCGCGGTCGAAATCCCTGATGATGCGAAAGCGATGAGCGCCTTTCTCAAGGCTGAATTCGCCATGAACGAGGGAGACCGGAGCGAGGCGCTAAGCGAGTACGAGCAGGCCGTCAAGTACGACCCCTCCAGCGCCGAGCTGCGCGTGCAACTCGCTACGATGTATGTTCGCTCGGGCCGTTTGAAGGAGGCGCTGGAACAGGTAAATCACGCGATCGCCGAGAAGCCGAACGACCCCGATGCACTGCTCCTGGCCGCTGGAATAAATTCCGCGCTGGGCAACGATGCCGACGCCGAGCAGGATTACCGAGCGGTTCTGCGTGCCGATCCGAAAAATCAGGAGGCCTATCTCTATCTCGGCACCCTGTACGCAAAGCGCGACGATTACACTAACGCCGAGGCTACTTTCAAAAAGCTCATCGAGGTCGACCCCAGTTCATTCCTCGGCTACTACTACGCCGGCCGCGTGATGGTGGCGGCGAAGAATTATCCCGCCGCCGAGACTTATTACGCCAAGGCGCTGAATCTGAATCCTCAGTCGGAGCTGGTGCTCCTCGACATGGCGATGTTGCGCGAGATCGAGGGCAAGCCCAAGCAGGCGGAGGAGTACTACAACAAAGTCATTCAGGTTAATCCCAACAATCAGCAGGCACTGAAGCTTTTGGCGCAGCTTCACGTTGGCCAGAAGAATTTCGAGAGCGCGCTCAGCGATCTAAAGAAACTCGAAGACGTCGAGACCAACCCCGCCGATACGCGCATGAAAATTGGCCTGCTCTACCTCGAGCGGGGAGACTACGAGCGCGCGGCCACCGAGTTCAACCTCGTGCTCGGCTCGGAGCCGGACAACTACCGCGTCCATTACTATCTCGGCACTACCTACACCGAGCTGGGCGAGAGCGATAAGGCGATCGCCGAATACAACAAAATTCCACAATCTAGCGATCATTACGTCGAGTCGCGGCTCCAGCTCGCATATCTCTACGATAAGAACAATAAGTATGACGACGCGCTCACAGCGCTGAACGACGCACTCAAGCAAAAGCCCGATGACACCGAAATTATGGGATTCATCGTCGGCGTCTACCAGGAAAAGAAAGATTATCCGACCGCGATCGACATGACCCGCAAGATGATCGCGATCAATCCGAAGAGCGACAAATTCCATTTCACGCTCGGTGCCCTGCTCGACGAAACCAAGCAGAAAGAAGCCGGCGTGACCGAAATGAAAAAAGCTATCGAGCTCAATCCGCAGAACGCGCAGGCGCTCAACTATCTCGGCTATACCTACGCTGAATCCGGCACCAACCTCGACGAGGCCGAACGCCTCATCAAGCGCGCGCTGATCGTCGAGCCGGAGGATGGTTTCTACGTCGACAGCCTCGGATGGGTTTACTATCAGAAGGGCAACTACAAGAAGGCGGTTGAGGAGCTCGAGCGCGCGGTCAATATCACCAATAATGACCCCACCATCACCGAGCACCTCGGCGACGCCTATCGCAAGATGGGCAAGCTCAAGGAAGCCGGCCGCCAGTACGATGACGCGCTCAAGAAGACGCAGGAGACCGATCAGCAATCGCGCCTGAAGGACAAACTTCAGGATCTGCGCACCGCGATGGGCGGTGGAGCGGCGTCAGCAGGGCACTGAGGATTGGCAATCCCTTCCGTGACCTACGCTTCGGCGGCTACCCGCCGACTCTCGATTCTTGCGCTGTCAGCCATGCTGCTGATGCTCGCCGAATGCGCGACAACTCCTCCACCTCCAGAACCAGAGACTCCCGCTCCAGTTGGCGCCTCAGTTGAAAAAATCGATGTTACGCCGCTGACCAGCGCGATGGCCGAGCGCGATCGCGCGTTGGCGTCGCTCCAGACCAGCGCCGTGATGGAGTACAGCAACGGCACGGACCATGTTAAGGCGCGCGAGGAGATCATCGTGCGGCGCCCAGGCAGCCTCCGCGTCGAGGCGATGTCGCCCTTCGGCGTGGCGCTCATCGTCGCTGCGCAGGACGCGCGCCTGCAGATTTTCGAACCATCGAAGAACACTCTCATGCGCGGCACTGCCGATGCGGCCACGCTCGCGCGCTTCGCGCGCATCCCGATGGCGCCGCGCGATGCCGTCGGCCTGCTGATGGGTATCGTGCCCGAGGCCCAAACCACCTCGCCACCCGATTCCGTCGCGACCGAAGGCGATATGACCGTTCTGGCATATGCGGAGCCCGGCGGTTCACGGCGCGAGTTAGGATTTCAAAATGGCCAGCTCGCGATGGTGCGCAAGCTGACGCCTAATGGAGCAGTGGATTTCGAGATTCGCTACGCCGATTATCGTGATATCGGTGGAGTGATGTTCGCGTACAAAGTTGACGCCGATTTTCCGCCGGCCGAAACGCGCGTGAGCTTCAGCTACAAGCGTCCGATTGTCAACGGAAAAATCGCGGATTCGGTTTTCACGCTGACTCCCGCTCCCGGTGCGAAGGAGGTCGACATCGGCATGACGCGTGTGCGGAGGATCCCGCTCGATGGCTAGGCGATGGCGCAACTCCATCGTCGCCGCGCTGGCAGTGCTAATCGCATGCAGCTGTCGCGTCGAACACGCAAGCGACAATCATCCAAAGCAGCAGATCTTTTACCAGTCCTCGCTAGGCGATCCTCGGACCTTCAATCCAATCCTTTCCACCGACGGGAGTTCCAACGACGCCTTCGGCGATCTGTTCGATTCGATAGTGGACATGAATGACCTGACTACGCTGCCGCAGCCGCGTCTGGCGGAAAGCTGGGACATCGCGCCCGATCAGAAATCGATAACTTTTCACTTACGTCACAGCGTCAAATGGTCGGACGGCGCGCCCTTCACCTCGCACGATGTCGCCTTCACGATGCAGGTGATGTACGACAAGCGCGTCCCCAACTCGATGCGCTCGATTCTCACCATCGACGGCAAACCGATCGAGGTCGAGACGCCCGATGATTTCACCGTCGCGATGCATTTGCCGCGTCCATTTGCGCCGCTGCTGTATTCGATCGGCACGCAGATAATTCCCGCCCACATCCTCGAACCGGTTTACAAGGCCGGGCATTTCAACCAGGCATGGAACATCAACACTCCGCCGCGCGATCTGGTGGGCCTCGGGCAATTCACCATGATCAACTACGTGCAGAGCCAGCTTCTACAGTATGCCGCCAATCCCAACTTCTGGATGCGCGATGAAAATGGCGGTGCGCTCCCGCGCCTGCACGGGCAGACCACGCTAATTGTTTCGGACCTCAACGCCGCGTATCTGAAGTTCCTCGCCGGGCAGCTCGACGTTTACACACCGCGCCCTGAAGAGGTCGTCACGCTGAAGGAAAGGGCGAAGGAGCTGAACATCACAGTGGCCTCCAATGGCGTCGATACCGGCGAGCTGTTTTTTTCCTTCAACCGCAACCCTAATCATTACGTGGTCAATGGGCATCGCGATCCCAAACTCGATTGGTTCACCGACAGCAATTTTCTCCGCGCGATTGCGCATGCGATCGACAAGCAGGGCATGATCGATTTGTGCTTTCATGGACTCGCGGTCCCCGCCTACGGAATGGTTTCGCCGGCCAATAAACTTTTTTACGATCCCAAGCTCACCGACTATGAATACGATCTGAAGAAATCGGCCGAGATTCTCGAAGCCGCTGGATACCATATGGTGAACGGCGTCCGCGTCGATGCGCATGGCAATCCGCTCGTGTTCAATCTGATGACCAACACCGGAGTGCCGGTGCGCGATCAGATGTGCGCGATGTTCAAGCAGGACCTCGCGACGCTCGGCATCAAGGTGAACTACCGCCCGCTCGAATTCACCACCATGGTCGAGAAGCTCGACAGCAATTTCGATTGGGATTGCGTGCTGATCGGATTCGGTGGCGGAGGCGTCGAACCCAACAACGGCGCCAACGTTCTGCGCTCCTCGGGCGACTTGCACATCTGGTATCCCGATCAGAAAACCCCGGCCACGCCGTGGGAGGCTGAAATCGACAAGCTGCTGGAGCAGGGCACCGCCGAAATGGACGTCCAGAAACGCGTACCGTACTACTGGCGCATCCAGGAAATCATGCACGATGAGTTGCCGGTGATGGAAACTGTTCGACAGCTCCGCTACACCGCTTATCGCAACACGCTCAAGAATTTTCAGCCGACCGTATGGGGCGTGTACCGGCGCGAGTACATAGCATTCACTGCGGAGTGAGCGAGCAAAGATAAATGGCGCGATTCCTCATACGACGCACCCTCAACATGATTCCGCTGCTGATCGGAATCACCTTCCTGTCGTTCCTCGTCATGTCGATGGTGCCGGGAAACTTCCTTTCCAACCTGAAGATGAATCCCGCGATCTCGCCGCAACTCATCAAGGAGATGGAGGCGCAGTTCGGGCTCAACCAGCCGCTGCTGGTGCGCTATGGAAAATGGTTGTGGGCCGTGCTCCATCTCAACCTCGGCACCTCGCTCGCCTTCAACGTCAGCGTGACCAGCCTTATCGGCTCGCGCGCCGTCAACACGATCATTTTGTCGGCGGCCAGCATGCTGTTCGCGTGGATGATCGCGATTCCGATCGGGATCATCGTCGCGGTCAATCAGAACTCGATTTGGGATCGGATACTGTCGTTCATCGCATTTTTCGGCATGTCGGTGCCGAACTTTTTTCTCGCCTTCCTGGTGATGTACTTCGCGATGAAGCTCAACTCGCCGTACCTTCCGGTCGGCGGAACCTACTCAGTCGACTACGCGCAGCTCGATTGGATGTCGAAAATCGGCGACCGCATCAATCATCTGATCCTGCCGGTCTTCGTGCTTGGCATCGCCGGGACGGCGTCGCTGATGCGCCTCATGCGCTCGCAAATTCTCGAAATCAAAAATTCTGACTTCGTCCGTACCGCGCGCGCCAAGGGCCTCACCGAGCGCACCGTCATCTACAAACACGTGCTGCGCAATGCGCTCAATCCCTTCGTCACGATGGCGGGTTACGGACTCGCTGACCTCCTCGGCGGCGCCGCGCTGGTCGAGGCGGTGATGAACCTCCAAGGCCTCGGTCTGCTGCTGCTCAATGCGGTGCGCTCTCTCGACATCTACCTTGTGATGGGCTCGGTACTGATGGGCACTGTGCTATTGCTGCTCGGCAACCTGCTCGCCGACATCGCACTGGTGGCCGTCGATCCGCGCGTCGATTTCTCGTCGATGGGATCTCAATGAGAGGGGGATCTCAATGAGTGCGGCGCCGCAGTTTCCGATTCGAGTTCCAGACCTGCCTCCCGCACCGCGTCCGCACGGTATCCGGCGCGAGTGGCGGCTGGCGTCGTGGCCGGTGCGTTTTTCGGCATTCTGCCTGATGTTGTTCTACCTGCTCGCGATCGCGTCGCCGGTGATCGCGCCTTACGATCCGACCTACCAAAATCGTCGCTTGCCCGATTGCCCACCGATGCGGCTTCACATCAGCGCGCCATCCGAATGGTCGCATGCGTTTCTCTATGCGTACCCGATGCGGATGATCGACGCCGAGGCGCGCAAGTTCGCCGAGGATCGCAGCAGCAAGACATACGTACATCTGTTTTCATTCGGGCATCTATTCACCACCGAAGCGGGCGCGCCGCCGTTTTTCCTGATGGGAAGCGAAGGCCTCGGGCGCGATCTCTTTTCGCGCATCGTTTACGGCTCACGCGTCTCGATGTTCGTCGGACTCATCGGCGTGACGATCAGCTTCGGCCTCGGCATCACGATTGGCGCGCTCTCAGGCTACGTCGGCGGGCTGCTCGACAATCTCATCATGAGATGGTCCGAAATCGAGATGTCGCTGCCATCGTTTTATTTCCTGCTCGCGCTCGCCGCGATCATTCCCTCAGGCATGAGCGCAGTCGCGACCTTTTTCATGATCGTCGCGATCATGAGCTTCATCAGCTGGGCGGGCTTCGCGCGTATCATCCGCGGAATGGCGGCCTCGGTGCGCTCGGTTCCGTTTGTGGAAGCGGCGCGCGCGCTAGGCGGTTCGCGATGGCGCGTGCTGACGCGGCACGTGATGCCCTCGGTGCTCGGCTATGCGATCGTCGCGGCGACGCTTTCGATTCCCGGCTTTATCCTCGGTGAGAGCGCGCTGTCGCTACTTGGCCTCGGAATCCAGGAGCCCGCATCGAGTTGGGGTAATTTGTTGGCGCAGGCGGAGGATGTGCAGAATCTCGCGCGCTATCCTTGGATCTTGATTCCCGGAATTTTCATTTTCCTCGCCGTGATGTCTTTCAATTTCCTCGGCGATCATCTGCGCGACCGCCTCGACCCCTCCAACCGCCGCTAACTCGGTGTCCGTATGCGCGGCGCCGCGCTAGGCTCATCGATGGGCTGATCGATGAAGTTCAGTCCGCTGGTCATCCGCAACCTCAGGTTGCTGTTTGTCGGTGCGAAATTGATCGCCGCCATCGTCGCCATCGTGATTGCGCTGGTCTCCGCCAACACCGCCGCGATGGCGGTGCGCGAGCGCCGCCACGAGCTCGCCGTGATGCGCGCCATGGGCTTCACCCGCGGCTACCTGGTCAGCCTCATGATCAGCGAAGGACTGCTGATGCGACTGGCGGCAGGGCCGCTGGGATCTTCGATCGCATACGGCGTGCTTCGCATCTTGGGGCCTCGTGCGCTGGGCGAAGAGTTCGGGCTGCATCCGATGCCGGCGGTTGCGAGCGAAAGCATCGCGTCGCGGCCGTGATTGGGTTGATGAGCGCTCCTATTCCCGCGCTATCAGCCACTCGGAGCACCATCGTCGATTCACTGCGCATCGCCGCCTAACCTTTTGAATGATGAGCGAATAGAGGCTTCTCACCTATCTTTCCGAAGCAGAGCTATGGACGCTTCCGCGCGGATGATAATTTAGACCCAGGTGGCGCTACTCGAAGTAAAGTCCCTTCGCACTTCATTTTTTACCGATGATGGCGAGGTCCGCGCAGTCGACGGCGTGAGCTTTTCGGTCGAGCCCGGCAAGCTGATGGGAATCGTCGGCGAATCAGGCTCGGGGAAGACCGCGTCGGTCCTTTCGATCATGCGGCTGCTGCCGGAGAGCGCGAAGATCGTCGGCGGCGAGGTTCTCTTCGAGGGCCGCGACCTCACGAAGTTGCCCGAGCCGGAGATGCGCGCGATTCGCGGCGGGAAGATCGCGATGATCTTTCAAGAACCGATGACCTCGCTTAACCCGGTCTTCACCATCGGGAGCCAAATTGCCGAGGCTGTCCGACTGCATCAGAAGACCTCGCGCAGCGAGGCGCGCCAGCGTGCGATCGAGGCGCTCAAGATGGTCGGCATCGCGGACCCACAGCGTCGCGTCGACGACTACCCGCATCAGTTGTCCGGCGGCATGCGGCAGCGCGTGATGATCGCGATGGCGCTGTCGTGCAATCCTCAGCTACTGATCGCCGATGAGCCGACAACAGCCCTCGATGTCACTATCCAGGCGCAGATTCTCGACCTCATTCGCGATATTCAGTCACGCCTCAAGCTGGCGGTGATTCTGGTCACGCACGATCTCGGAATCGTCGCGGAATATGCGGATGCGGTGACGATTCTCTACGCCGCTCGCGTGATGGAGCAGGCGCCCTGCGATACGCTCTTCAAGGAACCGCTGAATCCTTACACGCGAGGGTTGCTCGACTCGATTCCCGGCGTCGACGGCACCCGGCATCATCGCTTGCAGGCGATTCCCGGGACGATTCCGAACGCGCTCAATCCGCCGTCGGGATGCAGATTTCATCCGCGCTGCCCGATGGCGATTCCCAACTGCGCTACGATAGATCCTCCATTGGAGGAGAAGAGACCGAACCATCATGTCGCCTGCATCCGTGTCTAGCGCCGCGCAGAACGCCGCAATTGCGGCCACCAGCGCTCTGGTTCACGCCGAAAACCTGACCAAGGAATTCGCCGCGGGATCATCGGGCGTGCTCGGCGGCGGCAAGCTCACGGTGAAGGCGGTCACGCGCGTCAACCTCGACGTCGTTTCGGGTGAGACGTTGGGATTGGTGGGTGAGTCGGGTTCGGGGAAATCGACGCTGGGCCGACTCATCCTGCGATTGATCGAACCCACTGCCGGGAAGGTTTTCTTCGAAGGCCGCGATCTCTCGACGCTGACACGCTCCGACCTACGTCGTTTGCGCCGCGACATGCAGTTGGTGTTTCAAGATCCTTATGCCTCGCTCAACCCGCGTATGCGAGTGCGATCGATCGTCGGCGAGGGAATCGAAATTCATCGGCTCGCGCGCGGCAAAGAAAAGCTCGATCGCATCGCTGAGCTGCTGAAGATGGTCGGAATGGCGCCGGACGCGATGAATCGTTATCCGCACGAATTTTCCGGCGGACAACGCCAGCGCATCGGCATCGCGAGAGCGCTCGCAGTCAAGCCGCGCTTCCTGGTGCTCGACGAACCGGTCTCGGCGCTCGATGTATCCATTCAAGCGCAGATCATCAACCTGCTGCAGGACCTCCAGGAGCAGTTGAAGCTGACCTATCTCTTCATCGCGCACGATCTGCGCGTGGTCGAGCACATCAGCAATCGCGTTGCGATCATGTACCTCGGGAAGATCGTCGAAATCGCGAGCCGCGACGAGATTTACGCGAACCCGCGTCATCCGTACACGCGCGCGCTACTCTCGGCGATTCCGTCGGTGAGCGCATCATCCAAACCCGAACGGGTCAAACTTCCGGGTGAAGTGCCCAGCCCGGTAAATCCGCCGAGCGGGTGCAGCTTCCATCCGCGCTGCCCTTATGCGAAGGATATCTGCCTAAGCATGGAGCCGCCGCTGGAAAAAGGCCACGGCGGGCATGCGGTCGCGTGTCACGTTTTTCCCGCGACATGAGGGTGTCCCATGGCTGTGCAAGGAAATGATCAACCCGAGTTTTTGAAGGTCGGGAGCAAGCTTGCGGAAAATCCGCCCAAGGCGGAATCACGATCGAAGCAGGACTCGCAACATGGCAGCAGTGCTGCCGACACAAATCAGTCGCCCAACGGATGGGTGCAGGAGCGCACTCGCGTCGCGGTCGGCCAAGGCGTCAACGTATCGGGCAAACTGATCTTCAACGAGCCGGTGCGGATCGAAGGCACTTTTCGTGGCGAGGTCAGTTCGTCGTCGCTGGTCGTGATCGCCGAAACCGGGACCGTCGAAGGCAGGATGAAGGCGAGCAAGCTGGTGGTGCTGGGCGAGATGCGCGGCAATATCGTCGATGCCAGCCGCGCCTACCTCGGTTCGCATGCGCGCGTCTACGGCGACATCACGGCGGAAAATCTTACAGTATGTGAGGGTGCCTACTTCAGCGGCAACGTCAAGATGACCTCGCGCCGCGCCGAAGCATCGAAGACCGCGTAGTAATCCTCAGCCTGTGATGTCGAGGCGGGCAGCTTTGCCGGAGAGTCCGCGCAGGTAATACAACCTCGCCCTACGGACTTTGCTCCTCGAGAGCACCTGCAGCTTGTCGATGCGTGGGGAATGCAGCGGGAAGATTCTTTCGACGCCCACCCCGTAGGAAATCTTGCGCACGGTGAACGCCGCGCGATTGCCACCGCGGTTGATTTTGATTACGACGCCCTCAAAAGCCTGCACGCGTTCTTTTTCGCCCTCGCGAACCTTAACATGGACACGCACGCTGTCGCCGACCCGAAATTCGGGGAGGTCGCTTCGAAGCCCACGGTCTTCGACCTTCTTGATGATGCTATTCATGGAAAACTGCCCTCGGTAGAGCGACTGAATTTATCGGAACAACCTCCGCGACTCAACCGCTCGGCGCCACGCTATCGCGATGCCGACCTCGATGGGTTCGGAAGGAAGTCGTTGTCGAGGATCTGCTCCGGCGTCCACGGACATTGTGGCGGTAGTAGCTGCTGCCATCGATACTTCTCGAATTTCATTTCCTTGCCTGCGATTTTGCCGGCCGTAGCGTACGCTCTCTGAATCAAATCCGGAACCTGCCGACGAAGACTCGGGTTCTGCTCGAGAAGCTGCTCAAGCTGGTCGCGCTGTTCCAACAGAGTCACTTCCCATGAGGTCGATCTCTTCGAGGGCTGAAATTGCCACTTGAGAAGATGCACCAGGACGACCTTGAGCCTATTTCGGATCTCGCGCGGAATGCTTCTTGCCAAGTCCTCGACCTCTTCGATCAGGTTTTCCAAATCCAGATCGCTGAAGCGGCGCTCCCGAAGAGCGCTGACCTGTGTGAGCAGCCACGCATAGAAGTCCCGCTCGTAGGCCGATTGTCGTGCGGGTTCGCGAGGATGGCTCTTGGTCAAGGCGGAGGCGGTCTTCATTGCATCTACTGTGGCGCGCGAACCTCGCTCGCGCAAATCTCGCTACCTGCCGCGCAGGCGATCGAGGATGATGCTGACTGCGGCGCGCACCGAGAGATGGTTGTAGTCGCCAGGGCCGCGGATCGCATTGAGGATAATGTCGGCACGCTCGATGACACTCGGCGCCAGCCCGAATCCGGTTCCGAAGAGAATCATGATCGGTGGCGTGTCGGGAGCTTCCATCTTCTGGCGTAACTCGGCCGTCATCATGCCGCCGGAAGTCCGTGCCGACGTATGCACGATCAGCGGGCGCTTTCCGTCAATCGCGGAAGCATCGGCGATCGCATCATCAAGCGTCTCGACGACTTTGAGGGTCTCCAGCGCCTCGCGACGGCGTCCATCGAAGGCTCGTCCGAAGTCGAAGCGCCAATGATCGATCACAGTGGCGGCGAACTCTCGTTGCTCCGCGATTGGATGCACGATGTACGCGCGTTTGACCCCATACGTATGCGCGGATCGCGCGATGTCATGAATATCGAGGCTGGTGATCGCCGAAGTCACGATCCGGCCGTTGCGGTCGACCACCGGATGATGAATCAGCGCGAGAAAAAGATCCGACATTTATGGCTTTCGATGTCCAAGGAGATCCGGCCGTCGCTGCGCCGTGCGCCGACGCGCCTGCTCCTCGCGCCATGCGCGAATCTTGCCATGGTCGCCGCTGAGGAGCACCTCGGGCACCCGCCTCCCGCGAAACTCCTCCGGCCGCGTGTATTGCGGATACTCGAGCAGCCCCTCGCTGAACGATTCCTCTTCGATGGAATCGGGATTTCCTAACACCCCCGGCTGCATGCGCGCAACCGCCTCGATGAGCACCATCGCGGGAAGCTCGCCGCCTGACAGCACGTAGTCCCCGATCGAGATTTCCTCATCCACCATCGCACGGACGCGCTCGTCGACGCCCTCATAGCGCCCGGCGATCAGCAGCAGGCCCTGCGTGCGAGCAGCCAGTTCGCGCACCTTCTCCTGCGTCAGCGGCGCGCCCTGCGGGGTCATCAGGATGCGCCACAACTGCGGCTGCTCGCCCATCACCGCATCGATGGCGGCCGCAAGCGGTTCGGGGCGCATCACCATCCCGCTGCCACCACCGTAGGGTTGGTCATCAACCTGTTTGTAGTTGCCCAACCCGAACGGCCGCAGCGGATGCGGCTTCAACACGATGATTCCCCCCTCGATCGCGCGACCAACCATTCCGGCGCGAAACGGCGACTCGAACATCTCCGGGAACAGGGTTATGATGTGGAATTCCATGCGACAGATGCCATCACTCTATAGGCGCTGCCGCGCTCGGATCGAGAGATGCTTACTCCCCAACAACGTGACGAGTTCCTTCGATGCGGAGTCCTGCGCATCCCCGGCGCGGTTCCGTCGCGCGATGCCGACGCGATGTGCGACTCCGTGTGGAACGTGCTTCGCGCGCGATACGGCACCCGCCGCGACGATCCCAAAACCTGGAAGGCGCAACGAATCGCCGGCACTAAGGATCGCCCGAAGTCGATGACCTTCGAGCAGATCGCGAATCCCGCTCTGCGCGCGGTCTTCGATGACCTGCTGGGATCGGCTGCCTGGGAGCGTGCCGAGGACTGGGGCTCGCTGTTGGTTTCTTTTCCTGGAGCATTCCCCGAAGCGCGCGACGGTTGGGACGTGCCGCATCAAGGATGGCATTTCGATGCGCCGGTGGTGAGATCGCTGCCGCACCTTTACGGCGTGCGGCTCTTCACCTGCTTGGCGAAACTCTCGCCGGGAGGCGGCGCGACACTCTTCGTTGCGGGGTCACCCCGGCTTGCCCAGGGACTAGCCAGCGCTAGAGGAGCGGCCAAGATCCGATCCGCCGACATCCGCAAGGCCCTGATCCAACGATATACCTGGATGAAAGAGTTATGCTCGTTCGATCCGGCGATCGCTCGAATTCCGCGTTTCATGAAGACCGCTACTATTGTCGAAGATGTGGAAGTTCGCGTCGTCGAAATGACCGGCGAGCCGGGCGACGTCTTTCTTGTGCATCCGCTGATGATGCATGCAGCCTCACCCAACTGCTCGACGTTTCCGCGCATGGTGCTGTCGACGACCGTTTATCAGCGCGGCGTCGATTGGAGCGCTCTGTACGGCCCTGAGCGCGAGGCAGCGGCTCTGTAATCAGGCGAAGCGCGCGGCGGGCTGCGCGGTCGGAAACTTTTTCACGTACTGAAAAAACATTGCGAGCGCGCGGTCCGCATCGATGAGCAGGCCCTCGCGAAACCGAATCGTGCTCATGATGGGCGTGTCTTCCTCGATCAGCCGCTGAAAGAACGCCTGCCCAATCTGGATGCGTTGAGCACGCGCCTCGTCGTCGCCTTCGGCGTTCGGAGTCGCCGTCACCGACCATCCGTGGGTGCGACCATCGGGCGTCGGAGTGCCGGTCGCCATCGAAAGGACGCTCATCCCGTTGAGCTTGCCCGACAGCGCGATGGTGTTGGTGCCGCTGACGCGAATCGACTGATCGAAGATGCCAAGATTCGGATCCTCGAAGCGCACGTCGTATTCGATCTTGTATGGGCCGACGTGGATCTGATCGGGATTGCAATCGATCTTGAGGCCGTGCAGCACGCGCAGATGCTGAAAGTCCATCGAGTTGGTGAACGGCACCCATGGCTCGACCGGCAGATCGAAGGCCTCGGCGGTGCGGAAATCGAGGTCGGCGGCATCATAGCCGGGAAAATCGGGAACATCGTAAAGCGGCGCGGTACCGTTGAATGCCCAGATGAGGCCCCATTTTTCCGCGGTAGGAAATCTGAAAACTTTGGCGGCTTTGGGAATCGTGTCGGAGGCCGGAATCTTCGTACATGCCCCATCCGGACCGTATTGCCAATGATGAAACGCGCATCGCACATCGTCGCCGATGACTTTGCCCATGCTCAGATCGGCGCCCAAGTGGCGGCACCATGCGCTCATCACTGCAGGCTTGCCGCTCTCGCCGCGATAGACGATGGCACGGCCTTCGAGGAAATCGCGGCCGATGACTTGCCCTGCTTCGACCTCATCGGAGCGCGCGATCGCATACCAGCATTGATGAAACCCGCTCGCAGATTTTTTGCCGTTCGTAGATTTGCGAGCTCGTGCGGCGGTGTGCGTCGCTCCTGCTGCCATTTTTGATTCCCCCAAAATTGCGGGTCAGTTGAACGTCGGCATCCGAATCAGGAAGAACTCGGTGTCCTCGAGGACTTCGAATTTGGCGCCTTGATCGCGCGCGTCAACGTACCACGCCGAATGCTTGTCGAGTTTCTCGCCGGGCAAACTCTCGACCGCGAACGCACCCTTCGTCACCAGCGCCAGCTCCGGCGATGCGAGCGCGCCCAGCGTATGCGTCGCGCCACGCGGACCGCGTATGAAGCCAACCTCCAGCCCGCGCTCGCCAAACGAGCCGAGATGCTTGAAGTCGAAGCCACCGCCAATCGCGCGCCACCCGAAGTTCTCCGGATGCATCACGACGGGCTCCTCATATCGGGGCGGAGGATACTCGACCTCGCGCTTATTGGCGTATTCCCAAATCGCCTCGTAACCGTCCTTGCGCTGCGCGCGGCCGTCGGCAGCCGCGCGTGTGAAGACGCCATGATCGAATTGACCGAGATCCGAAAGCCGCTCGTATCCGTCGTTGAGTTGGCGATAGCTCATGAAGCCGTAGCCCGCCGCGCCACCCATCTGGAGCAGCAGCACGACCGAGCCGGTGGTGTCCTGCTGCGGCCCGTAAAAGGTGCCTTCGGGAAAATAGCCGACGGTGCCGGGGGTGAGATTCTTGCCGGGCGCGTAGTTCATCGAGCCTTCGAGGCAAAAGCGAACCTGATCGAAGTTATGCCGATGACGCGGGGTGTAGTAGTCGCCCGCGGTGCGCACGAAGCTGAATTCGAAATTGTCGGGCGCGGCATCCTCGCCCTGGATTAGGCGTTTGAAATCGATACCGCCCGAGCGATGGCCCGAGACGGGACCCCATTGGGTGGTCGCTGCGTGCGCGGTCTTCATGGAGGGCCATTAGCGCGCCGCCCGCGACTGCGTCAAGCGACGACGCATCGCGAATCGATGACTGCCGAATATGAAACGCTGGAAGAAAACCTGCTCAACGCAAGCGCGGAAATAAAGAGAGTGCGTTGTTGCGTCCGATCGCGCGGAAGTCATCGGGAGACAACAACTTGCTGCCCAACAATTCATTGAGATGCGCCGCCACTACCGCCTCGGGTGTGTGTACATAATCGCTGCCATATAAGACGTGCGAGCGTTCCGTCATTTCGAGTAGCGGCGCGAGTGCGTTCGAGCCGGGAGACCCCGCGAGATCATAGTAGAGCCGGCGCAACTGCTCCTCGGCACCAGGCGTGGCGTCCCGACTTCGGTCAGCGAGGCCTCGGGCGAACATGCCGATCCGGCGAGCAAGAAACGGCAGCGTGCCGCCCGCATGCGGAACGATGATACGAAGCTTGGGACAGCGAGCTAACGTGCCACTGAAGATCAGGTTCACGACCGCCCGCGTGCTGTCAAAGGTGAACTCGATCATCGGGCGCGGGTAGCCGAGGGAACTCTGCTGCCAGCATATCGGCGAGGTGGGATGAATGAAGATTACCGCCTCGCGGCGATTGAGTTCATCGAAGACCGGATCCAACCGTTGGTCGCCGAGGTATACACCGTTGAAGTTGGTTAGAACGACGACACCGTCGAGCTTGAGAGTGTCCAATGCGTAGGCGATTTCCTCCAGCGCACCATCGACGTCGGGAAGTGGCAGGCTGGCGAAGCCGCCAAACCGGCCGCGATGATCGGCCATCGTTCGCGCGGCGAACTCGTTGACGGATCGGGCGAGCGCGCGGGCTCGCGCATCGTTGCCGAAATGAATTCCGGGAGAGGAGACCGACAGCATTCCAGTCGCGATTCCCATTCGGTCCATCATTGCGAGCGCGCCCTCGGCGCTCCACTGCGGCGCGGGAAACCCGTCGGGCGAACTGCCGATGGCATCGATCATCTTCTCGCGATACTCGGGGCTCAGGTAATGGAAGTGAACGTCGATGCGGTCGGTGAACGCGTCTGTCATCGGCAGCGGCCCTCCGACTCAGTAGGTAGTGCGCCGCCCGCGAGTGCGTCAAGCGTTTGAGTGCGAAAGCGATTCAGCGAATTGCCAGTTTCGCGCGGAGGTCTTTCATCGCGCCGCCCATGCGATGACTTGATCGAGCATCGCGTTGACGGACGACTCCTGACGCGGACCCGGTTTGAACGTCGTGTAATTCTCGAAGTCTGCCGACAGCGAAAGCGCGACTTGCGCGCGCACATCGGCAATCTGCAACTCGCCCATCATGCCGCGCAGTTGCTCGACCGCGTTCCTACCGCCGGCGCCGCCGTAGCTTACGAAGCCGGCCGCCTTGTTGTTCCACTCGAAACTAAGTCAAGCGAACTCTTTCTTAATAATTGGACCTTGGATCGCCTCAATCGAAGGAGTCGAGCTGAAATGGTTGGGGTCCGGAAAACGACATTCAGATGGACTCAATGGGAGATCGGCAAAATGGCGCAGTCTTGCAGCATCCGATTGCGCGATGCTACTTACGGCTAGCTTCAATAACGACAGGATGGGGTACATGCGACAGATTCTTGGCCGGATCGGAATCGCAGCTTTGACTTTGGCACTGATGGCTTCGACCCACGCGCGGGCGCAGGAGGGTGCGGGTGACGCGGCCGCGACCGGTGCTTCCGGCGATCAGGCGCAAATCCAGGATGCCGCCAAGAAAGCCTATCAGGCGATCGCCGACAGCAAGATCGACGACCTGTGGGTGCTGGTGCAGAGCAAATACGACCACAAATTGCGGCCCGAGGAGCTGCGTCCCGGAGAAACCGGGCCCAAGGTGAGCGTCGCCTTCGATGGCAATGTGAAAGTTCTACGCGCGGGAAAGAAGGACGCCGTCGTCAGCGCGAATTTCTTCAAGCCCGATTCGTCAGACATCCCGGCTTCCGAAGTCAGCCGCCTCGACCTCTACATGATCAATGATCATGGCAGTTGGAAGATCGGCGCGCCCGATAAGAAAGAAGCCGCCTTCGATGGCGACAAGGGCGGATGGTATCACTCGGGCTCGTTCACCTTCTGTCCCAACAAGAAGGGGATGGTATTTCTGCCCAATCATTTCAGCAGCAAGACCGAATGCGACTCGACCGCCGTCTGCAGGTGGTAGCTACGCGATTCGCGCTTGAGGAGGCGCCGCCGCGGCGAAAGCGCCGGGGACGTCGAGGCGGTAGCGCTGCATCTTGCGGTAGAGCGTCGAGACGTGGATGCCGAGCATCTGCGCGGCGCGATCTTTATTCCCCTCAACCTGGCCCAGCACTCGCTTGATGTGCTCGCGTTCGAGGTCCTCCAGCGTCACGTTGCCGTTGTCGAACCCGGGCCCGGAGGGCAATGCGTTGCTGCGCAGCTTGTCCGGCATATCATGCGAATGAATCACGTCGGTCTCGGCGAGGATGGCGGCGCGCTCGATGGTGTTTTCGAGCTCGCGCACGTTACCCGGCCACGCATAGCTGAGCAGCAGCTTCATCGCGCCTTTGGAAAATCGCATCCCACCGCGGCTCAGCGAGCGCTCGAACTTCTTCAGGAAATGACTCGCCAGCAAGGGGATGTCATCCTTGCGTTCGCGCAGCGGCGGCAACTTTATGGTGATGACGTTGATGCGGTACAGGAGCTCCTCGCGGAAGCGGCCGGCCTTGACCTCGGCCTCGAGGTCCTTGTTGGTCGCGCATACCACGCGCACATCGAATGAGACCGGATCGTTGGAGCCGAGCGGATAGACCTCGCGCTCCTGCAGCACGCGGAGCAGTTTGACTTGCAGCGCGAGCGGCATGTCGCCGATCTCGTCGAGGAACACGGTGCCTTTGTCGGCCGCCTTGAGCAGGCCGATTTTCTCGTTCATCGCGCCGGTGAAGGCGCCGCGCTTGTAGCCGAAGAGCTCGCTTTCGAGCAGATTTTCCGGCAGTGCGCCGCAATTGATCGGCAGGAAGCGTCCGTTGGCGCGCTCCGACGTGAAATGAATCGCGCGCGCCACCAGCTCCTTGCCGGTGCCCGATTCTCCGGTGATGAGCACGCTGGAATCGGTCCGCGCGACCTTCTCCATGATGCGGAAGACCGCTTCGATCGCATCGCCCTTTCCGATGATGTTTTCGAAACGATACTTCTCGCGCAGCTCGCGGCGCAGGAAATGGTTTTCCTTGAACAGCGCCTTCGCTTCGAGCGCGTGACGGACCTGGTTCTTCAGATGATCGTTGGCGAACGGCTTGGTGATGTAATCGTAGGCGCCCTGCTGCAGCGCCTGCACCGCGGATTCGACGCTGGCGTACGCGGTGACGATAATCGCCATCACCTCGCTATCGACATCGCGCATCTTCTTGAGCACGTCGAGGCCGCTGCTTCCGCCACTCAGATTCAAGTCGAGAATCGCGAGATCGATTTTCTCTTTCTCGAAAATCTGCCACGCGACTTCGCCCGACGGCGCTTCGACGACTTCGTAACCTTCGCCGCGCATCAAGTCCATGATGATGGAGCGCATCAGCGCCTCGTCCTCGACGACGAGTACGCGATAGCGGCGGCCGGTATCCGGCGAAAATGCGGTCTGTTCTGAAACCATTGCCCCAATCAGTCCGAAGTCAGTGAAAAACCGTCAGTTAGAGGGATGCTGCGCCGGCGCTATGCCGACCATATGCTGCATCGATTCCATTACCGGCAGCGCGATGATGACGCTGGTGCCTTTGCCAACCTGGCTCTCCAGCTTAATCATGCCTCCATTGGCCATGATGATTCGCTGACACATCGAGAGCCCAAGGCCGACGCCGGAGCCAGCCTGCTTGGTGGTGAAAAACGGGTCGAACACCCGCTTCAGGTTCTCCTTGGGAATACCCACCCCGTTATCGATGATGCGGATGACCACGTAGCGCTGCTTGTCACCATTCTTCGGCGGATGGTTCTCGGTAACGACGCGAATCGTTCCGCCCTCGTGCTGAGTCGCATCGGCGGCGTTGAAGAGCACATTGAGCACTACCTGCTGAATCTCGTTGTTGTCGGCGAACACCAGGTTGAGATCGGGCGCGAGGACCGGCTCGACATTGATGCCGTTGAAACGCTTGTTGTATATCGCCAGCCGCAGCGTCTCGGTGATGAGTTGGTTGAGGTCCACGGCTTTGCGCTGCGCGGTCGAGGGCCGCGCGAAATTGAAAAGATCTTTCAGGGTGCCCGAGATGCGGGTGATCTGCGAAAGAATCGTGTGCAGGGTGGTGCGCCGGGTAGCATCAGTCTCGCCGGAGAGAATCGATTGTACCAGCGACGATATCGACGCGAGCGGATTGTTCACTTCGTGCGCGACGCCTGCTGCGAAGGTTCCCGCCGCGGCTAGGCGTTCGGCCTTCAGCAACTCATCCATCATTTCGCGGCGATGCGTGACGTCGCGGAGAATCATATGGATGAAGCGCTGATTGCCGTAAGTGATCAGCGAGGAGTTTTCATCGAAGAAGAATGAGCCGAGCGGAAGGTCGAGCGTCTGACCCGCGCCGAGGCGAACCACGTCGCGGAAATGCTCTGCCGTGCCCTCGCGCGCTTCCTCGGGCACGAAATCCGTGATCGGGCGACCGATCAGCGGCAAATGCTCCTCGCCCGGAAGCTTGCGATGCAGTTTTTCGGCGGCCGAGTTAGCGCCGAGGACCACCAGGGTGTCGGCATCGATCTCGTACATCGGATCGGGCGCGTGATTCACCAGGTTACGATACTTCTCTTCGGAAGCGCGCAGTGCCGCCTCGCGCGATTCGATGTAGAACCACGACACCATCAGGCGCCGCTCGTCGATCGAGGCAACCGCGACATCGCGAAGATGGTCGCCCTTGCGCCCGCGCGCACTCGTATAGATGTGCTTGAGGATGATCTGCTTGAGCGCGATGTGGATGGTGTTGAACTGCGACGGTTGGGCGCGCTCGAGCATCCCCTTTTGGCAATGCTTGCGCAGGTAGACATAGGTCTGAAGATCGTTGGGATCGCGTAAATGACCGACGAATCGAATCAACGAGTTGACCAGGTCGGGGCTTGCCTCGCCGGGCTCCCGATTGACGGTCGGAAGGCCAAAAATCGCGCCGATCGCTTCTTCCCATTCGGACACGATCGCATCGAAATGCTGATCGATAATGTCGGCGACCTCCGCCCGCGCCTGCAGACTCTCCGACTCGTCGCTGTAGATGGGTCCAAACAGCCCGCGTAGCAGCTTGTCAATTTTTTCCAGATGAAGCCGAATCGCGTCGAGCTCCTCCGGGGTTCCCTGCATAGCGATATCGGTCGGGACACGTTTGACCGGGTTCTTGTTCGGATGACAGCAGACACGCATTCGCGATGATCTCATTGAGTTTGCTCTGGGCGTTGGTGGATATCAGCACCGAGCGCTGAGTGTTGATACTATCTAATCTTAAATTCGCAAATATCAAGGCTATCACTTAGCAAATTGCCAAACTAGCGTCCCAAACGTCTCGCAGGTTGCGAAGAGTGCTCTCTAAAGCACGATTTGCGACCCAATGCGCCTCATCGCAAAGCGTGCAGGCTCCCATCCCAATTAGGCTGGTATTTTCGACCGAAATCCCCAAAAGTTTAATGTTTTATTAAGCTTTTCGCGTGGCACATCTTTGGCTGATAGCGAATGTCGCAACAGTGGGGGTCTGCCATGATCGATGTCGAGCCATTACGGTCGGTTACGCCGCACGGGAAGTTCTTCTCCCGTAAAGGTCAGAAGTTCTTTCTCAAGGCGATGCGGCTCGACGGCGTCGGCGCAACGCTGGACTTCGAGGCCAAAGTCAGACTGCTCGCGCGCCTCGATGATCTGAAGCAGGTCCACACCTCGGCGCTGATCCTTACCGAAGCGCAATCCAACCCGATCCTCGATCTGGCGAGCACAGTCGGGCTGTATAGCATCGTCGAGCTGGAGGTCGCGCCCGAAGCGATTACTGATCGACGTCAGCTTGCTGAAACGACCGCGCGCATCGCGCACGCTGTAAGCATCCTCAATGGACGTCCCGGGCTGCTCGGATTCCTCATCAATTGCCCGATCTCGCAGGATGCCCTGCGTGCCTATGGCCTCGCGAAAGCGCGCCGCGCGTTGCGCGACATCATCGACATTATCAAGAGCCGCAATGCGAATGCGCTGGTGGCGATTCGCCATCGCCCCGAGACTCGCGCATTGACGATGTTCGAAGAAGATTTTATCTACGGCGACATTCCCGCGCTCGCGCCCGTCGAGCTCCGCGATTTTATCATCAGCCTGCACAATCTTGCCGAGGCGCGCCCCGTCCTCATCGAGTTCAGCCAAAGCTCTCCCGGGCAGGATGAGGCGGTCGCGGTGGCGTTCGGAACCGGAGTGGCGGGAGTGATCGCGCCCCCTGTTCCTACTCCGGCGTCTCCTGATTTCACCGGCGCCGTCATGTTGAAGGCGTCTGAGCTGATGCCCTTCGTGACGCTCAATGGCACCTGCCCGCCGGCGCTGCCGAACACCCCGATGGTCAGCGTCGTCATCTGCGCGTACAACGCCGAGCGCACGATGCTTCCGTGTCTCGAATCGCTGCGCAAGCTGGACTACCCCAACTTCGAGGTCATCATCGTCGACGACGGGTCGCGCGATCGCACCGCCGAAATTTCGATGGGCTTTCCCGAGTTCCGCCTCATCCGCCAGCCCAACAAGGGACTCAGCGTGGCGCGCAACGTCGGACTTCACGCGGCGCGCGGCGACATCATCGCGTACACCGATTCCGATTGTGTCGTCGATCCGCATTGGCTCACGCTGATGGTCCGCACGCTGACCGAAAAGAATTTCGACGGATGCGGCGGGCCCAACTACGCACCGCATGAAGATGGATGGGTCGAGGCGTGCTGCGCTGCATCGCCCGGTGCGCCATGCCATGTACTCACCGCCGACGATGTCGCGGAGCATCTGGCGGGATGCAACATGGTCTTCACCAAGGCGGCACTGCTGAAGGTGGGCGGCTTCGATCCGCAGTTCACCTCGGCCGGCGATGACGTCGACGTATGCTGGCGCATCCTGGATTCCGGCATGCGGCTGGGCTTCTGCCCCGCGGCGTTCGTATGGCACTTCCGCCGCAACACCATCAAAGCGTACTACGGCCAGCAACGCGGATACGGGCGCGCCGAGGCGATGCTATACGCGCGCTATCCCGAACGCTTCAACATCCTCGGCCAAATCAAATGGCGCGGGATGATCCCGGGCCTCCTGCGTACGGTACCTGGCGGCTCGCGCAAGAATATTTTCTGGGCGGCGGCGCGGCCCGGAGTCCCTACAGTCCTCGATCCGGCGCTCAGCTTGATGAGGTTTTTGCCGCAAACGTTGGAGTGGTCGCTCGCCGCACTGCTGCTCGCGATGGTTTCTCTCGCGCTTCACATCACGGTCACACCGGCCCTCGCGATGCTCGCGCTGGGACCGATTTGGGCGCTCTACTACGCATGGCACGCGCCCATCGAGAAAAGTCACATCAGCTTTACCGCGCGGATGCTGGTCGCGTACCTTGCGTACACCGGTCCGGTCATCCGCACGACTACGAGGTATAAGACCTTGGCCAAAGCGCAAAAAAATCTCGGCGCCGAGACCACGGTTCGTCAGCGCCCTACTATCCAATGGCTCAAGCGCACCGTGAAGCTCGCGTACTGGAACGAAGACTGGACGCCGCGTGACGTGCTGCTCGACCGGCTCGCGAAGTTCTTCGCCAAATCGGGACATCCGTCGATGATCGAATCAGGATGGAACGACTACGACCTCGAAGTTCGCCCCAGTCCATTCACCACGGTCGAGATCAAGACCGCCGATGAGGAGCATGAGCAGGGCAAGCTGAAAAACCACGTCGCCGCGCGCATCCGGATGAGCCGCCTGAGCGCCCTCGCGCTCGCAATCGGCGCGACCTCGGCAATCGCGACCGCGGCGCTCTCGATTCCCATCCTTGCAGTCGGCCTCAGCGGCCTGACGCTGGTGTTCGGTGCATGCGTGATGGCCGCGATGGCGGAGTCGGGACGCCTCGCTTATCGCGCCGTCGAGGAATGCGCGGCAGAGCTGAATCTGTTCCCGCTCGGCACGCTGGTAAAACCGCGGCGCGCGGCGCTCAGCGAGGCGACCGCGAACGCCGCGACGAAAGCGGTCGGCGCGATGGACCTCGCGAGCGCCCCCAATCCTCCTGCGACCGAGTAGCCCCCTCCTCCCGCGGCTGAGGGCGTCGCGGGCTATTCGCGTAGGGAAGTGCCCCGCACTGCTCCCGCATCTTCGATTTGAAAGTCATCGATAATCTCGCATGATGAGGGCGCACGAACTCACGGCGCTAACACGAGGATGAACGATGGCCGACAAAATCGCAGTGAACGATACCAAATTGAAATACGCGAGCATCCAGGACGCGAAGGCGATGTCGGGGTTGCGCCTCATCCTCGGAGCGAACGCGGTCCCGGGTCCGTGGCGGGAAGCGTGCAAGGGAATTTTTTATGTGAAGAAAATTCCTTACACGCCGGTCGCGTCCGCCGGTCAGGATGGATCGCAGCGCGAACTCATCGAGTGGACTGCGCAATCGAGCGCGCCGGTCGCGATCTGGAATGATGAGCGCCCGCGCTCGACCTGGATCGAGCAACTCTACCTCGCCGAGCGATTGCAGCCCGAGCCGGCGCTTATCCCGGCGAATGCGGACGATCGCGTTTTGATGTTCGGCCTCATCAACGAGATTTGCGGCGAGAACGGCCTCGGATGGCAACGGCGACAGATGCTCATCCATGGCACCGTCAGCAATCCCAACACGGATGAGCGCACGCGCAAGTTCTGGACGCGCTTCGGCGGCAAATATTTGTATAGCGAGGAAGCCGCGGTTGCCGCACCCGCGCGCGTCGCCTCGATACTGAGGACTCTTGCTCAGCGCCTCGAGCGGCAGAAGGCCAACGGCGGTAAGTATTTCATCGGCGATCGGCTGACGGCGCTCGACATCTATTGGGGAACGTTTTCCGCGATCGTGCGGCCATTGCCACCCGAGTTGTGCCCGATGGCAGCATCGTTTCGCGATATGTATACGGAGAAAAATCCGGTGGTGGTGGCCGCGATATCGCCATCGTTATTCGAGCATCGCGACTTCATCTATCGCGAGTACCTCGAGTTGCCGGTGGTTTTCTAGATGCTCGACGGCTAGCGATACTCATCGCCGCAATCGCCGATCACCTTCGTCAGATCGCGCGATTTCGCCAGCACCGCATCGATGCCCGCGCGATCCTGGTCGTCGAGCGCGAAGCCAAACACTCGCGCATTGTCGGCAATATGCTGCGCGACGCCGAGCCGCGTGCCGACGATCACGCCCGCCACCGCAGGGCGGTCCAGGATGTAGCGAACTCCTACATTGGCGATACTCACCTGATGCTTGTCCGCCACCGGCTTCAAAACGCCGAGCAGCTCCTGGAACAGCGCCCATCCACCCCACCCATCGATCATCTCACTGTATTTCTGCAGTGAGGCAGTGTTGAGTTCGCCATGATGCGGCTGCGGGCGGCCGAGATATTTCTCCGACAGCAATCCGCCGAGCACGGTGCCATAGGTGAGCAGGGTGATTTCATGAGCGACGCAGAAGCGCGCCATCGCGGCCTCGGGCCGGCGATCGACGATCGAGTACTGCACCTGATTCGACGCGATGCGAATGCCCGCATCGGTGATGATGCGCAGACGCTCGGTGTCGAAGTTGGTGAGCGCGAGATGACGAATTTTGCCCTCGCGCTGCATGTCGACGAGATGCTTGAGCGCGTCGAGGTAGCTGCGGTCGCCATAGTCCCACCAATGGAACTGCAACAGGTCGAGACATTCGACGCCCATCCGCGCAAGCGAGCGACCGATCGCGTCATCGACCATGCGCCGCGTGATCTTGCCCGGCCGCGGCACCCATTTGGTGAAGGCCTGGATCTCCGAAAGGCGTTCGGCACCGTAACGCGAGGCGAACTCGCGCCGGAACTGTCCGATGAAATCCTCGGCCGGGCCGTAGTGATCCGCGAGGTCCCAGGTAGTGAAACCCGCCTCGTGGTAGGCGAACATCTCGGCGACGGCGCGAGTCTTGTCGATGTAGCCATGCGCGCCGGAGACCTGCCACATGCCGTTGAGAACGCGGCAGATGCCGAGGTCGGGGGCGAACTGGAAGCGGCTCGATGCGGGTAGTGGCATGGGGCGAGATACTAGCGCGTTGTCTGCCGTAGCACAGACTTTAGTCTGTGTCCTTATGCGGTTCAGATCACAGACTGAACTCTGTGCTACAAGACAGCAGGAGGAAGTCACCATGAAAATCGGCGCATTGGTATTTCTCACCGAGCAATCAGGGAATCCCGGCGCGATCGCGCGCGAGGCCGAGAACCTCGGCTTCGAATCGTTCTTCGTCGCCGAGCATATGGTGGTGCCCAGCACTTACTACACCACGCACTATCCGCGATCGCGCGACGGAAAAGTTCCGGAGTTTTACGCCCGGCTCATCGATCCATTCGTCGCGCTCGCGATCGCGGCCGATGCGACCTCGCGGATCAAAATCGGCACCGCGATCTGCCTGCTGGCGCAGCGCGACGTGATCGAGACCGCCAAGGTTACCGCATCGATCGATCTATATTCGAAGGGGCGGCTCATCCTCGGTGTCGGCGCCGGATGGTTCCGCGAGGAAGCGGAGGTCATGGGCGTCGACTTCCCGCGGCGCTGGCAGCATCTGCGCGAGTCGGTCGAGGCGTTGCGCGCGCTATGGAGCGGCGATGACGTTAGCTACGAAGGCGACATCATCAAGTTCCCGGCGGTGAAGCTCGGTCCCAAGCCGGTGCAGAAACCGGGGCCGCCGATATTGCTCGGTGCGCACGATCCGAAGTACGCGCTCAAGCGCGTGGCGCGTTATGCCGACGGATGGTGTCCGGGCGGCCTCAGCGTCGAGAAGGCGCGCGAGTGCATTCCGCAGATCAAAAAGATGGCCAAGGAGTTCGGCCGCGATCCGAACAAGCTCGAATTCTCGGTGCTGTTGGGCGCTGAGGGACCGAGCGCCGATGTAATGAAGCAATACGCAGAGGCTGGAGTCAGCAGGCTGGTCCTCGCGGCCTCGGCGGTGTCGGAGGATGGCGTCAAAGTGGTGCGAGGACTCGGCTCCGTCGTCGCGACCGCCGCGAAAGTTTAACGTCGAAACCAAAAGTAGAGGGCGCGGCATCGATGCCGCGCCCTCTTCGCAATCCGTCTAATCTACTTCGACGCTGCCCGCGTGGCGCCGTTGCCTTCCTTAGCTGCCTTCTTCGCGGCGCGCTCTTCGGCGTGCTTCTGGATCATCGCGCCGGCCGCGTTCATTGCCTGACCCATGAAATCATGCGCATTCGACATGGTCCAATCGTACGATGCTTGCCGGCTCGCGTTGGCGTTCTTGAAGACCGGAGCGACGTGCTCGGCCCATAGCTCGTACGACTTGATGGTCTTCTCGAAAGCCGCCCAGTTGTGCGCGAGCTGCAGGAACGCGCCGAACTCGCCCTGCTTGGCTTCGAGGCGTTTGATCTGCGCGATCGCATCGTCGGGCGTGCCGATGACCGCGTTACCAGATTCGATCATGCCCTCGATGGGGTCGACGCCGTTCGGCGCTGCCGGCGTGAGCGGATTGAGCCGCGCGAAGTACTCCATCCATTTGTGGATGCCGTACTCGACATTCTTGCGCGCCTGTTCGCGCGTCTCGGCGATGTGCACCGGCCCGACCAGGCGGAGTCGGCTGCGATCCATCGTGCGCCCATTCTCAGCCGCGATTTCATTCGCGACCGCCCAGTTGGTGGAAAGCGCATCGAAGCCGTTGGCGTTGGTCGCCGCGACGCACAACATGCCGAAGCCGTACTTGCCCGCCGCGCGCCCTCCCGAGGGACTGACTGCGCTCGCCACCGCGATCTCCGGATGCGGTTTGGTGTAGGGCAGCAAGTGCGCGCGCGCGTTGACGAGGTTGTACCAGTCGCTCTTCTCGGTGACGACCTCACCGTTGAACAGCCGCATGATGACCTGGATGCCTTCCAGCATGCGATCGCGCTGCGTCATCGGATTGATGCCGAGCATCATCGCGTCAGAGGGAAGCAGCCCGGGGCCGACGCCCAACATCACGCGGCCGCGCGTCTGATGGTCGAGTTGGATGATGCGATTCGCCGTCATCAGGGGGTTGTGATACGGGAGCGACACCACGCCGGTGCCGAGGCGAATCTTTTTGGTTCGCTCCGCTGCGGCCGCGATGAAAACTTCGGGCGAGGCGATAATCTCGAAGCCGGCCGAATGGTGCTCGCCGATCCAGGCCTCCTCGTAGCCGAGCCGGTCTAGGTTCTCGACCAATTCAAGGTCGCGGTGAAGTGCTTCAGTTGGATCCTGGTCGAGCGGGTGAAACGGCGCCAGGAAGATGCCATTGCGCATCGGAATCGTACGGGTCATTCGTCGGGTGCCTCCTTCAGGCTTCCTTCAATTAGGTAGCATCTCAGGATATCGCACATCGTGGCGCGGCAAAAACGGTTCCCATAAGGTATGTCGACTCCCGAATGCGCACGCGGTATCCATCGAAGAGCTCCGCCCGTCCCCCGGAAACGCTTCCCGAGGGTCGAAGTCTGTTCGCGGTGCGCGACTTCGGCATCTACCTCGGCGCGACCTTTTTCGCGTCGCTTGCGGTACAGGCGCAATCGGTCGCGGTCGGATGGCAGGTCTACAAGATTACGCGCTCGCCGCTGGCGCTCGGCTACGTCGGACTGATGCAGTTCCTGCCCGCGTTGATACTCACGCTGCCGTCGGGAACAACGGCGGATCGCTACGAGCGGCGCACCATAATGTGCGTGAGCTCGCTGCTGCGGATGCTTACCGCAGCGGCCTTCGTCGCGCTGTCGATCGTCGATGTCCGGGTCATCTGGCCGTTCTACGCGACGCTGGCGGTGTTCGGCAGCGCACGCGCGTTCGCCGCGCCCGCCGCCGACTCGTTGCTGCCGGCGCTGGTCGAGCGGGGGCGATTTACCGAAGCGGTCGCATGGTCTTCCTCGAGCGGGCAATCCGCCATGGTGATCGGGCCCGCGTTGGGCGGCGCGTTGTATCTGCTCGGACCGGTGCCGGCGTATGCGGTGTGCGGCGCGCTGTTTCTGCTGAGCGCGATCGGTGCGGCCGCGATCCGCACGCGCAGCGCGGAGCATTTTCAAAGCGGCGTGAACCGTTTCGCGACGCTGACCGCCGGCGTCTCATACGTGCGCGCGCATCACATCGTCCTCGGCGCGATCTCGCTCGATCTGTTCGCCGTTTTGCTCGGCGGCGCGGTCGCGCTGCTGCCGATTTACGCGCGCGATATTTTGCACGTAGGCCCCGCCGGATTGGGCATCATGCGCAGCGCGCCGGCCGCGGGCGCAGTCGCGATTGGACTGATGCTCGGCCGCATCCCGCTGCGGCGCAACTCCGGACCGGTGCTGTTCGGATGCGTCGCGCTGTTCGGCACCGCTACGATCGTGTTCGGCATTTCGACCAACTTCGCGCTCTCGGTCGCCATGCTGCTGACGCTCGGCGCCGCCGACATGGTGAGCGTGTATATACGCAGGACGCTGCTGCAGCTCGCGACGCCTGACACGATGCGCGGGCGCGTTAGCGCGGTCGAGCGGCTGTTCGTCGGCGCCTCCAACGAGCTGGGCGGATTCGAATCGGGCGTGACTGCGCAATGGTTCGGCACGATGCCGTCGGTGGTGATCGGCGGCGTCGGCACGCTGATGGTGGTCGCGACTTGGTGGTGGTTCTTTCCGGAAATTCGCGGCCTCGACGACCTCGCCGAAGTGAAGCCGATCTGACGAGCATTGCGCGCGCGATGATGCTCGTGTTACGTGCGCGACTGAGGTGACGCGGGTGGCAATCACCGAGCACACGGCCAAGAGCGATCGACATACGACTTTTTATCTTGCCGCCGGTCCTGAGAATGGTCCGCTGGTAATCTTCGTGCACGGATGGCCGGAGCTATCGATAAGTTGGCGGCATCAGCTTCCGGCCCTTGCGGCACTGGGGTTTCGCGCGATCGCACCCGACATGCGCGGCTACGGGCGCTCGTCGGTTTACGATCGGCATAGCGACTACGCGCAAGAACTCATCGTGCACGACATGATCGAATTGCTCGATTCAATCGGGCGGGAGAAGGCGATTTGGGTCGGGCATGATTGGGGCAGTCCGGTCGTTTGGAACGTCGCGAGTCATCATGCCGATCGATGCGAGGCGGTCGCGAGTTTGTGCGTGCCGTACCATGTGATCGAATACGGCCTCGACAATGCGATCGCGCTGGTCGATCGCGAGCTTTATCCCGAAAAGGAATTTCCCGCCGGCCAGTGGGAGTACATGCGCAACTACGAGGAGCGCTTCGCCGAGGCGATCGCGCCGATGGATGCGAATCCGCGCCGGTTTCTCAAGCTGGCGTTTCGCAAAGGCGATCCCGCGGGCGAAGGAAAAATCGCGATGACCGCGATGGCGCGCCGTCAGCGAAGCGCCGGATTCGAATTTCCCGACGCGCCGCGCGATGGCGACGTCATCAGCGAGGAAGACCTCAGCATTTATGCGTCGGCGCTTGAACGCAACGGATTTTTCGGGCCGACTTCGTGGTACATGAATCACGAAACCAATGCAGCATACGGGCACAAGGCGCTGAACGACGGCTACCTCGACCTGCCGGTGCTCTTCGTCCATGCGCGTTACGACTCCATCTGCGAGACGGTGCATTCGCGCCTCGCCGAGCCGATGCGCAAGTACTGCCGCAATCTTAGCGAGGAGATCATCCGCGCGGGGCACTGGGTTGCGCAGGAAAAGCCGCTCGAGGTGAACGCGGCGCTCGTGAAGTGGCTGGCCACCAGCGTCCTCGGCGTGTGGCCTCGTCCAGCTTGAGCTGAGGAGAAAGATGGGAGCACTCACTGACAAATATTGCATCGTCGGAGTGGGCGAGACGCCGCATATGCGGCCCAGCAATCGCACCACGCTCTCGATGGCGTGCGAGGCGATTAGCAACGCAATGGCAGATGCGGGGCTGCAAGCATCCGACATCGATGGCATGACCAGCTACCAGGCGGCGGATTCCACTACCTCGGGGCATGTCGCGACTGCGCTAGGACTGCGGCTGAATTACTGCCTCGATATTTTCGGCGGCGGCTCCAGCACCGAGGCTCTCGTCGCGCATGCGATCGGGCTTATCGAGGCGGGCTATGCGAAAACCATCGTGTGCTTTCGCTCGATGAATGGGCGCTCGGGGCGCCGGATGGGTGGGCAGATTCCCGGCGGACCGATTCCCGCCGCAACCGCGATGGACGACAACCAGTTCAACATGGGATGGGGCTGGACGACGCCTGCGCAGCGCTTCGGCATGTCGGCGATGCGCTATCTGCGCGACACCGGATGCACCACCAAGGCGTTCGCGGAAATCGCCGTCGCGCATCGCTATCATGCGAGCCTCAATCCGAAGGCGATTCGGCGCTCACCGATCACCATCGAGGATCATCAGAACTCGCGATGGGTCGTCAAACCATTTCGGCTGCTCGACTGCTGTCAGGAGACCGACGTTTCGGCGGCGATCATCGTGACCTCGCGTGAGCGCGCGTACGACCTCAAGCATCCGCCCGTTTTCATCATGGGCGGATACGCGCGGACGATGACCGAAAGTCCGCAGTGGAACTATTCGCGCCCCGTGCTGCATTACGTCGCCGGCAACTACGGATGGAAGCGCGCCTTCGGGATGGCCGGCATTAGTCATAGCGATGTCGACTTCGTTTCATGCTACGACGCATTCACTTTCACCACGCTGATCCAGCTCGAGGCCAACGGTTTTTGCGGACCGGGCGAGGCGGGCGACTTCGTGAAAGGCGGACGGCTGAAAATCGATCACGAATTGCCGAGCAATCTTTCCGGCGGGCACCTGTCGGAAGGCTATACGCATGGCGTGCAGATGGTGATCGAAAACGTGCGCCAGTTGCGTCATCGCGCCGACGACGCGTGCCCCGGTTGGCGCGAAGGTAAGCATACATACGATCGCAGCAAAGGATGCCGTCAGGTTAAAAACGCACGCATCTGCTGCGGGATGGCGTGGGGATGGGAGAACATGGCGAGCTGCCTCATCCTGCGCGGCATCGCCGCTTAAGAGGTTTCATCAAATGCCGGTGACAATTGATTACTCGAAACTTCGCATCCTTTCCGATCCCGACACGCGCGAATGGTGGGACGCGGCGAAGCAGCATAAATATCTGGTGCGGCAATGCGATCGATGCGGCCACAAATGGTTCCCGCCCAACGTTCCCGCATGCAGCAAGTGCATGTCGATGGACATCGGATGGTTCGAGACCGCTGGCAAGGGCGTGATCCACAGCTACGTGGTGGTGACGCAACCGATCATCGGCGCGTTCGTGAACTCGGTGCCATACGTCGTCGCGATCATCGAACTGGATGATTGCAAGGAAGCGGATGGCACGGTAACGCGCGTCGCTGGTGTGCTGACGAATGACGAATCGGAAGTCGCGATCGGATTGCCGGCAACGGTTCTCTTCGAAGAGACGGGCGACCCAAAAATCGTGATGCCTCGATGGCGCATCAGCGGCACCGCATCGAACACCTGGAAGTTCAGCGAATAGCCGCGCGCTTCAGCACCTCATCAGTATGCTCACCGAGGCGGGGGGCGCGGCGCGTGTAGGAAAAATGCGGCGCGTGCCCATCGCTCGCGACGGTGCTCGGGTAGCGCAAATCGCGGCCCAGCTCCGGATGACGAATCGTCGCGAAGCTCCCGCGCGCGGCGAAATGCGGATCGTCGAGATTGTCCTCGGGACGACGGATCGGTGACCATGCGAGGCCGACCGCCTGCGCGCGCTTGAAAATCTCATCGGCGGGAAGGCTGGCGATAATCTCTTCGAGCAAATCCTGACGATAGATTGCCGCCGCCACGCGATCTTCTTTTTCGAGTTGCGCAAATTCCGGAGTTCCCAGTACGTGGCCGATGCCAACTTGATCCGCAAGCTCCGCAACCGCGCGCTGCTCGCGCTCGAAGGGACTTAGGCTGGCGAGCATGAAAACGCCATCGGCGCTCACCGTCAGCCGCGCATGCGTGACGCTCGGAGCGGCGTGCCGCGCAGTCTGACGCATCACGACCTGCCCCGCGTACACGTACGAAGGAATCGCAACCTCGGTGCAGGTGTTCACCGCCTCGTGCACCGAGACGTCGATGAACTGGCCCTCGCCGCTGAGTTCACGGAAGTTGATTGCGGCCATCATTGCGACCGCCGCGTACTCGCCGCCGAGGTGATACGAATGCCACATCGCGGGCGCAATCGGCGGAGTGTCGTATGCGCCATCCTTGTCGGGATCGTAACCGCATACCGCCATGATGCCGCCGAGCGCCATCTGCACGAGATCGGTCGCTTTGAGCGCGCGATACGGACCATCGAGCCCGAATGGCGTGATGGTGCAGACGATGAGCCGCGGATTCTCCTCGGCGAGTTTGCACCAGAGCGGCAGACGTCGCTCGACGGTCTCGAACTCGCCCGAGAGCAGCACGATGTCGGCTTTCGAAGCGAGCGCGGCGAGCGTCGGCTGCGCATCGGGATCATCGACATCGAGGACAGCGCTCTTCTTATTGAGGTTGTAGCGCCAGAAAAAAATGCTCTGCTCTTTATCAGGCGCCGTCGATGCGAAGGGACCAATTCCTCGCGACGGTGAACCTTCGCGCGGCTCGAGTTTGATGACCTCGGCGCCGAGACCCGCGAGCAGCATCGATGCGTAGTCGCCAAGCTGATCTCCGATTTCCAAAATTGTGAAACCAGCGAGCGAGGAGCTGAGATTGCCAGCGGAATTCAAATCACACCTTCGTCTGATAGCGCGGCCATTTCTGCGGCGCTGAGCCCGACTAGTTTTCCGAATACGAATTCGTTGTCCTCGCCCAGTTTGGGTGCGGCGCGTCCGGTCGGTCCGCCGACGTTCGCGGGAGATCGCGACAATTTGGCGGGAAATCCTTCTATCGGCCAAGTTCCGATTTCGCTGTGTGGAAGATCGACGTAGTACCCGCGCGCCTTGAGCTGAGGATCGCGGTCGAAGCGATCGGACGCCTTCTGCACCACTCCGGCAGGAATCCCGCGCGCCTGCAGACGATTCATGAGGTCGTAGCGCTCGCATCCTGTTGTGAAGCTGGTGAGCTTCGCGTCGAGGTCGTCCTCATGCTGCTTGCGCCCCGCCGCGCTCGCGAACCGCGCGTCGAGTGCCCATGCGGGCGAGCCTATTTCCTCGATCAGCGCGCGCCATTGTTCATCGGATTGAATCGATATCGCGATCCAGTTGTCATTGCCGGCGCATCGATACGCACCGTGCGGCGACCAATCGAGAAATGGCATTCGATTTCCGTAACGCTCCGTCGGCTTGCCGGTGAGCTGATGCTCGATGATCGAGGTGCCCGACAGCATCAGGCCGGTCTCGCTCTGCGACAGGTCAATGTAGCATCCGGTTGCACTGAGACGCTGGCGACGAATCGCCGCCATCAGCATGATCGCGCCGAAATATCCGGGCGAGTGATCGAGGTACGAGTAGCCCCATCCGGCGGGTGGACGCGGCTGCGGAAGCCCCGACAAAAACGTCAGCCCCGAGAACGCCTGCGCGGTCGGCCCATAGCTGACGTAATCTTTGTAGACGCCGGCCTTCCCGACGCCGGTGGTTTGTATATAGATGATGCGCGGATTTAGCTTGCGCAGTTCCTCGTACCCGAGACCCCACTTGTCCATTTGGCCGGGGCTGAAGTTTTCGCAAATCACGTTGGCGTCGCGCACCAGGCGCCGCAGCAGGTCGCGGCCCTTCGGATGATTCAGGTTGAGCGTGATGCCGTACTTGCCGGGATTGGTGTTGTTGAAATATCCGGCGCGATTGTAACTCCCGTTGGCGTGGCCGCGCGTCACGCCCTGACTTCGGCCACCATCAGCGGTCGCATGATCGGGCGCGAACGGTGGCGTATAGCGGATGAAATCGATCGCCTTGCGCTCGCGCCATTCGACCCGAATCACTTGCGCGCCGAAAGTCGCGAGGAGTCGCGTCGCTTGCGGCCCGACCTGCAGCCATGTGAGATCGATAATCCGTACGCCCTCGAGCGCGCGCCCGCCTTTCGATTCGCCGTTGCTCATCACTCTATCCGCTACCTCAAATCGAGGCGGCTCGCTAACAGAATTTCGGCATCACTTTTTCGGCGAACATCCGCATCGAGTCGAGCACGTTGTGATGGCCGCTCTGGCCACCGACCTCGAACCAGCACACCAGCCGCGAGAAATTGAACCGCTCGCGCAGCTCCGCGATGCGATCGATGCAGTATGACGGGTCGCCGAAAATACCCATCGTCGAGTCGACCGTCTCATACGGCACTGCGCGCAAACGATCCTGCATCATTTTGAACTGCGCCTGTTGCGCGGGTGAATTGCCTTCCGGCTCAATGATTTCACCCACCGAACGGAAGTAATGTTGCAGGCTCGGCTCGATGATCGAGCGGACCGACGCGCGATCGCGGCCGACCTGCACCATCAGCGCGGCGGCGAGCCAATCGTCAGGCGCTTTCTTTCCGGCCTTCGCCAGCGCGCTCTTGTAGATCTCCAGCCGTTCGCCGAGCACCGGAATCGGATTGACCGGACCGCCGGCGAAAATCGGATAACCATGATCGCCCGCAAATGTGAAAGTGTCGACGCTGTTGGCGGCGAGGCGGATCGGCGGATGCGGCTTCTGGAGCGGCTTCGGCACCACTTCGATGCCCTCGACATTAAAATGCTCGCCATGAAAAGTCAGGCGCTCCTCGATCCATGCGCGCTTGACGAATTCCAGATTCTCCGCGAAGAGCGCACGGCTGGCGATCATGTCGACGCCGTAGCCGCGATAGTTGAGCAGGAATGCGCCGCGGCCTCCACCGAATTCCACGCGCCCGCCGGATAGCACGTCGAGGGTTGCGATCTCCTCGGCGAGCCGCAGCGGATGATGAAGCGGCATCAGGTTGACCGCGGTTCCAAGCCGCAATCTCGTCGTGCGCTCTGCGATCGCGGCGAGCAGCAGCAACGGCGTCGGCATTGTGGAGAAGCGCGGCGCGAAGTGCACCTCAGCGAGCCACACGGTATCGAAGCCGAGGCGATCGGCCTCGATCGATTCATCGATCAGCTCGCGATATCGATTCTGAACTTTCTGCGTCGTCGCCGCTGGCAGTTGATAGAAGATGTCAAATTTCACAGTGCACCTGTGGCGAGATCGCCTGTTGTTGAACCGAACCGAAGCTCGAGTTGTCGTTCGGGTTCCGTGTCTCGCAATCGAAAGAGAATATAAAGACTCAGTATTGCGCCAAAGATAGAAACAACTGTGGCGAGCCACTTCTGAATCTCTGCCGTGCCGAAAACCAGCAGGTCGAACCCCGAGTGGAAGGCCATCGCATAGAACAGCCAACGAAGTTGGCGGCGACGGAAGCATTGCAGAACAAGAATAGCGCTGAACGCGTGTAGTGCCTGTACGCCCGCGATCGCGACCATGTTTAACAAGGGCAGCCACGGAGGCGTAGCCGCGATTTCCGACCAGTGCGTCATCACCCCTTTAACAAAGCCTTTTGCAAACGGGCTTGCGGACTCAATCCTGGAAAATACAGCAGCATTACTATTTGCCCGATCGGGCTGGTGGTTTTGGAGAACATCGACTCGAGCGCGCCGTGCCCGAGGCCATACATTACGCCCTGTTCCCATGACGCAGTCGCGCGCCGGCGGTATCCAAAGTATCGCGCGCTTTCCTCGGCGGGTCCTGCCGTGAGAGCACCCCAGAACAAGAGACTCTTCAACGGTAAGGCTCTCCAATGATATGCGGGAGCAAGGATTTTGTAGATCGTCGAGAATACGCCGAATACGACGCCGCCGCCGAATTGGAAGAGAACTGAAAGCAGAAAAAAGCGCATGCCATAAAACCACCAGCTCCACCCAACGCGGAGATTGCGGTTCACCAGCCATCCAAGCAGCGGAGGAAACAGAAAGGCGAACGCGGCCTGCGCCCATAAGGCGTCAATTAACCAGGGCGATATTCCGGCTGGCGTCACTGAAACTCAGTAGCCACCGAGCTGCGCGACGCGTTCGCGATGATACGGCGGCGACCCGAAATACGACTCGTCGAAGCGCGAGCGCTTGAACCACAGATGGATGTCGTGCTCCCAGGTGAATCCGATCCCGCCGTGCATCAGGACCGCCTTGTCGGTCGTGCGGCTGTAGATCTCGGAGAGGCGCGCTTTCGCCATCGCGGCCGCGCGCGGCGCGTGTTTCGGTTCGGAATCGAGGGCATATGCGGCATACCAGAGCAGCGATCGTGCGGGCTCGAGTTCCGAGACGATTTCTGCCGCCGCATGTTTGAGCGCCTGGAACGATCCGATCGGCTTCCCGAACTGCTCGCGGACTTTGGAGTACTCGACGGCCATCTCGAGCGCGCGCTGCGCGCCGCCGAGCGAATCCGCCGCGATCGCGACCGAGGCGATATCGATCATGCGCCGCAGCGCGTCGCCTCCACCCTGCAACTCGGCGCTCGATTTGACGCGCACATCTTTGAGTTCCACCGAGCAGACGCGGCGCGTGAGGTCGAGGCTCTTCAGCGGCTTGATTTCCACGCCCGCCGATTTCGAATCTACTGCGACGAACGCCACATCATCGGGCGCATCACCGAACCGCGTGGCGACGATGATGAAATCCGCGACGTTCGCATAGGGCACAAACATCTTGCGCCCGTTGATGATAATCTCGCCGCCGCTTTTGCTGCTGCGTGTCCTGATGCTCGCCGGCTCGATGCCGTCATCTTCTTCCACGATCGCGATAGTGCCGATCGCCTTGCCTTCAGCGAGCGCGGGAAGCCACTTCTGCCGCAACTCGTCGGTGCCGAATTCCTTGAGCGCCGATGCGGCCAGCATCGAGGAAAACAGAAACGGCCCGGGCATCGCGGCATAGCCCTGCTCTTCGAGGAGCACCGCCATGTCGAGCATCGTGAGGCCCGCGCCGCCGAATTTTTCCGGGATGATGAGGCCGTGCCATCCGAGCTTGGCGATCTGCGCGTATAGTTCCGGCGCGGCGCCATCTTCCGACGCCATCGCCTTGCGCACGAATGTGGTGGAGCATTCGCCCGCTAGAAATTCGCGCGCGCTGGTTTTCAGTTGTTCCTGTTCTTCGCTGATTCCGAAATCCATGATGCTATCTGCTCTTCGGCATTTTGAGGCCGCGCTCGGCGATGATGTTTTTCTGGATGTGCGAGGTTCCGCCGCCAATCACCAGCCCCAGCGAGAACATCCATTCATACGGCCAGTAGCCGCTATCGAGCGCCTGCTCCTCGTCGCGCGCGAGCAGCGAGTAGTCGCCCATCGCCTCCATCGCGGCGGTCGCGAGGTCGTGATTTAGCTCGGTGCCGACGAGCTTGTTGATCATCGCCTCGACGCCGGGATTTTTTCCGCGCATCTGGTCGGTGAGCTGCCGGTACGAATGAAAGCGCATCGCCTCGACCTTGATCTCGAGGTCGACCAGCCGCTGACGGAAAACCGGATCCTCGATGAGCGGTTTGCCGTTGCGGCGAATCTTCTTCGCGAGCGCGAGCAATCGATTGAAGCGCTGCTGGCTGCCGGTCGACGCGCCGAGCATATTGCGCTCGTGGAACAGCGTCGCGTTGGCGATGAGCCATCCCTCATTCAGTTTGGCGACGAGATTTTTTCGCGGGACATGAACATTGTCGAAGAAAACTTCGTTGAAGCCCTTGTCGCCGGTCATCTGCACCAGCGGGCGCACCGTGATACCGGGTGATTTCATATCAATCAAAATGTAGGAAATTCCCCGATGCTTGGGCGCCTCGGGATCGGTGCGCACCAGGCAGAACATCCAGTCCGAGTACTGCGCGCCCGAAGTCCACACCTTCTGCCCGTTGACGATAAACTCGTCGCCGTGGATCTCGGCGCGGGTGCGCAGCGATGCGAGATCGGATCCCGAGCCGGGCTCGGAATATCCCTGGCACCAGATTTCCTCGGCGGTGAGGATCTTCGGCAGGAATCTTTTTTTCTGCTCCTCGTCGCCCCACGAAATCAGGGTCGGCCCGAACATGCCGAGGCCCGAACCGCCGACCAGGTATGGCGCATTAGCGCGCACCATTTCCTCATTGACGATCGATTGCTTGACGGGATCCATCGCCTGCCCGCCGTATTCCTTGGGCCACGCGAGCGCGACGTAACCGGCCTCGTACAATTTGCGCTGCCACGCCTTGGCCTTCGCGAGCCAAGCCTTATCCTCGCGCCCCTCGGAGGCGGACTTGAGGCCGGACTTGGGAATTTCCTCCTCGAGAAACTTGCGGACTTTTTGGCGAAGCTGTTCTTCTTCAGATGTGAAACTGAGATCCATTGCGCGGTACCTCGGATCGACCTTTACATGTCGCAGCATAATCAAAAATCATCCGACCCCCCAAAGCCGTTTGAGCCATATTGAGGTTGATTGCTAGGGAAAATCGCGGTTGATACAGTCAGAACAGTCTGACTATCAGTACTTGCGCAGGACTTTCCCAAAAACCTTGCGCTTTTTCCGGGAGCTAGAAATCGTCGATGGCGACTATCATCACCAGCGATTGCATCAACTGCGGCGCTTGCGAGCCCGAATGCCCCAACACCGCGATTTACGCGGGCGCCATGCCATGGGAGCTGAATGGCGGTTCGAATCCAGCGATCGCGCAGGACATCTTTTATATCGTGCCCTCGAAATGCACCGAGTGCGTCGGCTTCTATGATCATGAAGCGTGCGCCGCGGTATGCCCGGTCGACTGCTGCATTCCCGATCCGAACAATCCCGAAACCGAAGCGGTGCTGCTCGATCGAGCGCGCGCGTTGCATCCCGAGTTGACGCTTGCCGATGACGCGCCCTCGCGCTTCCGCAAAGAAGGTGGCGATGCCGCGCCCGCACCGGGTCCAGCGCCTGCCACCGCAAATGGCGCTCCGACCGCAACCGCAGCCGCGCCTGGCGCAGCAGGTGCTCCGGCGATCGCGCCGAAGCCTCAACCGGTCGCCGCTGCGACGCCGGCATCAGCGGCGTCGGTGGAGGAATACGATCCGGCGACGTGGGCGGTGCCGGTCGAATGCAAGGATTGCAACGAGCCATTTTCGATTCCGTATCGCCACTTCCAGGCCGGCGTGGTTTTCTACTGCCCGAACTGCTCGGGGTCCTTCGTGCCCAACTCGCGGCTATGCCGCAACGTGCGCGAGGCGTTCGAAGGTTTCTATGGACGCCGTCGCCGCGAACGCGAGCGCCTCGAAGCTCGTCGCGCAAAGGAACTCGCGGATTTCGAAGCGCGCGAGGCAGCCGAGGCCGAAGCATTCGCGAAGGAGTTGCAAGCGATGGCGCAAGCGGCCAAGCCTGCGGGCAAGATGGTGAAGCCCAAAGGCCTCGCCGCGATGTTCAGTTAGGCGAAAAAAATAGCGAAAATGTAGGGATTTCCTACATCAAGTAGGTTTGTTTGGGCGCGCACGGAGCGAGCGCAGCAGCGGCAGGCCTTTCACCAAGGTCACGGCCATCTGAAGATCACGGAGAATTGCAATCGAGCGCGAATCCCCGATCATACTTCCGTCCTTCCCCAACAAAGCGAGCCAACCTCAAATTGTCGCACCCGCTCGGCATTGCGGCCTCGACTGCGGCTAAATCATTCTTCGTGACACGCTGAAGCGGCGGCGAGCAACGTATTGCGAATCCTTTGTCACCAACATCTTCAATAAAACACCTCGTGCTACTGGTAACTAGCTTTTGAAAAAGTGCCTGTCTGCGCTGCTCAAGCAGCGTCGCGCGCGCCCTTCGTTGTGCGGTGCTTAACGATTGCCATTCCAAGCAACTTGATGGGGCTGATCCCCAATAAATCCTGGAGATACCCCAAGGCGACGCCTGACAGGTGCAGACGTAGTCGGGGCTGAGATGAGGGCCTAACTCGACTATTTGCGGTTCGCCTTGTGCACAGGAGACTTTGGCGTTGGTATCGATTGGCGACGGAATTTGCATTGGGCAGAGGTCTGTAACCCTATTTTCGGGTGGGATGGGTACAGACTCTGGTGGATAAGTCGAAAAATGCGTCATGTGTACGATGTCGTGGTAGTAGCCTGCGGGGCACACTTCGGCATTGCTGAAGTCCAAGTCCTGGTCGGGCGACGGTGAACCCGCCGCGCAGGAAGCTGCGAGGATGCAAAACAGAATTGCCGCACGAAGGAAACTCCGCGACTGAAATCCCTTCATTTTCCTACATTTAATGGGTTTGTTTTTGCACTTGCTGTTTCTGCGCAGGCGCCCATAAACGCTGACGGCGCCCATAGACGCCGCGCGGGAATCATAGCACGTCAGTTCGTGAATTTCATTCGACCACTTGATACCTGCGCGAGGCGAGGTGTGACCGGATCAGCGCGATGTGATCGGGGCCGCGCGTTTCCAATTCGAGCATCACTCGCGCGCTTCCGATCGGAATGTCGCGGCGCGTACGGTCATGCTCGATAGTATGGACGTTGGCTCCCGCCGACGCGATCTCGGCGAGAAGCTTGGAGAGCTCGGCGGGACGATCGTGCATGTCGATCGCAAAGCGGAACAGACGCCCCATTTTCGCGAGACCGTGCCCGATGATGCGGTCGAGCAGGTTGATATCGATGTTGCCCCCGCTCACCACCACCACGACGGTCTTGCCCTTGAGCTCGTCGGCAATTTTGAGCGCACCCGCGAGCGCGGTCGCACCGGCGCCCTCGGCCAGCAGCTTCATCCGTTCGAGCATCAGCAAAACCGCCTCGCCGATTTCGAAATCATCGACGGTAACGGCGCGGCGGACCAGCGCGGAAATCGCTTCGAAGGGAATCTTGCCGATGCGGCCAGTCGCGAGGCCGTCGGCGATGGTATCGACGGGGCGGTCAATCGAGGACGGCGCATTCTTCGCGAGACTCAGGCTGAGCTGCGGAGAGCCGGCGGCCTCGACACCGATAACGTCGGCATTCGGGAAGTGCTGCTTGATTGCGATCGCGATTCCCGCGATCAAACCGCCGCCACCGACCGGAACCATCACGACATCCGGCGTGCATTGCTCCGCAATTTCGATTCCCAGTGTTCCCTGTCCCGCGATGATCAGCGGATCGTCGTAAGCGTCGATGAACAGCGCGCCCTTCTGCTCGCAGAGAGCCTCGGCGGCGAAGAGCGCCTCCTGGTAATCGACGCCTTCGAGCACAACATTCTGGCCGTAGCCGCGAGTTGCCGCGATTTTCGCGATCGCCGCGGTGCGAGGCATCACGATCGTCGCGTTCACACCGGCGCGGGTCGCAGCCCATGAGAGCGCCTGCCCATGATTCCCGGCCGAAGCCGCAACGACGCCGCGTTTTTTCTCGGCCTCGGTCATTGCGGCGACGCGATTGAATGCGCCGCGAATCTTGAACGATCCGGTTTTCTGAAGATTTTCCGGCTTGATGAGCACGCGCGCGCCGATCATCCGATCGAGCGTGGTGCTGGTCATGAGCGGGGTCGGCTTTACGATTCCGTCGAGGCGCCTGCGCGCGGCTTCGATGTCTCCATACGAGACGCTCATCTTCTATGCTTCGGCTCGAACTGCCACTTCCGCATTGGGCCGAGGCGGTCGCCTTCGAACTCGACGATAGTGCATTCGCCGCTAGTGTAGTTGAGATCGAGGAGCAGATTCCGCACGAGGCGCTTCTTCAATTGCGCAATCAGTCCAGCGATCGATTCAGCGTCGGACGCCGCGATCGCAACGACATCGGAAACCTCGAGCTTGCTCGCCTCGACGAACTCGCGCGCCGTCGCCTCGCTGGAAAACGCCAGCACGCCGAGCCACGAAGTATCTTTCTCCTGGTAGACGACGAGCGAGCCGCCGCCATCGAGGAGAAAATAAATGTCGCTGAGATTCGCGGGCAGGCTCACGCGGCTTCCACTTTGAGGGTGCCGGCACGGATGGCCTCAGCACGCTCGCGCACCAGCGCGGGGTAGGTGTAGTAATGCTCGCCGGACAGCCGCAGGAACGATTCGATATCGACGTCGTCGAGATCCAGCTCGCCGATTTCTTTTTCCGCGATCTCGCGCGAGGGCGCCTTCATAATGATGTCGTAAAGTTCGCGTCCCTGCTCAGATTGAAAATCCTCGCGCGGAGGAATCGCGTCGCGCTCGATTTTCCCCGCATGAAAATTATCCAGGATGAAGCGCAGCGCCTTCAGTTCGTGCCGCAGGACATCGATTCTTTTGAGTACTTCGCGTGCCATTGGACTTGAGCTTATCCCAACGAGACGCCCCGCGGGGAGACGCACCGGGCCGCCGGTTGCTTTCAGCCATACCGCAGAACCTTCGACTTGGGGACTAATACCGATGCAGCCGCGCGAGGCGGTCGGCGTGAAAGTTCGCGTCGCCGAATAGCTCGTTGCATACGCGCACGCGCTTCATGAAGAAGCCCATGTCGAACTCGTCGGTCATCCCGATGCCGCCGTGCATCTGTACGCCTTCCTGCACCGCACGCGTCGCGCTCGTACCGGCGCGCGACTTCGCAACCGAGACGATCGCGCTCGCCTTATCGAATGACTCATCGAGGGTTTGCAGCGCCTTCAGCACCGCAGAACGCGTGACTTCCAATTCGCAATAAAGATCCGCGGCGCGATGCTGCAGCGCCTGGAATTCGCCAATGAGTTTGCCGAACTGCTTGCGCTCGCGCAGGTAGGTCACCGTCCGATCGAATGCTTCCTGACTTGCGCCGACCAGCTCCGAGGCGAGCGCGGCGCGGCCAACATTCAGCGTGCCTTCGAGCGCGTCCCATCCCCCATCGAGCTGGCCGAGGATCGCATCGGCGCCGACGCTTACGTCGTCGAAGCTCACGCGCGCGGCGTTGTGCGTATCGACCATCGGCGTGCGCTCAGCCTTGATGCCCTTAGATTTCGCATCGACGAGGAACAGCGTCAGCCCTTTCGCATCACCCGGCGCGCCCGAGGTCCGTGCCACTACGATGATGAGATCCGCGACGTGACCATCGAGGACGAAGGTCTTCGCGCCCTTGAGCGTGAAGCCGTTGCCCGCGCGAGTCGCGGCCAGCGCGGTTTTCTCGGGGCGATGTTTCGACGTTTCATCCACGGCCAGCGTCGCGATCAAATCGCCGTTTACGACCTTCGGAAGGTAGGCGCTCTTCTGTTTGTCATTGCCGGCGCGCGCAATCGCGCTCGCCGCGATCACCGCGGTCGAGAGAAACGGCGACGGTGTCAGCGTGCGCCCGAGTTCCTCCGTCACCACACCGACTTCGACGTGCCCGAGGCCGAGCCCGCCGTGGTCATTCGGGATCAAGATGCCGGCCCATCCGAGGTCGACAAACTCTTTCCATAGCGGCCGCGAGAAACCTGTCGCATCCTTGCTGTCGCGAAGCTGGCGGAAATGCGCGACCGGTGCGTTCTTGCTCAAAAAACCGCGCGCATGATCGCGCAGCATGTTCTGTTCGTCGTTAAGGACCAAAGGCATTAAAATTTCCTACGCGCCCGGCAACCCGATAATCCGCTTCGCGATGATGTTGAGCTGGACCTCGCTGGTCCCGCCCTCGATGGAGTTGGCTTTCGAGCGCAGCCACGCGCGCGCGGTGAAGCCGTTGTGAGAGCGCTCGCCCTGCCATTCCAGCGCATCCGAACCGCCGGCCGACATAGCCAGTTCCATCCGGCGCTTGTTCAGTTCGGTGCCGTAGTATTTCAGCAGCGAGGAAATCGCGGGATGCGCCTTGCCGGTCTTCGCCAAGTCGCCGACGCGCTCCATCGTGAGCCGAAACGCGAGCGCGTCGATTTCGTAAGATGCGATCTGCCCGCGCAGCACCGTATCCGCGAGGACGCCATTCTCGACGCCAACCGACTCGGCCGCGATCTGGCCGAGCGAGCGGCTGTCCGAGGTGCGGCCCATCCCGCCGATCATGTCGCGTTCGTGGGTGAGCAGGTACTTCGCGATGTCCCATCCTTTGTTTATGGTGCCGACAAGGTTTTCTCTGGGCACTGCGACGTCGTCGAAAAATGTCTGGCAAAATGGCGACGAGCCCGAAATCAGCGTGATCGGCTTGGTCGAAACGCCGGCGCTTTCCATATCGAACAGCACGAAGCTGATGCCCTCATGCTTGGGCGCGTTGGGGTCAGTGCGCACCAGGCAGAAAATCCAATCCGCCTTGTCCGCGTATGAGGTCCAGATCTTCGATCCATTGACTATAAAGTGATCGCCCTGCAATTCGGCGCGCGTTTGGAGCGAGGCGAGATCGGAGCCGGCGCCGGGCTCAGAATATCCCTGGCACCATCTGATTTCGCCCCGCGCGATCTTCGGCAGATGCTCCTTCTTCTGCGCTTCGTTGCCGTATTTCAGCAGCGCCGGCCCGAGCATCCAGATGCCGAAGCTATCGAGTGGCGAGCGGCATCCGAGCGCCGCCATTTCCTGGCGCAGGATTTTCGCCTCGTCGCGCGAGAGCCCGCCGCCGCCATACTCGCGGGGCCACTCCGGCACCGTCCAGCCTTTGGCGGCCATGCGCTCCATCCATTGTCTCTGCGCATCCGACTTGAAGGTCACGCGTCGGCCACCCCAGCAGGTGTCGTCCTCACCGGTGGCGGGTTTGCGCATTTCGGGAGGACAGTTAGCCTCCAGCCAGGCGCGGGCTTCTTTCCTGAAGGTTTCGAGTTCGCTCATAGCTACGATCCGCTCCTCTTATGGTTGCGGTTGTGCGCAATCATTATGGCTATGCGGCGGAAGGAAGTGTAGCGGCGACGGTTTGGCACTCCTGGGAAACGCTTGGATCTGACTGAGATCTGGTGAGGTTCTGGCCGGTTAGAATCAGCGGAAACTATCGCGTCATTTCCAGTTTTGGGATTTAAAGAAAACAATCCAATGCTTCGAGGATGGTACAGATATCCAGTCAACGTGATCGGCGCGTTTTGGAAGACAGGAATTGCTGAATCGCACGCTCAAATGCGCGAGGATGTGATCCTCGACCACGCTTTGCGCGGAGTGAAACACGGATTTTACATCGACGTCGGAGCGCAGGATCCGGTGGCCGATTCAGTTACGAAAGCGTTCTATGAACGGGGTTGGCGAGGTATCAATATCGAGCCCAATCAAGAGTACTTCCACAAGCTCCAAGACGACCGGCCGCACGACCTCAATCTCATGACCGCTGTGGGCAGCGAACCGGGCACGGTGTCCTTTCATGAAGTGCTGCACACAGGTCTCTCAACCACAAACAAAGTGTACGCCAAACGCCATGAGGAGACGGGTTATGCGGTCTGTTCGTATGATGTTGCTTGCACCACCTTAGACAGGATCTGTGCGGACTCCAGGGTCGGAATCGTGCACTTCCTGAAAATTGATGTCGAAGGTGCGGAGAAAGCAGTGCTGGAAGGGTTCTCATTTGATGAGGTACGCCCATGGGTCGTCGTGATCGAGGCCACCGAACCAAACTCCAGTCGTCCGGTCTTTTCTGAATGGGAATCGTTGCTCGTAGCACGTCGTTACAGGTTCGCTTACTTCGACGGCATAAACCGCTTTTATGTCGCCAACGAGCATGGAGATTTAGTCTGCCGTTTTTCGTCAGCTTCGCTCTGGGGTTGGCGTTTGCGCCAGCTCGTCACCAGCCCGCGTAAGGCGGTTTCTATGGCGATCAGGAGAATTCACCTGAATAAAAGTAGGCGCAAGAACAGGTCGGATTCGAGACGCATGGCATGATAGGAATGGACCCTTTCTTTTACTTCCCCTTCCAATCCGGGGGGCGCTTTTCGGCAAATGCCAACGCGCCCTCGCGCGCGTCGTCGGTGCCAACCAGCCATCGATATTCCTCGCGCTCGAGTTTGAGGCCATCGGTGAGCGGCATATCGAGGCCGCGTAAGGCCGCCTTCTTGAGCGCTGAACCCTTTCGCCTAGATACCCGATACGTTACGCGTTACACTGGAGAGGAGTGATCAAGAGCTTTGCCCACAAGGGTCTCGGGCAGTTTTTCGCAAATGGTACCAAAGCGGGAATTCAGCCCAAAGACGCGGAGCGTTTGCGATTGATCATGACGGTTCTGAATACGGCGGTCGCTCCGAATGACTTGGCGCTCCCGGGGCTCGGCTTGCATCGCTTGAGTGGAAACCTGGCGGAGTTCTGGTCGGTTAAAGTCAGCGCAAATTATCGCATTGTCTTCCGATTTGATGGGCCCGATGTGTTCGATGTCGACTACGTCGACTATCACTAGGATGGATCATATGGATATGCACAATCCGGCGCATCCCGGAGAGATTATACGGAAGCTGTGTCTCGAACCGCTCGATATCACTGTCGCGGACGCGGCAAAGGCGCTCGGCGTGACGCGGAAGACGCTGTCGGAATTGGTCAACTGCCGCGCGGGCGTAAGTGTCGAGATGGCGTTGCGCCTCGCAAAAGCATTCGATACTTCGCCGGAAAGCTGGCTTCAAATGCAGCAGCAGTACGACCTCGCCTTGGTACGAAAACGGATTCGGCTCGGCAAGGTTCGACGTCTCAAAGCCGCATGAGATAAAGAGCGATCTATTTCCCCTTCCAATCCGGGGGGCGCTTTTCGGCAAATGCCAGCGCGCCCTCGCGCGCGTCGTCGGTGCCAACCAGCCATCGATATTCCTCGCGCTCGAGTTTGAGGCCATCGGTGAGCGGCATGTCGAGGCCGCGTAAGGCCGCCTTCTTGATGCGCTGAACCGCCAACGGCGCGCTCTTGCAGATCTCGGTCGCGATGCTTTCGCATTTGCTCATCAACTGGTTCATTGGCTCCACGTGATCGACAAGGCCCAGGCGCAAAGCTTCCTCCGCGCCGATGCGGTTGCCCGTGTAGAGCATTTCCAAGGCGCGCCCCAATGGAATCAGCCGCGGCAGGCGCTGCGTTCCTCCTCCACCCGGGAGCCATCCGAGCCGCACCTCGCCGAGGCCGAATTGCGCGTGCTCCGCGGCAACCCGGATATCGCACGCCAGCGCTTGTTCGAGCCCGCCTCCGTTCGCATGACCATTGATGGCGGCGATGATCGGCTTCTGCAGCTCGAGCATTATCGGGAAAGGGGAACTGGCGGGATCCGCGCCGCGCGCTTCGACGTAGTTCGATTTCACATCGCTGCCGGCGCAGAATGCGCGCTCACCTGAGCCGGTAAGGATCGCGACGCGCAGGTCAGCATCGTTGCGAAACTCGGTCCATATTTCGGCCAGGCGCGTGTAAGCCTCGAAGTCGCAAGCATTCAGGCGCTCGGGCCGGTTGATGGTGACATAGGCGATGTGGTGCTTTTTCTCGAAGAGTACTTTCATCGGCGGGTTCCTCTCGTCACTTGGATTCGTTCCTAACACGGCCTGCGGACAAACTTCCAATGTTCAAGCGAGCGGGAGGCCCCGACATCTTACAAAACTCCCCAAATTTGGGGTGTTGGCGGGCTTTTCGATCGCGCCCAAAGTAGGCTATCTAAGTAACGAACCATACTGCCTCAATAGTTTGATTGGGAGGATTTTCTCCGTTGCACGAAATTAGCTATGAAGTCCCGACCACCGTCGCCCAGGCGGTGACGATGCTGAAACGCCACGGCGAGAAGGCGCGCCCGCTGGTGGGAGGCACCGACCTCCTCATCCAACTGCGCGCGGGCGTGCGGCGCCCCGAGTTCATCGTCGACCTGAAGAACATCAAAGAGCTGCGGCAGATTAAGTTCGATGCCAAGAAAGGCGTGCGCCTCGGCGCCGCCGTCCCCTGCATCGAGGTCTACGAGAGCGAGGTGATGCGCAAGCATTACCCCGGCTTGACCGAGGCCGCGCATCTTATCGGCTCGCTCCAGATCCAGAACCGCGCGTCAGTGGGGGGCAACCTATGCAACGGCTCGCCGGCCGCCGACACGACACCCGCGTTGATCGCGCTCGGCGCCAAGGCGCGTATCGCGGGAGGAAAATCAGCGCGCGAGGTTCCGGTGGAGGATTTCGTCATCTCGCCGGGACGCACGGTGCTGAAGCCCGGCGAAATCCTGGTCGAGTTCGTTATCCCCGCACCGAAGCCGCATTCATCGGATTCGTATCTGCGCTTCATCCCGCGCAACGAAATGGATATCGCGGTGGTCGGAGTCGGCACTTCGATCACGCTTGCCGGCGATGTGGTGAAAGCGGCGAGAATCGGTCTCGGCGCAGTAGGCCCGACGCCGATCTTCGCCACCAAAGCGAGCGAATCGCTGGTCGGCAAGACGCTGGATGATGCAGCGATCGAGGCAGCCGCGCAGCTCGCGATCGAAGCCGCGACACCGATAGACGACATGCGCGGAACGGCCGAGTTTCGCAAGCATGTGACCGGCGTGCTGACCCGTCGTACCCTCCAAATCGCCGCCGAACGCGCGCGTAACAAAAAGTAGGAATCTATCTCAATGGCTCAGAAGGCAAAGACCAACGGCAAAGTTAACGGCCATCACGCGCACTCTCACAAGACTCGCGTCGAGGCCACCATCAATGGCGAGAATGTCGAGTTTCTGTGCGAGCCGCGCCAGAGCCTGCTCGAGGTGCTCCGTGACGTGCTCGAACTGACCGGCAGCAAGGAAGGATGCCTCACCGGTGACTGCGGCGCATGCAGCGTCATCATCGACGGGCGCACGGTCTGTTCCTGCCTGATGTTCGGGGTCGAGGCGGACGGCAAGAAGATCACCACCGTCGAGGGACTCGCAAACGGCGCGAAGTTGCATCCGCTGCAGCAGAAGTTCCTCGAAGACGCGAGTCTCCAATGCGGAATCTGCACGCCAGGGTTTTTGATGTCGGCCAAGGCGCTCCTCGATCGCAACCCCAATCCAAGTGAGGCGGAGATTCGCTACGCGCTGGCGGGCAATTTGTGCCGATGCACGGGTTACGACAAAATCGTGCATGCGGTGCTCGACGCCGCCAAAGTGATGCAGGCGGGCGGCTGAACTGTATACCGTTTCGCTCTAGAATGAAGAATCTTTATCGAGTTTAAAGCTTTCCCAAAGCAGGGAGATTGAGCATGGCAGAATCAAGCAACGGGCATTACAAAGTCATCGGCACGCGGCCGATTCGTCACGATGGCATCGACAAGGTAACAGGCCGCGCGAAGTACGGCGCCGACTATGCCTTTCCTGGCATGCTGTTCGGCAAAGTGCTGCGCAGTCCGCATGCTCACGCGATCATCAAATCGATCAACGTCGAGAAGGCGCTCAAGATGCCGGGCGTGAAGGCGATCGTCACTGCCGCGGATCTTCCCGAGGCGGAGGACAAGGTCGAGCAGGTCGGCGAAGCGGCGATGAATCCGCGCTACCTGTCGATGAACATCCTCGCGCATTCGAAGGCGCTGTATGACGGGCATGCAATCGCGGCGGTCGCGGCCACCAGCCCGCACATCGCGGAAGAAGCGCTGCGCCTGATCGAAGTCGACTACGAGGTTCTGCCGCCGGTGATGAAGGTCGACGACGCGATGAAGAAGAACGCGACGATCCTGCTGCCGAACCTGCGCAACAAGGAAGAGGGCGACAACCCGACCAATGTCGCCAGCCATTTGCAATTCAAGCGCGGCGACGTTGCGGCCGGTCTGAAGGCGGCGGATTTTGTCGTCGAGCGCGAATTCAACACCGCGATGGTGCATCAAGGATACATCGAGCCGCACAACGCGGTCGGCATCTATAATTCCGATGGCCAGGCGACGATTTACTGCTCGACGCAGGGCGCGTTCGACGTGCGCTCGATGTGCGCGCAGGTGCTCGGCGTATCGGTCGGCAAAATCAAGGTCGTGCCGGCTGAGATCGGCGGCGGCTTCGGCGGCAAGACCACGATCTATCTGGAGCCGCTCTCGCTGATGCTGGCGAAGAAGACTGGTCATCCGGTGAAGCTGGTGATGAGCCGCAGCGAAGTGTTGCGCGCCAGTGGACCCACCTCGGGCTCCAAGATCAAAATCAAAATGGGATGCACGCGTGACGGGAAAATTACCGGCGCGGAAGTCTGGATGGCGTACGAAGCGGGCGCGTTCCCCGGATCGCCGGTCGGCGCCGGCGCGATGACGATCCTCGCGCCTTACAACATCGATAATTTCCAGGTCGACGGCTACGACGTGGTCGTTAATCGGCCCAAGACCGCAGCGTATCGCGCGCCGGGCGCGACCAACGCGGCGATGGCGGCGGAAACCGTCATCGATGAGTTGGCCGAAAAGTGCGGCATGGACCCGATCGATTTCCGCATCGCCAACGCCTGCAAGGAAGGCACTCCTCAGATTGTAGGACCTCCCTACAAGCGGATCGGATTCATCGAGACCGTCGAGGCGATCAAGAACAGCCCTCATTACAAGAGCGAGCTGACGGGTAAGAATCGCGGACGTGGCTTCGCGGCAGGATTCTGGTTTAACGCGGGCATGCAGTCGTCGGCGACGGTGAACATCCAGACCGACGGCACCGCGAGCGTCATCACCGGCTCGGCCGATATCGGCGGGTCGCGGGCCTCGATGGCAATGATCACCGCCGAGGTGCTCGGCATGGATGTCACGGATGTGCGTCCGGTCGTCGCCGATACCGATTCGACCGGCCACACCGACGTGACCGGCGGAAGCCGCACCACCTTCGCAACGGGAATGGCGGTTTACAATGCCGCACAGGACGTGGTGCGCCAGTTGAAAGAGCGCGCCGCGAAGACCTGGGAGAAGAAGCCCGAGGAAGTGAAGTTCGAAGACGGAAAGTTCAGCGCCGAGGGCGAGGGCATCAAGCCGATGAATATCAAGGAACTCGCCAAGCGCCTCGCGCGAACCGGCGGTCCGATCACAGGACGCGCGCAGGTCAGCACCGGCGGTATCGGCGTAGGTCCCGCATTCGCGGCCACCTGCGTCGACGTCGAAGTCGATCCTGACACCGGCAAGGTGCAGATCCTCCGATGCACCGTTGCGCAGGATGCCGGCAAGGCGATTCATCCCAGCTATGTCGAAGGCCAGATGCAGGGCGGCACGGCGCAGGGAATCGGATGGGCGCTCAACGAGGAATATTTCTACGACGCGAAGGGCACGCTGCGTAACAGCGGACTCCTCGATTACCGGATGCCGACTTGTCTCGACCTGCCGATGATCGAAACGGCGATCGTCGAGATTCCCAACCCGATTCATCCGCTGGGCGTGCGCGGCGTCGGCGAGGTCTCCATCGTGCCGCCTCCGGCCGCGGTTGCCAACGCAATTTATCGCGCGACCGGCGTGCGGATGACGGAGTTGCCGATGTCGCCTCCGCGTCTGCTCAAAGCGATGTTGGAAAACCGGCGCACGCACGAGTTGCAAGCTGCGGCGGCCGACTGAGCTAGTCTATCGAAGAGTGCGGAGAGGGGCCGATCCAGCGAGGCGCGAGCCTTCGAGAGATCGGCCCTTCATTTTTTATGGCGACTGCGATTATCCCTTCCCTCATGCGAAAGCTCACCGATGGACGCGATCGCGTTACGGTATCGGGCAAGAATTTGCGTGAAGCGATCGCGGACCTAGACCGCCAGTTCCCCGGCATTGCCAATGAGCTTATTGAAGATGGCGACATCAGGGCGTCGATCGCGGTATCGATCGATGGCGAGGTGGGTGCGAACGGCGTGCTGGACACGATTCGCGAGAGCAGCGAGATTCATTTCATGCCGCAAATCAGTGGCGGCAGTTGAAAACGAGGATCAAGTTGCTTTTAGTAGGCTAACGTACGCACCTCACAAAGAGCAACGGAGCACCACAAAGTCTCGCTTAACGCATCAAACATCCATCTGGGGCATTGCAAATCTTTGCGCCATTGCAAGCAGACTAAAGTTAAGTACAATACGGGACGCTGGCCGGGGTTTGCCCCCCTTTTCCCGGTTGGCTTTGGGCCGGGCGGAGCAATCTGCCCGGCCTGACTTTTTTGCGATGCTTACGACATGAAGACTTCGCGCACGTGGTTGACGTCGTTGTATTCGCGGACCTGGCCGAGCTGGTCGCCGTCAAAGCGGAAGTAGAAGTGATAGCGATTCGCGTATTTCTTTCCGTTGCCCGCGACGGTGTCCGATTCAGCTTGGATCGCGACATGCGGCCCCTCGGAAATCACCGTATGAATCTTCAGATTGAGGCCCTTGGGAAACATCGCCGCCATCGTGGCCGTGATGCCTTTGATGAACGCCTCTTTGCCGCGCATCGGCGCGACACCGGGCAGCCGGCCCATCATCTCGAATTCAAAGTCGTCCGCAAGCAACTCGCCGAGAAACTTCGCATCCGGCTTTTCCAGCGTCATCAGAAAGTGGCGCGCCTTTTCTTTTTGTTGTTCCAGTGTCATCAGACTCTCCTTGCTTCCCGATCAGCGGCGGACTACGAGGATCGCGCAGCTGGCATGCCGTAGGACCTTTTCCGTGGTGCCGCCGAGCAGAACCCCGTCTCCGCTGGTGCGTCCATGGGTCGACAGCACGATCAGATCGATGCCGTGTTCGCGCGCATAGTCGCCCACCTTGATCGCCGGCGATCCTACACTGGTCGCGGTAACCACCTTCTTCGAATCTTCCAGGTCGGCCTTCTTGATGCGCAGCAGCTCTTCCTCCGCCTGTTCGATCATCGCTGCCTCGCGCGCGATCTCGCGACTGCTTACCGGCAACGCCTCGATGCTCAGCAGATGATGAGGTGTGACGACGTGGAGCAGGTGCAGCTCGTCAGCCTCGACCTCCTTAACCAGCTCCCATGCAGATGCCATTGCCTTCATCGAAGGCTCGGAAAAATCAATCGGGGCGAGGACCTTCTTAACGTTATGAATCATCGCTGCCTCCAAGGGTCATTCTCGATATCACGGCCTTTACAGGCTTAGCAAATGGGCCGCTGCCTGTGCGAATATCGTTTTTCGCAACTTAAGAGTAATGGCCATGACCCTCCAAGATAGAGGCTTGATGCGATGAAAGCGACCATCTTCCACGGCCCTCGCGATGTTCGGGTCGAATCGGTGCCGGATCCCAAAATCGGCGCGCCCAACGAGGCTATCGTGCGAATCACTCGCGCCGCCATCTGCGGATCCGACCTGCATTCGTATCACGGGCGCGATCAGGTCATTCCGGGATTCGTACTGGGCCACGAGGCTATCGGTATCGTCGAGGAGACCGGTCGCGATGTCTCGCGGATCAAGAAGGGGCAGCGCGTCGTCATCGCATGCGTGGTCTCGTGCGGCGAATGTTTCTTTTGCCGGCGTGGGCAGCCCTCGCAATGCTCCGAGACCGGCTCCGCGGTTTTAGGCTTCGGGAAAAATGCGGCGGGCAAACTCGGCGACCTGGGCGGATGCCAGTCCGAGGCCATCAGCGTGCCGTTCGCCGACTACACGCTGTATCCGCTTCCCGACAGCATCACGGATGAGCAGGCGGTGTTCCTCGCCGATATTTTACCGACCGGATTTTTTGGCGCGCTCAATGGCGACATCCGACCCGGCGATACCATCGCGATCTATGGATGCGGTCCGGTGGGACTATGCGCGGTGATGACGGCCGGGCTATTCGGTCCGTCCGAGGTCATCGCAATCGACACGGTTCCTCATCGCCTGGAGCTAGCGAAGAAACTCGGCGCCACCGCGGTGAACGTCGCGCAGGCGAATCAGGTCATCATGGATCGCACTAACGGACGCGGCGCCGACGTATGCATCGAGGCGGTTGGTTCCGAGACCGCGCTCAACGACGCATTCGTTAGCGTGCGCGGGGGCGGCACCGTATCGATGATTGGCGTGGTGGGAGTCCCTACATTCGCCTATCCGATGCTGCTCGCGTTCATGAAGGCGCTGACGTTCCGCGTGGGGCTCGCGAATATGCGCAACAACATTCCGCATCTCGCGCGCCTGATCGAGAAGGGTCGCCTCGACCCGACGCCGCTCGTCAGCCATGTGCTGGCGCTCAATGAGACACCACATGGTTACAAGATTTTCGACGCGAAGAGCGAAGGCGCCTTGAAGGTGCTGATCAAACCCTGAGACCTATTCGAGGCGGCGCAGTACCGCGACCGAGCGCGCCTCGACGCGCACCTTGCTCCCCGCGCTCATCGCGCGCGGACGGCCACTCTCGTGCCGCGTGGTATCGAACACGCTCTCGAAGCGCTTGCCCCACGGCCCCTCGGGCAGAATGAAATCCATCGCTTCGTGATGCGCGTTGAACAGCAGGTAGAAGCTGTCGTCCTTGACCGACTCGCCGCGACTGTCGACGCCCGGGATCGCGTCGCCATTGAGATAAACGCCGATTGATTTGGCGAAACCGCCATTCCAGTCGTCGTCGGACATCTGATTGCCGTCGGGCTTGAACCATCCGATGTCGCTGACTTGGTTTCCGCGAATCGGACGACCCTGGAAAAACCGGCGGCGGCTGAAATTACGATGCCGTTTGCGAAACTCGATCGCGGTCCGCGCGAACTCCAGCAGGTCAGCATCTGCCTGATCCCATTGAGTCCACGAGATCTCATTGTCCTGGCAGTAGGCGTTGTTATTGCCGCGTTGGGTGCCTCCGATTTCGTCGCCCCCAAGCATCATCGGAACCCCCTGCGAGAACATCAGCGTGGCGATGAAGTTGCGCTTCTGGCGCGCGCGCAGCGCATTTATTTCTGGATCGTCAATCGGGCCCTCGACGCCGCAGTTCCACGATCGATTGTTACTTTCGCCGTCGCGATTCTCTTCGCCATTCGCTTCGTTGCGCTTGTCGTTGTATGAAACCAGATCGTTGAGCGTGAAGCCGTCGTGCGCGGTGACGAAATTGATACTCGCGTATGGGCGCCGTCCACTCCATGCGTAGAGGTCGGAGCTGCCGGTAAGGCGCGCCGCGAATTCATTGAGGGTCTGTTCGGCGCCGCGCCAGTAGTCGCGAACGCAATCGCGATACTTGCCGTTCCACTCCGACCATAACGGTGGGAAGTTGCCGACCTGGTACCCGCCCTCGCCAACATCCCATGGCTCGGCGATCAGCTTGACGCGCGAGATCACCGGGTCCTGCTGGATGATGTCGAAGAACGCGCTCAGCCGATCGACTTCGTGAAGCTCGCGCGCGAGCGCAGCGGCGAGGTCGAAGCGGAAGCCGTCGACGTGCATCTCGTTAATCCAGTAGCGCAGGCTGTCCATGATCAATTGCAGCGTGCGCGGATGGCGCATGTTCAGGCTGTTGCCGCATCCGGTGTAATCGACATAGAAGCGGTTGTCTTCGGCGAGGCGATAGTAAATGGCATTGTCGATGCCGCGGAAGGACAGCGTCGGGCCGAGCTGATTGCCCTCCGCGGTGTGGTTATAAACCACGTCGAGAATCACCTCGATGCCGGCGCGATGGAACTCCTTCACCATGCTCTTGAACTCGGAAACCTGCTGGCAAAGAGTTCCACTCGAGGAGTAGCGAACATCGGGAGCGAAATAGCCGATCGAGTTGTAGCCCCAATAGTTGGTCAGTCCCTTCTCGACCAAATTCCGATCGGCGACGAAGTGATGCACCGGCATCAGCTCGACCGCAGTGATACCGAGTCGCTTCAGGTGATCGATCACCGCGGGATGCACCAGGCCGGCATAGGTCCCGCGAATCTCTTCGGGGAGCTCGGGATGCAGTTTGGTCATGCCTCTAGTGTGGAGCTCATAGATGATGGTGTCTTCCCATGGAACCGAAAGCCGCCGATCACCTTCCCAGTCAAACCACGGATCGATGACGACGCTCTTGGGTGCGAACGGCGCGCTGTCGCGATCGTCCTTGTGCGAATCCTCCTCGCTGCTTCCGATGGTGTAGCCGAATAGCGCATCGTTCCAATTAATCGGGCGATCGATCGCCTTGGCGTATGGATCGAGCAACAGCTTGGCCGGATTGAACCGATGACCGTTGGCCAGGTCGTAGGGACCATGAACCCGGTAGCCATAACGCTGACCGGGGCGAATTCCAGGAACGTAAGCATGCCACACGAAGCCGGTATGCTCAGGAAGCGGGATGCACGCTTGCGGTTGGTTGCCGTCATCTCCGCCGAATAGGCAGAGCTCGACACCGGTGGCATTTTCGGAAGCGAGGGCGAAATTCACCCCGGATCCGTCCCATGTGGCGCCTAATGGATAGGGCTTGCCGGGGAGAGTTTTCATAGCTTGTGTTGGACGATTTTGGCCGCAGCCACATTCGCCGTTATGACAAGAGTAGCGGACATTTTCGCGAAAGGAGAATTCCCGCCCAAAGCAAAAAAAGGCGCGGAGCGAACATAGTTCATCTCCGCGCCCGAGAAAGTTAGCGATAACGTTGGGGGGGTGACGTTAACGCTGCTTCCAAATCGAAATCATTTCCCGATAGATACGCTCGTACTTTTCCGCCATCACGTCAACTGCGAAGCGACGTTCGTATTCCTCGCGGCAGCCCGCACGCGAGATGGTATCGATTTTCTTGACCGCCGCAACCAAGTCGTCGAACTCCGATGCGAGGAATCCGGTGACACCGTCGCGCATCACTTCGGGAACCGAGCCGCACGGCCGCGCGATCACCGGAGTCCCGCACGCCATCGCCTCGATCATCACCAAGCCGAAAGGCTCGGGCCAATCGATGGTGAACAGCAGTGCCAGCGCATTGCCGAGGAATTCGCTCTTCTGCAGCTCGTTGATTTCACCGATGAACTCCACGCCGGGACCCTCAAGAATCATCGGCTCGATGACGGTCTTGAAGTACTGGCGATCGACCTCATCAACCTTGGCGGCGATCTTTAGTGGAATGCCAGCCTTGCGCGCGACTTTGATCGCGATGTCCGGCCGCTTCTCGGGGGCGATTCGTCCCAGGAACGCCAAATATTTGCCACCCTTGGGATTGAACTGAAGATGCTCGCGCGGCACTCCATGATGAATCGTCGAGACCCAGTTAGCCCATGGCAGTGGCTTACGTTGAGCATCGCTAATGGAGATTAACGGGCGATCCTTGAATTGCTGAAAGATGGGAACCAGTTCCTCGAGGTCGAGCCGCCCGTGCAAAGTGGTAATGCTCGGGGTCGCGACCAGGCGCGAAAACGCGAACGTCCAGTAGTCGACATGGCAATGAATGATGTCGAAATCGTCCGCATTCTCGTAAACCTGGCTGAGCATCGCCATGTGGTTACCCAGTCCGTTGGCCGCCACTTGTGCGAGGCCCGCGAGACGCAGCGCGGTCGGAAATCCGGCATGCAGTTTCGCACTGGTCACCGAGTCGCCCGATGCAAACAATGTGACTTCATGGCCGCGACGAACCAACTCCTCGGTCAGATAGGAGACCACTCGCTCGGTTCCGCCATAAAGCTTCGGCGGCACGCTTTCGTACAGCGGCGCCACCTGCGCGATTCGCAGCGGGCGCGGGCGTTCAGTGGTTGAGGCTCGTGGGCGTTCGGATTCTATTGTGGAAATCAACTCAGACATGTGAAACACCTTATGGGGTACAGCGCAAATGCCGGGAACGAATCACGGTCGCGACGGACTCCATTGTTTCAAAAGTTTGGATACCCGTTCCCTTTTCGCAAGTCTCGTTCCAGCATCGCTATCTGTAATTCTAGGTCGCCTGTTGTGCTTTGACGGTCTACGAACGCAAACATTCATCAGCAAAAGGATTTCCTATGCCGCAAAACGTCAGCGACGCCACGCAAAACGTCATCAATGTCAAAATAGACGGTCAGATTGCCTATATTGTGCTAAATCGACCCGAAAAGAGAAATGCCATTAACAACGAAGTGTTACATGCGTTACCAAAGGCGCTCGAGGAAATCGATCGACGCGAGATTCGCACGGTCATTATCTATGGCGAGGGCGCAGTCTTTTCCGCAGGCATCGACTTTACTTCGCTCGCCACAGACCAAGGTGCGCAAGGCGGCTCCGGCGGAGGGCCCGACCTGGTCCGCTTCCGCCGCTTCGTGCATGCCTCGCAGGCATCACTTGATGCGTTGGAGAGGCTCGAGAAGCCGGTCATAGGCGCGCTTCATGGCTATGTCGGTGGCCTCGGGCTCGAACTCGCGCTCGCGTGCGATGCGAGGATCGCGGCGGTAGGTACGCGGCTGGGGATGCCCGAGACGCGCATCGGCCTGGTGCCCGATGTGGGAGGCACCACGCGCCTTACGCGCACCGTCGGCTATGCGAAGGCCAAGGAACTCATCATGACGGCGCGCATGATCGATGCGGATGAAGCGGCGCGCATCGGGCTGGTAAACAGGGTCGTCGCGGAGAGGACGCATATCGCAGGCGCCGAGGAGCTCGCGCGCGAGATTGCACGCAACGCGCCGATCGCGGTCGGCCTCGCCAAGCGCATCATCGATATGGGCCAGAATGTAGACAAATCCACATTTATGGATCTTGAGTCGCTCGCGCAAAGCTCTCTGTTCCAGACGGAAGACTTTCGCGAGGGCGCGGCCGCGTTGGTGCAGCGTCGCGATCCGAAGTTCAAAGGGCGGTAAGCCGGAGCTCAAAATCAGCTTCGAAGCGCGAGCCCGGTTGCAGCTCGAGCATCCCGGTGTCGACGCCCTTTGCCGCCAGGTTGAATGCGTTGGGGCCGCAAGTGTAGGGCTCCAGCGCCACGACATCCGGCGAGGGCGGCGCGAACACCACCAGGTTGCGGAAAATCGGCGCCGCCCGCAGCTCCAGCGCCATCTTGAGTTGCGGATCGATCATTCTCGCCGCGCGCTCGCTGCGGTTCGGGTCAAGGCTGTACGCATCGTCGAAGATGTCGCCGCCCAGCGTCACCGGCTTGCGCACATCGAATCGTCCGACCGGCGCTTCCAGCGCACCACTCGGCAACAACCGCTCATCCAGTTGCCAATGCCGCTCGATGTCGCCCTGCACCTGCATCGCGCCGCGAGTACCAGTCGCATCCAGCGGCGCATGAAAATACGGATGCGCGCCGATTCCCAATGGCATGGGGCCATCGCCGACATTTTCGACTGCCGCGTGAAACCTCAGTCCATTGCCGATTTCGTAATCGAGATCGAGCACAAACGGAAATGGCCATAGCGCCGACAGTTCGGCATCGGTGCGCGAATCGAGACGTCCCGCGACGAAGTATGGTCCCCTTCGCGTGATCTGGAAGACACGATTGTAGATGAGCCCATGAATCGCGCAGTTGTGCGTAGGGTCATTGATGGGCAGTTGGATTTCACGCCCGCGATACGAGAATCGTCCGTCGGCGATTCTTCCTGGCCATGGAAAAAGGATCGGGATGCCGGAGCGAAACGGATGCGCCTTCCAGTCAACTTCCGGATCCTTCGGTCCCGCAACTATATCCATCGAACCGATACGATAACTGCGGCATTGAAACCCCGCCGCGGGAGCGATAACCGCGCGTTCCGCTTGCGCCTCGATAGTTACGAATTCCACGCAATGACTCCCCTTGTGTATACGAGAGCATAGCGCATCACTCGTAGCAGAGGCGAACGGCTAATGATGTGAGGATACTGAAGCAAGAGAAATGCGGGGACTCTGGAGAGGAGCCTTTCAGCGGCGCTATTGAGGTGCGCCGCGCGAGGATCGATGCGCGCCGGCGCCGGGCAGATTTCTTTGCGCCCGTATGCCGGCCGCGGTCCGAATCGGAGCTAGTTAGCCGCGAGCACTATCGCGATTGTTGCTCCGCGCCTGCGCTTCATTGACGCGGATCGGACGCCCTTTGATATCGCGTCCGTTCAACTTCTTGATGGCCGCGTCAGCAGCCTCGTCGGATGCCATTTCCACAAAGCCGAACCCACGCGATCGGTTGGTCGCACGATCCATAATGACCTGCGAACTGTCGACCTTGCCCGCCTCCGCAAAAGCATCCTGCAGATCCTGATCCGTAACCGTCCAAGCCAGATTACCAACGTACAGTCTTCGACCCATTACCGTCTCCCGTCGCACAACGCAGACATTTGCCCCATGCGGAGATACCGCATCGTCATGAGTAATTGCCTATAGCTATTAGCGGCAATCGAGGAGGAAAGGAGGCTGGCGGCGTGCATCTGTTAACTACGTTGCGCATTTTTATACCATCGCGCCATTTGCAAGCATAGTGGGTTTCAGCCCTCACTGGACGATTTAAAGTGATTGCCACTAACTGCTTCGACACCGCGTCAAATCGAGTTATCGAGAAGATTTTTCGAGCGACAATAGGAGCCAAAAACGTTAATAAAGCCAACGAAAAGGAGCTTTGAACCGTCGCCCTTTGGTCTGACCGATGGTGGTCAGAAATGTCCTGGCGCTCCTTTTGAGGTCGAAGGGGGGGGCCTTAACCAAGTCGTAACAAAGACGCCGGTGCCGCCGAAAACACTTGTAGCAGGGACATCATCGACGTCTTTAGTCTTCGCAGCTAATGGAGGATCTCGCATCGCCAGCTAATCAAATCTCCGGACAGTAATATGCCGATTCCGCCAAAGATATAACAATCGCAAATAGTCAGTTGGGATAATTCGGATAGGCAGGAATACGTCACATTCAGATGAAGACGATTACCCAGACCGCTATCAAGTGGAGTGTATTTTGAGAAGGCTACAAGTTGTAGTTTCCCCAAACCAGTTTGGTGGTAGACTGATAGCCGGGAGAACGAATCCAGATGCCACGCAGACGCAGTGCAAGCGGAAATGGCGCTACCTCAGCTTTCCGGCAGGTTCAGGAGCAGGCCCGGTCGCTAATGGCAAACCTGCGCAAAGAGATTCTCGCCAAAGAAACAGAGCTGCGGAGGCTCAAGGAAGAGGAATCGCGGCTCAGCCTCCTTATCGGGCGTCAGGCTTCGTCGGCCTCCGCAAAAAGTCTCTCTGAACGTACGACGATTCGCGGGGGCCGAGTCAACTGGCGCGCAGTCCTCGAACAACTTCCGCGGCAATTCAAGGCCGCCGACGTGCGCCTCGTCAGAGGACTCAAGGGCAAACGTCCTTCCGAAGTGTTTGCGGCGATCACGCGCTGGATCGAGATGGGATCGGCGCGGCGCAAAGCGCGCGGAGTTTACGAGAAGATCTAACTGCTTCGGGCGATCGATCGTTCGCCGCTTGCGCATGGATTCGGCAGCCGCTCAAAGCGTATATTCAGCGGCTGCCGAATTGTTATCGGCTCCTCAGATTCAAGGTTTCGTCCGGAAAAATCGTGGCAGTTAAGACTATCGAATGGCGCGACGACACGGTTCGAATGATCGATCAGCGCCTGCTCCCGTCGCGCGAAACCATTCGCATCTACAAAAACTACCAGGGCGTGGGCGAGGCGATTCGCACGATGGTGATTCGCGGCGCGCCTGCGATCGGTGTCGCCGCCGCGATGGGCGTTGCGCTAGGCATTCGCGGCTATGCGGGTGCGCGCGCGCGCAAAAGGTTCGACATCGTCGCGAAGGCGCTCAAGGCGACGCGGCCCACCGCGGTGAATCTCGCATGGGCGGTGGATAGGATGGGGCGCGTGCTCGCGGCGAATCTGTCCCTCGACGCTGCCCGGTTGTTCCGCCGAATGCGCGCCGAAGCCATCGCGATCTACAAAGAGGATCTCGAAACGAATCACGCGCTGGGGCGTTTCGGCGCCGAGTTGCTAGCGCAATCCAGCACCGTCCTGACGCATTGCAATGCGGGCGCGCTGGCGACCGCCGGATATGGAACCGCGCTAGGTGTCGTGCGCGCGGCTAAAGAAGCGGGGAAAAAAGTTGCCGTCTTCGCCGATGAGACGCGTCCATTCCTGCAAGGCTCGCGGCTCACCGCGTGGGAACTACACAAAGACAAAATTCCCGTCACGGTGATCGCCGACAACATGGCGGCCACGGTCCTGCGAAGGGGCAGCATCGATTGCGTAATCGTGGGGACCGATCGCACCGCAGCCAACGGCGATGTTGCCAACAAGATCGGCACCTACCCGCTCGCGGTGATGGCGCGCCGCCACAATGTTCCCTTCTATGTTGCCGCACCGCTCTCCTCGATCGATCTCGATTGCGCCAGCGGTGATCAGATTCCCATCGAGGAGCGCTCCGGACTGGAACTTAGCGAATTCAAGGGCAAGCAAGTCACGCCGAAAGGAGTTGCGACCTTCAATCCCGCCTTCGATGTGACACCGCATGACCTGGTGACCGCGATCATTACGGAACGCGGCGTTGCGTTTCCGCCCTATACTGAAAGCTTGAAAAAATTGAAGGAGCGCTCCTGACGACGCGCTCCCTGATTAGTCAGTCGATTACCTATTCCTGAATATGATCGAGATATTCGGCGAGGCCATAGCCGACCTTGTCGCCCCATCGCCATTCAGTCATTCCTTCCGCGATTCGAGTGACTATTCCCGCGCGCCGATTGCGTAGTGGAATCATCGACAGAACTTTCCCGCTAATGACTATTGGCGCGCCACCATCCGCAGTCGTGCAAGTCACCTTGATGCGATCGTGTAGCTGCTGTTCGCCGGCAAACTCGGTTTCGATATCCACTTTGCTGATGTTCACTGTCGGCTGACCCTTGCGCACCATGAAGCCGCCCGGATGCTCGCTGCCATCGCGATTGACCGTGATCGACGCCATCCCACCGATGCCCTCGTCGAAGTTCATCGTGAGCCATCGATAGTACTTGGGCGCCTGCCAGTAGCGCGGCCCCCAGCTATGGTCGCGCAGGCCCAGGCCGTCGAATTTGAAATCGTGCGCGGTGCCGTCGATCTTGAGCGTCCCGGTCGCATGACCTAGCTGTTCGAGATGGCCCTTGGCGAATTGCTGAGTCGCGTCGCCCGATGGCTTCAGGCTTTCCCACCCACTCGCCGTCTTTTCGCGCAACTCGCCGCCCCATCCCGGCGCCGTGCCGTAATAGTCGAGGCGCAACTCGCACGCCGCGTAGGGATTGTTTTTGAATGCGACGGTCGGCTCCGCCATCTCCAGCGGATTTTTCAGCATGCACAGCTTGCCTTGGTAGCTGACGCGATGATGTTCGAAGGGCTTCACGACCTCGAACTTCAAACCGCCCGCGTTGTGCGCATCGTTATTCGAAATCTCGGGGCGCTTGAACATGAACCCTACGGTGCCATCGGGCAGATATACGCAGACGGTCATCTCGGCATTGCCTTCGTTGGGACGATTGCCCATCCGAACAAAACCACCGACGCGATTTTTGCGATCGAAGAAGTTGTAGTAGGCGCTCTCGTTGAAGTTTGACTCCCCGCTGTTGTCATGCATCAGGTCATCGGTTTCGAGGAGCACCACTTTGCGCTCGGCCATATTCACATCTCCTAAATGTTTCTCAGTTTCTGACTTCTATCGCGGTCGACACGTAAGGACCAACAGCAATCCTAGCGTTGCGGTTTGGCCTTCGCTCGCATCTTCAAATCGGCTTCGAGGTAGCGAGGATTCGCAATTTTCAGCTTGTCCTCGACGATTTGGCGCGTCACCTTCATCACGCGATCGCGGAACTCGCCTGTGTCAGCCTCGCCGGCGCGAATCTTCGCGCTTAGGTCCTCGTTGAATCTGCGCGCAGCCGCGAGCACGTCGCTGGTAGTATGAAGATGCGGTTTCTGCGCGCCCAGCAGCGTCGCGAGCGCGTCGACCTCGGCACGCAACAGCGGCTCGCCGATTTCGATTTCCCTCGCGACGATCCGCATCACGTTCGCAACCACGCGCGATTGAAACTGCTTCTGCCCCTGCGTGACCGGAACGATCTCGCGCTCGACGAAATCCGCTGCCGCTTGCAGCAGCTCGATGGAGGTCGGCCTGTCCTGCATGTGATGCTCCAGCCCCTACTGCTCGATGAGATTCAACAATTCCAATTCGTTCTCGACCGTGCGCCGCCCGATACTCGCGAGCTCGACCGAACTGACGAAGCCGTCGAGATGAGTGCGCGCCTGGCTGATAGTGATGATTCCCCATTTCAGGTTGCCGAACACTTCCCACCATCGCGCCGCTTCGGGATCGACGGAGGCGCCGCTGGCTTTTTCGTAGGCGGCCCAGAAATCCTCGCGCTGTCCGAGACCGCCGACAGGATTTTCATCCGCGCCGAAACGCCACGCGCGCGTACACATCCAGCCGAGGTCCTCCATCGGGTCGCCGAGATGAGCGAGCTCCCAATCGAGAATCGAGCGAACGCCGTCGGGCCCGAAAATGACGTTGCCAATGCGATAATCGCCATGCACCAAAGCCTTGCGCGGCGATTTGGGCACGCGCTGATAGAGCCATCGAAAGGTCAGCTCGAAGGCGGGATATGGTTGCAGCGCGAGGGTGCGGAAATTTTGCTCATAGCGCTGCACTTCGGTCAGCGCGGCGCTCGGCCCCGGCTCGGGCAGGAAATCGAGTTTGTGCTTGACTGGATCGATGCGATGGATGCGCGCGAGGATTTGCGCGAGTTGCGCCGGCATCACGTTTCGCGCGTTGGCATACTGTTCATCGCGCAGCAGGCGGCGCGCGATGGTCTCGCCCTCGACCCGCTCCATGATGAAGAAGGCCGCATCGAGGATCGCAGGATCATCTGAGAGCCAGAACACTTCGGGAACCTGAACGCCCTCCTCGAACGCCGCGCGAAGGACGAGGAACTCGTGACGCCGATTGCTCTCGATGCGCTGCGCACCGGGGTCGCGCCGCAGCACCATCCCGCGTGTCTCGACGCCGCGCGTGCTTTGCATCGTGCAGTCGAACGACCAGATCTCGCGCGAGGCGCCGCCTGGCATTTTGTGCAGCTTCTCGATCTTCACATCGGCGAACTTGCCCTGCTCGCGGATGAAGGCGCGCAGGCGCTCGTTCAGTTCGGCAACATCCATATCGTCTTCCCTAACTACGCCTAGCACGAAGTTCGCGGCCTCAGGAACGGCGGCCGGCGAGCTGCGCGAGGCCGTCGCCCAGCAGGTTGAACGCGAGCACCGAGAGGCCAATCGCGATGCCGGGCGCGGTCGTCAGATGAGGCGCGACGAGCAGAAACGCGCGGCCGGCATCGAGCATGTTGCCCCAACTCGGCGTGGGCGGCATCGCGCCGAGTCCGAGAAACGAGAGTGACGCTTCCGCGACGATGATTCCGCCGATGCCAAAAGTGGCCTGCACCGCGACCGGCCCGGCGATTCCCGGCAACAGGTGACGGATCAGAATGCGCGACGGCGTGGCGCCCAGCGTGTTGGCCGCCTGAACATACTCGCGCTCGCGAAGAGAGAGGACCTCGCCACGGACGAGGCGCGCATAGCCAGTCCATCCCATCGCGGTCAGCGCGATGACGAGGTCGGTGAGGCCCGGCCCGAGAATCGCGGCGAGCGCGATCGCGAGCAGGAAACCGGGGAACGCGAGAAAGACGTCGACGAAGCGCATCACAATCGAATCGACGCGGCCTCCCGCGAGCGCTGCCGATCCGCCGATCAGACTGCCGACGACGAGCGAAAGCGCGACCACCGAAATCGAGACCGCGAGCGAGAGCCGCGCGCCGTACATCAATCGCGCGAGCATGTCGCGTCCGAGCGCATCGCATCCTAACGGATGATTCGGCTTCGGTCCCGCGAGTGCGAGGCGCAAATCGATCGCGAGCGGATCGTGACGAGTGATCAGCGGCCCGAAGATTCCGATCAAAATCAAAATCGCAACCAGCGTTCCGCCGATCCCGAGCGAGAGATTTGTGCGCAAGCGCATCGCGTCAGCGCGCCTCGCCGCCAAGCCTGATGCGCGGATCGATGAGGCCATACACCATGTCGGTCGCCATGTTCACGACGACGTAGGTCAGCGCGAAGGTCAGCACGCATCCCTCGACCAGCGGGTAGTCGCGCGCGCTGATCGCGGTGATCATCAAGCGCCCGAGTCCCGGCCACGAAAAAATCACTTCAGTGATGATCGAGCCGGCGAGGAGTCCGCCGAGTTGCAGACCGAGGAGTGTCACCACCGGCGTCAGCGCGTTGCGAAGTCCATGGCGCAGCAGCGCGGCGTTCGCACTCAGCCCCTTGCCGATCGCGGTGCGCATGTAATCCGACCCGCGCACCTGCACCAGGCTCTGGCGGAGCATCCGCGCGAGGATTGCGGCGAGCGCGGTGCCGAGCGTGACGGCGGGAAGAATCAAATGCGAGAGGCCGCCGCGCCCGGTCAGCGGCAGCCATCGCAACTTGAGAGAAAAGAGGATCATCAGCAACGGCCCGAGATAGAGATGCGGAACTGAAATGCCGACGACCGCGAAACCCATCGCGCCGAGATCAGCGGGACCTCCGGGGGCAGCGCCCGCAATCATGCCGAGTGGAAATGCGATCGCGATGGCGACGATCACTCCCGCCGACGCCAGCTCAAGCGTCGCGGGAAAGCGTTGCGCGATGAGATGCGCGACTCGCTGATGCGTCGAGATCGATTCTCCGAGGTCGCCGGTCGCGAGGCCTCCGAGGAACGCGGCGTACTGCTGCCACAGCGGGCGGTCGAGTCCCAACTCATGACGCATGCCCTCGATATCGGCGGGCGCGGCCATGTCGCCGAGCATCGCAACGACCGGATCGCCGGGCACCAGGTGAATCAGCGCGAAGGTGATCGTCGCGACGCCGAGCGCGACCGGAATCAGCGCGAGCAGGCGGCGACCCAGGTATGCGATCAAGACGCGATCACTCCGATGGCTCGCCGTCAGCCGTTGTCATGAGTGCGGGTGACGTCAGTGTCAGATCGGCGAGCGATCGCAAGCTGCCATTCGGATACGGTTTGAATCCCGCGACCGTGCGATTCATCACCATCACGTTGTCCTGCCACCACAACGATAGGTACGGGAGATCTTCGGCGGCGAGTTTCTGCACTTGCGCGTAGATCTTCCTGCGGGCGGCCTCATCGGTGGTGGTGTCGCCGGCCTCAACCAAGCGGTCCATTTCGGGATTCGAGTAATTGCCGCGATTGAGGCCTCGCGGCGGCGTCATCGGCGCATCGAACACCATATAGTAATGATGTGGGTCCTTGATGCCGATCCATTCCATCGCGGCGATGTCGAAATTGCCGCGTTGCATGTCGCCGTAAAAGGTCGCCCATTCATTGCTGCGAATTCGCACTTCGATGCCAACGCGCCGCAGCATCGCTTGCAGAATCTCGCCCATGCGCCCGCCCTCGGGCGTACATTTGTACACCAAGGTAAGGTGCCGCATTCCGTTGCGATCGGCCTTGAAGCCGGCATTGTCGAGCAACTGGCGCGCGCGCTCAGGATCATAAGGATACGTCACCACCTCGCCATCGTAGGCCCAGTTTTCCGGAGTCAGCAGGCCGGTTGCGATCCGCGCGGTGCCGCGCAGGTAAGCGCGAATGATTTCATCGCGATCGATCGAGTATGCAATCGCGCGACGCACTTTCAGATCTCTCAAAGCGGGATCGCGGAAGTTGAATGTGAGGTACCAATACGTCGTGCCCGGCGAAGTGAGCACATCGAGTCCATTCTGCGCGCGCAAATAAGGGAGCAGATCAGGTTGGATGTCGTTGGGCGCGAGGTCGCAGATGTGCTCGACTAATTCCAGCGCGCGCACCGTAGGGTCGGGCACCACTTTGAAGATGATTCCCCGGATCGCATTCGCATCGGAAATTGGGCGCGCCGGATTGCGTTCTAGAACGACGCGATCGTCGCGCTCAAAATCCCGCAGCCTAAAGGGACCAGTACCCGGCGGCGCATCCAGCGCGCTCGAATTTCTGCCCGGAGTTTGACCCGGCACGATGCCGAGCATCGCCATTTCGAGCGCCGGAGCGTAGGGACCGCGCGTCGTCATCTTGATGGTGTAGTCGTCGAGCGCATCGATGGACTTGATCTGTTCGAGGCCGCCAGCCTTGGGCGAACGATTTTTGCGATCGATCACGAAATCGAAAGTGGATTTGACATCGCGCGCGGTCAGCTCGCGGCCGTCATTGAAATGAACGCCTTGGCGCAGGTGAAAAATTATCTCGGTCGGCGAAGTACGCTCGATGCTTTCCGCCAGATCGCCGACGAAACCACCTTGCGGGTCGAGTCTCACCATCGGATCGAACATCAACTCGTCGATGCGCTCCGAAATAGCATCGGTGGCGTAGCGCGGATCGAGCGCGGTCGGCGAAGTCTCGATGTCGACTTGAATGAAACCGGGCGCGACCCGATCGTGCGGCCGCGCGCATCCATAGCATGCCGCGAGTGCCAACGCGCATAACGCTACGCGACGGAACCGCATAGTCACCGGGGCGCTTTGGTTCTTCGATCGCATTTCGAAACGCCACGATGATAGCAGAGCCGACGGCGCGCGGCTTTGCCGGAGTGCCGCAATCGGCGCTATAGTCCGCGCGATTCTCGTTCAACAAACAAACTCGCAGCAGGATTCAGTCATGAGACTCAAAGACAAAGTCGCGCTCATCTCGGGTTCGGGATCAGGAATCGGCGAGGCGACCGCGAAACGGCTCGCATCAGAAGGCGCCGCCGTGGCGGTGGTGGATCTAAATGAAGAGGGAGCGCGCCGCGTCGCCGAGGAGATTCGCGGGGCGGGCGGCAAGGCCGAGGCGCTCAAAGCTAACATCGCGAACCCGAACGAGGTCGAGGGCATGATCAAGTTCGCGGTCGACAAGTTCGGCCACCTCGACATCCTGCACAACAATGCGATTCGGCTATATACGGGGCGCGTCGGCGAAATGCCGTTGGAAAATTTCCGTAAAAGTATCGAGGTCGGTCTGACCGCGTATTTCTATTCGACCCAATGCGCTCTTCGGGTGATGGTGCCGCGGCGCACCGGCGCGATCATCAACACCGGCTCCGTGTCGGGCCTCTACGGCGACTACGGTTTGGGCGCCTACAACGCGCTTAAGGCGGGGGTGATCAATCTCACGCGCACGACCGCGATCGAATACGCGCGCAAAGGGATTCGATGCAACGCGGTATGTCCCGGCGCGATCCGCACCCCGCCGATCCTGAAATCGATACAAGCCTCGTCCGATCAGGGGAAATCGATGGAACGGGCGATCCCGATGGGTCGCTATGGAGAGCCGATTGAGATCGCGAATGTGGTCTTGTTCCTCGCGTCCGACGAGGCATCATATGTCAACGGCGCATACATTGTTGCCGATGGCGGACTGACGGCGCAGACCGGCATTCCCAGCATCACCGGCGACACCGCCGACTGAGAGTGAATTCCGATGAATCGGCGCTCGGCTCTTCGACTTCTCGCAACGACTGCGGCTGCCGCCACGCTGTGGCCCTTGTCGAAGGCGGCGTCCAGTTTGATGGAGACTCCGATGAGCAACTCCACTTCAAAAATGCCGGTGATCTTCCTCGCGCATGGCAGCCCGATGCTGCTCGACTCGCAGAGATGGATCGGCGAGCTCAAGCAATGGGCGGATGCAATGCCGCGCCCGCGCGCCGTGCTGATGATCTCGGCGCATTGGGATCAGCGCCCGGTCGCGCTGGGAGCGACCCGCACCGTTCCACTCGTCTACGACTTCTACGGCTTTCCCGAGCGCTACTACCAGGTTACGTATCCCGCGCCCGGTGCGCCGGAGCTCGCCGCGCGGGTGCGCAAACTTCTCAAAGGCGCGAAAACCGACTTTATGGATCAGCCCGCGCGAGGCCTCGATCATGGCGCATACGTGCCGATGAAGTGCATGTATCCGCAGGCCGACATGCCGACGCTGCAGCTCTCGCTGCCCGGGCTCGAGCCGAAAACCGTGTACGACCTGGGATGCGCTCTCGCACCGCTGCGTGACGAAGGCATCCTGATCATCGGCAGCGGATTCCTGACCCACAATTTGCGTGCGATCGGTAACAGCACTCCTGCGTGGGCTTCCGAGTTCGACGAATGGATCGCTGATGTTCTGACGCGAAGCGACATCGACGCGCTGCTCGACTATCGCGCTCGCGCTCCCGGCGTCGAGTATGCGCTCCCGACCCACGAGCATTTCGTTCCCGTGATCCTCGCGAAGGGCGCGGTCGCCGATGCGCGCGTGCCGATCAGTTTTCCGATTACGGGATTCGTCGGAGGATCGCTGACCCGCCGCTCGGTGCAGTTCGGCTAGCTCAAGCGTTGCGGATCGTCAATCCTCCATCGACGGGAATCACCGCGCCCGTGAGATACGATGCAGCCGGAAGACACAGGCTGACGGTGATGTGCGCTACCTCTTCGGGAAAACCGTAGCGCTTGAGCGCGGTACGGCGCTTGCCGAAAATCGTTTTGTGCTCCTCCGGAATCGCGTCGGTCAGCGCGGTCCGAATCGGTCCCGGACATATGCAATTCACCGTGATGCCCTCGGGACCCAAATCCACCGCGAGCCCGCGCGTGAGGCCGATGACCCCGGTCTTCGCCACCACGTAGGGCGTATCGCCGGGCGTCGCGCCGAGGCCTTCGGTCGACGCGATATTGACGATGCGTGCCGCATCCGATTTGCGCAGATAAGGCAGCGCCGCGCGCACGAGTTGCTGCTGCGCGGTCAGCAGTCCTCCGATCGCGCGATCCCAAATGCGATCGTATTCTGGCCCATCGACAGGATGAAATGCGCCGAAGCCGGCGTTGTTGATCAGGATGTCGAGGCGACCGAAGCGTGCGGCAACCTCGCCCACCACGCGCTTGATGTCCGCATGATCCATCACATCGAGACGCCATCCATGCGCGGTGCCGCCTTCGGATTTGATCTCGTCGACGACGCGCGCGATTCCCGCATCATTTATATCGGTGACCGCGACCAGCGCGCCTTCCTGCGCGAACACATGCGCGGTCGCGCGTCCCATTCCGCTTGCAGCGCCGGTGACGAGCACCCCGCGCCCTTTCACCGAGCGATCCAGTTTCTTGATGGCATCCATGTCAGTCTCCTTGGGCTCAGAAGCGCCGGCCTGTCAATGACCGGCGAGCCCGAACAATATCGTCGAATTGCTTTTCGGGGAAAGCCCGCTTCGATAGTCTGAAGTGTCAAACCTGGAGAACGCTATGGAACTTTCTCGCGCGAAAATCGATATCGATGGAAGCGTCGGCATCCTCACCCTCAATCATCCCGAGGTGATGAACGCGGTGTCGAGCGAAATGATCGGCGGCATCATGAGCGCGCTCGCCGAAGTGGAGAAGCCGAAGAACGGCGTGCGATGCCTCATCCTGACGGGCGCGGGCCGCGGCTTCTGCGCGGGCGCGAACCTGCAGCCTAATCCCGAGGCCTCGCGAGGATCGGGTGATGCGGGCTCGGTGCTGGAGACGCATTATCATCCGATGCTGCGCAGGCTGCGAGAGTTGCCGATGCCGATCGTCAGCGCCGTCAACGGCGCGGCGGCCGGAGTCGGCATGAGCCTCGCGCTGATGGGCGATCTCGTGATGTGCGCGCGCTCGGCGTATTTCCTTCAGGCGTTTCGTCGCATCGGCCTGGTGCCCGACGGCGGCTCGACGTGGATTCTGCCGCGGCTCATCGGTCGTGCGCGCGCGATGGAACTTTCGCTGATGGGCGAGAAATTGCCCGCCGAAAAGGCGCTCGAATGGGGTCTCATCTATCGTGTCGTCGACGATGCGAAATTGATGGACGATGCGAAGGCATTGGCGCGCGACCTCGCGAGCGGGCCGACCGTCGCGCTGAGCCTGATTCGGAAACTCTACTGGGACAGCAACGAGAACACTTACGAGGAGCAGCTCAACCTCGAGCGTCAGATGCAGCGCAAGGCCGGTAGCTCGAAGGATTTCAACGAAGGCGTGCGCGCGTTCCTCGAAAAACGTCCCGCACAATTCAAAGGCGAGTGAAGGATCGAAAATGAGTAATGCAACTTTAGCAATTCGAAATGCACAAATCGTCGACGGTACCGGAGCGCCATCATTCAAAGGTGATGTCGCCGTCGAGGGCGGCAAGGTCATCGCGGTCGGAAAATTCGAAGGCAAGGCGGCGCGCGAGATCGACGCGCATGGCCATGTGCTCAGCCCCGGCTTCATCGACGTCCACACTCATTATGATCCGCAATTATGCTGGGATCGCCTCGCAACGCCGAGCCTCGAGCATGGCGTGACCACGGTTGTCGTCGGCAACTGCTCGCTCAGCCTCGCGCCGGTGCACGCGGGCGGCAGCCGCAAGCTCATCAAGATGTTCGGCAAGATAGAGGACATCAAGGAGCCGACCTTCGATGCGGGCGTGCCGTTCAAGTGGGACAGCTTCGGCGAGTATCTCGATTTCATTCGGCCCGGGCTCGGCCTCAACGTCGGCGCGATGGTCGGGCATTCCGCCTTGCGATGGTACGTGATGGGCGCCGACAGCCAGGAGCGCGTCGCGACTGATGCGGAAATCGCGCAGATGTCGGCATTGATGGAAGAAGCGATGGCGGCGGGCGCGATCGGCATGTCGACCTCGTATGTCGACATCGACGAGAATGGCCGGCCGGTGCCGAGTCGCCTCGCCGACATGCGCGAGAAGATGGCGCTGTGCAAGGCGATGGCGAAAAGCGGACGCGGCACGCTGCAGACGGTGCCGTACTTCATCGATCCAGAGCAGCAGCTCAAGAACATCGAGGAGCTCGGCGACCTGAGTCTCGCCAGCGGAATTTTCTGCACCATCGCACCGATCGTCTACAGCCCGGCGGCGCCGGACAACTGGAAGCGCAACCTCGACAAGCTCGAGGAGCAGCGCGCGCGAGGCGCCAAGGTGTTCGGTCAATCGATGCCGCGCAGCTTCAACATCAATGTGCGGCTCTCCGAGACTTCCTTTCTGCTCTATGGGGTGCCGTCGTGGAACGCGCTGATGCAGCTGCCGATCGATGAGCGAATCGCGGCATTCGCCGATCCGGCGGCGCGTCCCAACCTCGTCGCCGACGCCGAGCGCCGCTTCACCGCGCTGTTCCGCGCGGCGGTGGTAGGAGAAGTCTACAGTCCGAAGAATCAGCAGTACCATGGACGCCGCATCACCGAGATCGCGCAGGCCGAGGGCAAGTCAATCCCAGCCGCGATACTCGATATCGCGGTCGCCGACGATCTTCGCACCGAGTTCCAGATCAACAACGCGATTCATGCCGACCCGGAAATCGTAGCGCAGATTCTCGACCATCCGCGCATCCATATTGGCGCGTCCGATGCGGGCGCGCACGTGTCGCAGTTCTGCGGCGCCGGCGACACCACCGATCTCTTCGAGCGCTACGTGCGAAAGTTCGGCAAGCTCAGCCTGGAGCGCGCGGTCCATCGCATCACCGCGGAGCCTGCCGATGCGTGGGGAATGAAAAATCGCGGGCGCATCGCGGTAGGTGCGGCGGCCGATCTGGTGCTCTTCGACGCGGACACGATCGCGCGCGGCGAGGAAGTTTTCGTCTCCGATTTTCCCGGTGAGGCGCGCCGCTACATCCGCCACGCGCGCGGCATCGAGAGCGTGATCGTCAATGGCCAGGTGGTGCGCGAATCCGACGCGTATACCACCGCGCGCGCCGGCACGATCGTCTAAAAATGCATGTCGGGGCTGCTCGAAAGAGCAGCCTCTACATTTTGCTATGATCCCAGCTCGAGAATTTCTCGGGATGGAATCTGATCACCACGCGCTTGGCCGCCTGCGCCTCCAGCGCGCGATTTTGCTCGGGACTCACCGAGCTGATGCCGCTCATTTTCGCGCCGACCAGCCGCAAGACCTCGTATGTGAAATTCGTGTCCTCGACGATCTCGGCGCGTCCGCGAATCATCAGGCCGCGCAATTTGTTATAGGCGGTGCCTGCCTCCCACATCATCGTCGCGCGCGGATCGCGCCGGATGTTCACCGCCTTCTGCGACTTGCCGTAGGTCGTCATCACGAGGTCGCCGTCCTTGAGCCCGTACCACATCGCGACCAGATGCGGATGTCCGTCGCGGCCGTTGGTGGCGAGCGTCGCGGTGCGGCCTTCTTCCATGAAGCGTCGCGACTCCTCGGGCGTTAGCTGTATCGAATTCCTGCGATCCATCTTACTTCTTCAGACGCGCGACCGCTTTGATTTCCACCAATCCGCCGGGGAACGCCAGTTCGCTGATGCCGATCGCGGTCCACGCGGGATAGGGCGCGCTGACGAAGCGATCCTTCACTTTGGTGAAAGTGCGCATGTTCGCCTGCAGCCCGACGTGGAAGGTGGTGATGTCGACGATGTCGCCGAATGAAGCGCCAGCCGCGCTCAGCACCGACTTTAGCGACTCGAAAGCCTGAGTGAACTGCGTCTCCGGGTCGCTCGACGCCTTGCCATCGGGACCAATGCCGATCACGCCGGAACAGAAAAGCCGGTCGCCGTCTTTCACCGCCGGCGCGAAGTGGAAGTTGTCGTACATGGCCTTCATTTCGGATGGGATGACAACGCTGTTCTTGTCCATGATAAATCTCCGCAGATTGAAAAAGTGCGACTACAATCGCGCGTCGGCGCACGAGCCGTCAACTTGCGCGATCCTCGGACGATGTGGAAGCTGGAGACATCATGCCCAAGTCAGAGCCGAGTTGGCGCGACAAGGTGAGAATCTCCCAAGGCGACATCACCGAATGCGATGCCGGTGCGATCGTCAACGCCGCCAACAACGATTTGATCCTTGGCGCGGGCGTTGCGGGCGCGATTCGCAACAAAGGTGGTCCCGAGATTCAAAAGGAATGCGACCGCATCGGCAGCATTCCACTGGGCGAGGCTGCCGTGACGACGGGCGGCAAGCTGAAAGCGAAGTTCGTCATCCACGCCGCTAGCATGCATCTCGGTGGCCGCACCTCGGAGGAGAATCTGCGCGCCTCGACGCGCAACTCGCTGATCCGTGCCGCAGAGCGCAAGGTCGAGAGCATCGGGTTCCCGGCTATTGGCACTGGCATCGCGGGATTCCCGCTCGATCGATGCGCGCAGGTGATGTTGGAGGAAGTGCGCGACCATCTCGCGGACGAGACCTCGGTGCGATTAGTTGAATTCGTTCTATTCGATCGCGCTGCCTTCGATACATTCAAGAGCGTGTTCGACGCGATGCCCTAATTCTCACGTCCAGGAGGAGCCGCAGCCCAAGCCTCGCTTGCCTTTTACCCTCTCCTGTCGATGCGCCGCTGAAGCTTCATTGTGGCCGCGTGGGTGCTGCACGATGTGACCTCCGCCAACCGCCGCCCTTGAAGGTCGACTCCACGAATCAGTACGGTCGCTGGCTCATCGCAATTGTCGTCGGTCTCGCAATCTGCCCCGTAGTCCAAATTCAACAACTCCGCGGCAGGCGCTCTCACCACTGCGACCAGTCGGCTGCCCCAATCGAACATTGCTTTGCCGTCCGAATCCGAAACGGTCTGCAACACCTTCATCTGGCGAGCCGCCAGCCGACTCGACAACTTTTCGTTGTCAACCGCCTCTTGAAACATAGTCCTCAACCCAGTTCGAAAGACGGATATCAGATCCCCGATATCTATGCCGACGTACCCGAGAGCAGCCACATCAGGTCCACGGAGCACGCCGACATCAGAAGGCGGCATCGCGTAGATAAAGTTTCGCGCAGCGCCTTTTCGAGTGATATCGGATTCCGAACCGAAGTTGTGCACGGTCGCGCATCTCGCGGAATACAGTTCCAAAGCGGAGCATTGCAACGTCTCTCTAGGTTTCATGTAGCGGTCAACCCACTGAACGAAGCGCTGCTTGACTGGACCAACGGGATTCAAACACCACACCCACGCCGCCACGTCCATACCGGAGTACGTCAAGACGAGACCGGGCGTTGTATGACCGCTCTTGAAACACAATTCTGCCGCGGCTAATAGGTCTTCGAACTTCTTGTCCAGTGGATAGCCCTTAATGAATGGAGGCTTCGCCAACGTCATTCCCACTCGAATAGCTCGATAAGGTTGTTACGCTTCGCACACGGCCCCACAACGATTACGCCACCAGTCTCAGCAGGGTTTGCTCGCATGAGTTGCATTAGGGTGTCGTCCCTATTCGATTGGACGTGGCAGTACCCCTCGATCCACGAAAGCCGGCCGAAGCAGCACTCGACTCTAACACTTCGACGTTACTTTTCGTCACTTGATGACCATTATCGATTGACTCCGAGGGCGCGTACCAATGACAGAGACTTACTATGCACCCCGCAAAGAGGAGAATCGCGATGGGAGCATAGAATATGTACTTATTAAATTCAGGCGCTTGTCCCGATCACTTGGTTCCTTATGAAACATTCTTTCGATTGTGGTGCTGAACTTGATCTCACTTTTTTGAAGCGTGTTCTCGAAAGCCAATATCCCATTTATCGCGCCGCGCAAAAGCTTCGCGTAATAGCCTAAGTCAATAACTGCAAGACTGATCCATGAAAAGAGCAGGGTGATGGCGATGACGCTCATTTCACCCCAGCGAATCGAGCTACCTTCTCTCGCGAGTAGGCCAGTGGCAGTTATGATTGCGGCTACGACCCCGACCGCCTGAGAGCGAAGGTGAATAAGTAACTGGTTGAAGTGCATGGCGACTTTTTCATATTCGGTCCACTGATCCAATTGCTCTTTGGTCATGGCGAATTGTACCGCACCTTTCTAAAGTCAAAAAGGTTGTGACGACGAGTGGTACGCACGCCGACTATCGCGCGCTGCTTTGCGTTTGGATTGTGGCATCTTCTTCGATTGCGGGAGGATCGTCGACGGTGCAAGTTTTCAACACTCAGACTGAAAACACCATCAGTGCGCTGCGCCACCGCTCGCGGCGCCGCGGCGCAGTAACAAGAACGACGGGATCAGGAGCACCATCCAGATCGCGAGCACCCGATAAATGTCGTTGAAGGCGAGCATCGAAGCTTGCGCCTGAATCATTCCGTACACGCCCGCGAGGCCCTGATGATTCCCGCTGATCATTTCGGGCGTGTACAAGAAGCCGTGCGCGCCCGCCATTCGTGGCGCGGCGTTACTCATCCGCCACGCGTCGAACACCGAGAAGTGCTCGACCAGGTACGACTGATGAATCTGCTGATGATTCACCAGCGTAGTCGTCATGTAGGAAATTCCTACCGCGGCGCCCGCGTTGCGCATCATGTTGTAGAGGCTCGCCGCATATCCCATCCGCTCGCGACTGACGACCGATAGCGTCGCGGCTGACAGGGTCGGAAAAATAAATCCCATCCCGATGCCCATCGTGATGCTCGGCCAGATGACGACCCACGAACTGACGTTCAGGTTCCACTTCGACATCGTCCATAGCGACGTCGCCATCAGGATGAAGCCCACGCCGACCAGCGGCCGCGTGTCAAACTTGAATCTGGCGAGCTGCCCGATGAGCATCATCGAGACCATCGTGCCGAGCCCGCGCGGCGCCAGCACCAAGCCGGCCTGCCACGCCGTGTAGCCCATCAACTCTTGCAGAAAAATCGGATTGAGAAGGCCAGTGCCGTAGAGCGCGAAACTCATCGCGACGATGAGGCTTACCGAGAGATCGAAGGCCGGAATCGCCATGATGCGCAAATCGAGAATTGGTTCGGGGAAGCGCAGTTCATGAACGATGAGGATCAGGAACGCCGCGGCCGACGCGGCGGTGGAATACCATACCCATGCGGAACTGAACCAGTCGGCGCGCTGCCCGCGATCGAGCACGATCTCCATCAGGCCGAGCCCGAGCACCAGACATATGATGCCGATGTAATCGACGCGGCCGCCTTTCGCGCGGCGCTTTTGCAGATACACCGGATCATGCACGAAGGTGTAGACCATCAGCAGCGCCGCCGCACCGATCGGCAGATTGATGTAGAAATTCCAGCGCCAGTTCCAGTTGTCGGTGATCCATCCGCCCAGCGTCGGCCCCATGATGGGCGCGACCATCAGCCCGACGCCCCACATCGCCATCGCGAGTTGCTGCTCGGCGGGCGGAAACGTCTCCATCAAGATCGCTTGCGAGGACGGGATCATCGCCGCGCCCGCCGCTCCCTGAATGAGCCGGAAGATCACCATCTCATCGAGCGAGGTGGCCGCGCCGCATAGCCCCGACGCCGCGACGAACACCGCGACCGAGGCCATGAAGTAACGCTTGCGTCCGAAGCGCGAGGAGATCCATCCCGTCATCGGGATCATGATGCCGTTGGCGACCAGGTAGCTGGTGACGATCCACGCGATCTCATCGACGCTCGCGGAAAAGGTGCCCTGCATGTGCGGCAGCGCGACGTTGACGATCGATGTGTCGAGGACTTCGAGCGTGGTGCCGAGCATCACCGCCAGCGCGATGAGCCATTTTTGCGCCGAGCCGGCTTCGACATGCGCTTCGCTCGCGGTGGCTGCGGCTCCCATTGCATCAACAATAGTGTTGGCGGATAGCGCTAAGAAGGGGCCTCCCGACGAAATTTAATGAGATGCAACATAAGAGTAATGACTTGAGTCTCTGAGACGGTTACTTTCGATCTATGCGGCTTGCGGCTATCGACGTCGGAACCAATTCGGTGCACATGGTGATCGCCGACATGAATCGCGACGGCAACATCGACGTCGTCGACCGCGTGAAGGAAACCGTCCGGCTCGGCAGGGGCGCCTTCGAAACCGGAAGCCTCGGGAAGGAGGCGATGGACCTCGCGGTCCGTACGCTGAGCAACTTCCAGAAGCTCATCAAGCTGCGCCACGTCAATCGCGTGCGCGCGGTTGCAACCAGCGCGGTGCGCGAGACGAGGAACAGCGCGGAATTCGTCGCGCGCATCCGTCGCGAGACCGGGCTCAAGGTCGACATCATTCCCGGCGCGGAGGAAGCGCGCCTGATTTTCATTGCCGCACGTCATGCGATGGGGCTCGAAGGCGGACCGCATTTGCTGGTCGATATCGGCGGCGGCAGCGTCGAGCTGGTGATGGTGCGCGACGGCGAGCCGATGTGGATGCGCAGCCTCAAGCTCGGAGTCTCGCGCCTGTCGGAGCAATTCCTCAAAGATGATCCGCCGACGCCTCGCCAGGTTCGTGATCTGGAAACCCATCTGAGCGAAGAGATGAGCGACCTGCTCAAGAGCGCGCGCCGCGCGGGCGTTGAGCGCGCGATCGGAACCTCGGGCACCGTCAACACCTTGGTCGCGATGGCGCGGGCTGCGCGCGGCGAGGAACTTGGGCGGCTTGGGGGCGCGACCGCTTCGGCCGGCGAGGTCGCGCACATTCGCCGCCGCGTTCTGGCATGCGATCTCGCCGATCGCCTCGAGCTGCCCGGCATGGATACCAAGCGCGCCGATCTGATGCCCGCCTCTGCCATACTCACCGATTATATTTTGCGCCATTCGGGCGCGCCGGAGCTGGTCGCGTGCACCTGGGCGTTGCGCGAAGGCTTGCTCCTCGAGCTGGCGGGGATCGCGAGCCGGCGCGAGGCGATCGATGCGCGTAAGCATTCGGTGGCGGCGCTGGCGCAGAAGTTCGAAGGCGCCAACACGCACGGACAGACGGTCGCGCGGCTGGCCGGCCAGATTTTCGATGCGACGGCGCAAGCACTCGAGGTTCCCGCAACCTCGCGCGAGATCCTCGAATATGCGGCGCTGCTCCACGACATCGGCCACAGCATCGATCACGATCGTCACAATCGTCATTCATATTACCTGATCAAGAATGCCGACCTGTTCGGATTCACTCCCGACGAAGTCGAGAGCATCGCGCAGGTCGCCCGCGGTCATCGCAAGCAAGCGGCGAAAGTGGACTCGCAAGAATTGTATGCGCTGCCCGAGGACAAGCGGCGGATGGTGCGCGCGCTGGCGGCGATTTTGCGCGTCGCCGACGGCCTCGATCGCACCCACTTCGGCACGGTCAGGAACGTTCACGTCAGCTATGCACCGGGTAAGATTTATATCGATGTAGATTCCGGATCCGAACGCGCGGACCTCGAGCTGTGGACCTGCGAGAAGAGAATCGACTTGCTCGCGAAGTTGCTCGGCCGCCGGGTGGTGCTGCGGCAACGTATTCGCGGCAAGAAGCCGGCCGTCATTGACGCAGACGCCAGAATTATGGGACGACAAAAGGCAGTCTGAAATTTTCCGTGCCGCAATTCTCGTACGTGACCGCGGCAAAGAGACTTCCTTTAGTTGGCAGCGAACTTCAGCGTCCCCTCGCATGATGCGACCGGATCGGCGGCCCGCAGCGCGATCGCATTTCATGTTCGTGCGTTGAGCGCGCAAGTGCCCGGCGCGCAGAAGGGCGAGGCCGAACCGGTGCATCAGGTGCGAGTTGCGGCGCGCCGTTTGCGCTCGACGGTCAGCCTCTTCGCGCCCTACATATCAGCGATCAAACCGAAGATAACCGACCAGCAACTCAGCTGGCTGGGTCACCAGGCCGGCGCGGTGCGCGACCTCGACGTGCTCGAAAAGCTCTTACGCAAGCGTGCGAAGAAACTCGACCTCCAGATCTCCACGCACCTCGAACCGCTGTTTGAGGACCTTCGGCTGCGGCGCGCCAAGGCCGCGGAAAACCTGGCGCGAGTGCTCGCTTCGCGCCGTTACAAATCGCTGGTCGCGCGGCTCTCGGCACCGATCGCGATAACTACCCGGAGCGACGTGGCGTTCGGTTCGGTGGCAGGCGAACTGTTCGCGCCGATGCTGAAGTCGGTCACGCGCGCCGGTGAGCAAATGCATGAGAAGCCGACCTCCGACGATCTCCATCATTTGCGCAAACGCGCAAAGGGCGCGCGCTACGCGCTCGAGACGATGCAGGCCATCGATGAGAAGCAACTGGGCAGCGTGCTGAAGGGCCTCGAAGAATTGCAGGACCTGGTGGGCGGCTATCACGACGCGGTGTTGGCGAGGAACTGGATAAACGAATTCGTGACCTCGCGCGAGCCCGGCGTCAAAGTCGCATTCGCGAGCGGCGCGCTGACGCAGGCGATTTTGCGCGATGAGCGGAAGCTCAAACGGCGCGGACTCAAGGAATGGAATCGATTCGCCAAAATCGACCCCGAGCGCATAGTGAAAAAGGCGCTAGAAAAAGTTCAACCGAAAGGGGTTTCATCCCAAAGGGGTTCATCCGATGATGCTGTACATCATGCGCCACGGCCTCGCCGAAGAGCCCACGCCCAAGGGCAATGACGACGCGCGCAAGCTGACGCGCGAAGGCGCCGACAAAATTCGCAAGGCCGCCGCCGGCATGCGCGCAACCGGGCTCGCCTTTAACCTGATCCTCACCAGCCCGATAACCCGCGCGGCCGAGACCGCTGAAATCATCGCGAATGAATTCGGCGGCCCCAAGCCTCGATCGATGCCGGAACTTTCCACCGGCACTTCGCCGGCCGGAGCGCTCGAAGCGCTGACCAAGCTGCGGTTGCCGCAGAGCGCAGTGGTGGTCGGTCACGAGCCGACGCTCTCGCGATTGGCCTCCCTGATGCTGACCGGCTCGACTGAATCGGTCGCTATCCATCTCAAGCAGGGCGGTGTGATCGCGCTGGAATTTCCCGATCGGGTCGAGCGCGGCGCCGCCAAATTGCGCTGGATGATGACGCAGCGCCAGTTGCGGCAACTCAGGCAATAGTCACTACGCAATAGTCACTTCGATAGTCATTCGCCGGCACGAATAGTCATTGCCAGATTCGTTCGAGCGCGATGGTTTTCCTGCCGGTCAGCTTGAACGGCGGTTGATTGGGGCCTGTCTTCCCGTTCACCGCGAACGTAATCTCGGTCACCGTCCATATGCGGCCGGGGTTGAAATCACCGAGGAGGCCAATCTGCGTGTCGCCGAGCTTCGGCTTCGATTCGACGTTAGCCTCCCAACATAGGTACGGCACCGCGAGGCCATCGACGCTCGGCACGGTGCCGGTGACGGTGGAGCAGTAAGTCTTCGGCGGCGGCATCGCATAAGGACCCGGCACTTGATTCTGCCCAATCGCGAGTTCGACGATCCATGGTGATGACGGCGCAGGAAGCGAGACCGCGCTGGCCGCGGGGAGAGGCTTCGTCAATCGCACCAGAAAACCGGCGTTGGAGGTGGCGGGATTCGCACCGCATATCACGGCGTCGGAAAATTCCCGCGTGGTGAAGCACGGATCCTCGATCGCGTTGCCGATCATGCATCCGAACACTCCGGCGCGGCGCAGCGCGATCGAGGGTGTCCAGCAGTAACCCTGGCGTTGAGGCGCATTCGGCACGGCCGGCGTGAACACGATGACCTCGGTGCGTCCGGTGCTGGGCGGCGCGACGACTTCATCGGCGGGCCATGCGCCGGCCGGAACCACTGCGACGAGGCAATAAATCATTGTGGCCGCAAATGCGCCAGGCAGTATCGTCATCACCAGTTTCGACATTCACAATCTCCGTCAATAGGTGGTAGCTGTTCAAGCATGCGGGTCACGACACCGAAGTTACATCGACTCCGGCGAGGTTCCAATGAATGAGCAAATCATTAGAGTGGAAGATGAACGCCGGCGGTTACGAGAGCGCCGCTCGCGACGCCCATCAGCGCCTCGCCCGCGACCAGTCCGGCGGCGAACAGAATGCCAGATCCGCCTTCCTCGCGCGGGCGCCCGATGCCGGCGAGCGATCCGATCAGAATCGCGACGCTGAGCCCGAATGGCAAATAGAGTCCGATCGCGACCGGCATGATCGGCGTGCGCCACGAGCTGCCGCGCCTTTCCAGTTGTCCATCGACGACCGCGAGAATCGCGGCGAGCGCGGCGCCGATTGAGATGGTGCCCCATCGCAGACCGCCGCTGAAAACTCCTTGCGTGACTTTCGCCATCAGAAAGGCCTGCGGCGCAGCGAGCGCGTGCGCTCTCGCACCGGCAGTGCCCGCAATGCCATAGGCATTCAGCAGCAGGTTCAGAACCGGCGCGACAACGAATGCGGATGCGATTGCGCCAATCAGGACAGCGATTTCGAGCGATCGCGGCGTCGCGCCGACGAAATAACCGGTCGCAAGATCGTGCATCGAGTCACCCGCCATCGCGGCCGCGGTACATACTACTGCACCCGCCATGATCGCGAGGCGCGGACCGACGCCGGGCGCGACCCCGAGCAGCTTCAACACCAGCGACAGCACAAGCAGCACGATCACGGTGACGCCGGAGACCGGATTGTTGGAAGCGCCGACCAGACCGCTCAGATATCCCGCCACCGCAGTCGCGAAAAACCCGACTATGGCGAGGACGACCGCCATCGCGAGGCTCAGCGCGATGCTTCCCGTCAGCACCATGCACAACGCGAAGATCACCGGCAGCGCGAGCGCCGAGGCAGTGACGATGGTGGTCGGCGAAAGATCGGTATCCTCGCGAGCGGTGGCAACCGCGCCGCGGCCCGCGCGCACCACGCGGATTCCCTCGACCAGCGCATTCATGATCCGCGTGCGCAGCCGCCAGAGCGTGACGATGCCGCCAGTCAGCATCGCGCCGACGCCGAGATATCGCACCTCGTTGCTCCAGACTTGGGTCGCAGCGCTGTAGGCGCCGAGCGCATGAAGTTCCGGATGACTCGACGACGCAATCGGAACCGCGACGAACCACGCGATCGCACCGCCGAAAAAAACCAGCATCGCAATTCGGACTCCGACGATGTAGCCGACGCCGAGCAGCGCGGCGGAAATATCAATCGATCCCGCGAGCGCCGCGCCGCCGATCCATCGCGCACCAGAAAACATGCCGGGCACCAGGCCGGCGATATCCTGCGAGGTTTTCAGCAACGCCGATATGATGCCGCCATAAAGTAGCGGCGCGGCGTTAGCGGTCTTCGCACCGGCGCGCAGCACCTCGGCGCACGCGACGCCCTCCGGGAAGGGCAGTTTTTCCTCCACGATGTAGGCGCGGCGCAGGAACACCACCAGCAAGCTGCCCATGGTGCCGCCCGCGAGGCATAGCGCAGTGACGTCGAGGTACGGCAGGTTGCCCTTGAAGCCGAGAATTACCAGCGCGGGAAAGGTGAAGATGGCGCCCGCCGCGACCGCCTCGCCGGCCGAGGCGACGGTTTGCACGACATTGTTTTCGAGGATCGTCGAGCCGCCGAGGATCCGCAGAATCGCCATCGAGACAACGGCGGCCGGAATGCTCGCCGATACCGTTAGGCCGGCATAAAGCCCTAGGTAGGCGTTCGCCGCGCCGAGGATCACCGCGAGAATGATCCCGAGCACGATCGCTCGCGGTGTCAGCTCCCGCAGTCCTTCGGTCGCGGATTCAGGTTTCAACGTTGGCGCAGGTCCTTGAGTGGACGCGTGTTGAGGACATCGCCGGGCTCGATCCATCCGCGCCTCGCCTGATTGACGCCAAACTGAAGCAATCCGAAACCTGTGGTAGAGTGCGAGTCGCTGGAGATCACGAGCTTCACGCCTGCATGCTTGGCTGCGAGGCAATTGGTATCGCTGAGGTCGAGCCGCTGCGATTGCGAATTGACTTCGAGCGCGCATCCCTCGCCGGCGGCCGCGCGCATCACCTCATTAAAATCGAAACTGCTTCCCTCCCGCCTATCGATCATGATGCGGCCGGTCGGGTGCCCGATCACATCGACATTGGGATTGCGAATCGCCGTGACGAGGCGGCGCGTCATCTCATCGGACGGCTGCTGGAGTTTGGAGTGCACCGACGCGACGACCCAATCGAGCTCAGCCAGAACATCGTCGGGAAGATCGAGCGCGCCGTCTTCGAGGATGTCGACTTCGATGCCGCGCAGCAGCTTCACCTTGACGCGTGATTGAACTTCCTCGATCTCGCGCCATTGCTCGCGCAGCCGCTTCGGGTCGAGGCCGTTCACCATCGCAAGGCGCTGCGAATGATCGGTGACTGCGAGGTATTCCAGGCCGGCATTGTCGGCTGCGAGCGCCATCGCCTCGATCGATGCGCGCCCGTCAGTGTAGGTGGAATGCGAGTGGAGATCGCCGCGCAGATCCTCGCGCGTGATCAGATGCGGCAAGCTGTGATCGATCGCGGCTTTGATTTCGCCGCGATCCTCGCGCAGCTCGGGCGCGATCCATTCCAGACCCAAGGCGCGATAGACTTCCTCCTCGGTTCGTCCCGCGACTGATTCAGTGCCGCGAAAGAGTCCGTACTCATTGAGCGACAATTCCATGCGCTGCGCGATGCGCCGGATGTGTACGCAATGGTCCTTCGAGCCGGTGAAATAAATCAGCGCCGCGCCATAGCTCTCCTCCGGCAACACGCGCAGATCGACTTGCAAACCATCATGCAGGACGACGGTAGTTTTGGTATCGCCGATGCCGACGGTTTGCGCGACGTGCGGATACTCGACCAGCCGCTTCATCACCTGCGCGGGGTCGGATGAAATCGCGAGCAGATCGAGATCGCCGACGCTCTCGCGCCTGCGGCGGAAACTTCCCGCGACTTCGATGCTCGCAACCGCCGCGCATCCGCGCAGGTAACTGAGAAGTTCCTCGACTTCGATCGCCGCGTCCGCATAGAGCCATCGTTTGGTCGCGACCTGCGATCGTCGCGCGAGCGCATGGCGCAGGCTGTCCTCCATCTTCGGACCGAAGCCGCGAATGCTGCGCAGCGCACCCGACTCGAGCGCGCTCTTCAGGTCGTCGAGGCTCTTGATGCCAAGTTCATCGTGAAGCTGCCTGACACGCTTGGGGCCGAGCGCCGGCAGCCGCATCACGTCCATCATTTCGGGCGGAACTTTTTTGCGCAGCTCCTGATGAATCGTCAGCTCGCCGGTTTTAATCAGCGCATCGATTTTCGCCGAGATGCCCTTGCCGATGCCCGGCACCGCTTCCATCTGTTTGAAGGTGAGCTTCGAGAAATTTCCGGGATAGTCGAGGACGGCGCGCGCGCCATTGCGATAGGCGCGCACGTGGAAAAAGTTCTCGCCGCATAGCTCCATCATATCGGCGATCTCGGCGAGGTATTTTGCGATTTCCGCGTTCTGCATCGGAGTAAATGACGCGCGAGCGTCATCATTATTTTATCCGATCGCGTGCAGCCGCGACGCCATCGGCACGCGAATTATTCGACGCGAATCAGGCCGGAGAGGCCGGCGAACAGTAGCGGAGTGAGGACCCATCCGGCCAGGATGTGGAACCACAAGTACCATCGCAGCAGTTTGCCGGCCGCGGTCGCGTTCGCAGTGCCCCATTCGCCGCTGGCAGGATCGGCGACTACGCGCTCGCGCGGGTTGGGGCGCCAATGATCTCCCAAGTGGAGATCCACGACAGGCAGAAAATTCTCCAACGAGTAGACGAACGCGTTGAAGTGCGGATAATGCACGGGAGGACGGCCGCCGCGCGCGAACACCTCGTAAGCGTCAGGCTCGGTAGGCGTCAGGGCGCCTGCGCGATAGCCCCATTGGAAGAGCATCGCGCCAAGGAACACGAAGCCGGCTATCCACCAGAGCGCGCGCATCGGACGGTAACCATAGCCGATGGTGCCCTGGAGCAGCAGATTCCACGCGCGCGAGGGGAGTGAAAGACGATCGGACTGACGCTGCGCGATGCGCTGGGCGATCAGCACCTCGGTTTCGCCTTCGATCCTGCCGCTCTGCTTGAGCGCCTTCGCCAATTGCGCGTAGGGTTGCGGACGATACCTCGGCGGCTGCAGCGCGAGCCACTGCAGGCGATCCTCGGAATCGGCGGGACTGTCGCCACCAAACTCGCTGTAGGTAAATCCGCCAAGCTCGAGGTTGCCCGCCGCGGGCCAGCTCGCGCGGTCATCGAATAACGACCCGACACTGGCGTTCTCGAGATCGAGTTTCGTCTGGGGCGTATGCGCGACATCCACCCAATAGAACGGCCCCGCGATCGTCGCTCGCTGCGCATCGAGGCCGGTGTCATCCTTGCCGACGAAGCGCGCGTGATTGAAGCTGAGCGAATGGCCGATCCGCGCGAGGCGAAAATACAAAATTCCATCGGTGGTGAAGTTCTGCACGAAGCTCGCGTCGCCGCCGATCGAGGATTCCTGTGCCGAGATGGTGTCGGTGACGCCGCTGCCGGTGAAGTCGGCGCCGCTGCAATCGAAATCGCCACCGATGCTCGCGCGGAAAATGCTGAGCGCGCCGTAATGTCCGAAGTGCATCGCGAGGTCGCCCTTGACGTGCGAGAAGTCGCCCATGATGGGTCCGGTCACACTACTGCGAAGTTCGATGCCGGCGATCGAAGCGTTCGAAAAATCGATCCCGTCGGGAATCGCGCATCGAATCAGCGTGAGCGGACGGCCGACCTCGGCATATGACAGATCGAGCTTGCCGACGATCTTCGCACCCGCGATTCCCGGGCCGCTCGGATGGAGGAACGGCGCCGTTTCGGGATCGGCAACCAGCCATGCGAAGAGACCGGCGCGGATGTTACGATCGGCGCTCCACTTTTCGGTATGAGCCGGATCGTTCGCCGCGTCCTCTGGATTGTCGTTGGGACCCACCCATCGCACGTCGCGCGAGGCGGCGCCGCGCACGAGGATTCGCTCTGCGCCACTGAGCTGACCGAACTCCTCGCGCGCGAGCTTCTCCAACGCGTCGGCCTGGCGCTGTTCTTTTTGCGGGACCTGCGCGAAACCCTTGCCGCCCATGATGATCATGAACGCGGACGCGAGCGTCAGGAGCAACACGCGTTTGAGGATCGTAATCATTGGTGCCGCGCATTATGCGGCGGGACGGTAGGAAAGCAAACCCTCCCCATGCTTCGAACGATAGCCATCCCGGACGGCGCCACCTAAGATTGTGGCCGTGATGGGCATCGAGAAATTCCTTCGTACAAACAGCATCGCATTGCGCCTAATAGTATTCATGATGGTGATGAGTGTTGCGCTTTTGATTGCGATGGCCGCGCAGGCAGTGTCGACCGCCGACACTGCGCCGGCGGGTCCGATGGCGTCGGTGAAGGGCGTCATCGATCAGGCGACCGCGGTCTTCAAGGAGAATGGGGTCGCGCCGGCCGATCGGGAAAAGAAACTGCGGGCGATCGCCGAGAGTCATTTCGATTTCGAGCGCATGGCGCGCAGCGCGGTGGGGCTGCATTGGCGGGATTTTTCACTGCAGCAGCGGAGCGACTTCGTGCCGCTCTTCACCAACTTTATCGAGGACGTCTATCTCTCGCAGATGGAGCAGTACTCGGTTGAAAAGGTGCAGCAGACGGTCGAGACCTCCAGGATTCAGTTCGTCAGGGAGCGCCTCGACGCGCCGGATCAGGCGGTCGTCTTCAGCGAGGTCGCGTTGCAGAATCGCGCCAAGCCCATCGACGTGAACTATCTGATGAAGCGCGACGGCGATGAGTGGAAGATCTATGACATCACGCTCGACGCGATCAGCGTGATCGCGAACTATCGCAACCAGTTCAATCGCGTGCTCAACAACGGCGGCTACGACAAGCTGGTCGGCATCATGCGCGAGAAGCAGCAAGCGCTCGGGAGCGCAATGGCAAAGCCGAATCAGTGATGCATTAAAGGAGACCTAGCTCCTTCCTTCAGAGACCTAACCCCTTCCCTTTAGGGAAGGGGAATAAGAGTCGCTGATTACAAATAGTAGCTAATAGCTACTCCTTGCCGAGGTTTTCCAATTCGCGCAGCGCGCGCTCCAGGATCTCGCGAATCTTGTCGGCGCTCGCAGCCGACCCTCCCGACATCGCGCTGAAGGCAGCCTTCATCACGCGCTCGGCCGGTCGCACGATTTCCTGCACCTCGGGATCGAACGCCGCGCGCCATTCGTTCCACATCTTCGCGCGCCGCCAGATGCGCTCGACGGCATCCTCTTCGAGGTGCAACTCGCGCCTGCCCGCTTCGGTGATATTGAAAACGCGCTTGCCCTCCTTCGCTTCCGCCGCGATGAGGCCCTCGTCCTCCAATTGCTGAAGCGTCGGATAGATGGTGCCGGCACTGGCGCGATAGATTCCGCCCGAGCGTTGTGCGAGCAGCTTCATCAATTCATAACCGTGACGAGGACCGTCGGCGAGCAGCGACAGAATCGCGAGGCGAACTTCGCCGGGACCGAAGAAGCGGCTGCGCGGAGCCCATGAACCGAAACTTGGACGACAACCACCCCGAGCCCAATAAGCATGTCTACCGAACATATGGCGACCTCCAAATGCCTCTGCGATATATCGTACGATATATCTAACAATATGACTGACGCAAGCTCATACGTAAGGACCTCATAAGCCTCTTGGCATCAGATGGAAACTTCTGCTAATCTCGCTCGCGTTAAGGAATATCTCGGAATCTCGAATCTCCATGATGTTGAACAACAAGCCCAGAAACGCGGCGAATGCCCGTGGAGATGTGTGCGCGATGTTCCATTGACGTCCAGATAACCAAACACGCGATCACAAAAAGGCCATGGGTGCGCAACCGCATCCGTGGCCTTTTTTTATTCGGCGCGACGAGCGCGAGGAGAAAATCATGTTGGTTGAAATCGATCATCTGACGAAAATTTTTGGCAAGTTCATCGCGGTGGACGACGTATCGTTCGAGGTGCAGCCGGGCGAGATCGTTGGACTGCTCGGTCCCAATGGCGCAGGCAAGACGACCACCATCCACATGATCCTGGGACTGATCTCGGCGACTTCCGGCGAGGTGCGCATTTTCGGCCAGCGCTTCGAGGAGCATCGCCAGGAGATCCTCGCGCAGATGAACTTCACTTCGCCGTATGTTGCGTTTCCGATTCGCCTCACGGTGTTCGAGAACCTGATGGTGTTCGCGAGGATGTACGACCTGCGCGATCCGCGCGCGAAGATCGTCGAGCTTGCGAAGCTGTTCGATATCGAGGGGTTGCTGCGCAAGCCGGTATCGAGGCTCTCGTCGGGCGAGACCACGCGCGTCGGCCTGTGCAAGGCCTTCATGAATGATCCGAAGCTGCTGCTGCTCGACGAGCCGACCGCGTACCTCGATCCGCAAATCGCATCGCAGGTGAAACAGATCCTGCTCGATATGCAACGCGAGCGCGGCACCACCATCATCTACACCTCGCACAACATGGCGGAGGTAGAGAGGATGTGCAGCAGGATTATTTTCCTCAGCCGCGGACGTGTGCTGGCGAGCGGCACTCCCATCGAAGTGACCCAGACGATCCTCAAGGAGGATCGCGACGAACCCGCGCTGGAGGAGGTTTTCCTCCATGTCGCGCAAAGGCAAACGAATGAAGCCGCATAGAATCAAAGCCGTAATGTTGCGCCATACATATGAGGCGCGCCGCAACATGGATCGCGTCATCGACATGGTCTACTGGCCGGTACTCGACATCATCGTGTGGGGGTTTTTCACCATCTACCTCGGACGCGGCAATCATCTGCAGCCGGGACTGATAAACTTCATGCTCGGCGCGATCATCCTGTGGGGATTGTTCTTCGGATTCCAACGCGACATGGCGGTCGGATTCCTCGACGAGTTATGGTCGCGCAACCTGGCGAACCTGTTCTCGACGCCGCTTAGCATGGCGGAATACATGACCGGACTCATCGCGGTGAATGTGGTGAAGGCGATGGTCGGCATGACCTCGGCGGCGGTGATCGCGTGGGCATGCTACGCGTTCGACATTTTTCCGAAGCTGCCTGCCTTCCTGCCCTTCATGCTCAACCTGATCCTGTTCGCGCTGGCGCTCGGCATCATCATCACCGGATTGATCTTCCGCTACACGACGAAGATTCAGGGCCTCGCGTGGAGCTTCGCGGGTTTGCTGATGCCGCTGTCATGCGTGTTGTACCCGCTGAAATCGCTGCCGAAGTATCTGCGGCCGATCGCATGGATGCTGCCGACGACGCATTCCTTCGAAGGAATGCGGCAGGCGCTCGCAGGCGGCGGATTTTCCGCACGCCACTTCGGATGGGGCCTCGCGCTGAACGCGATGTACTTTGTTTTCTCGATCGTGTTCTTCCGCTGGATCTTCGAATCGGCGCGCTCGCGAGGATTATTGGTGAAGCTGGAGTGAGCGGACGGAGCCGTTGTCATTGACGGTGGAGGTGCGCCTCCACCGTCCGTCATTGTGGCATAAACAAAATGACGAGTCATCAGCCTTTGTGGAGGAAAGCGGACAAGGACCAAAGCCATCGAGGATTCAGCGTCCTCCGGTGGCACAGGCTTTAGCCTGTGTGTGTCTGCTATTGGCTTTCAAGATCACAGGCTAAAGCCTGTGCCACACTGATTTGAGGCCTTCTACTCCTCCGGGGTGCCGTTGCCGTTCGAGGTGTCGTCGTCCTCTTCTTTCTCGGCCAGCGGCACCACCGCGCGGACGCGCTCACCCTCCGCAACTTTCACCAGCGTCACGCCCTGCGCGTTGCGTCCGGTAACGCGCACGCCCTTCACCGGCAACCGAATGATGTTGCCGTGATCCGTGATGAGCACCACCTGATCGTCGAGGCCGACCTGGCGCACGCCCACCACCTTGCCGGTCTTGTCGGTCACGTTCATCGTGATGACGCCTTTGCCGCCGCGATGCGTGAGCCGATATTCCGATGCGGGTGTCCGCTTGCCGAACCCCAGTTCCGATACGGTGAGCAAGGTTTCGTCGTCGCGCGCCGTCGCCATCGAAACGACCTCGTCACTGACGAGGGTGACCGTCTTGCCGTCCTTGATAGTGGAGGTTTCGAGCTCCATGCCGGTGACGCCGGCGGTGTCGCGGCCCATCGCGCGCACTTCTTCCTCGGCGAAGCGAATCGCCTGACCCCCGCGCGTCGACAGCACGATCTGCTGATTGCCGTCGGTGATGCGCACGTCGACTACCTGATCATTCTGATCGATCGCGATCGCGATAATTCCGGTCGCACGCACATTGGCAAATTGATCGACAGAGGTCTTTTTCACCCGCCCATTCTTGGTCGAGAAGAAGACGTTCTTGCCCTTGGTCTCGCGCGGCACCGGGATGAATGCCGAGAGCGTCTCGCCATCGCTGAGACTTAGCAGATTGACGATCGAGCGCCCCTTCGAGGCGCGCCCACCCTCAGGCAGCTCATACGCCTTGAGCTGATAGACGCGGCCCTTGTTGGTGAAAAACAAAAGCCGGTCGTGCGTCGAGACGCGCTCAAGGCGCTCGACGAAATCTTCATCGCCCGTGCCCGCGCCAACCTTGCCGCGTCCTCCCCGCCGCTGCGTCCGATAGAGCGAGAGCGGAGTGCGCTTGATGTAACCGCCGTGGGTGACGGTCACCAGCATGTCTTCCTCGACGATGAGATCCTCGATGGAGAACTCGCCCTCGGCCTCGACGATCTGAGTGCGGCGCGGATCGCCGAACTCCTTTTTGATGTCCTCCATCTCGTCCGAAATGATCTTCAGCAACTTCTTCTCGTCGGCGAGGATTTCCTTCAGCCGCGTGATCGTTTCGAGCGTCTCTTTGTGCTCGTTCTCGATCTTCTCGCGCTCCAGTCCCGTTAGCCGGCGCAGCGTCATGTCGAGGATCGCCTGCGCCTGGATCAGCGTCAGCTTGAAAGTGCTCATCAAGCCGGTGCGGGCCGTCTCCGCATCCTTCGAGGCACGAATCAACTTAATGACCGCATCGAGGTTGCGCAGCGCGATCAGCAAGCCTTCCAAAACGTGGATGCGCGCTTCGGCCTGGCGCAGCTCGAACTGCGTGCGCCGAGTGATGACGCGGCGGCGATGATTGAGGAACTCGGCGAGCATATCGCGCAGGCTCAGCTCGCGCGGCCGGCCCTCATGAATCGAGAGCATGATGAGCCCGTAACTCTCCTGCAGCTGCGTATGCTTGTAGAGCTGGTTGAGCACGATCTTCGGCTCGGCATCGCGCTTGAGCTCGACCACGATGCGCATGCCGTCGCGATCGGATTCGTCGCGCAAGTCGCTGATGCCGTCGATGCGCTTGTCGTTCACCAGCTCGGCGATGCGCTCGATAATGTTTTTCTTAATGACCTGGTAGGGAATCTCGCTCACGATGATCGAGGCGCGACCGCTGCGCTTGTCGGTCTCGATCCGCGCCAGCGCGCGCATGGTCAGGATGCCGCGGCCCGCCATATAGACGTCGCGCGTTTGCTTGCGCCCGAGCAGTTGCCCGCCGGTGGGAAAATCCGGACCCGGAATGATGTCGAGGATTTTCTCCATCGTGATGTTGGGGTTCTTGATCATCGCGAGGAGCGCGTCGCACACCTCGGTCAGATTGTGCGGCGGAATGTTGGTCGCCATCCCAACCGCGATACCATCCGAGCCGTTGATCAAAAGATTCGGAATCTGACTCGGAAGAAATTCAGGCTCCTCGTCGGAGCCGTCATAGTTCGGTTTGAAATCGATAGTGTCCTTATCGATATCGAGCAGCATCCGCTCGGCGATTTTCGTGAGGCGCGCCTCGGTGTAGCGATAGGCCGCGGGAGGATCGCCATCGATGGAACCGAAGTTGCCTTGGCCGTCGATGAGCGGGTAGCGGAGCGCGAACGGCTGAGCCATGCGCACGAGAGAATCGTAAACCGCCATGTCGCCATGCGGATGGTATTTCTTGAGCACTTCGCCAACGACGCCCGCGCACTTGGAATGCTTGCGGGTGGAGAGCAGGCCCTCGCGAAACATTGCATACAGGATGCGCTTGTGGACGGGTTTGAGGCCGTCGCGGATATCGGGGAGCGCGCGCCCAATATTCACCGACATCGCGTAGTCCAGGTAGGACTGCCGCATGTCAGTCTCGATGTTCAGCAGCGAGGGTTCGTTATGTGGGGTATTGCCGTTGGTCTCAGCCATTCCTAGTACCTAATTCCTCTCCCGTAGCGGAGAGGTCGGCCCGTCTTTGTCCCTCTCCCGTAGATCGGGAGAGGATGTCCGGCGCAATTGTCGCTCTTCAGTTTGGCGACAATTGTGACGGACAGGTGAGGGACATTTTGAAAAAAATTCTGGTCTGCCGGGTTCAGATGTCGAGGTTCTTCACATCCAGCGCATTATCTTCGATGAACTTGCGCCGCGGCTCCACCTGATCGCCCATCAGCTTGCTGAACATCTCCTCCGCTTCCTCCACCGATCCGATCTGCACCTTCAACAGCGAGCGGCTCTCCGGATTCATCGTGGTATCCCACAACTGATTCGGATTCATCTCGCCCAATCCTTTATAACGATTGGTCTCGATGCCCTTCTCACCCGCATCCATCACCGCCTTCGCGACCGCAACCAGCGACTCGAGGGTGCGCGTCTCCTCTCCGACCTTCACTGCGAGCGGCCCCTTGACCGCCTCGATATCCGGCATCAGGCGGCGTATCTCGCGCAACTCGCCGCATCGCAGCAACGAGACATCGACGATGGTGGGCGCCTTGGCGCCGTTGCCGCGATGCGAAAAGACCGCCTTGAAATGCGTCTCGCCATCGGCCTGCACATCCGACACGAGGTTATCTTTTCCTACCGACTTGATGATCGCGGCCGCCATCGCCTTGGCTGCCTTCTCCGATTCGAAACTCTCGTCGGTGATGTCCTTCTCGATGGCGAGTTTTGCTACCGCCGTGACGATCTCACGTTCCTTGGAGCGCCGCTCCAACTGCCAGTACATCCGATCGTAGAACAGCGCCTTACGCACCAATGCTTTCAGCGCCGCGCCCTTGACCTCGCGCGCATCCTTGCCCTTGCCGGCTTCAAGCGTGACCGCCTCGGCGCCGAGGTCCGTCAGATAATCCTCCAGCGCGCCTTCGTCCTTGACGTAGCGCTCCTGCTTGCCCTTCTTGACGCGAAACAGCGGAGGCTGCGCGACGTACAGGTAGCCGTTCTCGATGATTTCGAGAAATTGCCGATAGAAGAACGTCAGCAGCAACGTGCGGATATGCGAGCCGTCGACGTCTGCATCGGTCATTATGATGATTTTGTGATAGCGCAGCTTCTCCAGGTCCTTCTCTTTGCCGACGCCCATCCCCAGCGCCATGATCAGCGTGCGCAACTGCTCCGAGCCGAGCACCTTGTCGATGCGCGCGCGCTCGACGTTGAGCACCTTGCCGCGTAGCGGCAGGATCGCCTGCACCTTGCGATCGCGGCCTTCCTTGGCGGTGCCGCCTGCCGAGTTTCCCTCGACGATGAAGAGCTCGCTGAGCGCGGGATCCTTTTCCTGGCAGTCGGCCAGCTTGCCCGGCAGCCCGCCCGATTCGAGCGCGCCCTTGCGCCGCACGAGATCCTTCGCGCGCCGCGCCGCCTCGCGCGCAGTAGCAGCCTCGATAGTGCGGCCGACGATTTTCTTCGCGGGCCCCGGGTTGTGCTCGAAATACTCGCCGAGCTTTTCGCTGACGAGGCCCGCCACGAGGCCCTCGACTTCGGAGTTGCCGAGCTTGGTCTTGGTCTGACCTTCGAACTGCGGCTCGCCGATTTTCACGCTGACGACTGCGGTAAGACCCTCGCGCGTGTCGTCGCCCTCGAGGTGCATGTCTTTGCTTTTGAAGAGATTGTTCTTGGTGCCGTAGTTGTTGAGCGTGCGCGTCAGCGCGGCCTTGAGCCCCGACAGATGCGTTCCGCCTTCGACGGTATGGATGTTGTTGGCGTAAGTGAAAATCGTTTCGTGAACCGCGTCGGTCCACTGCAGCGCGACCTCGACGTCGGTGCCGTCGCGATTGCCCTTGAAAAAGATGACGTCGCCGATCGCCTGATTGCCTTCCGAGAGCGACTCGACGAATTCCGCGATGCCGCCTTCGTAATGGAACTCTTCCTTCTTGCCGTCGCGCTCGTCGCTGATAGTGACCTTCAGGCCCGCATTCAGATACGCCATCTCGCGCAGGTAGCGCACGATGAGGTCGTACTTGAACTTCACCTCGGAAAAGATTGTCGGATCGGGTGTGAAGGTGGTCTTGGTCCCACTCGACTTGGTCGCACCGCGTTCCTCGACTTTGTTTTTCGGGATGCCCTTCTCGTAGCGCTGAAAATAAAGCTTGCCGTTCTTGCGGACCTCGACTTCGAACTCTTCGCTCAATGCGTTGACGACCGAGGCGCCGACGCCATGAAGTCCGCCCGACACTTTGTAGGCATTTTTTTCAAACTTGCCGCCCGCATGCAGCACGGTATGCACGACTTCGAGCGCCGAGCGCTTCTCAGTCGGATGCATATCGACCGGAATGCCGCGCCCGTTATCCTCGACCGAAATGCGATCGTCGCTCAGGATGACGACATTGATCTCGGTGCAAAATCCCGCGAGCGCCTCGTCGACCGAGTTGTCGACGATCTCGGTGACAAGGTGATGCAACCCGCGCTCGTAAGTGTCGCCGATGTACATACCGGGACGCTTGCGGACCGCTTCGAGACCTTCGAGAACCTTGATGGACTCGGCGCCGTAACCGTCAGTAGGTGATTTATTAGCCATAGAAAAAGGCGAGTGCCTCCCACCAACCTCACATCGAAATGGACTCCCTCATTGTATGTGGGAGGACGCCTGTAGTAAAGCAGACAAACGGATGCCGTGAGACATAATCAAACAATGTCTCAGGATATCGGCTGTGGATAAGAAAATCCCGCCGATTTACAGAAAAATCCGCTTATCGTGAGAGGCTAAAGAAAAGCTGGCCTATCGCAGATGCCTAAAGCAGGATTACAACGCCGTTCTATGCTTTTCCAGGCGGCTTTTCCGAGCTAATCTTATCCTCGATCACCGCCGGTTTTTCGGCTCCCACTTCCTCGTGCGAGGAAAGCGAAGCATCCAGCGCATCTTTTTGGGTTCGTTTATGCGATCGAGCATCGTTCGGGGCATTTTGCGAGGCATCTTGGGCGAGATCTTTCGCGAGATCTTGCGAAGGTGCCGCCTTTTCCGCGGGTTCCTGCTCCGCCTCGGCTGTTTCCGGCGATGCCTCCTTCGCGGTGGGTTCGTTTATGTAATCCACTTCCTCGAATGCCTCATCAGATTGCCTCAGCGCTTTGCGCCGCCGCTCCAGCAGCGTAATGCATCGCGTCATCATCGTGTTGATGGCGCCCTGGTAGCGCAGGATGGTATTCGCCGACGCGCCGGTCGGTATCGTCGGCTTGCCCAGCCCGACTTTGGGAAAAAACCCATTCTGGGCGACGCTGACCGTTTCAATCATCCGCTCCATGTTAAGGTCATTGAAGTCTTCGTACTCCTTCATTTCCTCCAGTGGCATGCTCGGTCCGAACCAGCGGCGCCAGGCCGCTTCGGTCTCATGGGTCCATATCTTGGCGAGCTTCCAGTAACATCCGGCGAGCTGTTGCACGGTCATATGCTCAGTCAAGGTGCGCGGCTGATACTCCTGCGCGAAGCCCGCAACCAGCGCATCGAACTCGGCGCGGCGCTCCTCGCCCTCGATAGTCACGTTGAATGCGGCGCGCGCGAGGATGCCGTGGCGCAGCGCATTGAGGCTCGAGGCGGCCTTGCCCTGCGGCGTGCGCGGGCCCGTGGAATGTTGCGCATTGGCGCGATTGGCGGAGGCTTTGCGCTCGCTGACCGGTGGTTTGGAGGTGGGATTGGTTTGGGACGTAGCAGTTTTGTTCATAGCGTCTCTGCGCTTCAACTTTGCCCAACTTTGGACAATGAAGCGCGGCTAGCCGACACGGAATGCCGATCGCATCGGGAGGTTAGGGGAGAGACGCTGAACGGGAGGCATTGAGGAAACGCTCCTCCCGGTGAGGGAACAGGCAGTATAGCATCGATGACTTGTGGCGTACAGAGGGATTTGCCTCCCCCATATCGATTGGGGGAGGTGACCCGGCGCAGTTCATGCGAAGGCTGCGAGCACGAACTGTGACGGGTCGGAGAGGGACATTAGCTCTGGATTCTGCGCTTCCTCGGTGTGCTGAGCGCAATCGAGTTCAAGCACAGTCGATGCGTCAGAACAATCTGAGACTGACAGCGTCACCTGAGAGGCATCACCATCACAGCGGCAGCAGCAGAATTCGGAGTTGAGGTCCCTCTTCGACCCATCACGATTCATGCCCGCAGCCATCGCATGAATCGCGCTGGGCCACTTCCCCCGAACAACGGGGGAAGCACAGAGGGACCTTCCCTTTAGTTAGGGAGGGGCACCGGATGCGCTCCGCGCGTTTCCATGCGCTCGAGGACCTTGGTTAGCCAGCGCCGAAACCTTCGCGTGCCCGAGGGGTTAGCCCCCAGGCCCATCGCTCGGCGAACACTAGGACCAAACAAGGAATCGCCGAGGACGAGAATTGCGAGGAAGCTCGCGGCCAACAGCGTCTCTTCCAATTCGGGCAGCCGGCGTCCTGCCTTCTGCGCTCTGCGAATCCTCCCCGCGTGCATCCGTTCCGCCGCCGGCCGAAGCATGTTCTGCCCCATCGCGCCGAGGCTTTGTCCCGACAGGATGAGCCAAGCCAGCATCCTCGCGACCCCGCGATGCGAAGCGACCTCGTAGAAGCGCTCGAGGACGCCCTCGAGGTCGAGCTCCTTCTGACTCGGCCATCCTTCGAGGAATTGAGCTTGTAGCTTAGCGAGGCCATGCCGCACCATCGCCTCGACCAGACCCTCGCGGCTCCCGAAATGATGCAGGACCGCGGGATGCGAGATACCTACATCGGCAGCGATCTCCTGCAACCGGATCGCCTCCGGACCTCCGGCCACCAAGCGGCGCTCCGCCGCCTCGAGAATAGCTCGCCGCGTATCCGTGGCGCTGCGCCGACCTTGAGAAGCACTTCGCTTCCTGGAAATTTTCGGCTGGCGGCGCGCGCTAATGGCGTTCAATCGAGGCCGCCTCGTGCGCAGTCACCTTCGGTCGCGCGGTGCTGACGTTCGTTATCTCGGCCGATTCACCTCGATGCTGCCGATACGTCTCAAGAGCCCATTGAAAAGCGCGATGGGTCCCGAGCGAGTCACGGATTTTCACAAATGGTTCAGGCAACGCGATGCCCGCGCCGTAGGGAAATTCTGGAGGTCTGACCAGCGGCGAGAGCAGAGCGGCGGCGGTCAGATCGGCGACCGTGAAATGATCTCCCACCAGGTAGCCCGAGGGCCGCAGCTCCGTCGCAATTCGGTCCATCGCGGCAATGGTTTTTGCGCGCGCAATCTCAGCGCTGGCCGGAGTGATATCCATCTGACGCCGCATGACGCGGCCGAATAACGGAGACATCGCGCGATGCGCCAGCTGAGCGGCGAGGCTCGCGTGAGACACGAAGGCGGCGCGCACGAACTCTGGGTACGGAAGCACGACGTGAAACATCCATCGACGGATGTAGGGTCCCAGTTCCTCGTCGAAGTACTCCTCCAGTTCGAGCGCGCGCCGCCGCTCTGCGGCATCAGCCGGGTAAAGCGGAGGGTCGGGGAAAGTGCGCTCAAGCGCCTCGATGATTCGGGTCGAGTCGGAAATCACCTCACCATTGAGCTTCAAGACGGGAACCTGGGTCTGCCCGGTCATCCTTTTGACAGTGACCACGTGGAAGCCCGGCACCAGAGAATTGCGGACATGAGGTACGCGTTTGAAGTCAAGCGCCCATCGCGCCTTTTCGTTGAAGTGAGAGCTGGTGAACTGCCACAAGACTGGAGTGTCCATAAAGTCTAGCCCCCATCGCGTTACTTACAACTGTGTAAGTAACCCGTCACTTACAGGATTGTCAATGACTTCCGCTCTCGCCTCTGACTTGGGTGGCAGCCCTCTCTTCTTCTCCCCTTCCCTAAAAGGAAGGGGCTGGGGGTTAAGTCAAAAAATCGATCGCCATCTCCGCGATGTCGGCCGGCTTCTCCATCGGCATGAAATGCCCGGTGTCCGCGACCTTCACCACTCGCCCCGTCTTAAGCTTCGACGCGACGGTATCCGCCAGCACCACCCCGAGCGAATCGCTGCGCTCGCCGAACAGCACCAGCATCGGAACTGAAGCGCGCACGATGCGCCCTAGCCCGTCGAAATCGCGCGAGGTTTCATAAAAACGCGCCTCGATCTCGGGTGCGCATTTTAGTTCGCGCTTGCCGTCCGCATTGATGCGCGTGCCGAATTCGCAATAGTCGTGCAGCATCGATTTGTCCCAGGTGCTGAATGGTGGCTTGCGATCGAAGTTTTGAAACATCGCATCGACACTGTCGAACACGCGCCGGCGCTTGAGCGTGCCCGCGATGAACGGATTACGCCATCCGAGTTCCGGCGCTTCCGGCGATTCGAAAATCACCGGCTCGGCGAGCACCGCGCGCGAAATCAAATCGGGGCGCTCGCACGCCAGACTCCCGATCGCGGTCGCGCCGGCTGAATGCCCGAACGCGCGTACGCCGCGAAATCTCATCGCGGTAATGAATCCCGCCAGATCTTCCATCGTGAGTTGCCAGTCGTAGCGGCCGTCGGGCGCGAGCGAGCTGTCGCCGTGACCACGCTGATCGTGGCTGTAGACGTGGCCAATGCGCGTCAGCGCGGACGCGATGGGGGCATAGATGCGGCCGAGAAATCCGGTCGCGTGCAACAGCACAATAGGATCGCCGTCGCCGCCCCAATCGAGGGTGTGAAGGCGCAAGCCGTTAACGTCGATGGTTCCACTTTTCGGTTCCGCCATGTTGATGAGGCTCATTGGGGTCGAATTCTCCCGGCCCACGTCCCGATTAGTCAAGCCGCGTTGCGCCGCCTGACGCTTTGCGATTAGCTCATCGAGCAATGGGCCGGCTGGTTGCACGGGGAAAATATCTCTTCGATGGCGAGCGCAAGTTCTACGCGCGCGGCGTTTCATACGGACCGTTTCCAGCCAACTCGCGCGGCGACCGCTATCCGGAGCCCGATCGTGTGGCGGCCGACTTCGCTCTGATGGCGCGAATGGGCGTCAACACTGTGCGATGCTACGTGCCGCCGCCGCCCTCGCTCTTCGAAGAAGCTATTCGGCAGAATTTGCGCCTCATGGTAGGTATCCCGTGGCCGTTTCACATGGCGTTTCTCGACGCGCCCGCGATGGCGGCCGAGATCCGCGCCTCGATTCGCAAGGGCGTCGAGGATCTCCGCCAATACAGTGAGGCGATTTTAGCCTACAGCCTCGGCAACGAGATTCGCTCCGACATCGCCAGATGGCACGGGCCGCGCGCGGTCAGCGAATTCCTCCGCGAGCTTTACGATATCGGCAAACAAGCCGACCCGGACGGCCTCTTCACCTATTCGAACTATCCGACCACCGAATACCTCGACTTGAGCTATCTGGATTTCGTGTGCTTCAACGTCTATCTCCATCGCGAGGAAGATTATCGCCGCTACCTGACGCATCTGATGGCGGCCACTGGAGAGCGTCCGCTGATGCTCAGCGAGACCGGCATGGATACGATTCGCGAGGGCGAGGAGCATCAGGCGGAGCTGCTCGCGTGGCAGGCGCGCGCCGCCTTCGAAATAGGGCTGTCGGGCTTCATCGTGTTCGCGTTCACCGACGAATGGCATACCGGCGGCGTGGAGATTTCCGATTGGGCATTCGGCCTGGTGAAAAAAGATCGCACCCCGAAGCGCGCGTTGGAGGCGGTCGGAGAAATTTTTCGCGGCGAGCTTCCGCCGCCGCTGAGGACCACACCCAAAGCGTCGGTGATCGTGGCGGCCTACAATGCGCAAGGCACCATCGGCGCGTGCCTCGAATCGCTGAAGAAGCTGCACTATCCCGATTACGAAGCCATCATCATCGATGATGGCTCGACCGATTCCACTGCGCAGATCGCCGAGGGCACCGGCACGCGCATCATTCGCAAGGAACATGCGGGCCTCGCGGCGGCGCGCAATGCGGGTATCGACGCGGCCGCGGGCGAGATCGTCGCGTTCATCGATGCGGACGCGCGCGCCGACGCCGACTGGCTCTATCACCTCGTCGAAGCGATCACGCGTCGCGGAGCTGCCGCGGCGGGCGGACCGAACTTCGCGCCGCACAATTCAGGGGCCGATGCAGCATTCGCATTCGCGCCGGGAATTCCGCGCGAGGTGCGCGGCGACGGCGACCAGCTCGCGCAGCTATGCGGATGCAACATGGCGATCACCAAAGCCGCGCTGCATCAGGTCGGCGGCTTCGATGCTTCGTTCATCGCGGCGGGCGACGACGTCGATCTCTCGTGGCGTCTCGCCGACCTGCCCGCGGAAAAGCGCGCGCCGCTGATCAACGCGCCGGGCGCGGTCGTGATTCATGAACGGCGCACGACGCTGCGCGACTACCTTCGCCAGCAGCGCGGCTATGGCGCGGGCGAGGGCCTCCTCTACAAAAAGTATCCTTTGCGAACGCACCAGCGCGGACTCTATGGCGGCGCGGGCTCGTGGCTGTCGGCGCTGCTCGGCGGCCCGCGCGTCTATCATGGCGCGTTCGGGCGCGGACTGTTCCAAACAATGTATGCCGGCGCCGATGTGCCGTGGCTCGCCGAGTTGCCGCAGACTTTCGAATGGGTGGCAATCTCGCTGATCCTCGTAGTGGCCGGCGCGCTGAGCCCGCTGCTCGGCACGCTGGGATGGCTCGGCATCGCACTGTGGATCGCGACGGCGATTCTTTCCGCCGCATTCGCCGATACGGATGGACGGCGGATTCCGTTCGCGACCCGCGCCATCCTCACGATGCTCAACCTGCTCGGACCGCTGGTGCGCAGTTTCGAGCGCGCGCGCGTTCGCTTCGCCCTCGCGCGCGGGGCCTATGACGTTCCGGCGTTTCCATTCAGTTCGCGCGGAAGAATTATCTTCAGCGACGGCGGCGGTGCGATCGCCGACCTGATCGATTCGGCTACGTTGCTGGCCGACATGCGCGCGACATTGGTGAAATATGGCCTTGCGGTCGCCGCCACCGACGGATTCAAAGCATGGGATCTCAACCTGGTGCTGCCGCCCGCGATTCGAGTGCCGCTCAACGCCCTGCGCATGAGCGATGGCACCATCGCGCTGGCGTGGCGCACGAAAACCGAGCCGGCGCGCACCATCGTCGCCGCGGTGCTGATTTTTATCGCGCTGATCGCATGCGGGATGGGCGCTATCGGCGCGATGGTTGGGACCGCCGCGATCATCGCGCTATCAATCGCGCCCGCGATCGTTCGCTTGCGGCGGGTGCCTTCACTCCTCGTGGCGGCCGCGCAGTCCATCGCGACCGCCAGAGAATTGAAAGTCGACGTTCGCTCGGGAGAGACCTTTTGAACGGCGCGTTCGGAATCTATCGCGAGGTCTTTCGACGAATGCGGCCGCATATCGGGCGCTTCGTCCTCGCGGTCGCTGGCGTAGTGCTGAGCGCCGCTCTGGAAGTGCTCAAGCCGTGGCCGCTCAAGGTTCTCATCGACAACGTGCTTAGCGGCAAACCGTTGCGGCTCAGCCTGGTTGCGAACTATTCGAGGATGGATCTGCTACTCGCCGCATGCGTCGGCGGCGTCGTCATTTATCTGCTCACCGGAATTTTCAACGTCGCCAACAACTACATTACGATTTCGATCGGCCAGCGGATGGTCAACGATTTGCGCAGCCAACTCTTCGATCATCTCCAACGCCTCTCGCTCGGATTTCATCGACGCCGGGAAATCGGCGACCTGATGGTGCGCATCGTCTACGACACCTTCGCGATCCAGACCATCACGATGAACGGCGTCTTCCAGATTCTCGCGTCCTCGATTCTGCTGGTCGGGATGTTCATCGTCATGATCAAGATGGATGTGACGATGACGCTGATTGCGCTCGGCGTGATCCCGATGCTGGTCATTCTGATTGCGTCGGTCAGCGGCACCATCGACCGGCTGGCCACCGAGGCGCGCATCAAGGAGAGCGCGCTGTACACCGTGGCGCATCGCGCGCTCGCGTCGATTCACGTGGTGCAGGCGTTCACGCGCGAGGCCGAATCGTATCGCGAGTTCGTCGCGTCGAGCCGCGAAAGCCTCGGCGAGAACCTGCGGCTTTATACTTTCCAATCCATTTACGCGGGCGGCGTCAGCGTCGTGATCGCGATCGGCACCGCGCTGGTGATGTACCTTGGCGCGCTACACGTGATGAGCGCTCGGCTCACCATCGGCGGGCTGATCGTTTTCACTTCATACCTCGCGTCGCTGTATGCGCCCATCAATCAGATTTTCCAGACTTACGGCTTGGTGGAGAGCGCGAAGGCGGGGTTGCGGCGATGCCTCGAATTGCTCGCGATCGATCCCGAGATTCAGGATCGCCCGGGCGCGCGCGCGATGCCGCGCGCGCGCGGCGAGATCGAGTTCACCGATGTAGTGTTTTCCTACGATGCGGCGAATCCGGTGCTGAAGGGAATCAGCTTCAAGGCGCTGGCCGGCGAATCGATCGCGATAGTCGGGCCCAGCGGTGCGGGCAAAACCACCATGGCGAGTCTGGTGACGCGCTTCTACGAGCCGCAACAGGGTTCGATCAAGATCGATGGACGCGATCTGCGCGAGGTCACGCTCGAATCGCTGCGGAAAGATATCGCGGTGGTCCTGCAGCCGCCGTTGGTGCTCGGCGCGACCCTGCGCGCGAATATCGCGCTCGGAAAGCCCGGCGCAAGCGACGACGAAATCCGCCATGCCGCCGAGATGGCGCGCCTTGCTCCGGTGCTCGCCACTTTGCCGCGCGGCCTCGACGAGCAGGTCGGGCAAGGTGGCCACAGCCTTTCCGAAGGCCAGGCGCAACGCGTCACCATCGCGCGCGCGCTGCTCAAGGACGCGCCGATCCTGATCATGGATGAGCCGACCAGCGCGCTCGATACCGAAACCGAATCGCTGGTGCTGGCTGCGGTGCAGGCCGCGATGCGCGGGCGGACTACGCTGGTCATCGCGCATCGGCTCTCGACGATTCAGAATGCGGATCGCATATTGGTGCTGCGCGACGGCGTGATCGAGGAGCAGGGAAGCTTTCGGGAACTGCTCTCGCGTGGCGGATTTTTCAGCTATTTGTACAATTTGCAGGCGTGGAAAGAACCGGTGGCCGAACAACGCTAGAAAAATGGAAAACCCATCATGTTGAATATTGGACTCACCGGCGGAATCGGATGCGGCAAGAGCACCGTGACGCGGATTCTGGCCGAGCTCGGCGCGACCGTGATGGACGCCGACAAAATCGCGCATAGCACCTACGCGCCGGGCGGTCCCGCCTACGATGGCGTCATCGCCGCGTTCGGCAAGGAAGTTCTTGCGCCCGATGGCACCGTCGATCGCAGCAAGCTCGGGCCGATCGTTTTCAAGGAGCCGGCCAAGCTCACCAAACTCACCGATGCGGTCTGGCCGGCCACCAAGCAGCGTATTCGCGAGTTGATCGCCGAAGCGCGCGCGAAGGGCGAGCGCAACCCGATTGTGGTCGAGGCCGCGATCCTCATCGAGGCGAATTGGCAATCGGTGTTCGACGAGGTATGGCTCGTGATCGCATCGAAAGAATTCGTGATTGAACGCATCGAGCGCGAGCGCGGGCTAAAGCCCGAGCAGACCGAAGCGCGCATCCGGGCTCAGCTTCCCGACGATGAGCGGCGCAAACACGCGAAGTTGGTGATCGAGAACAACGGCACCATTGCGCAGCTTCGGGCTCAACTCGCGCAGGTCTGGGCGGAAGCGCTGAAGCGCAACAGCTAACGCGTCAGCAGCGCCATCGTCGCGAAGACGATCAGCTCGCAAATCGCCATGCCACCTGCGAGCGCGTATCCGGCGGCACCACCGAGGCGACGGCTCAGGGCGAGGCGCATCGCGAGAATCGTCAGCGCGAGCACAACGATCACCGCGAGGCCGACATTTTCGTAGAGCGCCATCGTGAGTGCGAGGGCGATCGCACTCGACACCGAAAATTCGCGAAAGCGGATCGGTCCTTCATATGGCACTCCGAGGCCCCATCGCTCGAGCGGGCGCAATCCGTATCCGATCGGCACCATCGACCATCGCGATAGCATCGACGCCATCACCAGCGCTCCGCTGCGGCTGGCGGGATCGTGAATCCGCGCGAGCAGGCTGGCCGTTGCGATGAACCATGCGATCGCGGCGAGTGCTCCGACGGGCCCGATGCGTGCGAGGCCGGTAGATGCGGGCCGCGAGCCGATTCGGATCGCGTCGACCAAGTCGGCGATCCCCAATGCGTCGAGTCCTCCGGCCACCACTTCAATGAAAAGGATCACAATGAACGATCGCGCCATCGGAGAGAGCACGGCGGTGATCGTTCGATCGATGAAGGCGAAGGCGATCCCCGCGACCAATCCAATGATCGGCAGGAACACCATCGCCCGCGCACGCTGCTCCGAGTCGCCGAATTCGCGCCGCGCGAACAACGCCCATCGCGAGAGCGTGGCGATCGCGATGAGCAGTTCGCGAAGGAGATTTGCGGGAGTCTCGCGATGCGGCGGTTCAGCTTCCATCGTGGTGAATGCTTGAGGTGGCCACACTAGCGGAAGCATCGGCGCATTCTCTATAAGGAAGGCAATGAAGATTCTGGTGATGGGCGCCGGCGCGATCGGCGCATTCTACGGCGCATGGCTTAAGCGGGCCGGCGACGAGGTCTACTTCTGCGCGCGCGGCGAACATCTGCGCGCTCTCAATAGCAGCGGCCTCGAGGTAAAAAGCGTCAACGGCGATTTTCACCTCGCGGTCAAGGCTTCCTCGGATCCGCGCGAGTTCGCGCCCTACGAATTGATACTGTTTTGCGTCAAATCGCAGGATACCATTTCAGCCGCGAAGCAGTTGGTGGGATGCCTCGCCGAGGGCGGCGCGGTGCTCACGCTCCAAAACGGCGTCGAGAACGAGGCATTGCTGTGCCAGGTCTTTCCGCGCGAGCAGGTGATGGGCGGCAATGCGCGCGTCGGCGCCGAGATCACCGCGCCCGGCAAACTGTTGCATACGGTCGGCGGCAACGCGGAGATCGGCGAGCTCGACGGACGCAAAACGCCGCGCGCCGAGCGCATTGCGGAAAGTTTTCGCCGCGCCGGCATCCTCGGCGAGCTGACCGAGGATCTCGTCACCGCTCGATGGCACAAGCTGATGGGCAACAACGGCACCAACACGGTTTGCACGCTCGGCCGCTGTTCGGTCGGTGCTGCACTTGCCGATCCGGAAGGCGCCGCCCTGGTTCGACAACTGTTTATCGAAACGGTGTGGGTGGGACGCGCCGAGGGCGCGAAGCTCAGCGAAGAGCAGGCGGACCGTCAGATTGCGCAAATGAAAAAGTATCCGAACCTGATGTCCGTACGTCCCTCGACGCTACAGGACTATGAGAAGGGCAAGCGGTTGGAGTACGACGCGATTACCGGCGCGATCCTCAGGGCGGCGAAGCGGCACGGAATCGCCGTGCCCGCGACGGAGACCGTGCACGCGCTGTTGAAACTCCTCGACGCGGGAATCGTCGCGCAGACGAAAACCTCGGCATGAAAATTCTGGTGATGGGCGCGGGCGCGATCGGCGCCTACTTCGGCGCGCGGCTCCATCAAGCCGGCGAGGAGGTAGTGTTTTGTGCGCGCGGCCGCAACCTGCAGGCACTCAAGGAGCATGGCCTCGACGTAAAAAGCCCGCGCGGCGATTTTCAGGGCCTCGTGCGCGCGACCGACAATCCTCGCGAGTTCGCGCCATACGACCTCATTCTATTTTGCGTCAAAGTGTATGACACCGAGGCGGCGGCGCAGTCGCTGGCCGGATGCCTCGCAGCGGGAGGCGCGATCCTCACGTTGCAAAACGGCGTCGAGAGCGAGGCGCGCCTGGCCGAATATTTCGCGCGCGATGCGATCATGGCCGGCTGCGCGCGCGCCGGTGTCGAGCTGGTCACGCCGGGCGAGGTGCATCATTTTACGACCGGCGTCATCGAGTACGGAGAGCTCGACGGACGCGAAACTACGCGCGCGCTGAAAATCGCCGAAGCGTTCCGGCGCGCCGGCATTTTCGGCGAGCTGGTCTCCGACATCTTCACGTTTCGATGGTCGAAGCTGCTGTGGAACTCGGCGTTTAACACCGTGACGACGCTGACGCGCCGGACCGTCGGCGAGGTGCTCGAAGATCCCGCCGGCGCCGCTTTGATTCGAACGTTGATGAACGAGACGCTCGCGGTTGCGCGCGCCGACGGCGCGAAGCTGGGGCCGGATCGCATAGAAACGCTGCTGGAACATTCGCGAAAAAATTTGCGCGCGCTCAAGACCTCGACCCGGCAGGATTACGATCGCGGAGCGCGTCTGGAATACGACGCGCTGAGCGGATCAGTGGTGCGCGCCGCGCATCGTCACAACGTCGCCGTTCCCGCGATGGAAACGGTGCATACGCTGCTGAAGCTGCTCGATCGAAGGACCAGCGCTCAAGCAACTTCGAGCAAACCGTAGAGCAGAAAATAATTCACGGTCGAGAGAATCTTCGCGAGCTCCACCGGCGGCCGAAACCGCTCGGCCGCGTCTTTCACCGACGCCGATTGATGTACCAGCGCGAGCAGCCGGAGCGCGTCGGCGTTGAGTTCCGCGGGCCGCACCAGGAGCCAGGGACTGAGGCGCGCCATCAGCTTCGACTGCGCGCTCGTATCGAGGGCTGAGCGCTCTTCGACGAAGGTCGTACCCTCGGGCACCCGCAGCTTCGCAGCGAGCATCGCGCTCTCGCCGCGAGTGGCCAGGTCGCGCGCGGCGATCATTTTGTCGATGCGCTCGCTGGTCAGAATGATTTGCCCGGCGCCTTGAATATCGACCGCCGCAGTCCATCCGGTAGGAGGATCCGTGGCGTGTTGCAGGATATTAATCGCGACGCGCAATCCACGAATTCCCATCGCCTCAAGATGTCCGCGACGCAGCAGCGCATCGCGTTCGTATTCGGCGCCGAGATTGGGATGATCGGCGGCAGCGTAGATCGCGCAGTAGTCGTTCAACGCGCTGCCGGGGCATTGCAGGATGAGCAGCTTGATGTCGGATGCGGGCATCGCGGCGCGAAGATGTTGCTCGACGCTCTTGCCGGCGAGTTCGGGCCATTCGGCAAGAATCACCGCACGCCCATTTTTCGCGAGATAGCCGGGAATCTGGCGCAGGAGGCGCAGCGGCAACTCGTCTCCGCGCAGACCGCCGGATTCAAACGACGCGGCTGCGAGGCCCGGTGGTGCGGACACGAACGGCGGTTGCGAAATGATGAGGTCGAACTTCTCGTCCGCGACCGGCGCGAACATATCGCCCTCGCGAAATTCGACGTTGCCGATGCGGTTGAGTTCCGCGTTGATGCGCGACAGCGCCACCGCACGCGCATTGATGTCGGTGCCGACGACGCGGCCTGCGTGCGCGGCGAGGCTCAACGCGCCGGTGCCCGCGCCGCATCCGACGTCGAGCACGCCCCGCAGCCGACGCGAGGGCCGGCTAGCATCGCACATGAAAGTGGTAGTCTGGCCCGCGCCCATCACCGCGTCGCCGCCGCTTCCGAGGTGATCGCAAATGACGAAGATGTCGGTCACGAGATTGAGGTTAAACGGTGAGACGTAATTTCCGTCATTGAGGCGGCAGATGAATCCTGCCTCAACGAGCGCGTCGAGCGGCACCTCGCCGAGCGCGGACTCAGCCTCGGCGCGCGAGATGGCGTCGTCGAACATCAGCATGCGCATCGCATAGCCGGCGGGATCGCGCATTCGGCGCAGATGCCACTTGCGAATCGGCGCGCGGGCAGCATCGAGCATGAAGACGCCGATCTGCGTGACTTCCTGCATGCGGGCCATCGTCAATCCGACGGTGCGCAAACGTGTGCCGAGCGCGCGCCACAGCGCGGGCGGCAGCGGGGTCATCCTTGAGACGTCGGGAAGAGGCATCCGATGACCTAACCCCGACCCTGCCCTTGAGGGAAGGGCGCGAGAGAAAAAGAACTCGCTAGCGCTTCTCGAATTGCTTCGCGCCGAACAGCGTATCCCACGCCTTCTTGTCCTGCGTCGGCGGCCGATTCTTGAGTTGATCCGCCATTGCGGCGAAACCGGCCTGCACCGCGGGCCGCGCGCGCAGTCCTTCGTACCACTTTTGCAGATGCGGGAAATCGTCGAGGTTCTGGCCCTGCATGTTGTGCGGAACCAGCCATGGATAAATCGCGATGTCGGCAATCGAGTAATCGCCCGCGATGTAGGCCGACTGACTGAGCTGTTTATCAATCACATTGTAGATGCGCTTGGCTTCGTTGGTGTAGCGATTCGTCGCGTACTCAATCCGTTCGGGCGCGTAGACTCGGAAGTGATGCGCCTGTCCGAGCATCGGGCCGACGCTCGCCATCTGGAACATCAGCCACAGATGACGTCGTACTTGCCGCGTGGATCCGACGGCATCAGCTTGCCGGTTTTTTCGGCGAGGTACATCAGAATCGCGCCGGATTCGAAAATCGCGATCGGCTTTCCGTCCGGGCCGTCATGATCGATGATCGCCGGCATCCGGTTGTTGGGACTGATTTTCAGGAACTCGGGCTTGAACTGATCGCCCGCGCCGATATTGATCGGAATGATGTTGTACTTGAGGCCGACCTCCTCGCACATCACGGTGATTTTGTAGCCGTTGGGCGTAGGCCAAAAATAAATATCGATCATTGGAATGCTCCTGCGCGCGTTCGGAAATTCATGACCGACTTTGGCTGCATCGAGGCGAAAGGATCAAGCCGCGCGCCTATTCCGGCATTGAATCCGAATCGCCCTTGCGCACGCCCATCAGGTACGCCTCGATAAACGGATCGATGGCGCCGTCGAGGACCGCCGCGGTGTTGCCGATTTCGACGCCGGTGCGATGGTCCTTGACCATTTGATACGGCTGCAGCACGTAGGAGCGAATCTGGCTGCCCCACGCAATATCTTTTTTGTCCTTGCTGAACTTCTCGAGTTCCTCGCGCTTCTTGCGCTCCTCGAGCTCGAACAAGCGCGCGCGCAGAATCTTCATCGCCATCGCACGATTCTTGTGCTGCGAGCGTTCGTTCTGACAGGTCACGACGATACCGGTGGGGATATGCGTGAAGCGCACCGCGGAATCGGTCTTGTTGACGTGCTGGCCGCCGGCGCCGCTCGCGCGAAAAGTATCGATGCGAAGGTCGGCGGGATTGATCGTCACCTCGACCTTGTCGTCGATCGCGGGAAATACGAACACCGATGCGAACGAGGTGTGGCGGCGCGCGTTCGCGTCGTAGGGCGAAATCCGCACCAGGCGATGAATCCCGACCTCGGCTTTCAAATAGCCGTAGGCATACTCGCCGTCGACCTCGAAGGTCGCGTTCTTGATGCCGGCGCCTTCACCGGGTTGCAAATCGGCGACATCGACGCTGAAACCGTGGCGCTCGGCCCATCGCATATACAGCCGCAGCAGCATCTCGGCCCAATCCTGCGCCTCCATGCCGCCCGCGCCCGGATGAATCGAAACGATCGCGCCGAGGCGATCGTACTGGCCCCCGAGCATCACCTGCAGCTCATGCTTCTCCAGCTCGGTGCGCGCCGCGGCGAGCGCAGTTTCGGCTTCGTGCGCGGCCTCGGAATCGTCGGCGCCTTCCTCCTCGGCCATCTGAAAAAACACGCGCGCCTCCTCGAGGCGATCGCGCAGGCGCTGGAATCCGTCGACCTGACTCTTCAGTTGGTCCTGCTCCCGCAGCACGCTTTGCGCGTTCTCGGGGCGATCCCAAAATTCCTGTTTGCTGGATAGTTCGAGGAGTTCTTTCTGGCGGGCGGTCAGTTTGGGGAGGTCAAAGACGCCTCCCGAGCTTTTCCGCGCGGGATTCGAAATCGCTCAGTTGTTCTCTGATGTCGCTGATCATTTTTGAAATGTCCTCGCCATGCCGCAAGGTCGGCCCGGCTGAATTACTTATTGTGACAGAAAGCGCGCGATCAATTAATGGCCACGCGCTTGCCGTTGCGCGAGGAAAGAATCTCCTCGATGTGCGCTTCCAGCGGCTTCAGTTTGCGCGGCCATCGCCATCCCCATACCAGCGCGATCGCCGTGAGCAGCAGGCAAATTTGAGCGAAGAGATCGCCGACGAGGGTGTACAGTGTGCGCATCGGATGCCATGCGACATCTTCGATCTCGGTACCGCGCTGGAACAGCGGCGTGGTCGCCGTGAGGCTGCCGTCATCGCGGATGATCGCGCTGATGCCGGTGTTCGCGACGCGAATCATCGGAACCTTGGTCTCGACCGAGCGCATCGCCGCCATCGCGAGCAACTGATACGGCGCGGAGCTGGTGCCATACCACGCATCGTTGGTGATATTCACCATCACGTCGGCGCCTTCCTTAACCGAACGCCGCGAAAGATCGGGGAAGATGCTCTCGTAGCAAATCAGTACACTCAGTTTTGCGCCTTTCACCGAGAGCAGCGTCTGCCGCTTGCCGGGGAACATATCGCCCATGCCCGCGACGATGCGGTTGACGAAGTATCCCAGGATCGCGCGCGCCGGAACGTACTCGCCGAACGGCACCAGCTGGATTTTGTCGTACCAACCGGCGACCTCGCCCTGCGCGGTAACGAGGTAGGCGCGATTGTAAAAGCCGACGCGATTATCCTCGACGCCCAACGCCGGCGCGCCGAAAAGTATCGCACTGCCACTGGTGCGCGCGAGGTCGAGGAGCTGCTGCCGATAGGAGGCGTCGTCAGAAAACGCGGCCGGATACCGGTCGTCGGGCTGGAAGAAAAAAGTCGCGGCCGCCTCGGGCCACACCGTCAGATCGACGTGCTGGCGCGCAGCGGCCAGCGTCTGGTCCTTATACACGCCGAAACTGATTGGGACGAATTTGGGATCCCACTTGACGCTCTGCGGAATGTTGCCCTGCACCATCGCGACCCGAAAACTCCCCTCGGGTTTGATGCTCTTCAGTTTGTGGATGCGCCAGTTGCCGAACACGATCGCCGCGATCATAACCCCGGTCAGAATGCTGAGGCTTAGGGTTTGGAGACGCCGCGAGCCGCGCCGCATCAGTACCACGAAAATCACCGCATTGAAGAAAATGATCAGCGCGGAAACTCCATAGGTGCCGGTGAACTCGGCGAACTGGATGAGCTCGAGATTGCGATACTGCGTCTCCCCGAGCAGGTTCCATGGGAATCCGATCGGAAAATAGGTGCGAACCAGTTCGACCGCGGCCCACGCGACCGGCATCGTGATCACGATGGGAAGCCGCAATCGTCGCGCGATGAATTCTCCCGTCCACAACGCGATCGCGGTATAAATTGCGACCACGCCGGCCAGAAGTACCATCGGTATCAGCGACAAAACAAAATGTACGCCGGCGAATTCGTTGAGCGTGATGACGACCCAGTAGAGCGAGCCGACGTAGCACGCGAGGCCCTGCAGATAACCCCACCAGAAAACGTTTTTGAGCGGCTCGCCTTCGACCGCATAGAAAAACGGCACCAATGCCACCCACGCCAGCAGGCTTACGTCGAACTTCGGGAACGCCAGCGCGAGCGCCAGCCCGCTCGCAATCACGAGCGCCGCGCGAGTCATGGTGTTGGAGGAGATACTCACCGCGTTTCGAAAATCTCTCCCAGCGGGATCACGCCCGCGCACGGAGGCTTGCCGTTGAAGCGTTCATAGATTTCGTCGACATCGCGCCAGCTGGCTACCAGAGCCACCGAGAGCGCCGGCTCAAGCTGCAGGTCGCCGAGCACGCGCCATTCGCGCTCAAAGGTCCAATCAATCGGCGGATTGCGGGTCATGTCGATACTCACCACGCGCCACATCTCATCCTGGTTGAGGATAGCGGCGGCCTCGGCGCTCGGCATATAGATGACCGGCCGCGCTCCCATCGAAAAAGCATACCGTTTATCGACGGCAACGCCGAAGGGTTCGTAGCGCCGCCGATTGCGCGGCGTCAACAGATGCCCCAGCTCATGCGGCGGCGCGTCGAAGAGGCTTACGCCGCGATGGCCGCCACCAATCATCCGAGTCGAGCCGCGCACGACCTTGTCCTCGAGAATCCAAAGCAGATTATCCAACGCCGAGGTCTTCCCCGAGGCGCGGGTGAAATGCGCGAGGGTCGGCGCCGACGGCAGCTTGAGAGATTCGCGCTTCATCGCGGCTTGCGGATGCGCTTCTTCGGGGCGTCACTCATGTCACTCATAAGCTTGGCGAGTTGGCGCTCGCGCGCGAACATCTTACGCGCCTCGGCGGGCGAGCGCTCGTGATCGTAGCCGAGCAGATGAAGGAATCCATGAACGAGCAACGTGCGTATGCGATCCGTCGGTGTGACGCCATATTCGCGCGATTGTGCAAGCGCAGTATCGATGGAAATCAGCACATCGCCGAGCGGCATGCCTTCGATGTTGCGGACCGCGCGAGGATCGGGCGGAGCGCCATCGCGCTCCTCGATTTGCGAGAACGACAGCACATCGGTCGCGCGATCCTTCTTGCGATAGTCGCGGTTGAGTGCGCAAATCGATGCGTCCGAAGTGAGCGTCAATGACAATTCGCAATCCGGAAGTCCCGCCGCTTTCATCAAGGCAACGGCATCGCGCTTGAGCGCGGCGCTGTAGCGTCGTCCCTTCGCCGACGCGCACCGAAGCTCGACGCTCAAGCTACCGCGTGCCGTTCTTGTCCGGGCCGTTCGGCGTAGCGTCGTCGCCGCGATTGAAGGCCTCATACGCGAGGATGATGCGCTGCACCAGGCGATGCCGCACCACATCGCGATCATCGAAAATCGTGAAGTTGATGCCTGGCGTGTTGGCGAGCACGGTTTTCGCTTCCTTGAGTCCCGAAAGCTTGCCGCTCGGCAAATCGATTTGCGTGATGTCGCCGGTAACCACGGCCTTCGAGTTGTAGCCCAGGCGCGTGAGGAACATCTTCATCTGCTCGGTGGTAGTATTTTGCGCCTCATCGAGGATGATGAACGAATCGTTGAGCGTGCGCCCGCGCATAAACGCCAGCGGCGCGACTTCGATAGTGCCGCGCTCGAGCATCCGGCGCGCGCGATCGAAATCGACCATGTCGTGCAGCGCGTCGTACAGCGGCCGCAGATACGGATTCACTTTCTCCGACAAGTCGCCGGGCAGAAAGCCGAGTTTCTCGCCCGCCTCGACCGCAGGACGGCATAGCACCATCCGCGTGACCTGATTTTTCATCAACGCCGCCAGCGCCATCGCCATCGCGAGGTAGGTCTTGCCGGTGCCGGCCGGACCGATGCCGAACACGATGTCGTGGTTGCGAATCGCGTCGATGTAGAGCTTCTGGTTCATGCTCTTGGGCGCGATGACGCGCTTGTGCGCCGACACATAAACCGTATCGAGGAAAATATCCTTCAAGTCGGCATTGCGATCGCCACGCAGAATCCGAATTCCATATTCGACGTCGCTGCCGAAAACCGGATGCCCGCGCTTCAGCAATTCGTACAAGTCGCCGAGCAGCTTGCCCGTCATCGCCTGTTCGGCGTGGCCTCCCGAGATGCGCAGGGAGGTGCCGGTCACGGCGATGCGAACGCCGAGCGCCTGCTCGATGGTGCGGATGTGCGAATCGTGCTGGCCGAGTAAATCGGAGAACAGCCGTGGATCGTCGAAGTGGAGTTCGAGAGAGTCCTCAGTAACTAATTGGGAAATATTACCGCTAGACCTCGCTGAATCAGGATACTGAGCGCCATTGCTAAACGGCGCGCTGGCCAATCCTAACGCTTTTTCTTGTCTCATGAAAAGTGCGGATGCTGATTCTTCCCCTCATCCTCCCCGCATTAAACATCTTGACATCGGGGAGGCGAGGCCGAGAAGCATGCAACACAAATATAATGATAAGGTCCGGTTACGTCATCGAGAGTCCGACCTAACCCCTGGCCCCTTCCCTTGAAGGAAGGGAAACTAAGCAAAAGATTTTCACTATTGTCCCCTTCCCTAAAGGTAAGGGGTTGGGGGTTAGGTCAAGTGCCGACCAGCGAGGCGACGTGCGCGAGGGCGGCGTCGAGCTTCGAAGGATCTTTGCCGCCGGCTTGTGCGAAGTCGGGACGTCCGCCTCCAGAGCCACCGACAATCGGCGCGATCGCCTTGATGATGTCGCCGGCCTTATGCTTCGTCGCCAAGTCCGGCGTCACGGCCACCACCAGCGCGACCTTGTCGCCGAGGTCGGAGCCGACCACCGCGACGCATGAGCCGTGCTTCTGGCGCATCTTGTCGACGATCTCGCGCAGCGAACGCGCCTCAATACCCTCGACCTTGCGGGTGACGACTTTCACGCCATGCGCGACGACGACGTTCTCGCCGGAGCCGCTGCCGCCTCCATCGCCCGAGGCGAGTTTCTGTTCCATCGCGCGCAGCTTTTTTTCCAGCTCCTTTTCGCGTGCAACCAGCTTTTCGAGGCGGTCGAGCGCCTGCGCATCGCGCGCGCCGAGGTAATGCCCGATGTCTTCGAGAATCTTCTCCCGCTTGCGGACCGCTTCCAGAGCGCCCTGGCCGGTCAGCGCCTCGACGCGCCGCACGCCCGCTGCGATGCCTGATTCGGCCTCCAGCTTGAACATGCCGATCTGCCCGGTCGCATCGACATGAGTGCCTCCGCACAGTTCGACCGAAAAATCGCCCATGCGAATGACGCGGACCACATCGCCATACTTGTCGCCGAAAAACGCAAGCGCACCCGCCTTGATAGCGTCGTCATACGCCATCTCATCGAAACGGACGGTGGCGTTCTCGCGGATGCGCGCGTTGATTTCCTCCTCGATAGTTTGGAGATCGCCCTCGGAAATCGCGCCCTGATGATGGAAATCGAAGCGCAGGCGATTGGGGTCGACCAACGAGCCGGCCTGATGCACTTTGTCGCCGAGCACGTCGCGCAGTGCGTAATGGAGGATGTGAGTGGCCGAATGATTGCGCATCGAGGCATCGCGGCGTTCGCGATCGACCTTGAGATGCACGCTGCGACCTTTTTCGAACTCGCCGATATCGCCGCGCAGCAAGCGCCCGACGTGCACAATGGAGCCATCGGACTTGCGCGTGTCGACGATTTCTAGCAATGCGCCCGATTCGGCCTCGATGACGCCTCGATCTCCTATCTGCCCGCCGCCTTCGGGGTAGAAGGGTGTCTCGGCGACGACCACCGCGATTGATTCGCCGTCTTTGCCGCTCGCCGCGAGGATTTCGGCATCGCGTTCGTATTCGTGGTAGCCGATAAAGCGCGAGGAAGTGCCTGCAGCGAGCTGAATCTCCGGCGCGGCCATGTCGTCCTTGCGGGCGGCGCGTCCCTTCTCGCGCTGCTGCTCCATCAGGCGCTCGAAGCCCGCAACATCGACGTCGATCGCTTCGCTGCGCAACACGTCTTGCGTCAGATCGAGTGGAAAACCGTACGTATCGTAGAGTTTGAAGGCGACGTCGCCCGCGAGCGTATGTCCACCGGTTTCCTTGAGTCGTTTGCGCTCCGCATCGATCAACTCGAGGCCACGATCGAGCGTCTCGCCGAAACGCGCCTCCTCGTTGGTGACGACTTCGGCGATTTTCTTGGCCTCCGCGCGCAGCTCCGGATACGCATCGCCCATCGCATCGATGACGCCCTTCTGCACCTGCGCGAGGAACGCAGTGTGGATGCCGAGGTAGCGGCCGTGACGAGCGGCGCGCCGGATGATGCGGCGCATCACGTACTCGCGGTCGCTGTTGCCGGGTGTCAGCCCCTCGGCCGCGAGGAAGCTCATAGTGCGCGCGTGATCGGCGATGGCGCGGAACGAAATGTCGAATTCTTCGTTCTGGCCGTAGCGCGCGCCATTGCCGAGTTCGGCAGTGACGCGCTCGATGCGCTGAATAATCGTCTGGAACAAATCGATGTCGTAGTTGCCGAGCAGCTTGCCGGTTTCGAGGCTCTGGATCGCCGCCGCGATGCGTTCCAGGCCGCTACCGGTATCGACATGCTTCATCGGCAGCGGAGTCAGTTTGCCCAATGAGTCGCGGTTGTACTGGATGAAAACCAGGTTGCCGAGCTCGATGAAACGCTCGCATCCCTCGACGTTGACCGCGCACTTCTGGCCGGGATGCGTCGCGCCTTGGCAGGCAGCCTCGCCGCGATCGAAGTGGATCTCGGAGCAGGGACCGCATGGCCCGGTGTCGCCCATCTCCCAGAAATTTTCCTTCTCGAAGCGCAGGATGCGGCCCGGCAGCAGGTCGGGAATCTTTTTCCAGACCCCTTCGGCTTCGTCATCGTCGGTGTAAATCGTCGCCCACAGCCGGTCGGCGGGAATCTTCCAGACCTTGCTGATCAGTTCCCAATGCCAAGGGATGGCCGCCTCTTTGTAGTAATCTCCGAACGACCAGTTACCCAGCATTTCGAAGAAGGTGTGATGGTAAGTGTCGCGGCCGACCGCTTCGAGGTCGTTATGCTTGCCCGAAATTCGCAGGCATTTCTGGCAATCCACCACCCGGCGCGCCGACGGCGTGCGGATCCCGAGGAAGTAATCCTTGAACGGAACCATCCCGGCGTTGGTGAAGAGGAGCGTCGCGTCGCCCTTGGGAATCAGCGAGGCCGAGGGAGCGATTTCGTGGCCTCGTTCCTTGAAGAAATTGAGAAAAGATTGCCGTATTTTCGCGGTCGTCCACTGCATAGAGGAGTTTATTTTAACTTACTCGCGCCATCGGTTCCCACCGTCTATCCATCGGCTCGATTGCGTTTCAGGTAGAATAAATGGCGTGGAAGCGAGTCATCCAGATATCGCGGATATCGCGGAATCGGCTGAGCCGAACCCGCCCAAGCATAAAGTTGCAGATTCGGGCCTGAGTCCGAACGGACGCCCGGCCGTTTCGGAGAAGCCTCCCGAAGCGGGACTCAAGCATTTTCTCTTCACCCATAAGGGCGGCGTCACGCTGACGTTTTCGGCGTTCGTCTACATCGTCGCGTGGGCGGCGCTGCGGCTGACGCCTTGGCACTCGACGGCAGAGCTGGTGGTCGCGATTGCGGAGGCGGCGCTGATCGGCGGGCTCTGCGACTACATCGCGCTCAAGATGATCTTCGAGCGCAAGTGGTATCTGCCGGGCTCGGGCGTACTGCCGCGCAATCGCGAAAAACTCATCATCGGGATTTCCTCGACTATCGAAAAAGAATGGCTGACGCCGGCGATGATCGGCGACAAGCTGAACCGGATGAACCTGGTGGGGCGGCTGGGCACCGCGCTCGAGGAAGTCGACCTTGCCGAGTTCCTCGCGCAACCCGCCTTCGAGCGCCTGCTCAATCGCGCCGCGATGTATTTCGAAGCGCCCGAAGTCGTCGATCGCCTCGAGACGTTCCTGCGCAAGGCGCTGCCGAACTCGTATCGACGCATCTACGCCGCGCTCAATCGCTTCGGCGTGAAATCCATCAGCTCGCAAGTCGCCTCGAATCTGCGCACCCGGCTGCCGCAGCTTCAAAACGATCCCGAGCTGATGGCGACGCTGGAAAGCGCGGTGCACGAAATCGGCCAGCAGCTTCATGATCCCGAGAGCCCCGCGCATGAGCTGGCAAGCCGGGTCATCGATACGTTTGTGGCGCGCGCGGTGGAGACCAGCCGCGGGCAAATCGCCGACATGGTAAAGGAAAACCTGATGAAGCTCGACGACGAGAAAATCAGGTTCCAGATTGAATCGAAGACCCGCCAGCATCTCGATTGGATTCGGGTCAACGGCGGCCTCTTCGGCGCATTCTTCGGACTGCCGTTCGCGCTGTCGCGAATCATCGCGCACCACGGCACCGAGATCCTCCAGCGCCTGCACCTCGGATTCTAGAGGGTCCTCACTCCCTTCTCTTGCAGACCTCTCCCGGCGCAGTAGCGCCACCCTCTCCCCTCAGGAGAGGGAAAAAGGAAATAAAATCGTAGCTACTTCGCCCCCCCGGCACACATAGCCGTCAGTGGTTATGTTTGCCCTTACGATGAAAGCCACGGTACGTCGCATTCTTAATGATGATGTCAGGCCGGTCGCGCCTTCTGAGCCCGGCGCCTCAAATAATCACTCCGATGCGCAACTGCTCGACGCCTATTCGACGGCGGTTTCGGGCGCGGCTGAGAAAGTCAGCCCCTGCGTCGTGCATGTCGAGGTTGCCCATGCGAAAGCGTCGGGCCATCCCTCGGGAGGCTCAGGCTCCGGGTTCGTCTTCACCCCCGATGGGTTCGTTCTGACCAACAGCCATGTGGTCAATCGCGCATCGACGGTGCATGTGACTTTGCTTGATGGCCGCCGGTTCGCTGCCGATGTGGTCGGTGACGATGCGGATTCTGACCTCGCCGTGTTGCGCATTGGCGCGCCGGATCTGATTGCGGCCGAGCTGGGGGATTCCTCCGCGCTGAAAGTCGGCCAGGTCGCGATTGCGATTGGAAGTCCTTACGGCTTTCAGTACAGCGTCACGGCGGGTGTGGTCAGCGCGATGGGCCGGTCGCTGCGAGCGGCCTCGGGCAGGATGATCGACAACGTCATCCAGACCGATGCGGCGCTCAATCCGGGCAATTCGGGCGGGCCGCTGGTGAACTCGCGAGGCCAGGTGATCGGGGTCAACACGGCGGTGATTTTGCCGGCGCAGGGAATCTGTTTTGCGATCGCGGTGAACACCGCGAAGTTCGTGGCTGCGCGTCTCATGCGCGATGGGCGAATCATTCGGGCGCATCTCGGGATCGCGGGCATGAACGTGCAGATTCAGCGCAAGGTGGTACGCTTCTATCGCCTGGCGGTCGAGCGCGGTGTGATGGTCTCGTCGGTCGAGCCCGGCAGCGCGGCGGACAAGGCGGGAATCCATCCCAATGACATCGTGATCGCATTCGGCGAGCATCCGGTGACGAGCATCGATGTGCTTCACAAACTGCTCAGCGATGAGCATGCGGATGTGAAGACGCCGGTTACGATTTTGCGCGGTGCTGAAAAACTCGCGCCCGAGGTCACCCCGGAATACAGCCGCTGAGGTGTGCGCGACGCGGTCTTATACTGGAATCGGGGCCATCTTTCGTATTTGATGGTGCTTCTAGCCGCAAGCAAACTCCGGTGGGGGACTCGTGCGGGAACGGAAGACTCAGCAGCCGAAGCCTCCGCGGCCTCGAGCCAAGAAGACCGGCCAGCGACCATCGCCATTGCAGTCGCCGCAAAGGATCGGTGAACCGGGAAGGCACCAGTTTACCAGCGACTTGCTGGCCAAAGCCGGGCAAGAGCTTTCGACCTCGCTCGACTATCAGGCGACCCTTAAGAACGTCACCAACTTGATCGTTCCAGCGCTCGCGAACGACTGCTTCATTTTCCTGAAGCAGGAAGACGGCGACCCGGAACTGGTGGCCAGTGCGCATACCGATGCCGAACGTGGCAAGCTAATCCGTGACATCATGACTCGGCTCTCGCCTCGCGAGCATCCTCACGTGCCGATTTTCGCGGTCTTGTACACTGGCGTTCCGGTATTGACAGATCACCCCGAAGTGGCATTGCTGCGCGAGCCCGGGCCGGATGAGGAGATGCTTCGCCTCGCGCTCCGGCTGGGAATCAGATCGCGCATCATTGTGCCGCTGAAGGCGCGCGGCGAGATCATCGGCGTGATGACTTGGCTCAGTGTCGACTCGGAGCGACTCTATACCAACGATGATTTGAAGACTGCGGAGGAAATCGCGCTTCGCGCGGCGTATGCCATCGACAATGCGCGGCTGCACGAGGCGCAGAAGCTGGCCAATCAGCGGCTGAATGATCTTCTCAACGGCCTGCAAGCATCGGTCTGGGAAGGTCGCGGCGATCCGATTACGGAGGTCAGCTTCGTCAATCAGCCCGCAGAGGGACTGTTTGGATATCCGGCGGAAAGACTCAAAGACCCGAATTTCTCGCGCAAGATGATTCTCGCGGAGGATTATCCGCGCCTGATGGGACAGTATGGAGAGGGAATCGGCAACCGGCGCGACTTCGAAGTCGAGTATCGCGCGCGGCGCGCCGACGGCCGCATCATCTGGATCAGGGACATGGTGCGGGTGACGCAGGCAGAAGACGGCCGCACCATGGTTCGCGCGGTCACCACCGACATCACGGCGCATAAGCAGGCGGCGGAGCGGTTGCGAATCCTGGCCGAGGCGGGCAAAACCCTCGATACCTCGCTCGACTACGAAACGACGCTTGCCAATGTGACCGGCCTCATCGTTCCCGCGCTGGCGGACGATTGCATAATTTTCCTCGGCTCCAATGACGGCAAACTGGAGATGGTGACGAGCGCGCATAGCGACCCCGCGCGCGCCGACATCGCCCGCGAATTTTTTCGCCATTACCCGCTCATCGAAAAGCCCGATCAGCCGCTGCACCTGGTTCATCGCACCGGGCAGTCGGTTCTGATGCAGGATGCGATGGTCGCCGTGGATGCCGGGCTCGCGCTCAGCCGCGAACAATATGAGTCATCGATCGGCACACAAGTGAATGCCGGACTCGCGGTGCCATTGCGATCGCGCGGCCAGATTCTCGGCGTGATGGTATGGGTCTGCGTCGAGTCGGGCCGCCAGTATGGCCAGGACGATTTGAAACTCGCCGAGGAGATTGCGAATCGCGCCGCGCTCGCGGTCGACAATGCGCGCTTGTTCAAGGCCGCGCAGGATGGCGTCGCCGCGCGCGATCGCTTCCTCGCGATGCTCGGGCATGAGCTGCGCAATCCGCTGAACTCCATCAGCATCGTCGCCAAAATGCTGGAGCGCGAAACGCTCAGCGACGAACGACTGACCAAGCTTCGCGCGCTAATCGGACGCGAGACCCGCCAGATTTCCACCCTGGTCGACGATCTCCTCGATGTCTCGCGCGTGCTGGCCGGCAAGATGAGCCTCGCGCTGCAGTCGATCGATCTCACTGCGCTGGTGCGCGAGAGCGCGCAATCGTTCGAGGACATGGCGCGCCAGCGCGAGCTGAAGCTGGCGGTCACGGTTCCCGAAACGGCAATCACCATCGTGGGCGATCCGGTCCGGATGCATCAGGTGATCGCGAACCTGGTGACCAACGCGATCAAATTCACCGCGCCCGCGGGACGCGTCGAGGTGGCGTTACGCAGCGACGCGGATGCCGCGGTGCTTAGCATCCGCGACACCGGCATTGGCATCGCGCCGGAAATGCTGGACCGTATCTTCGAACCGTTTGCGCAAGCGGCATTGATGCCGCCGCATGGGCTGGGCCTGGGCCTATCGGTGGTGAAACAAGTGACGGAACTTCACGGCGGCAAAGTCACCGCATCGAGTGAGGGAGTGGGAAAGGGCGCGGAATTTCTGGTGCGTCTTCCGCTCGGAACGATGCATTGACGAGCGGGGGCGCGGCGACCGGAGTGGTGTCTGTTCGTGGCGCGGGTTTCCAATCGCCGACGATTTGGGTTCTCTTCCTGCGCTCGATCGGCACCATAAAGGGCGAGCCCATCGCCCAGAAAATGTGGCCTAGCGCGCGCCTATAATCCGACTCGCGAACGGAAAATCCTACATAGTGCAAATGAGTGGACGCATGGAGGAAAACATTGTCGCGACCAAGGTTGTGCGCTTGATGCAGCCAGTTAAGCGCTTCCTGATAATTTCCGCCGCGCGCAGCATTACGGCAGAGCCTCAGATATTCGTAACCTTCGGCCCAGCGCTTTCTACATGAGGAGGTAGCTGCGCGCATCACCCAGCCCTGACCAAGTACTAAACTCTTTATAGTCTTTTGACACCTCCTTATAGCACGATTCATCAGACGCGAGGAAACGGACCTTTTATGACGGCTGGCGCAATCTATACCTCTTAATTACTGTCTGACGATATTTACGACAATATGTCGATCCGAGGCCGTCCGGCATCGAATCCTCGGATGCTTGCGCGGAGATCCGGAGAGAAACAACTACTGTTGGGGCGGAATCGGCCCGAGCGGACCGGTGCCGACTGAAAACGGATTGTTACGTTGCGTCGCCCAATTCTCGAGCGGGCTTCTGATGGCAGGTATTTCCGAGGCGGGCCCTTGAACCTGGATTTCGCCACCACCCGGGATCGGAATCGCGAAGCTGCTCCCGTCGTTATCGAGAATCGCCGTGGAATCCGGAATTTGCTCGGGCGCCGGAGCGGTTCCGGACGCGATGTATTCCCCGGGCATCGGAACCGTAACGTCCTGTGCGCGCGCCGAGAGCGTCAGCGTCGACAATGCGATTAGAACTGGAGCGGCTAGCATGAAGCGTCGGGACGTCAACTCGCTACTCTTCACCGAATTTATCGTTGAACAGCGTCTGGACAGCCTTCAGCGCCTGCTCCGCATCGGCGCCGTCGGCCTTGACCGTCAGTTTGGTGCCGAGCCCCGCGCCGAGCGTCATCAGGCCGATGACGCTGCGCGCGCTCGCGTGATCTTTGCCGCGGGTCAGAGTGATCGCCGAAGAGAATTTACCGGCAGTTTTAACCAGCATCGTCGCGGCCCGCAAATGCAGTCCGAGCTTGTTTTTGATCTCGACAGTCCCCTCCGCCACACTCACGATTGTATCCTAAGCACACGCCGCGCGCATGAAACCCGTCGAGCGGTTCGATCAGGAGGTCGCGGTGCGCTGCGCCGAGGGCCGACCGTCCTGCTCCTCAGCCATCTCCGCCAACTGCGCCATGAAGAGTTCTCGCAACCGCTCCTCGGTGGCCGCATCGCGCGCAGTGCCCTCCCTTCTTCGCCACGCGCGCAGGGGAATTACCGCCTTGGCCATGTCGCGATGCCCGCCGCCGCTGCCGATATCCGCAGCCAGCCGCTTCGCCACTTCGCCGGCGGGATTACGCGTGTTGCCGTGATTGCGCAGCGCGATGACGAGGTTAGGGCCGAGCTTGCCCGCCACGGCGACCCATCGCACGCCTTCGAATTGCAGACAGAAGTCCGCCATCTGGACGATCAGATCGTCGCGCGCGACTCGGCCGAGATTGAGCACCACCAGCCCATCCCTGACTTCGAGGCGGCGCATCGCGCGCGAAAGAATCTTTGCGAACTGCAGCGGCAACTCGGGACGTTCAAACTGTCGCAGCAGCCCGTAGTTGGCGATCGGATATAGATGCGTGAAAGCGAGCACGTCATCGTCGGTCACGCGCCGCGACAACATCACGGTGTCGGTGCGGATGCCGTACAGCAGCGCCGTACCGATGCGTTCGCTGATGTGCTCGTCGGCGCTGATCATGTACTCGGTCATGATGGTGGAAGTTGCGCCGTACTTGGGCCGCACATCCTGAAAGGTGGAATTGTGCGGCGCATAGCCCGGATGATGATCGATCACGATGTCAACGTGTTTGATTTTGTCGCCGAAGTAGGGCGGCTGCACATCGAGCATCGCGATCTTGTCGAACTCGCCTAACGCCTCAGGCGTGGCGGGCTGAATCTCGATTTCCAGCAGATGCACCATGGTGCGGTTTTCCGGCCGCGTCACCGGCGCGAAGGTCAATATGGGAGTGGTCTGCTTGTTGCGCCCGAGCAGCACGCGCAGCGCCATCGCACTCGCCATCGCATCGGGGTCGGGATCGTCCTGCAACACAATCGCGATGCGATCGGTCTCGGCGACCATCGCGCGAAGTTCCTTGATCTTTTGTCTGGTAAGTTCCTTGTCCATCTATGACTGAAGCCGGCCCGGCGGCCCGCATCGATACCAAATGAATGGCCGCCTCAGTCGCGCGTTGCAGCGCGAAACAGGCGGAGTGGGGAGAACGGCCCGGAACGGACCCCTGCGGCCGGGTCGGGAGCAATTGAAGGTTTAAAAATCGCCACGGCCTTACGTCAACCAATCTATAGGACGGCGTCGCCTAAGACAAAACGCGCGACATCGGCGCAATGGCGCATCCACCTCGATGCCAACAATGATATAGAATAGTGCGCTCTAACGAATGAGACGCGAAGCGGGCGAAGCCGTGGCGCAGCCGCTCCCGCGAAGCCGCCGAGGCGGAGCGCAAGCGGAGTTCGAGGCGAATCCAACGAAACGGAGCGTAGCGTAGTCCGAGGAACATTAAAGAGACCTATGCCGCAGGAAGATTCTAATCCAGACGCGCCGCGCACGTGCGTCATTTGTCGCCGGCCTGCCACCGAGTGGATTTTGAAGCTCACGGTGGAAGACGCCGGCGGCTTTCGGCATGAGGCCTTCGTGTGCCCCAACTGCGGCGTGAAGCTGCGGCTCTCGTCGGAAAAAATCCGCGAGCTGCAAATCGATCCATGGGTGCATGAGGCGGTCGCGCTGGTCTTGCGCGGAAGACAACCGGAAGAGGAGTAGTTCGCACGATGGCGCCCGAATCGAAGACGCAGTCCGACCCTTATTTGTGGCCCTACGAGGAGGCCAAAAAGGTCGCCAATCGGGTCGCGCGCTACGAGCTCGGCCGTCCCGCGATTTTCCAGAGCGGCTTCGGTCCTTCGGGCATGCCGCACCTCGGCACCATGTCGGAGGTGCTGCGGCCCTCATATGTCCGCAAGGCTTTCGAGCAGCTCAAGCATTCCGGCGTCATACCGGCTGATAGGCCAACCCGTCTGATTGTTTTTATCGACGACATGGATGGATTGCGCAAGGTTCCGGAGAACATCCCGAATCGCGAGGGGACGAGTTTTCACCTCGGCGAGCCGGTCTCGCGCATTCCGGATCCGTTCGGCGACTGCCATCCGTCATTTTCGGAACACATGCTGAGCGTGCTCGGAAAATTCCTCGCGCCGGTGGAAATCGAATACGAGTTGATCAAGTCCACCGAGATGTACGGGACCGGCGCCTTCGATGAAGCGCTGAAGCTGATCCTCGCGCGAAATCAGCAGATCATCGAGATCATTGCGCCCACGCTGCGCGAGGAAAATCGTGCCGGATGGTCGCCCATCATGCCGCTCTGTCCGCAATGCGGGCAGGTCAACTCGACGCTCGTCACCGCCTATCATCCCGATCGCGCGAAGGTGGAATTTTCATGCGAGCGGAGCTTCGGCGGTGCGCATCCGTGCGGCTTCAAGGGTGAACAATCTGTTCTGGGCGGCAAGGCCAAGGTTGGATGGAAAGTCGATTGGGCGCTGCGATGGTATGCGCTCAAGGTCGACTACGAACTCTACGGCAAGGACTTGATCGATTCGGCGCGGCTGTCCGGACAGATCTTGAAGGTGCTCGGCGGCAAGCCTCCGATCGGGTTTCCATTCGAGATGTTCCTCGACGAAGAGGGGCACAAGGTTTCCAAGTCGGTCGGCCGCGGCGTCACCGTCGATCAATGGACGCGCTATGCGCCGATCGAGGTGCTCAAATATTTCCTGCTGCTGAACCCGCGCCGCGCGCGCAAGTTGTTCCTCGAAGCGATTCCACAATACGTCGACGACTACCTGGACGCGCTGCGCGCTTATGCCGCCGCGCCCGAAGAGGATCGCCGTCGTCATCCGATCGATTTTGTGATTCAGAGCACCACGCCGCTTCGCTTCGACTCGGAGCTGACCTTCGGGATGATCATGAACCTGGTCTCGGCGTTGGGTACTTCGGATCGCGAGCTGATTTGGAATTATCTGACCGGCTATGATCCGAAAATCGCGAGCAATCCCGAAACCGAGCGGATGGGCAAAGTTCTGATGGAATGCGCGCTGAACTTTTACGCGGACTTCATCGAGCCGAACAAGCAGCGCTATATGCCGCAAGCCGCCGAGCGCGATCAGCTGCGCGCGCTGCTGGAATTCCTGGCGGCAAACGCGGGGGCCTCGGCGGAGGAAATCGAGAAGAAGATCTACGACCTCGGTCGCGAGAACTACGACAAGCCGGGCAAAATTTTTCCGTTGATCTATCGCGTATTGCTCGGCCAGGAGCGCGGCCCGCGTCTGGGCGCATTCATCAGGCTCGCTACCCCGCAGCGGATGGTCGAAATCCTCAGCGGCTCGCTCGAAAGCTGACCATCTAAACGAACTCCGCGAAAACCGAGTCGGCCAGTTCGAGGCCGCGATCGGTCAACCGAATGCGGCCGGCGCGATCCTCCAGCAAGCCGCCCTCGAACAAACGCGCCGTGCGCGAGGCGAAAATCTCATCGAAGCTTGCCTCGAATCGCGCGTTGAAGTCCGCCAACGCGAATCCCTCGCGTAAGCGCAGATTCAAAAACACGAACTCGCCCATCGAGGTGCGAGGCTCGACGCTCTCGCTCCCGACTTCCGCGATTCCCGTTTCCGACGCCAGCGCGATGTAACGCGCCGGGTTACGCTCGTTCCACCATCGCCGTCCACCGCCACCGTTGCGCGCGAAATTGTGCGCACCCGCGCCGAGCCCGAGATAAGTTTCGTTGTGCCAGTAGGTCAGATTGTGGCGGCACTCGCGGTCCGGCTGCGCGTAGTTGGAAATCTCGTACATCCCATAGCCGCGCCGCGGAAGCTCCTCGCGCACCGCCGCGTACATCTCGGCCTGCTCGTCGCTTTCGAGTGGGCGAATTTTCCCATGCCTCATCTCGGTGAAGAAAACCGTGCCTTCCTCGAAGGTCAAGTTGTAGGCGGAAATGTGATCGGGCTCGAGTGCTGCGGCCTCTCCGATATCGTGCAACACGTCGGCACGCGTCTGACCGGGTACCGCGAAAATCAAATCGAGGTTGAGGCGCTCGAAGCCCGCGCGATGCGCCATACGCGCGGCCTCGCGCGTATCGTCCGCACTGTGGATGCGCCCGAGGAATGTCAGCGTCCCATCATTAAAGGACTGCGCACCGAAGCTCAGCCGATTGACACCCGCCGCTCGAAAGCCGCGAAGCTTTCCCTGATCGACGGTACCGGGATTAGCTTCCAGCGTGATCTCCGCATCGCGCTCGATGTGGAATTCTTTCTCCGCGGCGTCCAGTATTCTTCCGATGGATGACGGCTGAAACAGCGATGGCGTTCCACCACCGAAGAAAATCGTCGAGATCGAATTGCTCTTGAATGGCGCTTGCTGCGCGCGACTATGCATCTCTGCGATGAGTGCGCTGGTGTAGTCCTCCTCCGGCCACGCGGTTGCCGCATGCGAATTGAAATCGCAGTACGGGCATTTCGCCTGGCAGTAGGGAATGTGCGCGTAAAGGGAAAACCCCATGGCGCCATTCTATCTTGCTTTCACTTCCACCGCTTAACTCCGTGATGGAGCTATTCGGCGATTGTTTCCCGGCCGCAAATCGGACTAGTCTACGACTGGTCTAATCGTGACTAGTCTCGGAATTTATGAAGCAAGAACCCGTTGGTCAGAAGTGATCGACCGGGTTGCCAAAGGCGAAGAAATTGTTATCACTCGACACGGCACGCCGGTGGCGAAACTGGTTCCGGCGAATGGCCACGCCAAAGCGTCTGTTGTGGAAGCTATCGCGGAACTTCGCAAATTTCGACGCAAGCACAAGCTTCGCGGTCTCACCATCAAGCAGATGATCGAGGAGGGACGGCGGCATTGAACGACTTCGTTCTCGACGCGTCGGTCACGCTGGCGTGGTGCTTTGAGGACGAGAACGATCGCTACGCTGACTCGGTACTGGGTTTTTTAGGGGACCATATTGCTGTTGTTCCCGCCCTTTGGTTTTCGGAGATCGCAAATGCAATCGCAGTCGCGGAGCGCCGCGGACGGATTCGGCGAGCGGAGATCTCGCGGGTCGTGGGTCTCATTTCCTCTATAGCGATTAGCGTGGATCACAGTCTGACGATCCAACCGTGGATGACAAACGTCATCGCGCTGGCGCGAAGAACCAACCTTTCCTCCTACGACGCAACCTATCTTGAACTGGCGATGCGGCTCGGTCTGCCGCTGGCGACCACCGATCGGGCGCTGCGGCTCGCGGCAACGAACCTCGATGTTCCAACGTTTTCAACGCGCCGCTCCAGCTAGTTCTCCCACCTACAAGCTGGTTCGTGCGGTCGCTATACTCAGGCGATCTTTCGTGGAGTTGCTATCGTAGCTATTCATCCCGAAAAAAAGTCGCTCGATGCCGTCATCGACGAGGACGCCGCCAAAGCCGCCGCGAAGCCGATCGCGGCCGGAGGCGCGGGCCTCGTTGCCTCGGGCATTCTGCTGTCGCGCATCGCGGGCGTGATTCGCCAGAGCGTCTTCGCGCATTTCTTCGGCGACTCCGGCGCCGCCGACGCGTTCACGGCCGCATTCAGGATTACCAACATCCTGCAGAACCTGCTCGGCGAAGGATCGCTGTCGGCATCATTCATCCCGGTCTACAGCCGCTTGCTGGGCGAGGGCGAAGAGGAAATGGCCGAGCTGCTCGCATGGGGGGTCGGCGCGATTCTAGCGCTGGTCGCGAGCGTGCTGGTGCTGGTCGGAATATGGGCGACGCCGTATCTCATCACCTTCATCGCGCCGGGGTTCGGAGGGGAAAGACGCGAGCTCACGATCACTGTCGTACGGGTGCTGTTTCCATGCACCGGCTTGCTGGTGATGTCGGCGTGGTGCCTCGGGGTGCTGAACAGCCATCACAAATTTTTCATGTCGTACGCGGCAGGGGTCGCCTTCAATATCGCAATGATCGCGACACTGCTCATATATGGGCCGCGGAGATCACAGGACTCTCTTGCCATTTATCTCGCATGGGGCGCGGTCGCCGGCGCGGCACTTCAAATCGTCGTCCAACTGCCACAGACGCTGGCGTTGTTGCGAAAGCTGCGCATAGATTTCGCCAGGGTCGCGGTGTCGCTGAGAGCGGTGTTCAACAACCTTCTTCCGGTAGTGATGTCGCGCGGCGTCCTTCAGTTCAGCGGATATATCGACCAGATCCTTGCGAGCTTGTTGCCGATCGGTGCGGTTGCGGCGCTGAACTATGCGCAGGTTTTTTCCATGTTGCCCGTCAGTCTTTTCGGAATCGCGGTCGCGGCGGCAGAGTTGCCTTCGATGTCGCGCGCGACGGCACTTGCCGACAATGTCGAGGCCGCGCTGCGACGCCGGCTCAGCTCGGGGCTGCGGCAGATCGCGTTTCTGGTTATTCCATCGGCGGCAGCGTTCGTCGCGATCGGCGATGTGATCGTCGCGCTGGTTTATCAATCAGGCCATTTCACCCATAACGAGGCGGTCTATGTGTGGGCCGTGCTCGCGGGCTCGGCCGTGGGGTTACTCGCGAGCACGATGAGCCGGCTGTACCAATCGGCGTTCTACGCGCTGTGGGATACCAGGACACCTTTCAAATTCGCGCTCGCTCGCGTCGTGCTTTCGGGCATCCTCGGGTACCTGTTCGCGATTCCGCTGCCGGGGCTGATTGGAATCGATCAGCGATGGGGCGTCGCCGGACTCACCGCATCGGCGGGGATGGCGGCATGGGTGGAGTTCACGCTACTGCGCCGCGCTCTCAATCAACGCGTCGGATGGACCGGCCTCGATCGAAAATTTCTCGGGCAACTTTGGGGCATGGCGTTTCTCGCAGCAGCGATTGCATTCGCGATCAAGTTCGCGACGCCGCACGCGGGGCCTCGCGTGCAGGCGCTGATGGTGGTTCCGGCGTTTGGCGCGATCTACCTCGGCCTCGCATACATGCTGGATCTGCCGGAGTTTCGCGGATTCGTCGGGATCGTCAGACGCCGTTTCGTTGTGCGCGCATCTTCTTGATCGTCGTCGACGTGCTCTTGCCCGCCAGCAGCGGCGCCAGCGCGACGCTTCCTCCGTATGACTCGACGAACTTCTGCCCGTCGACGGTCTGCCCCCGATAGTCCTCGCCCTTGACCAAGATGTCGGGCTTCACCAGCCGCACGATTTTTTCCGCGCGCGAATCATCGAAGATGACGACGTAGTCGACCGGCTCCATCGCGGCCAGAATCCGCGCGCGCTCCAAGGCCGGATGAATCGGGCGGTCCTCGCCTTTGAGCTCGTGCACGCTGCGATCGCTATTGAGTCCGACCACCAGCTTGTCGCCGCGCGCGCGCGCGAAATTGAGCAGCTGCAAATGCCCCGCGTGAATCAGATCAAAACATCCGTTGGTGAAGACGATGGTCCTGCCGGCGCGGCGATCGCGTGCGAGCGCGGCACGGAGTTCCTCATGCGAGAAGATCTTGCGCTCCGAGTGCTCGTTCTCCGGCGTCATCGCGCGAGAGAGATCTTCGCGCGAGATCACGTCGGTGCCCAGCCGCGTGACCTCGAGGCTCGCGGCGAGATTCGCCATCCGCGCCGCCGACGCGAAGCCGAGCCCGCCGATCACAAACAGTCCGAACGTGCTCAGCACCACGTCGCCCGCGCCCGTGACGTCGTAGACCTCGCGCGGTGCAGTCGGAATATACGTCGGCGCGGCGGACCGCTCGACCAGGTACATCCCCTCGCGATCGAGCGTAATGAGGCACGCTTCGAGTCCGAGTTTCTTGATCAGTAGTTCGCCCGCCGCGCGCCAGTCGTCGCGATCGGTCATCTTGATGCCGGTGGCCTTCTCGGTTTCGAAGCGATTGGGGGTGATCGCGGTCGCGCCGCGATAGATAGAAAAATCCTCGGTCACGCGCGGATCGACAATCACCGGAATTTTTCTTTTGCGCGCGCCGTCGATGATCGCTCGCAGGAGATTCGGCGTCAGCAGTCCTTTGTTGATGTCGGAGATCAGTACGCCATGAACGCGCGGCAACTCGCGCTTCAGCCGCGCGATAAGCTCGGCCTCGATCGCGGGAGCGAGCGGCAGGCTGTCTTCTTCATCGACGCGAAGGAGTTGCTGCGTCGCGCGATTGGCGCTTTGCACCGAACCGAGCAGGCGCGCCTTAACGGTGGTGGGCCGGCCCGGATCGGTCAGCATCGCACGCATGCCGATTCCCAGGCCGCCGAAGATCTCGCGCAAAAGTTGCCCGTCACGATCGCCACCGACCACACTGGCCGCGCTGACCTCGGCACCGAGCGCGCGCAGATTCGCCATCACGAAACCCGCGTTGCCCGGCTTTTCCTCGCGCCGCGTCACCCGCAAAATCGGGATGGGTGCTTCCGGCGAAATGCGCGATACGTCGCCGTGCAGATAGCGATCGAGAATCACTTCGCCCGCGACCAGCACGCGCACCGGCCCCAGCTCGGGCACCGCGAGTTTGCCTGGATGCAGACCATGCTCCTCGCGCGGCGAATGATTCAGGTTGATGGAGCGCTTCTTCGCCATGACCCTGCGAATATAAGTGATCGACGACTCTCCGTGAACTCCGCGATCGTTAGCGGATGGCGAAGCCGCCGTCGACGTAAACGACCTCGCCGGTCACGAAGTTTGACGCATCTGACGCGAGGAAAACCGCGGCTCCCGCCATCTCCTCGGGCTCGCCGAATCTGCCCGCCGGCGTGCGCGTGATGATCTCGTCATAGAACGGCGTGCCCTTCACCCCGATGGTCATGTCGGTCCAGATCCATCCGGGAACAATCGCATTGACTTGGATGTTGGCGCGCGCCAATTCGATCGCCATCGATTTCGTGAGCTGTACCACGCCGCCCTTGGCCGCCGAGTACGATGGCACCGCGCCCGAGCCGAAGCGCGAGTACTCGCTCGCGATGTTGATGATCTTGCCGCGCTTGCGCTTCACCATCGATTGCGCGGCGATTTGCGAGAGCAGGAAAACCGAATTGAGGTTGGTTTCCATCACGCGATCCCACGATTCGGCCTCCAGCTTGAGCGTCCCGCGCTGAATCGAAATGCCCGCGTTGTTGACGAGAATGTCGATGGGGCCGAGCTTGGCTTCGACCTCGTCCATCGCGGGACGCAAGGTCGCGCGCTTGGTGACGTCAAGCGGCGCGGCGATCACCGGAACGTTGTGAGGCTTGATTTCCTCGACGACGGCGCGATTTTTTTCCTCGTTGCGCGCGAGGATCGCGATTGATGCCCCGGCTTGCGCAAGCCCCAGCGCGATGCCGCGGCCGATTCCGCCATTGCCGCCGGTTACGACTGCGACCTTACCTTGCAGGTCGAACATTTTCGGACTCGCCATGATTTCTCCGCCTGGTCTGCAAAAGTGTTGCGGTTCGAAGCATCATCATGCGCGGCTTCGCGATGGACATCGAACGCGGCGCGCCCTTATATTGGCGTTTCGCACTCGGCCAAGTCGAGTCTCCGTGAATCGCGAAGCCAATTCATGCGAAGGGATCCATAACGATGGGACTTAAGACTCCTGAACAATACAAAAGCTCGCTGCGCGACGGCCGCACGGTTTTTTATCGCGGCGAGAAGGTGCCCGATGTCACGGCGCATCCGGTGATCGGGCTCGCGGTGAATCATGCGGCGCTCGATTACCATATGGCCGAGGACCCGAAGTATCGCGAGTTGGCCGTGATGAAGGATGGCGGCAACGAGTACAGCCGCTACTACCACATCCCTCGCAACGGCGAGGATCTGCGCAAGCGCAGCGATCTCATCGCGGCCGCAACGCGCGAAGGTGAAACGCTGGTGGTGCTCATCAAAGAGATCGGCACCGACGCGCTCTATGCGCTGACGATGACCGCGGATCGGATGGCAAAGGCCGGAAAGCCTGAGTACAAAGATCGCGTCGCGAAGTTTTATCGGCATTGCCGCGACAACGACCTCGCGGTGTGCGTCGCGCAGACCGACGTGAAGGGCGACCGCTCGCTCGGGCCGACGCAGCAGGATCATCCCGACTACTACGTGCGCATCGTCGAGGAGCGTCCCGACGGAATCATCGTGAGCGGCGCGAAAGTGCACACGTCGGTCTCGCCCAACAGCCACGAGATCATCGTGCTGCCGACGCGCGCGATGAAGGCGGAGGACAAAGCCTACGCCGTCGCGTTCGCGGTGCCGGTCAATACGCAGGGCGTGAAACTAATCGCGAGCCCGCACGGAGGGCATAAGAACAACGAGTTCGAGCATCCGATCACCGCGCGCCACAAAATGATGGAGACGCTGACGGTGTTCGACAACGTCTTCGTGCCGAAGGAGCGCGTGTTCCTGCAAGGCGAGATTGATTTCGCCGGGCTGCTCGCGCTGACCTTCGTGCGCTTCCATCGCTTCACCGCGGTATCCTACAAACTGCCGCTGCTCGAAATGCTGGCGGGCGCGGGATTCGCGGCGGCCGAGGCCAATGGCATTTCGCGCGCGGCGCACGTGCGTGACAAGCTCACGCATCTGGCGGCGTATCACACCACGGTGCGCGGGCTCATCGAGCATGCCGCCTCGACCTGCACCATCGAGGAAGGCGTCGCGGTGCCGAACACGCTGATCACCAACGTCGCAAAGTATCACTTCGCGCACAACTACCATCAGGCAGTGCAAATCGTGCAGGACCTCGCGGGAGGTCTGTTGGTGACTGCGCCGGCGCACGAGGATCTCACCAGCGAGGCCACGCGCGGCTATGTGCTGAAGTATATGGGCGGCGCGAAGGGCTTCGATGCGGAGAAGCGCCTGCGGCTGCTCAATTTGATCAGCGACCTTACTTCATCAGACTATGGTGGTTATCAAGAGGTCCTCGCGGTGCATGCCGAGGGCGGCTTCGAAGCCGAAAAGTTGCAGGCCTACCGCGAGTACGATTTCAAAACCGTTTCGGCCTATGCGAAAAAGGTCGCGGGCGTCTAGTCAGCAAGCGCGCGCTTTGCTTCGCGAATCAGGGCGGCGATCTAGCTGCGATTGTTGACGCGCAATCGCACGAAGTCGTCGCCCTTTTTCAGGTCCGCGAAGAATCCGGCCGGGTCTTCGTGGAAATGCAGAAACGCCTTCGATTTGCGATAGAAGGTACCGCGATTCTTTTCCTTCAGCCCGTCGATCTTGCGCAACTGATCGAGGACCGGTTCCAATGCATCGAGCGCCTGTGCGCCAGCGTGTTTCATAGCATCAAAGCTCGATCACGTAGCCGTCAGGATCCGTGAAATAGAGAAACGGATGTCCAGGTGCGTGTTCGCCGCGCCTCAGCACCTTGCCGCCGGCGCGCTCGATCTGCTTCGCGGCATCATCGAGGTCGTCCTTATTCACGATGCTCCATCCGAAATGCGAAACGCCTCCGCCGCCGATAGGATCGTTCGCGTCGGCCGGGCATAGCGTGATGGTGTCGTCACCGCCGGGCGTGGTGAGGAATACCAACCCGCCATCGCGGAACATTTCCTTCATTCCAAAAACTTGCTGGTAAAATTCGAGCGAGCGCTTGATGTCACGCACGTTGATGTTGATGTGGCGCAGGCCCTTGGTCTTGATCATCGGCGGTCAACCTCCTGCTGCGGCGCTCTCCGGCTCGGCGGCGCGAAGCAGAACGCCATCGGAATAGAGCTTCGCGATCTGATCCGATGAGAGCCCGAGCATCTCGCTCAGCACCGCTTCATTATCGGCCCCCAGCTTCGATGCCTTGAGATCGGTGCGATCCGGCCACGTGGAAAATTTCACCGGCATGCCCGGAATCTCCAGAACTCCCAGCCGCGAATCTTTCACCTGGCGCACCGTCTTGCGCCCGCGCATGTGCGGATGCGCCATCGATTCGGCCAGCTTGTAAACCGGCGCGCATGGCACGCGGAGCTTGTCGAGTTCCGCGACCGCAGAGTCGCGATCGGGAAACGTCGCGAGCCATGTCTCGATGATCTCCTTGAGCGCGGCGTTGTTCTTCATCCGATCGCGATTGGTGAGAAAGCGCGCATCGGTCGCGAGCTCGGGCTTGCCCATCGCGCGCCACAACCGCCCGATCTCATGCTGCTGAATCACGATGAAGACGAAGCCATCCTTGGCCTGGAAGACGCCGCACGGCGCGCCCGTAGGATGCATCGCGCCGGTGCGCTTCGGCACCCATTTTCCCTGGCGCATCGAAATGATCGGCACGCTCAGTTCGTGCATATGGAAATAGGTGTCGAGCAGCGAGGCGTCGATGTAAGTGCCCTCGCCGGTGCGCTCGCGATGGAGCAGCGCGAACCCCACCGCCATCGCCGCCGAGACCCCGGTGGAGATGTCGCCGATTGCCATCGGCGTGACGACCGGAGTGCGCTCGGCCTCCCCGATTTGATCGGTGACGCCCGCGAGCGACTGGCCGAGATAATCGTAACCGGGCTTGCTGCTGAGCGGGCCGGTCTGACCCGCGACCGAAACCGACACCATGATGATCTTCGGATTTATTTTCTTGAGCGCCTCGTAGCCGAAGCCCATCGCGCCGATGACGCCGGGCGCGAAATTTTCCACCACGATGTCGATCTTCGGGATCAGCTTGAGGAGGAGTTCCTTCGACTCGGGTTTCTGGAAATCGAGCGCGAGACTGCGCTTGGAATGATTGTGCTGAAAGTAGTACGAGCTCATCCCGTCGCGCACCATGCCGAGTAGGCGCACATGGTCGCCCTGCCTGGAGCGCTCGACCTTGATCACGTCGGCGCCCATTTCGCCGAGGATGCGCGTGCAGGTCGGTCCCGCGACGAAATGAGTGAAGTCGAGCACGCGATAGCCTTCCAGCATGCGCGGGGTTTTTTCCATGAGTTAGCCGTCCCTCCGAACTATTTTCGACATCCTAGAACCGACCGGAGGACATGTCTACGCGGCGTCTTTTACATACCCAGCGGATTGCCGCCGAAGATCATCGGATGCAGCCACAGAATGAGTCCGGTCAGCGCGACGCCGATTGCGATCGCGACCCACGGCGTGTCGGCTGCGGTCCAATGCTGGCGGCCTTGAATGATAGCGAGGCCGGGGAAGAACGAGGTGCTGCCTTCGAGGCTTTTGTACGACGCGCCGAGTTGAGCTTCCTTGCGCGCGTCCTGATGCATCCCGCCGATGATCGAGAGCGCCGGAAAGGTGCCGAAGAAAATCACGTCGCCGACGAATCCATTCATCAAGATGTGTGCGACGCCGAATGCGCTGAATGCGACAAAGCCCGGATGGCGGCTGATTTTGAGCACGCCGCGCGCGGTGCTGGCCTTTTTGTCCTCACCCTGCGCGCCCATCGAGCCGGGATTCGGGGTGATGAAGCTCGCGATGAAAATAATTAGCGCGAGCAGCATCAGCAGCCACACCAGATATCGCAGGGCGGGAACGTCGCGCAGGTTCCACAGCATCGCACCGGAATGTTTGTGATATGCGAACGCGAGGACCAGCGGAACGAACGTCGCGAGCGCGACGATCGAATAGATGCCCGGGTATGCCTGCTCGCCGACCATCGCGATCAGGCGCGGGCGCATCGCGCGCGAGGAGATCACAAGATGCGATCCGATAAAGAGCACCGCCCATAGTGCAATCGCGAACACAGGATCCATCGCATCACCTCCCGATTTCAGCGAATCGTTGATTTCACGAACCGCACGACCTGGGGTTATAGATAGCGACGATGACGGCATCAGCAAAGTTGCGCGGGATTCCGCTTCCCTTCGAGGACGCGATGCGCCGCCACGACCGCGAGATCATGCGCTTTCTGGTCCGCATGACGCGCGATCGCGAGGACGCGCTCGATCTTTTCCAGGAAACTTTCTTGCGCGCATATCGAGCATATCCCGACCTCGACTCCGAAGCGGGGCTGCGCCCGTGGCTGTTCAAGATCGCCGCGAACCTGTGCCGCAATCGCGCGAGGGATCGCGCGCGGCACTCGCGCGTCATCGCTCCCGATGCTGACGCGGAAGCGCTGGATGCGGTTTCGCCTCATCATTCGAATTACGTCAATCACGCGGCGCCGGACGGCGCATTGGACATGCGGCGCGCGATCGCGGGCTTGCCCGGAAAACAGGGGCAGGCCTTCGTGATGCGAAAAATCGTGGGCCTCGAGTATGCGGAAATCGGCGCGGCGCTCGGGTGCTCCGCGGACAGTGCGCGCGCCGGTGTGTATCAAGCGTTGCGAAAGTTGAAGGAACTGAGGTGATACGATGAGCTTCCAACGTGACACCGATCAGTTGTTGCTCGATCTCGATCGCGAGGCCGACGACGACCCCGGTCTCGATGTGATCCTCGCCGACGGGCGACGGCGTTTTGACAAGGCGCTTGCGCGCGAGCGCAGGCCCACCGCGCGCGTGGGCATCATCGATTCGCCGATGGGGCGCTTGTTCATCGCGGATGGGCCGCGCGGGATCCTCGCGATTCACTTCATGGATGGAAAGGGTGCCGAGCCACTCAAGATGATGCGCGGTAAGTTCGACGTGGTCGAGGACCAGGCGGCCGCGGATCGCATTGGAGAGGAGATTCGCCGCTTCGTCGCCGGAGATCGCACCGCGCTCAAGCACGACATCGACCTCTCGCTGGTGGAGAGCGACTTCAAACGCCGCGCGCTGACGAAGCTACGCGCCGTGCCGCTCGGTTCTGTGGTTACGTATCAGGGCCTCGCCGCTGCTTGCGGCGCACCCGACGGGCAGCGCGCGATCGGCAACGCGATGGGCTCGAACCCGGTGCCGATCTATGTCCCGTGTCATCGCGTAATCAAGTCCGACCTGTCGATCGGCAACTACGGCGGCGGCGTCGATCGAAAGCTGAAGCTGCTACGCGCGGAAGGCTTCGCGGTGGGCAAGGATCTCAGAGTGCCGGCGCGCGCCGTAATGGGGCATCAGCGGACGCACATCTTTTGCCGGCCGGAGTGCTCGGCGGCCAAGCGGGCGAAGGTAGGCAGATTTTACATCTATGCGGATTCCGAGCGCGCGCGGAGCGCCGGACTGCGGGCGTGCAGAATCTGCCACCCGGCATAGAGCATCGCGCGCAAGAAAAAAGGGACGCTGATCGGATCGATCGGCGTCCCTTCGCGTCAACGCGATTTAGACGCGGCTATTCGGTTTCACCGTTCTGTTGAAGCTGCTGGATCTGACGCCGCTGCTGCTCGATCTGCTGCTGTTGCGATTGTACTTGTTGCTGGGTCTGCGCGTTGGCGTTCTCGTTGTTTTGCATAGAGTTGCCGACCGCATAGCCGGTGACGCCGCCAAGCCCGCCACCGATCAACGCGCCCGCAGCCGGATGCCCAACCGCCGCCCCGACCAGTGCACCGCCGACCGCGCCTATACCGGCGCCGCCCAACGTACCCTCCTCACGAGTGGACATCGGTTGTCCGCTGCAGCTCGCCAGCGCGAGTGACGCTGCCAGCATAAGAGCCGGGATAATTGCCAAGCGCTTGTTCATATTGTTCTCCCGCAAGAGCGGTTATTCCGTCTCCTGCTGACTTCGCAATTGTTCGATTTGCTGCCGTTGCTGCTCGATCTGTTGCTGTTGCGATTGGACCTGTTGCTGAGTCTGCTGATTGGCGATTTCGTTGTTTTGCATCGAGTTACCCACCGCGTAGCCGGTGACGCCACCAAGTCCGCCACCGATCAACGCACCGGCAGCCGGATGCCCAACCGCCGCCCCGACCAGTGCTCCGCCGACCGCGCCTATACCGGCGCCGCCCAACGTACCCTCCTCACGAGTGGACATCGGTTGTCCGCTGCAGCTCGCCAGCGCGAGTGATGCTGCCAGCATAAGAGCCGGGATAATTGCCAAGCGCTTGTTCATATTGTTCTCCCGCAAGAGCGGTTATTCCGTCTCCTGCTGACTTCGCAATTGTTCGATTTGCTTCCGTTGCTGCTCGATCTGTTGCTGTTGCGATTGCATCTGTTGCTGCGTCTGCTGAGTGGCGATTTCGTTGTTCTGCATTTCATTGCCCACCGCATAACCGGTGACACCACCAAGTCCGCCGCCGATCAACGCGCCCGCTGCCGGCGCTCCCACTGCCGCGCCGATGATCGCGCCGGCCGCGGCGCCGATACCGGCGCCTCCCAGCGTTCCTTCCTCACGAGTGGAGAGCGGTTGCCCACTGCATCCTACGCTAGCGACGAGCGCGAGCAATGCAAAAGCGCCCACTGCAATTTTCCGATTGTTCATTGAGGTCAACTTCCGGAATGAATTCAGCCTACTCCGTCTCCTTTTGCTGCTGAAGTTCCTGAATCTGACGCCGCTGTTCTTCGATCTGTTGCTGTTGCGATTGCATTTGCTGCTGGCTCTGCTGGCTGGCGGTCTCGTTGTTCTGCATTTCGTTGCCAATGGCGTAACCGGCCACCCCGCCCAGGGTGCCACCGATCGCCGCCCCGATTCCAGGTGCGCCAACGGCAGCACCGATGATCGCGCCGGTAACGGCTCCGATACCGGCGCCGCCAATCGTGCCTTTTTCACGCGTTGAGAGTGGTTGCCCCGAGCATCCAGAGATGATGAAGAGTGCGAGCAGTGCCAGTGCAGCCGTCAGGGTGAAGTTGCGCCGCATGAGTCTCTCCTTACAGTAGTACGTCGTCAGGTTCCTTACGGATGCAGTCTCATTAGCCTCACGGCGGGGCGTTCTGGTTCAAAACGAGCACAATCCGTGCCCTCGCCGAGCTTTGCCTTATAGGCGCATATGGGGCCCAAGGCGCTGCCAAGATCGAGTTTCCCGACTTCGTCGTTTGCAATCAACACCAAACGGGTTGTAAAAATGCCAAATTCTCCCAGGAGGTGCGAGCGAAACTCGCATCTCAGGGCATTAGCGCGAAAGCCCGCGTCGGTCCGCCGGTGCCCTTTCCCAACTTCATCGGAATACAGAAGATAGTGGCGCCCTTCGGCGGCAACTTGTCGGCGTTGGCGATATTCTCGAAGCCCGGCTTATCGGTGCCGAGCCAAATCTGATGGACCTTGAAATCCTTGGAGATGCCGGGATCCATGCTCGCGGTATCGATGGCTATCGCGGCGAGGTTGCGGTTCTTGGTCAGCCAATCCGCGGCCTCGGGTGAGTAACCTGGGAAATGAAGATCGGCGACGTCGCCGGGCTTGTCGGTGCCAAGGTAGCTCTTTTTGTCGGGCCAGAACTTGCCCCATCCTGAGCGCGCGACGACGATGGCGCCATCGGGAATCCGGCCGTACTGCTCCTCATAAGCCTTGATGTCATCGACGCGCAGCATCGCGTCCGGATCCTTCGCCGCGCGCGCGGAAAAATCGATCACCGCGGCGGGGCCGATACAGTTGGCGAGCGGGACCTGGTCGGCATAGATGCCGTTCTTGTTGAAATGGATCGGCGCATCCATATGAGTGCCGCCGTGCTCGGGCGCCGCGAACTTGCCCGAGGCATAGAAGTGACCGTCTTCCATGCCGAACTTCTCGAACTCGTGCTGGAGCGGCTTCTCGGTCGGCCAATAGATGGTGTCGGTATTGAAACTGTAGGTTAGGTCGATCAGCTTTGAAGTGTCGAAGGCCGCGACCGGGCGCGCTTCACTGAGTGCAGTCACCATCAATATCATCCCCGCCGCGAGTAATGTCTTCATCTTCATACTCACAAATCCGAAGGATTAGGAACACCGGCTGAAGCCTGTGCTACAAAACAATTAAAGGAAATCATGGCATCCAGTTTTCAAATCGATTCGACAATAGCGCATGGCCTCGAAGCGGGGCAGACATTGCCGGCGAAATGGTATGTCGACGGCGCGGTGTTCCAGGCGGAAAAGGAGCGCATCCTCCATCGCTCATGGCAATACGTAGGGCATACCGGCCTCGTCGCGAAGCCGGGAGATTTCGTCACCACGCGCCTCGGCGATCTTCCGGTCGTCATCGCGCGCGACAACGATGGTGCCCTGCGCGCCTTCGCCAACGTATGCCGTCATCGCGGGAGCGAAGTGGTCCTCGAATGCGCCGGGAATCGCAAGACGCTGCAATGCCACTATCACGGCTGGACTTACAACCTCGATGGGACGTTGCGCAACGCGCCGCGCGCCAATGAGCAGGCGTCGTTCGCGAAGGAAAAGCTTTCGCTGATTCCTTTCGCAGTCGAGACGTGGGGACCGATGATATTCGTCAAGCCAAGCGGCCCCTCGCCATCGCTGCGCAAAGTCATCGGCGATCTGCCGGAGACCTTCGAGCGCGCCGGTGTCGACCTCGCGCGGCTGCGGATGTATCGGCAGGACGTCTATGACATCGCGGCGAACTGGAAAATCATCATCGAGAATTTCAACGAATGCTATCACTGCCCGGTCGCGCATCCGGCCTTTTCCGAAGTCATCGACACCGACAAATACAGCGCCGACGTCGAGCACGAGTACTACTCGACCTACTACGGGCCGCTGCTGCGCTCACATGAGAATGGCGTGACCTACGCAACGTTGTGGCCGACCGCGATGATCGCGCTGTCCTCGCGCCCCATGGCAATGCAGGTGTTATGCGCCTATCCCATCGACGCGGGACATACGCGCGAGACTATCGACTACTACTTCGCCGAGGACGCGAACGAGGATCAGATTCGCGAGTACAAGGAACTTAGCGACCTGGTGCAGCGCGAGGATGTGGTGCTATGCGAATCGGTGCAGCGTGGCCTAGCCTCGGGCGCGATCGCGAATGGCAATCTGATGCTCTCGCGCGAACGCGGCCTCCAGCACTTCCAGAAGCTGGTGTATCGATTCTTGAGCAACAACGATTAACGGAATCGCCGGCCCAGTGGTCTCATCGTCAATGCGATGATCTAGCTACCTTGCTGTGCGAAGACATCTGGACTCGGCGCGTCGCGCGATCCTCCTGATCTTGATCCCACAAGGGCTCGCCGGGGCAGTCATCGCCCATCCATCGTGCGTCGACATTCTCCGCAAGCATCTCGATGCGGAGAATTCCAACATAGATTGCATGCCAGCCGCCTCCGTTCAGTCCTTGCCCGAAATCACGCCCACACAGCACGCATCGATGATGATAAACGGTCCTGCCGTCCTGATGGATTACGTGCGGGATTTCGCGGTCTGACCAAAGATGCGTATGCAGAGCGTTGCGATTGCTCATGGTTCCCCTCCCGGTCCGAGCTGGTTTTCACCGTTACGGCGCGTAACCTTCGGGAAACGACTGGCCAATCAAAAGGGGGTTGGTCGGTGGTTTGGCGAACCGCCGGTATTCGCGAAGATGGTCTCCTTGCCGAGAGAGAGTGCGAATCCAGCACACCCGAGCATATTAGGATTACAAAGAAGAGGCTAATGCCATCGGTTCTCCATGGGACAATTTTGTCCGAGCAGCGCAGATTGTGCCGCTGGCATCGTCGAGGAACGGCAAACGGATGCTCTCGCGCGAATGCGGTATCCGGCACTTCCGGCGCGTGGTGCGCCGATTCTGAGTGAAAGAAAATGATCCTTGGGGATGTCTACCTTATGCTGAATCTCGCTCGGTTCGGATCGTTCGGCGCGAGAGCCGGCGATCAACTCCGCCCTCTAATTGTTCGGATGGTTGTTAAAGAAATGAGCCATCATGCTTGCACTCGCCTATATCGTGGCAAGTTCAACAACCCGGTGTTACAATCCGTTCCAGGACGATGGGCAAGCGGCGGTCTGGCGAATGCGTTTACTGCGGGCGAGTTGGTAGGCTTACGGTCGATCACATCCCGCCTAGGGGTTTCCTTCGCAACCCCAAGCCTTTAGACCTGATCAAAGTTCCGAGTTGCACCCGATGCAACAACGGCGCTTCGCTCGATGATGAATACTTCAAGACCGCGATAGTTTTGAAAGATACCGCGGGTAGTCATGCCGAGGCGGTCGCGATTAGACAGTCGGTGTTACGCGCTCTTCAGATGCCCGAGAAGCGGCCCTTCCTTTTGTCATTCACGAAACACTTTCGGACCGTCAACCTGAGGACTCCAGGCGGACTTCACCTAGGTTCGCGAGCCGCGTTCGACGCGAAGTTGGATCGGCTCGACAATGTTGTCTGCCGAATCACACGTGGGCTCTATTGGCGTCACCACGGGGTGCGCCTTGCCAGTGATTTCGAAGTCTCTAGTTTTTGCGAAGATGGCTTGCGCGACATCAACATCGCTGATCTAAGAAAAATTCGGGAGTATATCGAGCTAGTCCGCAACAACCCTCCTTACATACTCGGTCGTGGCGTGATGCGTTACTGGTACAGTCTTACCGATCGCCCACCCTCATCGTTTTGGCTGTTTGAGTTTTATGGAGACGTCCGGTTTGTGGGCCTCGTCGTTCCGAGAGAAGCGACGCAATTATCGGAGGACAGCGATCATGCTGAGGTTTAGACGCAAGCGAATCGATGCCGTTAACCCGCTCTACCCGATTTTCCGGAAACGGATAACTGATGCCGTCGATCGCATCATTCAGAGGCAAGTAACCCCTTGGGCCTTCTTGACTGCAGGTCCCGCTTTTCGCGTTCAGAGATTCGACCAAAGCGAAATCACATACCAAGGCATTGAATTTGACGGTTCGCCACGTCTCGTTTTTTGGGGTCACTATATCGAGCCGTTCCTGGAACACCTTTGTTCTTCGGAGATTGCCGCAGCTGTCGAAATGTGTCGTTCAAGGGAAGTAGAAGCACCGCGAGTACTCGTGGATGTGCGAGGCCTACTGGCAGCTGGGCTCCAGCGTGTCTACGAGCAAATGGCTTTGATCGATCAACGGCTAAGGGGAAGAGGTTTTCCAAACAGAGTGCAGCCAAGATCTGTTGATTCGCAGAAGCGCCGTATGACCCAATTTCTTGACGAGTTGATCGGTGCGGAACGCGCGCTGTGGAGATCAAAATCTCGAACCGAGCTGTGGTACGAAAGAAATAAGTTCTGGGTATGGGTGGTCGGAATTTTGATTACAGTGAGCCTCAGCGCAACCAGCATCATTGCGCGGTTTCTATGAACTGTAAAACGCCGCCCGTTATAGGTGGTGGGTAGCCGACTTGGCCACGCACCACCGATGTGTGTCGTCGAACAAGCTCTTCACCACCCAATCGTGGCAGCGGGCATCGAGGGCACCTGCTGGCCGCGAGGATCGCATCCGCCGCGCAGCAAACTGCGATCGCGATTCAGCTCGACCGCAAGCACATGACCTTCCGACCACGGCGGCCGCACCTCGATGAGGTGGCCGCGCGAGGCGAGCTGGGCACGCACCTTTTCATCGACACGCTCCTCGATGCGCAACACCCCCGGGCGCGTGCCGTGCGGATAGAACGTCGAGGGGAAATGCGCGCTGGAAAACTTCGGCGCCTCAATCGCGCGCTGCAGGTCCATCCCGAAATCGACCACATTCAGAAAAAATTGCAGGGTCCATTGATCCTGCTGATCGCCTCCAGGTGTCCCGAACGCGAGGTAGGGCTGGCCATCGCGCATCGCAAGCGAGGGCGACAGCGTGGTGCGCGGACGCTTCCCCGGCTTCAGCGCATTGGGATGCTGCTCGTCGAGGAAAAAAGTTTGCATCCGCGATCCCAGCGGGAAGCCGAGCGCATCCATCACCGGCGAGCTGGGAATCCATCCGCCGCTCGCGGTTATAGCGATCATGTTGCCCGCGCGGTCGCACGCGGTGACGTGGATGGTGCCGCCGCCCCATGCGCGCGCCTCGACGCCGGCCTCGCGAAGTGCGCGCATCCCGATCGGATCGCCGGGGCGCTGCTCCATCGAAGCCTGATGTGCGTCGATGAGCGAGCGCCGGATGTCGCCATACTCATTCGAGACCAGCGCCTTGAGTGGCACGTCGACGAATTCCGGATCGGCGTAGTACGCCTCGCGATCGGCGAACGCGAGCTTGGCGCTTTCGATGACGGTATGGATGTAGTCCGCCGCGTTGTGGCCCATCGCGGCGAGGTCGAAGCCCTCGAGGATTTTTAGCTGCTGCAAAAACACCGGGCCCTGCGACCATGGCCCGCATTTGTAAACGCTGGTGCCGCGATACTCCGCGCTTGTCGGCGTTTCGATGCGCGTCTTGAACGCCGCGAGATCCGAGGCCTGGAGCAATCCGCCATTCGCATCCGACCACGCGACGATGTCGAGCGCGATATCACCGCGATAGAAACGATCCGCCGCCGCGCGCAGGGCGGCTTCGCGGCCGCGATTTTTCGCCGATGACTCGGCATCGAGCAGCCTGGTGAAAAATTTCGCCAGCGAGGGATTCTTGATGATCGCGCCGACGGACGGGACCTCGCCCTCGGGCAGATACACGCGCCCCGTCGATGGCCATTCGGCCAGAAATTTTTCCGCGAACGTGCGCAGCGATGCCCCCGCACCCGCATGCTGCGGATTCGACGCATCGAAGATCTCGCCCGCGAGGCCGACGTGCATCGGGAACCCCTCCTGTGCGAGCGCGAGCGCTGGCTCGAGGACCTCGGCAAGCGACATCGTGCCAAACTCGGACAGCGCCGTCACCAAAGCATCGAGCGCTGCCGGCACCCCCGCGGCGAGCAGCCCCGAATGCGGCACCAGATTCAGCCCGAGCGACCGATAATGCTCAATCGTCGCGCGCGCAGGCGCCATCATATTGCCATTGATGGCGACCACCCGGCGTGCACGTGCCGCGTATATGAGCATCGGCGCCTCACCACCGATGGTGTGCATATGCGGGTTTACAACGCCTTCGACCAACGTAGCCGCGACGGCGGCATCTATTGCATTACCGCCCCGGGCGAAGATGCGAGCGCCTGCCGAAGCGGAAAGGTAGTGCTCGGTCGAGAGCATGACTTCGCGTCCCATGGTCATCGGATAAATAGTCGGCATTTGCGAATACCCTATGCGAGATGCGTCATATTGGTTGAAATTCTTACAATCCGGATATGTAGCAAAGGTGTAACAGGATCGCACTAAAGTTGGACCCAGTTGGTGCAGAGGACTGAACAAAATGACGTTTTGTTATTGCATCAGCCTCTACTATATGATGAAATACTGCGTGTTTTGATGTTCAATAGAACATTTTGCGCGTCTAAAGGGCGAATCAAATCCTCAATCTATACGTCTCATATATCAGGCGCGCTGCTTGCTTATGGTAGCGATTGAGGACGCGATGCGGTGGAAGCCAGACGGCACTGGCTTAAAGAGGTTGAAAAATGATGAGCCAAAATGAAATAGCAGAAGTGGCCGGGCGGCATTGTCGATTGCTCCGACCGGTGCGCGACCATGAAGGTCGCACCCGCTATGGTGAGCAGCCGACCATCCTACGGTTGATTCGCAATCTCGACCGGTCGATGTACCTGGTTCAGTTTGCTGATGGCGCGACGACCTTCCTGTTCCCGGACGAAGTAGCGGTCGAGTAGTACCCGCCAATCGTTCGGTCGTCCTGGACCTCGGGGGGAGTTCAGGACGCATCTCCATACAAAATCCACCCTGATTTAGCGCGTCGAGTGCGAAGCTGCGCCGCGCAGTCGGGTTCCCGTGTCATTGGGAATCCGAGCGGGGATGTTCGATGGCGATGGACTAGCTGTCGTGGTTGGGGTCAATCAGTTACTCGATCCGCCGAGTGCGCAGCCTCTCTTCTATAGTGCCAAGCTCCCGCTCGAGAGCTGAAGGTATTGAGTGTGGCGGAGGGGGGAGAGAGTCGAACTCTCCGGCGAGCATAATGCCCGCCAAGCCGGTTTTGAAGACCGGTCGCGGCACCGGCCGCGTTCCTCCTCCAAGCCTTATTTATCGCGCGCTTACGGCGATCGGCTCAACCGCATGCTCCAATGCTATTCGCGAATGCGAGCCAAGCACGAAGCGAGCAGTTGTTGCGTACGGAATCGCTCATCAATAGTCGCGCGTCTGAGGACAGGAAATCTTCGGATCAATCCTCCAGCTCGAGCGACAACCTCTGAGGGTTCGATGGCGCAGCAGCCGCCCATCCGCTTTTGCTGAACAGCGCATTAAGTATTTGGAGTTGCGCATCACTTGTAAACAAAACTCCCGAGGAAAGTAGCGCGCTCCGAGCACTCGATTTGAGACGAGCTAATAACCGCCGACTCCGAAGTGTCCCGTTGCCTCTTCTCCGGACCGGACGCTATTGAACTGGAGATTCAGACCATATGGTTGCCCAAAGGAGCAGCCCGACATCGTCTGCGAGACCGAGAATTGTGACGACAGCGGACACGGTCGTTCTCTTGGCTCAAGTGTCAAATGCCTCTGATTCTCATAACCGCCATAGTGCAATCAGAGCGCCTCGTGGCCGCATCGCTAGAAACCAACCGAACGCCTAACGTGCGATTTCGGTGATCCCAGCTTGGGCGGCCGCGTCCTGAAAGATCGGCGCGTGACAGCTCCAGCAGTACAGCCCCACGAGCATCGCAACGCTCAGCGCAACAATCATTGCGAAGCATGCCGATAGCAACACATCGGTTATCAACAAATTTCTGCGGTCATCAAAGTCATGGACATCGGGGGCATTAGACGCCGTTATGGTTGCCAAGGTTTGACTATGGCCGTTGTATATCGATTTCATTGTGGTAACCCTCATGCCTAAGTGGCGTGAAACAGGCTCTGGCAAAGTGTGCGTCGATCTTTCACGGCGAAGCGATAGCGAAATGTAGCCTCGCCGTGGGATTTGTTTCGGCTTCGGCTGTGCGGTCATTTTTCACATCCTTGGGAAGCCTTCTTCACGCATTATGAATTGCGAAGCTCAGCAGATCCTCATGCCCGAATGCGTTATGGAGCTAAAATGCCTTCCTCCACGGCACCGGAGGTACCACGATGAGCGACATCCTCGATCCAGGAATGATCGGCAGCACGCCGAGGGCGATCTCAAGACGCGACTTCATCAGGGGTGTCATCGTCGGAGGCGTGGCCGTTTCCTCCGCAGGATATCTGTTCCGCGCCTCCACCCTGCTGGCTCAATCTGGCATCTCAAGCGCGCGGCTGCTCACGATTAGTGTCAATGGGCAGCAGCGGCGTGCCGACGTTACGAAGCAGGAGACACTCGCATGGACGTTGCGCCACAAGCTCGGCCTTACTGGCACGAAATTGGGCTGCGACCGGGCCGAGTGCGGATCGTGCACCGTGTTGATCGACGACGTGCCTTACTATGCGTGCTCAGTACTCACACACACCGTGCGCGACCGGAAAGTTCTGACGATCGAAGGGTTGGCGAGCGCCGACGGAAAGCTACATCCGGTACAGCAGGGTGTCGTCGACGAACAAGGGTTCCAATGCGCGTTCTGCATGCCCGGTTTCATCATGGCATCGGTGGGATTTCTTAAGTCGAATCCCAATCCCACGCGAACCGAGCTGGCGCAGGGCGTCTCGGGCAACCTGTGCCGATGCCAGGACTACGACAAGATCCTCACCGCGCTGATGCGCGGGGCGGAAAACATGCGGAGGACGAGCCATGCCTGATGCAAATGATGTGAAGTCTGGGAATGCGACCGATAGGGTGTATGGCGTCGGGCGCAAGCTAATCGGCAAGGATTACGCGACCCCGGATTTGTATGCGAAGGTCACCGGGCAAGCGAAGTATGCCGAAGATTATCACGCGGAAGGCATGCTATTCTGCAAATTGCTGCTCAGCCCACTGCCGCATGCACGCGTAAAGCACCTCGACACGCGCGCCGCGCTCGCGATGCCCGGGGTGAGAGCAATTCTCACCGCGGACGAGCTTCCTCCGCCGGCCGACACCCTCTCCGATAACGGCACGGTGATCAAAGCCAATCCGAAAAGCGAACGCGCACTAACCATGGAGCCTGTCTATCAGGGCGAACCGGTTCTAGCCGTCGCTGCCGTTGACGAACTCACTGCCGCAGATGCGATCGAGAAGATCCATATTGAGTTTGAGCCGCTTCCATTCGCGATCGATCCGCTCGAGACCCTGCGTCCCGGCGGGCCCAATCCAAGAACGGACGGGAACATCTGGGTCGTACCACCATCGGCCGCTACGGGAGCGCCACCAAGCCAGCCGCCGACTATCGGGGAACTCAAGTGGACCGAGGAAGATTTCGCGAACGCCAAAGACGGTCAATTGCCGATGGGCAAAACGCCCGACCAATGGTCCTACGGCGACCTCGACGCGGGCTTCAACAATGCTGCGCTAATCCTTGACGAAACCTTCGTGACTCCCGACACCAGCCATCAGACGCTCGAAACGCGCAGCGCGATGGCATACTGGCAGAATGGCAAGGTCTACGTTTACACCGGCACACAGAGCACGGCGCAGACCGTGCCTGCCATCGCAAGATGGCTCAATATCGACCCGGGCAAAGTCGTACTGATTAGCGAGTACACCGGAGGCGGCTTCGGGAGCAAAGTCACTGCCGGTGTGTCGTTGGTCATCCCTGCGCTTCTATCAAAGAAGGCGAACGCGCCGGTGATGATGCGCATCAGCCGCGAGGAAGAAACCTTCATCGGCCGCGCGCGGCCCAGTCTTATGGGCCGGATGAAAGTCGGCTTCTCTAAAGAGGGTCAGATCATGGCCCTCGACATGTTCGTTATTTCCAACAACGGTCCCTACGACGCGCAAGGCGATGTCCCAACCTCCGGCCGTATCGTTTCCCTTCTTTATCAGCCGCAAGCCATGCGCTGGCGCGGCGCCACCATCTTGACCAACACGCCACCGCGCAGCGCGCAGAGTTCACCGGGAGGTTTGCAGGGCATCATCATTATCGAACCGATCATAGCTAAAGCCGCGCGCAAGCTCGGACTCGATCAGGTAGATATCCGGCGCATCAACTGTCCGGAAGGCAAGGCGCCATTCGAAGGACCAGTGAAAGGAACGCGGCTGCATGCAACCAGCGCCTTCATCAAGGAAGCCCTCGATCGCGGCGCAGAACAATTCAAATGGCGGGAACGAGTGGCACGCACTCCGAAACGGATCGGCTCGAAGGTACGCGGGGTTGGAGTGTCACTTAGTTGTTTTGTCGGCGGCACGATCGGCTTCGATGGGCTGCTGGTGATAAGGCCCGACGGCCGCGTCACCTTTCAGTCGGGAATCGGCAACCTGGGAACTGAGTCGGTGATCGACGTCCACCGCGCGGGTGCGGAAGTCCTGGGTGTGCCATGGGAAAAGTGCGACGTCGTATGGGGCAACACAGCGAGCAACCTACCATTCACCTGCGTGTCCGGCGGCAGCCAGACGACTCATGCGATGACGCGAGCCGCGTATGCAACCGCGATGGACGCCAGGAAGAAGCTGCAAGAGATCGCAGCTAAAAGTCTCGGCGGCCGGCCCGAAGATTATGACGTCGGTAACCAGCGCGTCTTTCGCAAAGGAGGCGTGGGCATGACTTTGGCCCAAGCGGCGCAACGCGCGATTGCTCTCGGAGGCATCTACGACGGCCACGAATCGGCGCCTGATCTGCACAAGCTAACCAAAGCGTCGGTCGCGGCTGTAGCCGGTCAGGGTCTCGTGGCTGCCGCCAAGGATAACTATCCCCGCGATGGCCAGACCTTCTCCTATGTCGCGAGCTTCGCCGAAGTCGAGGTCGACGTCGAGACCGGCAAGTATGACATCGTGGACTTCCTCGCATACGCCGACGTTGGATCGGTGATTCATCCGTGCGCGCTAGGCGGGCAAGTGCTAGGCCGCTCGGTTCTTGGGATGGGTCACGCGATCGGCCAGAAGTGGGTGTACGACCCTCACTACGGCGCGATGCTTTCGACGCGCTTCTACCAGAGCAAGCCTCCTACGATTCTGGATGTGCCGGTCAGCATGCAATGGGGTGCGCTGGATATTCCCGATCCCGAAACGCCGGTGGGCGCGCGTGGTGTGGGTGAGCCTCCGGTTGGCGGAGGATGCGCCTCGGTCCTGAACGCCCTTTCGGATGCGCTGGGAGACGAAATCTTCCGACGCGCGCCGGTCAACCTCGACACCATCCTGACCTCGCTGGAAGCTGGGCGACCGATGCAACACCCGTTGATGGCCCACATCTAGTGAGAGCTTAGAGGAGACAGTTATGGCGGTAATCCGAGATGTGATGCCATCCTTCGAGCTGCTTCAGCCAACTTCGGTTGCCGACGCGCAGAGTCTGCTCGAACGCAACGGTAGCGATGCGTGGGTGCTGGCCGGAGGCCTCGATAGCTTCGACTGGCTTAAGGACCGGATCAAGCGGCCTAAGACTGTGGTCGATCTAAGTGGGATCGAGGAACTCAAAGGAATCCGCACCACCAACGACGGGATCGAGATCGGTGCGATGACGACGCTCACGGACGTAGTGCAACATCCGGTCATCCGCGAGAAGTACAGTCTGTTGGCAGAAAGCGCGGCGGTAGTAGCCTCGCCGCAAATCCGCAATCAGGGCACCCTCGGCGGCAATGTTTCTCAGGATACCCGATGCTGGTATTACCGCGCCGGCTGGCCCTGCTACCGAGCCGGCGGAAATATTTGTTATGCCGACACGCCTGAGGGCCGCAACCGCGAGCACGCGATCCTGCACGCGGATCGATGCGTCGCCGTTAATCCCTCCGATACGGCCCCCGCTCTGATTGCGCTCGACGCCAAATTCGTGATCCGTACGAATAAAGGTGATCGCGTGGTTGATGCCGAGGACTACTTCATAGGTCCCAACATCGACATAACGCGGCTACACATCCTCCGGCCTGGCGACATACTGACCGCTATTCGAATCCCATCGACGTGGGCGGGTGCGAGATTCTATTTCGAAAAGGTACGGGACCGAAACGTGTGGGACTTTCCGCTCTTGAACGTCGCATCGGCCATGACGATATCGGGCGGCAGTATCAATCGCATCCGCATCGCGGTGAACGCCGCTGCCGCGCGTCCTCTGCGGTTGAAGAATGTTGAGAGCGCGGTGCGCGGCATGCAGCCGAACGGGGCAACCGGTGAGATGGCGGGGAAGCTGGCGGTGGAGGGTGCGGTACCATTGCAATTCAACGCCTACAAGATTCCGCTGATGAGAAACCTGGTGAAGCGCGCTATCAGCGGAGTGGAGCAAGCAACATGGGTTTCCTAGAATGGGCTATCGATCCGTGGGGACTGAAAGTTCCCATCCACATCGCGTGGTTCCTGATATGGGTGGCGGTGATTGCGGGGTTAGCATTCTTCATCGTGCATGTCACCTATCTGCGGTACTTCGCTAAGCCGCGGCAGTTTGCAGCGGAAATTCCGCCCCCAGTCCCATCGGAGATACCGCAGCGCGTGCCGAGGCATTCGCAGGTCGCGCGCATGTTCCATTGGATTATGGCGGCGGCGATGTTGACGCTGCTATTTACTGCCTTTCTGCCGAAGGTCGGCGTCCAGTTCCCTTGGGTGACCTATCATTGGATCGCAGGCGTAGTGCTGACCGCGTCGATTCTCTTTCACATCTTGCATGCCTCGTTCTGGCTGGACTTCTGGTCGATCTGGCCAGACAGAATCGACCTGAAGGACGCGTACCATCGAGTTCTGCGTTTTCTAGGACGGCCGGCGCCGCTGCCCAGAAAGTTCGCGAAGTACCCATTGGAGAACAAGCTCTTCCACGGCGCCATCATCGTAGCCGGCCTTTCGGCGATCGTTACCGGCGTGTTGATGATGTCTCGCGTGCGAACGATCTTCTATACTCGCAATCCGTATCTCTTCAGCGATATGACCTGGGGCATGATCTACGTGCTTCACGGTCTGGCGGGTGTAGGACTCATCGCATTGATCATGGTGCACGTCTATTTCGGGATTCGCCCGGAGAAACGTCCTATCACCAAATCGATGATCTTCGGTTGGATGAGCCGTGACTTTTATCTGGAGGAGCATGACCCCGAGCGATGGGTCGTTAGCCCGCCGCATACCGCGCAGCGACTGGCCGGTTCGAAGAGGGAGGACTGAGCGATGCCGGCCGAAATATTGAATCACTGCAACACCATCGAAGAGTGTTACGAATTCATGCTGGCCTATGCCGCCAAAGGCCGTTCGAGCGACGATAGCGACAAGCCGGGCGGACAAATTCGCGAATTTCTGGAGCGCGCTGCCATAGCTATCAAAGGCGTCGTCGAAGAATGCTCGAAGCTTGTAAAAGATGAGAGCCTCAAGCCGGCCGAAAAGTATCACGCCTTCTCGGCGGTGCTCGATCGCGATGCGCGAAGCTCCCTGGCGACGATAGATCTGGTGCTGGCCCAGCCCTCGATTAGCTCGCAACTCGTCGACAATCTCAACGCATCAATGCATCTCCGCGCGCTGCTCACGGACCTATTTCTCCTGGGCGAAGTGCTAAGATCGCAACTCGCATCGAAGGCAATTCGCTGAGCGCGGCGCCTGCGACCGTTGCCGAGCATGCATCGGTGGTCGATTGGCCAGCGAACCCGAGAGATGACATGTCCCACGGAAGAGTGCTTCGCCAGGGAAACAACGGCTGGACTTGCATGCCCGACGTCCCCGGGAGGCCTCAGCACAACCCCATGTGCGTCGATGAGACGATGATGCAGTGGCTCAACGCCACCCGGGCCGGAAAAAAGCCGAACATCGATCGAGTAGGGCTGTCTTACATGCTGATGGGGGGAGGCGAGGCAAGGACAGGGCGCCGCCCCCGCCAAGGATCCCGCACAAGTCAAAGATTGGTTCTATATCGGCCCGCACGTCATGATGGTGCTCCCCGACTCCGCCCAAGAGGCGCTACGAGGCAGCAATCAGGATCTCTCCAACAACCTGCCCTATATCACGCGCCTCAACTCGTCGGTCGACGCGACGTCAGTTTGGGTCGTGCCGGTCGCCAAGGGCGGCGACAGGATCAGCGAGGAGCCGCGAAAGTGATGCCGAACTCCGCGCTGGCAACGTAAGGGGAACGAACGCGCCGTGACCAAGGTCAGCGGGCGCAGCTCCTCGACGCGCGCCAACGCCACCATGATCGTCTGCGCCGAATATCTCAAGTCGGCCAGGACGACACGGAGAGCAAACATGACAGTGCCTTCACGGAGGAGATCAAGATGAACAAGCTGACAGGTAAGGTTGCGATCGTAACCGGCGCATCAAAAGGGATCGGAGCGGCGATTGCCAGGAAGTTGGCCGAATCGGGCGCTGCAGTTGCGGTGAACTATTCCGCAGACAAGCAAGGAGCTGAGCGCACAGTCCTGGAGATCATTCGCGCGGGTGGCAAGGCAATGGCCATCCAGGCTGATGTATCAAGACCTGCGGAAGTGAAGCGCCTGTTCGCGGAAACGAAGAAGGGCTTCGGCTCTGTCGACGTGCTGGTTAACAACGCCGGAGTTTTTCAGTTCGGCCCCGTTGCGGAGATTACCGAAAACGAGTTCCGTCGAGAATTCGAGACCAACGTGCTGGGAACGATTCTGGCGATTCAGGAGGCGCTCAAGTATTTCCCACCAACCGGCGGAAGCATTATCAACCTCAGCTCGATCGCAAGCGAAAATCCGGTTCCGAATTCGGCGCTCTACTCCGCCACCAAGGGCGCGATCGACACAATCACGCTGGCGCTCTCCAAAGAGTTGGGTCCACGGAATATCCGGGTTAACGCAGTCGCACCCGGGCTGATCGATACTGAGGGCAACCGCAACATTGGCTTCGTGGGCAGCGATGCCGGCGCTGCACTCGCATCGGCCACTCCGCTCGGGGCGCGATTCGGTCAACCGGAGGAAGTCGCTCCAGTGGTGGTGTTTCTCGCCTCTGACGACGCCGCTTGGATTACGGGTGAGAGAATCAGCGCGTCGGGCGGCCTGCACTGACTGTCGGCGTTTGCGCGCGACTCGGTCTTCTCGACAATGTCGGTTGCGAAGCAGTTCGCCAACCTGCTCGCGCTATCGATGGAGGAGCGAGGGGTGCTCAGACTGCATGCGCTCACTCCGCTCGATCCGCTGTCGGGTGCGCCGCCTCAGGGTTAGCATCGGCGCGATACTGGAAGCGCGGGCTACGGCAATGGAACGCGACGCGCAGGCGCCAATCTCGGCATAACGGTTTTCCTTCGGAATTCGGAAACACCAGATCCTCGTCGGAGTTCCTGGCTTCGAGCACATACGCAAAGCACCGCGTCAGGCGGGCGTGCTCGCGATGTTGCCACCGCCCAGCCGGCTCAGCACCACCAGATGCTGCTCCTCCAGCCGCTTGAGCATGTCCAGCATCAGCTCATCTTGCTGCTCGAGATGATGCATCACCGCCTTGAGCTCCTCCTCGGCCGTGGTGTTGACGTGATAGTCCTCTTCCGCCGCGAGCCGATCTTTCTCGGCCTGACGATTCTGCGACATCATGATGATAGGCGCCGCGTATGCCGCTTCGAGGCTGAGCGCCAGATTGAGCAGGATGAAGGGATAGGGATCCCAATGTTCAATGTATGCGGTGAGATTCAGCATGACCCAGATCGCGAGGATGACGGATTGTATGATGATGAACTTCCAACTGCCCATCACCTCGGCGAACGAATCCGACGCGCGCTCGCCGAACGTCATCAATTGGTCCGCCGCCTGGTTGATGTTCATCACCGGCGGATGCTTGTGCGAATGGCGCACCCGCAGGTGCTCCCATCGATTAATGACATCCTTTTCTGAAATGTTCGGCGCGCCCATGTCCCCTCCGATCTCGCCCATGCTTGCTACTCGCCAATTTAGCCGTGGTGAGAGCTTTGCGGAACCGGCGTGCGGTGCTTGAATCGGCATTCGAATGGCGCGCGGACTTTTCATCACCGGGACCGATGTGGGCGTTGGCAAAACGCTGATTGGATGCGCCCTCGCTTTCGCGGCGCATGCGCGCGGGATGCGCGTCGGCGTGATGAAGCCCATCGCGACCGGATGCCGCGAGGTTGCCGGCGTCCTCGAGTCACCTATTCTAGAATCCAAAGACGCGCGCGGCCTTGCCTATGCCGCCGCGTGCAATCTTCCGATGGAGCTAATCTGCCCCTATCGCTATCGGTCCGCGCTCGCGCCGTCCGCCGCCGCCGAGGCTGACGATGTCGCGCCCCCGGACATCGTAGAAATTGCCGAGGCTTATCGAAAGATTGCCGCCCGCAGCAACTTCGTGATCGTCGAGGGCGTTGGCGCAGTCGCTACCCCGATTGCATGGGGCAGCGCGCATTCACGGCCGAAGGATTCCACCGACCTCGCGCGGGCGTTGAATCTGGACTTCGTCATCGTGACGGCAAACCGCCCCGGGTGCCTTAGTGCGGCGAGGCTGGCGATTCATTACGCGCAGAGCCGAGGGGTGGGCATCGTTGGAGTGATCCTCAATGATACGGACGCGACAGCCTCGCAGGCGGCGGAGACCAATCGGGAGTCTTTGCGCAAGGTGACCGATGTCCCGATCCTCGGGCGGGTGCGCTTCAAGCAGCCGGTCACGCGCGAGATCATCGACGCTCTGCTCGCCGCCTGAGACGACCTCATCGGCGCCGCGCGGCCAGCGCCTTGGCCCGGCGTCGCGCGTGACGATTGCCCGTAAAACATTGAACTTAGTGGGTTTGTTTTTTCATTTTCAGTTGTTGAAGTTGGTGCAGTCCGAGGTCCTTCGGCAGCCTCAGTGTAAACGCGCAACGCAGATGATCCCAACGCGCAACGCAGATGATCCCGCCGCTCGGCTACGACTCCATTTAGCATAAGCAATTCTGATTTGAGAATGGGGAAGGCCGCCCCGTTTTTGAGAGCGTAAAAGCGGCATTTTAGACGCGACGGGAGGGCCGTTTGCCTTTGATGAGGGAGAGACGTTTCTTCCCCAGTTTGCGCACCACCGCATCAGCTATGAGATCGGCGAGAAGCTCGCGACGGAGGAGGTTCCGGTGTTCCCTTTCGAGAGCTTGGAGGTATCGCTGCGTCGAGCTGCGCGTGACTTCGTAACCTCTCAATTTCAGGGTTGCGCGGACCTCATCTATCGTTTTGCCGTCGAGCATCGCTCGCAAGGCAACGGCCCGCGCTTCCGGCCCCAGTCTCCATATGACTGATCGTCTGGCCATCAGCGGAGGTTAAACCCTTTGGGCTAAAACGGAAGCCTCCGCGCCGCGCGGAGCATTGATGAGCCGGTTTTCACGTAGAACCTGATCCACGTATTCTCGACGGCACTTTACCTTCCGCGCGATCTGCGCTCGGCTGAGAGTTCCCCGAGCATCAAGTTCTACAATCAGTCTTTTGCAGGTGCGTATCGAGCGCGCGAGGAAAATCATTTGGCCGGAATGGCGCGCGGCCAATTTCTCGGCAAGCGCGGGAGCGCCGACGAGAGAAGCGAATTGTTCAAAGCCCGCGTCATTCCGCGAGGGTACAGGTATCGCCTCGCCGAACGCTTTCAGTGCGAGCTGCTGAGTGATTACTTTTTCGAACCCCTTCAGCAGCTCTAACCGGAATTTCTGAATAGCGACGGCCGGGCCAACGATTGCGCAAAAGCGTCTGCTCAGCTCACTCGGGAGGGTAAGGGTGAAGACTTTGGAATCCCTACGCAACTCATCTCATGCTCTCAGCTTGAGAGCGGGCTCGAATGACAGACGGGTTACATCTCGCGGAGAGGAGCGATCGGCTCGCGCATCAGCGCATCGAAGCGACGATACCATTCGGAGAGTCCCTCCGCGCGATGACGCCATTCGCGCGCGCGCTGAAGCGTGATGCGAGTCCCCCATCTTGCATCGGCGTGAGCGTGGGACTCTTTGAGTCTCGTCGCCTCGCGAGCGAACTCCTCAAATTCACGTTCCAACTCCTCACGAGCGTTCTCTCTTTGTTGCAACGATTCGTCCACCAATGGACCCATTTTGATTGCAAGGTCGCTTGCCTGCTTGATCAGCACGGCGGTTTTGCCCGCTTCATCAGCGATGCGATGAATGTCCTCTTTCGTCATCGTTCTTAACCTCCAAGTTCATTGTGAGCGGGACCGGGAAAGGACAGAGGGTGTGACGAGCACCCGCCGTCCCCGCCCTTACGCGACGCGCGCATGAAGGCGCGCTTCCCGGCCCGCTTCGGGACAGCCGGGTAATCCGAAAAACCCCGGCCCTCTGCGCGCCCGGCGAATGGCTGCGCCCGCGCGTGAGTCTTACAACTGTGGTTACTGATGGTCATCAACGTACGCGTGAACGATCTTCGCGAGCGTTTGAAACGCGAACACAGTCCCTTGGAGCGGAAGCGTGAAATCATCCTCGTCGGCGCCTGCTTTTATCCATTGCTGAAAAGCATCGACGGCCTCGGTTGCGATTTGTGCGGTGCTGACTTTGACCCAACGATCGTCCAAGCCGTTCAGCTCATTCTCCACCGTTTGGATGGCGCGGATCAGGCCCAGATTCGCATCTCCCGGATCCTCCTCGCTGCTTGCATTGACATCGACCCGACCCGACAGTTTGGCCGCGATAAATTTTCTCTCGCTGGTGTTCGTGTTCGCACAGATGGCGCGCTCCACCTCCGACAGCCTTAGGTCTGCGCGCTTGCTGTGAGTTTCTCCGTCATCGTCGCCCACAAATGGAGAAACGATCTTCGCGAGTACCTCAACCGCCAACACAGCCGCCTGGAGTGGAAGCGTGTAGTCATCCTCGTCGCCCGACTTTATCCATCGCTGAAGCGCATCGACGGCCTCGCCAGCGATTTGCGTGGTGCTGGTTTTGGCCCAACGGGCGTCTAGCCCGTCCAGCGCTTCCTCTACCTCTTGGATGGCACGGAAAAGGCCCAAGCCCGCATGCACTTTCTTCGGTGGCTTGGCGCCGTCGCTCATCGTCTCCACGTTGAGAAGCTCCTCTATGATCCCACCCGACATCTTGGTCACCAGAAATTTGCTTGCGCTCACGCCCACGTTCGCACAGATGGCGCGTTCGATCTCTGATAGCCGTTGATCTGCGCGCTTGGCATGCACCGCTCGCTGACCACCGAACTCACCGCCCTCGCCGCTGCTTCTTCCGCTCTGTCTTGCGGTGATGAACTTCAGCTCGCTAACCCCCGTGTTCGAACAAATCGCGCGTTCCAAATCAGTCAGTTTCGCCGCCATACGTTGAACTCCCAGTTGAGAACTTTGGCGCGCGATGTTCGCGGGATCGAAGAGAGCGATCGCATAGTCGCCGATCGACACCAGTGCCGCGCGCAGCGCCGGAAACGGATTGTTCGTGAGGCCCGCGCGCAAGAGCGTCTGCACGCGTGGCACCTTATCTTTGCTGAAGCGGAACACGGGCGCGAGGAACACGTACTCACACGATGAAACCGCGTCGGCTCCGGCCGGAGTCCACTCGATATCCGCGATGACCGCTCCCGACTGATTGCGAAGGTTTTTTATCCAGCCCGCTGCGGGCGCCGGGCTCCCATCGGCAAACTCCGACGCATGCTCATAATCGATCGGGAGTCCCCCGGTCATGCGCAACGCTTCCGTCGATGCGATCACCGCATCGGGATCGTCATTGTCGAAACTGACGCGGCCGTCGCGCGAGACGAATCGGCCGGCCGGAATCATTTCGACTTGCGAAGGTGGCGTGATCTTTTCGGTGATTCGACCCGGCATTTTCTATTGCACCAACCACATCGCCAGCGCGATCCCGCCGATGACGGAGAACGCGATCATCGCACTGAGCAAGTCTTGCGCGTATTTCATCCAGGGGTTTTCCAGCGGCTCGAATGCGACCAGGAAGATTCGAATGAGGGCGAACACCGCCAATACAGTGAACGCCCATTTTGCGAATCCGTACATCAGAACTCCGTGCGCGCTTCGCGCTCCTCTTCATCGTTGAGGATTTTTTTCAACTGGCGAGCACCCTCGCGCAGCGCTTTCCACACGGCCTTTTCAACATCGGCCGGATTTCCGGATGCGACCACGATCGTCGGATTAATGACGACGCTGATAGGTCCGGTAGAAGCGTATCCGCCCCGAGGCGAGCCGAGGATCGCCGGTGAAACCGCCGCCATCGCGGGATTGAGCATCATCGGCGCAGAGATCGCGGCGACTGCGGCGACGCGCTGAATTGCGCGCACCATCGGCGCCGGACGCATCGTCTCAGCCCACGTGTCGATGATGCTCGGCGCGCTGTACATCCTGCTGAGCGGACCTTCAGGCGGCGGCGAATGCCCGATGACGTAGCGCCCGACTTTTCCCGCGACCGCTGCGATCGCATGCACCGGGTACATCGCGGCGGCCTCGATGCCGGCGCCAAGCGCATGCATCAGGCGGCCGCCCACGTCGCCCATCCACGCGACGGCGGAATTGAAGATGCCTTTGATGTCTCCCCAAAGGCCTTCAACAAAGCTTTTTATCGGCCCCCAGTATTCGTAAATCAGGATGGCCGCGAGCGCGATTCCTTCGACCGCGAGCGCGATCGGATTAGTGAGCATGATCAGGCCCGTCGCTGCGACCGCCGAGCCGATGACGCCGAATGCCGTCGCGACTGCACCCCCAAACAAAGCGATCCCGCCAGCGGCGCCCGCTAGTCCCATCATTCCACCGACAAAGGTGGCGAGGGTTCCACCGATCGCGGCGATCGCCCCGACGACCGAAAGTAGCCCGGCGGTCACGACGAACGCGGTAGTGGTTCCGGCGAATAGAATCGCAAACCACTTCGCGATCACCGGATGCGCTTTCGCGGAGCTGGCGATTTTTTCCATCGCGTTGCCCAGATGCCCGATACCCGCAGTCAGCGTGGGAAGCGCCGGACCAGCGATCGTGTCGAACAGATTGGAGAGCACCTGATGAAACTTCGCCGTCTGCTCGATCAACCCGGCTGTCTCGACGCCGTACATGGCCCCGAGGTTTCCGGTTGCGCTGGCCACTGCAGCAAGTTTCGAGCCAACCAAACCCAACTGATCTAGTAGGGGAAGCATGTCAACGCTGAGGCCGAACTCTTTTAGTCCCGCTGCCTTGGCTGAATCCGGCAGCATGTCGATTCGCGTCTTAACCTGCGTGAGCGCGGCGAGCAATGTGTGTGAGACATCAACCCCCTGCTCGCCCGCCGTTTTCACAAATTCGTCGAGCTGCGAAAACAACTGCATTGCGGCTTTCGGTCCGCCTTTCAATTTCGTGGCTTCGCCCATGATGGCGAGCATCTCGGCAAGCGGAGTGTGACTGACAGCGGCGGCGCCCGAGAGCTTGCCGATTCCCCTGGCGAGAACGTTCACTCCCTCGTTGCTCATCGCGAATTGCTGCACTGTGGCCGCGATCATGTCGCCAGTCTTGCCCATCTCTGTATGCAGGTTCTGTTGAACCTCGGTGAGCAGGCCCGCCGAGCTGGCCGCATCTATATTTGCGACCTTCGCGAGCATCAGCGCAGTAGTGGTCCCGATGGCCGTCTGCGCGGTGTCGCCCAGAATCGAGCGCATCGAGGTGTACGCCTCGACGTATTGCTCGGCGGTGGCGCCCGGACGGAGGTTGCTAAACTCGATCGCGCGATCCTTGAGCTTTTCGAGCGCGTCGGCACTCAGCGTGGTCATCGCGGCGGCGCGATTCATCGTCTCTTCCATGCTCGCCGCTGGCTCGAAAAGCGCATCGGACCATTGATGCAGACGCTCCGCGCCTTCCGTCACGATCGCCGAAGTGAGCGCAATTTTTTCGCCCACCGCAGTGATGTGCTCACCGAAGCCACGCACCTTTTCTCCCGCCGTGACGAATGAGCTTCCGATCTTCTCGGTCACTTCGCTCATGCGATCGATGGCGGTATAGATAATCGCGAAGTTCAGTGTGTTTGCCATTTTCAAACCAGCTTTTTAGGAAGCAGCTCGGAACTCATACCTCTTCCTGCTTCACTCGGGACGCTCGGAAATTGTGCGAACCACTTTTCGGGGTTAGAACTCGTCGGGAGTGACGCCTCGCGCATCTGGCGCCGCGTGATGCGAACTTCGCGGCCGTCCGCCGTTTTCGCGACGACGCCGTGGAGATCCGCGGATACCACCTCGGCGCACTTTTCAGACCGTAGGATTTCCTCGAGTCCTGCGACCTCGATTGAATGATATCCGAACCCACCCGCCTCCGGATGAAACGGTACCTGGAGAGCCTTGCGGAAATTCTCCATGCGGTCGGTTTTCAGTTCCGGCGCCATCAGCACGCGATCGACGTGCAGCTCTAACTTGTTGAGGAGATCGCCGACGCCGCGAAAATCGAAATTGCGCAAGAGTTCAGACGCCTGCTTGCGAAGCTGTTTCACCATCGACGCGAAGGCGCGCTCGCGCTCGGCATTGGGGAACTTTCGCTTCGCGAGTTCGCGCAGCCGCCGCTCGAAAATCGTCGCGGGCATCAGCTCATGCAGCGCCTTAGCTGTCTCGGTGATCTCGTGCTCAATTGCCGAAGTGTTTTTCTGTTCTTCCACTGCCGCACCTCCTCAACTTTGTTTTTCTCTAATCCGACCGGACGACTCGCGCTCCGCTTCCGCTTTGCCTCGCACTTATACCGGCTTAGCGCCGCGAGCCCTATTTCCAAACCCCGACCGCGAAGCTCCTCTTGCAGCCGCGCGACGTGATGAAAGTCGTGATCGATTAACCATCGGTCTATAAAAGCTCGGCTCTCCCGGCCCAACGACTCGACGATCCATTTTTTCGGGAGTGGCGCGAGCGCATTGACCCTTCGATAGTTTCTCTCCCGCGACGCGATGACGCGGCAGCTCTCTGAGCAATGCTTTTTGTCTTTGCGACCTTCCACCATATTTGGACATTTCGGCGCACGCGCGCATTCTCGCGAAACCATCCTGCCGCCTCCTGCCCCATCCCGAAAAACAAGCTCCTAACGCCCCGCAACTCCCGACCCGGCCCTACAACACCACCTCGCCGGAATTAAGCGTTAGTTACGGGGTTATAAACCACCTGTGGCCCAGCAATCGCCATTCCTGTCGCACCGCTCCATGCAAAAATCTCCCTAATCTGGTGACGGCTTGTGCTCGGGTAAATCTCGACCTTGCCTTTGGAGCAAAATTCTTATTTCGCGCAGATGCGGCTTGTGATGCTCGACGACGAGATCAGCTAAGGCCGCCGCGAATTTGGCGAAACCCTCCACCGCTTCGGCTCCCAACAAATCCGCAACCACTGCCTCGATCACCTTCGCAACGCGCCGCCGCTCTTTGATGGCGAATATGATTTCGTGCGTCCGCTCTTTCCTTCTCTCTTTGTCAGGCATCGCAATCTCGTCGTCGCTTTGCCGCGCGCGCCGCCGATGAATCGAAATTACCTTCGCGCCTTTTTTGCGCGAGTGCTTTCCCGACGTTGGCGATTCCGTGTTTCGCTTTCGCATCTTCGATTTTACTCCGTGCGAGCGAGCAGGCGCGCGCGCCAGGCGAGCAGACCCTGAATCACTTTGTTGAGATCGGAAGGTCGCATCCAGGACAAGTTATCGACGCCGGTGATTCTCTTCGCGAATTTCTGTAGCGCCCGCTCCGAGGGATCGTGCAACCCGCCCAAGTGTTTAATTTCGACCCACAACCCGCGACAGAATCTCACTTGCGGACTGTCGGGCTGGCTCGTGCGCTTCGGACCTTTTCCCGCCGTGCGCTTGAAACCGAGACGATCCATTTCATCGAGCACGCGCGCCCGCTCTGCCGCGTCGAGATCTCCCGCGCTTCGCTTGCCGCTGACTCGCTCAAGGAAATCGCGATATACGTCATCGCTCAGGCCCAGTTGCTTCGCGCCAACGTGAATCCGCGCTAACTGCGAATTTCGCGTTGATGTTTCGTTTGATCGGCTGGTCGCGGCGGACATTTTTTCGTGCTCCTCGTTTATTCGTCTGAGGTTTGACTGCTCTCTTCGAGATCCTTTTCGAAGTCGCAATTTAGTAAGTCTTGGGTGTTCAACCATTCGTCGAGTTTCCGGACCGGGAGACAGTCTCGGCCAAGCCGACTCTGGACAAACTCCCAATCTTCCAAGCTGCGCCGAAACGCCATCGCGTCCCGCTCACCGTGACAATCGAATGTCGTAAGTATGTTGTCGAGCGATTCCATGCGCGGCGTCGGACTCGGCAAGAACATAGTTCTGAAGCGATTCCATTCTTGGAGCACTACCAGGGCTTCCGCGATGGCGCTAAAAACCTCGCGCTTGCCCTCTCGCGAACTGCGCACAGCGGCAACAAAACCGGATTTGATGGTCTTAACAAGATGCTTTTCCCTTAGTCTGAATTTCTTTTCGGCCTGAACTCCCATAGCGTCTAAGCCTTCTTTGCCGCCGGTGCGGTAGCGCGCACAGAAGAAGTAATGCTCACGAGCGGTGACCATGAATTGCAGATGAGCTGTCAGACAGGAATGCAGCGCAGCCTCGATCTTTTCGCCCAGAAGGTTTTCTTCATTCTTTAACGTAGGCCGTTTTTTTCGGAATCATCAGATTTGCTCCTCTCTGATTGCCCCTTCACGCGGCGCGTGTCGGGAGCGCGTTTGGATCGATTACTTGACCACTCATCGCGATGCTCGGTACCAACGGCCCGGTATCGCGAATCAATTTCCATCTCAGCAAGCGACGGCCGGTGCGCACGATGGTGGGAGTGTGAGCGCTTGCGACCGGAACCAGGTATCCGGCCCTCAGCAGCGCGTGCGCGAATTTGCCGGCGTGTTCCGCATCGCTGCGAGTCGCCGCATCGCTGCGAGTCGCCGCCGCGATCTCGCGCTTATCGAACACGCGGCCCGGTCTGCGCAGCCACGTCCACATTCGCTGGCGCGCGCTTGTGTCGCCGTTCAACGGCAGATTTGGATCGAAGATTCTCCCTTCGATGATCTCGGGCGCGAGCGGGCCGGGATTGCGCAAGAGAGTGAACGTCGCCGGACGGGCAGCCGATGAGTCGCATCGAACATAGCCGCCGCGCTCCAGCTCGCGCACAAATTGACTGACGCGTCGCAGGCTTACTTCGGACACGGCCGCGAGATCGCTCACGCTGAATCGAGCGCGCAAGATGCGCATCGACTGCCAAACCCGCCGATGCTCCGTAAATCGAATCATCGGCTCGCCCTTCGATCCTTCAAGCTGATTACATTTTCCGCCACTTCGGTTGGCGCGGCGTAGAGGAACGATCGCCCCAATCCGACAGCGACACCGCTTTCAGCCCTTGCTGGATTCCGTGGCGCTCAATCGCGGCAAGTCCTGTCGTCATCATGCGCATCGAACCGGCCGTCTCGGCGTGCAGCTTGGAGATCAGGTCATCTTCAACGCCGACTTCGCACACCGCGTCCGACAACGTGCGCGCATCGCGAATCGAGGCGGGCCCGAACCGCACCCAGTTCGCGACCCGTCCGTAAAAGCGCTCCCGATGGCGCAGCTTCTCGGGCAGTTTTTCCTCACCCAACACGATGATCGGCACGGTCGCCATGTCGTGAATGTCACGAATCGTGTCGAGCAGACGCGAGTTTTCAACCACGTAGTCAAACTCGTCGATGATCAGCGGACGGCGCGAAATCATCAGCTCTTCGATGATGCGATCCATCATCGTCGCTACGCGTTTCATCGGCGCGAGCCCGAGTTCCTGCATGATCGTCATCCAAGTCGGCGACCATAATCGGTACGCGCGCACGCACACCGCGTTGGTGCGATTGGTGAGCCACAATCCCGCCTTCGTTTTTCCGGTCCCGGCGCGGCCGACTACCGCCGACATTCCGGGTGTTCCGGGAGCGCGCGTGCTGAGCGCGTCAGCCGAGCGCTGGAGCATCCGCACGTTATTGACTGGAGCGATCAGAGCCCTCATCTTGCTTCCATCTCCGTTGGAGTTTGGGGAGCGCTGATTTCGCCAGCGCCTCAATTTCGGCCCGCGACCATCGCGGGCCGAAGTCTTTTTCCTCTTGCAATTCGGTGCGGCATAATGGCGTCGCGTGGAAAGCCTCGCGCCATTTCGCAACCTCGGGCTCGTTGGCGCGCCCTTCAGTCCATTGGAAGAGCGCCCACAAATCGTCATCGCTCACGTCGAGCGATTCAGCTACCGCATCAGCGCAAAACGGCATCCGGATCTGCGCATCGTCTGTATCAATCGATGTGGGGATTTCAGCCCGAGCTGCGCGAGCATCGGCATCGATCATCGCCGCCATCTCGGCGCGCGCATCCAATTCGGGCGTCTGGTAGTGAACAATCTGTCGAGATTGGTCGGGAGCGGGCAGCGCGCTCATTTCGCGTTGATCCATCAGCTTTTGCAGCATCTGATGAGGTTTGATGCGGCGGGCGGCCGCGTATTCCTTGCGCGTGCGCGCTTTCACCCGGGCCTGCTCGATTTGGATGAACGGCGCGATCTCGCGCGGGTCGATCCCGGCACGCTCCGGGCAAATCGCGACGCCGATCGGTTGGTAGTCGAGCGAGAAAACCGTCACGCGGCCCATGTCTGATGGCAGATAGAAGACCAGCACTTCTTTGCCTTCCCATCCCGCAAACTCCGCACAGTGATAGTAGGCGCCTTCAATCGAAATTCCGTTTTTGAGAACTTTGCGCGTTTCCCCGCCGGGCGCGGGCGCCATCAGCAGGTCGAGCGCGCGCGGATCGACGCGGCGAATCTCGCCGGTCCATTCGCGATGCATCTGGTTGGGAGTTTTGCCTTTGAATGCGCCCGTGAGGCCGGAGTGCGGGCGCTCGCCGTAAATCGTCCGCAGCCACTGACCGAGGAAGCGCCGCAAATCGTCGGCGTTGAGCGTGGCGCACAAAAGTTCCATCTCGGTTTTGCCGCGCCGCTGCGCCATCGTGAAGCGATCGCGAATCGCTTGCTGCTGGAGAGGATCGTGACCGATAAAAGCCTCCAGGAAGGGCAGCGCGCCATGCGAGATGGTGCGGTTCATCCTCTCGACGAACCCCTTTTCCCACGGGCAGTAGGCCCTAGAGGGCAGCCACGGCACCCGCAAATCGGCCAGCACCCGCTGCGTGTGCTTGGAAATAAACTCAGAGCCGTAGTACGTGGGGAAGCGGTCATGGCCGACCGGAAGAACTCCTGAGATGGTTTAGGTGCAAGCCAAAACCTTCGGGAGGATCAGCAGCCATGACCAAGACCCACAGTACGCCGGGGAATGCGAC
>Ga0182024_10000065_pt1 | contig 197305 bp, 162 predicted proteins | sample P32metaG_FD_120480 | JGI IMG/M metagenome (GOLD analysis project Ga0182024, IMG submission 120480) | Permafrost microbial communities from Stordalen Mire, Sweden - P3-2 metaG (Illumina Assembly) | ecosystem: Environmental > Terrestrial > Soil > Wetlands > Permafrost | place: Sweden: Stordalen...
CCCACAGCTTCCACGAAAACCGTCCGCCGGATGCGCCTCGACTGTTGCTGGATCCGCTTCCACCGTGCGTGTTGCTGGACCCCCCGCCCTGGCTCTGGCACCCAGCCAGGTTCACCCCACAGCAAGAAGCCTAAACTCGCGCCGTGCCCGCCCCCAACAACAGAATGCGAGACTTCAACTCCTCGGTAACGCCTCCGAGACCAAAACGGGACGCCACCCGAGCCCGCTTCTTTCTGGCAAACGGTCGGGACATCTCATGGTCCGACATCCGGTCGAGCCTCAAATGTCGCAAAAAACTCTGACTTTAGCCCCTGCGCGACTTATCCACAGATCTGTCAAGACCCGGTGGAAAAATCCAAAGTAATGACCCAACATTCCACGCCACTTACACCTTTATACCCTCAAAGATATTTGGCGGCTTTATTCTCCCCATGTGATATCCTGAACTTATAGAGTAGAAAAAGAAAAATGCCTGCCAGTGGCAGGCTTTTCTGTGTCTGCGGTCTGTGCTCTATGCCCCGAGACTCTCTGTGCTCTCCGTGGTGGGGCTTCTGCGCTCAGGTTGTCGCTAGGTATTGTGAAATCAAATGCATCGACAACTTCTACTTTGAATACAAATAGATAAGCGTCCCCCATCCACGACCCACAACGCAGCAATCACAAAACAAAATACATGCCCGCAACCTATTGTCGAATCAAATGCGTAACAGAGATCCAAAAACCGCCGCCCCAATGGAATCAAATGCGTACGCGGCGCCAGCCCCCAACAGGGGGGAGGGGGGCGGGGGGTAGAGTGGGGTTACAAAGGTTTACTCTATTGCCGTCGGAGGTCCTCATAATGGCTCGTACTGAATCCGCCATGCTGGCGCTCGGCACGTCGGCGCCGGCGTTCGCGCTCAAAGATGTCCGCACCAACGTCGTCCACACCAACGCCTCGCTCACCGGCCCCAGGGGCCTGCTCGTCATGTTCATCTGTTGCCATTGTCCCTTCGTCAAGCACGTCGAGCAGCAGCTCGCCGAGCTCGCCATCGATTTCCGCAAATCCGGCGTCGGATTCGTCGCCATCAGCAGCAACGACGCCGAAAATTACCCTGATGACGCGCCCTCCTCGCTCGCCGAGCAGGCCCTCAAGCTCGGCTTCCTCTTCCCCTATCTCTACGACGAGACCCAGGAAGTTGCCCGCGCCTACGACGCCGCCTGCACGCCCGACTTCTTCCTCTTCGACTCCACCGGCAAGCTCGCCTACCGCGGCCAGCTCGACTCCAGCCGTCCCGGCAACGACATCCCCGTCACGGGTCGCGATCTCCGCGCCGCCCTCAAGGCCGTTATTGCCGGTGAACCGGTCACCGCCGACCAATATCCCAGCGTCGGCTGCAACATTAAATGGAAGGACGAATGGCTCAACCGCCTCTGACTCTGGCTGGAACTTTTTGCGCGATCCCTTCACAGAATGCGCGAAGCGCGTGTGCCTGGACGGCCAGTCCCAAACAAAAAAGCCAGCGATTACTCGCTGGCTTTTCCGCACTCAGGGAGAAACCTATTCCACGTCGCTGACCTTCCCCGCTTTGAAGGTCACCTTCATGTCCTTGTAGACGTAAATCTTCTTTACGCCTAAGTCGATGATCCGTGTCGGCTGCCCCATCGACGCTGTCACCTGATCGATGGTTTGCCCGATGGAGATCGTCGGCGGTGGACCCGCCGGCGCAGCCGGCGCCGCTATCGGAGCCGGAGCAGCAACGCCGCCACCAACCGCTGGTCCGGTCGCCGAAGCCGTCGCCGCCTGCTCGTCCTGATCGGCCGCCTGCGTTTGTTGAGCGATCTGGTCGCCGGCCGTCGTGTCCGGTCCCGGAGCTCCCGCCGCAAACGCCGCCTGCGTAGGAGCCGCCTGCGCCGAAGGTGGCGCCTTCGGCAATCCGCCCTGGCCCTGCTTCTTCTGCAGATCGCCCAGACCCTGGTCGATCGACTCGCGCATGTGGTTCTGCATGTCCTGCAGATCGGTAAAGGCCACCGTCACCGTATCGGACTTCCGGCACTCATTGGCGCCCTTCGACGCCAGCACCACCGCCGTCGCCGCTGCCGCATCCGGCGCCGGCGGAGCAGCCACTTCGATGATGTCGCCCTGGCTGACCGCGCATTCGGCTCCCGCCTCATCCACCAGATCGAGGCTCCCTCCCGTGATAAATACATGCGGCTGGCCGTCGCTCAGCATCCGCGAAATGCCGCTCGATGCCGGGTCGATGTCCTGGTTCGCCGCATTTTGCGCTGCCTCGGCGTTCTCCAGCGCCAGCTGCCGCTTCACCTCGTCGGCAACCATCGCCTTCACTTCAGGCGTCAGCGCCGCTGCCTGATCGGCCGCCGCCTGCTGTGTCGCCGCCTGTTGTGCCGCAGCCGCCTGCGCCGCGTAGGCATCCTGCAGGCTGGCCGCGATCATATAGTCCGTCAGCCAGAAGGCAGCGCTCGGATAAACCGGATACGGAGCGAAGTAGCCGCCGTAATAGCCGTACCACGGAGCCGCACCCCAACCCCACCCATACGCCACCGGAACCGCCCACGGATTGTAAGCCCATCCGTAAAACCCCGGGCCGTAGTAATAGCCAGGCGCATATACGTCGAGAAACGCGCCGTGGTATCCGTAGCGCCGATAGTAGCGGTCGTAATACCGGCCATGGTCGTAGTAAGTGCGATGGCCGAATTCGCGCCCGCGGTACATATAAGGATGCTGCACGTACCCGCGCCCACGGCCTTCGCCATAGACCCGCGAGTGATCGGCGCGTTCCACTCGTACCTCTCGTCCACCATGCAGATCGTGATGAACGGTCATGCCGCGCCCGGAATCGTGGAACTCAGCCGGCCGCCCATTGGCGCGCGTCCGCATCTCCGTCCCGTGAGGACCCGTAGCGATATGGTTGCCCGCCGGCAGGCGCCCTCCCGTCGACGTGGTGGTCCGCGAGACAGTCGTGCTGCTGGTGCGGCCGCCGGGACCCGCCGAAGTCGTGGTGCGCGACGTCGTGGTGGTCGTCCGGCCGCCCGCGGTGGTCGTAGTGCGCCCTGCAGTGGTGGTAGTGGTGCGGCCCGCGGTGCTCGTCGTCGTGTGCCCCGCAGTGGTCGTCGTTGTGTGACCGGCAGTCGAAGCCCCGCCCGACCTCACTGAACTCGAAGGCGCCTTCGCCGGAGCGCTGACTTTAGGTGCTGGCGCCGATTTCTTTTGGGCATTGGCGGTGGCAATCAGGCAACCGGGAACTATCAGAATAACGGCTGCCAAACGGACAAATCGTGTAGCGCAAACAGCGAAAGTGGGCACGGCATTCTCCTTACATAAGTGCGTCCAGCGTATTCCCGCGACCCGAACAGCCGCCTTCCGGCTACTCAACGTCGGTGACCTTGTCGTTAACGAACGTGACCTTCATATCCGGGTAATAATCGATCTCTTTCGTCGCCAGCTTCACCACCTTCTTCGGTGGTCCAAAGGCCGCCACGACCTGCGCCTTGGTCTCCTTCAGCGTGATCGTCGGCGGCGGAGTATCGCTGGGCGGCGGTGGCGGCGGGATGGCGGCCATGGGTGCTGGCGCCGGTTCGGCGGGAGCAGCAGGAGGCGGAGCAGGGGCCGGTCCCGGCGCACCTCCCTGTCCTCCGCCAGCCGTCTGTTGTCCCTGATCCCCGCCATTATCCTGGGGCGCAACATCCAGAACTTCCGATACGCTTTTCAGCGCCTGATCGTCCGAAGGGTACGCACCCTTGGGGAACGGAAACTTCAGCGACGAGTAGTAGCGGATATCCGAGACCGGATCGCTCATGAACTCGAGCACAACCCCATCGTCGCGCACATCGATCCTGGTCAGCCAGAACTTTTCGCCCGCCACAAACGTGCGCGTGTCCGCTCCTGCCGCCTGCCCGGTCCGATTCCTCAGGGCCGCGAGTCCCCGCGTCATCTTCCACGCACCCGTGCTTGTGATGCGCCCGTCTTTGTAAACATTCCCGGCGGCCGCTCCGCTTGTGGTCGATGTCATGACCAGGCCGTCCTTTTTCAGGACTATCACCGCGCCCGCCGTCACGATATCGCTGTGATCGGCTGTCGCTTTCGTCGGCGTGTATTGCGCCGAGATCTTCTGCTCGATGCTTTGCGGTGTCCCCGCCGTCTGCGCATGGGCAGCGAAACCGAAGAAGACACTGGCAGCGAAGGACAACAGAACAGCCGGGACCCGGAACTTACCGCGGTGGGATTGCATACTGCCCCCTGTAAATGGATGGCGTCCAGTATGTCCCAAAGGCCCGCCGTCGCGCCACCCTTTTTTGGAGATTTTCCGCCCTTTCACCGTCACCAGTTAGCATTTCCAGGGGCATAATCCGCCTTGCCATGGATGGTGAACGAACGGGGCGCCGCGTTTCACTCAATGGAGGTCGCCAGGGTAACCGCCCCCGAGTGCCCCCAGCGGGTTACCACAGGGAGACATAGCCCATCTGCCTCCGCTCCCGGCAGCCTTTACTGCGGCGGGAGCGGCAGTGGCGGCGGAAGTACCGCATCCTCGTCCACATTCAGCACAATGCCAGTCAGAATCGATCCCAGGCCCGTGCGATACACCCTGAACTTCGCGAACAGGGGTCCCCGGTCATAATCGAGAGTCATATAGACAACATAGCTGGTGCTCGACACCACGCGGATGCCGATCAGTTCGTACCCGCGGAAGTTCCCGTACAAATCCTGCGTCTGATGCAGGGTGGTCAGGCAATTCCCCACGTCCTTACTGCCCTCCAGGGCGCTGCCGCGCACCCACACCCGCACAGCCTCGTCTGGTCCGCCGGTTTTGTAGGCGTCGAGCCCGGCCTGGACGATTTTTGGAATATTCCCCGGGGTCGGTGTCTGGCTCAACGACGGCCTCGCACCAACGAACAAACCAACCAGCAGAAGAAATACAGCGCTCCGCATGGCAGCCACCTCCGCGAAATGGACGCGCCCCCATCGTATCGCGCTCGCCTCTGGGCGAGGCACCAACAAAAAGGCCCGCGGATTCTCCCCCGCAGGCCTTGGTTTTCTAAACGCTGTCCGCTGAATGCTGCTCTTCCGGCGCCGTGCACCGGATGAAACTCAGGCTTGTCCGATCGCCACGCCGTGCTCCAGCGGAATCCCGGCCCGGCTCGCCACCTCAAAGTGCAGCGTGCCGCCGCCCTTGTGGGCGTCGATGCGCACGTGATCCCCGTGCAGCACTTCGCCGTCGAGGATCTTCATCGCCAGCGGGTCCTGGATCAGCCGCTGGATCGCTCGCTTCAGCGGGCGCGCTCCGTAGGCGCGATCGTACCCCGACGTGAAGATCTGGCGTCGCGCCGCCGGCGTCAGCTCGATCGTGATGTGCCGGTCCGCCAGCAGTTTCTCCAGGTCCTTCAGCCGCAGCTCGACGATGTGGGTCAGCTGCTCCTCGCCGAGCGGCCGGAAGATCACAACGTCGTCCACGCGGTTCAGAAACTCCGGACGGAAGTGCTCGCGCAGCACCTTCATCACGCTCTCGGTCGCGTGCGCGAACGTCGCCTCATCCTTCAGCGACTCGCCCTGCAGGAATCCGGCGCCCAGGTTCGACGTCATGATCAGAACCGTGTTGCGAAAGTCCACAGTCCGTCCTTTCGAATCGGTCAGCCGCCCGTCATCCAGAACCTGTAACAGCACGTTGAACACATCCGGATGCGCCTTCTCGATCTCGTCGAGCAGGATCACTGAATACGGCCGCCGCCGTACCGCTTCCGTCAGCTGTCCGCCCTCGTCGTAACCCACATAGCCCGGAGGTGCGCCAATCATCCGTGCCACCGCATGCTTCTCCATGTACTCGCTCATGTCGAGCCGTACCATGGCCTGCTCGTCGTCGAACAAAAACTCCGCCAACGCCCGCGCCGTTTCCGTTTTGCCCACGCCTGTCGGACCCAGGAAGATAAATGACCCAATCGGCCGCTTCGGATCGCTCAGCCCTGCGCGCGAACGGCGAATCGCATTCGCCACGATCGCCAGCGCCGCATCCTGCCCGACCACGCGCTCCCTGAGCCGCTCTTCCATCTGTACCAGCTTGCGCACTTCGCCTCGAGCATGCGCGACACGGGAATCCCCGTCCACTTGCTCACGATGCGCGCAATATCTTCCTCGTCGACCTCTTCCTTCAGCATGCGCGGCGTTCCCGACTTCCCATCCTGAGCCGCATCGAGCTTCTTCATCTGCGCTTCCAGCTTCGGCAACTCGCCGTACTGGATCTGCGCCGCACGCTCCAGATTTCCGCGCCGGGTCTGCTCCTCGGCCTCGAACCGCAGCGTCTCGATCTGCTTCTTCACATCGCTCAGCCGCGTGATCGCCTCGCGCTCCTTCTGCCAGCGCGCCCGCAATCCCGTTGCCGTTTCTTTAATCTGAGCGAGCTCGCGCTCCACCTGCGCCAGCCGCTCTTTCGAGTTCGCATCGCTTTCGCGCTTCAGCGCCGCGCGCTCAATCTCCAGCGACGTCGCCTGCCGTTCCAGCTCATCGATCTCCGTGGGCACGCTGCCAATTTGAATGGCCAGCGAAGCCGCCGCCTCATCCACCAGATCAATCGCCTTGTCCGGCAGGAACCGGTCCGAAATGTACCGGTGCGACAGGGTCGCCGCCGCCACAATCGCCGAGTCGCGGACGCGCACTTTGTGATGTGATTCGTAGCGCTCCTTCAGTCCGCGCAGGATCGCGATCGTGTCTTCCACGTTCGGCTCGCCCACGTAGACGATCTGGAAGCGCCGCTCCAGCGCCGCGTCCTTCTCGATGTACTTCCGATATTCATTCAGAGTCGTCGCGCCGATCGCCCGCAGTTCGCCCCGCGCCAGCGCCGGCTTCAGCATATTCGAGGCGTCAATTGCCCCCTCCGCCGCCCCCGCGCCGACGATCGTATGCAGCTCGTCGATGAACAGAATGGTCTGCCCATTCGACTCCTCAATCTCCTTCAGCACCGCCTTCAGCCGGTCCTCAAATTCGCCGCGATACTTCGCGCCCGCGAGCATCGATCCCAGGTCCAGCGAGATCACCCGCTTGTCCCGCAGAATGTCCGGCACATCGCCGTGCACAATCCGCCGCGCCAGGCCTTCGACGATCGCCGTCTTGCCCACGCCCGGTTCGCCAATCAGCACCGGATTGTTTTTCGTCCGCCGCGACAGCACCTGGATCACGCGCCGGATTTCCTCGTCGCGCCCAATCACCGGATCGAGCTTGCCGCGCCGCGCGAGCTCCGTCAGATCTTTCGCATATTTCTCCAGCGCCTGAAATTTCGCCTCAGGATTCTGATCCGTCACTCGCTGGCTTCCGCGCACTGTCGCCAGGCTCTTCAACACCGCATCGTGCGTCGCACCCAGCGACGCCAGCAGCAGCTGCGCACCGTCGTTCTTGCGGCTGGTCAGCGCCAGCAGCAGGTGCTCCGTCGAAACGTAATCGTCCTTGAAATTCTCGGCCTCTTTAAAGGCCTGATCGAACACCTGATTCAGCGTGTTCGAGGCGCCCGGCTGCGCCGACGCTCCACTCACCTTGGGCAGCTGCGCCACCGCTTCCTGCGCCTTCGCTTCCAGCTGCTGTGTCGGCACGCCAATCTTGTCGAGGACGGCGGGAATCACGCCCTCCTTATCCGCCAGCAGCACCGCCAGCAGATGCAGCGGCAGAATCTCCGGATTCCCGTTCTCCGCCGCGAGCTGGCTCGCGTTCTGCACCGCCTCCTGCGACTTCACCGTAAATTTGTCCCATCGTATCGCCATAATTCCGTCCACTCACTTCATAAAATGATGCGGGAGGGAGATTCTCTCCCTCCCGTTCCAACATACGCCCGCGCTCTAAATGGCGCGAAGCGCGCGCGCCCGCCCGGCCAGGACTTACGCCGCCGTCTTCACTTCCTTCTTGCCGGCTTCCACCTGCTTCGGCGCGCCGACTTCCACTTTGATTTGCTTCGGCTTCGCCTCGGCCCGCTTTTCCAGCTCCACCTTCAGCACGCCGGCCTCATAGCCCGCCTTCACGCTGTCCGGGTTCACCGTGTTCGGAATCGTGAACGAACGATAGAAGCTGCCGTAACGCCGCTCGATGCGGTGGAAGTTCTCTTCCTTCTCTTCCTTCTCGAATTTGCGCTCGCCCTTCACGGTCAGAACATTGTTTTCGATCTGAATGTCGAGGTCGCTCTCCTTCAAGCCCGGCACTTCCAGCTTCAGGACGATTTTGTGCTCGTCCTCATACACATCGACCGGCGGCACAAAAGCCGCAGTCGTCAGCGCATCGCCTTCGCCCCGGTTGTACTCCTGGAACAGCGAGTTCAAGCGGTTCTGCAGCGACAGCACGTCACGAAAGGGATCCCAACGAGTAATTGCCATACGAATTCTCCTGCATCAAATTTGGGGGTCTAGGGCCAGCCCACCGAGCTAGCCGCACAACAATCTGATGGGACTATAGCACAATCGATGCATAAAATATGAGCGCGTTATTATCAATTCTTGGTTAATCGATAACAGCCAGAAAATAAGCCTTTTACCTCAAGTGCATAGCCCGAATGCCTACAGGCCCCCGCTGTCAGGGCTGCGGATCGGCCCCCTGGATCACACCAAATTCCCCAACTACTGGCTATTGACTCCGAGCCGCCATCCCTCCCACACTGAGCTATTCCGGCAAGCGTCAGGTCGTCAGGTCCTCGTTTTCGATGCCCCCAGTCCCCGGCCCTGGCGCAAAAGTTCGCTGTATCAACAGCTCAATTCCGCCGAGGAACACCATGATCGCCCTGTTTGAGGACCTTCGCTTCGCCCTCCGCATGCTTTTCAAGTCGCCCGCGTTCACCCTCATCGCCATCCTCACCCTCGCCCTCGGCATCGGCGCGAACACTGCCCTGTTCTCCGTCGTCAACGGCGTGCTCCTGAATCCGCTGCCCTACCCGCACTCCAGCCAGCTCGTCGCCATCGACGGAAAAAACGCAGGCCAGGACAAGGCGCCCATCAACTATCTCAACTTCCTCGACTGGCAGCGCCAGACCAAAGCCTTCTCCTCCATCGCCATGTACCGTCACGAGGACTACAACTTCACCGGCACCGGCCAGCCCGAGCGCGTCAACGGCTTCATGATCTCCGCGGCATTCTTCCTCACCCTCGGCCTCCATCCGGCTCTGGGCCGCGACTTCAATCCTGACGACGATCGCCTCGGCGCCGCGCCCGTGGCCCTGCTCAGTGACGGCTTCTGGCATCGACGTTTTGGCGGCTCGCCCGGCATTCTCGGAAAGGCCGTCGACCTCAACGGCACCAACTACACCGTCGTCGGCATCCTCCCACCGAGCTTCTTATTCCACGGCATCGATCGCGACCTCTACACGCCCCTCGGACAATGGAACGAGCCCTCGCTCCGCGATCGCCGCATCGACGAAAGCGCCTACGCCATCGGCCGCCTCAAACCCGGCGTCACCCTCCAGCAGGCCAGCGCCGACATGGACTCCATCGCCCACCATCTCGCCGTCACGTATCCAGAGGCGGACAAAGACGTAGGCATCGCGCTTTATTCCATGAAGGAAGACATCGTCGGCAATGTGCAGCCCTTCCTGATCGTGCTGCTGGCCGCGGTCGGCTTCCTACTCCTCATCGCGTGCGCCAACGTCGCCAGCCTTCTTCTGGCGCGCTCCATGTCGCGATCCGGCGAATTCGCCATCCGCTCGGCGCTCGGCGCCAGTCGCACCCGCATCATCCGCCAGCTCCTCACAGAAAGCACACTTCTGGCTGGGTTGGGCGGGGCGCTGGGTTTTCTCCTTGCTTTCTTCGGAACCAAAGCCATCATCAACGTTCTGCCCGGCGCGCTCCCGCGCTCCAGCGAAGTGTCCCTCGACGCTCGCGTCCTGCTTTTCGCGCTTGCCGTTTCGCTCGCCGCCGGAATCGTCTTCGGCCTCGCGCCCGCACTCAAAACCTCACGCGCCAATTTGCAGCAGATTCTTCGCCAGTCCGGGCGCGGTGCCAGCGGCGCGCGTCATCGCCTGCAGGGGATCTTCGTCGCTGCCGAAGTCGCCATGGCCCTCGTCCTTCTCGTCGGTGCGGGGCTCATGCTGCGCTCCCTGGCGGCTCTCTGGCGCGTCAGTCCGGGATACGATCCCAGCCACGCCATCACTTTTTCTGTCTCTCTGCCCTCGAACGCCAAAACCACCGCCGCTGAAACCCGCGCGCGTCTGCGCCGCTTCGATGCCGCCATGCGCGCCATTCCCGGAGTTCAGGCGGTTTCCGTCACCCTCGGCTCGCGCCCCATGATCCACGATTCCGAATTGCCGTTCTGGATCGAAGGCCGCCCTAAGCCCGACAACGATAATGACATGCCGCAGGCCATGTTCTATCTGGTGGAATCTGGTTTCCAGCCGGCCATGGGCATCACCCTCGAGCGCGGTCGCTTCGTCTCCGACCAGGACAACGAAAACGCCCCCACTGTCGTCGACATCGACGACTCTTTCGCGCACAAATATTTTCCGGATCGAAATCCCGTCGGCCAGCACGTCCACATCGCGGAATTCGACAAGGAAGCGGAGATCGTCGGCGTCGTCGGTCACGTTCGCCAGTGGGGTCCTGGCAACGATCCCAAGGCCGCCATCGAAGCGCAGTTCTATTACCCCTTCATGCAGTTGCCCGCGAAGCTCATGCCGCTGGTCGCTGACGGCGTGGCCGTCGTTCTACGCACCCAGGACGATCCCCGGGCGGTTATGGGCGCCGTTCGCAGCGCCGCGTCCGCCGTCGATCCAGGCGAAGTCATCTACGCCGTTGAAACCATGCACGGCGTCATCGAAAACGCCTTTGCCGCGCGCCGCCTTTCCATGATCCTGCTCGCCTTTTTCGCCGCTGTCGCGCTCGCGCTCTCCTGCATCGGCATCTACGGCGTCATCTCGTATTTGGTCGGCGAGCGCACGCGCGAAATCGGTGTCCGCATGGCGCTCGGCGCGCAACGCAGCGACGTTCTCCGCCTCATTCTCCGTCAGGGAGCAACCATGGCCCTCGTTGGCGTGGCTCTCGGCATCGTTCTCGCTCTCGGCCTCACGCGCCTGATGAGCGCGGAGCTCTTCGGCGTCACCGCGCACGACCCGCTCACCTTCGCCGCCGTCGGACTGGTGCTCATCGTCGTCGCGCTCATCGCCTGCTGGCTGCCCGCGCGCCGCGCCGCCTCCGTCGACCCCATCGTGGCCCTCCACGCGGAGTAGCTTAGCGACCAGCGACCCGACACGAGCTACCGGCTTCCTCAGTCTGTCCTCAGCGCCCGCGCTGGATCCACCGTCGCCGCGCGCCGTGCCGGAATAAATCCCGCCAGCGCCGCCATTAGGCAAATCACCACGATCCCCGCCCCATACACGGCCGGATCCGCAATCGACACGCCAAACAACTGGCTCCTGACAGCGCGCGTTGCCAGCATCGCCAGCGGAATCGTCACCAGCATCGCGACCCCGGCCAGCACCATCACTTCCCGCAGGATCAGCCGCACCACCGTCCCGCGCTGCGCGCCCAGCGCCATCCTTATTCCAATCTCCCGCGTGCGCTGCGCGGTCGAATACGCCAGGATTCCGTACAGACCGATCCCCGCCATCAACGCCGCCAATCCTCCGAACACCGTCGCCAGCATCGCGATCACTCGCTCGGCAATGAGATTGTCGTCGATCGCCTTCGTCATCGTGCGCGGGTTGCCGACAATCAGCTTGCTGTCGAGATTCGCAATTGCGGCGCGTATAGTGTTCGTCGCCGCTTCCGGCGCCTGCCACGTCCGCACATAGAGCGTCAGCCCCGCGGGCTTGGGCGCCTGCGTGAACAGCGTGTAATCCGTCGCGATCGCCGGGTCGCGCACGCTCTCGTGCTTCACGTCGCGCACCACGCCCACAATCGTCGCCTCCGTCCCCGGCCTCCGCGGCCGGCTCACCACACGCCCCAGCGCCGCCTGCGGGCTCCCGTAAAAGTGCTGGGCAAATTTCTCGTTGACCACCGCCACCTTCTCCGACGTCGCGGTGTCTCCTTCGTTGAAGTACCGTCCTGCCGCCAGCGGAATCCCGAGCGTCTGCAGATAATCGTTGCTCACCCAGGGAAGTTCCACGTCGAAATCTTCGTCCGGCTTGGGCGTATACCCGCTTGCCAATACGTCGCCCTGAACATCGTTGCCCGCCAGGTCGCTGTCGTTCGTTGCACCCACGCTGCGGACGCCCGGCAGCGCCGTCACCGCATCGATCGCCCGCTGCTCCACCGGCGCAACTCCCGGCGCAGGATAACCCGCCAGCATCGGATCCAGATCGAACGACAGCAGATGATCTGTCGCGAAACCCGCATCCACGTTCCGCAGATTCTCAATCGTTCGCACAAACAGTCCCGCGCCCACCAGCAACAGCAGGCTGAACCCGATCTGCAGAGCCACGCAGCTTCGCCGGAATTGCAGCGACCGCCCGCCTCCGCTGCCGCCCCGCTCCTTCATCGCTTCCGCCAGCCTTGGGTTTTGGAACTGCGCCATCGGCGCCAGACTGAACAGCAGACTGGCCAGCACCGTCACCCCCAGCGTGAACACCAGCACACGCCAGTCGAGCGTCGGCATGAAGGGCAGGCCGCCGTCTGGCGACCCTCCCGACAACCCGTGAATCAGCACGTGCAGCGCCTGCGGCGCCAGCAGCAGCCCGATTGCCGCGCCGCACCCGCCCAGCAGCAGGCCTTCCGCCATGAGTTGCCGCAGGATCTGCCCGCTGGTTGCGCCCAGCGCATAGCGCACTGCGAACTCTTGTGCACGCCCCGCCGCCCGCACCAGCAGCAGGCTCGCCACATTCACCACCGCCATCGCGATCACCAGCAGCACCATCCCCATCATGATCGTCAGCGGCATCTGTATATCTCCACGCAGCGGCGAAAATCCCTTTGCCCCTGCATCCACATTGATGTGCCCCTGATCGATGAAAGCCGTCCACGTCTTCGCCGATTGGTCGTGCAGCAGCGTGAACTCCACCCTGCGCAGCGAAAGAAACAGCCCGTTCAGTGAAGCCTGCGCCTGCGCCGCCGTCATTCCCGGCCGCAGCCGCCCGGTCACATCGATCCAGTACGACTGGTGATCGTTCAGGTAATCCCAGTCCGGCTCCACTACCTTTTGTTCCGTGATCGGCACGAAGACATCCGGCGTCCGCCCCCACACCATGCTGTGAAATCCCGGAGCTGTCACTCCCGTAATCGTGAACGGCGTGCCATTCACCAGCAGCGTCTTCCCTGCCACCGGCGCTTCCGCCAGATGCGTTCTCCAGTAATCGAAGCTCAGCAATACCACCGGATTCGCGCCCGGCGCGGTTTCATCGCTCGCCGTAAACAGCCGCCCCACCGCCGGCTGCACGCCCAGCATTTCAAAATAATTCCCGCTCACCAGCTCCGCGCCCACGCTCTCCGCGTGGTTGTTCCACGTCACCCCAACTCCGGTCGGCTCTGCGGCAATCAGCCCACTGAACACCGTGTTCTTGTCGCGCAGGTCCTTGTACATCGGATACGAAAACTCGTGATGATGCCCCGCGTCGTTTCCTCCATTGGAATGCGTGTGCCCCGGCGACGATCCCGCGAAGCTCAGCACCACCAGCTGCTCTGGATTCTTCACCGGCAGCGCGCTCATCAGCGCCTGATCCAGCAAACTGAAGATCGTCGTATTCAGCCCGATGGCCAGCGCCAGCGTCAGCACCGCCACTGCCGCAAATCCCGGATTGCGCCCGAGCCCGCGGATCCCATACCGCACATCGCGCCACAAGGACTCCAGCGACCAGCTCGGCCGCTCCTCCCGGCACTCCTCTCGCGCCCGCTCACGGCTCCCGAATGCAATCATCGCCTGTCTCCTCGCCTCCGCCGCCGGCATCCCGGCCGCGATATTGGCTTCCACCTGACGCTCAAGATGAAACGCAATCTCCTCGTCGACTTCGCGCCGCCGCTTGCCCGTGAAGAAAAACTTCATCCGCGACCAAATTTGTCCGATCATCGACCACCGCTCCCTGCTGGCTACTCCCTATTGGCTGCTGGCTGCTATTCAAATCCTCTCCAGCACCAAATTGATGGCCCCCGTCAGCCGTTCCCAGTTCGCCAGCTCCGCCTCCAGCTGCTTCCGCCCCGCCGCTGTCAGCGAATAGAACCGCGCCCGCCGGTTGTTCTCCGAAGCGCCCCACTGCGCGCGAATCCACCCCTTGTATTCCAGCCGATGCAGCGCCGGATACAACGACCCCTGCCCAATCGTCAGCACATTGTTCGAAACCTGCTGGATGCGCTGGGCAATCGCCCAGCCATGCTCCGGCTGGAGCGCAATCGACCTCAGGATCAGCATGTCCAGCGTTCCCTGCAGCAAATCTGCGGATGGCGGCATCATTCCCCTCGACATTCGACAACAGAATGGAAACAGCATCGCCCACCCTCTTGTCGAATGTCAAGGGGTACGCAGAACCTCGGCAGAAAGTTCCGCCGCCACTCGCTCGCTGTCTGCGGCCACCGTCGCAGTTTCGGTATTCGCCGTCGGTACGCCTCCAAACCGCCGCTCCCTCCGCCGGAACTCCGCGACCGCCGCCTCCAGATTCGTCTCATCGAAATCCGGCCACATCCGATCCGTGAACACCAACTCCGCGTATGCCGACTCCCACAGCAGAAAATCCGATAGCCGCTTTTCCCCACCCGTTCTGATCAGCAAATCCACATTGCCGACCGCCGCGTCGAGTGCCGCAGCCAATCCCCGTTCCAGCGCCTCTTGCGACTGCATCCCACCCTCGCCCACCAAGTCGGCCGCAGCCCGCGCAATCGCCTCCCGCGAAGAATAATCCACAGCAACCCGTAAATGCATGCGCTGTCCTCCAGCCGTCGCCACTTCGCACGCATCGATCTCCCGCAGCAACAACCTCGGCAGGCGATCACGCCGGCCGATCGCCTCCAGCCGGACACCCGTCGCCCGCAGCCGCTCTCTCTCGATGCGCAGATAAGCAGCGATGAGCGAGAAAATGCTCTGCACTTCAAGCGACGGCCGGCGCCAATTGTCCGACGAAAACGCGTAGAGCGTCAGTCGCGCGATGCCGAGCTCCGGCGCCCGCTCCACCACCCGCCGCACGGCAGCCACGCCTGCACGATGCCCCGCCACCCGCCGCCATCCGCGCCGCGTCGCCCACCGTCCGTTGCCATCCATGATGATGGCCACATGTAATCCCTCGCCGGCTTCACTTTGCATCGCAAAGTTAATCGATGCAGGCAATCTACTTTGCACTGTAAAGTCCCCTCTCAAAAAAATTACGCCCGCGACGGCTCCAGCCCGCCCATCACGCTCCCCCGCCGCTCCTCTTTCGCCCCCTGCGCCGCATCCCGCACCACCTGCTCCAGCGTCGACAAATATTCGAGGTACCGCTTTCGTCCTGACGCCGTAATCCGGCACACCGTCTGCGGCCGATTGCGATCATGCCCCTTCACGATCTCCACCAGCTTTGCTTTTTCCAGCACCTGCAGATGCCGGCTCAGGTTCCCATCGGTCAGCGAGCAGAGCTGCTTCAAATCTCCAAACGTCAGCCCCCTCGGATTCGTCACCAGCGACGTCAGCACGCTCAGCCGTGCGCGCTCGTGGATCACCCGATCCAGCCCCTCATACGCGAAGCGCCCCTCGCTCGCCTTAGCCTTCATGCTCGTCCTCCTGCGCGGTCCACAGCAGGATTCCCGCCACCAGCATCTGGCCGGCTCCAAACGGAACGCCCATCACCCAGGGAGAAAATGCTCGTCCGCCGCCCAGCGCGATCGCCACCATCCCCGTCAGCAGATACCACGCGCCCGCCGCCACCATCGGCCGCGGCAAAAATCGGCACGAGGAAAAAACTCCCAGGCTGAAAATCACCTGCCACAACCCCGGCAGCATCCACAGCACTCCCGGTACCGCGCCCACCAGCACAATCGTGATCAGCAGCCCCGCCGCCGCCGACGGCAAAAACTGCTCCACCGCCATGCGGATCATCTCGTCTGACAACCCCGAATGCTCCCGCTGCGTGCGCCGATAAACTTGCACTCCGGTCAGTGCCGCCGACACCACCGCGGTCGCAATCCAGATCGTCAGATACCGCGTGATGTGATACGCCGCGTCCGTCGCCCACCGCGCCTGCACAGCCGCGGCCACCATGGCGAACACGCTTGTCGTCGCCAGCGTCGCCGGCCCATACCCGCGAAACTCCGTGCTGCGGGCCATCTGCCTGCGAATGCTGCTGATCTCACCCAGCGCTTTATGCAGTTCATTCATCGTTCTTAACTTTGCATTGCAAAGTAAACTACCCGACGAGCCTTGTCAAGCAGAGAAGGGAATTGCCCCCAAAGAAAAAAGAGGGCAGCATCGGTGTCGATGCGCCCTCCCGCTTGTTGCGCGATTCAAAGGAGCTTGATGAATGAAATCCGCCGCCTTACCGGCCCAGCACCACCCGCGTCGGCGCTTCCTCGGTCCGGTTCCTCTTCCCGTCCAGCCTGGACGTGATCACGCTGCCGTACTGCACCGACTGCAGCGTGTGGTTCGGCCCGTCTTCGTCGAACCGCAGAATCACTCGGCTGTCGGTGGGAGCTGGATCGCCCGCACCCGCAATCCACGTGAAGCTGCTCTTCCAGTCGTCGTTGCGCAGCGTCACCACGTTGCTGGCGAGGTTCCGGTCAAGCGTGTAAAGCCCTGCCGGGCACACCTTGCCGTTCGCCGTGAAGCTGAAAGGTACGTTGACCTGGGTTTCAGCCAGCGCGTTGGTCGTTGTCAAAGCGGCTGCCGCCAGCACCGCGGTCGCCAGAAATTTGGGGAGTATGGATCGCATCTCGTAACCCTCCTGGGTATGCCCACCACGCTAGCGATCCCAAAAAATAAATGCGTTAAGTTCCCGTCCAGAATTCGTCAAGCTTTTCGCTGTACGATCCGCAGGCGTCCCGCCCCTCCGTTCGTTGTCTCCTGCGTGTCTTTCAGTTCCTCCCGAATCGCCCGCACGCCCGCGCCGCGGTCCTGCTGGCCCAGTCTTTCCGCCATCCGCAGCGCCTCTTCCAGCAGCTGCGTCGCGTCGCTGTGCTCCTGTCGATCCCGTGCGCACCGTGCCGCCGACCGCAGCGCGCTCACCGCGCGACCCCGCTCGCCCGCCGCGTCAAAATGCATCGCCATCTCCCGCGCCACAGCCCAAACCCGCTCCGCAAACAGCTCCCCCAGCCGCTCCGCAATCCGCACGTGCCACGTCGCGCGCCGCGCCGCCGCCTGCCTCCGGTACAAAACCTCGCGGTACAGCCCGTGCACAAACACGTAAAACTCCGACCGCGTCCCGTCAGGAAGCTCATCCTGTCCGCCGCGCTCCACAAAATGCAGCCGCCGCGCCAGCCCCGAGCACGCCTCTTCAATCTCCGCCGCGTCTTCTTCCAGCGCCGCCGCCACTGCCCACGCCGGAAACGCAATCCCCATCGCGCTCCCCGCTCCCAGAATCCGCTGCTCCTCCGCGCTCAGCCCCCCAATCTCCAGCTCGATCATCTGCGCCAGCCGTTCCGGAACATCCGCTTCCATCTCCTCGAAAGCCCCGGTCGGCTCCCATCGCGCGGAGCCGTTCGTTCCTGCACGCACCAAAAACCGTCGCGCGATCAGGTGCTCTAGAATCGCGATCGCAAACAGGGGATTGCCCTCCGAGTGCTGGTGCACAAATCCCGTCAGCCCCGGCGGCAGCGACTCCTGCTGCAACTCCCGTGCCAACAACTCCTTCACCGCGGTCCGCGAAAGCGGCGCCAGCGCTATCTCCGTGCACAAATGCCGCATCAACAAATTCTGCTTCAGCCCTTTCAGCGAATGCTCGCCCGCTCCCCGCATCGCCCCATCGCCAGGCCCGCAGGTTGCCACCACCATCAGCCGCGCCGCCGCCCGCCGTCGCGCCAGCGCCGACAGCAGATGCAGCGTCGAACCGTCCGCCCAGTGCATATCCTCGAAGACGAGCATCAGCGGCTTCTTCTCCGCAATTTGTTCCAGTGCCCCGCACAAATCCCCCGGCATCCGCTCGTGCGTCCTCGGCGCGCCCTCGTCACTCTGCCTGCCCAGCGTCGCCAGCCACGCCGGAGCCCTCCGCGCCAGAACCCCGCACGCCCTCTCTCCCTCCGCCGCCGCGCACAGCTGCCCCAGCGCTTCCATCACCGGGTAATATTCTTCCTTCCCGCCAAATCCCTCCACGCACTGTCCGCGCGCCACGCTCCAGCCCGCATCCAGCCGCTGGCAAAACGCATCCACCAGCGCGCTCTTCCCAATCCCCGCCTCGCCCGTTACGAACACCACCCGCCGCTGTCCGCCTTCGACGCGCTTCGCCTCGGCCCGTAAACGGCTCAGCTCCTCATCGCGCCCAACAATCCTTCTGCCTTTGCTTGCGGAACCGTCCCCGCCCACACCCGCATCGCGTCCGTCGCCGTCATGCTCGCTCACCGACGCAACAAAACAGTACCCCCGCTTCGGCAACGTCTGAATAAATCGCGGCTGCCCGGCATCATCGCCCAGCACCTTCCGCAGATCCAGCATGTAGGTCCGCAGCACCTGCGGCTGCACGTACGTCTCCGGCCACAGCGCATCCAGCAACTCATCGTGCGTAATCAGCCGCGCGGGATTCTCCACCAGATACCGCAGCACCATAAACGGCCGCGGCGGCAGCGCGATCCGCGCTCCGTGGCGCCACAGGCACTCATTCGCCGTATCCAGTCGAAACGCCGCGAACTGCTTCATCCCGCCGGCCCCCACCCGGCACGGGCCCATGGTTATCGTTCTGCAAACATCCTTCCACACCGTTAGACGTGCAATGTCACCGCATCTTCAATCGTTGGTTGCGGGTTTGTGACGAGCCGTCGCGCCTTCCACCGCCCCGGTGTCCGCTCCCGGACACAACTGTCCATGCCCGAAAAGACGAAGCACCCCCTGCGCGCGCCTGGGGACACGCAAAGATACGCACCCACCCACCGCCCTGTTCCCGGCGGAAACGGCTGTCGCTGAGCGAAGGTTTTTCGCGTAAGCGAAAAAAACGTAGTTGAAGGCCCCCCGAGCTTTCCACTGCTAACTGCGGCCCGGCAGCGCTCCACATGGCACACACGCATCGAAGACCGAACCATCGTCTGCATATACGATCGAGGCGTAAATATCATCCAGACAGGCGAACGCGAGACCGAAGGAGCAGGGAATGCCGGATGCGCCTCGACAGACGATGCGCACGTGGCGCCTGTTCGGCGGCGCTGCCGTTCCTGGCGCGCTGATTGTGCTCACTCTGATGGCGATTGGTGTCGCACGCTATCCAGCCAGCCTGCAGGGCTCCGGAAATCGTCTTCTCTGGACGAACATCACGCTGCTGCTGACCTACGGTCTTGCCGGAATATGGGTGTGGTGCCAGCGACGTTCTGACGTCCTCAGCGCGATTCGGATCGGCGCGACCGCCGGCCTGCTGTTAGGTGCCATATTCCTGGCGAACCATGCAATCGAATTGTTTGTCCGCGATCGCGACTTTGCCCTGGTCATTACCCCGGTCTTCCTGGCGTTCGCGCTGCTCGGCGCTGTAGGCTCGGCTGCTTGGCAACGCACGCGCTCGCTGGTGCTGGCCGCGATCGCTGGAGTGTGGTGCGCAGTCGTCGCCACTCTGATCTTGATTTCCGTAGTGCTCGCCTTTAATCTCGCCTTCGCGGCGCGCGCCGAACTGCCCCTGCGGGAACCATTCGCCGCAAGTGGCATGACCGATCATGGCGCTTTTCTCGAGAGGAATTCGCTTCAGGCAGCCTCCGAAGGTCTTGTTCGCATGCCGGTGTTGGCGCTGCTCCTGTCTCTTCTCGGCGCCTCGGCAAACGCCTGGATCGCCCGATGGTCGCGAACGGTCGTGTTGGCCGCCGCATGGATTGCGCCCATTTTCCTCGTGATGGGTGCAGCCGCACTCTGGTCCGCGAACTCCCTGGCGCGCTCCGCTCGCCCGCCACTTGTCCTCGCTGGAGTACTGCTTTCCGGCGTCGCCCTCGCCGCTGCGCATCCGATCGCAGCGACCCTCCGCCGCAGCCGCCGGATTAGTTAGAACCTGCGAGTCAGTCCGCGCGCCTAATAAATCAGCTTCAGCGAAAACTGGATCTGCCGCGAAGTCCCAGCAGTCTTGCTGATCTCCCCGAACCCCGATCCCTTGATCGTGTTCGCCGCCAGTCCCATATTCACCACATTGAACAAATTGAAAAACTCCGACCGGAACTGCAAATCCGCCCGCTCCACCCCGCTCTTCCTGTGCCCAAACGGAGTGTCCTTGATCAGCGCGTAGTCGAAGTCGTAGTACGCCGGTCCAAAAAACGTGTTGCGGCCTAGGGTCCCGAAACGGCCGGAATTTGGCCCGGTGCCTCCCGGCAAGCCGACCGGGATAAAAAAGAACGAAGCGTTGTTCGTACCTTCGCCAAAATAGTCGTAACGGGGCCGGGTGGAGCTATGGGCTGTGGAGAGGTGGGGCTTTCCGATCTGATCGGGCCGGTCCGCCCCCATGGTTCCGTAGCCGGTCTGTTGAATTCCGGAGTAGATGGTGAAGGGCGAGCCGCTGGTAATAGTCGAGATGCTGAGCAACTCCCAACCCGAAGACCACTCGCGCACCCGCGGTTTGGCGAGCCAACCAAGTTCCTGGAGGTGGAGATCCTGGGCAGCGCTGACGCTGAAGGCATGGGCCACATCGAAGCTTGATGGTCCCTTCTCCGGATGGGTGTCGAAGGGGTTCTGTGGGAGGGTCAGCGCGAGAGCGCCGGTCGAGCCGGTTCCGCCGACGACGGCGCTGGAGTCGTCGAGGGATTTCGACCAGGTGTAGCCAGCCTGGATGCCGGGGCCGCCGTGCTTCAGTGCGCCGGAGAGCGACGTCTGCAGAGCGTGGTAAGAGGAGTGGTCGGTACCCACGATGACATTCTCAAGTCCGTAGCCGCCGGTGACGGCGCCGGAGCTGTCGAAGGTGGTATAGGGAGCGAATCCGGGTCCCGCGCCCGGGTATGCGTTGGGGGCCGATTGCCACGGCAGGCGGAACGCGGCGGTGCCCACATAGCTCGCGTCCGCAGTCAGGCCGAGAAAGCTTTTCTCGAGGCCGAGCGTCCAGGTTTGCAGGAAGGCATCGCCGAAGTGGGGATCGATCGCGCTTAGGGTGAGGAGGGAGAGCTGATGCCCAGGTTCGAGGGCGGCGAGATTCTGCTGGTATCGGTTAACGTCCATGGGTGTATTGGCTGCGACGGCTTTCGGATTGCCGCTCGCAAACACGTTTTGCCCGCTGGGCGTATAGGTTTGCGGCAGCTCGTTGGGAGTGATCTGGAAGCCGTAGGCGACCTCGCCGGCGGTTGATGCGTTGACGCGCGGGTAAACCGCGAACGGCGTCGAGCCGGTGAGGTAGTTGTCCTGCCAAATATTGGGCGGGATGACGGTGATGGCGCCGCCGGCGTGGACATGCACGTCGTTTGGCGCGTTCCAGCTGATCTGGACGCGCGGGCCCCAGCCGTTCCATCCAGATCGATATCCGGGCTGCGGATTGATCAAATAGACCTGGGTCTGGCCGGGCGGCGGGGTCACGTTGAGGAAACTCGAAGTCCGGTGGGCACGCTCGGTGATAGGGGAATACACCTCGTAGCGGAGGCCGTAGTCCAGGGTCCATCGGTCGTTGATCTTCCAGGTGTCCTGGAAGTAAACGTTGACGTCGTTGCGGTTGATGGCGGCAGGACCGATATGCGGGCCGTTCGAAAAATAGGGTGGGGCCACGGCCACTGTGTAGCTGTAGGGATACCCCACCAGCAGGCTGGCCAGGGTATTCGGCAGTGGATCGCCGGGGTTGACGTTGTGAAGCCCGCTTTGCGATGGGATGAAGACGGGCGAATACACGGTGCCGCCGCCGAAGTCGTACTCGCCGTTGGGGCTGATGCCGAAGTAGCTGGTGTCGCGGTTCAGGCGCGCCTCGATGCCCCACCTCCAGGCATGCCGCGCGTGCGTCCAGGTGAAGTTTTGCTGGCCCTGGAAGAGGTTCCCGTACTCCTGCATCACTGAACCCGCGGCAACGTCAAACCCCTCATACAACCCATCATTGAACTTCAGCGCCGGATCGATATGGTTCGGCGTCGGAAATCCGGGCGTGGCCCGCGTGATGCTGAAGACGGACTCCCAGGAGAAGTGAGGCGACTGCGTGCGGGTGTAGCGGAACTCTACGTTGCGTTGGCGGTCCACATACTGCACGCCAAAGCTGGGATCAATCGTTGTCTGATCCGGATTCGTCGTCGGCCCCGTCAGATTGTCGTAGTTGAACCGTCCCAGAAACTGCCCCTTCTCGCCCAGCTTCTGATCGATCCGAATGGAAAACTGATCGGCATTCGTCACCACATTCGAAGGCGCCGCATACGTCCGCGCTCCATACGCCCCTGTCGGATTGTTCGGCTTCGGATACCGCGCCAACACCGCCGCAATCTGCGCGTTCACCGGGACCGTCAGCGTATCCGTCGTCCCATCCGCATAGGTCACCACATCCTGCCCCGCCCGCTCCGCCAGCGTTGGCATCGGCAGCACCTGCGTCGTCCCCAGCACCTGCCGGAACCCCTGATACTGCCCGAAATAAAACGTCTTTCCGCGCCCATCATAAAGATGGGGCAGCAGAACCGGCCCGCCGTTCGTAAACCCAAACTCATTCCGCTTGAACGGCGGGATCCGCCCCGGTTCCACAATCGACGGATAATCGAAGTAATTCCGCGCATCGAGCGCCGAGTTCCGCAAAAACTCAAACACCGACCCGTGAAAACCGGCCTTCCCCGACCGCGTCACGATGTCCGTGAACCCCGCCGCTCCGCGCCCAATTTCCGCCGGCATCCACCCAGAGCTCGACTGAATCTCCTCCACCGCATCAACATTGAAATTCGTGAATGTCGCCCCGCCCATCTCCGGATCGCTCACGTCCGCCCCATCCATGGCGAACACCGCCTCCACGCCTCGCTGCCCGTCGATCGCAAACTGCTGCGTGAAGTTTGTCGCCCCGTTCGTATCCGTCATCGTTCCCGCCGCGAGCAGCAACAGCGTGCTGAAGTCGCGCCCGTTCAGCGGCAGCGAACTCACCGCCTCGCTCGAAAGCTTCTCCCCGCCTGTCGCCTCAGCTGCCGCACTCCCGGTACCTGCAGCGCCATCCTGTGCAGCCGCCAGCAAAATCGTGTTTTGATCAGTGATCGTTACAAATCCCGGCGCGCCCGGCAGTTCCACTGTCACCGCAGTCATCGTCGGCCGCCCCTTCACCCGTACCACGAACGAATACTGCCCTGCCGCCAGGCTCTCGAAGCTGAATTTCCCATCAGCGCCCGTAGTCGCGTTGCGAACACCGCCCGCCCCGCTTAACTCAACAGATGCCCCGGCAACGGCCTGCCCAGAACCACTCCGGACAACTCCGTTCCATGCAATGGTCTGCGCCCGCACCGGCATCGCCAACCAGCTCAGCGCCAAACACCAAACTGTAATCCGCAACCCGCGACCCATCCGCTGCCCGTAGCCCTTCATCAAATCAGCAAACCCTGAATTCTTCGTAGTCCCGACCCCAAAGAAGTATATCCGCCCTTCTGATTCCCTGCACTAAAACGTTTTGGCAGTGATTCCCTACGCCATTACCCCCGTTTGTGATCGCCATCACAATTTCCGTCCCACACGCTTGTGACCGCGAGCACATACAGTCCTCCCCGCCGAAATTAACAATCATTTCGTTTTGAGATTGCGGATGGCGTTCGTGCTCTCCAGTTCCTCTCTGCCCGGCGCCCGCCATCACCGCAACACACTTTCTAGACACATCGCCTCAGCGGCGGCAGAACGGAGATTCCAGATATGAGCACTCCCAGCGTGAGTTCCCAGGCAATCGTCAAAGAATCGACAGTCCAGGCTCCCTCCCCCTACGTCTTTTTCTTCGGTGCAGGCGTCGCCGAAGGCAACGGCAAGATGCGCGACATCCTCGGCGGCAAAGGCGCGGGCCTCGCCGAAATGACCAACGCTGGCCTTCCCGTACCTCCCGGCTTCACCATCCAGACTGAGGCCTGCCGCGAATACATGCGCGGCTCGCTCTCCGCCCAGGTCACCGACCAGATGCAGGCCGCCCTTGACCGCCTCGAGAAGCTGCAGGGTCAGCGCCTCGGCGCCGGCGACAATCCGCTTCTCGTCAGCGTCCGCTCCGGCGCAAAATTCTCCATGCCCGGAATGATGGACACCATCCTCAACCTCGGCCTCAACGACATCTCCGTCGAATCCCTCGCCAAAAAGTCCAGCAACCCCCGCTTTGCTTACGATTCGTATCGGCGGCTGATACAAATGTTCGGCGACGTCGTTCTCGACATCCCCAAAAATGAGTTTGAGCACATTTTCGACGAGGCCAAGAAGAAGCACGGCGCGAAGCAGGACACCGAGCTCACCCCCGCTGCCCTCAAAGAAGTCATCATCGCCTACAAGAAGCTCGTGCTGCACCACACCGGCGCCGAGTTCCCGCAGGATCCCGACCGCCAGCTCACCATGGCTCGCGATGCCGTTTTCAGGTCCTGGAACAATGAGCGCGCCAAGACCTATCGCCGCCTCAACCATATCGACGACTGGCTCGGAACCGCCGTCAACGTCCAGGCCATGGTCTACGGCAATCTCAACGAGACCAGCGGCACCGGCGTCGGCTTCACCCGCAATCCCGCCAACGGCGAAAAGGAATTCTACGGCGAGTTCCTCATGAACGCCCAGGGCGAAGACGTCGTTGCCGGCATCCGTACCCCCGTTCCCATCAGCGAACTCCAGAAGCAGATGCCGCATGTCTACGGTCAGCTCCGCGACCTCACTTCGCGCCTTGAAAAGCACTACCGCGACATGCAGGACTTCGAGTTCACCATCCAGGATGGCCGCCTCTACATGCTGCAGACCCGCAACGCGAAGCGCACCGGCCTCGCCGCCGTCCGCATCGCCATCGATATGGTCCGCGAAAACCTCATCAGCATCGACGAAGCCGTCCTCCGCGTCGAGCCCAACCAGATCTTCGACTTCCTCGTTCCGCGTTTGGATGAAAAAGGAACCCTTGAAGTTCTCGCCCGCGGCCTGCCCGCCTCACCCGGCGCTGCCGTCGGCCAGATCGTCTTCACCGCACACGAGGCGGTCAAGTTCCACGAGAAGGGCACATACAAATCCATCATCCTCGTCCGCGCCGAAACCTCACCCGAGGACATCGCCGGCATGAACGTTGCCTCCGGCATCCTCACCTCCCGCGGCGGCATGACCTCCCACGCCGCTCTCGTCACCCGCGGCATGGGCAAGTGCTGCGTGGCCGGCGCCGGCGACGTCACCATCGACGACAAGAAGAAGGAAATGCGCGTCAAAGGCAAAGTCTTCCATGAAGGCGACTGGCTCTCTCTCGATGGAACCACCGGCCGCATCATCAACGGCAGGCTCAACACCCTGCCCGTCAACCCCGACAACCCCGACCTCATTCAGTTCATGGCCTGGGTCGACGAGCGCCGCAAGCTGCGCGTTCTCGCCAACGCCGACATCCCGCGCGACGCCAAACAGGCGCAGGCCTTCGGCGCCGAGGGCATCGGCCTCTGCCGCACCGAACACATGTTCTTCGCCGAAGATCGCCTGCCCCACATGCAGGCCATGATCCTCGCCAAAACCGAAGAAGAACGCCGCGCCGCTCTCCATCAACTGCTGCCCATGCAGCGTGCTGACTTCCAGGGCCTGCTCAAAGTCATGGGCTCTTACCCGGTCGTCATCCGCCTGCTCGATCCGCCGCTCCACGAGTTCCTGCCCAAGCGCGAAGACCTCCTCGTGCAGATCGCGAAGCTCGAGTCCACCAAACCGCACTCGCCGAAACTGAAAGAGCTCCACAGGATCCTCGAGCGCGTCGAAGAACTACATGAGCTCAACCCCATGCTTGCCCTGCGCGGCTGCCGCCTCGGCATCACCTATCCCGAGATCACTGAGATGCAGGCCCACGCCATCTTCGAGGCCGCTGTCACCGTGAAGAAGAACGGCAGCGACCCGCACCTCGAAATCATGATCCCCCTCTCCACCGGCCCCGAGGAGTTCAAGGCGCAGGCCGCCATCATTCACGCTGTCGCGCACGATGTCTTCATCAAGAAGGGCCTTTCGGTCGAGTACAAAGTTGGCACCATGATCGAGCTGCCCCGCGCCTGCATCGTCGCCGATAAAATCGCCGCTGAAGCCGAGTTCTTCAGCTTCGGAACCAACGATCTCACCCAAACCACCTTCGGGATCTCCCGAGACGACTGCAACAAGTTCCTGCCGGCGTATCTCCAGCAGGGCATCTTCAAGCAGGATCCCTTCGCGGTCCTCGATCAGGAAGGCGTCGGCACGCTCATTAAGATGGCCACTAACAAAGGCCGTTCCGCGCGCCGCGACCTCGAGGTCGGTATCTGTGGCGAACATGGCGGCGAGCCCGAGTCCGTCAAGTTCTGCCATCGCGCAGGACTCGATTACGTCTCCTGCTCACCCTACCGTCTGCTTACCGCGCGTCTCGCGGCGGCTCAGGCAGCCATCGAGGAGCAGAAGATCTTCAACCCGGACCTGCGCACGGGTAATTCGAAATAGCAGGGAAACCCCGGCGAGCCCGCACCAGGCTCGTCCGGGACGCAGTTTTTCGGTGAGGTAGTGTACGGACTCCGCCGCGTTCTCATAACGGACTTATGTAACGAAACGCGGCGGCCGTCCAGGGATTCCGGTTTCGATCACTGATCGCTGATCGCTCGCGTTCTGCCGCATGTGTAGTTCATCTGTCGTATTTGCAATCATTCCCGCCGCGCTCCTGGCAGAGGACACGGCGGGCTTTCCTTTTGTGCGGGACAAGCTCCGCTCCTGCAAGCGACCCCGCAACGACGCCTGCCCCAAAATCCGGCCAGCGATTCGTCCTCCAACACCCGCCCTAACCTATCCGCCGCCCCTACCAGCTACCAGCCCCCCGCACCAGCTACCCGCCGCCGTTTGCCTGTCTTTCGTAACCTTGCGCCTCCTCCCAGGGAGGCCCACTCTACCCACAGCACTTCGCAACCCAACTTCACACCAAATGGGAACCGCCGCTGCTCATGTTCAGGAGTTACCCATGAAAACTGCGCTTCTGTCTGCCCTCGTTCTCTTCACCGTTTTGGAAAGCGTATCGACCGCATCCGAGCCCAATGCCCTCCGCGCCAGAATCCCCCGCGACACCATCATTCAGGGTTTCCCCTGCGCCAAAGGCGATGCCTGGTTTTATCCGGATGGATCGCTCAACCAGTGCACCCTCTCCCGCACCACGGTCCTCGGAGATCTCCAGGTCCCGCGCCGCTCCGTCATCGAACTCTGGCCCAACGGCGCCACCCGCCACCTGACCCTCCCGCACAATGGCGTCATATCCGGATATCGCGTCAGGGGCGGCGCCCTCCTGCGCGGCTCTTCCCAGGGCGACGTCACCGCCTTTTATCCCAGCGGCAGACTCCGCTCCATCGTTCTCGTCGGCGATCAGACCATCCATGGCGTACCCTGCGGCGCCGGCGCGTCGACCCTCTTCTCTGACTCCGTGGATGGCGGCAATCACGTCGATTTCTATGAAGACGGCCAGCTCCAGTCCTGCAAACTCACCCGCGACTTCGCCGGCCAGAAACCCGGCCAGCGCCTCGTCCTTCCCGACGAGCCAAATCCGCTCACCGCCAAACGCTAACCGCTGGCCTCTGTTGCCTGTTGCCTACGGCCTGTTTTTGATCTTCCCCGCGTATATTGATTCCGGCCTCCAAATCAAACCGCGGTTCTGCAGGAAAGGGACTCCCATGGAAGCGACTCCCATGTTCGTTCTTATCGTCCTCGTCGTCCTCGGCATCTTCGTCCTCATCACTGTCGTCAAGACCATGTACACGGTCCGCACCTACACCGCCGGCGTGGTCGAGCGCTTCGGCAAATTCAACCGCGTCGCCCAGCCCGGCCTCCACGTCCTCGTGCCCTGGTGCGAAACCGTCCGCTTCATGGACCTCCAGATTCGTCAGGCCGATGTCAACGTCGAAACCAAATCCAAAGACAACGTCTTCGTCACCATCCCCGTCTCCGTCCAGTACCAGGTTCTGCCGGAAAAAGTCTTCGAAGCCTACTACAAACTGAGCTCCCCACAAAAGCAGATCGAGAGCTACGTCTTCAACTCCATCCTCGGCCACGTCCCCACCCTCACCCTCGACGAGGCCTTCGAGCAGCAGGCGCAAATCTCCGCCGCCGTCAAAAAAGAGCTCGACGTCGTCATGAGCGAGTTCGGCTACAACATCCTCAAAGCCCTCGTCACCGACATCGTCCCCGACGCCAAAGTCAAATCCGCCATGAACGACATCAACGCCGCCCAGCGCGAACAAACCGCCGCCCAGGCCCGCGGCGAGGCCGAAAAAATCCTCAAGGTCAAGCAGGCCGAAGCCGAAGCCCAGTCCAAAGCCCTCCAGGGCGAAGGCGTCGCCAAGCAGCGTGCGGCTATCATCCAGGGTCTCCAGGCCTCCGTCGAGCAGTTCAAGTCCGCCGTCGAAGGCTCCACCGCCCGCGACGTCATGGCCATGGTCCTGCTCACCCAGTATTTCGATACGCTCCGCGACATCGGAACCCTGGGCAAGTCCAGCACCATCCTCCTGCCCAATCAGCCGGGCACCGTCAACGACCTCATGACCCAAATCATGGCCGGCTTCCAGGCCACCAAACAGGGCTGAACCGAGCGAGTGGGGACTGAACCGAGCGAGTGGGGGGCTGAACCGAGCGAGTCGGGGGCTGAACCGAGCGAGTGGGAGCTGAACCGAGCGAGTGGGAGCTGAACCGATGGCGTAGCTCAGACGAGGGTAATCGGTGCACCAAAAAACGTCTCCCCGCCAGGTTCACCCCACAGCAAGAAGCTAAAGCTTCATCCGTTCGATGTGCAATTCAATTCCCGCGGTTCTTCACCCGAAAGTACCCCTCCCCAATCCGTTTCGGGAAAACACTCGCTCGTTCACGCCCTCCCGTAGCGTGATCCTGCACTCCCACACCGAGCCACTCAAGCCCGGGTCCAGTTCGCTGAACGCTGAACGCTGTTCCTGTACCCTGTACCCTGCGCCCTGTACCCTCTATGGACCCCAAATCCCAGCTCCGCAAAACCATGGGCTTCTGGGACGTCCTCCTCTTCAACATCGCCACCGTCCTCGGCCCTCGCTGGATCGCCGCCGCCGGCCACAACGGCACCTCCTCCATCAGCCTCTGGGTCCTCGCCGCCGTCTTCTTCTTCGTCCCCGGCGCTCTCGTCATCAACGAGCTTTCCTCCCGCTTTCCCCAGGAAGGCGGCCTCTACGTCTGGGCCAAAGAAGCTTTCGGCCCCTTTCACGGTTTCGTCGCCGGCTGGACCTACTGGATCTACACCGTCTTCTACTTTCCCGGACTGCTCCTCGCCTCGGCCTCCATGTCCGCCTACATCTTCGGAACCCGCGGGGCAGCCCTCGCGCAAAACCGTCCCTTTCTTCTCGAAATCTCCCTCGGCCTCCTCCTCGTCGCCGTCGGCCTCAACCTCATCGGCCTCAACATCGGCAAGTGGCTCCAGAATGCCGGAGGCGTCGGCACCTACATCCCGCTTCTCATCCTCGTCGTCGTTGCCGCCATCGTCGCCCTTCGTCACGGCTCCGTCACCCACTTCACCGCGCGCAACATGCTTCCCACGCTCAACTGGGACACCGTCAATTTCTGGTCCCAGATCGCCTTCGCCTTCACCGGCCTCGAACTCGTCTCCGCCATGAGCGAAGAAGTCCGCGACCCGCGCCGCACTCTGCCCCGCGCCGTCTACGCCGCCGGCGCCCTCATCGCCTTCATCTACATTGCCGGAACCTTCGCCGTCCTCGCGCTCGTGCCCGCCGCCGACCTCGACCCGCAAAGCGGCGTTTTCCACGCCATCGCCATCGGCTCCGTTGCCCTCCGCATCGGTTTCCTCGGCATCCTCGCCGCCCTCCTCGTCACCGTCGGCAACGCCGGCGGAGTCGGCTCCACCGTTGCTGGCATCGCCCGCGTTCCCTTCGTCGTCGGCATCGACCGCTATCTCCCCGCCGCCTTCGGCAAAATCCACCCTCGCTGGCGCACTCCCTGGGTTTCCATCCTCGTTCAGGGCGGCCTCTCCGGTCTCTTTCTCCTCCTCAGCCAGATCAACGACTCCACCCGCGGCGCCTATCAATCCCTCGTCGACGTGGCCATCATCCTCTACTTCATCCCCTTCCTCTATATGTTCGCGGCCGTCATCCGTCTCGCCCGCCGTCCCGATCGCGCCTCCAACCCCCACGCCATCCTCGTTCCCGGCGGCTCCGCCGGCACATGGATCTGCGGATCCCTCGGCTTCCTCATCGTTCTCGTCGCCATTTTCTTCTCCGTCATCCCGCCCGGAGATACCTCCAGCCGCACCTTCTTCGAGTTCAAAGTCGTCCTCACCACCCTCGCCGCCATCCTCCTCGGCCTCATCCTCTACTGGCGCGGCGCCCGCACCAAATTACACAGCTGATCCAGTACCCCGGTTCCCAGAGCTCGCGCCGCTCACCCCGAGCTCACCTTCTCGAAAGGATCGTGATCGTCCCCTGAATGGTCCGCGGCTGATAATCCAAAAGCCCGTTCGAGACCACGATGTCGTCTTTGCCACGTCCTTCGAGGTCGGCGACCGCAACCCCTGCCCATCCCGTCTGAACGCTTTCCGTGGCCATCGTGAAGCCCCCATCGCGCGCGCCGAGATAGAGCATCAGCCTGTTGTTTTGTCCGCAGGTCACCACGATGTCCCGCAATCCATCTCCATTGATGTCTCCCGTCGCTACGCGGTCCGGACCTTCGCATCCAGCCAGAGAAAACGGCGAGCCCGGCATCTTCCTGAATCCGCCCTTGCCGCCGCCCAACAAAACCGTGACGCCGATGTCCTTCGGATCGGCAACGTCCGGCGCATAGGGGACGATGACCAGGTCGAGATTCCCGTCGTGGTTCATGTCATCGATGGCCACCGCCCACGGCGCCTTCCCCGCGGGAAAAGGCGAGCCGGGCGCGTCCCGCAAACCGCCCTTGCCATCCCCAAGCAGAATGGAAACGGCATTCTGATCCAGGTCGGTTGTCACCACGTCAGGCTTACCGTCTTTATTGAAATCCGCCGAGCGCAGCCGTTGATAGGGTCGCTTTCCGGTCCTGAAGGCCTGCCCCGGCAAAATCAGGTTTCCCGCGCAGTCCCCCAAAAACATCAGGATCTGGTCGTGTCCCCAGCTATCCGTGACCACATCCAGTTTTCCATCGCTGTTGAAGTCCGCAACGGCAACGCCGTGAACGTGGGGATACGAGTGCGTATCGAACGGAGAATGAGGCGAGGGCGCAAATCCGCCCTTGCCGTCGCCCAGCAGAATGGTGAGGTAGGGAGTTTCGGTATTGGCAATCGCAAGATCGAGATTGCCGTCGCCATTGAAGTCGCCGGTAGCAAGATCGTTCGGATTCTTTCCGCATGCGAAAGGCGACCCTGCTGCTGCGACAAAGTGCCCTTTGCCATCGCCGAGCAGCACCTCCACGGTCCCGTCAACCGTGTTCGCTACGATCAGGTCGAGCTTGCCGTCGTGATTCACATCGGCGATGGCGATCGATCCCGGGCCGTGACCCACCGGAATAACCGTCCTGCTGAACTCGAGCGCAGGTCCCGCCGCCATCCCGTTCGACGAGCCGCTTCCACCTGCGAAATCGAACCTCGCAGACACGACGGGCAGCGTCATCGCGATCATCACGATTGAAATTCCCGCGCCTCTTTTCATTCGTCTCGCTCCGGATTGCAGATGCTTTCTCATTGCGGCACTGTGCTTAAACGCCGTTGTTCCTCCTCCGACCATGAGCAAATCCTCTGAACATCTGCGGCGGAAAGCCGCGCATGCCAGTGGATCAGTTTGTAGGAAGTCAGCGGCATCTCTCCCTTCCGTACCTCCCTGCACATCGCTTTCAATCGATCGATGGAATCGACCGGCTCCTTTCCCGGCCGCACCCAGGTTGACATATTGATGTGGCGGCGGCCGTTGTCAACATGCCCCACCACGAACCACGATGTGGGCGCGACATACGAGTACCACGGCCAGTGTGGACGCGAGTACTGGGCCGAGCGTATGACCAAAGAAAACTGTAGCCGCAAACGTAACAGTCAGGATGCCGGAATAAAGCGCGAGGAAACGAGGATTCGAGAGGATTTTCATGCGAAGGAAGCATCTTTTGCAGGTGCTTCTTGCCCTTTGATCAACTGTGAATGAAGCCAACCGCAAGACGCACACACGAATCCCGCGCCAGCCAGGTACGAAAAGCTAAGTAATGCGACGAAGGCGGTTGCCGAGTGCGGCAGATGCTTTCCCGCTGTCACGCTGAGCGTCAGCAGGATCGGCCATATCAATATCTGGAGCGCTGTCACTGCAGCAACCACCCCGAACCCCCTCCTGCCCGATCGCGTCAATAGCGAGACAATCGCAATCGCGGCTGCAATACTCACGGCGGCAAAAACGACCTCATTCCGCCACCAGAAGGTGCTTGCTACAGCGCCGACCACGGTATAACCCAAAGCCAACCTTGAAACGACATCTCTAACACCGAACCGGATCAAGCAATACCCCGCAACGATTGCAGTCAGGCCGCTCAGCAGCGATATCGAGCTTCCCCATGCGCGCTGTGCTGCGGTCCAATCGTGCAACGCCATCGAGGAGAAAAATGCGGATTCGAAATAGCCAAGGAAAGCGCCACCGCCCGCGGCGGCAACCAGATACCCTCCTGTCGGGCGCCATCCGCAAGACAGCCAAATACTAAAAAGAGACCTCCAGAACCACATCTCGCCCTTCTTTCCCCTCGCCTCTTCCAGATCGCCGATCACGGAGGCGGCATTGGCTCTTGTCATAACCCTGGCGAGCATCCACTCCACAACCGATGCCTTACGCATGAGAACCTCCCAGCAGATTCAAACCTTCCAGCAGCCTCTGATACGAACGTTGAGCCTCCGTCAGCGCCTCACTTCCGGTCTTCGTCACTTTGAAAAACCGCTTCGCGCGCCCCCCGCGCTCGGCCGTGGGGTCTGCCAATCGTGAACTGAGCATTGCTTTCCTCTCAAGCCGGTCCAGCGTCGTATAAAGAGCCCCCGGTGTGGGGTCCCTGCCGGTACAGGTTTCAATCTCCGCGCGAATCGATGCGCCATACGCATCTTGTCCAAGACGCAGAATGGCGAGCATCACGATTTGCTCGAACTCTCCAGGCGATTCCTTCATGTACTGCAATGTAGAGTAAATGGCGACAAAAAGCAATCTCTTCCTCGGTTCGGTCGCCCCGCGTACCGGTTCCTGGCACGCTGATGCGACCGAACCCCAGCTTTTACTGATCACCGATCCCGTCTCTCGTGAAATGTGGAAACTTGTCAAGCTTTTCGTCTTCGGTACGAAAGTTTTGTCCCTGATTCCACGCCTCTTCCACCACAATACCCTCAAAGAAATTTGGCCGGTTTTAGTGCTGGACTTGGTATCCTGATAATAGGGGGCAAGAAAAGAAAATCCCCTCAATTCCAAAACGTGAGGCCGCCCGCGAATGGCGGCCTTTTCTTTTGCTGGAGACAAACAGGTGCAGCCAAACTCCGACAACCCGCAGACCTCGCTCTCCGGCCAGACCTGCCGCTCGCCGGGTGCCTTCCTGTCTCCTGCCTCCTCGTCACACGCACCAATGCAGCATTCATGCGCACCAGGGATGCATTCATACGCACGAACCCATCATTCATGCGCACGAATGTATCAATGACAGGCACGACGCAACTGACTCGCCCTCAATCATCAAGCCCCGTCCCACGCATGAATGCATCATTCATGCGCACCAGGGATGCATTCACGCGCATCAAGCAACTGACTTGCTATCAACCACTTTCCATGCCGTCCGTCGCTAAGCGACAAAGAATCAAACACATGCAAAATTCACCCAGGGGTAGGGGTGGGCAGACGCGACGCGATAATGCGCTCATGCGTACTGCTCTGGATCGCCTCGTGGTGCGTGAACTAACCGTGGACGACGCGGGTTCTTGAGAAGAGCGTGGGGTGAGGCAGTACCTTTGCGTGCGAACCAGCGGCGTCATTGCATTTCGGGACTATCCCCCATAACCTTAAAGTATTCCCCACGCGCTCGGCCCCCAGCATGTCCGCTTCGGGCGCGATGCGGTGGCAGAAGGAACATGCAATGCTGATTACCCTGCTCGATCTCGAACGCGAGCCGGTATGTTTTGATCTGGAAATCCCTCCTGGTGCGATCGACTACGGAGAAGACGCGAAGCAAGTCGGCAACCTGGCCGTCCAGGGGCAGGCTGAGTTGCTGCGCGAGCATCGCGGACCGAAGGAAATCGTGCCGGACATCCGGGCGCGCGCGAAGTGGTCGGGGAGTTTTGAGGCTCCGTGCGCGCGCTGCATCGATCCGGTGCGGCACACGCTCTCGGGCGACTTCGACCTCCTGTACCGGCCGCTGGGGATCGACGCCGGTCCCACGGAACGCGCGCTGGTCGTGCCGGAAACGGAAATCGGTTATTATCAGGAAGGCGGTCTGGTTCTGGAAGACGTTCTTCGGGAGCAGGTGTTGCTAACCCTCCCGGTAAGAACGCTTTGCCGCCCGGACTGCAAGGGACTTTGCCCGCGCTGCGGAGGTAATCTGAACACCGAACCCTGCACCTGCGAGACCGCACCGGTCGACGCGCGGTGGTCGGCGCTATCAGATCTGCGCAGCCGGATCCGTCCGGAAACGAAAGAGACGAATCACTGAAGTTTTTGCCCGGAAATTTCTGCCGGGAGCGAAAGGAATCTGCAATGCCGAACCCAAAGCGGCGCCACTCGAAGGCCCGCACTTCCAAGCGCCGCGCGCACGACTTTCTGACCGCCACCGGGCTTTCCGAGTGCCCGAATTGCCACGAGCGGAAGCTCCCGCATCACGTCTGCCCCAAGTGCGGTACTTATAAGGGGCGCGAAGTTCTGGAAGTAAAGGAAGCCAAGTAGCGCCAGCGCTTGATGCTCACAGACATCGCTCTCGACGCCATGGGCTCGGACAAAGCTCCGGAGCCTGAGATACGCGGAGCGATCCTTGCCTGTCGGAATCTGCCCGTTCGCGTGCATCTGGTTGGGCCGGAGTCGTTTCTGCGCCCACGCCTTGCCGCAGCTCTCGGCTTCGCGCGCTTGCCCATCGCCATCGTGCACGCCGAGGAATTCATCGGAATGGACGAGAAGGCGGCGCAGGCGGTGCGCACCAAGCGCAACAGCTCCATGCGCATCGGGCTGAAGATGGTGAAGGAGAAGCGGGCGGCCGGCTTCTTCACAGCAGGCAACACGGGCGCCGGCATGGCGACGGCGAAGATGGCGCTGGGAGCGCTCCCGGGAGTCGATCGGCCGGCGCTGGCGATTGTGGTGCCGACGCTGTCGGGCTCGCCGTGCGTGCTGCTCGATGTGGGAGCGAACGTCGACTGCAAGCCGCAAAACCTGGAGCAGTTCGCGGTGATGGGCGAGCTCTACGCGCGCAGCGTGTTGCGCATTCCGCGCCCGCGGGTGGGAATCCTGTCGGTGGGTGAGGAAGAAGGCAAGGGCAACGACCTCACCCGGGAAGCGACGCTGCTGGTCCGCAAGCTGCCCGTGAATTTCGTTGGGAACGTCGAGGGCCGCGATATTTATAACGGCAACTGCGACGTTATTGTCTGCGATGGATTCGTGGGCAACGTCGCTCTCAAGACCTCAGAGGGCCTGAGCCGGCTGGTGCGCGAGATGCTGAAGGCTTCGCTGACGCAGACGGTAACGGCGCAGGTGGGTGCACTGTTGTCGCGGAAGGCGTTCAACGCGTTCCGGAGAAGGCTGGATCCGTCGGAGTATGGCGGCGCGCCACTGCTGGGCGTGCGCGGCGTGTGCATCATCGGGCATGGATCGTCGAATGACCGCGCCGTCATGAACGGAATTCGGGTGGCGGCGGAGTTCGCGCAGGCTGGCGTGAACGACCGGCTGGAGCGCGAATTTGCAGGCAGGCCCAGCGACGACCGCCCTGACTCCGACGCGCAATTGCCGATCCAGTAAGGGACTCATTGTCCAGGCCCGTTCGACTTCCGGAGAACTCGATGCACAGCAACGCTCAAGGCCCTACGCGCCGGCAGTTTGCCGGAAGTTTCGCGGTCGCGGTTGGCGGCCTCGCCTTCCCCTCGGCTCTTCACGGCGAACAGCAACCCCAGCCGACCAACTCAGGCGACACGCGCACCGCGCTGCATCAGGAGGTTGAACTGGCCGCATCCGCATCGCGCATTGAGAGCGCGCTTCTCGATGCGAAGCAGTTTGCCGCGTTTAGCGGGCTGGCCGCGACTATCGACCCACGCGAGGGCGGAGCGTTTTCGCTGTTTGGAGGGCTGATCGTCGGCCGCAACATCGAAATTGTCTCCGGCCAGCGCATCGTGCAGGCGTGGCGGCCCACGCATTGGGATCCCGGCGTGTATTCGGTCGTGAAGTTCGCATTCAAGCCCAGCGGCAGCGGTACGCTGGTGGTGCTCGACCACACGGGTTTCCCCGTCGGCGATTATGACCACCTGAGCTCGGGCTGGTACGCGCACTACTGGGAGCCGCTGAAGAAACTTCCGGCCTGAGCGCGGGTTCTGCCGGCGGCGGAGTTCTTGACAATCCGCAAAAACGGCGCATGATGGAGCGCATCCGTAAATGATCCACCGTTTGGGTTCGGCAGCAACGCCGGCTGCGAAGCGGTGCGGCGGCTGAATCCACGCCCCAGAGGTCGATCATGACCAGTCTCCCGGAGCCGACGCCTGCTTCGGGGAAGCCGGCAGAGCAAGCGCCGGTTCCCCCGCCGAAACCAACCAGCTGGCTGCAGTACCTTTACTTCCTTCGATTCAGCGTCGCGGCGTGGTGTCTTCTGCCGCTGCTGTGCGGGTTGGACCTGTGGCATGTGACGAGCAATCTGACACGCGCCATCATGACGCTGGACAGCAGCTGGCAGGTCTTCAACGCAACGTTTTTCATCGTTGCGATGGGGATGGTGGTGCTGATCACGGCGCGCAACACAGCGAGGAATGGGGAAAGGCGGTTCGAGTCCGCGTGCCCGCGATGGGCCTATGACGCGCTGACGGATCACGGATCGAGGGGGCTGGGGTGGACGCTGGTGGTGGCGCATGTGCCGACGATCGTGACGCTGATTTACCTGGGACACACGGCTCTGTCGGAAGGCGAATCCTACCATGTGTGGCCGTTGGGAACGCACTGGTGGAATATCTGCTTCCTCGACCTGTTAGGGATTATGGCGGCGCTGGCGTTCTGGTACGTGGTGTCGCTCTTCTACTACTGGACCTACCGATCGGGGCCCGCGAATCGAGAGGCGGCGGCGCTGATCTTTCCGGAAAGGTGGTTTGGGGAAACGCGGCGTGCGGTTCCGCCACCGCGTCTGACGCACTGGATCGAGGTGCTGACGGAGAAACTGTTGTCGGTGACCGCCTACGAAGGCTATGCGGATTCGCCGGATGGGCCGCTGTGGGAGCTGCATTTTCTGTCGACGATTGCGCTGGTGGGGATTTTCGTTGTTTATCTGCTTCTGTATCCGGTAACGGCGCCGGCGCTGCTGCGGTTCACGGACAAATGGTGGATAGCGGTGGCATTCCTGGTAACGTTGGTATTCGAATACAGCATTTGGAACGCCGGAGCGCTGGCCGAGGATGGAAGTGACAGTAAGTGGGCTGCCGGGGTGAAGCTGTGGTTTCAGTGGTCGCCGGTCGCGGTGCTGGCGGGTTATTTGGCGATCGTGATCTGGGATCTGGTGCACGGCACAGTGCGGTTCGAGATGGGGTTTCCGACGCTGGCTTCGCTGCTGGTGCTGGCGAATTTCTTCGTATGGCTGTTTGCGGGCGCGGCGTTTTTCTTCGACCGCTTCCGGATTCCAGTGATCACGGCGGTTCTGATGTTCGTCTTTTTGCCGAAGTGGATTGCACCGTACGCGGCCGAGTTTTGCGACTGGATCCATTTCCCGTGGGGGGCTGAGCATCTGGACCTGGAACACTACTACACGGTCGCGACGAGGCCGCAACTGGTGCTGCCGCTGCCGACACCGGGCGATCTGATGGAGAAGCGCGTGCAGAATGCGGAGGAGCCTTACATCATCGTGACGGCTTCGGGGGGCGGAATACGGGCGGCGGAGTGGACGGCACAGCTGATGGCCCACATGGAGAAGCGGTTCGCTTACGACCGGCAACTCAGGTCGAAGGGCTACACGTTTCACGATCATCTACTGCTGGCTAGCGGCGTGTCGGGCGGGAGCGTCGGGTTGATGCCGTATCTGCTGGAATACACAGCGGACCCGGCGCAGTGGTTTCCGAACAGAGACGGCCTGCAATTGCGAATGACCAGTGCGCCAGCCTGCTCAGACCTGGAAGCGGTGGCATGGGGACTGAACTACTTCGATTTGTACCGGCTGCTGCTGACGGTGCGGTTGCCGGTGCCGAGCGGGCTGAGCGCCGGGGGAAACGATCCGGACCGGACATGGGCGCTGACGACGGCGATGAATCGCAACCTGACCGACGTCCGGCATTGCGTATCGAAAGAGGAGAGAGCGAAACTGGAAGGTTTGCCGGCGATCAAGGATGGCGCCGAGATGACGCTGGGAGACGCGGCGGAGCAGGCAGCGGCGGGACAGTTTCCGGCGTTCACCTTCAACACGACAGCCGCAGAGACGGGAGGACGTTTTCTGCTCTCGGACTATTGGGTACCGGCGCCGGCGCCGGATGTGATTCCGGCAGATTCGTTCCTGCAGGTTTACCAGCAGGCAAATGCGCAGGGGCAATATCCTGACTTACCGCTGGCGACGGCGGCGCGGCTATCGGCGACGTTCCCGATCGTGTCTTCGGCGACCCGGATCCCGGCAGAGTTTGCGAAACACGCGTATCACTTTGTGGATGGGGGCTATTACGACAATGACGGCACGGCGTCGGCGATTGAGTTCATCAAATCGGGGCTGGACAGTTCGACCCTGGGAAGGGGTAAGGACGGGCGGCTGAAGATTGTGCTGTTCGAGATCCGGGATGACGATGGGTCGACGGTGAGGGACGAGAATAGCTTCACCAGTCAGAATCAGAATACAGATGATAAGCGGAGCTGGACGCAGATCAATCAGTTAACGGCTCCTCTGAGCGGGATGTGGGCGGCGGGGCACGAGAGCATCTCGATGCGAAACCGGCGGGAGCTGTGCATTCTGGAGCAGGCGTACCAAGACAGGCTGGACATACATCACGTGGTGTTCACGATCAAGAACGACCCGGACCAGTTGTCACCGTTGAGCTGGAACCTGACGATCGCGCAACGCGACATGATTACGGATCGAGTGCGCGGCACAAAGGGGGACCGCGAGACGAATCAATGGATCGACGGAGCGATCCATTGGATCGCGGACCATGGTGTGGTTGAGGCGGGCACGGGGGATTCGGGCGAGGTTTGCCAGGCGCTCGTGGAGCCCGGAACGTCGACAACGACGGTGGCGACGCACTGAGGGGCGTTCGCTTCAGAAATGCGAGTTCAGCAGACGGGTACGAGCTTGCCCTGGAGGCCGTCGGCGGTTAGCGCGGTGATGCGGGTGGAGACGAGGCGATTGGCGGGAATGGTTTCGTCGAGCACGAGTTTCAGGAAGTTGTCGGCGACGGCGGCGGTGGTTGCGGGGTCAGAGCCCGGCTCAATGGTGACGGCGGAGAGCGTGCGGCCGAGGAAGCTCGTCCGGAAGGCGCGGGACTTTTCGGCGATGAGGTCGCGCAGGGCGGCCATGCGTTCGTGCACGGCGCGGGCGGGAACGGGGCTCTGGCGGTGGAGTTCCCAGGCGGGCGTGCCGGGGCGCGCGGAGAATGGAAACAGATGCAGGTAGGTGAAAGGCTGCGCGGCGATGAAGCGATAGCTCTCATCGAAGAGGGCGTCGGTTTCTCCGGGGAAGCCGATAATGACGTCGGCTCCGATGGCGGCGTCGGGGAGAAGTTCGCGAATGGCGGCGAGGCGCTCGGCGTAGTGCCAGGGGCGATAGCGGCGGTACATGCGGCGGAGGATCGCGTCGGAACCGGACTGGAGCGGAAGATGCGTGTGCCGCGCTAAACGAGGATGGTCATTGCCGGCGAATTCGCGGTAGAGGGCGAGGAGGTCGGGGGACCAGTCCATGGGTTCGATGGAGCTGAGGCGCAGGCGCGGGAGCGCGGTTTCGGTCAGGATCGCGGCGACCAGATCTTCGAATCGCTGGGCGGGCTGAAGGTCGCGCCCCCAGCGGCCGAGGTTGATTCCCGATAACACTAATTCCTTGCCGCCCTGATCGACGAAGCGGCGAACGTTGTCGAGACAGGCGGCGAGGGAGACGGAGCGTGAGTGCCCGCGCGTGGTGGGGATGATGCAGAAGGAGCAGCGGTTGCCGCAGCCGTCCTGCACCTTGAGGTTGGGGCGAGTCTGGTGAGCGTCGAGGGCGAAGGGGAGCGCGGCGAGTTCGGAATGCGCGAAGGCGTCGTCGTGGAGGATGGTGCTGAGAGGAACCCATTCGACTCGATCGCTCGCGCGATCTTCGCTCAGGGCAGGCTCGTGCCCTCGCGAGAGGAGCTGGAGGGCGACGTCGGCGACCATCGACTTGTGGCTGTTGCCGATGACGGCGTCGACCTCAGGCAGGGCGGCGAGTTCCTGCGGGGCGCGCTGGGCGTAGCAGCCGGTGACGATGAGGCGGGCAGCGGGGTTCTGGCGGCGGACGCGGCGGATCCAGGCACGGGCCTGGCGGTCGGCCTCGGCGGTAACGCTGCAGGTATTTACAATGACAACATGCGCGGAGGCAGGGGCTTCGGCGGGCGCAAGGCCGTTCTGGCGCAGCCCGGCGGCGATGGCTTCGCCATCGGCGCGGCTGGCGCGGCAGCCAAAGTTTTCGACGTGATATTCTGCCACGTTGCTCAGTGTATCAATGGGGACGAGGAGGGGTCCGGCACTGGCCGGACGCGCGCGTCTCTGAGGCTCTTTTCATTTTTTCGTGTACGATCCAGCGATACGGGACCCCAGGAGTTCGATATGAAACGACGCATTCTGCTTGTCGATGATGACCTTGCGATTTTGCTGACTTTGAAAGCGGTGCTGGAGATCAGCGGGTTCGATGTGGAGACGGCGGCTTCGGCGCGGGAAGCCAAGCTGCGGCTCAAGGCGAACGAATACCACATGGTGATTACGGACCTGCGCATGGAGAGCGAAACGGCGGGCGAGGATGTGGCGGCGGTGGCGAAGAAGGCGGCGAACCGGCCGGCGGTGGCCATACTGACGGCCTATCCGCCGAAGGATGCGGAGTGGATGACGACGTCGGACACGGACAAGGTGCTGGTGAAGCCGATGAACACGCAGGATCTGCTGCGGCAGATCGAGGCGATGCTGGTGGCGCACGAAGACAAGAAGCGGAAGGAGGGCAAGCTGGCCGCGGTGCGGGTGGCGCAGGCAGCCGCGAAGAAGCCGCGCAAGCTGGCGGATGCGCGGTAGGAACAGAGTTTAGAGTTTGGGGCAAGCGGGGTCGATCGTGACCCGACCCCACAGCGCGCAGAAGTGGCACAGGCAGGGCGCGGCACACGATCCTCTTCTGAATATTCTGAACGATGCGGGAGCCGAACCGGGGGATGGGTTCGGGGCTAGCTGGCTTGGCTCATGGCGGTCCGCTTCTGCTGGAAACAACCGCGACAGAGAACCGGACGCCCCTGGGTGGGCTTGAAGGGGACGGTGGTTTCCGTTCCGCACTCCGAGCAGACAGTGCGCGTTTCCGGACGGGCGGAGCCTGAGCCGGAAGCACGTTTGGCCTTGCATTGCTTACAGCGTTTCGGATCGTTCTTGAACTGTTTGTCGAAGAAGAAGAGTTGTTCTCCGGCTGTGAAGACAAAATCGGTCCCGCAGTCGGCGCATTTGAGATTTTTGTCGACGAATTCCATGCTTCCCTCGCCTTTGCCCGAAGCACCCGTTCTAACAGCGCTCCAACTAACGGCGTGCCTGGATCGCCCGGCATCCAGGAATGCGGATACCAGCTTGCTGCGACACGCCAGTAGGGAGCCGACGTGATACTTCCTAAATTGGTTAAGGGGCCCTGGGGGCAGTCCAAGGACAGCGGCCCGGGCAGGAGCGACATTCCTGGAGGGGCCATCTCGAGGCTACCCAGCCGCATTGAGCCTGCGGCGAAGAACAACACCAGAACAAGCCCGTTGGGGGAACGGGCTACAGAAAAGGGTACAAAGCCGGCCTGACGACTCACAAGCGCGAACTGGGCGCTGGTGAGGGTTGGTCCTCCACCCCGCCGGCATCGCGCCGGCAAAGGCTCAGATCTGTCGGAGTCTGGGGACCTGAACAGACCGGCTTGGTGATTAATCCTGCTCTTTACGAGCCTTTTTACGATTCCGCTTCCGCGCCAGCGCTTCTTTCACGCGTCGCTTTTCGCCGGGCTTCAGGTAGAAGGAATGACGTTTGACTTCCTTAATAATGTCTTCCTGCTGGACCTTGCGCTTAAACCGGCGCAATGCATTTTCAAGCGGCTCGCCTTCCTGAATGCGAACTTCCGCCAAAGGACTACACCTCCAAACGACCCACGCTGGGCATGGACAAGATTACAGGAAGCAGGATTCATTTGCCAGTAACAGAGCCGCCCGGCAACCTGCCCCGAAGCGTCAGGACGCGGTGTGCTGGCGGAGATGAAACTGCTCCCGCTTGAGGCCGTCAGACGGACGTTAGGGTCCCCAGGTTTCACTATCTTTCGATAAAAGAAATCCGGCTACCTGTTGACATTCTAATGGAGACGGTAGTATCTGTAGAGATCCAACAGGAGGGCACGTGGGCGAGGACAAGCGCGATGTATTGCAGGGAACGCTGGACCTGATGGTGCTGAAGACGCTGGAGACGATGGGGCCGCAGCACGGGTACGGGATCGCGCGGCGGATCGAGCAGATCAGCGAGCAGGCACTGCGGCTGAACCAGGGGACGATTTACCCGGCGCTGCTGCGGTTGCGGCAGAGGGGATGGATCCGCGCGGACTGGGGAACGAGCGAGAACGGCAGGCGGGCGCGGTATTACACGCTGACGAAGACGGGCAAGGCGCAGATCGAGAAGGAGACGGAAAGCTGGGAGCGCGTGGCGGCGACGATGGCGCGGTTTTTGACGGTGCAGTGAACGGTGATCAGTGAACAGTGAACAGTGAACAGTGAACAGTGATCAGAGCACAGAGCACAGAGCACAGAGCACAGAGCACAGAGATGGACGAGGTCAGCCGATTGAGGACGATGTTCAGCCGAATTGGGGCGATGTTTCGGAGAAAGAAGCTGGACCGCGAGCTGGAGGATGAGCTGCGGGCGCATCTGGAGATGGCGGCTGAGGAGAACCGGCGGCGCGGGATGAACACCGAAGAGGCGCGGAGGAAAGCGATGCGGGATTTTGGCGGTGTGACGCAGGTGCGGGAGACGGTGCGGATGCGGGAGGGAGTGCCGTTCGTGGAGAATCTGCGGCGCGATGGGTTGTATGCGCTGCGGCAGATGAGGAAGTCGCCGGGATTCGCAGCGGTGGTGATCATCACGCTGGCGCTGGGGATTGGGGCGAACACGACGGTGTTCAGCATTGTGGATGCGGTGATGCTGCGGCCGCTGCCCTACGCGCAGCCGCAGCGGCTGGTGGATGTGGAGTCGCGGGAAGTGAACGGGACGTACGTGAGCGGCGCAGTTTGCTATCCGGATTTCTTCGACTGGCGGGCGCAGAACCACAGCTTCGAGCACCTCGTGTCGTATCACGACCAGTCGCTGACCCTGACTGGGGTCGAGCGGGCGGTGCATCTGGATGGGGAAGTCGTGAGCTGGGATCTGTTGCCGCTGCTGGGCGTGCAGCCGGAGCTGGGACGGGGATTCGGACCGGAGGAAGAAAAGCTGGGCACGAGGGTGGTGCTGATCAGCCACGCGCTGTGGGCTTCGCAGTTCGGATCGGATCCGTCGGTGATGGGGCGGACGATGCACCTGAGCGGCGAGGCGTACACGGTGATCGGGGTGACGCCGGCGTCGTTCCGGTTTCCGGTGGACGCGCCGAAGAACGATTTCTGGACAACGCTGGCCGTGGATAACGATGGAACGCCGCGCACGGCGACGGCGAATCGCGGCAACCATTCGCTGGCGGTGATCGGGCGGCTGAAGCCGGGGGTGACGGTGGCGCAGGCGGATGCGGAGATGAAGGCGATCGCTGCGCGGCTGGCGAAGCAGTATCCGGACACGAATACCAGGCACGACTCGGCGGGTGTGGAGAGCGAAATACGGGCGCTGTTGGGGGATACGCGCACGCTGCTGCTGGTGGTGCTGGGCGCGGTGGTGCTGGTGCTGCTCATCGCTTGCGGTAATGTGGCGAACCTGCTGCTGGCGCGGGCGCGCGAGCGGGAGCGGGAGATGGCGATGCGCTCGGCGCTTGGCGCGAACCGGGGCAGGATCGTGCGGCAGCTGCTGGTGGAGAGCGTCACGCTGGGAGTAATGGGCGGTTTGGCGGGATGCGGGCTGGCGTTTCTGACCACGCCGGCGGTGCTGCGGCTGATCGGCGAGAGCGTGCCGCGCGCAGCGGATGCGGGCGTGAATCTGCCAGTGCTCGCGTTTGCGCTGCTGGTCTCGCTGGTTTCAGGAGTGCTGTTTGGCCTTGTACCGGCGGTGGCGTCGGCGAGGGCCGATCTGTTGTCGGCACTGAAGGAGGGCGGCCGAGCAGAGACCGCGGGTGGTCATCGTCTGGGATCGGCAGTGATTGTGGGGCAGGTGGCGCTGGGCATTGTGCTGACGGCGGGAGCCGGGCTGCTGATGACGAGCTTCCTGAAGCTGACGCACAGCAATGAGGGGTTCAACCCGGATCATGTGCTGACGTTCACTTTCGAGACGCCGGATTCGCGGTATACGAAGACGCGGGCTGAGTTCTACCGGCAATATTTCGAAAAGCTGCGGGCGCTGCCCGGTGTGCAGTCGGCTGGCGGTTCGATGCTGCTGCCGATGACGGACAACAGCGGCCACTTGAGCTTCGAGAATCCGGAGCATCCCGTGTCGAAAGGGGAGCAGGAGAGCGCGAGGGTCGACGTCGTGTCTCCGGAGTACTTCCACACCATGCAGATTTCCCTTGTGGCAGGGCGCGACTTCAGCGATGGAGACGATATGCAGTCGCCGCAGGTGATGATCGTGAACCAGGCTTTCGCGGAAAAGTATTTTCACGGCGAGAACCCTCTGGGAAGGAAGCTGAAGCCGGGCGCGGGGAATGGGACGCCGGGCGGACCTCCGTGGCGGGAGATTGTGGGCGTGGTGGGAAACATACACAGCTCGGCTACGCAGAGGGAGATGGATCCGATGCAGTATCTGCCAGCGAGCCAGCTTTCGACGTGGTGCTGTATGTATTCGGTGGTGCGGACGGAGATGGATCCGATGAGCCTGGAGCCGGAGGCGCGGAGCATCGTGACGTCGATGGATCGTGATATTCCGGTGACCGACGTGCACGCCATGCAGGATCTGATTGGGATGCAGCTGGCGCAGCCACGCTTCGCGATGGTGCTGCTGGGTGCATTTGCCGGACTGGCGCTGGTACTGACGGTGGTGGGGCTCTACGGGGTAATGGCGTACTCGGTGGCGCGACGGACACGGGAGATTGGCGTGCGGCTGGCGCTGGGCGCGCAGCGCGGCACGGTACTGCAGATGGTGCTGCGCGATGCGGCGGTGCTGGTTGGGGTCGGGATGGCGATTGGGATCACGGCAACGCTGGCGTCGGCGTCGGTGCTGCAGTCGATGTTGTACGGAACCGGCTCGCGCAATCCGCTGGTGCTGGCGGGAGTTTGCGGCGTAGTCGCGCTGGCCGGGATGGTGGCGGCGTATCTGCCGGCACTGCGGGCGGCGGGAATCGATCCAATACGCGCGCTCAGAGCGGAATGAGCCAGGGCACAGAGTAGGGAAATGGACGAGGTCAGCGGAATGCGGAGAATGTTCAGCCGGATTTTGGCGATGTTTCGGAGGCCAGCTCTCGATCAGGAGCTGGATGAGGAGCTGCGTTCGCATCTGGAGCTGGCGGCTGTGGAGAACCAGCGGCGCGGAATGGCAGCTGACGAAGCATGGAGGAAGGCGTTGAGAGATTTCGGCGGGGTAACGCAGGTGCGGGAGACGGTGAGAGTGCGCGAGGGGCTGGCGTTCGCGGAGAATCTGCGGCGGGACCTGGGATACGCGCTGCGGATGCTGAAGATGAGTCCGGGATTCGCAGCGATTGCGATCGGATCGCTGGCGCTGGGGATCGGCGCGAACACGGCGATCTTCTCGATTGCGAAACAGGTGCTGCTGGATCGGCTGAACGTGCCGCGCGCGGGAGAGCTGCGGCTGTTCGCATGGAGGTCGAAGCGGCAGAGCGTGGTTCATAGTTCGTGGGGTGACTGGGACAGGACGGCGGATGGGGCTGGGGTGACCAGCACGTCGTTTTCGTACCCGGTGTACCAGCTGATGCGGAAACAGAATCACGAGCTCGCGGATCTGTTCGCGTTCAAGAATCTGGGGCGGATCAACGTGACAGTCGATGGCGAGGCCCAGGTGGTGCAGGGAGACCTGGTCTCGGGAAATTTTTACGACCAGATGGGTGTGCAACCGCAACTGGGGCGCGCCATCGGACCTGCGGACGATGACAAGCCAGGCGGGTCGCCGGTGGCGGTGATCAGCGACGGGTACTGGACGCGGCAGTTCAACCGCTCGCCGTTGGTGATCGGCAAGACGATCCTGGTGAACCTCGTGAATGTGACGATCGTCGGCGTGAATCCGCGCGGGTTCACCGGAGCCAAGGGGACGCAGAACTCGCCGGAACTTTTTCTGCCGTTCAGCATGCAGCCGCTGGTGTTCCCGTACAGCACGATGGATTCGCTGCTGACCAGCGACCGCGTGTGGTGGACGCAGATCATGGCGCGCGCGAAGCCGGGCTTGGACGAGGCCAAGGCACGAGCGGCGCTCGATGTTGCGCTCAAGAGCGCGGTGCGGGCGACGATGACGGTGAAGCCGAATGAGTCGCTGCCGGACCTGTTGCTGACGGACGGCAGCCGCGGCATGAACGAATCCGCCAGAGAGATGGCGCGGCCGCTGTTCGTGCTGATTTCGCTGGTGGGACTGGTGGTGCTGCTGGCGTGCGCGAACATGGCGAATCTGCTGCTGGCGCGGGCGGCGGCGCGACAGCGGGAGATGAGCGTGCGCATGGCATTGGGCGCGGGGCGTGCGCGGATTCTGCGCCAGGTAATGACGGAGAGCCTGCTGCTCGCGGTGCTGGGCGGCCTGGCCGGCCTGGTGGTGGGCTACTTCGGACGAAATGCGATTCTCGCCATGCTTTCGAGTCCCGCGGAACCCATGACGTTGCCGGGAGGATTCGACTGGGGCGTGTTCGCCTTCAACGCTGCGCTTTCGCTGGTGACGGGGCTGCTGTTCGGCTTGGGCCCGGCATGGCAGGCGACGCGGACGCAGGTGAGCAGCGCGCTGAAAGACAGCGCGCAGACGACGACGCAGCGGCGCAGAGGCTACGCGGGCCGGGCGATTGTGGGATTCCAGGTGGCGCTGTCGACGCTGCTGGTGGTGATGGCCGGTTTTTTTCTGCGTACCGTGATCAACCTGGGCCGGATCGATCCGGGATTCGACCCGAGAAACATCGTGCTGTTCGAAGTGCGGCCGCCGCAGTCGCAGTATTCCGGAGCGAAGGGGACGGCGCTGTTCCGGCAGATTGAAGAGCGGCTGGCCACGGTGCCCGGCGTGATGTTGGTGTCGCCGACGAGCGTGCCGCCGCTTTCGCACGACTACGAGAGCGACGACTTCAAGCCGGTAGGCAAGAAGGTCGCTGCGGGCAAGGAGGAGAGCGCGCTCAACACGGCGGTCGGCGATCGCTATTTCGCGACGTTCCGCGTCCCAATCCTTGCCGGGCGGGGCTTCGCGCCGACCGATACGGAGACATCGCCGAAGGTGGCCGTCGTCAATCAGGCCCTGGCGAAGAAGTATTTCCCGAATGAAAATCCGATCGGGAAGAGCTTCGAGACCTCGGACCCGAAGAACGACAAGCTGATTTACCAGATTGTGGGGGTGTGCGCGGATACGCGCTACGGGAGCCTGCGCGAGGTTCCGCCGCCGGTCTATTACCTGGACTATCGCCAGAGCCCGGAGATTGACTGGGGGATGACGTTCGCGGTGAAGACGCGCACGGCGCGGGCCGGGATTACGCCGTCGCTGCGGCGGGCGGTGCAGGCGGTGGACCCGAATCTGCCGCTGATCGATGTGCGGACGCAGGAGGAGCAGATCGAAGTGCTGCTGATGAACGAGCGCGTGTTCGCCGATCTCACGACCGGCTTCGGCGTTCTAGCGCTGGCGCTTGCTTGCATCGGGATTTACGGTCTGATGGCGTACACGGTGTCGCGGCGCACGAATGAGATTGGGATTCGCATGGCGCTGGGCGCGCGGTCGGATCAGGTGCTGCGCATGGTGCTGGGCGAAGCGGTGTGGATGACGGCAATCGGCCTGGCCGTGGGGCTCGGCGGCGCGCTTGCGCTGGGCCGCGTCGTCGCCAGCCAGTTATATGGGCTAAAAGCGTGGGATCCGGCAACGCTGACCGCGGCCGCGGCGCTGCTGATCTTCGTGGCGCTGGGAGCGACGTGGGTTCCGGCGCGACGGGCGGCGGGCGTGGATCCGAGCCGGGCGCTGCGGGCGGAGTAAAAGCAGGGAGTAGCCAATAGGCAGTAGGGCACAGGGCACAGAGCACGGAGCACAGAGCACAGAGCGCAGAGCGCAGAGCGCAGAGCGCAGAGCGCAGAGCGCAGAATTGGACGTCTCGTTTTCGCGAACGGGCTGCGGGCGATTCTCGCATGCGGCGGCCGGTGGTAGCCTCAGTTAGTTCCCATGGATATCAGGGCGTTCAGCGCGGGGTCCGGACCCATCTTGCTGGCGGCGATGCTGATGGTTGCTGCTGGATGCTCGGGCAACTCGCAGGGGCAGCTGCCGCCGGTGCCCGTGACCAACGCAATGGCTCCGCATTCGATCACGTACACGACGGATTTCCCTCTGAAGGAAGATCCGATCTCGGAGGCGGGGCGCTGGATCGGCGGAAAAACCGTCGGCATCGACTGGGGCGATGTCGCGACGACGCGCGGATTCGCCTTCGGGCGCGCAGGGCCGAAGGAGTATGCCGACTCGGTGGCGCTGCTCGCCGGCAGCTGGGGGCCGAGTCAGACGGTAGAGGCGGTCGTCGACAGGGGCCACGTCTTCCGGGCTCCGGAAGTGTCGCTGCGGCTGCGCTCGTCGCTGGCGGCGCATCGCTGCACCGGCTATGAGATTTCCAGCTCGCTGCGCGGGGACGACACAGCGTATCTGATCATTGTCCGATGGAATGGGCCGCTCGCCGACTTTACTTATCTGCTGAACGTGGCAGGGAAGCAACATGGCGTGACGACCGGCGATGTGGTGAAGGCGACGATCGTGGGCGACGTTATCACGGCGTACAAGAACGGTGTGCAGATGGGCCAGGCGAAGGACGCTACGTTTCGGACCGGGCAGCCCGGCTTCGGCTTCAACGAAGGGAAGAACGGCGACTACGGTTTCACACAGGTGACGGTGACGGCCAGCGACGCCGGACCATGAGGGGACGAGGCGGCCGCAGCAGCTCGAAAAAGACGGATTTGGGCCGGGAAATCCCGCTACAGTAAAGCAAGTGGCTGCCGCCAGGCAGGGGCCTGTAGCTCAACGGTTAGAGCAGGGGACTCATAATCCCTTGGTTGGGGGTTCAAATCCCTCCGGGCCCACCAAGGTTATAGCGACCTAGGTCTGCAGCGCGCGCGGGATCTCACCGCTGCGGCCCCCAATTTGCGCCGTTACTCCGCCGATTTCTGTGGAAATCTCAGCCCTGTGGTAACCGCTCTTCCCTCGATCGTTTCCTGTTCTGACACGCCCGTGTCGCGGTGGCCTGAAAGTACCACGCCGTCCTTACCAAAGTAATTTTATTAGGTGACTTACCGTGCTATGTTGCCTGCAGATTGGTAACAGGGACTGACTTACCTGGCGCTCCATTTCTGCCGGGCCGCAGGTCAGCCGCTCGCCCTGTTTACCCTCCGCCCATTTTCGCCATCCCGCCTGCGAAATGCGGCAGAGAACTCGACAAGAAGGTACATGTATGAAGGCTCTGTTTTGCTTCTGCCTGGTCTCGAAACGCACGCGGTTGCTGTTTACCAAAGCGATATTTCCTCTCCTGATGACCGCTGCGGCGTGCGCGACGGCGCTGGCTCCGGCTGCACGGGCGCAGAGCCTAACCACGTTTGCCCCGACCGCTGTGGGCACTACGACGCCGGCGACGCAAACCGTGACTGTGAGCCTGCAAAGCACGGGGACGGTGGCCAAAGTGGAGGTGGTGACGCTTGGCGCGCCGAACCTCGACTTTACGGAATCTGGGACGGACAACTGCGCGGGGATCAGCTCGGGGAGCTGCACGGTGACGGTAGCATTTGCACCGAAGTATCCGGGACAGCGCAACGGCGCGGTGGTGCTGCTGGGCGCGAGCAACAACACGCTGGGGACGGCCTGGCTGACGGGCATTGGCCAGGGGTCGCTGGGTGTGATGGTTCCGGGATCAATCAGCATTTTGGCCGGCCAGGTGGGCGAATGGACGATGGTGAACGACGGCGGACCCGCCACGCAGGCGGATCTGTATCTGCCTTCGGGAGTCGTGGTGGACGGCGCTGGCAATCTGTACATCGCGGATTCGCACCACAACCGGGTGCGCGAGGTATTTGCGGCCGGGGCGAGCGCTGGGACGATAACGACGGTCGCGGGTGACGGCAGCGCCGGCTATGATGCGACGGCGACGGTGGCGATCACCACCTCGCTGAATCAGCCCGGCGGCGTGGCCATCGACGGCGCGGGCAACCTGTTCATCGCGGATACGAACAATAACGTGATCCGCGAGGTGAATCTGACGACGGGCAGCATTGCCACAGTCGCGGGCACAGGCGCGCCGGGCTATACCGGCGATGGCGGAGCAGCCACAGCGGCCACGCTGAACTCGCCGGAAGGCATTGCGGTGGATGCGGCCGGCGATCTCTATATCGCAGATACAGACAACAACGCGGTGCGGGAAGTGATCGCGGCGACGGGCAAGATTGCGACGATCGCGGGCGATGGCACGGGCGCGCCGGGGTTCGCCGGCGACGGCAGCCTGGCGATCCACGCGAAGCTGGACGCGCCCTACGCCGTGGCGCTGGACTACGCGGGCAACCTTTACGTTGCTGACTCGGGCAATAACCGGGTGCGGCAGGTGAGCAACGCGGGCAATATCAACACCTATGCCGGCAACGGGACGCCAGCGTATCTGGGCGATGGCGGAGCGGCAACTTCGGCGGAGCTGTACTCACCTCTCGGCGTAGCGTGCGATCCGGCGGGGAACGTGTATATCGCCGACGCACGTAATTATGTGGTTCGCAAAGTGAACGCGGTTTCGGGAACGATCACGACCATCGCCGGCACGAACGCGGACGACAATTACATCGACGGAAAATCGGATTACAGCTACGGCAACGGGCAAAGCGGCGACGCTTTCAGCGGAGGCGGCATCGCGACCGGCGCGGGCATTTACGCGCCCTATGGGATTGCAATCGACGCGAGCGGAAACCTGCTGATCGCGGAGTATTTCGACCACCTGATCCGGAAGGTAAACGCCGACGCGGCGACGCTGTTCTTCTCGCCGGAGTTGTGGCAGAACCAGGTGAGCTCGCCGGAGAACCAGAAGATCGAGAACGACGGCAACGAGGCGCTGACGTTTTCAGCGGTCGCGCCCGATGCAAATGCCGCGGTGGCATCGAGCGGCACTACCTGCAGCACGTCGAGCAGCGTAGCGGTCGATGCACAATGCGTGGTCGCGGCGGAATTTGCGCCGACCAGCACGGCCAACCCTCTGCCCAACCCGCTGGTCGGAAATGTGAATCTGGCGGGCAATCCCGCGGATTCGCCGCTGGATATTTCGGTTGTGGGTGAGGCGCTGGGGCTGAATGGGGCGATTGTGACGCTGAGCTCGAGCCTGAACCCCGCGCCCTACGGGCAGACCGTGACGCTGAACGTCTCGGTCAAGCAGGACCCCAACTCGACGCAAGGGACGCCGACAGGAACGGTGACCTTCTCTGACACGTTCCAGGGGACGACGAACCCTCTGGGCACGCCGCAGACGCTGAACAGCAGCGGCAACGCCAGCCTGCAGCTGACCACCCTGGCGGTGGGTACGCATGTGATCACCGCGAACTACAGCGGCGACACATATTACAACGCGGCTGCTTCGAACCCGCTGTCGCAGGTGGTGCAGGAGCAGGTGACGGTGACGATCGCCAGCTCCAGCCCGAACGACACGTCAGCCTGGGGATCGACGGTGATCTTCACGGCTACGGTCGCGGTTTCGGGCGGAATTACGGTGTCGGGATCGGTCTCCTTTTATAACGGCGCGACCTACATGGGCAGCGGGACGCTGAGCGGGAGCGGGGTTGCAACCTACACGACAGCGACCTTGCCGGTGGGCAGCAATCCGATCACGGCGAGCTACACGGATACGAACAACGTAACCGCGACGTCGTCGGTGCTGACGCAGATTGTCGAGCAAACCACGGCGACGACGCTCACATCGAGCGTGAACCCCTCGATCCATGGCACGCCGGTGACGTTTACAGCGGTGGTGGTAGCGACGGGAACGACGGTGCCCACGGGAACGGTGACGTTCTATGACGGAGGGACGCAGATTGGGATGGGAACGCTGGCGGCAGCCGGCACAAGTACAGCGGCAGCGACGTTCCAGACCTCGACGCTGGCGGCGGGCACCCATTCGATCACCGCATCCTACGGCGGCGATGCGAACGACTTCAGCAGCACCTCGGCCGCGCTGGCGCAGACGGTGAACATCGCGTCGTCGACGACGACGCTGGCGGCGAGCGCGAATCCGTCGATCGCGGGCAAGGCGCTCACGCTGACCGCGACGGTGACGACGAACGGCGGGACGGCTGCGGGGACGGTGAACTTCTACAACGGGACGACGGTACTGGGCGCGGGCACGCTGAATGGCGTGGGCGTGGCGACCCTGACGACTTCTACGCTGCCAGCGGGCAGCTATTCGATCACCGCTGGCTACCAGGGCGACGCGAATGACACAGGCAGCACATCGGCGGGGCTGTCGCTGACGGTGATTCAGGCGACGACCGCGGTGAAGCTGGTTTCGAGCGCTCCGTCGGTGGTCGTCACCAACTCGGTGACGTTCACGGCGACCGTGAGCGGGAACGGCGGGGCTCCGACGGGCAACGTGACGTTCATGGATGGAACGAACACGCTGGGTTCGGTGGCCGTGAGCGGCAGCGGAGTGGCAGCGTACACCACATCGTCGCTGACGGTGGGGACCCACAACATCACGGCGGTGTATGGCGGCGACGCGAACGACACAGGCAGCACATCGGCGGCGCTGGTGGAGACAGTGACGGCCTACGGCACCCAGACTTCGCTGGCTGCTTCGTCGACCAGCCTGAACACGGATCAGGAACTCACGCTGCTGACGACCACTACAACAACCAGCGGTGGCGCGGTAACGGGCACCATCACCTGGATGAATGGGACGACGACCCTGGGATCGGCGACGGTGGGTGTGAACGGCACGGCGACGCTGAGCATCAATCCCGCCGCGGGCTCGTACAGCATTACTGCGCACTACAGCGGCGACGCGCTGAACGCGCCGTCGGTTTCGAACGCTGTGACGGTGACGGTGTCGCAGGCGACGGAGTTCACCATCGCGCTGAACCCCACGACGCTCAGCATCCCAACGACGCAGTCGGCGGCGCTGACGATCAACCTCGGCTCCCAGGACGGATTCACCGACAAGGTCGCGCTGGGGTGCGGCTCGCTGCCGTATTCGGTGACGTGCAACTTCGCGAGCAACGATATAACGCTGAACGCCAACGGAAAGGCGTCGGTGCAGCTGACGGTCGACACGAATTCGCCGCTGGCATCGGGATCGCAGTCGAAGAACGAATTGCCGTTCGGCGGCAATGGCATGCTGGCAGCGTGCGTGTTCCCGGGAGCGGCGCTGTTTGGGTTCGCGTTCTGGCGCTTCCGCAAGAACGCCGCCGTGCTGCGAGTGCTGGTGGTGATCGCGATGCTGACGGGCACCACGTTCCTGATGACAGGCTGCGGCGGGTTTTCGCTGAACAGCGCCAAACCGGGCAACTACGTGATCCAGGTGACGGCGACCGGCGAACAGACCGGCGTAACGCACGTGGCAAACCTCACGGTGACGGTGACCCAGTGAGCGGAGCTGGAATTATGTCGAAGCGCAGGTGGGTAATGTGCGCGGTGCTGCTGGCCGGATCGCTGGCCGGGATGGCGAAGGCGCGCGCGCAGTCGCCGGAGGCGGCGACGGGCGACTGGTCGATGCTGTCGGCAGGGGGCAGCGTGAACGCCACGCGGCTGCAGTACGGGCAGCACTGGATGGTGGGGGGAACAGCGTTTGTCGATGCCAACTTTACCTGGCGGTACGGGATCGAAGGCGAGACAAACTGGGAGGTTCTGCGCTCGATCGAGAATACGCACGCCAGGACGTATCTGATTGGGCCACGGTATCAGCTGGCGGGGTTGGGCCAGAACGCGCAGTGGCGGCCGTATGTGAAGTTTCTGGCCGGTGACGGGTACTTTGATTTTCCCTACCACTACGCGTGGTGGAATTACTTTGTCATGGCGCCGGGCGCGGGGATGGATTACCGGGTGAATTCGCGCATCCGGCTGCGGTTATTCGATGTGGAGTATCAGTATTGGCCGGGGTTCACGTATGGGTCGATGACAAACCTCAGCGTGAGCGCGGGTGTGCGGTACAGGATTCGCTAGAAGATTGCACTTCTGAAACGAGAGAGGTTTTATGCCACGGTTCTTTGAACGTTTGTACAGGATTGCTGTTCTTGGTGGGGTAGGTTGCACCCTGGTCGCGGGCCCATCGGCCCGCGCACAGGATGCGGCGACAGTGCAGCAGAGTTTGCTCGATGCTGCTTCGTCGACCAGCGTGCCTGCGACGTCCGGGGCATTCGGTCTCAATCATCCGGATACGTTTGCCGCGTTCATCCAGGAGATCGGCTTCGACGATCTGGCGGCGCGCAAAGAGGCCATCACCGGCGAAAAGCAATTCCGGGTGGACTGGATTGCGGTGAACCACAACATGATTGGCCTCAGCGACGATGAGTGGACAACCGCCTATGCAGTCCTTCTCGATGGCAGCCTGCGACTCGGCGACTGGGGCGACCAGATGCAGGAAGCGCTGGGGTGGAAAGATGGCCGATTCCAGGCCGATCCGTCGAAGGCCGCGACACTGCAGTTGGCCAGGGCGGAATCGCTGAGCCGGCAGGGCGATGACATCGTCGGCGACACAATCGCCAAGCTGCGGAAGAACCTGGGGGACCAGGGGTTCAACCGGCTGGCTTCTTTCGTCGACCAGCGAGAGGGTACACAGACGGTCATCAACCGGGGCCGGATTCGCCGCGGGCTGATCCAGACCGCGAAAGCTTCGCAGACGGGCATTCCCCCGCGGAAGTAGCTTGTTTGGGGCCGCGGGGCGCGCGCATTGGGATCCCCTCACGAACCGGCGACCCTACTGCGGTTCTGAGGTTGAGGGTGGAACTTCGCTCAGGGGTTGCTGCTCGGGGGCTGGCTCCGAACCTGCTGTCGGCGCGGCAGGCTGAGCGGGCAAAATCTGAACCAGCAAAGGTTGCTGCGGCGCAGTTTCGCCCATAGCAGCTTCGTGCTGGGCGCGAGAAGCTGCGTTGAGGTCCACGGGAATGCCGGCAGGGACGATTGCCGCGAAACCGTACTTGTGTTTCAGGTCGCCGGTGACGCGAACCATCCAGAAAAGCAGCAGGAATGAGACGAGCACGGCGAAGGCTGAGCCTTCAGGGCCCTGCAGGCCTCCGGTGATCCACGCTGGACCCTTCGCGTTGGTGACGATGAGAGGCGAATAGCTCATCGATCCCGAGACCGGCAGCCCGAACAGCATGCTCATCGTGGCAATCCAGGCGAAATGGAATCCCCAGCTTACCCAGAGCGCCCGCGTGCGCAAAACAGCGATCGCCAGAACCAGGCCCAGGAAAAAAGAAACCAGTACGGAGGCGGTCGTGGTGGGCGCGGCGTGGGTGCGCCAGATGGCGTAGACGACGGCCATGAAAAATGCGCCGAGCCCGGAGCCCATGGCCTCAACGAGCCGCAGGAAGGGATAGCCGCGAAAGACGATCTCGATGGCGAGGGTTCCCGCGGCGAGGGCGATGAGATCGAGAAACGCGACGAAGTACTGATGCGCATTGGTGAAGGCAGTGATAACGAGGCCGCCGATGAGCGCGGCGGGCAGGACACAGGCGAGTACGCCAGCCCAGCCAAGCGCGGCGCCGAGGGCGAATTCTCCGCCCCAGCCGGGACGCGCGATGAGAGCGGTGGCTTGGCCCGATTCCATGCGGCGCTGGCCGACCCGGCTCATCGCCCAGTAGCCGACGATCAGCAAAAAGAGGAGCAGGATGCGGTAAAGCGGCTCTTCGAGATCGCCCGCGTTGAAGCCGCTGGCGGCGCGTGTGGCGGCAAGATCGGAGAAGAGAAACCAGGCTGCGGCCAGAAGAAACCACGCCAGCGCACGGAGCCGCTCGAGAAAAGTCACGTGGTTGCTCCGAAAAGAAAAATCACGCCGTGGATGGAGATCATCAGGGCTATTCGATGCCTGCCAGAGATCAGACGGTGTAGAACTGGGCGATGTTGCGGTACTTGTCGTAGCGGCGGCGGAGCAGGTCGTCGAGGGGCAGCGATTGGATCTCGCTGAGATGCCAGCGGAGTTTGTCCGCGAGCAGCGTGGCGGCTCCGGCGGGATCGGCATGGGCGCCGCCCTCCGGCTCGGGAACGATGTCGTCGACGCAGCCGAGGCCGTGAACGTCGGAGGCCGAGATGCGCATGGCCTCCGCAGCCTGGCTCTTGAAAGCGGCGTCGCGCCAGAGGATCGCCGCGCACCCTTCGGGCGGAATGACGGAGTAGATCGCGCTTTCGAGAATCAGCACGCGATCGGCGACCGCCAGACCCAGCGCACCTCCGGAACCACCCTCGCCGGTGATCACAGCGACGGTGGGAACGCGCAGGCGGGACATTTCGCGCATGTTGCGGGCGATGGCCTCGGCCTGGCCGCGCTCCTCGGCGCCCACGCCGGGATAAGCGGCGGGCACATCGATGAGGGCGATGACGGGGCGGCCGAACTTCTCGGCGATTTTCATCGCGCGGAGGGCCTTGCGGTAGCCCTCAGGGTTGGGCATGCCGAAACGGCGTTGGACTTTGTCCTTGGTCGAGCGGCCTTTCAGGTTGGCCACCACCATGACTTCCTGGCCCTCGAAACGGGCCATACCGCAGGCCATCGCGGGATCGTCGCCGAAGGAGCGGTCGCCGTGAATCTCGCTGAAATCGGTGAAAATCCGCTCAATAAAGTCCATGGGGTAGGGCCGTTGCGGGTGTCGTGCCAGCTCGGTTTTTGCCCACTCCGGCGTGACCGGCGGTGGATTGGTGTCTGGCTGATCGCTCATAGAGAGGGAGGCTGCTCGAGATTGATTGTATGGATGGGAGAGGGCAGGGGCAAATGGCGATGGGTCCCGGAAAGAGAGCGCGCATCCGATGAATCACGGCTCACGGTCGCTCAGGATGATGGCGCCGACTCGGTGCTAATTGTCGCGGCGCTTGCGCATGTAGACTTCGAATTTCTTCGCGGCGCGACGGCGTTTCCAGCGATAGTAACGGTTGCGCAGGCCGTAGACGGTTTCGCTGCCGGCGATGGCGAAGCCCCGCCGCGGTGAGAATTTGATGTAGAGGAATCCGAAGAGCGCGCCGCCGAGCTGCGCGAAGGCAAACGCCTTTTGTGCCGAGAAAAGCATGGCCAGCGCGATCAGCATGTAGACAGCGACGAGGTACTTTGCCTTGATGCTGATGGGAAACGGAAACATCATGAAGGGGGTGTCGGCGTAGAGCACGCCAATGGCGATGAGCAAGCCGAAGATACCGCCGAAGCATCCGTAGAGAACGACGCCGGAGCCGGGCATAGCGAAGAAAAGCGCGACCGCAGCGAGACCGGCGCCCAAAACAGAGACGAAAAAGAGCTCCGCCAGCCAGCGCGAACCGTGACCGCCTTCGAGCAGGCTGCCCAGGAACCACAGGGAGAGCAACTCGAAGGCGGTGCCGAGGATCGCCGCGCCGGGATGGATGATGAAGTAGGTGAGCAGCTGCCAGATCCATCCATGGTGAACGACCAGGGCGGGGTCGAGGGCGAGGATTCCGCCGATCTCAGACGCCAGTGGCCTCGCGACGACGCCGAGGATCAGCAGGCCGAAGTAGGACCCGAGGTTCCAAAGGATCAGGGCGCGCGTAAACCCGCGAAAATCGGGGAAGCCGAGAACGCCGCTGGAGAGACGGGGCACAGGGGATATTGTCTCATTCGGGGCGAGCTGGCCGCGGCGCGGGCCAGGGTACAACCGCGGGGCTGCGATGGCCGTGAGCATCGATGGCGCGGACGCCGAAGACGACATTGTCCTTCGACACGGGGATCTGCACGGAGAAGTGGCCTTCCGCGGTGGAAGCGAATTTTCCGTCGGTCACGGCGCCAAGGCGTTCCGCGGGAATGGATCGCTGCCAGTCGGGCGCGGCAAGCGGCCGCCAGACGATTTCAAAATGAGTGCCTGCAGGCGCGCCGGGGCCCTGGTCCCACTCAATTGCAGCGTTGTTGAGGGCGTTCGTGAACACCTGCGGCGGAGGCGGGTACTGGACATTGACGGGCGCAGGAGGAGCGTCGGCGAGGACGGCCATGGTGGCGGCATTGAGACGCGCGACGCGGGCGACGTAGTCGAAGTCGACAAATTTGAGCAGGTCGCCGTACTGGATGTCCTCTTCAACGCGGACATTCTGGTGCTGGTGGTTGAAGTCCTCGCGCCACTCGGTGAAGCGGACAGCGGCGAATCCATCCTGATTGAAGGAGCTGTCATCGCCGCCGCGGAGAAAGCGATCGCGGCGGAATTCCAGCACCGGATCGAGGGCGGAAGGGGCCGGGCGCCCGGTGTAGGTCCGGGCAACATCGGCGATGGCGCGGGAGAGCTCGCGCGAGGGCGAGTCGCTCTCGTAGCCGAGCTGGAGGATGCGGCGAATTTCCTCAGGCGGAGCGCTGGCCGGGACGCTCTCAGAGAAGACGCGGACGGCGTGGGGGTCCTGGAATTTGTCGCCGGGGGAGCGATTGCCACCGACGATGTCGTTGTTCAGGACGGCTTCCAGGTGCCAGCCTTCCTGCTTCGCGCGGTCGGCGAGGTGCTTGCTGCCGTAGAGGCCCTGCTCCTCGCCGGCGACGGCGACGAAGATCAGGGTGGCGGGCAATTTGAGCTTAGTGAGGGCGCGCGCGCATTCGAGGCTGACCGCGACGCCGCTGGCGTCATCGTTGGCGCCGGGAGCTTCGGCGTGCGTATCGGCGTTGGTGCTGTTGCGGGAGTCGTAGTGCCCGGTGACGAGGATCATTCTGGCCGCCTGCGCCGGATCGCTGCCGCGCATCACCGCGTAGATGTCGCTGAGGGGCGTGGGCAGTACGACACGAGCGCCAGGGGTGGTTCCCGGCTGCTGGACGAAGCTGTCGCGGCGGACTTCGAGACAGCCGTTGCAGGCGGCGGAGATTTCTTTGAACTGCGACTCGATCCAGTCCGCGGCGGCGGTTACGCCGGTTCCGGGAGGCAGGTCCTTGTCCAGGCTGGACAGGGTACTCCGGTTATGGAACGAGACGAGGGTGGCAATCGTATGCTGAATCTGCGCGGGTGAGACCTGGGAGAGCGCGTGGGCAATGGCGGGATCCAGCGGCATGGGGCGGATGGGTGCGCCGACGGCATCGAGATCCCGGTGGGCGGCGTCTGCGGGCGGGCGGGACTGAGGTTGGGCGGCCAGAAACGCGGGAAGGAGCAGAGCGAAGGTGGAGAGGCGATAAAACTTCATGACTATCGAGTATGCCGCAAATTGGCACAAGAGAGCACGCTTGACGCGGGGACGATTCTCCTCAAAACTACGGGAGGCTGGAAGGATCGAACCGGGCGGCTGCGATTCGGAACCCGATTCTGCGATTGCCGACAACATTTTTCATGCTGGCGGCGTCCTTGTGATGGACCCGCAAGTTGTTTCTCCTGGTGGAGGGATTCATGATTTGCCCTGAATGCGAAAGCGCTCTCGACTTCGATGAAGACGAAGTGGAGGAAGGCGACGTGATCGTCTGCGATGAGTGCGGGACCGAATATGAGATTGTAGCGACCGATCCTCTGGAGCTCAGTAAGGTCGAAGAGGACTACGAGGACGAGGAAGAGCTCGGAGAAGAGGAAGAAGAATGAAGCGTGGGGCTCAGTTTTCTTTGCGGGGATTTTCTGCGCCGGCGCGGCGCTGGTGGATGGCGGCTGCCTGCGTGGCGCTGCTGGCTGTGGTGGGCGCGTTGCCGCCGATGGGTCAAGGGCAGGACTTCGGGCTCAGGAATCTGCAGGGCAAAGTGCTGGACGGGAAAGATGCGCCGATCAACGGGGCGATCGTGTATCTGGAAAACTCGCGGAACAACGATATCAAGACATTTATCTCAGGGGATGACGGAAGTTATCGCTTCGCGGCGCTCTCCGATGACACGGATTACACGCTGTGGGCCGCGTACAAGGGCAGGAAGAGCCCGACGAAGACCGTGAGCTCGTTCGACACGCGCAAGCTGGTAATTATGGATCTGCACATCAAGTGATCCGCGCTGGCTGGAAAATAGAAACGCCACCCGACTGGGGTGGCGTTCGCATTTGTAATCGAAAATCAGTCTTACTTTTCGCGTTTCCAGTTGACCAGATCGCCCAGCGTGGTGGTTGAGCTGGAGACGGGCTGCTTGTACGCTTCGACGTCGGCGCGGCTGGCTTCGTCGCCGCTGACGGCGCGGATGCTGAGAGCAACCTTCTTCTCTTCCTGGTTCATGCGGATGATTTTGAAGTCGTGCTCCTGGCCCTGCTCCAGCTTGACCGGAACGCCATGTCCGTCGGTCGCTTCGGAGACGTGGCAGAGGCCCTCGACTCCCTCGGCGATTTCGACGAAGGCGCCGAACTGCGCGGTCCTGAGGACCTTGCCCTTGACGATATCGCCGACGCGATGCTGCGCGAAGAAGGTCTCCCAGACGTCGGGCTGCAGCTGCTTGATGCCGAGCGAGAGCCGGCGGTTCTCAGGCTCCACGCCGAGCACCACTGCGCGGACCTTTTCGCCCTTCTTCAGCACTTCGGAGGGATGCTTGACGCGCTTGGTCCAGCTGAGATTGCTGACGTGGACCAGCCCGTCGATGCCGTCTTCGATCTCGATGAACGCGCCGAAGTCGGTGAGGTTGCGCACGCGGCCTTCCACGGTAGCGCCGGTCGGATACTTGTCGGCCAGATGCTCCCAGGGATTCTCGAGAAGCTGCTTCATGCCCAGCGAGATGCGGCGGTCGGCGGGATTGACGGCAAGAATGACGGTCTCGACGTCGTCGCCGGGTTTGACCAGCTTGGAGGGATGCTTCATGCGCTTCGACCAGGTCATTTCCGAGACGTGGACGAGGCCTTCGATGCCCTGCTCCAGCTCGACGAACGCGCCGTAGTCGGTGACACTGAGCACGCGGCCGTGCACGCGCGCGCCGATGGGATAGCGCTCCGCGGCATCGAGCCACGGATCGGGCGTGAGTTGCTTGAAGCCGAGAGAAACACGCTGCTTTTCTTTGTCGAACTTGAGCACCTTGACCTGAATCTCATCGCCGACGTTGACCAGGTCGCGCGGATGCGTGAGGCGGCCCCAGGACATATCCGTGATGTGCAGAAGACCGTCGATCCCGCCGAGGTCAACGAAAGCGCCGTAGTCGGTGAGGTTCTTGACGGTGCCGGTGAGGATCGCACCCTCTTCGAGGTGCTCGAGGGTATGGGAGCGGCGTTCGGTCTGCTCTTCCTCGAGGATCTCCTTGCGGGAGACGACGACGTTGCCGCGCTTCTTGTTGAGCTTAATGACGCGGACCTGAATTGGCTGGCCGATGTAGGCGTCGAGATTGCGCACCGGACGCAGTTCGAGCTGCGAGCCGGGCAGGAACGCCTTGATGCCAATGTCCACTGTGAGACCGCCCTTAACGCGGCCCACCACCGTCCCCGTCAGCGGAGTCTTCTCGTTGTGCGCCTTCTCCACCGTGTCCCACACACGGAGCCGCTGCGCCTTTTCGTAGCCCAGCAGGTATCCGCCTTCCGGCTCTTCGCGCTCGATCACGACATCGACGGTGTCGCCGGGGTGCAGCCTCGGCTGTCCGGTGTGATCCATGACCTGCTCGAGGGGAATGAGCCCCTCGGACTTCATGCCGACGTCGACGACAACATGCTTGTCGGTGAGCTTGATGACCGTGCCGGTGACAATCGCGGAGTCGTCGAAGGCCTGAGCGGCGGCTTCAGCAGCCTGCTCCCGGTCGAAGGACTCGAGGGCGGCGGCGAAGTCTTCCATGCTGAGGTCGGGCTCGTCGTGATGCTCGGGCGCGGCATCGGATGCGTGCACTTCGGCAGGCACAGCATCGGGCGAGGTCTGGAATGAGGCTTCCGGGTTAGAGGTGGTTTCGACCGACGGCTCAGACTGCTCCGGCGGAACTTCCAGCGTAGGGGTTTCCAGTTCGGTGTTCAGAGGGTTGCTCTCGGTTTGTTCAGGATTGAGGACGTGTGCCATAGACAGCTCCGGGACTCAGGCGGCGGCTTCCGGATTCCGCCCCGCAGCGGGGAAACCTGGCTGAACCGCGGCCGGATCTCTGAGCTGCAGCTTTCTTCGCCGTCAGCGGGAGGGCTTGGGACCCTGGCGCGGTTCTCGACGAAGTTCGGGGATCGTCGCCTCCATCGGTCCCAGTCCAGGCGGAGCAAGCCATCGGAGACGGTGCGCGTGGGATCGCAACATCGATTCCAGGCTGAAGCATCCGGCAGGACAGGATTGAACAGGAGCGGCAATCAAGGGTTAGCGCAAGAATCCCGAGCGCGCAAACCCCTATGAAAACTATAGTGCCGCACTATAGGCATGTCAATTGACGATGCGTGAACAGAACGAGAATAGGACAGTCACTTTCGTTATGCAATTTTGAGCCGGCGAGGTTGACTTTTGGAAAAAAAGAAAGGAGCGACTGGCATCGCTCCTTATAGTCGGTTCAGCCAAGCTTATGGTTCGAACTGTGGTTGCGCAGTCGCCGGTCCCTGCGGGGCAGGTGGAGGCGCCGGCGCTGAACCGTCCGGTGGAGGAGTCTGGCGGTGCTTCCGCCACATATTCTGCGCGTCCGGGCCCCCGGGGCCACCCGGTCCGCCACCGGCGCCCGGCCCACCGGGACCGCGACGTCCGTCGCGCATCATTTTGCCGGAGCGATGCTCTTCCCGCATGGCCTTGAGCTTCTGCCACTGATCGGGCGTGAGCGTCTTCCGAATATCGAAGAGCATGTGCGCATTGGCCTTTTCGAGGTCGGCACGGGCCTGTGCGACAGCGTCAATCTGGGCAAGGATCTTCGCCTCATCGGGCTGATCGGATTCGATCATGGGATGGAGCAGCGTCTCCTGCTTCTCGAGATTGGCATTGAGGTCGATCAGCTTCAGCCGGTGCTGCAGGAAAATGTCGTCCATCTGGTGCTTCTGCTGATCGGTGAGGTTCAGCTGCTGGGCTAGCTGCGGATCATTCCACCAGCGGCCGAAGTGGCCGTCGTGAAACGCGCGCTGCATGGGAGGCCCGCCGAAGCCGTCTTTCCCGGGACCCTGTCCGGGGTCCGGCCCGCCCGGTCCAAAGCCGGGTCCATCGAAGCCCTGGGCAAAGGCAAGCCCGGGAGCGATCAAGCAAAACAATGTGGCGGTTAAGAAGCTATTCCTGCGTGACATTTTTCTTCTCCGATACAGCACTGGCGTTTGTGGTTTGGCTGCTCAGATCGGCCAGCGGCCGCAGAGCATCGGGAACATCTTCAGAAAGCTCACTGTCGATCTGGTTCATCAGGACCGTATCGTCAACATTGGCGAGGGTGTTGGCAGGGCCAGGCTGCGAGGTCTTCACCACGACGGCGGGAGCCGGGGTGTGATGGTGAAGGTGGCCGTAGACGGGCACCAGGACGGCGGCGGCAACCGCTGCGGTAAGGGCGGGCGCAAGCAGCATGCCAAAGCGGATGGACCGCCCCGGACGGGGTTCGACGACCCGGAAATGGGCGGCTTCGCGCTCCGCGATGTGCCGCATCGCCGAACGATAGAGGCTGAGGGCCTCGGCCATTGCGCGGACTTCTTCCCGCGTGGTCTCGGATTCGGCGCCCGTGTCTCTGCGGAATTTCATTTCGCTCCTCCCATACGCTCGCGGATAATGGCGAGCGCCCGATACAAATGCGACTTCACCGTGCTCAGGTTCATGCCGATGGTGCCGGCAATCTCGTCCAGCTCCATCTCCTCCACAAAGCGCAGCACAAAGACGGCGCGTTGCTGCGCGGATAAGCTTCCTACCGCTCGCCAGACTGCCGCGACCCGATCCCGGGCGACGGTGAGACTCTCCGGCGAACTGCGGCCATCCGGAACCCAGTCACTGATGTCCAGGACATCGAGCGACGAGCCGCGCGTCTTCTGCCAGAAGCGGAGACAGCGGCTGCGGAGGTGATCGCGCATCAGGTTGACGGCGATACGCGTCAGCCAGGTGCTCAGGCTCGAGTCGCCGCGAAACTGGTGCCGCGCGCTCCAGGCCTTGAGGAAGCATTCCTGGGTGAGCGACTCGGCGGCATCGCGGTCCGTCAGCGACGAGAGCAGAAACCGCAGAATGCGGGGCCGATAGACGCGCACGACTTCGTCGAAGTCGGCGAGTTCCAGCATTGCCTGCTCTCGTTTGTCGATGGCGAGCTCGTTGCCTGCGATCTCTTCCATGCGACCAGATAGACGGGATTTCACGGGGCAAGTTTACAGCGGAGGCGCGAAAAGAGCGGGTTTCGCGCAGAGAGTACCGCGGGCACGGCGGGGGCGGCAAGGCCAGGGGTCAAAGGGCCAGGCCTTCAGGAGGAATGCCAGCCGGGGTCGGACTGAGAGGCCGTCGCGTCCAGGGCCAGCAGAGGCTCGATCCCGTAGGCGCCAGGAGCCCTGCCGCGGACGCAGTTCTTGCCGGCCAGCTTGGCTTCGGCGAGAGCCCGTTCGGCTTCGCGCAGGACCACCAGGGGAGAGCGGCCGCGGCTGATGGCCACGCCGAAGCTGGCGTTCAGGGTGGTCGCCTCGTGATCCGCGGGGAAGGGGCGGGCGAGGATGGACTCGCGGATGCGGTCGGCCAGCAGAACCGCGTTCTCGAGGTCACAGCCGGGCAGGGCCAGCAGGAACTCGTCTTCTCCGCAACGGCCGATGAGGTCATAGCTGCGCAGCTGCCGGCGGAAGCGGTTGGCCAGTTCAATCAGAACGCGGTCGCCGGTCTCGTATCCATAGTCGTGGTTGATGCTGGAGAAATCGTCCAGGTCGAGGAGCATGAGGCTGAGCGAGGTTTTCATGCGCTGGACGCGGTCGGTCTCCTGAAAGATGAGGCTGAGCAATGCTTCGCGGTTCCACAGGCCGGTCAAGCCGTCGTGGGTGACGTGATAACGAAGCTCCGCCGATTGCTTCTGCACGCGGTTGGTGAGGGCCAGAACCCGCTCCGCCACGCGGATGCGCACCTTGAGCTCGTTGACGTCGAAGTCGGTCGCGCCGGCCGTGAAGACGAAGTAGTCGTCGGACCCGCACTGGAGCGCGGCGCGGAGATGATCCTTGCTGGGCCGGTCGCTGAGCACGATGTTCCAGGTCCGGCGCTGCTCCTGGCGGCGGCGCACTTCCCAGACGACTTCCGCGGCGCTGGGCGAAGCCAAATCCATGTCCAGCAGGGCGATGGAGGGAGGAGTGACGCTGTCGATGCGGGCCAGGGCGTCGGTTCCGTTGCGCGCAACCTCGATCTGGTAGTGCCAGGATTCCAGGATGGCTGCCAGGTAGTCCGTCGTCGTGGAACTGGAAGAACCGATGAGCACAATGGGGCTGGTGCTGACGGTGATGGTGTTCGCGGGCATGCGAGATCTCTCCGGGAGCGAAGGTCTCCCTGCCGCGACTATCGGGTGGCTATCGGGAAGCTTTAAGGAGGGGCCGGCGGTGCCGGGAAACAGGCCAGCGAGTGTTCTGGCGGGGCTACGGCATTCCCGTTTTGGAGCGACTCTGTTGACTTTCGCACCGTTAGTAATCAGGGTGCGCGTGAATTTTTACCAACGCCTCCGCGCCCTGTGGGAGCATTGCGTGAGATAATCGAGTTCAGAGCCAAGGCATGGTGTTCAGGGCCTGTACGTCGCGACTCTGTCGAGGAGAGAGCGATGAACCCTTCAGTTAAGACAACGCACGTCATCCCCAGACAGCTCCCCCCGGTGCGCCTGGCAAGTGTTTCCACCCTTCTTAGGTGCCGTTTCTGCATGACCACCATCGGAGCCTACAAGACTCCGGAGGAACGGCTTCGCCTGGAAGCGAAACACCTGTGCAGCGACAAGGTAGTTGTCGGTAAGCCTGCGGTTGCGATCCCGTTTAACTAGGCCGGTCTTCTGCTCCGGAAGCCGCGTACGAGTGAAATTGTGTGTCCCGCCTCATCGACCCAGGCGGGCTTCGTCGTTTCAGGCTTCCATCGCTGCTCCGCGTGACAGAATTGGCGGGACTTGAGCCGGGGACCTGCCGTAATCCCTCAAAAGTAGAAGGTGGATTACTCCCAACCTGTGGAGTAGCATTCTGCATCGTATGCGTCAATCGCCTGCGAAGAATCTCCCCGCGGTGAATGCGGCAGTTTTGAGGTGAAGAAAATGAAGATGAAAGCAGAATGGGCATGGACGGCGATTGCGGCGATGACCGTGGCGGCTGGCGCGCAGACGACGGCCGCAACCAGCGAATATGGGACCGCAACGGCGCAGGCGGGGCCCACCTCGGCATCGACAATTCAGGCGACCCGCATTTCGGCGGAGCTGGCGAAGAAGATCGACGCCAAAGATGCGAAGGTGGGCGACGAAGTGGTCGCGAAGACCACATCCGAAGCGCGACTGGCCGACGGCACGAAGCTGCCGAAGGGATCGAAGCTGGTGGGGCACGTCACGGATGTGCAGGCGAAGTCCCACGACAACCATGATTCGCATGTGGCGTTTGCTTTCGATCACGCCGTGCTGAAGGATGGGCATGAGGTGCCGGTCCAGACGATGATGCGGTCGATTGCGGCGCCGGCGCCCATGGCGGCGAGCACCGGTTCGGATGACCTGATGGCCGGGGCCGGCGGCGGGGGCGGCATGCAGGGCGGCGGGGGCGCTCGCGGCGGTGGAGGTGGAGTCGGCGGCGTGGGTCTTGCGAACAATGCCTCCGGCACGGTGCGGGGGGCGACCGGCCTGGCGGCGGGGACCACGTCTGCAGCGGCGGGCGGGCTGAACAACGCAACTTCCGGCACCGATGCTGCGGCGAACGGGACTTTGGGAGCAGCCGGCAATCTGGGCGCGAACGGTGCGGCGCTGAACAATGCGGCGGGCGCGAGCGTGGGATCCTCCGGGCCGGCGATGCCGGTGGGCAATCTTTCCGGCGTGACGTTCAACACCGTCAGCGCGGCAGCAGGCGCTTCGCAGGGTGGGGTAAACGGCTCCGCAGGAGCCGCTTTCGCAACGGTGCTGACCGGGCACGGGAAAAATGTCATTCTGGACAGCGGTTCGCAGATGACACTGGGCGTGGCGCCGCGGTAGGTCTCCGAGACAACGCATAGGAGCAAGGGTCCTGTTACGCTGCTGCGTGGCGGGGCTTTTTCCTGCGCGCGATCCAGAATGACAGAGCCTGAACACAAGAGGAGCGGCGTCAAACAGAGGTTCCCGGCGCTGTATCCGATTCTCGACGCGGAGATGGTGCTGCGGGGGCTGGGACCGGATCCGCAGGAGCGCCGCAGCGTGTTGCGCCGGATCGTGCAGGAGCTTGCTGAAACAGGCGTCGAGATTCTGCAGTATCGCAACAAGCAAGACGAAGACGAAGTGATCGCCGCAGACGCGCGGGCGATGCGGGACGCGGCGGGCTTCGCAGGCCGGGCCCCGATGCGTCTGATCCTGAATGACCGCGCCGCGCTGGTGCCGGAGGTAGGGTGGGACGGCGTGCACGTCGGCCAGGAAGATTTGCCGCCGCGGCAGGCACGTCTGCTGACCGGCGACAACGCGCTGGTCGGGCTCTCGACGCACAATGAGGAGCAGCTCATCGCGGCAAACGTCGAGCCGGTGGACTACATCGCGATCGGGCCCGTGTTTGCGACCGCGAGCAAGCGCGACACCTCCCCGGTGATCGGCCTCGAGGGTGTGCGGCGTGCTCGGGCGCTCACGGAGAAGCCCCTCGTCGCCATCGGGGGAATCACGCTCGAGACGGCCTCGTCCATTTACGCGGCGGGAGCCGACTCCCTGGCCGTGATTGCGGCGATTTTTGCAGCGCCCGGCCGCTCGCCCGCACAATCGGCGAAAGACTTTCTCGAAATTTTCAGTTAGAACTGTAGGACACGTGAGTTCCCCGTCCACCAGCTCCGACACTCCCGCTCAGAAACCGGCCGGCCAAAAACCCGGACTCGTCGCGAGCCTTGGGCTGTTCAGTGCCACGGCCATCGTCGTGGGCTCGATGATCGGCTCCGGCATTTTCATTGTCCCCGCCGATATCAGCCGCGGCGTGGGTTCGCCGGCCCTGCTGGTCGGGGCCTGGCTGGTGACCGCGGTGATGACCATCATCGGCGCGCTCAGCTATGGCGAGCTGGCCGCGATGATGCCCGGAGCCGGCGGGCAATACATCTATCTGCGCGAGGCGCTGGGGCGCATCTGGGGCTTTCTGTTCGGCTGGACGCTGTTCCTCGTCATTCAGACCGGCACCATTGCCGCCGTCGCCGTGGCCTTCGGGAAATTCCTGGGCGTCTTCTTCCCTTCGGTCTCGACGACGAACTGGGTCTGGCACATCGGGCACGTCCCCGCGTGGAAATTGGGCCCCATGGTGCTGGGCAACATGGATATCGGCATCAGCACCGCGAACCTGGCCGGCATTGTGATCATCCTGGTGCTTGCGGTGATCAATGTTTTCGGCGTCAGGCTGGGGGCGCTCGTACAGAACGTCTTTACTACGGCCAAGACGGCGGCGCTGCTGGGGCTGGTGATTCTGGGAGTGCTGTTTGGGCGCAACATCGCGGCGATTCACGCGAACTTTGGCGCGAATTTCTGGCACGGGGCTGGCTGGGGCACGCTCCATCCGGTGCAGGTGGGCGTGGGCGGCCCGATGGCGATGGTTGGCCTGCTGACCATCCTCGCGGTGGTGCAAACCGGCTCGCTGTTCTCCGCCGACGCGTGGAACAACGTCACCTACACTGCCGGCGAGGTGCGGAATCCGAAGCGCAACCTGCCCCTGTCGCTGGCGCTGGGGACCTCGGTGGTGCTGGGCCTCTATATCCTCGCGAATTTCGTTTACCTGCTGGCGCTGCCGCTGCACGGCGATCCGCATGGGGCGACCATCGCGGCGCGCGGCATTCAATATGCTTCTGAAGATCGTGTGGCCACGGCGGCGCTGCAGCTGATTTTCTCGCGGGCTGGCGCCTATCTCATGGCTGGCGCGATTCTCATCTCAACCTTTGGCTGCGCGAATGGGCTGACCCTGGCAGGCGCGCGCGTCTACTACGCGATGAGCCGCGATGGACTCTTCTTTAAATCAGCCGCGAAGCTGCACCCGCGCTGGCATACTCCGGTCGCGGCGCTGATCGTTCAGGCGGTGTGGAGTTGCGTCCTCTGCATTTCCGGCTCCTACGGCCAGCTGCTCGACTACATCATCTGCACCGAGCTGATTTTCTACATCCTCACCATCGCCTGCCTGTTTGTGCTGCGGGCGAAGCGTCCGCAGGCCGAGCGGCCTTACCGGGCTATCGGCTATCCGGTGCTGCCTGCGATCTATATTTTGATGGCCGCGTGGATTTGTATCGTATTATTGCGCTACAAACCGCAATACACATGGCCGGGACTGGTGATCGTGCTGCTGGGTGTGCCGGTCTTTTTTGTGTGGTCCCGCAGCGCGATTCGAGAACCCTCTCCCCAGGCAGCAAGCGCGCCTGAATAAATTCCTGGAGGAACAGCCGAGAATGGCTAAGCTTTTTGCCACCAAGTCGCTTTCCGCGATACGTCTTGAGGCCAGCGAGGAAGGCGCGCACACCCTCAGGCGCACGCTGGGTCCGGTGAACCTCATCACGCTGGGCATTGGCGCCATTATCGGCGCGGGCATCTTCGTGCTCACCGGCACGGCCGCCGCTCAGTTTGCCGGTCCCGCTGTCGTGCTCTCTTTCGTGGTCGCCGGAGTGGGGTGCGTCTTTGCCGGCCTCTGCTATGCCGAGTTCGCGTCGATGATTCCCATCGCCGGCAGCGCCTACACCTATGGCTACACCACGCTCGGCGAACTGACGGCATGGGTCATCGGCTGGGCCCTCTGCCTCGAATACGCATTCGGCGCGGCTACCGTCGCCGTAGGCTGGAGCGGCTACGTCAGTAGTCTGCTGGGCTACTTTGGGGTGCGGGTCCCCTTCAACCCCACGCCCGCGCTGGCCATCACGCTCTTCGGTCACGCACTTTCCGCCAGGATCGACATCTTCGCGCTCTGCGCCATCGTCGTGGTCATTGTCATTCTCGTGGTCGGGGTGAAGGAATCGGCCAACTTCAACAGCGCCGCGGTCATGATCAAGGTTTCCGTCGTCCTGTTCTTCATCGGCATCGCGACCATCTACGCGTTCGGCCACTGGAGCGTGATGATGGCCAATTGGCATCCGTTCATTCCGAAAAACCAGGGTCACTTCGGCGCCTATGGCTGGTCCGGGATCATGCGTGCCGGCAGCGTGGTCTTCTTCGCCTACATCGGCTTTGACGCCGTCTCCACCGCCGCCCAGGAAGCGCGCAATCCGCAGAAAGATCTCCCCTTCGGCATCCTCGGCTCGCTCATCATCTGCACCGTTCTCTACATCATCGTCGCCGGACTGCTCACCGGAGTGAAGCCCTACGCGACGCTGAATACGCCGTCCCCTGTCGCCGACGGCGCGGCCGCTATCGGAGCCACCTGGGGCGTCTGTCTCATCGACCTCGGCGCCATCGCCGGTCTGGCTTCCGTCATGCTGGTCATGATCCTCGGCCAGACGCGCGTCCTCTTCACCATGTCCCGCGATGGCCTGCTGCCCAAATGGGTCGGCACCATCCATCCGCGTTTCCGCACGCCCTGGCTGGTCACCATCGCGGTTGGCTTCCTGGTCGCCTTTCTCGCCGCTTTCTTCAACATCACTTTCCTGGGCCAGCTCGTCAGCCTTGGTACGCTGCTTGCCTTCACCATCGTCTGCCTGGGCGTGTGGGTGATGCGCCGCAAACAGCCCGATGTCCCCCGTCCCTTCCGGACCCCCTGGGTTCCGCTGGTGCCCATCCTCGGCATGATCATTTCTCTGGCCCTGATGGTTTCCTCCGACACGCCCGCGAAGATCGGGTTCTTCAGCTGGCTCATCATCGGACTGGTGATTTACTTCAGCTACTCCATCCGGCACAGCAAGGTGCAGAGGCTGCCGGCAGAAGTGCCGCAGCCAAAGTAACAAGCCGCGCGCGCCGGGATATACTGCGCCCGTGGACTACCTCTGGACACCGTGGCGCTACACCTACGTCACCGAAGGGGACAGGAAGAAGCGGGCAGGGGTTCCTGAAGAACTGAGCGCGTGGCCGGGCGACACCGGCTGCGTCTTCTGCAACATCATCGCCGCGGTCGACTACGCCGAAGCGCATGGGATGAATTGCGGCGATGCGGAGCGCGCCGCGGGGATCGTGCTGCGGGCCGACCGCAATTACATCTGCCTGAACCGCTTTCCTTATACATCGGGGCACATCATGGTGGTCCCCTACGAACACCAGCCGTCGCTCGCCGCGCTGCCGCCGGAAACGGCGCACGAAATGATTCGCCTGGCCCAGCGCTCCGAGCGGGCGCTGACCGAGGTGTATCAGCCGGATGGATTCAACTTCGGGCTCAACCTCGGAAAATCGGCGGGCGCGGGCGTCGCGGGGCACGTGCACCTGCATGCTCTGCCGCGCTGGACCGGCGACACGAATTTCATGACCGCGGTGAGCGAAACACGTGTTTTGCCCGAAGACCTCGCCGTCACCTGGGAGCGCCTGCGCAGGGCGTTTGCTGTTCAGACGCCAGCGGATGCCGATCGCGGCCGGTGACCGTGGCTGTTCTCCCGGGTCCTCCTCAAATCCGCATTTCCCGCATCCAACCGGCAGCGGGCGTCACTCGCGGCTGCCAGGTTTCGCATCGAACGCCTGCCCGCCGGTGAGTCTTGCGAGGGCTGCGGCACTCTCCGGAGTATTCTGCTTTTGGAGACCCCCCAAATGCTCCCTGTCATCGCTCTCCAAATCGCAATTCTGATTGGCATCGTTCTCCTGATCCTTCGAAAGAACCCCTTACCTGCGATTTCAGCGTCGCTGCAGGCGCTGGGGGAGGGCATGGTCCGGCTTACCACCCGATCAGAGCACGTGGACGCTGATATGCGATCGGGAATCCAGGATCTCCGGAACGATCTGGCCTCCGGAATGGGACAATCGCGCGACGACGCAACGCGCTTCTTCGATCAGATTCGCAGGGAATCAAGCGATCTCCGTGAATTGCTCACGCAGAAATTGCAGAACATCGCCGACGGCGCGGGGAAGAACCACATCACGCTGATGGAAGACCTCAATGCCAAGCTGACGGTGATCGGGAAGGCATTGTCCGGGGGGCAAATGACCCAGTCTGACGCGACCCTGAAGATGAAGGAGACCGTGGAGTCTACCCTCAGTCAGCTCGGCCGTGATCTTCGGGAAAACACGCAGCAACTCACCGAGGAAGTGAAGAACCGCCTGAAGGAAATCGCCGAGCAACTGGGTGCATTGTCCGAAGCGAACGAGCGCCGTCAGGAAGGCCTGCGCCAAACCGTCGAGGGCAGGCTGGAAAAACTGCAGGAAAGCAATTCGTCGAAGCTCGAAGAGATGCGGGCGACGGTGGATGAGAAGTTGCACTCCACACTCGAGAGGCGGCTCACGGAAAGCTTCGGGCTGGTTGCCGAACGGCTGGAGAACGTCCAGACCGGTCTTGGCGAGATGAAAGAGCTGGCGGTAGGGGTTGGCGACCTGAAGCGAGTACTCACCAACGTGAGAGCGCGGGGCAGCATGGGAGAGACCCAATGCGGCGCGCAGCTCGATCAGATTCTTTCGCCCGATCAGTACATCAGGAATGCCACGATTAAGGAGGGGAGCCGGGAGTGTGTGGAGTTCGCGATCAGAATTCCCAACGAGCAGGGCGAAATGCTGCTGCCCATCGATGTGAAGTTTCCGAAAGAAGACTGGGAGCGGCTCGAAGATGCGTTGGATCGCAGCTCCGCCGAAGAAAGCGCTGCCGCGCGTAAAGCCCTCGCCGCCACCGTGCGGAACGAGGCAAAGAAAATCTGCGATAAGTACATCGATCCCCCCCGCACCACCCCGTTCGCGGTCATGTCCCTCCCCACCGAGGGCCTATTCGCCGAAGTGATCCGCATGCCCGGCCTCGTGGACGAATTGCATACGCACTACAATGTCTTCGTTGCTGGCCCCACCAACTTTGTCGTGATTCTCAGCGCCCTGCAGATGAACTTCCGCAGCATCGCCATTCAGCGGAAAGGCGCGGAAGTATGGCGCGTGCTGGGCGCAACGAGAACGGAGTTCCAGAAATTCGGAAAGCTGATGACGAAGGTGGAGAGCCAGGTCACGACAGTCCAGAACACGCTGAAGGAAATCAGCGGCAAGACCAGGACGATCAACAGAACCCTGAAGGACGTAAGCGCCCTCGAAATGCAGCCCGCCGAGGCCTCGGGGCTGCTGGGCATCCATGAGCAACAGGCTCTGCCCCTGCAGCCGGATCAGGGGTCCGGCCAGGTCGCGGAGATGGCGGCGAGTACCACCGTTGAAGAAGAGTAGGCCGCTGATTCCTGCTTTAGTTGGACCTTAACGGCGTCAGGGCGCGGTGCCGGTGAACTTTGGCGACTCGGGAATCGCGGCGCCGTCGGCACGTGGATCGGACGCTCCATAATTCACCCCGGTCTTACTGTTGTGCAGAACGGCCTGCCCGCGCCCCATCGCCGTGGTGTACTCCTTGCGGACTTCGAGAACGTGCCCCATCTTCGTGAGCTGGTCGATCGAGTCCTGCGTGACGCGGGATTCGATGACGATGTTACAGCCGAGTTTCGTGTTCACCGTGAAGCGGGGCTCTTCCAGCGCCGCCTGAATGTTCATGTGATAGTCCACCACATTCGACACAAACTGGGCGTGCGCCAGCGGCTGATTCCATCCCCCCATGATGCCGAAGCCGATGTGCTCATCCCCGTGTTGCATGAAGCCGGGAATGATGGTGTGGAGCGGGCGCTTGCGGCCGGCCAGCGCGTCGGGCGATTTGGGATCGAGCGAGAAAAGCCCGCCGCGGTTCTGCAGTACGAACCCCATCCCATCGACCGTGATGTGCGAGCCGAAAGCGGAGTAGTTGCTCTGGATAAAGGAGAGGATGTTGCCGTCGCGATCGACGACGGAGAGGTACGTGGTGTCGCTGGGACTGAGGGACCCAGGCGCGACGTCGCAGTTGGCTTTCTCGGGATCGATCAGCTTCGCTCGTCTCACGGCAAAGGGTTTTGAGATGAGCTGCGGAACCGGAATCGACGAGAACAGTGGGTCGCCGTCGTAGGCCTTCACGTCGGCGTAGGCCAGCTTCATCGCTTCGATGCGCGTATGCAGCTCACCCGGGCTGTGCGGCCCTGCCGGATCCGGCGGAAACTGCTCCATGATGTTGAGCATCTCGAGGGCGGCCATGCCGTCGCCGTTGGGCGGCAGCTCGTAGACGGTCCAGTCGCGGTATTTCGTCGAGAGGGGCTCGACCCATTCTGCGGAATATCGCTCCAGGTCGTCGGCGGTCATCGTCCCGCCGTGCTCGGCGGAAGTCTTCAGGATGGCCTGTGCGATGGCTCCCGAGTAGTAGACCCGCTCCCCCTGCGCCGCAATCAGGCGCAAAGCCCCGGCAAGGTCAGGATTGCGGAAGATTTGGCCCGTCTCCGGCACGTGGTCGCCGGGCAGAAACACGCGGCGGCTTTCTGGAAAGGCCCTGAGCGGACCATCGGAGGGCTTCCAGTAATCGTGAATCATTTCGGGGACGGGAATGCCGTTCTCCGCATAGAAAATCGCGGGCCGGAAGAGCGTGCGCCACGGGAGGCGCCCGAAGCGGTCGTGCAGTTTCGTCCATCCATCGACCATGCCGGGGACGGTCACCGAATCGATGCCGCTTTGCGGCATGGAGGTGATCCCCTTCGCCTTCAGGTGTTCGATGGTGAGCGCCTTCGGAGCCCAGCCGCTTGCGTTCAGGCCGTACAGCTTGCCGGTTTTCGCATCCCAGTAGAGGGCGAAAAGATCGCCCCCCATGCCGTTCATCATGGGCTCGGACACGTTCAGCACGGCGTTGGCGGCGATGGCGGCATCGGCCGCCGATCCGCCCTGCTCGAGGATCCTGGCCCCGGCCTGCGAAGCCTGCACGTCGCTGGTGGCTACGATGCCGTATTGCGTGGAAACAACGGATCGGCCATACGAACGATCCTGCGCCGAGAGAGAAACAGCGGCCATTACGCCAAGGAGAGAAATGAGGACAGACCGAATAGAAGACATGCGCGAAGCCCTCCCTGAGGGGGACGTGGATGTGGGTGAGGCGGGTGAGTCTCAACGGTAGCAGATTGCGCGCCGGGAGTCGTTTTGAACAGAGGCGCATCATAAAGCCTGCGCACGCTTTACACTACCAGGAGGCGTCAGTAGACTTGGAATTTCGGTGCTGAGGGGCGGTGTGCTTATACCCAACCTCAGCGCCTGCGCACGCGGAGGCATCACTTCCCCCTCCCGATTTCAGCATCAACGTGAACGGAGCACCACAGGAGAGACGCATGGCATCTGGTGTGGAAGAAAAGGTGAAGCAGATCATTGTCGAGCAGCTTCAGGTGGACGAAGCTGAGGTGACACCCACCGCCTCGTTCCAGGAAGACCTGGGCGCGGATTCCCTCGACGTGGTCGAGCTGGTGATGCAGTTTGAGGAAGCCTTCGACCTCGAAATCCCCGACGAGGACGCCGAGAAGATCAAGACCGTCAAGGACGCGATCGATTACATCGACAAGAACGCGAAAGGCGGCAAGTAAACTTGCAACGACGTGTCGTTGTCACCGGGCTCGGGCTGATATCCGCTGTCGGTCATACAGCTCCCGAGATCTGGAACAACCTGCTGGCCGCAAAGAGCGGGATCGCCACGATCACCAGCTTCGACACCGCCGCCTTTCCCGTCACCTTCGCCGCCGAAGTGAAGAACTTCGATCCCCTGCAATTCGTGGACAAAAAGGAAGCGCGCAAGATGGGGCGCTTCATCCATCTGGCTCTGGCGGCGACGCACGAGGCGATGGAGAGCTCCGGCCTCAAGATCGAGGGCCACAACGGCGAGCGCGTTGGGGTCTTCATCGGGTCGGGGATCGGCGGCTTCGACGTCATCGAGCGCGAGCACAACAACATGCTGCAGGGAGGGCCGCGCAAGATCTCTCCGTTTTTCATTCCGGCGGCCATCATTAATCTGGCAGCGGGACAGGTGAGCATCCGCTACGGCGCAAAAGGCCCCAATGAGGCGACGGCGACGGCCTGCACCACCAGCGCGCATTCCATCGGCGACGCGTATCGGATCATCGAGCGCGGCGACGCCGATGTGATGATCGCCGGCGGGTCGGAGGCGGCCATCACCCCCATGGGCATCGGTGGATTCGCCGCGATGCGGGCGCTCTCGACGCGCAACGACGATCCGGCGCATGCCTGCCGGCCGTTCGATAAGGATCGCGACGGATTTGTCTGTGGGGAAGGGTCGGGGATTCTGATCCTCGAAGACCTGGAGCACGCGAAGACGCGCGGCGCGAAGATTCTCGCGGAAATTATCGGCTACGGCATGAGCGCCGACGCGTACCACATCACTGGCATGCCGGAGGACGGCGATGGCTGCTTCCGCGCCATGGCCAACGCGCTGAAATCCGCAAAAATCGAGCCCCACCAAATCGACTACGTGAACGCCCATGCAACTTCAACCACGTTGGGCGACGTTGTGGAGTCGAAAGCAATGCAGCGCCTCTTCGGCGAGCACGCCACCAGTCACAAATTGAAGATCAGCTCGACCAAATCAATGACCGGCCACCTGCTGGGCGGCGCCGGCGGACTCGAAGCCGGCATCACGATCCTGGCGCTGCTCAACCAAACCGCCCCGCCAACGGCGAACCTCGACCATCCGGATCCGGAGTGCGTCCTGAACTACGTCCCGAACAAACCTCAAATGGGCAAGATCGACATTGCGCTGTCGAATTCGTTCGGATTTGGCGGGACCAATGGGTCGCTCATCTTCCGGCGCTGGCAATAGCGTCGCACGCCTGGTTACGCTCGTTTATCGCAGTGCGTTTCCCTTCGCCACGGGACAGGCAGCTGCTCTATAAAATCGTGGTAGTGAATCGACGAGAGCTGCAGACGCTGGCAGACGTTCGACTCCGGGAGGCTCAGGTCCTCGTCCGCGCGCGGCAATTCAGCGGAGCCTATTATCTTGCGGGATATGCCCTGGAGTGCGCCCTGAAGGCCTGCATTGCAAAGCAATCCCGGCGCTACGACTTTCCGGACAAGAAGGTCAATGAATCCTGGACGCACGATCTCCGGAAGTTGGTCCTTCTTGCAAAAATCGATGAGGCTCGCGTCCGGCGTGCCAGCGGCGACGATATTTTCCGAAGGAATTGGGAGATCGTTACGTCCTGGTCCCCGGACAGCCGCTACAGAACTGCGGACCAAGCCAGTTGCAGGGCCTTCCTCGATGCCATAATGGAGGAGCATCACGGGCTGCTCCCATGGATAAAGCAACTCTGGTAGATCTCGACCTGAAGAAGGGCGAAAAGATCGTCGTGGCGCTGGAAGACAACGGTCTGCCGCTTGCACTCGCCCTCTGGGTCCACTTCCCCGAGTACGAGGACTGGCGCTTTGTGGTCGCTTCGCGGAAACTCGACCCTCTGGGTCCCGGCGACGCCTACCTCCGAGTCAACCGAGCTCTCGATCAAGCAGGTTTTACCGTGCGCGAGAGCCCTGCGACTCTAATCATGAAGACGACCGATCCCTTTGTCCGGGAACTGCGCAAGGTGTTCGGAAAAGCTGCGAGCGTCGCAGGAATGCGACTCGGCGGACAAAGGTGGGGTGATCGCGTCATCGACGATGCCTACGCATACAAGATTGCGTGACAGCGGCTGCGGCGGGACCAACGGCTCCCTCATCTTCCGGCGCTGGGGTAACCACGCTCGCGCATCTCGGCGAATTCCCCGTCAAGTCATCCGTCATTTCACATTACAAATAATGTCAGTAATGGTAAGCTGCCCCTCATCCGTGGAGGAACCCGATGCCCCCTTCGCCCATCGACGTCGCCAGCGCCTTCGTTGCCGCCATCAATAAAGAGTATCTCGGACAGATGCGAGACGCCATGACGGAAGACCACACTTTCACCGATGCGCTGGGGAGGAGCTTCTCCGGCGCCGCGAAGATGATTGAAGGCTGGCGGCTTTTTTTCGATGCTTATCCAGGGTACTGGATCCGCGTGGGCGCGGCGCTGGTGGATGGCTGCCGCGTGGCCCTGTTCGGCGAGGCGGGCGGTAAATGGAAGGTCGACGAGCGCGTGCTGCCCCAGACCTGGAGCGTCACCGCCGCGTGGCTGGCGGAAGTGGAAGGCAACAAGGTAAAGAAGTGGAGCGTCTTTTGCGACACCGGATGGGCGAATCCGCCGCGCCCAGCCGGGCCTCCGGCAGAGGAAAAGTGAAGCAGGCGTTCTCGATCCTGCTGATCGGGCGTGGACCCGGCGGCTCGTGGGTGCATATGCCCATCCCCTTCAGCGTCGAAGCGACCTTTGGCGCGAAGGGCCGGGTGCCGGTCCGGGGGACGATCAACGGCGTCGCGTATCCCAGTTCCATCCTGCCGCGTGGCGACGGCACGCATTACATGGCCGTGAACCAGACCATTCGCGCAGCCGCTGGTGCCGGCATCGGCGACACAGTGAAGGTTGTCATGGAGCCGGACACGGCCAGGCGGACGGTGACGATTCCGCCTAACCTGAAAAGAGCGCTCGCCGCAGCGGCGCAGGACAAGACCTTCGCGGCACTGTCGTACTCGCATCGGAAGGAATTGGTGGACTGGATCGCGCAGGCGAAGAGGCCGGAAACGCGGGCGCGGCGCATCGAGAAATGCCTCAATATGCTGGCAGAACGGAAAGCCGGCGAAGAGTTGAGCGCCGAATTTTAGCCAGGTAACCGTCAAAATTGCGGAATTCTTACTTTTCCCGATTTCCTATGGCGCAACCTGGCAGGTATGATCGGGGGTAGTCTGGCGAAGGATTTGCAAACGCCGGACACCCCAGACCGAATCGGGCATGTTTCAACACAACCTGCAAGACGCTCTCTGAGGCCTCCGCGCGCACACCAGGAAAGGGTCAGGCTCGATGAGCGTTTTTCTCGTGAATCCCAGCGACAATTCCTTTGGCACGGCCGTTATTACGCCGCGCTGGCTGTTCGTTCTGGCGGCTGCCACGCCGACCACGGTGGGAGACCCCATCCTCGTCGACGAGTCGCTGGAGCAGATCGATCCCGACCGCATTCAGGCCGGGGACATCGTCGGCGTCAGCGTCCACACCGGCAACGCTCTGCGCGGATACCAGGTCGGCAAGATGGCCCGCCAGCGGGGCGCGTGGGTCGTCTATGGCGGCATTCACGCCACACTGTATCCCGAAGAGGCCCTGGAGCAGGGCGAGGCGCACGCGGTCGTCAAAGGCGACGGCGACCTCATCTGGGCCAAAGTCGTCGCGGACTGCCTGGCTGGCCATCCCGACCGGGTCTATGACGGCGGCCGCATCTCCGGAAGCGATTTCCTTGCTGCGCGCTGGGACTTGATGCAGCCGGAGAAGTACATGTGGGCTTCCGTGCAGACCATCCGCGGCTGCCCGAAGCATTGCTCCTTCTGCAGTGTGTGGCGGACCGACGGACAGCAACCCCGGCAGCGGCGCTATCAAAGCGTGATCGACGAGATTGTGGACCTGCGGCGGCTGGGATTCAGATTTGTCGCCCTGGCCGATGACAATTTCTACCCTGTGACCCTCACCGATCTGCGCCTGGCCCGCGAGCAGAACAACCTCGCGAAACTGGAAGAGCTGACCGCCATCCGCGAGGAGCGGCTGCAGCTGATGGAAGAGCTGGCCAAGCTCCCCCACGACATGGTCTTCTTCACCCAGATCACCATGGAAGCCGGCGAGGACGGCGACTACCTGGACGCCATGCGCAAAGCCAACATCAAAGGCGCGCTGGTCGGAGTGGAGGCGGTGACGCCCGAGGGACTGAAAGCGGTCTACAAAGACTGGAACTACTCCGGCGAGGCTCTGGCGAAGCGGCTGCAGACCTTCAAGGAGCACGGAGTGCATGTGCTGGGCTCGTTCATTTTCGGCCTGCCCACCGACAAGCCGGCGACCTTCGATGCAACCGTGGATATGGCACTGAAGGCGGGCGTCACGTTCGCCCAGTTCGTGATGATGACGCCGTTTCCGGGCACCGTGGATTTCAACCGCTGGGAAAAGCAGCAGTCGGTCGATCCGGCGATGGTCGGCGGTGTCCCGATTACGCGCTACTGGCTCATCCCCTGGGAGAATCGTCCAAAGATGTTCACCCCGCATCCCAGCATGAGCTCGGATGAGATTCGGGAGCGGACGCAAAAGGTTTGGGATCGCTTCTACAACTGGAGCGCGATCTGGGAGCGATCAGCCTGTTGTCCCAATGTGACTTCGCGCATTGCCTTCATCTTCCTCTCCAAACTCTATCGGCAGATGTACGCGGGCACCGGTATTTCGAGCGACAGCGCGCGCCGCAAGAAGTCGAGGCGATGGGCGCGCTGGACTGCACGGCAATGCAAGAGGCTCTTTCAGGCGAAGCCGATGCCGGAGCTGCAGTCTCCCAAGTGGGAACCGTCGTTCCTGGGCCGCGCGTTTCTTCACGACGACAGCCAGCAGGAAGCAGCGCGCTTCGCCATGTTCCCGGAGAACTAAAACTCGAACAAGAAGCGGCACTGTGTTTCGTATGCGCAAGAAGAAAGCGGCTTGGTCCCCGCCTCGCTTTCGCAACCGTACCGTGTCAGGGCACAACTTCAGTCGTGCCGAAAAAGGCCAAAAGATAAAGGGCTTTAGCCCCTGAGCGTTTCCGGCCTTTCCGAAACCCCTCAGTAGTAGAGGTACTTCCGCCACTTCAAGTCGGAGTGCCCAATCATCCGCATAATGTGCCGGCTGGTGTGCAGCGTGAACGGCCGCGGCTCGCGCTGCAGCTTCATATGCTCCAGTTCGTGCAGCAGATGATTCCCCTTGCGCCGATTGCAGGCGTGGCAGGCTGCGACCAGGTTTTCCCAGGTCGATAGTCCCCCACGCGACCGCGGTACCACGTGGTCCAGCGTCAGCTCGGCCGAGGGCAGAATGACGCCGCAGTACTGGCACGTGTTGCGATCCCGCAGCAGGATGTTCTTGCGCGAAAGCGCGCGCGTCTGGTGCGGGATGCGGCGGTACTCGAGCAGGCGGATCACAGAGGGCATGGCCATGCGCAAGCGCGCGGAGTGCAGCTCGGTGGCCTGCTCTTCTTCGGTGCGTGCCACGCCTTTCAGCACAAGGACGAGAGCGCGGCGAGCGCCGCAGATGTTGATCGGCTCATAGGAGGCGTTCAGCACGAGCACCGGCGTCTGCAGGGCGTGGGCCGTCGTGACCACACGCAGGCCTTCGTGGCTGTGGCTTTCGGCGTGGGCAACGCCCAGGACTTTGCCCAGGGTCTGTCTGCGAGCGTGAACACCAGCCTTCCCCAACGACATAGTTCCTCCGTCTCGTGCCTGTCAGCCCTGCTAGTCAGCGCCGCTTTCGGGCAGCTGCTTCGCTTGATGTGCCCGGTGCCCGGAACCCGGTGCCCGGTATCGCCCTTCCTCCCACAAAACAAAATCCTGTTCCATCGGAAGCTCCTGCGCGCCCGGCTCCCGCCATTGCAGATCTTCTGAGTGCTGCGCGTGTTCCATCTGCGCACGCGCGACCGTGGCGACCAGAACCGACGCAGCTCCCTCGCGACGGAGCGCCTGGGAGCAGGCGCGGGCCGTGGCGCCCGTGGTGTAAATGTCGTCGATCAGCAGCACGTTGCGTCCCTTGACCGTATCGGGACGCGGAACAGCAAAAGCGCCGCGGACATTCACCCGGCGCTCATGCGGATTCAGGCCCGCCTGACTCTCGGTCGCACGCTCCCTCACCAGCAGCGCGTGCGCAAGCTGGATCTGCAACTCGGGGCGGCGCCGGCGCAGGGCGGCCAGCAGACCGCGCGCCAGAAGTTCGGATTGGTTGAATCCACGGCTGCGTCGCTTTTTCCGGTAAAGCGGCACCGGGACGGCCAGCAAATCAGTCGGAAGCTCGGGAATCGCGACGACCTGCTCGGCGAGGAGCGCACCCAGGCGCTTCGCCAGTGGCTCCATGCCGTCGTATTTCAGCAGGTGCAACAGAGTCCGCAGCTTGCCCTGGTAGACCCCGTGGGCGACGGCCCTGGCGAAGTCCGGAGGCGCGACGCGACAGGGGCGGCACAGAGTGTCACCGGCGAGGCCAGTTTCAGAATCAGGTACAGAATCGACGGCTTCCCCGCAGCACGCGCAAAGCGGCCCGGTTTGGGAGGGAAGATCGTTCCAGCAGGAGCTGCAAACAGGAAGGAGGGTGAAACCAGCAAGTGGAAGGCCGCAGACGCGGCAGTCGGCGGGGAAAAGAACGGAGGAGAGGCTGTCGAGGGTGCTGATCCCGGTACTTCGGAGCACGCGAACCACCGCGCGCCAGGCCGATACGTCCGATTCCGATGGCGGAATTTCGGGTCCGCAAGGCCCCCGGTGAACCGGGTGCTGGTTCACTGGGCTGCTCGTCAGGGAAAGACTCTGACTGAAGACACACCTCGTTTCGGAGGAACGGAGGGAACCGCCCTCTGTTGGCTGCAGTATACGGGGGAAGCCTGCGGGCGGCAACATAGTAGAAAGCTCGCTGTGCCCCGCAGGTACTCTGGAAAGGGGCTGCAAATCAGCTAACCGTTTGCATCCTATGGCAATTCTCTCCATGCAGAGCCGGATCGACGACTTGGCGCGCCAAGCAGGCTTCGACGCGGCTGGAATCGCCGCCGTGCCCGCGCCCGGCTCCCCCGAAGACCACGCCGAACGCAACCGGTTTGAAGGCTGGGTCGATGCCGGCCGCGCCGGCGAAATGGAGTATCTGAAGCGCCGGGATGAGGCGGGGGCGCTGGTCCGGTCGTCGCTCCGGGTAGCCCTGCCCTGGGCGCGGTCGGTCGTTGTCTGCGCCGCCAACTACAACTCAGCCGAGCCGCGGTCGACGGATCCCGCCCCGCAAGGAACCGGCTGGATTGCCCGCTACGCGTGGACGGGGAGCGGCGGCCGACCGTCGGATTATCACAAGGTCCTGCTGCGCAAGCTGGAGAAGCTGCGCGACCGCCTGGCGGAAGAGACGGGCGGCTTCGAGTCGCGCTGCTTCGTCGATACCGGCCCCGTTGTCGAGCGCGTCTATGCCCGCTACGCAGGCATTGGTTGGGTCGGGAAGAATACCTGCATCCTCAACCAGCAGCTCGGCTCGTGGCTCTTCCTCGGCGTCATCGTCACCTCCCTCGAACTGCGCGAAGACCAGCTCACTCTCCCCGCTGCGGATCGCTGCGGTTCCTGCACGCGCTGCATCGACGCCTGCCCCACCAACGCACTCACCGCCCCGCGCCAGATGGACGCCAGCCGCTGCATCGCCTACCTCACCATTGAAAAGCGCGGCGAAATCCCTGAGGATTTGCGCCCAGGCATGGGTCGCCAGGTCTTCGGCTGCGACATCTGCCAGGACGTGTGCCCGTGGAATCGCCGCGCGCCCGCGTCGGCAGACCCGGACCTCGCGCCGCGCAGTCCGTTGGTGAATCCCGCGCTCGATTGGCTGGCGGAGATGGACGAGGCGGAGTTCGGCCGCTGGTTCAACGGCTCGCCGGTCAGGCGCGCCAAATGGGGCGGCCTGCGGCGCAATCTTGCCATCGCCATGGGAAACAGCGGGCAGCAGCGCTTCCTGCCCATCCTGGGGCAGTGGTCTGCCGACACCGATCCCGTCGTCGCCGACGCGGCGCAGTGGGCAATCCAAAGTCTGCGACGGAATTAGAGCGGGGGGAGCAGCGACTCCGATCGTCGATTCATTTTTGCCAGGGCGGATTGGCCCCTACAGCATTCAAGGCGATGCGAGCCGCGCGCTTTGAGGAGAAGCTGCGGGCCTGCAAGCCGAAATCAGGCAGTGTTGCGTACGACGTTCGCGGCGCTCAGGCCCTTGGGGCCCTGCGTGCACTCGAACTCGACGGCTTCGCCCTCATTCAGCGTTCTGTACCCCGAATCCTGAATCGCGGAAAAGTGGACGAAAACGTCTTCGCCGCTCGACCGCTGGATAAACCCGTATCCCTTGGCTCCGTTAAACCACTTCACAACACCGTTCTCTTTCACTGGGACTCCTTCATCGTTTGCGCCTACGTTGTTGCCTCCGCGCCGACTCGGGTGCGCTGACTTCCGTTACGGATGTAACGAGCTTCAGAGACACCAAAAGCTGCCTTCACCCGCCCAGCATCGGCGGTTCGGGCAGCTCTGAGGATTACCGGGGCAGTCACGGTGACAGCTATACAGGTACATCAGGAACTGGCCTTCCGATTCGCGATTACCTTCCCTGGGGACGGGAATCGTGTACCTGTTATGGCAGGAAACGATTTTGAAATCAAGGAAAAATTTGCGTGGAAAACAGGCTTTTTTCAGCAGGTTACGGAAGTACGGGCAACTTTGGTGATCTGGCCGGACCCCTCCCGCAACAGTCGAGGTGGTCGGCAAAAGGGGGCCTGTTAGCATTTCCCAAGAGATATTCATGACAGAACCGGCTGAGATTCGGGCTGGGGCGCCACCCGACGTCCGAGACGCGCCGCCCCCACCGTCTCCCAAACCGCCGGCGCGGCCGCGGCGGCGCGGATGGTGGCCGGTCCTTGTGGCTCTTGGCCGGTATCTCGCCCAAACTGAGGTACATACGTACGCCTTCAGCGTCGCGGCCAACACCATTCTCTCCATCTTCCCCTTCATCGTGATGATGTTCACGGTCGCCCAGCAAATCTTCCATTCCCCGGCCATGGTGAGGGAGATTGGCGGCATCCTGCGCGACGTGCTGCCCTCCAATCAGGACTTCGTGGTCCGCAACATGAGCCTGCTGGCGCATCCACGGGGCAGCGTCCAGGTGGCCGCAGTCATCATGCTGCTGATTTCCTCGACCGGCGTGTTTTTACCCCTGGAAGTGGCCCTCAACCGGGTCTGGGGCGTGACCAAAAACCGCTCCTACGTCATGAACCAGCTCGTCTCCCTTGGCGTGGCGTTCCTCATCGGGGTCCTGGCCATGCTCGCCGTGGGCGCAGCGATGGCCCAAACCGGGATCCTGTCGTTTCTCTTCTTCGGACACACCGCGAATGCGGTCTACCGTTTCGTCCACGAGATCTTCCTGGAGATTGCCGTCGCCTTTCTCAGCGTCGGGATGTTCTTCGTCGTCTACTGGATCCTGCCGCACCGGCGGCTGCCGATCAAAGCGGTGCTGCCGGTCGCGGTGATCACCGGCCTGCTGTGGGATGTGGGCCGGCTGCTCTACATCCTGGTGCTGCCCCACATGGACCTGCAGTCCGTTTATGGGCCGTTCGAAGTCTCGGTGAGCCTGATGATCTGGGCCTTCCTCACCGGCCTCCTGCTCCTCGCCGGAGCGCAGTATTCCGCCACGCGCCAGGCGCTGCGCCTTGCCCATCAGGCGGATGTGGAAGCAGCGAAAAAGGAGAAGGTCAGCCAGGCGTAACGGGTTGCCGCATGCGCCCACTCAGGCAAGCGCCCAAACTTACTTCGTGTGCAGGGTGCCGAACTTGTAGACGATGCCTGCCGAGCCGGCGAACTCATTCTCCCAGGAAAAACCGTAGTGCGTGGGCTGCCAGTCGCTAATCACCCGCACCGACAAGCGCTGCGTGAGGTTGTAGTCGAACCATGGGCCGAAGCCCAGGCCGAGCGCCAGCTTGTCGTTGTAGATGCCGACGTCCTGCGGTTGCGTGCCTTTCGGGAATCCTGAATCGAAAACACCATAGGCGGCGCCGACGAGAAAGTGCATGCCGACGGTGTAATTGCGGGCGCGGATAAAGCGGAAGTTGGGACCGAAGAGGAATAAATGCTCGGTCATCGGCGGAGTGGGCGGAATGCCCTCACTGTTGCCGGGGACAACCAGATTGCCATAGAGGCCGCGCGCGCTGCCTTCGATGCCCCAGATCGGACGGAGCCATGCGGTCGCGGAGCCGCTCCAGCCGAGCAGGTTGATAGCCTGCACGTTCCGGCCAGGACTGGGATTGAAGTGGGAGTATTGCGCGCCGCCGTAGAAGTCCCAGCGCTGGCCGTATTGCGGGGCTTCCGCTTCAGGAGCCGTTGCGGTGACCTGCGCATGAATACGGGACTGCGGAACAAGACAAGCCCCAAGCGCGGCCAGGGCCAAAAGACGAAACATCACAGCTTTCACGCGATCCGGAACCTCAAACCTAGGGATGGCAAGCTTCAAGACTATCATCCAGCCGCTATGGTTAGCTGCGCTGAGCGGGCCGAATGTGCAGCTCCTTCAGCTGCGCATCGCTCACCGGCGTGGGCGCGTCGACCATCAGGTCGATGGCTTTCGCCGTCTTCGGAAACGCGATGACTTCGCGCAGGCTCGACGCGCCGGCCAGGATCATCGCAATGCGATCGAGGCCCAGCGCGATGCCGCCATGTGGAGGCGTGCCGTACTGCAGCGCCTCAAGGAAGAATCCAAAGCGCGCTTTGGCTTCTTCATCCGACATGCCGAGCGCGCGAAAGATTTGCTGCTGCACGTCCTGGCGATGAATACGGATCGAGCCCGAACCCAGCTCGAGCCCGTTCATCGCAATGTCGTAGTAGCGAGCGCGCACCGACGCTGGATCGGAAACAAGCCGGTCCATATCTTCTTCATGCGGCGACGTGAATGGATGATGCGCAGGCTGCCACGAACCGGTTTCCGGATCGTGCTCGAACATGGGAAAGTCGGTCACCCAGAGCGGTCGGAAAGCGGCCGAACCGTCAGCGAGCGCGGTGGGCGTTCCAGGCGCGTGTACGACGGCGTCGGTGACCGCAAAGGCACCATGTCGATCCGCATATTTGCGGGCCAGTTCGACCCGGAAATTGCCTGCGGCGCTCAATACGGCAATCTCGCGCTCGGAAAGACGGCCTGCCAATTTCGTGTCGCTGGCCTCGATGTGCGTGGCCGAATCTCCGGCAACAATGACCAGCAGATCGTCAGGCTCGGCGTGCGTCAGCTCGCGGAGCTTCGCGACCGACTCGGGGAAGGATTTTTCGAGGCGCTTCAGGTCGTCGAGAAGCTTCGCGCCCTTCTTCGACTCGAAAAGCGGGCGGTTGTCGTCGCGTTCCTTGCGCGAGAGGTCGCCAACTTTGGGAATGCGCACGAGAACCACGGGCAGCGAGGGATCGACGGCGAGCGTCTGCAGTTGTTCGGCGGTAAACGCGCTGCGAATGTCGGTAAGGCCAGGCAGTCGCAAATCCGGCTTATCGATGCCATAGGTGCGCATCGCTTCGTCGTAGGTGATGCGCGGGAAAGGCACGGGCAGCGCAATGCCGACCGCAGAGAAAGCTGCGGCCATGAATCCTTCGACGACGGCGAAGATGGTTTCCTGCTGCGGGAACGTCATCTCCAGGTCGACTTGGGTGAATTCCGGCTGGCGATCGGCGCGCAAGTCTTCGTCTCGGAAGCAGCGGACGATCTGGAAATACTTGTCCATGCCGGAGATCATCAGGATCTGCTTGAAGAGCTGCGGCGACTGCGGCAGCGCGTAAAATTCGGCCGGGTGAACGCGGCTGGGGACGAGATAGTCGCGCGCGCCTTCGGGCGTGGAGCGCGTCAGGAACGGCGTCTCAATCTCGTAGAAGCCTTGCGCGGAAAGGTATTCGCGGACCGCAAGCGCGACCTTGTGCCGAATCTCGAAATTGTGCTGCATCTCAGGGCGGCGCAGGTCGAGATAGCGGTACTTGAGCCGCACTTCTTCGTTGGCGATTGCCTCTTCAGCCGGCGAAAACGGAGGCAGCTTCGCGTCGTTCAGGACCAGCAGGTCCGTCGCGGCGATTTCGATTTCGCCGGTGACCATTTTCGGGTTGATCGCGTCGGCGCCGCGCAGGCGGACTTTGCCGATGGCCGCGACGACGTACTCGGGGCGGACGTGCTCGGCTTTGGGATGGCCCTCGGGCGACAGGTCCTTGTCCAGCACAATCTGCGTGATGCCGTAGCGGTCGCGCAGATCGAGAAAGATGAGGTTGCCGTGGTCGCGACGGCGATTCACCCAGCCCATCAGCGTGACGGTCTTGCCGGCGTCGGCCGCGCGCAGTTCGCCGCAGGTGTGAGTGCGTTGGCGTGTGCCTAAAAAGTCGAGCAAAGTCGGAGTTCCTGTTTCAGTTGGTTGTTACTTCGGATGACCATGGAGTGATCTGATCGAACGGCACAAACCACCTGGAAGGCTCTTGACCATCCTCGTTCACCGGACACCACTCTGGGATAGAAAGATACGGATTACCCGGATCGAAGTTATCAAAGTCCTGGTCAAATATGTCTGGGCGGATTAGCTGATTCCGTACGGCAACCTGATCTTCCACTCGATGCATCGTCCACCATTCGCCGCCAAACGCGTTCTTATCGCCCCAAAAAGAAGTGATGAGGCAGGATTTCGATTCGCCATCCAGTAGCCTTTGAATTGCTTCCCTCCATTGCCGTTCGTAACGCTCGCGGCTCCAAACTGAAAGAACCATTTCGAATTCCTCAACAAAAGCACCGAGGGTGATCTGACCAATAGCCATGTCAGGCTCATCAGGCTCATCTTGCGCTTCATGGAGGAAACGAATCAGTAACGACATGAGGCAATCATCCTGGGCCGATCAGTACCGCGTCTCTGAGCTTGACTGCAGCGCTTGCGCGAGCTCGCCGCGCGGGATCTTGGTCTGCTCGCCGGTGGCGAAGTTCTTCACTGTCAGAATACCGGAGCGCTGCTCGTCTTCCCCGAGCAGAACGATGGCCCGGGCAAGCTTATTCCCAATTTCGAACGACTTCTTGATGCGGAACGAGCCGTCACCCAGCTCGATCCGGAGACCGGCGCGTCGCAGATCGCGGGCCAGCACCAACGCCTCCGCGTTCAGCGATTCGCTCAGCGGCGCAATGAAAGCGTCGGCCAGCGTTGGAGCGGATTCGACTTGCCCAGCCTGCAACGTCAGGATCAGGCGGTCGAGTCCCATCGCAAACCCAATGCCGGGAGCTTTCGGACCGCCGAGCATTTCCGACAGGCCGTCGTAGCGACCGCCGCCAAGCAGCGCGTTCTGCGCGCCCAAACCGCCGTGCGTGAATTCAAACGTCGTCCGTGTGTAGTAGTCGAGGCCGCGGACGAGGCGCGGGTTCACTTCGTACTTCACCCCGCAGGCATCAAGCGCGGCGAGGACCGCGGCGAAATGCGCCTTCGATGCGTCGTCGAGGTAGTCGGCAATTTTCGGCAGATTCGCGACAATGGCTTCGTCGCTGGGGTCCTTCGAGTCCAGCACGCGCAGCGGGTTGGTCTCGGCGCGGCGCTGATTGTCCTCGGACATCTGGTGCTTCACCGGCGCCAGCGCCTCGCGCAAAGCCGCAACGTAGCGAGGCCGATCCGTCGACGATCCGACGGAGTTGAGAACCAGCGTCCAGCCCGTGATGCCCAGCTCGTCGAGGAAACTCGCCAGCATTTCGAGCACTTCGGCGTCGCGGAGCGGCGACTCCGACCCCGCGCTCGGCGGCCCGATGACCTCCGCGCCAATCTGCCAGAACTGACGATAGCGCCCCTTCTGCGGCCGTTCGCGGCGAAACTGCGGGCCGATGTAGTACAGCTTCTGCAGCAGGCCGGTTTCGCCCATCTTGTGCTCGATGTACGCGCGGACCACGCCGGCCGTGTTTTCAGGGCGCAAAGTGAGCGACTGCGATTTCTCGGATTGCGCCCGGGCGCGATCCTCCCACGTGTACATCTCTTTCGAGACGATGTCTGTCTCCTCGCCAACGCCGCGGGCGAAAAGCTGCGTGTCCTCGAAGATGGGGGTGCGAATCTCGCCGAAGTTGTAGCGCGCGAAGACCCTTCGAACCGTAGCCTCGACGCGGTCCCAGAGTTCGGTTTCGGGCGGCAGCAGGTCGCGCGTGCCGCGTACAGCTTTGAGTAGAGTCATCAGAGATGCGGTTCTCCAGTCAGTTTACCGGAGCGTGCCGGACGATCACCCGCGGAGTGGCTGGCGTGGGTGGGCGAAACCCTCGGCGACCCAGGCGCCGAGCGGATAACGCCGCCCGCCACAGTGAGCGGGATTCCGAAGGCGCCGATCGGGAAAAAGGGTGAGGCCTGGGCGCCGAAAGCAGCCACGACCAAGCCGATAATAAGGAAGAGATCGAGCAGCAGACCGGTGGCGAGGATGGCTTTGCCGACGGTGCGGATTCGCCGGAATCCCTCGTCGAGCGCCATGACGGCTAAGTTACCACCGAGCGGTACTGACGCTCCGGCTGGCAGGCTCGGAGGTGCTATTTTGCTGGCGAGCACAGCATGGTACGATCCGGCGATAACCATGCGGCGAACGATGATTTTGTTGTTTTTTCTGCTCTCCGCGCAGGCGTGGGCCCGCGATAAAGCGCCCGCCTGGGTGGAAGTGCGGAGTCCGCATTTCAGCGTCGTGACCGATGCCGGCGAAAAACAGGGGCGCCATATCGCCGATCAGTTTGAGCGCATGCGTTGGGTATTTCAGACCCTGTTTCCGCACTCGAATGTCGATCCAGCTGCCCCGATTACGGTCATTGCCGTGAAGAACAAGCAGGGATTGCAGGCGCTGGAGCCTGAAGCCTATCGAGCCAAAGGTCAGGTGAATCTTGCGGGGCTGTTCCTGCGCAACACGGACAAGAATTACATTCTGGTTCGTCTGGATGCCCAGGAGGAGCATCCATTCGCTGCCGTGTATCACGAGTACACGCATCTGGAACTGGGAATCGACGGGATGCCGCTCTGGCTGAACGAGGGGCTGGCGGAGTTTTTTCAGAACACCGATATTCGCGACAAAGACGTGCTTCTGGGGCAGCCCAGTCCCGACAACATTATCTATTTGCGCCAACACCGACTGATTCCGTTGCCGGTGCTGTTCCAGGTGGATGCGAACTCTCCGTACTACCACGAAGAGGAAAAGGGGTCGGTGTTCTACGCCGAGGCGTGGGCTTTAACGCATTATCTTGAGGTCACCGACTATAACGAGCATACGAATCGAATCGCCGCCTATCTTCACCTGGTGAAGCAACAGGCGGATCCGACTACTGCGGCGGAGCAGGCGTTCGGCGATCTGAAGAAGCTGCAGGCGACGCTGGAAGACTACATCGGCCACGCACGGTACATGTACTTCCACATGAACAGTGCCGCGGCGCCTATCGATCCAACGCTGCTGAAGGTGACGCCGCTGACCGATCCGCAGGCCGACGCGATCCGGGCAGATTTTCTGGCCTGCAACGGGCGCGGCGACGACGCGCGAACCATCCTGGCCGCAGTGCTGAAGGCGGATCCCAACAACGAGCAGGCCCTCGAGACCATGGGCTACATCGAATTGCGCGCCGGCCATCACGAGGAGGCGAAGAAGTGGTACGGACAGGCCATCGCCCTCGATCCGCAGAGTTGTCTCGCGCAGTACTACTTTGGCTGGCTGTCGCTGGTGGGCGGCAACACCGGGGACGAGGTGGAAAACAGCCTGCGGGCGGCGATCAAGCTGAATCCGCGCTTTGCCCCCGCCTACGACAGCCTGGCGATGCTCTACGGGCGGCGGCACGAAAAGCTGGACGAGGCGCACATGCTCAACCTGCAGGCCGTGCAGCTGGCGCCCAGCAACGTGAATTATCGCCTCGATACGGCGAACATCCTCATGGAACAGGAGCGCTACGACGACAGCCTCCAGGTGCTGCGGGCTGCAGCGGCGATCGCGAGAAGTCCGCTGGAAGTGGATGTGGTGGAGCGGGTGATCAAACAGGTGCAGCAGCAGGAGGCGCAGATAGAAGAAGCGAGGCGCCGACCGCCGGAGGCACAGATACAGACGACGGTGGTCACGCAGGCGCCGGGCTCGAATCAGGCGAACAACGCCCTCGCCAATGGAATGGAGTCGAAGCCGAAGCATCCCACTGAGACGCCTCACGGCCAGATGCACGTGGTGCGCGGAGTGATTCGTGGCGTGACCTGCAGCTACCCGGCGATCCTCTCGCTGCGCGTGGAAAGCGGTGCGAGGAAGGTCTCGCTCTACAACAACAACTACTACAAGGTGGATTACAGCGCCGCGAACTTCACGCCCAGGGGCGACGTTCATCCCTGCGATGATCTGGAAGGGACGAAGGCGGAAGTAGAGTATTTTGCGACCGCGGACAAGTCGGTGGACGGACAGATCGTCGGCATCATGATGATCAAGTAGCGCCCAAAGCAAAACGGCGCAGCCGGAGCCGCGCCGCTGATCCCGTCGGAGCCCTGAATCAGGCTCGGCTGAGGTACGCGCCCTCGGCGGTGTCGACCCGAATCTTTTCCCCCTCATTGATGAACGGCGGAACCTGCACGACGAGTCCGGTTTCCGTCTTCGCCGGCTTGGTGACCGACGACGCCGTCGCGGATTTGAGCCCCGGCTCGGTTTCGACGACAGTCAGCTCGACGGTCTGCGGCAGCTCGATGCCGACGGCGAGTCCGTCGTGGAACGAAACCTTGATCTGCAGGTTGGGAATGAGGTATTCGACCGCATCGCCCAGGGTGTCGCGCTTCAGGTGGGTCTGCTCGTAGTTCTCAATGTTCATGAAGTAGTAGTCGTCGCCGTCGTTGTAGAGGAAATCCATAGGGATTTCATCAACGACAACCCGCTCGATGGGGTCGGGCGAACGGAAACGGTGCTCGAACATGGCGCCAGTGCGCAGGTTGCGCAGTTTAGCCTGGATGAACGCGCGCAGGTTGCCGGGCGTGCGGTGCTCCACGGAAAACACCGAGTGAAGCTCGTTGTTGTGCTTGATGATCATGCCCGGGCGCAGCTGGGTGGCGGGAATCGCCATACGGGTAAGGCTCCTTGCCGTCGATAAGTGCGGAATGTGGCGGCGGGGTTGGCCGCGGGGGGCGGGCCCGAAGCAGGTCCGCGCTGTGCATACTCCGGCAATTTCGATTTTATCGCAGCGGGTCCGCGCGGCCCGGCCCATCCGGCCTTCGGGCGCACATCCGTGACTGGACGATGGCCATGCCAGCCCGCGGAAATCGCGCGCCTTCGCGGCAAATTCTCCCGAAAAAGATTATGGTGGCAGGGGCGTTTTATTTCAGAATTCGGGGGAATGCGCGTGAATCGCAGGAGCTTTCTGAAAGTGGCGGGGACGGCGACGACACAGGCAGTGCTGGCAGCGCGGTTGCACGCGATGGTCGAACAGGGACAGCCGGGGACTCTGCTCACGCCCCAACAGACCGAGCCCGAAAAGCCAGTCGCGGCCAACGATCACATCCAGATTGCGCTGATCGGCGCAGGCGGGCAGGGCCAGTACGACACAAAGGTCGCCGTGACCGTGCCCGGCGTCAAACTGGTCGCCGTCGCCGACTGCTACGACGGGCGCCGGGAGCACAGCAAAGAGCTGTGGGGCCCCGACATCCTCGCCACGCGCGACTATACCGAGGTCCTGGCGCGCAACGACATCGACGCGGTCATCATCGGCACGCCCGACCACTGGCACAAGCAGGCTTCCATTGACGCGATGAAGGCGGGCAAAGACGTCTATTGCGAAAAGCCGATGATCCATCTCTATAGCGATGGGCCGGCCATGATCGAAGCGTCCAGAGCGACGAAGCGCATCCTGCAGGTGGGCAGCCAGCGTGTCAGCTCCATTGTTTATATGAAGGCCAAAGAGCTGCTCGCCGCGGGCGCGATCGGCAAGCTCAACATGGTCACCGCCTGGTGGGATCGCAACTCGTCGATCGGCGCGTGGAACTACACCGTCCCTCCCGACTCATCGACCGAAACCTGCGACTGGCCACGCTTCCTCGGCACCGCGCCGAAGATTCCCTTCAACGGCGAGCACTTTTTCCAGTGGCGCAAATGGAAGGCCTACGGCAGCGGCGTCGCTGGAGACTTGTTTGTCCACCTTTTCAGCGGAACGCACTTCATCACCGGCGCGCACGGGCCCACGCGGGCCATGGCCACCGGAGGGCTGCGCTTCTGGAAAGACGGACGCGACGTTCCCGATGTGATGCTCGGCCTCTTCGATTATCCGGAGGGATTCAACCTGAGCCTGCGCGTGAACTTCGTTGACGGCGGCACCGAGGGCGAGGGCTTCATCTTCTCCGGCTCCGAGGGCACCATGGAAATCGCCGGCAACTCCGTCAGCGTGAACCGCGTTCCGCGCGACACCGAACCGGGGTTGATGATCGGCTCGTTCACCGACGCCATGCAGAAGCAGATCACTGCCACGTACCGGCAGAAATACCCGCTGGTCGAACCAACCGCGCCCGCGCGCGTGGGGTACGACAAGTACGTCGCGCCGCGCGATTACAGCGACAGCTACGACCACCTGAAGAACTTCTTCGCATCGGTCAGGTCGCGGCAGCCGGTCGTCGAAGATGCTGTCTTCGGCTTCCGCGCAGCCGGTGCCGCGCTGCTCAGCAATCTGAGCTACGAGCGCGACGCGATCGTAAAGTGGGATCCAGAGGCGATGAAGCTGATCTAAATCACGCTGCCGCTAGTCGAGCGACCGGACCCAGATGTTCCGGAAGCTGATCGGCTCGCTCTTGTCACCGTGCGCCTGGAGCTTGATGGGCGCGCGGTCGTACGCTTTGTAAAACGGCTGCCCGATGTACAGCGTCTGCCCCTTCAGCTGGAAACGATTCTGCACCAGCACACCGTTAAAGAAGGCCGTGACGTACGCCGGAGTCTTCAGCGAACCGTCGGCGTTGAACGTCGGCGCGGTCCATACCACGTCATAGCTCTGCCACTCGCCCGGCTTGCGGTTCGGATTCACCAGCGGAGGGCTCTGCTTGTAAATGCTCCCCGCCTGGCCGTTTACATACGTGGTGTTGTTATAGGAGTCGAGCACCTGCAGCTCGTATCCGGCATCGCCCGGCCCCAGCGAAGCCAGAAACACGCCGCTGTTGCCGCGCGCCTGCCCGCTCCCGGTGATGTTCTCGGGAATCTTCCACTCGATGTGCAGCTGGTAATCCTTAAAGCTGCGCTTTGTCTCGATGTTGCCCGTACCCTTGGCCACCAACAGCACGCCATCGCCAACGATCCACCTGGCCGGCGTGTGATCCTGTGCCGAAACCCACTCGTCCTCATTTTTGCCATCGAACAGAACGATCGCGTCGGAGGGTGGCGCCGCATCCGTGGCTCCCGGAGTCACGATGGGAGGCACCGGCGTCCACACTTCCGTGTCTTCCGGCTTCGGGTGCGCTGCCGGCTGTTGCGCGAAAACGGCGACAGCGGCGCTACCCATCGCCGCCAAAGCGAACAACGTCAAAACTTGTCTGCGCATAACGCAACGAGGATATACCACTCGCCACCGGGCCGGGTGATGATCGCGAAGAGTGGCGTCATCTCGACACGGCAACACGCAAATCCTCCCACACCATCCAGTTCGGCTTCAGATCCACCGCGCCAAATTTCGCGTAAAGCCCGCGCGCGGCAGTGTTCGTCGGCTTCACGTCAATGCAGACTCGCAGGGCCTTCTCCTCAACGAACCATCCAGCCAGCGCAACGATCAGCTGACCAGCGATGCCCTGCCGCCGATGCGCTGCGACCACGTCGATCCACTCCAGCTCACCGTCGCATCCGAAGCGCTTCGTGCGATGACCCGCGATGAATCCAATCACGGCTCCCTCGCGGACGGCCACAAAAACAGCAGCGTGTCCTTGCAGCGCCTGTTGCGCGCCGATCTCGCCCCGCAGATAGTTGCCGATCCGCCGTTCCCAACACGCCTGCGTCTCCCACTCCTGCGCGCGAATCGCCGCCATCGCAGGAACATCGGCAACCTCCGCAGCCCGGATCATGACCGTCCCCACACCCGCATCGCGCACAGGAATCGACCTCGGCAAAATTTCGGCCGGTTACTCCGCGCTCGGCCGTCGTCGCATAGCACTCTGATTTAATCAGAACAGATGCCGCCACTGTGGAAGCCCGAGAGCTGGACCGAGCGCCTAGCCGAACTCGAAGCGCGCTCCGGCGATTTGAAGGAAGCCCCGCTGCGCCGCGATGTGCGCTCGCTGGGCCTGCTGCTCGGGCGTGTGCTGCGCGAGCAGGCCGGCGACAAGCTCTACGAAAAAGTTGAGGAGCTGCGGCAGCCGGCCATCCGGCGGCGCGAACTACAGGCGAAAGGGCAGATTCGCGAAGCCGAAGACCTGATGCAGCTCGCGGTCCTCGCCGTCAATTCCATGCCCGTCGAACAGGCCGACCAGCTCAGCCGTGCTTTCGCCTTCTACTTCGAGCTCATCAACCTCGCCGAAACCAACCACCGCAAACGCCGCCGCCTTTCGCTGCAGATCACCGGCGACTCCTCGAAACGCGAGGCGCAGCGGGGCGAGTTGCGTGGCACCCTGCGTGCCATGCGCGAGGCGGGTACCAGCGCGGACAACGCGCTGGCGTGGCTCCGTCGCGTCCTCGTCGTCCCCGTGTTCACCGCGCACCCGACGGAAATCGCCCGCCGCTCGGTGCTGATGAAGCGTCGGCGCATGGGCGAGTTCCTCGAGAAGCTCGACCGCATTCCTGTTCCCGATGAGGAGCTGACCGCGCTCGAAGAGGCGCTGACCGCGGAGATCACCGCGCTGTGGCAGACCGATGAAGTGCGCAGCCGCCAGCCTGCGGTGACCGATGAAATCCGCATGGGCCTCGATTATTACGACGTCTCCCTTTTTGAGACGCTGCCGCGTTTGTATGAGGAAGTCGCGGCTGCGCTGAAGAGCGAGTACGGCCTCGACCTCGAGCTTTCTGAGCTGCCGCTGCTGCTGGCCTTCGGCTCATGGATCGGTGGGGATCGCGACGGCAATCCGTTCGTCACGCCGGACGTAACGCGGCAGTCGATTCTGACGGCGCGCACGCGGCTGCTCGATTATTACGATGAGCGGCTGCAGCAGGCCATCGATCTGCTCACCACCTCGGCGCAGCAGTTGCCCGTGAGCGACGAACTGCAGGCCCGGCTGAAGGGATTCCAGGCGGAACTGCACACCAATGCGGAAGCCTTCGGCGCGCGTTTTGAGTTCGAAACCTATCGCCGCTATCTGGTCTGTGTGCGGGCGCGTATTCAGCGCACCGCGGGCAAGTTCGACTCCGATCCGGAGATGCTGGAGTCTGCGCTGGCGGGGCTGCCAGCCTATTGCTCGGCGCGCGATTTTCTCGAAGACCTCGCCGTGGTGCGCCGCAGCCTCGCAGTTAACCGCGGGGCTCGCCTTGCCGAGGCACTCATCGATCCCCTGCTGCTCATGGTTCGGACCTTCGGGCTGCACCTGCATACGCTCGACATCCGCCAGCACGCGCGCGTTCATCGCAAAGCGCTCGAAGAAGCATCGGCCTGGTGCGCACAAAACGGCGCCGCGGCGCCGGAAGCACTCAGTCCCGGCACGCGCGACGTGATCGAAACCTTCCGCGTGATCGCGGAAATCAAGGCCGGCTGCACCCCCGAGGCGATCCGGCACTATATCGTCAGCGGCGCGTCTTCCGTGGAGGACGTGACCGCGGTAGTCTGGCTGGCGCGGCTGGGCGGCGTGGAAGTCGCCGGTCGCGGCGGCGATCCCGGCGTGATGCCGGTGCCGCTCTTCGAGTCCATTGAGGACCTGCGCAACGCCCCGCGCATCTGCCGCGAGCTGTGGAGCTCGCCCGGGTACGACAAGCTGCTCGCCTCGTGGAACAACACCCAGGAAGTGATGCTGGGATATTCCGACTCCAATAAGGATGTCGGCATGCTCACCAGCACGTGGGAAATTTTCTGCGCGCATCGGGCCCTGCACGAGGTGGCGCGCGAATGCGGCATCCGCCTGCGGCTGTTCCATGGGCGTGGCGGCACAGTGGGGCGCGGCGGCGGTCCCACCCATCGCGCCATCTACGCGCAGCCCATTGGCGCTTTCGACGGGCAGATTCGTATCACCGAGCAGGGCGAGGTCCTCAACTGGAAGTACTCTGATGTGGTGCTCGCCGAGCGCAACCTGGAACTGATGATCGCGGCCTCACTCGATGCGCTGGCGCGGCCCAACGCGCTGCTTCCCAACGAGCACTACTCCGGCGTGATGCGTCCCGAGTGGGAGAGCACGTTTACCGAGCTTTCGGAGATTTCCTTCCGCTTCTATCGCGAGCACATCCTGGCGGACCCCGAAGTCCTCTACTACTTCGAAGTCGCGACGCCGGTCGCCGAACTGGAGCACGCGCGCATCGGTTCGCGCCCCGCGCGCCGGGCGGGACAAATCAGCTTTGAAAATCTGCGCGCCATCCCGTGGGTCTTTGGATGGACGCAGAGCCGGCTGCTGGTCCCGGCGTGGTTTGGCGTGGGCACTGCATTCGCCGCGTTCGCGAACAAACCCGGCGGCGCGAATCTGCTCCGCGAAATGATGGGGGAATTTCCCCTCTTCACTGACGTCGTGCGCAACGTGGAGATGGCGCTGGCCAAGGCCGACCTGGGCATCGCGTCGCTCTACGCTTCGCTGGTGCCGGACGCCGCGCTGCGCAACCGCGTCTTTGGCCTGCTGAAGGCGGAGTTCGAGTGCACGCGCGATGCGGTGCTGGCCGTCACCGGGCAGCGTGAGCTGCTCGAATCGAATCCGGTGTTGGCGCGGTCCATCCTGCTGCGCAATCCGTATGTCGATCCCATGAGCCTGATCCAGGTCGACCTGCTGCGCCGCAAGCGCGCTGGCGAAGACACCGACGAGGTGAACCGCGCCATTGCCGGAACCATCAGCGGAATCGCGGCGGGGCTCCGAAATACTGGGTGAGTGCGGCGGCTGCCGCTTCCCGAAATGGAAGACCTCCGCATTGCGTCCCGATTCCGGAACGCGTCTGTGAGAATTCTTATCTTTCCTCTCCTCTCCGCAGCGGTTCCCTTTTACGCTCGGCGCATGGAGGAAATCTCATATGCAGCCGGCCGCCAATCCTGATGACATCCACGCGATTCTGAGCCGCTTTCAGACCTGGGCCGAGCAGCAGCCGGCCAATGGCAACGGAAACGGGCATAAGAACGGCGCCAGCCCCCTCGAAGGAGTGCGCGAGATTCCCTACGAAGAGGCGATCCGGCAGCACCGCAATCGCCGGGCAGCGCAGGGACAGCGCCGCACAGCCCCGCCGCGGACATCGGCTTCGCCCGTTCCGCCACGGGAACCCGACGTGCAGGCCGAGCCCGAGCCGGTCGCGGAAGTTCCGTCTCCATCGGCCGTTGAGCGAACGGTTGCAAAAATTGCTGAGGTCGCGGCGACGAGCAAGTTCGAACCGGCATCGCCGTTGAGCAACGACGCGCCGCACGATCCGGCACCAGCCGCGATCGGAGTCTTGGTAGAACCAGTCGCGAGCGTGGCGAAAGCGCGGAGCCCGCGAGGGAAGCCTGTTTCGTCGGTGCCTCCCGAAGAAACTGAGAAACTTGCGCCAATTCCGGCGCGCACAATTGCAACGCACGCCGCGGTCACTGCCATGCCACCATTAAAGCCTGCCGTCCGCAGGAAGCCAAAGACAGCCACGGCGCTGAAAGCTGCCGCACAGAGTACTCTTCCGCGAAAGAGTGCCGCACCCTTGGCCGCGAAACCGCCCATCGCGAAGCAGCCACAATTCCGGCAGGTGTTGACGAAAACTGTGCTGCAGGCAGAGCGGCCGGCGGCGCCAAAGCCCACACCGAAAAAGGAAGCCACGCCGGATCGCACCCAGCGCATCACGACGCGGTTTTCCCCCGCCGAGCAGCGCCGCATCGAGAAACAGGCAGCCGAGTCGGGCCTGACCGTCTCCGCCTGGCTGCGGCACTGCGCCCTGTCGAACGGAGCGATGCCGGTTCATCCGAAGAAGCCGCAGGCGGCCCCAGCGAAATCCGGAAGCAGGCGGCGCAGTGTAGCCGCCCCGAACCCGGCCCACGTGGCCCTATTCTCTCAGCCAACGAATTCCGCCCTCGGAAACTGGCTGACGCTGCTGCGGCAAAGATTTCTGTCCTCGCCGGCACGATTCACTGAGCAGGCCTAGGCGGCGCGGGGCCCGCTCGGGTAGCCTCCCGATCCGGGCGCTATCCTCCGGCCGGAGCCGTGTGCTCCTGCTCGATCTGGGTGGCCTTGTCGTTCTCGAAGGTGACGCTCCAGTGCTTGCCACCGGCATCGTACTCGACGGTGCGGTTGCCGTAATTCGAGGAGTCCGACTGTTGCATCACGCCCAGAGCCATGGCGGTCTCCAGCTCCGTCATCCCAGCCTTCGGCTGATGCTGGTCGATCGCCTGCCACAAATCCGCGGGCCAGAACTTATACATCTGGTGCGGATCGTCGTAGTAAAGCACGTTGTCGCAGTACCAGGTCGAATCAGCGCCCTGGATTGTGCCGATAGCGGTTGCATATTCCTTTGGGTCACCTGGCATGGTGAACACCGCGAAGGCCTGCCCGGTGCCGCGCGGGGCGCGCGTGGGCAGGTTCGCGGGAAACTTCTGCGTGACGATGTCGCGGATGTCGAGCCGCTGCACGCTGGGCAGCACCCCGGCCTTGTGCGCGAAATCGACGCGATGCGCAGCATACGGATAGTAGTCCAGCTCGTAGCCCGCCTGAATCCAAACCGGCTTGCCGATCAGATCGCGCGCCGACTTCATGTCGTCGATGTAGAGCTTACGCGGCTGAACCATCTGCTCGTCGGAGAGATGGCGCTCCACAGTCTGCGGCACAACACCCGGCTGATTCCGCGCCACATGGATGCGCCAGATGCCGATCGCCACGATCAGGATGGCAGGCAGAACGATGAGGGCGAGCTTTTGCCAGGTCTTCATGGTTTCTCAGTGTATTTTGATGCACGCCGCAGACCCACGATACCCGAATCCTGCTCGTTCGGATTCCATGGCTACGATGCCAGGCCCTTCCGCGCCAGATCGGCCAGGGCCAGCGTCAGCAGGCGCGAATCGTTCAGCGAATCCGGCCGCCGCACCGTAATCCCCAGCGTCGCGGCGAACTCGCGGAAGCCAATGTCGATGTCGTAAAGAATCTCCACGTGGTCGCACAGGAATCCGATGGGCTGGATGATCAGGTTCGTGACGCCCTGTTGGCGCAACGCCGTCAGCGTCTCCTCAACGGAGGGTCCCAGCCACGGGCCGCCTGACATACCCTGGCTCTGAAACGCGAAGAACCAGCCGTCGGGCGTGAGGCCGCTAATGCGGCTCGCGACCAGACTCGCCGTCAACTTGGCTTCGATCGGGTACGGATCGGGCGGCTCCGGCGGGCCGCCCGGACTCGTCTGCGGCGCCGAAATCACCGTCCGGCACGGCACGCTGTGCGCCGTGAAGAGAATCGGGACCGCGGCACCAGTCTCCGCGCTGAGAGCATCACGCACCGCGCGCAGCCGTTCGGCGAAGGCATCGGCGAGCAGTGGATGGTCCGCCCAGTCATCGAGGAAACGCAGCGCCAGCGCCCCCTCGGCCGCGGCAAAAACTGCCCGGCGATAGAGCCCCACACTGGTCCGCGAATTTTGCGGTGCAAGACAAATGACCACGGCGCGGCTGATCCCGTCGTCGCGCATCCTCCGCACTACATCCGCGATGTACGGCTTCCAGTTGCGCATGCCCACGTAGACAGGGACGCCAAGTTCGTCAGCCAGCAGCCGGCCCTGCTCCAGCGTCAGCCGCGTGAGCGGGCTGCCGCCGATCAGCGAGAAGCGATGGCGCACTTCCTCTACGGCGACCTCCGGAAGCTGCCGCCCGCCGGTGACGCGCAGCAGGTATTCGGGGATCTCCTCGACCGAGTCTGCCGTGCCGTGCGCGAGCAGCAGAACCGCGTCAGCCACGGCGAGCCTCCCCGTGCGCGGGCGAGGGCGGAATATACTCACGAACAAATTTCACGACCGCCTGGACGTTTTCGACCGGCGTTCCGGGAACGATGCCATGCCCGAGATTAAAAATGTGTCCGGGCCTGCCGCCGGCCTGCGCAAGAATCTGATGCACACGCGTGCGGATCAGCTCCGGCTTCGCGAATAGGGTGATGGGGTCGAGATTGCCCTGCACCGCACAGGCATAATCCAGGCTGCGCCATGCCTGATCGAGCGGCGTCCGCCAGTCGAGGCCCAGCACATCGGCGCCGGTTTCGCGCATGGCCGAGAGCAGGCTCGCGGTATCGACGCCGAAGTAGATCACCGGCACGCCGAGCGCCTGCACTTCGCGCACCAGCGTGCGCGTGGCGGGCAAAACGAAATCGCGGTAGTCTTCAACGCTAAGCGCCCCCGCCCAGCTGTCGAAAATTTGCATGACGTCGGCGCCCGCAGCCACCTGCTGCGCGGCAAATTCGCGCAGCACGATACAAAGCTTGTCGAGCAGCATCCGCCACGCGTCGGTCTGTCGGTACATCAGCTTCTTCGTCTCGATGTAATTGCGCGAGCCGCCTCCCTCGATCATGTAGCTCGCCAGCGTGAACGGCGCGCCGCAGAACCCGATCATCCCCAGCCGCCCTTTGAAATGCCCGACCACCCGCTGAATCGCCTCGCCCACATAGGCCAGCTCGCTGGCGCGCGTGGTCTGCAGCGCAGCGATGGCCGCGGCGTCGCGCAGCGGACGGTGAATCACCGGTCCTTCGCCGGCCTGAAACTCGAAATCGAGCCCCATCGATTCGAGTGGCAGTAGCAAATCGGCAAAAATGATCGCCGCGTCCACGTCGAGCTTCTCTGCGGCGGTGATCGTGACCTCCGCGGCGAGCTCCGGACGCTTGCAGATCTCGATCAGCGAGTGATGACGCCGCACCTCCATGTATTCCGGCATGTAGCGGCCGGCCTGGCGAAGAAACCACACCGGGGTGTGGTCGACCGGCTGCCGCAAACACGCGCGCACGAACCGGTGCGAAGAAAGATCGGGGACGTTATCGGACATGGAGGGTACGAGGAAAAGGTAGCAGGAAGAGGCCGCTCACGGAAACCGCCCCCCGCAAGCCCGCGCGTGCGACCCCGCAAGAGTCGCGGCCGATTCCTGATCGACTACTTCCTGCCGCTCTTTTTCGGCGAAGACTTTTTCGAGGGAACCGTCGCTCCCGCCTTTCGTGCCTCGGAAAGTCCAATGGCGATGGCCTGTTTGCGGCTCGTGACCTTGTTTCCGCTTCGGCCGCTCTTCAGCGTTCCGCGCTTCTCCTCATGCATGGCGCGTTCCACCTTCTTGCCCGCCATGGGACCGTACTTGCGTGAAGACTTCTTCTTCGCTGGCATTCGACTTTCTCCCTTCTGTTGTATGGGAAGCGGCGGAGAGAAGTGAGGTTGTGCGGGAAAGGCCGGTGGAGCGCCGGCAATCGAATCAGCTAACAGCGGCTTCCGCCGGCAGAATGTCCTCGACGTCCACCCACTGCGTCGGATACTCGCCGGTATAGCAGGCAACGCAAAAACGATTGCCCTCGCCGCCATCGCACGCATTTCGTAACCCATCCAGTGACAAATAGGCGAGCGAATCGGCCTCGATAAAGCGGCGTATTTCTTCGACGGTGTTGTTGGCCGCGATCAGCTCGGATTTGCGCGGCGTATCGACGCCGTAATAACAAGGAGAAATGGTCGGCGGGCAGCTGATGCGCAAATGCACTTCCGTAGCCCCCGCCTGGCGCACCATGCGCACAATCTTCCGGCTCGTCGTCCCGCGAATGATCGAATCGTCAATCAGGATGATCCGCCGCCCCTCCAGCAGATTGTGCACTGGGTTCAGCTTGAGCTTCACGCCGAAATCGCGCACGCGCTGTTCCGGCTCGATAAACGTGCGCCCGACGTAATGGTTGCGGATCAACCCGAAGCGAAACGGGATGCCGCTCTCCGCGGCGTAGCCGATCGCTGCCGTAACGCCGGAATCCGGCACTGGCACGACCAGGTCGGCATCAACGTGCGACTCACGCGCCAGCTGGCGGCCCATCTCCTCGCGGCTCTCCTGCACCCAGCGTCCAAAGATCCTGCTGTCGGGCCGCGCAAAGTAAACATGCTCGAAGATGCAGCTGGTCTGATTCGGCGGTGCGTATTGCCGCGACGTCACGCCATCGCCGGTGACCATGATCAGCTCGCCAGGCAGCACATCGCGCTCGTATTTAGCGCGCAGCAGATCGAAGGCGCACGTCTCGGAGGCAAAAACCACGGTGTCCGGTCCGTCGGGGTTATGGATGCGCCCCATCGACAGCGGCCGAAACCCGTGCGGATCGCGCGCGGCAAAGAGGCGGTCGCGCGTCATCATTACGATCGAGAACGCTCCCTCAACCTGCCGCAACGAGTCGGCAATGGCGTCGACCAGCGTGGTCGCCTGCGAGTGCGCGATCAACTGCACGATGATCTCCGAATCGCTCGTGGTCTGGAAGAATGCGCCCTGACGCTCGAGCTGCACGCGCAGGTTGCCGAGGTTGACGAGGTTCCCGTTGTGCGCGATAGCGATCAGGCCTTTGGTCGATTCGACGCGGATGGGCTGAGCGTTGAGCAGCGCCGAATCCCCCGTCGTCGAATAACGCGTGTGCCCAATGGCCATGTCGCCCTTGAGGCGCGCGATCACGTCGTCGGTGAAAATTTCCGAAACCAGCCCCATGCCCTTGATGTTCGACAAATGCGTCCCGTCGGCTGCAGCGATGCCGGCCGACTCCTGTCCGCGATGCTGCAGCGCGTAGAGCCCGAGGTACACCTGGCGCGCCGCATCCGGATGTCCATGAATCGCAACCACGCCGCATTCTTCGCGCAGCTTATCCGGATCGTACGCCGATGGAGTGGGTTCGCCGCGCCCGACGATGCTCGGGGATTCTTCGCAAGGAAAACCTTCGAAGAGCAGCGCGCTCACGCCGTCACCTCTTCGGCAAGCTGGGATTCAAGCGCTGCGGACCACACCGGCCTCAGCTCGGCAACCGACGCGGAGACAATGTTGACGGTATAGACGCTCACCTGCAGCAAATCGCCCCGCACTTCTCCAATCCGGAGGACATACAGACCCCAGCGATCGCCAATTGCCTTCAACTCTCCAATTCGATCCACCCCGCAGCTCACAATGGCTGCGCTCGAAGGTTCGCAGAAGAGCAGTTCCCACGGCGATGCCGTGACAGGCGGATTCGGCACTTCGCCAATCCACACCGCTGCTCCCAGCCCGCTGCCGATGCAGGCTTCTGCGAGAGACCCGAGCAAGCCGCCATCGGAGACGTCACGCGCCGAGGAGAGAACGCCAGCGCCGGCAAACTCCGCCAGGGCTTCGTGCAAGCGCGCCTCAGCCTCGAGGTTCAGCTGCGGTGGCAGGCCCCAAAAGCTTCCCAGGCAGATCCTGGCAAATTCCGAACTCCCAAATTGCCGCTGGTTTTCGGCTCCCGATCCCGTGTCCCCCTCGACAATCTCCGTGCCTTTGCCGGAGATAAAGAAGATTGCGTCCCCAGTCCGCTGAAAATCCGCTGGCACCGCCTTCGTCACATCCTCCAAAATCCCCACCACCCCAACTACCGGCGTTGGATAAATTCCCTCCCCGCGCGTCTCGTTGTACAGCGACACATTCCCGCCCGTAATCGGCGTCCCCAGCGCCGTGCAGGCTTCCGCAATGCCATCAATCGCCGCCGAAAGCTGCGCCATAATCTCCGGCTTCTCCGGATTCCCGAAGTTCAGACAATTCGTCGCCGCCACCGGCGTCGCTCCCGTGCAGGCGACCTTGCGAGCGGCTTCGGCAACGGCGTGCATCGCACCCAGCTTGGGATCGAGATAGCACCAGCGCCCGTTCCCCGCCAACGCCATCGCCAGTCCGCGCTCGCGACCGGGCGTCCCGCTGCCCTTGATCCGCATCACGCCCGCTTCGCCGCCCGGGCCCTGGACGGTGTTGGTCTGCACCATCGAGTCGTACTGCTCAAACACCCAGCGCTTCGAGCAGATATTCGGCGACGCCAGCAGTTTCTTCAAATCCGCCGTGTAGTCGCGCGGCTTCTTCAGTTCTTCGAGCACCTGCGCCGGTGGATCGAGCGGCACTTTGATCTGCTCCGGCCGCGCCCACGTCCCCACCGGCCGGTGATACAGGGGCGCGTCGTCGGTGAGCGACTGGTTCGGAATATCCGCCACCAGCTCTCCGTGCTGGAAAATGCGCAGCCGCGGCTCACGAATCACCTCGCCGACGATCACGCCTTCCAGCCCCCACTTCTCAAACACGCTGAGCACTTCCTGCTCGCGGCCCCGCTCCGCGACCAGCAGCATCCGCTCCTGGCTCTCGCTCAGCATGATTTCGTACGCGCTCATGCCGGTTTCGCGTTGCGGCACGTGGTCCAGTTCCACTTCCAGTCCAACTCCGCCTCGCGCGCCCATCTCGCACGTCGAACACGTCAGCCCCGCAGCGCCCATATCCTGGATGCCAACCACCGCGCCCGTCCGCATCGCCTCAAGGCACGCCTCCAGCAGCAGCTTCTCCATGAACGGATCGCCCACCTGCACGTTGGGCCGCTTCTGCTCCGACCCCTCCTTGAACTCCTCGCTCGCCATCGTCGCGCCGTGTATCCCGTCGCGCCCCGTGCGCGCGCCCACATAGATCACCGGGTTCCCGATCCCCGAAGCCTTCGCGTAGAAAATCTCGTCGCGCCGTACGAGACCCAGCGCAAACGCATTCACCAGAGGATTGCCGGGGTAGCACGCCTCAAACTTCGTCTCCCCGCCCAGGTTCGGCACGCCGAAGCAGTTGCCGTACCCCGCGATCCCGTGGACCACTCCCTCGACGATCGAGTGATTCCGGCGCACCAGCTCTTCCGGCGTCTGACCATCCGCCTCCAGCGGACCGAAGCGCAGCGAGTCCATCACCGCCAGCGGCCGCGCGCCCATCGTGAAAATGTCGCGCAGAATCCCGCCCACGCCGGTCGCCGCTCCCTGATATGGCTCGATGTATGACGGGTGATTGTGCGACTCAATCTTGAACGCGCACGCCCAGCCATCGCCCACGTCGATGATGCCGGCGTTCTCGCCCGGCCCCTGCACCACGCGCTCGCTCTTCGTCGGAAGCCGCCGCAGATGCACCTTCGACGACTTGTAGGAGCAGTGCTCGCTCCACATCACGCTGTAAATGCCCAGCTCGGTGAGCGAAGGCGTGCGCCCGAGAGCGTCTTCGATGCGGCGATATTCATCCGGGGTGATGCCGTGCTGCGCCAGAAGCTCCGGCGTAACGGTGGCTGGCGGGGGTGCCACTGCGGCTGATGAATTCATGTCGTTTTCAAGGCTATTGTCGCACGGTTGTAAAGACGGGCTGTGGGCGGGGACCAGCGACGAATCGCAATTTGGCTTTCGGCTGTTTTCCGCCGCCTTACGCGGAGACCGGAGCGCCCGCCGCCTGATGGATCGCCAGCAGCGTCTCGAGCAGAGGCTTCAGTTCCTTCAGATCCAGCGCGTTGGCCCCGTCCGATTTCGCCTGCGCAGGATTGTCGTGCATTTCAAGGAAGATGCCATCGACCCCGGCCGCGACCGCAGCGCGCGCCAGCAGAGGGATAAACTCCGGCTGCCCGCCCGATACGCCATTCGCCCCGGATGGAACCTGCACCGAGTGCGTCCCGTCAAAAACCACCGGCGCAAAGCCGCGCATGATCGCCAGCGACCGCATGTCGACTACCAGGTTGTTGTAACCGAAGGTCGCCCCGCGCTCCGTCAGGAAAACCCGCGTGTTGCCCGTGCTGGCTATCTTCTCGACCGCGTGCCGCATATCCCACGGCGCAACGAACTGCCCCTTCTTCACATTGATCGCGCGCCCCGTCCGCCCCGCCGCGACCAGCAGGTCGGTCTGGCGGCACAAAAACGCGGGGATCTGCAGAACATCCGCGCCCTCCGCCGCAATTTCGCAGTGCGCTGCCTCGTGTACATCGGTCAGCACCGGCAGTCCGGTCGCTTCCGCCAGCCGCCGCAAAATCGCCGTACCCTCGATCAGCCCCGGCCCGCGAAAACTCCTCACCGACGTCCGATTCGCCTTGTCGTACGATGCCTTGAAAATAAACGGCAGCTTTAGATCCGACGCGATCCTCTGAAGCGCCTCGGCCATCGTGCGCACATGCGCCTCGCTTTCGATGACGCACGGCCCCGCGATGAGGAACAGCCGCCCGCCGCCCACCCGTACCGGCCCAATCTCAAATTCCTGACTCACAGCAACAGGGTACAGCGCGCCGCCCGCGGGGTACAGAACGACTGCAGTCCATAGGCCGCATACGCCCTTCCGGGAAACAATCCCGCCCTAACTTCCAACCTCTAACTCGCCACCTGCACCCTGTACCCTGTACCCTGTACCCTGTACCCTGTACCCTGTACCCTGTACCCTGTACCCTGTACCCTGTACCCTGTACCCTGCACCCTGTCTTCACTCGCACTCGACCTGCTCAAACCCCAACCCCAGCAGCAGCTTCGTCACCGTGCTGCAGGCGTTGCGGCGGGCGGTGGCGAGAATCCCCGCGGCCAGCGCCGACTCGCGCAGGTTTTCGACTGCCTGCTCCCGCACTTCACCCTCCAGCCCCGGATCGACGGGCACCAGCAGTCCCGTCGTCCGCGAATACACATGCGTCTTCTGGTCGTCGAGGTCGACGGTGAAGATCTGCGCCGGCGGCAGATGCACCTGCACCGCGTGCCCGCTCACCCGAACATCGGTCGGCGCCAGTTGGCCGAGGTCGACGCCCGCGACAGCCTCGCCATGCACCTCGAGCAGAATCCGATCGCCAGTCAGGAACGCCGGCAGAATGCGCCCCTCCCGGTCACCGGAAACCATCTTGTCCATGGTGAAGGCCACCGACTCGAGCCGTGACAGACGCCGCACCTGCATCACGACCGTCGGCTGTGTCGTATCGATGCGCAGCGTGCGCGCGCTCAGCACGCTGGCCACGCGATCCCAGATGCCGCGCTTCGCTTCATGCAGAAACAGCGTAAGGATGGCGGCGCCAAAGAGTACGCCGAGCAGAAGTGTGCCCAGCGTGGCCGGCAACAGCCAGGACCGGGCGCGCGCAGGCGAGGAAACCGGAGGCATGCAAACTAGATTATGCTGCGCCGGCTCCTGGACTAAAGTTTCCGTACAATCAGGGGACGCCGCCACCGTCGAATCCGCTGCTTCGACGCCCAAAATCTACCCGAGGTCGCCGATGTTCCAGCTCATCTTCGCCGTGGTCTTCCTGTTCAGCGCATGGGGGGCGTGGCGACACAACCCACTGTATTCACGCCGCTCGACCCTGCGCACCATCGCTGTCGTCCTCCTGGCCATTGCGGGCGCGATCGCTCTTATCGTCGCGGCGGTCAACCTGACCGCGGGAAAATCCGAAGCCGTTGTCTTCTCCGCGGCGGGCGCGGTCATCGTCATCGACACCTTAGCGCTCATCTTCATCATCCAGACCTTCACCGTCCCCAAAGAATCGAAACCCACATCTCTGCCCCATGCCACAAAGCTGGTCACGAGCAACCGTCACAAGGTCATCAAGTGGGTCAAGGTCTTCGCGATCATCATCCTCGCCTTTGTGATCCCCGGCCTGCTCATCCCCGGCGACATTCGCTTCGCCCCATTGACCATCGCTGGGTTCACGGCGTTCCTGGCCATCATCTTTCTGCCCATCCTCTACTGGACCAACCGCAGCCTCGATCAATCGCTCACCGCGGTCGAACTCGACCCCTGGGCCCATTGGCAGTACACGCCCGAGCAGTGGGCCGCGTGGAGCAACGTCCAGGCCGAGCGCCTCAGGGCCACGCCCCCCAACTTCGTGCTCCGGCGCGACGGGCACCGCCTCCTCTGGCCCATCGGCGGCATCGCCGTCGGCGTCTATGTCTTCTGCCCCGGCTCCTGGCTCTGGAAGACGCTGTACATCGTCATCGTCTGCGGAGCCATCGTCGCTCTGGTTCTCCTTAGCGGACGCGGCGGCGCTTCCCAGGCTGAAAAGCTGCGCGCCAAGCTACTGCGTGCCGATCCCGAAGTGTACTTCGGCCGCGACGGCATCTTCTGCGATGGCGTCTTCACGTCCTGGCTCAACGGCACCAACAACCTCATCTCAGCAGCCATCGACGAGCGCCCGCCGCGCAGCGCGATATTCAACTTCGAGCGCTACGTCCCCAACCCCTACGGACCCACCCAGACCATCAACATTCACCAGGCCGTCCTGATTCCTGATGGCAAACAGAGCGATCTGGCCCGGCTGCAAAGCGAGCTCATCACCCGCTACCCCAAAGCGCAAATCAGCCTCGCCTGAGGCTAGTCTCGAACCTTACGCCGCCTGCAGCCGGAAGCCGTCCGGATCCTTGCCGCGCACGCGCCGCCACCACACCTGGAAGCTCGGCACGTTGACGGTAACGATGAACAGCTTGCGCAGCTGGCCCTGCGGGCATTGCAGCGGGCGCACGCCATGCCAGGAATGCGGTGTCCGCTGGAACAGCAGGCTCCCATTGCCGCTCGGCCTCAGCGACGCCGCCACCTTCAGCTCGTCGAAACTCGGTCCGGAGTGCGCCTTGAACCGCCGCTCGCTGTCGAGGATCAGAATCTCCCCGCCCCAGCCCGGGTCCCAGTCCGCCTCGGTATTGAAGTAGAAGATGTGCGTCGCCAGCTTGCGCACCGCATCGCAGTGCGGCGACACCGCGCAGCCCTCCCACGCGTAGTACCACTCGAACGTCGGGATGAAGTTGTGCGGCCCCAGCACCCGCTTCAGAAAGTCCTGATAGACCGGCCCCTCCAGCTCCGCCACGAAATCCGCCCACGCATTTGAAATCGTTACGCCCGGCCGATAGTGCAGCAGGAAGCGATCGTGCGACCCTTGCCCATAAGCGCGCTTGATGCCCACCTGCTTGTCCGCCTGCGTCGTATCGGGCAGACTCTGGCGCAGAGCTTCGTAGCCCTCCGGCGTCAGCGTGTTTTCCAGATTCGTCCAGGGATACGGCTGCCGGTTGCGGAACGCGTCCTCCGCAACGGCATCGAGAACAGCCCGATTCAGATATTCCATGGCCACTCGCTTTCGGGGGAACGGCGTCATGCGCAGGTTCACGCAATGCAGCAACGCACGCAACGCCTTCGTTCAGATAAGCCGCGTGGGCTCCCCCGCGTCAGTGACCGCGATCACAGGAAAGTGCCTTCGCGCGGCAGCAGTATACGAACAGGAGCATCGCCATGGAAGTAGCAGTCGAGCATCTCGGATCGGTACAGTTCGAAATCAAAGCGCGGCAGCACACCATCGTCAGCGATCAGCCGCCGGAGAATAGCGGCTTCGACGAGGGCATGACCCCGCCGGAGCTGTTCCTCGCCTCGCTCGGGTCCTGCGCCGCCTATTATGTGGCCGAGTACCTCCGCCAGAAGGGTCTGGCGACCGAGGGCACGCGCGTGAAGGTGATCGCCGAGAAGGTCCTCAACCCGCCCCGTGTCGACAACATCCGCATTGAAGTGGAACTACCGCTGGCCTGCGAGGAGCGCGACCGCGCCGGCGTCGACCGCGCCGTCCATCGCTGCCTCATCCACAACACGCTGATGAATCCGCCGAAGATCGCGATCGAAATTCACACCCCGGCCAGCGTCTAGCCTTCAGCTCAGCCCACCACCACCTTCGGCAACTCGGCCGAGGCCACAGCGCGCTTCGACTTCACCCGATTCGCGTAGCTCGCTTTGATAAAGTTCACGAACAACGGGTGTGGCTCCAGCGGCTTCGACTTGAATTCCGGATGGAACTGGCAGCCCAGGAAAAACGGGTGCCCGGGAATCTCCACAATCTCCACGTACGTCCCGTCCGGCGTTGTTCCCGTGATGTTCAGCCCCGCGCCCGTGAGCAGCGCCTCGTATTCCCGGTTGAATTCGTAACGGTGACGGTGACGTTCGCTGATCTCCGTCTTCCCGTACGCTTTCGCCGCCACCGAACCCGGCTCCAGAAGGCACGTCCACGCCCCCAGCCGCATCGTTCCGCCCATCTCTTCCACGCCAGTCAGCTCGCGCAACTTGTAGATCACGCGATGCGGCGTCGCCGGATCGAATTCGCTCGAATTAGCCCCCGCCAGCCCGCAAACATTCCGCGCGTATTCAATGCACGCCGTCTGCATACCCAGGCAAATCCCGAAATACGGCACCTGCCGCTCGCGCGCGTAGCGGATCGCGTTCAGCATCCCTTCGATCCCGCGCTTGCCGAATCCACCCGGCACCAGAATCCCGTCGAAGCCGCGCAGCTGCTCCTCGTACCCCGGTTCCTCCAGACCCTCCGCTTCGATCCAGGTCACGGTCAGCTTCAGATTGTGCGCCAGCGCGCCGTGCACCAGCGCCTCTTTCAGCGATTTGTAACTGTCTTCGTACTCGACATACTTGCCGGCGATGGCGATCGAGACTTCGTCCACCGGGTTGTAGCAGCGCCGCACCAGATCGGACCATTTGCTCAGGTCCGGCTCCGGCGTTTCGATGTGGAGGTACCGGAGCGCCAACCGGTCCACGCCTTCCTGCGAAAACGTCAGCGGCACTTCATAGATCGACTCAACGTCCTTCGCCGTGATCACCGCCTGATCTTCGAGGTTGCAGAACAGCGCAATCTTGCTCTTTACCTCGCGCGACAGAAACCGATCCGTCCGGCAAAGCAGAATATCCGGCTGAATCCCGATCGACAGCAGCTCCTTCACCGAGTGCTGCGTCGGCTTGGTCTTCAACTCCTGCGCCGCTCCGATCCACGGCACCAGCGTCACGTGCACAAACACGGTGTTCTCGCGCCCCAGCTCCTGCCGCACCTGCCGGATCGCCTCGAGAAACGGCAGCGACTCGATGTCGCCGACCGTGCCGCCAATCTCGACAATCGTGACGTCGCCCTCCGCCGCCACTTTCCGCATCGCGTTCCGAATTTCATTCGTCACATGCGGGATCACCTGCACGGTTTTTCCCAGATAATCCCCGCGCCGCTCCTTGGTGATGATCTGCTCATAGATGCGCCCCGTCGTCAGGTTGTTATCGCGGGTCAGTTTGGCGTGGGTGAAGCGTTCGTAGTGGCCGAGATCGAGGTCTGTCTCCGCGCCATCGTCCGTCACGAATACCTCGCCGTGCTGAAAAGGCGACATCGTCCCCGGATCGACGTTCAGATACGGATCGAAGTTCATCAGGTTGACTTTGAGGCCGCGACTTTCCAGAAGACAGCCAATCGAGGAGGCGGCCAGACCCTTGCCGAGGCTGGACACAACTCCGCCGGTCACAAAAATGTACTTTGCAGACATTTTCGCGTCACCTTGTTTGGGATTGTGTGCTGGACGAACCAGGCGGGCACGATCAAGTATCGCATGAAGTCCCGGAGAAGGAAAGAGCGTTGTTGCTGGAAAATCCCGGCACTCGCGAATCGCAACGGCTCGGCCCTATAGCTGCGGGAAAAACCTCAAACATGGCTGGCCCGGAGCCTTGCCTGAGCGAATGCCGAGCAACGCGAGCCGAATGGCTCTCGATGTTTAAGGCCCGGGATCAGCGCAACCCGCCGCCGCTCCAGACCAGCTACGAACCGTGTCAGGGCACGACTTCAGTCGTGCCGAAAACGGCCGAATTAATTGTCGGGACTTTAGCCCCTGCGGCCTTTTGAACGGGCACCCCTCAACCTACTCCGTCTTGTAACTTCCCTCGCCCCACGGAAAACTAACCGCGGGCGCGCAATCCGGATCGGGGGCCGGCGGCGTGCTCGACGTCTGCAGGCTCGGCGTGTGGTTCACCCCCGCGAATCGCACCGTCGTCTGGCCGGAAGTCTGCCCCTTGGCGCCGGTCAGCAGAGAAACGACGATCCGGCCATCGGCGGCGGCCTTCGGATGGAGTTCGCGGGTGTTCGCGCCCGTGACCGCGTCGAGCTTCAGTGGAGTGTTCGGCGGGAAGCCCGTGCCCTCGATCAGCACCAGAGCCGCGTCCTTCATGCCCAGAATCACCTGCAGCTTGCAACCCTTGTCGGTATTAGCGATGGGGAACGGAATCGCGTTGTTCGCCGCGCCGTGCTTCCGGTCCTCGCTCATCACCGCCGCCCGAATCGCCTCTCCAGGCGCCGCCGTCACCGCCAGCTCCACAGGCTGTTGCGGCTGCATCGTCTCCGTGCAGCTCGGAGGAAGCGCGTTCGCCGCCGGCGTGTTGCCCGCTCTCGGGGCGGGGGCGGCGCTCAATCCACCTGCCGGAGCCGTAGCCTCCGCTGTACCCTGGGGCGTTGCTGTTGCCGGCGGCAGTGTCGCCTGGGCAGGCGCTGGCGCGGTGCACACCGCAATCCCCTTCGCGTCGAAGCTAATGCCTCCCATCATCGTCTGCGCCTCAGAATTCAGCGGCCATCGCACCAGGAGCAGCTTCTCGTCCGGCGCGAACCCGGAGCCTGTGATCTGATAGGTGATCTGTGTCGAGCCACCCGGCGTCTTCGTGCGCTTCACCTCGGCCAGCGCGATGGAAAGTCCCGGGCTGTCCATTGAGGGGCCCCAGCCCGCCTCCATCGACGCCAGGCGCATCGCCGCGTTCAGAGCCGCCTGCTGCCGCTGCTGCTCGGCTTCGACTGGCGTCGGCGTGTGCGGATCCGGCGGCAAATCCTGAAGGTGGAGCGTCGGAGCGCCAGGCGTCGCCTGGGCCGGATCGGTTTGGGCCGGAGCCGGACTCTGCTGCGTTCGCGGAGGGGTCATCTGCGCCTGCGAAGAAAAACCAAAAACGGCCGCGAGACTGCACGCAGCGAGGACTGATCGGCACACCATACGTCAGAGGATATTCCAAATGAGAGCCCCCGCGCAGTCCTGCCCGCCGCGCCGCCGCCCGAATCCCCTGTGATACCTTGGCTTCCATCCGCCTCGCACGCCGCCGCCTACAAGGACCGCCGCAATGCCCCTCCAGATCGAAGAGCGCTTTTGTGGGAACGTCTTCATCCTCCAGTGCACCGGCCGCATCGTGCTCGGCGAAGAACTGAATGCCCTCGCAGCCGCCTTCGACAGGGTCATCCGCGAGTTCCATCGCATCGTGCTCAACCTCGCCGCCGTCACCCGCCTCGATAGCTCCGGCATGGGCCTGCTCGTCCGCTACACCGCCAACCTCCGCAAGCGCAATGGCGACGTTCGCCTGGCCGCTCCGCCGCACTTCATCACCGAGCTGCTCGAGATCACGCTGCTCTCCACCATCGTCCACTCCTACCCCACCGAGCCGGAAGCCGTCCTCTCCTTCCTCCGCGAGCCTTCAGCACCGTCCATTCATGACCAGCCCGGCCGTCGCGTACTGGTCGTCGATCGCTCGCCGGATCTCGGCGCCTTCGTCCGCGTCGTCCTCGGCCAGCATGGCTACGATGTGCACTCCGCGAGCCTGGTCAGCGACGCGAAAATCCTTCTCCAGGTCCATCCCATCGACATCATCCTCGTCGGACCCGGCACGCCCCAGATGCCAGCCGTCGCGGTTCTCGCCGCGCTCAGGAACCTCGCGCCCAAAGCCAACGCCCTCCAGCTCACCCCGGAGTTCCGCACCTTCGACGCCCAGCAGGCCGCCGAGCTTCTCCTCGAAATGTTCCAGCAAGGCAGCGAGTAGGAAGGGCGCCCGCGCAACGGCGCGCCCATCTGAGCCAACAAGCATCCAGGCGACGCAGGACTTCTATACCCTATCCCCTAAACCCTGCTACTTGATCTCCACCACCGCCAGCCCCATCGGCGGCAACGTCAGCGTCAGCCGGTGACCGTGAATCGGCAGCTCCTCCGGCGGCCCGAGCTCTGAGGTCTTGCGCAAAAGGTCAATTTGGTCCTCGGTCGGCCACGCCGGGCTCCCGATCCTCCTCCACTCATCCAGAGTGTCGCCGTGCGTCTGATCCACGCGCCGAACCTCCGCGCGCGTTGTCTTGATCTCAAACGTCACCCCGTGGTGCGCCTGAGCCTGGAAAGTCCCTATGCCATATACGTCGAACGTCACCGTCTTATCAGCGCCCTCCGCGCCGGATCCTTGTGCGTTAGGTTCCACAAGATTCCATACCGCAATCACGATGGTCCCGTCTTTGCGCCGCGTCACCAGCGCCTCGTCCTTTGGCGCCTGCAGCCGCTCATCGCCCAGCTCATGCAGCAGCATGAACACGTCGTACGCAGGCTTCGGAATCCCGCGCTCCGCCACCAGCCCGTACCCGCCGTAGAACGGCCTCTTCACCACGCCCTGTTCCTCGAACACATCCGAGAAGCTCCAGTACGACATCATCAGCGTCTTGCCGTCGCACTTCGAAATCGTGTCCGCCAGCCACGGCCCCATGTAAATCGAATCCGTGATCGGCTGCTCGTTCATATACGTCGCATTGAACTCGCTCCAGATTAGTGGCAGCTTCGGCCGCGCCGACTTCGCAATCTCCTCATGCACTTTGTCCACCGCCGCGCACACCATCTGGTGCGGAGCCATCGGCCGGTCGTCGTGGAACACGTCCTTCGCCGAGTCGTTCCCGTACGCGTGCGATGAGACGAAATCCAGCGGCACGTCGTTCTGCACCGCGTGCGCGATCAGGTCCCCCACCCACGCCGCCTGCGCCGTCGCTGGCCCGCCCACGCGAATCTTGTCACTCACCGCCTTCAGCGCCCGCGCTGTGTGGTCGTACAGCTCGAAGTACGTCTCCTGCGCCGGCTTCCCAATCCAGAAATCGAGGTTCGGCTCGTTCCACACCTCGAAATACCACTGCGCCACTTCATCCGCCCCGTACCGGTCCACCAGATGCTTCGCGAACGCCGTCATCAGCGCATCCCACTTCGCATAATCTGCCGGCGGCGACGGAATCGGCTTGTACCAGAAGGCGTGATACTGCACCTTCGCCGCCAGCGCCTTCGGCATAAAGCTGATCTCCACAAACGGCCGAATCTCATGCGCCAGCAGACCGTCGTAAATCTGATCCACATACGACCAGTTGTAGACCGGGTTTCCCTGCGCATCCTCGCTGTAAACCCCGTTCTCGTCGTCAAGAATCGCGTGGAACCGCACGTACCGGAAGTCCGTCACCTTCCGCACCCGGTCCAGATCGTCGCGATAGCTCTGCCGCATCGACAGATTCGCGCGCCCCGACCCGAACATCTCCTCCCAAAAATGTGGAAACGGCGTCCCCGTCGCCTTCGCATCCACCACAATCGTTTCCGGCTCCGCTCCGGCTTCCTGAGCGAACCCCTGCGCCCACGCGCAACACGCCAGCGAACATGCCGCCACAACACAGAACATCCGTCTCATCATGGAATCTCCGCAGAGAATTATCGTCTACGCGCCCGCTCCGCGCCTCAATACGCCGTAATTCCCAACAAAAAAGGAGGATGCTCCCTGCGGAACATCCCCCTTCTAATCCCTAATCCCTAATCCCTGCCTTTAAAACTGCACCCTCCCAAAAAACTCAATCACCCTCCCACTGTCCGCGCCGGGCGAAAACCCAAACAGCGGATTGTTGATGTGCGTTCCCGCCGACGGGTTCGTCGAGATCAACGCCTCGGTCGTGCCAAACCCGATCGGCTGCAGGTTCGTCAGGTTCAGGATGTTGAAGAAGTTCGCCTGGAACCGGAACAGTGCCGGGTGATCGTGCAGGCTGAATGTCACCTGCTTGGCAAAGCTCATATCCAGGTCCTTGTAGCATGGGCCATTAAACGAATTCCGCCCGATCCCCGGCGGTCCCGGCGTTCCGTACACAAAGTAATTTGCCCCGCCGTCCGGAAAATTGCCCCCGTGCACGAAGACGTGGTTGGCGCAGTTGTTCATCGCCAGGGTGCCCGCCGGCGCACCCGCGCTCGGCCCATACCCCGTCGGCCGCGTCGGTGAAATCTGCGCCGCGCCGTTTACCAGCGCCACCGTCGGCACCCCGATCACTGGCGTCCACGGATAACCCGTATGCCAGGTGTACACGCCATTCGCCTGCCAGTTGCCCAGCACATTCTTCACCAGCCCATTTTTTTCAGGGCTGGGCAGCGTCCATGTCCCCAGCGCGTTGAACCGCTGCCGCACATCGAAGTCCGACGGTCCCCACTCCGCCCGCGGATTCGCCGGATCCGTCTGGTTGCTCGCGAACCCCGGACCCTCCTCCGACGCATTGTCCAGGCTCTTCGAATACGTGTACACCACGCTGAAATCCAGCCCGTGCTGCAGCCGCTTTTCCAGATGTCCGTTCAGCGCGTTGTAGTTCGTCTGCACATCCGGCGTCGGCACGTACGCCGCGTAAAACGGCGTCTGGTTCACGCCCGGCGTGCACGCTCCGCCCGAGGCGCACGTCCCGTTCGACTGCGGATACAAAAAGTTCTGATCCACCAGCCGCAGAAAATGAAACCCTGTCGACCCCTGGTAGCCCACCGTGAACGCCATCTGCCACGGCAGCGCCCACTGGTTATCCAGCGAGAAGGTGTACAGCGTCGGCTGCCGCATCCCCGGCAAAATGCTGTACGTCTCCACCTGCGGCGTCGACGGCGTGCCTCCCGGCGGCGTGAATGCATTCGGCGTCCCCGTCGTCGGATTCGTTCCTACCGCGAGGTTCGGATTCGGAGCATAGCTGAACGGCGAATCGCTCGTCCCGAACTCAAAAACGATCCCCGTTCCCGTAGCGTTCGGGTTCGTCGACTGCAGTCCTCCGCAGCACAACCCGTAGTCGAAATACCCCGGCCCGTTTTCATACGCTGGCGAAATCGGCTCCTCGTCCAGATTGTCGAAGCTCACGCCCACCCCGCCGTGCACCACCAGCTTTCCGCTCAGCGGCCCTGAGGGTGGCTGCCACGCAAACCCGATCTTCGGCGCAATCGCATCGTGCGTCCCCGGATACAGCGTGTCCGTCGTCGCCAGCCGCGAGTTGATGATCTGCGTCCCCGCCCCGCTTCCCAGCACCATGTCGTTGATCGGAAATCCCTGGTTCGTCAGCCCGCCGTAATACTCATAGCGAATCCCCAGGTTCACCGTCGCATTCGGCTTCACCTTCCAGTCGTCCTGCACAAATCCCGCGTAGTAGCTCCGCCGAAAATATCTCTGCACATTGCCCACGCCGCCCGTGTTTGGATTCGCGCCGATCCCTTCATACAGCGGCGCATCGTTGGCCATATCCCATAGTCCCTGGAACGCGTAGTTCGGCCGCGCCAGCCCGGAGTCATTGTCGTTGTCCTGTTCTCTGCGAATCACCAATCCCATCCGCAGCGACATCGGCCCCAGCACCTTCGTCACCAGATCGCGAATCTCGTACGTGTTCTCCGCGGCAATATACGGCGTCGTCGGCGAGGCCAGCTGGCTGAACTGGAACGTCCCAAACCCGTAGTTCTGCGCATAGATTCCCGGCACGCCCCAGTTCACCTGCCCCGCCGTGTCGGCGATCTGGTTATCCGCGAACCGCGTGTAGTTCGCGCGCAGCTCGTTGATCAGCGTCGCGCCAAACGTGTGAATCCACACCGGCGTCGCCGACTGATTGAAAGGCCTGAACGGCAGATTCGAATCCGGCGCGGCCCCCGCGGCCGAATCAAACGACGACTGGTCCAGCTTCTGCGTGAAGAACCCCGCGTAAATCTGGTCCCGATGCCCGATGTACCAGTCCCCGCGCCCGTGGAACTGCGTCCCGCGATACTGGCTCGGCGTCTGGATTTGCGCAAACTCCACGTCCGCCACCCCGTCCAGTCCCGCGCCGGTATAAAGGTTCGGGCTCGCCGCCGTCCCATTCACATTGTTGTTCGGCAAATATTGCCCGTCCGCCCCTGCAAACGACCCAATGTCGAAACCCGTGCCCACCGGCGCGCATTGCGTCTGCAGCGCGCTGCATGCGCCCGGCAACACCGCCCGCACCACTGCTTGCCCCGAAGGCTTCGCGATCACGCTCGCCACCAATCCGCTCGGCCTTGCCGCCGCCAGCGCCGCGTACCACCCAGGCGTCGGCACATACGTCTCGCTGAACGACTGCAGCGTGCTCTTCACTGCCTCGTAGCTGCCGAACCAGAACAGCTTGTCCCGGATGATCCGTCCGCCCACGCTCGCCGCCCAGTCCCGCTGCTGCAGGTCGTCGCGGATCGCCGGCGCGAACACCCCAGGCGTGCTCGTCGGCCCGCCATACGGTTGATACGCATTCAGCCCCGGCTCGTCATACTGGAAAAACGCGCTCCCGTGATAATCGTTGGTGCCCGACTTGGTCACCGTCAGGATGTGCGCTCCCACACTGCGTCCCAGCGTCGCATCGTAGTTCGAAGCCAGGATCGTGATCTGGTCCACTGACTCGATGCTTGGCGTCACGATCGTCGATCCGCCGTGCAGCAGGCTGTCCACCGTCACCCCATCGATCTCGTACGTGTTCGAGGTCACGCGCTGCCCCGATGCCGAAATCTGAATCTGGTTCTCCGTCTGAAAAATTCCCACGTTCGACTGGTTCTGGCTCGTGTTGTTCGGCAGCGCAATCGCGCCCCCGCTCCCCGATCGCGCGCTGTCTCCCGTAATCCCCACGCCCGTGCGCAGCAACTCATAGGGATCGCGCCCGAACGCCGGCAGCCGCGTCACATCCTCCGCGCTGATCGTGCTCGAAGTCGCCGCATCCGTCGTATTCAGAATCGGCGTCAGGCTTCCGTTCACCGTCACTGTCTGCGCCGCCGCGCCCACCGTCATCTTCACGTCCAGCCCCCGCGCCTGCTCCGCCGTAATCGCGACGTCGCTGAAGTCCTCCTCCTCGAATCCGTTCGCCGTCACCTTCACCTTGTAGTTTCCGGGCGCCAGCTCGGTGAACGTGTAGAACCCGGTCGCGTTGGTCGTCGTCGTCTTTGCCGCCTGCGTCGCGGGATTGGTGAGCACCACCGTTGCGCCTGGAATCACCGCCCCGCTTTGGTCGGTCACCGTCCCGTTCAGGCTGCCGCCGAACTGCGCATGCAGCGCGGGCGCAATGAGCAGCAACAGCGGGATAAACAAAAGCGCCAGCATTCGGCTGGCGCTGCGGTGGTTGTTTCCTGAATGGACGATGGGCTGCGTTCTCCGCGCTTGGCGGAGTAGTCCTGCTGACGGCAGATTCATTCTGGCTCTCCCTGCAATAACTGCAATTAACTCGGGATGTCGCTTATCCCGACCGGGATGCCCGCCCAATGCCAAAGAAACTGCTGTCATCCGTCACAAAAAAAGCCGTCAGCGCTTATAGTGCGGAAGAACCGGTCCGCCGCATTCCGGCGCACTGTAGCTTTCCGTAGGGCGTTTCAAATTCCTGAGGCACTTGAACTTGTGAGGCGATCAAAATTGACCACCCCAGCTCCGCCGCGCGCCACGCTCCGCCCCGCAATAGTGTTGCCAGCCATCCTCATGACTGTCATGGGACTCACCACCGCCGCCTACTCCGCCGAAATTCCCAACGGCATCCCCCTCGCCCTCGCCCAGGAACGCGCAGCCCGCGTCTCCGATCTCCATTACCAGCTCGGCTACGTTCTTGTCCCGCACGCACCCATCACCGAAGCCACCGAACAAATCCGCTTCAACCTCAGCGACGCCTCCACGCCGCTCCTCCTCGACTTCCACGACGGCCACATTTCCAGCATCGCGCTCAACGGCACGCCCATCCCCGCCGAGATTCAGGACGGCCACATCGTCCTTCCTGCCTCCGCGCTCCACGCTGGCCAAAATCTCGTCGAAACAAAATTCACCGCCAACATCGCCCCCGCGGGCAAAGCCATCACTCGCTTCGAAGATCACGACGACGGCCAGGAATACCTCTACACCCTCTTCGTCCCCATGGACGCGAGCATGGCCTTCCCCTGCTTCGATCAGCCCGACCTCAAAGGCCGTTTCAAACTCACCATCACCGCGCCGCCAACGTGGTCCGTCATTACCAATACTGCTCCGACGGGCGCCTTTAGCAGCCTTACCGCAACTACCGCCTTCGCCGAAACCGAACCCATCCCCACCTACCTCTTCGCCTTCGCCGCCGGTCCCTTCGTCAACGTCCACCCCCAACCCGGCATGCCCAACGTCTGGGTCCGCGCCTCCAAAGCCAAATCCGCCGAAACCGAAGTCCCTGCCGTCCAGACCACCGCCGCCGCCGGCATCCGCTATCTCTCCGACTACTTCGCGCAGCCCTTCCCCTTCCCCAAATACGAAATGGTCCTCATCCCCGGCTTCGCCTACGGTGGCATGGAGCACGCCGGCTGCACCTTCCTCCGCGAAGAGTCCGTCCTCTTCCGTACCGCGCCCACCGCCAACAACCGCCTCAACCGCGACATCCTCGTCCTCCACGAGCTCACCCACCAGTGGTTCGGCGACTTCGTCACCATGCGCTGGTTCGACGACCTCTGGCTCAAGGAAGGCTTCGCGCAGTACATGGCCTACAAGACCCTCGCCGCGCTCCGCCCCAACGACGACATCTGGCGGCACTTCTACCAATCCATCAAGCCCGCCGCCTACGCCATCGACGAAACCCAGGGCACCACGCCCATCTACCAGGAAATTCGTAACCTCGACAGTGCCAAATCCGCCTACGGAGCCATCGTTTACTCCAAAGCCCCCGGCGTTCTCCGCCAGCTCAACTACGTCATCGGCGACGACGCCTTCCGCCGCGGCCTCCAGCTCTATCTCGCCCAACACAAATACTCGAACGCCACATGGAGCGACCTCATCGCCGCCTTTCAGTCCGCATCCGGCCGCGACCTAACCACTTGGGCCGATATGTGGATTCGCCATCGCGGCATGCCCCGCGTCGAAACGTCCTTCTCGTGCGACGGCTCGCACCTGACGAAATTCACGCTCACCCAAACCCCCATCCTCGGCGGATCGGACGTCTGGCCCATCGCCACCGAGATCCTTCTCGGCTATCCCGACGGGACCACACGGACCTTTCGCGTCGATTTCGATCACTCGACCGTCATCGATTTCCGGCATATTGGTGGGGAATCTGTGGAACTCCGGCGCCTTGCGGAGTCCTACGCTTGTCCGTCGTGGGTCTTCGCCAACAACGACGACCACGCCTACGGCCTTTTCCTCCTCGACGCAAAATCCCGCGCCGCCGTCACCGAGCAAATCGCCGACAACAGTCCGGCCATGCGCGACCTCTTCCGCCGCACCTTGCTGTGGGGTTCCCTCTGGGACTCCGTCCGTCAGGTCGAGCTCGACCCCGCCGACTACGTCCGCCTCGCCCTCACCGCGCTGCCCGGCGAACGCGACGAATCACTGGCGGCGAGTCTCCTCGCTCGCACCCAAACCGCAGTCCATCATTACGTAAGCGCGCAAACCCAGCCCGAACTCCTCGCCCGCGCCGCAACCCTCGCCGCCGAACAAATCGGCAGCAATCCCGACCACGATCTCCGCATCGTCTGGTTCCGCTCGCTCGCCGGATTCGCCGCCCAACCCGCCGGCCAGGCGGTCCTCAAAGACCTCCTCCAGGAAAAGCGCACCATCCCCGGCGTCAACCTCCGCCAGCAGGATCGCTGGTCCCTCGTCACCGCCCTCATCGCCTACGCCGACGCCGAAGCCGACGCCCTTTTCGCCGCCGAGCAAAAGCGCGACCCCTCCGGAGACGGCCTCAAGTACGCCTGGGTAGCCCAGGCCGCCCGCCCCGACGCCGCCACCAAGCAGCACTACTTCGCCGACTACACGCGCGACCCCGCGGCCCCGGAATCGAGCCAGGCCCCCAAAATCAGTGAAGACTGGATCCAGTCCTCCCTCGGCGCCTTCAATTTCTGGAATCAGTCACAGTTAACGGCACAATATCTCGACCCCGCCCTCGAAGCTCTCCCCGAGGTCAAACGCGAGCGCAAAATCTTCTTCCTCGTCGCCTGGCTCGACGCCTTCATCGACGGCCAGCAATCCCCCGCCTCACTCGAAACCGTCCAGCACTACCTCGCCACCGCGAACCCCGACCCCGACCTCCGCCTCAAAATCCTCGAAGCCATGGACGAACTCGACCGCACCGTCCGCATCAGAGCGAAGTACGCACACTGATCCGCCCACCCTCACCCCACCTCCGGCACCCAAACCTGCATCGAGCTCTCGTCCCGGTTATCCCACGCGTAGTAAGGAATCATCTTCAGCTCCGCCGGCTCCGTCCGCACCACGCCTGCCCCCAAAACATACAGCGCGTCCGTCGGCTCCATCCCCTTCGCGCCCTCATGCGTCAGCACCATCACCCCATCCAGCAAATCCGGCTTGAACTCCTCATGAATCGCCCCGCTGCGTTTCGCCAAATACAGCGGGAAGGTCTTCCCATCACCCTGCGCCTGGTCAAGACCCTCCATGCAATACACAATCGGACCGCGCTCCATCGCCACACGCCCCGTGTCCTCCGCCACCGCCGGATTCGCCGTCACCCTCCGCGGCGTCATGTCGAACGCCAGCTCCACCATCGTCTCTCCGCTCCACCGCCGCCGAATCGGCAGATACTCGCCCGCCCGCACCCCATCGACCGCAGCCCCAGCCACCTTCACCTGCGACTCCCGCGACCACCCCGGCACCCGCACATTCACCGTGAACTCCTCCGGCTGCTCCACCGCCACACTCAGCCGCACCGCCCCTTCCCACGGATAGTTCGTCTTCTGCGTCACCACGATCCCGTTCCCGCTTTCGAGCGCCCACTTCATCTCCGAGTTGTGGTACAGGTGCACGTACAGCCCGTCCTTCGCGGTCGAATAAAAATACCCCGGCAAACTCGCGAACGTCCGCTCCAGATTCGGCGGGCAGCACGTCGTGTCATACCACGGATTCCGTATCTTCTCCCCGCTCGCCGGATCGAACGCCAGCGGATTCCGATAGCAATACGTCTTCCCGTCCAGCGACATCCCCGAGTTGATCCCGTTGTAGAGCGCCCGCTCCATCACATCGGCGAACCGCGCCTCGCCCGTCGCCGCCAGCATGCGCCAGTTCCACATCATGTTGCCGATCGCCGCGCAGCTCTCTCCATACGCCTGCGCATTCGGCAGCTCAAAGTCGTTGCCAAACGCCTCGCCCTCGCTGCGCGCCCCCACGCCGCCAGTCACGTACATCTGCGCCTGCGACAAATCCTTCCACAGCACTTCCAGCGTCTTCCAGTACGCCGGATCGCCCGTCTCCAGGTAATAGTCCGTCGCCCCGCAGCACGCGTACATCGCCCGCACCGCGTGCCCCTGCAGCTTCGTCTTCGTCGTAAACGGAACCCCGCAGTTCATGTACACGATCTCCCGCGGCTTCAGATCCGCCCGCGGATCGCCCTGCAAAATGTACCCCGCCAGTTCGACATACTTCCGCTCGCCCGTCGTCCGGTACAGCTCGATCAGCGCCATCTCGATCTCCGGATGCCCCGACACAATCGGTTTCTTGTGCGCATCCGGCCCGAAATTCGGCAGGATGGTCCCATCCACATACCGCATCCCCGCGTCCATCAGCGTCCGGTCGCCCGTCGCGCGATAATACGCAATCGAGGCCTGCAGCATATGCCCCAGGCAGTACAGCTCGTGCCCGCGCTTCTGCGTCTCGATCGTCATCCGGTCTTTCTTCCGGTCGTCCTGGTAATACGTGTCGATGTAGCCGTTCGGCTCCTGGATCGCTACGACTTCGCGAATCGTCGTCTCCGCCGTCTGCCGCAGCGCCCGATTGTCCTCGGACTGCAGCGCAAACGCCACCGCTTCCAGCCACTTGTAAATGTCGGAGTCGGAATACACGGGCCCCTTCTGCGGAGCGCTCGATCCCCCCGTCAGTCGCAGAAAATTATCCATGCGCCCGTGCTCCAGCAACTCCTCATGCATCGACGGGATGCTCGACTCGACGTTCGTCGTCCGCCGCTTCGCCCAAAATCCGTCCTCGATCGTCACCGCCCGCACCGGAACATTCCGCAGCTTCGCATACGGCGAATGCGCCAGATTCAGCACTCCCTGATCACGCCACCCCGGCGTCGCGGCGGCTGACTGATCGAATCCCCATCCGCCCGTCGCCGCCATCAAAGGCCGCGCCGCCGCGGTCCCCGCAGCGAGTGAAAGAAAATTCCGTCTCGAGAATGAGCGACGCGACATAGCAAACCTCCTGGCGTCTCCGGTGCCCGGTGCCCTGAGCCCGGTGCCCGGAATCGCGCCCACCATTGTAGGCGCTACCGGCTACAGGCTACCGGCTACCGGCTGTCTTCTTCTGCTTCGCCGCCAGCCGCACCCAGTACTGAAACTCATCCGCGTACAGCTCCCCATCCAGATCCCCCTCCCTCTGCTGCAGCCGCGCCTGCGCATCCCCGATCGCCTTGTTGTAGATCGCTGGCCCAATCTCCTCCAGAAAGAAATCCAGCAGCAGCCCCGCCCGCAAATCTCCAATCGGCTCCCGAATCTCCTCTTCGAAATACTTCTTCACCGACGCAATCGCGTCCGCCCTCGCCTGCTTCGACAGCTCAACCGTGACCATCGTTTCCGCCCTCCGGTGGAAGCTTACACGCCCCCCTCACACCACCCCGAAACCCGCCCCAAATCCCGGCCAAACGCCCGTGACCGCCAACACATTACCCACCCCATGCCTCGCTCTACCATAGATTCCAAACCGCTGGAAAGTGAAAGCCTCATGCTCCAGAACCTGCTCCAGGAAACCCGTTACGCCCTCCGTCAGCTCCTCCACCACATCGGATTCACCCTCCTCGCCGTCCTCACCCTCGCCCTCGCCATCGGGGCCAACAGCACCATCTTCAGCTGGATTCGCGCCACCCTTCTCAATCCCATCCCCGGCGCAACCCAAACCGCCCGCATGCTCACCATCACGCGCGGCGAGCGCAACGAGCATCCTTCTCCGCCCTTCTCCTATCCCGACTACGCCGACCTCCGCGACAACACCAAAACCCTCTCCGGACTCCTCGGGTATCACGACGACTACATGGCCATCACCGGCATCGGCAAGCCCGAACGCATCTACGGCGCGCTCGTCTCCGCCAACTACTTCAGCGTCCTCGGTGTTCGCCCTGCTGTCGGCCGCCTCCTGCTCTCTTCGCCCGCCGCCGAATCCACCGGCCAGAACGAAGTCGTCCTCAATTACGACCTCTGGCGCAATCATTTCGGAGCCGACCCCTCCATCATCGACCGCACCGTCCAGATCAACCTCCATCCCTACACCATCGTCGGCGTCACCGCCAAAGGCTTTCATGGATGCAAAACCGGACTCCGCGCCGACGTCTTCATCCCCCTCGGCAATGCGCGCCAGGTCTGGGGCTGGCCCACCGTCGACGACCGCTCCGCCTCCTGGCTCAATACCCTCGCCACTCTCCGCCCCGGCGTCGATCAGCGCCAGGTCGACAACGAGCTCAACCTCCTCATGCAGCGCATCGTCGCCCAATACCCCACCTCGCACCAGGGCAACAACACCCTCTCCACCGATCCCCTCTGGCGTTCCCCCTTCGGCGCCAACGTCTATCTCTCCGGAACCCTTCCCATCCTCCTCGCTCTCGCCGCGCTGCTTCTCGTCCTCGCCTGCGCCAACGTGGCCAACCTCCTCCTCGTCCGCGCCATCTCTCGCCGCCGCGAATTCGCCATTCGCCTCTCCATGGGCTGCGGCCGCGTTCGCCTCGTGCGCCAGCTCATGATCGAAAGCCTCCTCCTCGCCTTCGCCGCCGGAGCCGCCGCCCTCCTCCTCACCCTCTGGACCGCCCGCACCATGTCCGCCTTTCTCCCTCCCACCACCCTCCCCCTCACTCTCAATGGAAGCGTCGACGGCGCCGTCCTCACGGTCACCATCCTTCTCTCCCTCTTCACCGCGCTCCTCGCCGGAGTCATCCCCGCTCTGCGCTCCTCGCGCCTCTCCCCTATCACAGTCCTCAAAGACGAAGCCCTCACCACCACCTCCGGCCTCGGCCGCTCGCGCATCGCCGCCGCTCTCGTCGTCGCGCAGATCGCCCTCTCCACCGTGCTGCTCACCTCCGCCGGCCTCTTCGTCCGCAGTCTCGAACAAGCCCAGCAAGGCGGCCCTGGCTTCGATCCCAACCACGTCCTGCTCGCTACCTTCGACCTCTCGCCCCAGGGCTATTCCGAAACCACCGGAATCGCATTCCAGCGCCAGCTTCTAACCCGCCTCCAGACCCTCCCCGGTGTCCAGTCCGCCACCCTCGCCGACTTCTCCCCCCTCAGCTTCACCATCCACTCCAACGGCATCCAGCCCGAAGGCTACGTCCCGCAGCCGCATGAAACCGTCGAAGCCGACCGCGCCAACGTCGGACCCGACTACCTCGCCACCCTGCGCACGCCAATCCTCCGCGGCCGCGACTTCTCCGACGCGGACCGCGCCGGCGCCCAGCCCGTCATCATCGTCAACCAGGCCTTCGCTGATCGCTACTGGCCCGGACAAAACGCCATCGGCAAACAAGTGCAGCTCTGGGAAGCAGCGCGCACCGTCGTCGGCGTCACCGCTAACGCCAAATACCGTCGCCTGGTTTACGATCCAACCCCCACCATCCTCCTGCCCCTCTGGCAGAGCTACCGCGGCGAAGTCACCATCCACCTCCGTGTCGCCGGCGATCCGCTCGCGTATACCTCCGCCGTCCAGCAAACCGCCGCCGACCTCAACCCCGACCTGCCCCTCTACAACATCGCCACCCTCAAAGACAACATGAAGATGGGCAACGTCTTCGAGCGCATCGTTGTCGACTTCGCCGGCTCCTTCGGCCTCCTCGCGCTCCTCCTCGCCACCGTCGGCCTCTATGGAGTCGTCGCCTACACCACTAAACAGCGCACCCACGAAATCGGTATCCGCATCGCCCTCGGTGCGGAGAAATCCATCATCTTCCGCCAGGTTCTCGCCCAGGGCCTGCGCCTCACCACCGCCGGCGTCCTCGTCGGACTCGCCGCCTCTCTCCTCCTCACCCGCTTCCTGCGCAGCCTGCTCTACGGCGTCGGCGTCGCGGACTGGCTCACCCTCACTACCGTCGTCATTCTGCTCGGCATCGTCGCCCTCCTCGCCAGCTATGTCCCCGCATGGCGCGCCACCCGCGTCCTCCCCATGGTCGCCCTCCGCCACGAGTAAGAACCGTCGCTCTCAGCCTCCGCCTGGTCTCAGGGTCCGACTCCACAGTTCGCAAAAAAAACGCTGGACCCCGGCCAGGTTCACCCCACAGCAAGAAGCTCAAGCTCCTGCCGTGCGCTCCCGGTACAACTGGATGCCCGACTTCCACTCTTAAGTACCGTCCCAGTCCCAAAACGGCACCCCCACCCGTGCCCGCTCCGCCACGAGTAAGAAAGATGAAGCAAGCCGCCCTAACTCGCCAACCAGCTACCCGCTACCGGCTAACCCAAATACGCCATGGAATAACCTGCCGCCCGTATTAAGCTAATCCGCAAATGTCCCGCGCACCTCTGCTCCCGGCCCTGTCAGTTCTGCTTCTGCCCCTTCTCTCTCCCGCGCAAAAGGCCGCCGCGCCCGCTCAACCCGCACCCACGCCGCCCACCGTCACAACCTCCAGTTCCTTCCCCGGCGAAGCCCTCGTCTTCGAAAAATATGAAACCGGCTACCGCATGCACGCCGACGGCACCGGCGAGCGCGAAATCCACACCATCCTCCACATCCAGTCCCAGGGAGCAGCCCAGCAGTTCGGTGTCCTCTCCCTCAGCTACGCCTCCGCCAACGAAACCCCCACCGTCAAGTTCGTCCGCGTCCACAAGACCGACGGCACGACCGTCGACACGCCCCCCTCCGACGCCATCGACATGCCCGCCGCCGTCTCCCGCGAAGCTCCCCTCTACAGCGACCTCAAAGAGAAGCACATCCCCGTTCGCTCCCTCTCCGTCGGCGACACCCTCGAGTACGATTTCCTCGTCGCCATCGACAAGCCCGAAGCCCAAGGCCAGTTCTGGGGAGCCGACCATTTCACCGCGCCCGGCACCTACATCGTCTCGGCCGAAGTCCTCACCCTCGAAGTTCCCGCCGACAAATACGTCCAGGTCTGGAGCCCCAACCACAACCCCACCATCGCCGTTCACGATGGCCTCCGCACCTGGACCTGGAAAGTCTCCCAGCTCGTGCCCGCTCCCAAAGCCACCGCCGAAGACACCAAGCCCACGCCCCCCAAAGATCCCGACGAAGACGCCGACGGCCGCAAGCTTCCCTCCGTCGCCTGGACCACCTTCCACAACTGGGCTGAAGTCGGCGACTGGTACCGCTCGCTCGCCCTCAGTCAGGCGCAGCCCACTGACGCTCTTCGCGCCCGCGCCGACGAGCTGACCAAAGACGCCAAAACCCCCGAAGACCAGATCCGCGCCATCTACGAATTCGTCTCTGCCAAAACCCGCTACGTCGGCATCGACTTCGGCATCGGCCGCTATCAGCCCCACTCCGCCGCCGAAGTCCTCGCCAACCAGTACGGCGACTGCAAAGATAAGGACACCCTCCTCGAAGCTCTCCTCCGCGCCAAAGGCTTCTCCACCGCACCCGCCCTCATCGGCGCCGGCATCGCTCCCGTCGCCGACCTTCCCTCACCCGCCGTCTTCAATCACGTCATCACCACCGTCAACCTGCCCAGCGGCCGCATCTGGCTCGATAGCACGCCCACCGTCGCCCCCTGGCGCTTCCTCACCTCCGTCATTCGCGACCAAAAAGCTCTCGTCATCCCCGCCACTTCCCCCGCGTCCCTTGAAACCACGCCCGCCGCCGCGCCTTATCCCTTCACCGCGCACTTCGAGGCCACCGCCGCCCTCGACGTCGAGGGCAAGCTCACCGGCAAAATTGTCTCCACCTACCGCGACGACGATGAGCTCATCGTCCGCGCGCTCGCCCAGGGCATCGCCCCCGCCGAGTGGGATAAGGCCTCTCAGTACATTTCCACCATGACCGGCTTCGGCGGCACCACCAGCAACACCCAGTTCAAAAACGCCGACGACCTCAACGACCCCATCGTCCTCTCCTACGACTACTCCCGTCATCCCTACGGCGACTGGAAGATGCTCAACATTGTCCCCCTCTTTCCCGCCCCCGACTTCACCCTCCTCGATGACGATGCGAAGCAGCCCGACGAAGACATCCAGCTCGGCGCCCCCCGCACCCTCACCGCCACCTCCACCATCGTGCTGCCCGAGGGCTACCGTGCCGACGTCCCCGACCCTGTCCATGTCAAAACCGACTTCGCCACCTTCGACAAGACCTACCGCTTCGATGGCAAACAGGTCATCGTCGACCGCACCATCGTCGTTTTGAAAAAGAAAGTCGCTAAGGACGACTGGAAGAAGTACCAGGCTTTCACCAAAGACATCGCCCTCAGCAATGAGCCGTGGATCCCGCTCATCCCGCCGCCCACCAAAGAGACCGCTACTCCTGGCACAAAGTCGGATTCAACCTCCGCGCCCGCCAAATCCGCCGCATCGTCTCCCGCCCCGTCCACCGCAGCCGATGGATCCAAAACCGTAACCGTCCATACCTCGACCCTGGCCGCCAACGCAGCCCCGCCCGAAACCACCGCCCCCGACAACGCCTCCGCCGCCGACCTCATGCAACTCGCCCAGGGTCGTATGCGCGCCGGAGACCTGGGCGGTGCCAAAGAAATCCTCGATAAGGTCAAGGCCAAAGATCCGAACCAGGAATATCTGTGGAGCATGTACGGCGCCATTGCCATGCTCGAGCGCAATGACGCCGAATCCATCGCCGACCTCCGCAAGGAGCTCGCCGCTCACCCCGAGAACTCCCTCGCCGTCGGTGCGCTCGCCGCCCAGCAAGCCCATGGCGGTGACTCCATCGGCGCTCGCCAAACCCTCCAGCAGTTTCTTGGCCAGCACCCCGACCAGCGCCTTTCCCTCTATCTCGCCTCGCTCCAGACCACCGCCCACGACTACAACGCCGCGCTCAAAACCCTGCAAACCGCCGCTACCCAGAATCCCGACGAACGCCACATCCAGGTCCAGATCAGCAACACCCTCGTCCTCCTCGACCGCAAAGAAGAAGCCGCCGCCGTCGCCAAAGCCATCCTCGACGGCACCGACGACCCCGAGCTGCTGAACAACGCCGCCTACGCCCTCAGCGAAACCGGCCTCGATCTCCCCGTGGCCGAGGAAGCCTCGCGCCGCGCCATCGCCGGCCTCGAGCAGAAGAGCGCCACCATGGCCGCTGCGGAAGCCAACAGCCGCACCTTCGCCGAAGCCCAGCTCCTCATCGCCTCATGGGATACCTACGGCTGGATCCTCTTCCGCGAACACAAATACGAAGACGCCAAACAGTTCATCGAGCCCGCCTGGCGCGCCTCTCTCCACGCCGAGGTCGGCGATCACCTCGGCCAGATCGACGAAGCTCTCGGCCTCAAACGCGACGCCCTCACCGCCTACGCCTTTGCCGCCGACGCCCTCACCCGCAACGACGCCCCCGACGTCCGCGGCCATATCCACGACAGCGTCGACCGCCTCCGGTCCGCCGACGTCAAAGAGCTCCCCATGGGCGGAGCCCTCGATCTCCAGGATCTGCGCACCTATAAAGTGCCTCGCGCCGCGGACGAGAAAGGCTGGGGCACCTTCCGCCTCGAAATCACTACCGCTGGAGTGATCGACTCGCAGCAAATGACCGGCGAGCACCCGCTCACCGCCGAAAAGAAAATTGTCGACGCCATGAAATTCCCCGAGCTCCTGCCCCCCGGCTCCAAAGCCCACCTGCTCCGCAGCGCCGTCGTCAGCTGCTCAGCGGGAACCACCTGCGAAGTCGTCTTAGTCCCCGACGGCGGCCTCCAAACCGAGCAACAGCAATAACCCTCGTCGAATCCGCGAACGTCGCCGCAATGCAGCCCGTCCAGAGCGAAACTTCCAGATTGCCGGTTACTTGGGCGGAAGAGGGGGAAACGGTGGTGGCTCCGGTAGGTGACCCGCTCTACATCATCACGGTATATGCCCTTGCGATAGCTGCGAACGCCTTGATCTATACGGTTATTGGAGCGGTCACCTGGCCATTAGCGAACGTTGTTCGGAAGACCCGCAGTCATCGGCATTTGACATGATTCGATGAAGCGACTGAGGTTTATAATGGTAAGAAGTTCGCCCACGCGTTCACCTTGAACCCGGACGCGGGCCTGCTCCCTCGCTGTACTGTCCGCAGGCGCCCCGGCATCCGGAAAGGGGTCGTCGCATGATTGACCTTCAGAAAATTCCGTTTGACGCCGAGGCCTTTCTGGCGAATGCCGGCCTGGGGCGAAAAATCGTGCAGATGCAGGCGAATCAGGTCTTCTTTTCCCAGGGAAATCCCGCCGACTCGATTTTCTATCTTCAGGATGGCCGCGCCAAGCTCACTGTCTTTTCAGCCAACGGCAAAGAAGCCACCATCACGCTTCTTTCCGCCGGCGACTTCGTTGGAGAGGAGTGCCTCGCTGCAGTGGCGGGGCTGCGAATGGCAACCGCTACTGCCATCACTCCGTGTGCCGCCCTCAGGATCGAGAGGGGGGAGATGATTCGCGTGATGCATCAAGAGCCTGCCTTCTCCGACCGGTTTCTGTCGTTTCTGCTGGCACGCAGCATGCGCATTCAAGCCGACCTTGTAGACCAGCTTTTCAACTCCAGCGAAAAGCGCCTCGCCCGGATTCTTCTGTTGATGGCGCAATTCGGCAAGCCGGGTCAACCGGAATCGTTGATCCCGAAGATCTCGCAGGAAACCTTGGCGGAGATGGTCGGCACCACCCGCTCGCGCGTCAGCTTCTTCATGAATCGCTTTCGCAAGCTCGGTTTCATTGAATATAACGGCGGCGACATCCACGTCCACAAGTCCCTGCTGAATGTGGTGCTGCTGGATCAATTGCCAGAGGCCGACGCGGCAGGCGATTCTGTCGCGGATACCCCTGAAGCATAGCCCGAGGGCACCGGGGGCGCGGCTCTGGCGGGTTTCCCGCGGCTGAATCCTGCGGCGATATGGGATCGGTGGCGGCCACGACGCAATCCCCGCAATTGGGGCCAGGAACTCTGCCCAAGGAGGGAGACTCAGATGGAAGATCCTCGGTGCAGGATCGCGGCGGTTAGAACGGAAGATCCTCGGTGCAGTAGCTTGCTCCGTGGCGTGACGATTGAGATGGAAGATCCTCGGTGCAGTAGCTTGCTCCGTGGTGTCGTGCTTGAGCTTGAGATTGATGACCCTCGGTGCAGGAAACTGGAGATTGAGGTGGAAGACCCTCGGTGCAAGGCCCTGCTCGTGAGGTGGTGACTTAAGCTTCAGGAGAATCTCCGGCGGCCAGTTGGATGATTCTTCTCCCCAGTCCGGCGCTCGCAGGGAAAGCGGCGGTATCGAATCCTGGCTTTTCAAGCTGAACCATGGAGGCCCTCCTTAAGGTGGGGCCTGCTCACGGTCGCATACTTTGCGGGAAGACCGCTTGCAGGTGTACGCGACCGAAATGCCACCTGGTGACCAAAGCGGGTTCGCGATTCGGCGTGGAATGGTCGCCTGTGCACTATGAGCCTTGGCGCCCACTGGAAGCGTTCTGTTCAATTCTGCACAACTTGTTCGCGAGTATTTCAAGTATCTTGGTTTTTGCGAATCCAGGATGGCGCCTGATGAGACGCGCCGGGAATTTCGCCATCGAAACAACCGGCACGAAAGTATCATTGGGATGGACGCCTCACGTCTGAAGCAAGGCGGAGAGCGCAAGGAAGGAATTGAACCGATGCTTCCTCCAGAAAAGACGCGCGCTTTGGCCCGCAGCCTGGTTGCATGCGAGGCCGAAGCAAGTACGACCGCCTTGCAAGCCGAGCTTGCAAGTGTGCGCGTCTATGAGAAACTGCGCAGGCAACTTAGCGCACCGGTGGGAAATGACGGTTTTCAGGCTCTCGCTTCCCGTGCCCTGGCTCTCGCCAAGTCGGAGTCTCCCCAGCTCGGCGCCGTTCAGATGACGGCGAATGGAGACTTGCGCGGTCTCGGCGAAGTTGAGTCCCAGGCGGAGGAGAACGGCGAGGCTGGAATCATTCTGATTGCGCAGCTGCTGGGGCTGTTTCTTACCTTCCTCGGCGAGGCAACGACGCTGCGTTTGATCGAAGATTTACGCGGTCAGGTCGACGTGAAGAGCGAGTCGGCCTCGGCCAAAGCGGACACGGTACTCTCAGCGGCCGATGACGCGGCGATGGCCGTGACTTTCGAAGACCTGCTGCTGGAAATTGCCCGGCTGAGGAGCGTGGGCGAACGCATTGAAACCCTGGCGGACAGGCATCCCGGGATGGAAGACGGGCTCATAAGTGTGGCTGGCAACCTTCGCAGCATCGCTACGGTTTTGGACATCTTCACGCTCATCCGAAGCAAGGCTGGCGGCTCGCAGGATGCACCGAACTTACAAACGAATCGCTATATGAATTGAGCTCCGTCGGCGCTCCATCCAGTGTCCGAGCCTTTTTGAACGTCGGACCCGGATGAAGAGCAGTTTGACCACGGGATCGTTTGCGAGAAAAGGTTATCGTCATCCCTGATCCTCGCGTGAAACTTGTAACGGATATCGGGACCTTCTGCCTGGAGCGAAGCGGCGTTCAATATGACCCCTCTCCCGGAGATGCGAGATTTGGCTCAGCGGCTTCTTACTTACGAAGCCGATGGAGGCGATACGTCCGAGCCAGCGGGATCCGCAACCCTGTCCGTCTATGGGAAGCTGCGCCAGAGGCTCGTTGAATTGGCTGGAACTGCCGGCTTTCAGGCGCTGGCCTCTCGTGCTCTGGCGCTGGCGAAATCGGAAGATCCCAGCCTTGGTTCGGTGCGGGTGACGGCGGATGGAAATCTCGAAGGCATGAGTGCGATAGAGCCTCCGACCGACGTCGAGAAGGATCAGGTTCACGAGGGCGGAGTCGTCCTCATTTCTCGCCTGCTTGGATTGCTTCTTATTTCCCTTGGCGAAGCTTTAACGATGAACCTGATACGAGATGTGTGGCCGGATGCAGCGCTCGACGATTGCAGTTCCGAGAATGGGAGAAAACGTGAGCACACAAGATAAAGTGGAGATCAACAGGCTGCCGACCGGAGTTACGGGCCTCGACGACATTGTGGGCGGCGGTCTTCCAGAGTTCTCGTTCAACATCATCGCGGGTGCTCCCGGAAGCGGGAAGACGACACTGGCACATCAGTTTGTGTTTGCCAATGCCACTCCAGAGCGTCCTGCTCTCTATTTCACTGTCCTCGGCGAATCCGCCCTGAAAATGCTGCGATACCAGCAGCAGTATGCATTCTTCGATCCGGCGAAGCTGCCCGGCTCCATCCGTTTTATCAACCTGAGCCAGGTTGTCCTGGAGACGGACCTGGGTGTGGTTCTGGAGGAGATTACCAGGGAGGTTGAAAAAGCCAACCCTGCCGTCGTGGTGGTGGACTCCTTTCGCACTATGGTGCGGAAACCGCAAAGTGACATGGACCTGCAATCCTTCATTCAGCGGCTGGCCCTGTTTCTGGCCAGTTGGCAGGCGACAACGTTCCTGATCGGCGAATATGCCGAGGAGGAACTGCGCGACAATCCGATCTTTACCGTCGCCGATGGGCTGTTTTGGTTACGCCAAACGACGGAACGGAATTCGATTGTGCGGAAATTGCAGATCGTCAAACTGCGCGGCCAGGCTTCTGTGCCGGGGTTGCACACGTTCCGTATAACCGATGCCGGAATCCAGGCCTTCTCGCGGACTTTTGGTTTGACCGCACGCGTGAGAAATCCGATCGGCCAGCGGCGCCTTTCCTTCGGTATCCCGGAGCTGGATAAGATGCTGGGTGGCGGCGTGCGCGAAGGCGACAGCGTCCTCGTAGCAGGGTCTTCCGGAACCGGGAAGTCCGTCCTCGCAACACAATTCATTGCTGAAGGCGTGCGCCAGGGAGAACCGGGAATTGTGGCAGTCTTTGAAGAACGCCCACAAGCGTATGCGGAGCGGGCCGTCAGTTTAGGTTTGGATCTTGAAACACCGCAGAAAGACGGGAAGCTCACGATCCTCTATCTCCGCCCCCTGGACCTCTCGGTGGACGAAACCATGCACTCGATTCTCGACGCTGTCCAGAAGATCGGCGCCAGACGGCTTGTGATCGATTCCCTGGCAGGCTTTGAGATGGCTCTGTCGCCCGGCTTCCGCGCCGACTTTCGCGAATCCCTCTACCGGATGATCTTCGCTCTGACAGGAATCGGGGTGACGATTCTAAGTACGGTTGAAGTGGATGAGTCTTTTACCGAATTCCCGTTCAGCACCTACTCCATTTCTTTCCTGTGTGACGACATTCTGCGGCTGCGCTACGTCTCCATCGATGGCCAGCTTCGCAAGATCATGGTGGTGATCAAGATGCGAGGCGGAAATCATGCCAAGGATATTCGCGAATATGAAATCACTTCCAGGGGAGTGGTCATTCTGGGCAAACGCCTCACAGAATATCAGGGCCTTGTCAGCGGAATTCCTGTGCATTCGGACCGACCCGGCCCGAAGGAAGAGTCCTCACAGGACACCGGAATTGAGCACAGAACTTAACAGAACATCCCCGCTTATAGCTCTTCGCTAATCGTCCCTCGCTAATCAACGTCTTTCTCTGTGCTCTCTGTGGTCGATTTTTCGGAGAAATCCCCAAATGTGGAAAATTTGTCAAGCTTTCCGCGCACGGTACGAAAGTGTTGTCCCTCATTCCACACCACTTCCACCACAATAACCTCAAAGATATTTGGCCGGTTTCTTGTCTCAATCTGATATTCTGAACTTATAGAGTAGAAAAAGGAAAAAGCCTGCCGCGCGGCGGGCTTTTCTGTTGTCGACGACCAGGTCGGCCGCCTCACACTCGCCGGCGGTTCGTGAAGCGTCTCACGGCAGGTCGGCTCATGGCCCGGGCAAGTATTTTGGAATCAGATGCGGAGACAACTTGCACTTTCGACTCAAATAGATCGCCGGCGGCCATCCGGGAGGTGCAGCGTACGTATCTGAAAACACAATAGAAACCCGCAAACAATCCTGAAATCAAATGCATAGCCCTGACCCCAAAACCGCCGGCCCCATGGAATCAAATACGTACGTGCCATCAGCCCTTGTCGGGGGGGGAGGGGGGTGGGGGGGCATCCCGCACCAAAGTACCGAAAGACAACCGAAGGGACACTGACCCCTTTACTGCCCGATCACAGACACAGCCACCGGCAAATCCCGCGGCGGAAAGCAGGTGTTCGTATCGCATGCCTGATAGCGCAGCGCGCCATCCAGCAGATGATTGCCGCGCCGAGCGGTCAGGTGCATCTTCAGCACGAACTCGCCGCTGTAGACGCTCAGCTTCTGCGTCGGATCGGCCGGAAACGCGTAGTCCACACCAACAGGAAAATCGACCGACGCAATCGTCACGCCAGCCGGTTCCGCTTCCTTCAGTTCGGTGCGGATCAGGCTCTTTTGCCGCGGATCATGCGAATTGATGTGCAGGCCTTCGTTGATCCGGAAATGCAGCTCGATCGTCGCCGGTTTTCCTGCCGGTAAAGTCACCTGCTGCGGATAAAGAAAGCGAACGAGCTGTTTGGGATTTCCGCCTTCACTGCCTGGCGTCTGCCACGGCAGATTTTGTGCCGTCGCTGTCATGCCGCTCAGCAGCAGCGCTCCACAAGCCACCGTGACCGTTACATATTTCACGACGATCCGCTCCCCATGGCCTTTTTGATGTCGGCCTCGATCTGCGCGCGAGGAGCCAGGCCGATCGTCGATGCCACGATCTTTCCGTTGCGGTCGATGAAGAACGTCGTCGGCAGCGCATCGAGTCCGCCGTACGAGTTCTCGATCGACTGAGCATCGATCAGAATCGGGTAGTTCATGTGCATTTTGGACGCGAAATCCGCAATGTCCCGCTTCTCGGTGAACAGCTTCGCCGGATCGTCCTTGTCGAGCTCATCGGCGGAAACGCCGATGATTTCCAGTCCCTGGCTTGCGTACTGGTCGTGCAGTTTCTCGAACCACGGAATCTCGACCTTGCACGGTCCACACCATGTCGCCCAGAAATCGACCACCAGCGGTCTGCCCTTGTAGCTCGCCAGAGACACTTTGTTGCCGTTCAGATCGGGCAGCGTGAAACCTGGAGCGATTTTTCCGTTCAGCTGCGTGGAATTGTCCACGTCGCCATCCAGGTCAGCCGGATCGGACGAATCCGGATTCGTACCATCCGCAGCGGAATCGGGCACCAGCGTCATCTTCATGCCCTGCAGTTTTGTCCGTTCGGCATTCCGGCGATGCACAAAATTGATCGCACCGGCTGAAACCATCAGCACCAGAGCCGTCACCATCGCTGCCAGGACCAGAATGTTCCGCTTCAAACCCGTTGTTCCTCGCCTTTGCCCATTCTACAAGTGGAGTGGCACTTGCCGCAGGCGCGAGTTCAGCAACGGCATGGTGGTAGCATCAGGAGTTTCAGAGCATGAACGACGTTCACACACCATCGCAACTGGTCAGGATCGAAGCCGAAGCCTTGCTGGCGCTGGCCAAACGCCTCGAAGGCGCCATGGCCGCAGACTTTGACCGTGCTGTCAGCCGGATCATTGAATGCAGTCAGGCAAAAGGCCGTGTGGTCGTCACCGGCATGGGCAAAAGCGGCATCGTCGCCCAGAAAGTCGCCGCCACGCTCAGTTCCACCGGAAGTCCGGCGCTGTTTATGCATCCGGCTGAAGCCGTTCACGGCGATCTGGGAATGATCGCCGAAGGCGACGTGGTCATCGCGCTTTCCGCCAGCGGCGAAACCGAGGAGATCCTGCGTTTGCTGGCAACGCTGCAGCGCATGGGGAACGCTCTGATCTCGTTCGTCTGCGACATGAAGTCGACGCTCGCCGCTGCCAGCGATGTCGCGCTCGACTGTTCGGTTCCCGCAGAAGCTTGCGGTCTTGGGCTTGCGCCAACGGCATCGACCACGGCGATGCTGGCGCTCGGCGACGCGCTGGCCATCGCCGTTTCACTTCGCCGCGGTTTTCGGGCCGAAGACTTCGCGGCGCTGCATCCAGGCGGCAAGCTGGGAAAACGGCTGGCCACGGTGCGCCAGCTCATGCACACCGGCGATGCCATTCCGCGCGTCGGCACGAAAACAGCGATGATCGACGTGATCTACGAGATGTCCCGCAAGAAACTGGGAATGACCACCGTGGAGCAAAGCGGCAAACTGGCAGGGATCATCAGTGATGGCGATCTGCGACGGCTTCTCGAGCGCGATGGACCTGAAGGCCTCCGCAAATCCGCCGGTGAAGTCATGAATCCGGCTCCAAAAACCATTTCCGCCACGGAGCTGGCGGTTCGTGGCCTGCACACCATGGAAGAGAGAAAGATCACCTCTCTGATCGTGGTCGATGCGCAGAATCGGATCGAAGGCGTGATCCATCTGCACGATTTGTGGGGAACCGAGCTGATCTGAAGCGATTTGAGGAGTCCAGCACGCTTCTGGATCGTCTAAAGAGTAGGATGGCTTCCATGCGGCGGATGTTCTCAGTCGCGTTTCTCTCGGTAATGCTGGTCGCTTTGCCGTCAGCCTTCGCTCAACGTGGCGGACACTCAAGCGGCGGTCACGCCAGCGGATCCATCGGACACAGTTTCGGCGGCTTTTCGGGTTCCGGTTTTGCCGGTCGATCAGCAGGGTCCGCTTCACGCAGCTTTGCCACGGCTCCGCGATTCACCTCGACTGCGCCGCTACGCAGCTTCGCGCCAGCGAATCGCATGCCGTACGGCGGAACAACCGCGGCGCGGCGTCCTGACCGACGTTCAGGATCCCGCTATCGCTCGCCGTATCGCGGTTATGGTGTCTACGGTGGCTATCCGTACTACGGCAACTCATGGGAACTGCTGCCGTGGGATCTCGGTTATCCGGACTTCACCGGCGACAGCGATTCCGGAGCTGATGGGCCGCAGCAGCCAGCCGCGTCAGTTGCACCGCCAGACGATGGATATCGGCCCGATTACGAGGAGCCCTCGTATCAAATGCCTCCAGCAACGGTTGCCAATTCGGTCGCGTCCGAGCCGGAATTGACCCTGATCTTCAACGATGGGCATCGGGAAGCGATCCACAACTATGTTCTGACTCGCGACGCGCTGATCGTGATGGACCAGGCAGCATCGGGACGCCAGCAGCAAATTCCTCTGGCGTCTCTCAATTTGCCAGCGACCGAGCAGGCCGCGCAGCAGGCAGGCGTGGATTTTTCGCCTCCTGCGTAAGACTCGCTGACCGTTTCGGGATCTGATCGCGCTACGCGGCGCTTGCAGCCGCGTGCAGAATTGGCTGATAGGCTGCGTACACACCCTCAAAAACTGCGTCCCACGACGCTGCCATCGCGTACTGGCGCGCATTCGCACGCATGTTCGCATGCAGAACCGGATCAGAGAGGATGCGGCTGATCGCGCTGGAGAATTCCGCATCCGGCGCAATCAAACCGGTCAGGCCATCCTGCACGAGCGAGCGCGGTCCGCCATCAGGAGTCACGACAGCCGGAACTCCGGAAGCCAGCGCCTCCAGAACCACGTTGCCGAAGGTGTCAGTGTGCGATGGAAACACGAAAACATCCATTCCTGCATAGGCTCGAGCCAAAGCTTCGCCGCGGAGCACGCCGGTAAATTCTGCGCGAGGCAGGTGCTGGCGCAGCCAGGGTTCTTCGGAACCCTGGCCAACGATTCTGAAACGGAAGTTGCGGAATCCGGAGTCTTCGAGTTCCTTCTGCACCTGGGGAAGCAGTGCGATGTTTTTTTCCACGCTCAGGCGTCCGACGAAACCGAGAACGACCGTGGAGTCCGATGGATCGCGGTCGCGACGGTTGGGGCAGAACAACTCGGCATCGATGCCGCGCTGCATCAGGTGACAGCGGCGACCGGTCCTTGCCTCAAGCAGGCGGCAGAGATCGAGATTCGGCGCGAACAATACGTTGGCCAGCCAGTAGAATCCCGCGGCGATTGTGAGCGCCGTCTCTTCAATGCAGTGCGCACCAGCGGCGGCACTGGACGCAGACAGCTCATCGAAGAGCCAATGAGAACGGGTCGCCGCATACTCGTGCACATTGGTGTGCCACGAAGCGGCCAGCGGAACGCGAAGAAGGCAAGCAAGCGAAGCTCCAATTATTCCGAGTTCGCTGGGACCGGTGATGTGAATCATGTCTGGCCGAAACGCTCTTACGGTACGCGTGATGACCGGAACATGCCTGAGCCAGGCTGGATCGAACTTCAGATCCTTATCCAGCGGAATCGAGAGGATGCCGCGCGGAAGCTCCAGCGTTGTCAAATTGCCTTCCGCGATCACTGGCACGCGGCGATCTCCGGCACGCACGCAGAGAAAAGGCAGATTGCGACGGCGGGCAAAATCCTCGAAGTGCCGAGAGGTATGCGCCACGCCATTGATCTCGTGGAACGAATCGGGGAAGTAGGCGACTCGAGTCAAGGGACCGAATGACACCAAAAAACTAAAGACGGCGAAGGACCGGGCGCGATCAGCGCACCGCGTCTTCGCCCAGCGCAAAGCGGAGTTCGCGCGACTCGTTCCAGGCCATGCGGAGACCGCCGGAAACCGGGCTGCTTCCCATCAGACGCACGGCCTTGATAGTCAGGGTCATCCAGCCAGGCGCCGAACCATCCGGCCAAAGCTCGCGCAGCGGGCGAACCACGCCATCGTGGTCGGGATGCCAGACGCGCTCATCCCAGGTGCGCGAACCCAGCGGGAAATCGGGGTAATCGCGGATGGCATCGAGAGTCGATTGCAGGATGCGGTGCTTCCAGGGCTGCGCATACTGGGGCATGAAGAGCACGTGGCTGCGGTCTTCGTAGCGAACTTCGTGAATGAACTCTGTAAAGCTCGAGGCCTGCGAGAGATTCAGAGTCGCGTTCGGTTCGAGGCCATGGCGGTCGCCACCGGAAATCAGCAGCTTGTTCCACTGCTGGGCGAGCCGCTTGACGCTGCGGTTTTCTTCCCAGGGACGGAGTCCGTTGAGTTCGAAGGCGTGCATGAACTCGTGGTTGGCTCCGAGAAAATCCTGTACTCTTTGCACCGCTTTGTCGGCGCCGATCAGATAGAGATCCCACATGGGATGGTTGAAGACGATCAGCACGTTGGGCAGAGCGTGCAGAGCGGCCAGGATTTCCGTGAGCCGCTTTTCATCCGGTTTGGCCGTGTATTCGGCGAAGGTCTTCATCCAGGCAGCGCCAGAGTCGCTGGGCAGATTGTGGATGCCGAAGTGGAAGGCCTGATCGCCTCCGAAAGGCGCGCTCCACTCGACCGAGACCGGAATGTGACGAGCGGCAGCAACGGTGCGCAGGAGCATGGGAGCCGCAATGGTGTCGTGGTCGGTAATCGAAACCAGCGGCATCAGGCCCAGCTTTTTTTCGATCTGGCCGCTTTCGACGTCGAAGGCAATGCGGGGCGTCAGCGGCGGCGTCCAGTAAGCGGCGGCGTAATTGACGGGAAGCTGGTGCCGTTCACGGGATTTCCTCTCACTCCTGGCCAGAATGGGGCGCAGCAGCGGGTATTGATTTCCCAGGTTGGCCAGGAAATCGAGCGTTTCCTTCGACTGGTTAGTGTGACTGTGCAGGGAAACCGCGGTCGAGTAGTTTCCAGCAGCGTCAGGTTCCTTCCAGAGATAGGAGATGCGGCGCAGACCGGCCATGGAGAACCTCCCGAGGTCGTGCTACTGCCACCACTATCCGATATGCACCATGAACAGGGCATTACGGAAGCAAAAATGATGGGTCAAATCGCCGTGTGTATCCGGAAAGGTAACGTTACTCCCCGTGATGCTGCATCGTGCAAGTGACTGCGAATCAAGGTAGTTCTCGAACGGGACCGGGCGCTAATCCTGCGGTAACCGAAATCAAACGATCGAAACAGCGACCGTTACCAGTCTTTCAACGGCGCGTCTGCGCGATTTCGGGCAGGTCAGCGATCTGCTCGGACTCAGGCTCCAGATGATTGCGTGTGAGGCCGTCGCGGAGAATCTCGAAGGCCTGATCGGTCGAGTCGGCCACCTGGAACAAATCGCGATCGCGCGGTGAGATCGTGCCTTTGTCAACGAGAACGTCGAGATTGATCACCTCTTGCCAGTATGACGATCCGTAGAGGACGACGGTGATCTTCTTCGCGAGTTTCTGGGTTTGCGAGAGGGTCAGAATTTCAAACATCTCGTCGAGGGTACCGAAGCCTCCGGGAAAAACCACCAGCGCCTTGGCCAAATAGGCGAACCAATACTTGCGCATGAAGAAGTAGTGGAACTCGAAGTTGAGCGCCGGCGTGATGAAGCGGTTGGGCAGTTGCTCGAAGGGCAGGCTGATGTTGAGGCCGATGGTTTTGCCTCCCGCTTCCCACGCGCCGCGGTTGGCAGCTTCCATGATGCCAGGGCCACCGCCGGAGGTGACAACGAAGCGATTGCGGCGGGACTTGAGATCTTTGGCCCACTGGGTGAGGAGGAAGGCGAGGCGGCGAGCGTCCTCGTAATAGTGCGCCATTTCGACGGCAGCTTCCGCGCGGCGGATGCGGAGCTCGGTGGTGGTGCCCTGTTCGATGTCGGTGGGACGAGCGGGCTGCTCTTCTTCGGGTGCGGGCTCGCAGGAGCCGGTGTTTTCGAGGAGCTCGAGGTCAGCGTTGGCTTCGTCGAGAGCGCGGAAACGGGCAGAGCCAAAAAAGACGACGGTGTCCTGAATGCGTTCGCGGCGAAAACGGGCGAGCGGCTCGGAATATTCGGCGAGGATACGGAGAATGCGGCCGTCGGGACTGTTGAGAAAGCCGTCGTTTTCGTAGGCGAGCGCGGCTTTGTCCAGCGGATTGGGCAGCTTGCGGGGCATTTCAGCTTTCTTTGTAATGGATTGCTTCGGAAATAGCGATCCAAAGATTGAGCAGGCCGAGACCGGAGACCAGGCCACGGACTGCGCCGCTCTCCATGACGTGCGAAACGTGCGCGTAGTAGAGGAAAAAGCGGTTGAAGGCCCACACGCGGGTCCACGGCAGAAAAACCAGAATGAGGCCGATATAGAGACGAACGATGACGCGCAGGAACAAGTCGGCGCGGTGGAGCCAGTGGGCGGTGTGATGAGGAGGAATCGGAGTCGCGGTGGAGCTGGCAGGCGGAGGCGCCGGAGCGGGAGAAATAACGTTGGGCGAAGGCGACATAAGGCGGCGCGAAGCGCGGGGACGCGCGCAGACGCCCCGAAACGACTTAACCCCACAGTACCACAGGCGATTCGGAAGGCTGGAGGGTGGGGGGTACCCCCTGGGGGGAGGGTGCGGAGCGGTGATTGATTCTGTTGGGGTTCGATTGTGCTGGCGAGCTCGACAACATGCATGTGGCTGGGAGCAAGTCAGATGCGACGCGGCCACGTTTGATACAAAGGCGGCCGTGATTAATACATTCACGGTCGTGATGGGGCTGGATGATTGAGAAGAAGTCAGTTGGGAGCCGGCCGAGTTTGATACAAAGACGGCCGAGATTGACGACCTCTCAGCCGCGTGTGTTACAAGGACGGCCGCGTCTGCGTTAAGGAGACAGGAGACAGAAGGCAGGAGACAGGAGGGCGCGATTCGATGAGTACGCGGCTGTTGGCGGGTTCGCGGCATGGGGCTCTCTCCTCTCCGAAACAGAAAAGCCCGCGCAATGGCGGGCTTTTTCTTTCTTGACTCTATAAGTTCAGTATATCACGTTGAGAGGGGTAAACCTGCCAAAATTCTTTTGATAGTAAGTAGCTTGTTATCACCGAAAGTTACGTTGGGTAAGTGGTGGAAACTTGACAAGAAAGGCAGAGTTTGGAGTTTAGAGTTTAGAAAAACAGGGTGCAGGTCCAGGGTTCAGGGGCAGGTACAGGGCCCGAAAAGGCTATTCGGTGCGCAGCGCTTTGGCGGGGTCGATGGAGGCGGCGCGGCGGGCGGGGATGAGGCCCGCGAAAACCGCGGCCGCGACCAGGGTGGCAATAGCGAGGATCAGGATCGTGGGGTTGATCCCCTTGATGTCGTAGAGTTGCGCCTCAACGTAGCGCACCGTGAGATACGCGGTGGGGATGCCGATGGCGAGGCCGAGGGCGGTTTGAATCATGGCGCCGCGCATAACCATGGCGATGACGCGGAGGCGCTCGGCGCCGAGGGCCATGCGGATGCCGATTTCGCTGGTCTGGCGGGCGACGGTGTACGCTGTGACGCCGTAGAGGCCGATGGTGGCGAGGAGCAGGGCAAGCGCGCCGAAGAGGGTGGTGAGGCGAGCGACCATGCGGTCCTCGGTGAAGCGGTCGGCGATCTGCTGGTCGAAGGTCTGGAATTTGACGATGGCGAGGTTGGGATTAATGCTGGCCAGGGTTTGGCGGGCGATGGATTCCATGTCCGGCATGGGGCGGGCGGTCTGGATGACGAGGGCGCCGGCGTAGAGCGAGATGTCCTGGTCGATGGGGCCCTTGTTGCTGAGCGGGCGCTGCAGCATGGGGGTGAAATACATGCGGTGGTCTTTCCACTGCACGGCGGTGTAGGCGGTGTCGTCGACGACGCCAACGATTTCATAGTCGAGGGTGGACTTCGGGGAGCCGAAGTGCTGGCCGATGGGGTTGGCGCCTTTGGGGATTAAATCTTTGACGAAGGTTTGGTTGACGACGGCGACGATGGGGGCGGTGGCGGTGTCGTTTTCGGTGAAGGCGCGGCCGAGGAGGACGCGGGTGCCGACGGAGTCGAAGTAGTCGGCGGAGCCGCGGACCCAGGAGGCGCCACGGACATCGGTCTGACCGTGAATCTGGATGCCGTTGCCCCAGTTGTCGTCTTCCATGGGGGTGTAGGTGGAGATGCCGACGTGGACGACGCCGGGGACGGAGTGGAAGCGATCTTCAAAGGCCTGATAGAGCGGAGCAAGTTGCGAGGGCAGATATCCGGCGGCCTGGGGATTGATGTGGACGATGTAGCGGTTCTTCGAGTCGAGTTTGAGGTCGGTGCCCTGGAGTTTGTTGAGACTTTGCGCGAAGAGTCCTGCGCCAATGAGGAGGACCAGGGAGAGCGCTGCCTGGAGGACAACGAGGGTGCGTTGCAGGATGGAGGCTTTGGAGGAGGTCGAGCGGGAGCCGGTGCGGAGGGCGTCGGCGGGCTGGGTTTGGGCGGCGATCCATGCTGGCGCGACACCGAAGAGGATGCCGGTGACAAGGCAGAGCGCGCAGGCGAAGGCGAGAACGGGCAGGGAGGGTGAAGCATCAATGGGGACGTTTTGTTCTCCGGGGAAGGCCATGGCGAGCAGCGCGTGGGCACCGGCGCAGGCAATGACGAGACCGGCGATACCGCCGAGCGCGGAGAGAACGATGCTCTCGGTGAGGAGCTGGCGGATGATGCGGGTGCGCGCGGCTCCGAGGGCGGTGCGGAGGGACATTTCCGCTTTGCGGCCCATGCCGCGGACGAGCAGGAGATTGGCGATGTTGGCGCAGGCGATAAGGAGGACGAGGCCGGAGACCCACATGAGCAGGTGGAGGTTCGATTTGTATTGTTCCTGGAGGTTCTGGATGCCGGCGCCAGCGGGGGTGAGGACGATGTGGGCTTTAGCGAGGGCTTTTTTGCCGCTTTCGTCGGAGTAGGTGGGATCGGCGGCGATGATCTGGCGGAAGAGGCCGTTGATTTTGGATTGCAGTGGAGCGAGCGCGACGCCGGGTTTGACGCGGCCGACGATGTAGAGCCACTGGGTGGTGGGGTCGTGGACGTAGTTGACGTCCATGAGGGCGGGCATGGATTCGATGGGCATGTAGTAGTCGGGTGGGGTGCTGGTGAGGCGGTCGCCGTAGAAACCTTCCGGTGCGACGCCGGCAATGACGACGGGTTTGGTATTGACCCAGAAGGTGCTGCCGATGACAGAGGGGTCGCCGGCGTAGTTGTGTTGCCAGTTTTCGTAGCTGATGACGGCGACTGAGGGAGCGCCGGCGACGTCGTCGGTGTCGGCGATGAGGCGGCCGGCTCGCGGGCGGAGGCCGAAGGTGGAGAAGTAATTGCCGGAGACGAACTCACCCATGACGGAGCGGGCGGGTTCCTGGGTGCCATCGCGGCGGACGGTGACGGGGCGATAGGTGAATCCGGCCTGCATGGCGGCGAGGGAGTCGAACTCGGGGAGCTTTTTCTGCAGCTGCTGCCAGGTGTCGGTGGAGAAGAGGGAGTAGGCGTCGTTATCGGGGTAGCCACCGGAGTTAACGCAGCAGTTGTCGTCGCCGCCGAGGCGGACTAGGGCGCTGGGGTCGGCAACGGGGAGATTGCGCATGAGGACGGCGTTGACGAGGGTGAAGATGGCGGCGTTGGCGCCGATGCCAAGAGCTAGGGTGAGGATGGCGGTGGCGGTGAAGCCGGGGGTTTTCCTCAGTTGGCGCAACGCGTAGCGCACGTCCTGCATCAGGGTGGTGACCATGGTTCTCTCTCCGTTCGTTTGGCCGATTGCGAAACTTTCGGGAGGCGCACGGGTTGGGGGGGCATAGCGCCTGAGGGAGAAGTGGCACGTCGGTTTCCAAACTGCGGGGTGGGTAAGGTGCTGATTCTTCGGGCCGCAGGTGTGGATGTGGGGGCGCGAGGTGTTCGGTGGCGCGAGGGGGCTGTCCGAAAAGGGACAGGGGAAGAGGCGGCTGCGCAATTGGCGTCGGCGGTGCGGACCGGGGCCCGCAGGAGGCTCACATCAGGCTGAACTGGGGGCGTGGGCGGCCTGCCGGTTTTGTCCGGTTGCCAGCAAGGACTGGGAGCGCCGCAGTTACGTTGGTACTGGTGCGACGGGTTGATGCGTGGACTTGGGGCTATCTTCTGGACTATAGTCCAAGTTGTGGACAGACATACAGCATCGCTACAGAGCCGAAGGCGACAGCAGACGCGCGGGGAGATCATCCGGGCGGCGTTTGAGCTGTTCGGGCGGCAGGGGTACGAAAACGTCTCGATGGACAGCGTGGCCGCGGCGGCCGGGGTTTCGCGGGCGACGCTGTTCAACTACTTCCCACAAAAAGAGCTGATCCTGCGCGAGATTGCAGCGGCGCGCGTGGAGAAGCTGAAGAGCATCCTTGGCGAATTTGGAGCCAGCGGGAAGGCTCCGACCTACGACACGATCGTGGAGATGATCCTGCGGCTGTGCGAGGAGAATGCGCGGATCGCGGGGAAATCGAAGAAGCTGCTGATCGAAATCATTTTTCGGCAGGCGTCGCAGGGTGTGCTGCTGGTGGCACGCGAGGACGCGGTGCGGGCGCTGGCGGCCTCGATGGCGCGATTTCTGCGGCGAAAAAAGCAGGCGCGGCTGCTGGCGGAGACGGTATTCGCGGTGTACATCGCGACGATGCTGGAGTGGCTGATGCGGGAGGGAGTTCCGCAGAAGTGGCTGATGGAGACGATGCGGGAGCGGCTGCTGATGCTGCGGGAGGGAGTGGCATGAAGCGGCGACTGATTCTTGGCGGCGCGATTGCGGCGGTGGCGATTGCGGGGATATGGATCGCGTTTGCGTGGGCGGGTTGGCGGAGCCGCGCGGACTATTCGGGGACGGTGGAGACGCGGGAGATCCAGATTGGATCGAAGATTGGCGGGCGGGTGACGGAGGTCGGCGTTGAGGAGGGCCAGCTGGTGAAGGCCGGCGCGACGCTGGTGAAGTTCGAGGCCGATGAGCTGACGGCGCAACGAGTGCAGACGCAGGCAGCGGTGGAGCAGGCGCAGGCGGATCTGGACAAGATGCTGCGCGGGAATCGCCCTGAGGAGATTGCGGAAGCGGAGGCGACGGCGAATGCTTCGAAAGCGGCGCTGGAAGAGGCGAGACACGGGCCGCGACCGCAGGAGATCGATCAGGCGAAGGCCGATTATGCGGCGGCGGCCGCGGATGCGGGGAATGCGAAGGATTTCTACGGACGGATGGCGAAACTGGTGGCGCAGGACATCGTTTCGAAGCAGCAATACGACGATGCGAAGGATAAGCGGGATGCGACGGCGCAGCGAGCGGAGGCGGCGCGGCAACAGCTGGCACTGCTGGAGGCAGGAACGCGCGTGGAGGATTTGCATGCGGCGGAGGCGCGGTACAAACAGGCGGAGGCCGCGGCAGAGCTGATGCGAAAGGGATTTCGCAGGGAGGACATTGAGGCGGCGCGTGGGCGTTTGGCGGAGGCGCAGGGACATGTGGCGGAGCTGGATGCGCAACTGCGCGAGGCGGAGCTGACCGCGCCGGCGGACGCGGTGGTGGAGGTGGTGAGCGTGCGTCCTGGGGATCTGGTTCCGGCGGGACGCATTGTGATGACGATGCTGGAGAGCTCCGAGCTGTGGGTAAAGGTCTATGTGCCGGAGACGGATCTGGCGCAGGTGCATCTGGGGCAGCGAGCGGCGGTGAGCGTGGACAGCTTTGGCGGGCGGGTGTTTGCGGGGCACGTGGGGCAGATCGCGTCAGAGGCGGAGTTTTTGCCGCGCAACGTGCAGACCAAGAGCGACCGCGAGCACGAGGTGTTCGGGGTGAAGGTGTACGTGGACAACGCGGAGCAGGCGCTGAAGTCGGGGATGTCGGCGACGGTGCGTCTGGAATGAGCGAGACGATTATTGCGGCCGATCATCTGACGATTCGCTTTGGCCCGGTCACGGCGGTGAACGACGTGAGCTTCGAGGTGGCGAAGGGGGAGATTTTTGGATTTCTCGGGCCGAATGGATCGGGGAAGACGACGATCATCAAGGCGCTGTGCGGACTGCTGACTCCGAGCGAGGGCACAGGCCGGATTCTGGGGATGGATATTCGCAAAGACGCGGCGGAAATCCGTCGCCATGTCGGTTACATGTCGCAAAAATTCGGATTGTATGAGGACCTGACGGTTGCGGAGAACCTTGCGTTCTATGCCGGTGTGTATGGGCTGGAGGGCGAGCGCGCGGCGGAGCGAACGCGGGATGTGCAGAAGCTGACGGGGATTGCTCCGTACATGAAGCGGCGCGCAGGGCAGCTCTCTGGCGGGTGGAAGCAGCGGCTGGCGCTGGCGTGCGCGATTATCCATTCGCCGGAGGTGGTGTTTCTGGATGAGCCGACGGCGGGAATCGATCCGGTGGCGCGGCGCGCTCTGTGGGATTTGCTGTTTCAGCTGTCGGGACAGGGCGTGACGTTCTTCGTGACGACCCACTATATGGATGAGGCGGAGCGCTGCGGGCGGGTGGGCTACATCTATTTGTCGAAGCTGATCGCGATTGGGACAGTGGCGGAGCTGCAGCGGCTGCCGGAGGCGAATCCGGCGGGAACATCGCGGATACAGATCGACACGCCGAACCCCGCGCAGATCCTCGATACGGTGCGGGCGATGGCGGGAGTGCGGGAGGCTACGATCTTCGGGCGGTCGATTCACGCGCTGGTGGATACGGATCAGCTGGAGGCGCTGCGGGCAAAGCTGCCAGGAGCGCGGGTGGAGACGATTGAGCCGTCGCTCGAAGACGTATTTGTAACACTGACGTATCAAATTATGGGGGCCGCGAAATGAGGCGGCTGTTTCGCGGGCTCGTGCCGATTTGCCGGAAGGAGTTTCTGCATATTGTGCGGGATCCGGGAACATTGTTCTTCGCGCTGCTGATCCCGATCCTGCAGCTGTTTCTATTTGGATTCGCGGTTGATACGAATGTGCGGCAGATTCCGACGGTGGTGCTGGACGAGTCGCAGACGCAGGAGAGCCGACGGTTGCTGGAGAGCTTTGCGGGGTCGGACGTTTTCAAGCTGAGTAGTTACGCTACTTCGCCGGAAGGGATGTACGAGGCGATCCGGTCAGGGAAGGCGCGGGCGGGGATTCAGATTCCGTTCGATTACGCGCGGCGGCTGCAGGACGGGACGACGGCGACGGTGCTGGTACTGGTGGACGGGTCGGACTCATCGGTGGCGGGACAGGCGATCAGCACGGCGACGGGTGTGGCGCTGCAGTCGTCGCTGGTGCGGGTACTGCCGGACGGCACGATGCCGATTGAGGTGCGGCCGTCGGTGCTTTATAACCCGGCAACACGGTCGGCGAACTTTTTTGTGCCGGGGCTGATTGCGATTTTGCTGCAGGTGATGACGATTTTGCTGATTGCGCTGAGCCTGGTGCGGGAGCGCGAGCGCGGCACGCTGGAGCAGCTGACAATGACGCCGGTGGCTCCACTGGGGCTGATGGTGGGAAAGATGATTCCGTACGGAGTGCTGGCGTTTGGGGAGCTGTGCGCGATTCTGGTGGTGATGCGGGTGGTGTTTCTGGTGCCGATTCACGGCAATGTGCTGCTGCTGTTGGCGCTGTCAGTGCCGTTTCTGCTGACGGTGCTGGGCATTGGGCTGGTGATCTCGACGAAGGCGCAGACGCAGGCAGAGGCGTTTCAGTTGTCGATGGGGACGATTCTCCCTTCAGTGTTCTTGTCGGGTTACATTTTTCTCATTGAGAACATGCCGCTGTTCTTTCGCGGAATTAGCCAGGTGATTCCGGCAACCTACTATATCCAGATCCTGCGCGGGATTATTTTGCGTGGCGCGGGAATCGGCGAGTTGTGGGTGCAGGCGCTGGTGCTGACGCTGATGGGATGCGCCGCGATTCTGGTGGCGGCGCGAATGTTCGTGAGGCAAGGTGCGCGGTGAAAAGTCAGGCGCGCTTTTTCGAGCGAGCGGGTTGAGGACGAGAAGAAGCGACGGGTCGCGCAGACGTCGCGGCTTCTTCCGCAGTTTGCGGGAAATGCGCTGGCGGAAAGGCTTCAAAGGCCGGCCTTGCGAACAGATATCCCTGGAAGTGCCGGATGTTCTGGTCGGCGAGCCAGGTGTACTCGGCGAGTGTTTCGACTCCCTCGGCGATGACGTCGATGTTGAGTTCAAAGCAAGCCAGACGGATGGCGCGCACGATGGCCTGGCGCGTTCCTGGGCGCTCGATGCTGCGAATGAGGCGCATGTCGAGTTTGATCTGGTCCGGTTGAAGGTCGGCGAGAATGTTGAGATCGGCCCAGGCTGCGCCAAAGTCGTCGATGGCGAGCCGCAGTCCGAGCTTTCGATATTCCTTCAGCAGCCCGGCGAAATGAGCACGATCTTCGACGAGTTCGGCCTCTGGGGCTTCGAGAACGATGCGACCGATCGGTAATCCAGCTTCATGGGCGGCTTCCAGCGTGGTGAGGAGCGACTTTGGATACGAAGCGAGACTCTGCGGCAAAAAGTTCAGGTGCAAAGGGCGGTCGATGCCGAGACGTCCGGCAAGCGCGATGGCCGCAGAGCGCGCGGTTTGATCGAAAAGATGGAAATGCAGCGGCGATACCTGGTTGAGAACCTGCCAGGCAGGCTCGTCCCACATACCGCGGATCAGCGCTTCCCAGGCGACGACTTCGCGCGCGACCGTGTCGACGATGGGCTGAAAGGCGAAGCTGAAGGCCGGTTCGGCTGGAATGTGCGGCTCGGCGCTCATTGTGCGCCTGCGAGTTGGATTGGCGATGACATCGGGACGATGGCCCATCGCGCGGATCAAACGAGATTCCGCGGCAGTATGGCCATGGTCTCGCCCCGATTGTGCACGGGACTACTCCCCAAACGGGCCAGAGTTAACCCGCTGAAGGTGGGAGAAGCCTGGAAGCCTGTAACCGGTAGCGGCGGGAACCCCTCCCCCCCCACCCCCCTCCCCCCTGGGGGTGTGGCAAGTGGTTCATTCGGCAGAGTCGCCTGGGTACCGTGAATCAGGTATTACCCTCCGGGGAGCCTGGAGGCGGGGCCGCGACACGCCACGTCGGGGCGGGGGCAGGTTGCGGGGGCGTACGGCTGGGAGAGACATGGTGTTTCCTTTCCAAAACAGGGCACCGGGCGCAGAGCACAGAGCACAGAGCTCAGGCACACGACAGGCATCAATAGAAAAGCCTCGCCAGCGGCGAGGCTTTTCGTGGTTCCAGAGCGTAGTCAGCGGGGGAAAATTCTTTCTTTGCCCCCTATTATCAGGATACCAAGTCCAGCACTAAAACCGGCCAAATATCTTTGAGGGTATAAGGGTGGAAGTGGTGTGGAATGAGGGGTCATTACTTCGGTTTTTGGGCGCGGGGCTTGACAAGTTTTCCACATTTCGGTGTTTTTGCAACGGACTGACGATTCGGAGTTGGAGGGAGCCGTTTGCTTTTGCGGACGGGCTCTCGTTAGGGCTCTTTTCTCGGCCCGACGGCCCCTCGAAACGTACATGCCCACCGAGGGTGGTCGTGTTCTGCTACAGAACCTCGCTTTCCAGGCAGACGGCGCGCTGCAGACGATGGACGTCGCGCTCCTGGCACTTTGCATCACCATGAACCAGCTCGCGACTGACCGCCTCGATAACTGGCTTGCTGTAATCCAGAGCATCCTCGTGACCTACTCAGAACGGGTAAAGGTTTCAGCCCCTACTACGGGTGCAGCTGAAGGCTTTTAGGCATTGATTCATTTTCCCATTGGAGTTTCTGGTAGACCATTGCAATGGACTGCATCTGAGGCCTCGGATCGTTCCGGGGCCTTGCCCTTTGTTACTGAGAGGCTCTCGCCAAGGCTCTTTCTCGGCCCGGCGGCTCCAACGCCCCTGAACCTTGTGAGCAGGCGGGTGCAGGTGCGGTTTCCAGGGCGGGGGGTGGCGTAGATCGGGAGGCAAAGGCGGGCGCTTCCAGGACTGCACACGCGCCGTGGTCCACATCGAAAATGTCCATCCTCATCGCCCGCCTCCTACGCAATGTCTTCGCTTGCGTATATAGCGATTAGAGGGTAACATAGAGATTGTGTTTATAGCGAATATTCCTGTCGGCGATCAATGTTCTACTAAGTGATTGAAAAAGCTTGACTTGTACATCGCATGCGCAGTACCGTGGTCACCACTCTCCCACTGAAGCAACTTGCGTTTGTGACGATTGTTCTTATATACAGGACGGTCGAAGAGGAGGAGCGAGATGGCTGGGTCTGCTGTATTGCCTGAAATCACTGCCTCGGCTGCTGAGGAACGGGAGCTTCGGGCTCTGGTGGGCGCTCTCGAGGATCATCAGGCCGAACTGGTTGGGCCGGGAAATGATCGGATTCCTCTTCCCGAGCCGATCTATCGAGTGATCCAGCTTGCCGTGCGTTTGCTGGAAAAGGGCGAGGGCGTAGTGATTCTTCCGTCGACACAGGAAATGACTACACAAAGCGCCGCGAACCTGCTCGGGGTATCGCGCCAGTATCTCGTGCAGCTTCTGGAAGGGGACAAAATTCCATTCCATAAAGTTGGGACGCATCGACGGATTCGTTTAAAAGATATCGTTGCCTATCGCAGGCAGCGCGATGCGCGGCGCAGGGAGATGCTGGAGGCAATCGCCAGGGAGGCTGTTGCCGACGGGATCTATGACATAGTGCCGCCGGCGGAATAGCCCGACCCGATGAACGCCGATTTTCCTGTCGTGCTGGACACGTGCGTGCTGGTGCCTGCAGCCCTTTGCGATACGTTGTTGCGGCTGGCAGAGCGGCGATTGTATCTGCCGCGATGGTCGGAACACACGATGACCGAACTGGAGCGGGCCCTGATACAGGGGATCGGGCTCACCCCAGCCAAAGCGGCTAAGCGCGTGGGTGCGATCCGCGAGCACTTCGCAGATGCGGTGGTGCAGGGATCTGAGGCGCTGATTCCGGCCATGACCAATCCTGTGAAGGACCGGCATGTTCTGGCGGCCGCCGTTCGTTCCAAGTCAGATGTCATCGTGACTCTGAACCTGCGGGATTTCCCCGATGCGGTGCTGGCTCCCTTTTTTTGTGGAGGCCCGGCACCCGGATCGTTTTCTGATCGAGCTGTACGATCTGAGTCCCGAGGTTGTCGTTCATTCGCTGCACGCTCAGGCGGAGACGATCAGCCGCAGCCTGCAGGAGTTGCTGGGCACCTTGCGCCGCGTGGCGCCAAGGTTCGTTGACCTTGTCACCGGCGACCTGGAGATTTGACGCTATTCAGAGTTCGGGGTTCTGGAGCCAGGACAGAGCGGCTGCGAGGGTGGTCCATTCGCCGTATGAGAAGTAGTCGCCGCAGTCGTCTTTGCAGATGAGCTCCCATCGATCGCCCCACGCGTAGTCGCGTTCGGCGAGAAAGAACTCGTAGCGGTCGAGGGTGGCGGCGACCGTATCCCAGAGGGGCACGTCGCGGTAGAAGATCGCCGGCGAGCCGGGCCGGGGGCGGATGGAGAAGTCGCCGTTGCGGACCGCGCCGGGCACCGGCTTGCGCATCTTTTCCTCTCTTTCGTGCGGCCAAGGACTCATGGTCCTGGTCGAGAACCCGCGCGCATGCATTATCCCGCATGGAGGGCCTTCAAAGTATTCCGCAGGGGCTGAAGCCCGATTCATTTTGGACCTGTACGGCCCGACTGAAAGTCCGGCCCTGATACGAACCTCATCCCGGCGATGCGAAGTGGTCGTCTACACGCGTGGTGAGAGCAATACGGCCATTCAGCGCAGCAGATGCGGCGCGACCAGGGTGACGAACTCTCGTGGAGTGACGATCTTCGTGTTCTTCCAGAAGGCGGGAAAGTGGCGGCGATTGCCGGTGATGAGGAAGTCGGCGCGAGCCGCATCGGCGCACTCGAGGAAGATGTTGTCGTCCGGGTCGCTGGCGGCCTCGATGGGTCGTGCCGGGGCGACGACATGCGCATGATTGCGGATGAGCTGGAGCAGCTGCAGCCGCAAGCCTTTGCGAATGGACAACTCAGGACGCGAGAGCACGGCCGCGTATTCCTCGAGAAGGGGTTCGGAGACGTACAGGCGGGCGGGTTTGGTGATGGCGAGGAGGAAAGCGGTGCGCTGGAGGCTGTCGGGGTTGATGGCGGCGGACACCAGAATGTTGGTATCGAGGACGAGGCGCAGGGGAAGCATCAGCGCTTCTTTTTAGCGGACCGGGCCGACTGGATGATGCGGTCGATCTGACGCGGGGTCAGCGCACTGGTCTTGTTTCGCTTCGCCTCCGCGCCGATGATTTTGAGGATTTCCGGTTCCGGGGCAGCCAGCTTGACGTAGTCGCGGATGTTGAGCAGTACGGCGGCCGGGGTTCCCCGCTTCTCGACAACCAGAGAGCGGCCATCATTCACGCGGCGAAGGATCCTGCCGAGGCTGGTGCGCAGAGTCAGCGCGGAAACGACGATGGGGCCGGCTGGGGTGGTCGAGGTGGCGGGCATGAACTCTCCATTTCACTCATGTCAACTATACAGTTCGCCGGATGCCCGGATCAACGCGAGTCGGCTTCAGGCGAGACGGCTTCAGTCAGGGTATCCGTTCGGTGGTTGAGCGGGACAGGTTGTGGGGGACAGGGGGAGCGGGACCGGTGATGCACCGGCCCGAACAGAGCTTTTCTGTTTGCGCTCGAAACCCGCCGGGCCGTGCGCCGAGGGTTCTTTGAGCGGACGCTGAACGCTGCTTCACCGCAACCCGGAACCTGTAACCCGCCAACCTGTAACCCGCAACCCGGAGGTAATACCTGACTTACAGTACCCAATCGAGCCAGAAGAATAAGACTTACCAGCCCCCGCCGGGAGGGGGGTGGGGGTGATCAAACAGGGGGAGGGGGGTCGAACGCGATGTTTTTAGTAAGCCTGGAGTGGCTCAATGGGCAGCCGCACCTGGAAGCACGTCTCGCCCGGCTTCGACTGCACATGAAGATACCCGCGATGTTGCCGAACAATCCGCTGCGCTGTGTCCAGACCGAGTCCCAGCCCGCTTCCCGGAGCCTTCGTCGTGAAAAACGGCTCGAAGATGCGCGCCTGAATATCCTCCGGAATCCCCGGCCCGTTGTCCCAGATTTCCGTCACCAGGAATTCGCCCGAGAGCTGCACTTGCAGGGTCAGCTTCCCTTTGTCGTGCATCGCGTCCAGCGCATTTTCCAGCAGCGCCATCCACACCTGGTTCAGCTCGCTCGCGTACGCCGAGATGCGCGGCAAATCCGCCGCATACCGCCGCTCGATCGTCACCTTGTCCAGCCGCGACTGCAGCATGGCCAGCGTCGTCTCCAGCGACTGCCGAATGTCGACTTCCTGAATCGGCGCCTGATCCATCCACGAATAATCCTTCACCGCGCCGATCAGATCGAAGATCCGTTTCGTCGAGTCGACCATCGCCTGCGCCATGCGTTCCGTCCGTCCCGACGACGCAAACTGCGACAGCACGATCTCCAGATGCTGCCCGCCCAGCAGCGCCGCCAGCTCGTCGAGATTCTCCGTCGTGATGCCCACCTCCGCGAGGTCCGGCACAATCTGCCAGCTCTTCTCCACGCCATGGTCGCGCAGCCACCGCTGCAGATGATCCTCACGCTGCGCCTGCGTTACCGAGTTCGCCGGCCGCTTCTTCGCCTGTTCCACCATGCGATCGCGCCACGCGCGGATCCGCTCCAGATGCGTATCGTCGAGGCACAATCCGCCCAGCAGGAACTTCTGGTGTCCGTACGTCTGCAGCTCTTCGATTATTCCCGACGCGGCCCGTTGCGCCGCCGAAGCCGGATTGTTCAGCTCGTGCGCCAGATTCCCCGCCAGCTTGCCCAGCGCGTTCAGCTTCTCCGTCTGCTGTTCGAGGCGCGTCATCTCCCGCACGCGATCCAGCAGGATCGACACGCACCGCTGCGCCATCGAGGGAATCGCCTCCAGCATCTCCGGGAAAACGTCGCGGTCAAGCTGCAGCGCCCACAAATCCGACGCCGCGAATCCCTGGCCGCCGTGCGTCTTCATCCGCGAGAAGGGAAGCAGTCCCGTAATCTGTCCGGCGCGCCCCACAAACAGCGGCAGGCCGCCCTGCGACCGGCGCACGTGCGCCTCGCCCCGCAGGATGAACCACATCTTCGTTGCCGGATCGCCTTCGCGAAACAGCGCCGTGCCTGCCGGCGCCGAAACCTCTTCAGCATGCGTCGCCAGCCATTCGAGCTCGCTGTCCGTGAGCCCGTGCAGAACCGCCACGCGCCGCAGCGCGTCCACAATCTCGGGCAGTGGAGTCTTTTGGGTTTCCCCCGCGAAGGCCTGGGTTGGGGCCGCACCTTGAACCGGCAAAACGGTCGCAGTCGATGACTCCATATGCCCTCCCTGGGGTTGACTTCCTATGCAACGATGCTAAACGAACAGGTCCCCGTGCGCTTTCCGGGCCCATTAATTTGCGTGCGGCCGCAGCATCTCCGTCTGCCGCAGCGGCGTCTTGTCGATCAGCGTGTTCAGCCGGTCCGTACTCACCGGAACCGCCGTCCGCAGCATCACGCTGCCGTCTTCATCGAGCAGCAGCACCGTAAATCCTCCCGCCGCGACATGAAATTGCGCCCGCACCGCGCCCATCGCCTTCGCGTCCAGGATCGAGTACGGCGCATCCGCCGGCGTCGTTACCTGCCGCCCATCCGGAACAATCGGCGTATACAGCACGAAGCGGTCCATCATGTCGTCCGCGGCTTCATCCAGCATGCTCACCTGCCGCCGCAGCCGCGCGTCGTCGCCATTCGGACTGAAAACCAGCAGCGGCCGATAGCATCCCTTCATCGCCGCCAGCGACTTCGGCACCACCGCGCAAGTCGGACGCGCCTGAGCATAGCCTCTGGCCCCCGCCAGGACCATAACCACTGCGCCGATCAGAAGCCGTCCACTCATCGATCTCGCTTCACTAAAACGCGCGGCGCCAAGGTCCATCACCTGTACCCTGTACCCTGTCACCTGACTTCAGGCCGTCACCGGCTCGGTCTCCGTCGCCGGCTGCGGAACGCCATCCTTCACCACCACCGGATCGAGGAACGGCATCGCCGCCCGCAGTCGCGCGCCTACCTCTTCCACCTGCAGACCGGCTTCCCTTTTCCGCATCTCGGTGAAGTTCTTCCGCCCCGTCTTGTTTTCCTCGATCCACTTTTTCGCGAAGGTGCCGTTCTGAATCTCCGTCAGCAGCTTCTTCATCTCCGCGCGCGTTTCGTCCGTCACAATCCGCGGCCCCGCTGTGTAATCGCCGTATTCCGCCGTGTCGGAGATCGAATACCGCATATAAGCCAGCCCGCCGCGATACATCAGGTCCACGATCAGCTTCAGCTCATGCAGGCATTCGAAATACGCAATCTCCGGCTGATATCCCGCCTCCACCAGCGTGTCGAACCCCGCCTTCACCAGCGCCGACGTTCCCCCGCACAGCACCGCCTGCTCGCCAAACAGATCCGTCTCCGTCTCCTCGGCAAACGTCGTCTCCAAAACGCCGCCGCGCGTCCCGCCAATCCCCTTGGCATAGGAAAGCGCCTGCTTCAGCGCATGGCCTGACGCATCCTGATGCACCGCCACCAAACACGGAACGCCGCCGCCCTCGATGAACACCTCGCGCACGCGATGTCCTGGCCCCTTCGGCGCCACCATCGACACGCCCACCTCCGCCGGTGGCTGGATCGCGCCAAAGCGAATGTTGAACCCGTGCCCGAACATGATCGTCTTGCCCTTCTTCATGTGCGGCGCGATTTCCTTCGCGTACGTCTCGCCCTGCGAGTGATCCGGCGTCAGGATCATGATCACGTCGCCCCACGCTGCCGCATCGCTCACGCTCGTCACCTGCAGCCCGGCCTTCTTCGCCTTCTCCACGGACTTGCTCGTCGCCGGCAATCCCACCCGCACCTCCACGCCCGAATCCTTCAGATTCAGCGCGTGCGCATGCCCCTGCGACCCATACCCAATCACAGCGACCTTCTTCTGCTGGATCAGCGACAAATCCGCGTCCTGATCGTGATACGTCTTCGCCATTACGTTTCCTCTTCTCTCAACAAATTGTCATCCTGAGCAAAGGTTGTTCGCGTCAGCGAGCAACCGCAGTCGACCGATCTGCGTTTCAGTTTTTCTATTCCCTAAACCCTATCCCCTATACCCTTGGTCTCAACTAATCCCCAAACCCCGTCTCCTCCGCCATCAGCACGTCGCTCGCGCTGCCCACTTCTTCGGCCTTCAGCTCATCCGGCGTCTCCAAACCCGGAACCCGCATTGCCTCCAGCACCCGGCTTGTGTGCTGCCCGCGCCGCATCACCATGCGCCCCGTGCGCGAAATCTCAAGGATCCGATCCCCGTTCTCGTTCAGCACCTGGATCAGCCCCTCGATCTTGCTCTCCACGCCCGTGATCTCGATCATCATCGACTCCGGCGCCAGATCGACAATCCTCGCCCGGAAAACCTCCACCAGCTCGAAGACCATCGACCGCGTCTTCGGTGTCGCCGCCACTTTGATCAGCGCCAGCTCCCGCGCCACATGCGACAGCTGGCCCACATCGTCCACCTGCAGCACATTCTCCAGTTTATAGAGACTCGCCGCGATCCGGTGCCCGGCCGTCGGCGACGCATCGCAGACAATCGTCATCCGCGATACGCCCACCTTCTCCGAGTGGCCCACCGTCAGTGACACAATGTTGATGTTCAGCCGACGGAACAGTGACGCCACCCGCGTCAGCACGCCCGGCTTGTCTTCCACCAGTGCTACGAATGTATGAAGCACCGTGCTACCTCCCTCTTCAGTCTCTTCGTTCGACGCGGACTCATGAAGAAGATCGGTCCGAATTTTATTCCCAAAGCGGCGAGAAAAAGGCGACCTCCGCCGTAGTCAATCTGAAGTGTCTGACCCAAAGGACGGACTCGAAGGAGCGATACTGCAAGAATCTGAGAGCCCGGAATACGAAGGTCCAGATCGCCCTGAACGTAAAGGGCGGCGTCATCGAGCCAAGCAACACCGCGACCTACCCGAGTGCCTGAGCTGATGCAATTGCCGCTGTGCAGGAAAACCCGGTACTCCGTTCGACTTGGTACGCTCATCACTAATCCTGCGCCGTTTCCACCAACGGATTCTCCGGCCGCCGGATCATCTCATGCAACGCCGACCCGGCCGGAATCATCGGATACACAGAATCTTCCTTCTCCACCAGGAAATTAATCACGAACGGCCCCTTGTGTGCGCGCGCTTCTCTCACAGCTGGCAACACTTCAGAACGTTTGCCGACGGCGAGTCCGCGAATCCCGTGCGCCTCCGCCAGCTTTACAAAATCCGGGCTCAGCAGCGGCGTCGACTGATAATTCTTCTCGTAGAAAAATTCCTGCCACTGCCGCACCATCCCCAGATACCCGTTGTTCACCACGGCAATATTCAGGTCCAGCTCTTCCTGCGCGGCGGTCGACAACTCCGCCGCCGTCATCTGGAACCCGCCATCCCCGGCCACCACCCACACTTCCTTGTCAGGACACGCGATCTTCGCCCCAATCGCCGCCGGCAGTGCAAACCCCATCGTTCCCAAACCGCCCGACGTGATCAGCGTCCGTGGCTCATCGTGCTTGTAATACTGCGCCTCCCACATCTGGTGCTGCCCCACATCCGTCACCACAATCGCCTTGCCCTCGGTCGCGCGCCACAAATCGTGCATCACATGCGCCGCATACAAATGCCCGCTGTCCGGCAGATTGCTGATGTCGCGCACCGCGCACTCGCCCTTGCTCGCCTCAATCTCCTTCACCCACGCGCTCTCGCCCTTTGCATCGCGCGGTGGCAGGTGCGGCAGCAGCGCCTCCAGCGCCTCTTTCAGATCCCCGATCAGCGCCACATCCACCTTTACATTTTTGTTGATCTCCGCCGGATCCACCTCGATGTGAATCTTCTTCGCATTCGGCGCGTACGTCGCCAGCGTCCCCGTTACCCGATCATCGAATCGCATCCCGCATGCGATCAGCAAATCCGCCTGCTGGATCGCGTGGTTCACCCACGCCTCGCCGTGCATGCCCATCATGCCCAGCGACAGCGGATGCGACGCCGGAAATCCGCCCAGCCCCAATAACGTCGACGCCACCGGAATCCGCATCCTTTCCGCCAGCGTTCGCACCTGCGCATACGCGCCCGACTGCAGCAGCCCGTGCCCCGCCAGGATCACCGGCTTCTTCGCATTCCGGATCAGCTCCGCCGCCTGCAAAATCGATGCCGACTCTGTCTTCAGCATCGGGTGCGGACGATGCGGCTTCGGTGCCGCCGCCGCAAAATCGAACTCCGCCGAAGCCTGCTGCGCATCTTTCGTGATGTCAACCAGCACCGGCCCCGGTCGCCCCGACTTCGCCACCAGAAACGCTTCGCGGATCACCGGCGCCACATCCTCGGCGCGCGTCACCACGTAGTTATGTTTGGTCACCGGCAGCGTGATGCCCGTGATGTCCACTTCCTGGAACGCATCCGTCCCCAGCACCTTGCTCGACACCTGGCCGGTGATGCACACAATCGGCACCGAATCGAGCATGGCCGTCGCAATCCCCGTCACCAGATTCGTCGCGCCCGGCCCAGACGTCGCAACACAAACGCCCACTTTGCCCGAAGCCCGCGCGTATCCGTCGGCCATGTGCGCCGCGCCTTGCTCGTGCCGCACCAGCACGTGCCGAATGGGAAACTTCCGCAGCGCATCGTACGCCGGCAAAATCGCTCCGCCCGGATACCCAAACACCACGTCGACGCCCTCACCCTCCAGAGTCGCCCAGATGATCTCCGCCCCCGTCAGCCGCGTCGCATTCCCCGCCCGACCCGAAGCAGTCGTGTCCCCAGCGTGACTCGAATTCTGTTTCGCCGTTCCTTGATTTTTCGAGGCCATCGTGTCCCCTCCTCGGGCTCCCTAATTCCTAATCCCTAATCCCTAACCTCTGCCTTACCCCGTCACAGCACCCTGCGCCGCCGACGAGACCGAATCCGCATACTTCCGAAACACCCCGCGCGCAAACCGTGGCGCCGGCTTCTTCCATTGCGCCAAACGCGACTGCAACTCGGCAGCCGAAATCTCCACGTCCAGCTTCCGGTTCGGAACATCAAAATGAATCATGTCGCCTTCGCGCACCGCCGCGATCGGACCGCCCACCGCGGCCTCCGGAGCCACATGCCCCGCCATCAGCCCGCGCGTCGCGCCGGAAAATCGCCCGTCCGTCAGCAGCGCCACCGTGTCGCTCAGTTCGTCAATGCCCGCAACCGCGCCCGTCACCGACAGCATCTCCTGCATGCCCGGCCCGCCCACCGGCCCCTCGTAGCGGATCACCATCACGTCGCCTGGCCTTATCTGGCCCGCCTCCACGGCATGAAACGCCGCGTGCTCCGAGTCGAACACCCGCGCGGGCCCGCGATGCTCCAGCCGCTTGTGGCCCGCCACTTTGATCACGCATCCCTCCGGCGCAAGATTGCCCTTCAGGATCACCAGCCCGCCCGTCGGCTTCAGCGCCTTATCGAGCGGACGAATCACATCCTGCCCCGCCGTTTCCTTCGCTGCGGCCGCCTCCTCTCCGAGAGTCTTGCCCGTCACGTTCAGGCACTCGCCATGCAGCAGCCCAGCCTCGATCAGTCTCTTCGCCAGCAACCGGCTTCCGCCCGCCGCCTGATAATCCGCCGCCACATACTTGCCGCCCGGTTTCAGATCGCACAGCAGCGGCGTCTTCCTGCTGATGCGGTCAAAATCGTCCACCGTCAGCGGAATCCCCATCTCGTGCGCGATCGCCAGGAAGTGCAGCACCGCATTTGTCGATCCGCCGCTCGCCGCCACGCTCGCGATCGCATTCTCAATCGCCTTTGGCGTGATGATCTGGCTCGGCTTCACGCCCTTGCGCACCAGCTCCATCACCAGCCGGCCCGCCTCGCGCGAGGCCTCCAGCTTCTCCTTCAAAAACGCCGGCACGCCCGACAACCCAATCGGCGAAATCCCCAGAAATTCGCACGCCATCGCCATCGTGTTCGCTGTGAACTGGCCGCCGCACGCGCCCGCGCCCGGACATGCGCTCGCTTCGACAGCCTCGAGCCCCGCATCGTCCAGCTTGCCCGCCGCATGCGCGCCCACCGCCTCAAACACATCCTGCACCGTCAGGTCTTTCCCGTTCAGATGTCCCGGCGCAATCGACCCGCCATAGAGCATCAGCCCAGGAATATCCAGCCGCGCCAGCGCCATCACCGTCCCCGGCATGTTCTTGTCGCATCCGGCAATCGCCACGAGGCCGTCAAACTGATTCCCCCGCGTGACGAGCTCGACGGAATCGGCGATCACTTCGCGGCTGATCAGCGAGGCCTTCATCCCTTCGGTCCCCATCGTGATGCCGTCGGAAATTGTGATCGTGTTGAACTCCATCGGCGTCCCGCCCGCCTCGCGGATCCCCTGCTTCACCGCCTCCGCCAGCGTGCGCAGATGAAAATTGCACGGCCCAATCTCCGTCCACGTGTTCGCAATCCCGATCAGCGGCTTCGCCAGGTCCTCGCGCGAAAATCCCACTGCGCGAAACATCGCCCGCGCCGGCGCGCGGTTCGGCCCCTCCGTCAGCGCAATCGAATACAGCTTCCCCGACCCAGTTCCACCGCTCTTGCCATTCCCACTCATGCTTGCGCGCCTTCTCCTGCACGCGGCTTCACCCAGAACGCCGCATCGTGCTGCTTCTCAAATTGGTCCAGCTCAGCCGCGTGTCGCAGCGTCAGCCCAATATCGTCCAGCCCCTCCAGCAGGCAATCCCTTCGGAACGGATCGATGGCGAACGTCGTCGCGAACCCCTGCTCGTCGCGAATCGTGCTTTCCTTCAGCGACACCGTTAATGTGTAACCGTCACGGTGACTGGCTCGATCCAGCAGCGTTTGCACTTGCTCCTCGGGCAGCGTCACGAGCAGGATCCCGTTCTTCCCCGCGTTTGAATGGAAAATATCTGCGAACGTCGGCGCTATCACGCACCGGAATCCGTAGTCACTCAGCGCCCACGCCGCATGTTCCCGCGACGACCCACACCCGAAGTTCCGCGCCGCCACCAGAATCTGCGCGCCCTTATATCGCGCGTTGTTCAGTTCGAACCCCGGATCCTTCCGCCAGTCGAAAAACAGAAAATCCTCATACCCTGTCCGCTCAATCCGCTTCAAGAATTGCTTGGGAATGATCTGATCGGTATCCACATTTACCCGATCCAGCGGCATCACTTTCGACGTCAGCGTCTGAAACTTCTCCATTACGCCAGCACCTCAGCCTTTCTAAACTCCCACGTCCTCACATCGGTAAAGTGCCCGGTAACCGCCGCCGCCGCCGCCATCATCGGGCTCACCAGATGCGTGCGCCCGCCTTGCCCCTGCCGCCCTTCAAAGTTCCGGTTACTCGTCGACGCGCATCGTTCCCCCTTCTGCAGAATGTCCGGATTCATCCCCAGGCACATCGAGCATCCCGGCTCGCGCCACTCAAATCCTGCCTCGCGAAAGATCGCGTCCAACCCTTCGCGCTCCGCCTGCGCCTTCACCAGTTGCGATCCCGGCACCACCATCGCGCGCACGTTGGCATGCACATGATGCCCCGCGACCACTTTTGCCGCCGCACGCAAATCCTCAATCCGCGAATTCGTGCACGACCCGATGAACACGCGATCGATGGCAATCTCCTCCATCGGCGTTCCAGGCTTCAGGGCCATGTACTCCAGCGCCCGCGTAAATGCTCGCCGATTCGCATCACTCTGCTCCGCTGCCGGATCAGGCACAGTGGCTGTTACAGATACCACCATCCCCGGATTCGTCCCCCACGTGACATAGGGTTCGATCTCCACGGCGGGGATCGTCAGCTCGCGATCGAACTGCGCGCCGGGATCCGTCGCCAGCTTCCGCCACTCCGCGACCGCCTCGTCCCATGCCGCGCCCTGCGGCGCGAAAGGCCGCCCTTTCAGCCACGCAAACGTCGTTTCATCCGGCGCAATCATCCCCGCCCGCGCGCCCGCTTCGATGCTCATGTTGCAGATCGTCATCCGGCCTTCCATGCTCAGCGAACGAATCGCCGACCCCGCATACTCGATCACGTGGCCGGTCGCGCCATCGGTCCCGATCCGCCCAATAATCCCCAGCACGATGTCCTTCGCGCCCACACCTTCCGGCAGCTCGCCTTCAATCGAAATCCGAAACGTCTTCGGCTTTCCCTGCGGCAGGCACTGCGTCGCCAGCACATGCTCCACTTCCGACGTCCCAATCCCAAACGCCAGCGATCCCAGCGCCCCGTGCGTTGAGGTGTGCGAGTCCCCGCAGACAATCGTCATTCCCGGCTTCGTCAGCCCCAGCTCCGGCCCAATTACATGCACGATGCCTTGCCGAGGCGACTCGACGTCGTACAGTGTCACGCCAAAATCCGCGCAGTTTTTCCGCAGCGTCTCGATCTGCTTCGCCGCAATCGGATCCTCGATGACCAGCCGATTCGGCGTGGTCGGCACATTGTGATCCACCGTTGCTATCGACCGGTCCGGCCGCCGCACCTTCCGGCCCGCCAGCCGCAGCCCCTCAAACGCCTGTGGCGACGTCACCTCGTGAATCAGGTGCAGATCGATGTACAGCAACACCGGCTCATTCTCCGGCTCGGCCACGATGTGCGATTCCCAAACCTTCTCGAATAATGTCTTCGGATTACCCGCCATCACCACCAACCTTGTCATCCAGAGCGAAGCGAAGGACCTTGTGTTTTCTCGTTACCTCGACGCAGCCGCGCCCACCAAAAATTCTCTTACCTTGTTCCCAACTTCCGTCGTCGACAGCACCCTGGCAGATTGGTCCCCGCGCGCCAGATCGGGTGTCCGATACCCCTCGTCCAGCACCCTCTTCACCGCCGCTTCAACCGTCGCAGCTTCTTCGTCCAGCCCCGCTGAATACCGCAGCAGCATAGCCGCCGTCAGAATCGCGCCCAGCGGATTTGCAATCCCTTTCCCGGCAATATCCGGCGCCGATCCATGCACCGGCTCGTACAAATTCACCTTGCCGCCGATCGTCGCCGACGGCAGCATCCCCAGCGAACCGGTGATCACCGCTGCCTCATCCGACAAAATGTCCCCAAACAAATTCTCCGTGAGCACCACATCGTAGCTGCGCGGCTGGTTCATGATGTGCATCGCCATCGCGTCCACGTACTGGTGCTCCAGAGCCACCCCCGGATACGACTGCGCGACGTCCGTCACCGTGGCGCGCCAGAGCTGCGAAACCTCCAGCACGTTGGCCTTGTCGACCGACGTCACCTTCTTCCGCCGTTTCGACGCCAGCTCGAACGCCACCTTCGCCACCCGCACCACCTCATCGCGCGTGTAGCGCATCGTGTTCCATGCCGCGTTGGCTTGCTTGTCCCACTGCCGTGGCTCGCCGAAATACAGCCCGCCCAGCAGCTCGCGGACGAAAAGAATATCGGCCCCCTCCACAATCTCCGCCCGCAGCGGCGAATTCCCGCTCAGCCCCGGCCATGCGAACGAAGGCCGCAAATTCGCGAATCCCCCCAGCGCCGCCCGAATCTTCAGCAGCCCCGCTTCCGGCCGCTGGCTCGGTGGCAGCGCGTTGAACTCGTTGCTGCCCACCGCACCCAGCAGCACCGCATCGCTGTCGAGCGCCGTCCTGAGCGTTCCATCCGGCAGCGGCGAACCATGCGCCTTGATGGCTACGCCGCCAATCGGTTCTTCACGAAACTGAAAATCGTACCCGCCCATCTCCGCGACGGACTTTAGCACGCGCACCGCTTCGCCGGTCACTTCCGGCCCGATGCCGTCGCCGGCCACAATCAAAATCTTCAGCTTCTTCGTCATGAATTGTCCCGCTCGTTTTGCGCTTCGAGGCAGTGCTTGACCCGCCACCACATCCGCTGACTTGCTAACTCGCTGACCTGCTGCTCGCTGTTGTTTCCGTCGAGATCAGATCCTCGTGCCGCTGATGATGTGCCACCAGATTGATCAGGTCCTGGTCGTAGATCGCCTTCTTCCGGTCCGCCAGTTCCGTGAACGCGCGATAGGCGATGTCCAGATCCGCCGCCGATAGCCGATACCCCAGCTCGTGCAGCCGCGACCGCAGCGCGGTCCGCCCCGAATGCTTGCCCAGCACCATCCGGTTCGCGGGTACCCCGACCGATACCGGCGTCATAATCTCGTAGGTCAGCGGATTCGACAGCACCCCATGCTGATGAATTCCTGCCTCGTGCGCGAACGCGTTCGCCCCCACCACCGCCTTGTTCGGCGCTGCGCCAAAACTGATCGTCCCCGCCAGCTGCTGGCTTACCGGATACAGCTTCTCCAGATTGAGTCCATGCTCGTACGGGAAAACATCGGCGCGCACCTTCAGCGCCACGGCAATTTCCTCGAGCGCCGCGTTGCCCGCCCGCTCGCCAATGCCATTGATCGTGCACTCCACCTGCCGCGCCCCCGCATGGATCGCGGCCAGTGTATTCGCCACCGCCAGCCCCAGATCGTCATGGCAATGCGTCGACAGAATCACCCGCTCCGCTCCCGGCACCTTCTCCAGAATCATGCGAAACATCCCCGCATAATCCTCCGGCGTCGCGTAGCCCACCGTGTCCGGCAAATTGATCGTCGTAGCCCCTGCGCTGATCGCCGCACCCACAAACTGGCACAGAAATTCCGGATCCGTTCGCGTCGAATCCTCCGGCGAAAACTCCACGTCGTCCGCATACGTCCGTGCCAGGGCCACCATCTTTGCCGCCTGCTCCAGCGCCTCGTCCCGCGTAATCTTCAGCTTGTATTCGAGATGAATATCCGAGCTCGCCAGAAAAACGTGAATCCTCGGTCGCGCTGCCCTTTCCACTGCCTTCGCCGCGCGCTCAATATCTTCCTGTCGCGCCCTTGCCAGCGATGCGATCTTCGGCCCGTGTACCTCCTGCGCAATCGCCGAGATCGCCGCAAAGTCGCCGTCCGAAGCGATCGCAAAACCCGCCTCGAGAATGTCGACGCCGAGATCCGCCAGCGAATGCGCCAGCGCCAGCTTCTCGTGGTGCGTCATGCTGCACCCCGGCGACTGCTCGCCATCGCGCAGCGTCGTGTCGAAAAAGTAAATGCGATCCTGGGGCATACAGGGTCTCTCCCTCAATCGAACCTGCGTGCGTCAACCGCGTAAACGGCTTGAACGCCAACCTTTGCTCGTGCTCCTTCAGTTTCGCAAAGGCTGATACTATAAAGCAAATTTGTAATTCTTTGCATTTCCATAAATACTATTCATGAAGCAATTCGAAGCTCCCGCCCCGCTCACGCCTTATGGACCTTTACCAACTCGAAACCTTCCTCGCCGTCGCCGAAGAAAAGGGCTTTTCCCGCGCGGCCATCCGCATGCGCCGCACCCAGCCCGCCATCAGCCACGCCATTCACAAACTGGAAGAGGAAATCGGCCAACCTCTCTTCGAGCGCGCCTCGCGCGACGCCACGCTCACCGCTACCGGCAAGCTCCTGCGCAGCTTCGCCGAGCGCCTCCTGCGCCTGCGCGGCGAAACCATCACCGCCCTCGAAGAACTACGCTCCCTCGAGCGCGGCCGCCTCACTATCGCAGCCAACGAGTACACCTGCCTCTGGCTTTTGCCCGTCCTCGACGAATTCCGTCGTGATTTCCCCCAGATCGGCGTTACCGTACAGCGATCCCTCGCCAGCCAGATCCCCGATCAGCTCCTCGAGCGAGCCGTCGAGTTCGGCATTCTTTCGTTTCGCCCCGAGGACGCACGTCTCCACGCCATCGCCGTCTACACCGACTCGGTCGCCTTCGTCGTCGATCCGAAGCATCCCCTGGCGAAGCAGAAACAGGTCTCCATCCGCGAGCTGGGCACACAGAATTTCATCGCGCACACGGTCGCATCGCCGCTCCGCCAGCGCGTGATCGAAACGTTTGCTCGTCACAAAACGCCCCTCAACATGGGCGTCGAGCTGCCCAGCCTCGAGGCCATCAAGCGCTTCGTGGCGCGCGGCCAGGGCGTCGCGCTGGTTCCCGGCCTCACCGTCCAGCCCGAGCTCGCCCGCGGAGAATTGGTGCAGGTCGCAGTCCCCGAACTGAAAATCGCCCGCCGCCTTTGGCTCGTCCATCGCGCCCGCGCCACGCTCTCCCACGCCGGCCTGGCTTTCCTTGACATTGTCAAAGCCCAGGCCGCGGACCGCGGCCATCCCTTCGCATTTCGATCCGAGCCCCTGTCGGTCCCCGCTCACCATCGCCCTCCTGGGCTGTCGAAATAGCCTGCGGCAGGTACAATGTCCAGGTGGACATCCCCGCGATGTTTGCTATTTCAAGGAGCCTGGGCTTCTGAGGCGCCATTCCATTTTTGGCCGCCGCAAGTCTAATACGGCGTTGTGAAGAGGTTGACCGAAGCATGAAGAAATCGCTGTTCTTGTTCTTGTTCCCCCTGCTGGCTGCACCGCTCTTCGCGCAGGAAAGCCGCCAGGATATCAGCATCAGCGGCACCGCCATTGTCGCGCCCTTTGCCTCCGGCAACGCCGTCCAGCTTCATTCCACCACCGGTTTCGCTGGAGCCCTCGTGAGCTACCGCTACCTGCTCACGCCGCATGGCGGTCTGGAGCTCAACTACCAGTACAACCAGAACGTCCAGCACTTCGTTACCAACACGCTCAATAACAGCGTCCACGACCGCTTCCAGGAAATTTCCGGAGCCTACGTCTACAGCTTCAACTTGAAAAACTTTAACCCCTTCATCGAAGGCGGCGCCGCCGGTTTCCTCATCTCGCCCATCGATGACGCCAAGACCAACACCTTTGGCATCAGCCGCAACACCATCGTGGGGGCCATGTATGGCGCCGGCATCGCCTACGAGATCAGTCCCAGCTTCGATATCCGCGCCGAATTCCGCGGCCTCGTCATGAAAACGCCCACGTTCAACTATCCCGGCAACGACCTCCGCACCAACGTCTACTACAACATCTGCGATCCCGTCATTGGCATCGCATACCACTTTTGACGGACAGAATCAGTCTGCCGTCGGTTTCGCCCTCTGGGCGCTGTCGCCAACGGGAAACGTGAATTCCTGTCAGGAGTAAATCGTGTCTGCCCGACCCTCACCGGAAAGGCCTTTCCCAGCCCGCACCAAAAAAGGCGGCTGGCGGATTCTCGGTACGTCCTTACTGGTGTTCGTCGCCCTGGTTGCCGGCACCGAAGCCGCACTCCGCTTCGGCCTCGGGTTGGGCGATCCCGTTCTCATTGCAGCCGGATCCCGCCTGTTCCTATATCACCCGCCCAGACCAGAATGTTCACCGCTTCTTCGTCCACACCTACATCAATCGCTATGGAATGCGCTCTGACGAGATTTCCCCCGTGCCCCCGCCCGGAGTGGTGCGCGTTTTGTTTGTCGGCGATTCGCTCACCTATGGCACCACCCACGTCGATCAGCGGAACATCTTCACACAGATTGTCGGGCGCGGGCTGCCCTCCATCGTGCATCATCCGGTAGAGGTTCTGAATGCCTCCGCCAATGGCTGGGCTCCCGATAATGAATGGTCCTGGGTGCGCACCCGCGGCATCTTTCACTCGAATTTCGTGTTGTTGGTTCTCAACGACGGCGACCTGACCCAGCCGCGCGCGACCATTGCCCAGGCCGGCAACGCGCTCCCTCAAAGACGCCCCGTCACGGCGATCGGCGAGCTATACGCGCGTTTCATTGTCCCGCGTATCCTGCACATCACGCCCCCCTCCGATCCGGGGGATGTCGTTATTCCGGACGAAGTCGTTCAGCGCGCCAATTTAGAGGATCTTGCGCGTTTCCATGTCCTGGTCACCGGCCAGGGCGGGCAGATGGCCCTCGTCTTTCTGCCCCTCAGGAAGGATGTTCCCACTCTTAGCACTCCAGCGGATAAGGTACTTCACGACTGGTCAGCCGCGAACGGCGTTCCTCTTATTGATCTCACACCGGCCATCGCCCCATATCCCACTGGCGAGATCTCTCTGTCTGATCACACGCATTTCAATACGGCCGGAAACGCCATCATCGGACAGGCCATTCTGAAACTCTGGCCCGCTTCCCTTCAGCCGTAGTTTTCGCTGCGACCCCAGTCGCGAGCTCTCCAGGACGGGGCCTTTCGCTTCATACCGCTCTTACTGTCCCAGGAATCGGTAAGCCACTCCGACGCTGATGCCGTTTGGCGTCAGGCCGCCGTTGTGCTGCACCACTGTTCCTGTCGTGGGGTTGAAGGTCGGTGGCCCGGCAAACGATGGCCAGAACTGCCACTCATAATCTCCGCGAAGAATCCAGCGACGCGACAGCGGATATTGCAGCGTTCCGCCCGGGGCATACGCGAAATAGCTCCCTTTCAGGCTACCCGCCGCAGGGTAATTGATCGTTGTGATCCAGCCACCGCCCAGCTCCACCTTGAGCCAGCCCGAGAGCCGGTGATACCGAAAGAACCGATATCGGGGACCAGCAAGATAATTCTGCTCCACCTCGCCACCGGCACCGTGGAAATTCAGCCAGCGCGCTTCACCTTCGACGCCGTACTTCCCGTGCAAATCGAAGTCAAAGAACGCCGCCGGTCCAATCAATTCGCTCGTGCAGAATGGAGAACTGGTCGCACACCCCCAGTCCGGGTTGAAGGCTGACATCTCCGCGCCCGCTGACAACTTGGCCTCGCCTCCCGTCGCGGACTCCGAACTCTGGGCGATTAATGCGGTAGGAAGAAGAAGCAGGACGATAAATCCAATCTTTTTGACCACGTCTCTTTCTCCGGTCGAAGCACTTCCGAGCATTCAGCGATCTTCAGCACTTACTCGTTATTAACCCAAATTGAACGGCAAACGATGCGCCAGGCGGTTCAGTTTTTCTGAACCGCCCGTTATCTTATCCCAGTAACAGGTTACTGTGGTGCCTGTGTCTGCGGCTGCGCCTGCGCGCTTGCTGCAGGCTGCGCCTGGCCCGCGTCCGCCGATGGAGGCGCTGGCGTATTAGATGCAGGTGTTGCGTTCGCAGGGGTCGCCCCGGCGGGCGGTGCATCCTGATAGCGCTGCAACCGGAAGAATACCGGCGTCAGCTCCAGCGGCATCTTGTCCCGCGCGTTCAGCAGCGGCGCGGGCTTCACGTTCAGCATAAATACCTTGTCATCCCAGGGGTCGATCTTGAGCCGGCTGTTCAGAGGCAACGCCGCGATCTGCGTCAGGTTGTCCATGTCCAGCTTCGGTGCTCCCTGCGTCAGTCCAGCCAGCCACGGCTGCCCATCGGCGCGCACCAGCGAATCGCCCAGCCGCGGCGTGAACAGCGACGGCAGCACTTTCTCCCTGGCTTCCAGCTGCTGGAAGAAGAGACCCACGCTGCCCGCCTTGTCGTGGTAAATCGAGTGGTTGAACAGGTCCACTGCCTTCTTCGCGGCCTCGTCGTTGTCGGGAGTCGAGTGGTTCATCGTGATCCGCCGGAACGTCGCCGTATCCGGGAACAGCAGCCGGTCGTTGAACGCATACCGCGTATCGATGTGGTGTCCGGTCACAATGTGCGCCAGCTGGAACGCAATCACCGCTGCCAGCGCGTTCTCGTCCGGCAGCGTATCCACCAGGCCTTTGCTCAGCAGGATCGTGTTGCCCACCGCCAGTGATTCCAGCGGCGTCGTCAGAATCACGCGGCAGTGAATGTCGCTCGGCAACTGCAGATTGTTTCCGATGATGATGTTCGTGGTTACCTGCTCGAGGTTCTTGTCGAAATCGCTCGGAGGCGCAACCAGCCCCGCCTGCGTCAGCCGGTCCAGCACGTTCTGCTCGGCCTGCGAGATCCATTCCCGCTCCGCCTGCAGCGGGCTGACGTCCGTTGAGTTGTCGCTCTGATCCTGCGCGTTTTCGATTTCCATCGATTCCGCATCGGACTCCCGCGTCGGCAGCTTCAGCGAATAGCCCCAGTACGTCGTCTGCCCCTTGAAGCTCGTCGCGTGCGCGACCTCGTTGTGCAGCGTGTCTTCGATGTACACCGCGGCCGGCGCCCAGACTCCCGGCTGCACATTCATCCGCCAGCTGTCGAAATGAAAATAATGGTTCGTCTCGTCGTTCGGATTGCTGATGTACGTTCCGTTGAAGCGAACGACCGTCCCTTCCTCGTCCTCTACCCAGATGCGTCCGAAGAACCGGCCCGCTCCCTTTTCCTTCGGCCCCACATCGAAGACCCAGGTCCGCACCGTGCCCAGAAACTCGCGCCGCACAAACGTGAACTGGTAGTGCTGCTGGTCGAACCCGCTGGGATCGATGAACATCATCGCCATAAATCCGGTCGGCGAATTCTCCAGGTGGAAGGCCTTCGTCAGCTGCGACATGAAGCCGAACGATCCCGCGAACCACCCGTGCGCCTTCCCGCCCCGCTGCGCCTGCGCGTATTCGTCCGCCGTGAACGCCTTGCCGAAGTCCACGCGCCCGATCATGTACTGGTCCGCGACCGGCACCTGATAGAGCTTCACATCCGGCCGCAGATCCTGGATGTAGGACTGCACCACCGGCGTGCTCTTCTGGATCTGCTTGACGATCACCTTCTCCCGCGCAATCGCCTGTTGCACCAGCCGCTGCTGCTGAGGAGTCAAAGGTACCGGCGCCATCCCCCGAGGTTCCTTCGCCTGGGACGCCGGTACGCCCAGCAATAATGTGATACCGAGCATCAAAATATTGCGATACATTTTTTACTCCTCATTTCGTCCCTGATATTTACCGCCGCACTCGCGAATTCAGTAACACCCTTCAGCCCTGCCGGCGGCACAATTTCTTATGCCATTTGGAACGTTACGTGGATGATGCTGACCTCGTCCACCGGCCGCCCATCCTTGGTCGCGGGCTTGAACCGAATGCGTTCCGCCGCAATCCTGGCCTGCTCGTCCAGCCCGTGCCCCAACCCAGTGATCACTCGCAGCACTTCAACCTGACCCGTCGCCAAAAAACGCACCTGCAGCGTCACATCGCCTTCGATTTTGAGCTGACGCGCCTCCGCGGTATAGGAGGGCAGAGGCTTGGCCAATACCACGATCGGTGTCGCCGCCGGCTCCTGCGGCCGCGCTGCCGGCGCCGGCGCCGATCCGTAAATGTTGTCGCCAAAACTTCCCTTCGCCACCGTCCCGTGGCTCCCTGGCTGCCCCGTTCCGCCGATCACGCCGTTCGAGAATCCCGCCGACGCCACCGCTCCCTTGTCCTTGCCCCCGGGAACCCCATTCGCCACACCGGACCCAAACTGGACGCCCTTTACCGCGCCCTGGCGCGCTGCTCCAGCTCCCGTATTCTCCACTCCAGGCGCGGCGTTGAACGATCCCACTGCCGCAATCGTCGCCGTCCGCGTTGCATTCGGATTCGGCTTCACTCCCTGTGGATCGCCAAAGCCACCCACCTTCGGGGTTGGCGCCGACATGTTGTTGGCCACCGTCGTCGGCGTCGAGCTCTTGAACATCCCCACCTTCGGCTGCGGCGGAGGCGTCACCCGCTTCGGCGGCGCAGCCTCCATCTTCGGCATGATCGGCGTCGGCAGCTTGATCTCCGCTACCTTCGGCGGCGGCGGCAGCGGCTTCGGCAATTCGATCTTCGGCTGGTCCAGCTTCACCACCGGCGGCGGTGGAATGATCTTCACCTTCGGCACCGGCGGCACGTACGGCTTCGGCTGCGCGACCGGGAAGATCAGCTGCGTCGTCTCGTATCTGTGCTCCTGCACCTGGTGCACCTGCGCTATGGTCAGCAGCAGCATCAACGCCGCTATCGTGACGTTGATGACCATGCTCATCCCAAAAGAGCCCATGCGTCCTTCGGGCTCGGGGAGGAGTCCGAACGTTCCGCGCTTCAGTGAATTGTCTGTCGCCATTGCCCTGTATCTCCAACATCGCCTGCGAAAAGAAGTTGCGACTCTTATTTCAGTGCATTAGGCTGCTCTGCACTTTGATGACCAGTGATGCCCTCGGAACCGTATCCGTTGTGGCCCAATTCGAGACAAATTTCCCGCAAAACGCAGACCCCTGTCCCGGGTTCCTCGCTCTGCCTGTTCCGGTTACCATTTGATCTTCCTACAGGTACTTCTGATCGCGCAAGAGGTTACCTGAGCGTACTCCCGCGAATTACTTCCTTCAGTCACACGAACGAGGCAGAAGCGTGCCCATTTTGGGTCTTGCCATGTGTGAACGACGCCTTCCACGCGCGCTTCGCTCACCCTTGCATCGCGCTTGCAGTGGGCATCCGCAAGCCCTTCCCCTGCGCCGTCCGGGAGCATCCAGGGAGTGAACCGGGATGAAACGCACCTCGCCAACGGTAACCGCCGCCGAGGGACTCTTTCCCATCAACGATAATACTCAGACGCAACAGGGACCCAATTAGCATAAAGGATTGGGGGTAGGGAATCTTGCGAATTCTGGTCACTGGCGGCGCTGGGTACATTGGGGGGATGGTCGCCGGCATCCTGGCACGACAGGGCCATGCCGTCCTGGTCTACGACAATCTCTGCCATGCCGCCCGCGCCGGCGTTCCCGCTGGCGTCGATTTCGTCCAGGGCGACCTCTCCGACCGCCCCGCCCTCGAAAAGCTCCTCTCCTCCGGTTTCGACGGCGTCATGCACTTCGCGGCTCTCATCGAAGCCGGCGAAAGCATGGCCCAACCGGAACGATACTTCCGGAACAACACCGCCTCCACTCTAAGCCTCCTCGAAGCCATGCTTGTCACCGGCTTGCACCGGCTTGTCTTTTCTTCCACAGCCGCCGTTTACGGGGAGCCGGACGTAACCCCCATCCCCGAAAATGCGCCCCTTCATCCCACCAATCCCTACGGCGAATCCAAACTGCTGGTGGAAAAAATGCTCTACTGGATGTACCGAGTACACGGTCTCCATTACGCCAGCCTGCGTTACTTCAATGTCGCCGGCGCCATGCCCGGACGTGGCGAGGCGCACGAGCCCGAGACTCACCTCATTCCTCTGGTCCTCGATGTCGCTTTAGGCCGCCGCGACAAGATCAAAATCTACGGCGACGATTACCCCACGCCCGACGGCACCTGCATTCGCGACTACATCCATGTCGAGGATCTCGCCCACGCCCATCTCCTCGCTTTTGAGGCGCTTGCGCAGCGGGAGCAGCTCATCTACAACCTGGGCAATGGCTCCGGCTTCTCCGTGCTCGAGGTCATCGAATCGGCCCGCCGCGTCACCGGCCACCCTATCCCCGTCGAGGTCTGCCCGCGTCGCCCGGGCGACCCCGCCGTCCTCATCGCCAGCTCTGAAAAAATTGAAATGGAATTAGGCTGGAAACCCCGCCACACCACCCTCGACACCATCGTCGCCAGCGCCTGGGAGTGGCACCAAATCCGCTATTCCTGACGGGAGCGCTTAAGGACGCGCGCACTGCGCGTGTCGACGACCCACTGCGCCCTTTCGCGCGGCAGCATGGGATTCAACATCCCACCGCCATCCGCTTCTTAGCCGACCGGTCCTTCGCTGATCGCCCGCTCTTCGCTAAACCCTATACCCTATCCCCTATACCCTGCCGTCCGGCTACTTCTCCACCTCGACCCCGCGCCAAAAAGCGATGTGGTTCTTGATATTCCGCGCCGCCGGGCTGGGATTGGGATAATACCAGGCGGCGTCCTGATTCTCCTGCCCGTCCACCAGCAGGCTGTAATACCGCGCCTGGCCCTTCCACGGACACGTCGAGGTCGTCGAGCTCGGCCGCAGGTATTCCCGCTTCACCGCGCCCTCCGGAAAGTACACATTCCCCTCAACTGTCTCGTAAGTCTCACTTTCTGCAAGGACTTTTCCGTTCCAGACTGCCTTCGCCATCGTTCTCTCTTCCTTCGCCCCGTTTCACCCGACGTACCACACTACCAGATGCGCGACCCCCCGCCAACGACGCGGCAACACAATGAAAGCGCTGGGTATCAAACCGGGCTCGCCCCCCGCGCGACCAGCTACGCTCCATCGCCCGTCTCCCGTCGCCTGCACCCTGTACCCTGCACCCTGTACCCTGTCTTCCACCATGCCTGCGCCCGTCAACCGTCGCACCGTCGATCTCTCCCAGTACCCCGATCTCGTCGTCGTCTACCTCGGCATGCGCGTCAATCGCATCGTCGGCCTCAAAACCCTCATCGGATTCGGCCCGAAAATCTCCCGCTCCGTCGAAGCCCAGCCCGACGGCCTCCTTCGCCACGAGAATTTCGTATTCTCGCTCTTCCCCATGCACGCAGGCATGCGCCAGTACTGGCGCGACATGAGCTCGCTCCTCGCGTGGACCCGCTCCGAGCCGCATCGCCTCTGGTGGAAGAACTTTCTCCGCGACTCTGGAGGCACCGGTTTCTGGCACGAAACCTACCCCATCCGCGGCGGCATGGAAGCCATCTACGACGACATCGCCCCAAAGATCGGATTCATGAGCTTCGCCCCCATCATCCCCGCCCGCGGATCCCTGTTCACCGCTGCCCGTCGCTCCGCGCACGCCGACACCAGCGCACCTGTAGTTTCTGAGGACGAGCTCTACGGCAATCAACCCGCCCCAGGAAGCCAACAGAAATGACCGCGAACCCACGCGTCGCCATCGTCACCGGAGGAGCCCGCGGGATCGGCCGCCGCACTGCGGAACTCCTCGCCAGCCGCGGCTACCGCGTCATCATCATCGATCTGCATGATCCCGTCGAAACTCTACGAGCCATCGCAGCCGCCGGGCACGAAGCGAGCGGTTATGCTGGCGACCTCACCGATCCCGCTGTCATCGAACCCTTCGTTCCCTGGGCCTTCGATCGATATGGCCGCGTCGACGTGCTCGTCAACAATGCAGGCATCAGCCTCATCGCGCCGGCCGAACATACCACCCTCAGCGATCTGCGCCGCGTCCTCGACGTGAATCTCGTCGCGCCTTTTCTGTTGTCCCAGGCCGTCGGAACAAGAATGCTCGAAGCGCGCAGCGGATCCATCGTCAACGTCGCCTCCATCGCCGGCCTCTTCGCTGTCTCCGATCGCGCCGCCTACAACGCCTCCAAGCACGGATTGGTCGGCCTCACCCGCACCCTCGCCGCCGAATGGGGTGGCCGCGGCGTGCGCGTCAACGCCGTCTGTCCAGGCTGGGTCAAAACTGAAATGGATGCAGCCGACCAGGCAGGCGGCACCTACACCGACGCCGACATCGTCGCCCGCGTCCCCATGGCCCGCTTCGCCACGCCCGACGACGTCGCCCGCGCCGTCGCCTTCCTCGCCGATCCCGACGAGAGCCCCTTCGTCAACGGCCACACGCTCGTAGTTGACGGAGGCTGGACCGCCGACGCCAGCTGGGAATCCGTCCGCCTCCGCAAACGTTGAACCAGGAATGCCGGGTGCCCCATATCTGCCCGCAGTTGGCAGATGTGGGATTCCACAGCTCCAACCCTCTGGCCGTTCCTGGCTAAAAGCTTTTCGCTAACAGCTCCTGGCTAACAGTTTTTCGCTAACCGCTTCTCGCTGCCGCCCTACTCCGGCACCACCTCAATCCCCGTCACCGACGCATACCCCTTCACCGGAACAAAACTCAGCAGCAGCTTGCCCTGCGTATTCGGCTCGAGTCCCGCCGCCCTCCACACCACCACGTCGGTGCCCCGCGCCTCTCGGGCCAGATCGAAGTTCTCCAGGATCGCCTTGCCATTGCAGAACACATTAAAAATGTGATCCACCCGCGCCGCCGGTTCATCGCCCGCCGTGGGCGGCTGATTCCATCCCCGATGCCGCGCCGCGAAATGCAGCACCACGGTGTACTTTCCCGGCGACGCGGGAATCGCGTACGAGAAATTCCCCCAGCGCTCCGTCTCATACAGCTCCGGATCGTCCGTCCCGCTCACCGGATCCGTGTACGCAGCCAGTTGCCCGCCATCAAAATAATTGTCCGGTCCCCACCAGTGGCTGTCATTCGAGTAGTAAGGAGTCTGCCGCGCCAGAATCCGCACCGGCCGCATGCGCGCCCCCACTCCCGGAAGAACCTCAATCGCGGACAGCGTCGCGTTGGTCCCGTTTTCTCCCGCAAACTCCAGATGCAGCCGCCCATCCTTCGCCGGCGACAATCCAGGAAACACCCGATCGTCCGCGATCCGGTCTCCTCCCGCATCCGCCATCACGTCAAAATGGCTCAGAAGAGTCTGACCATTCGCCCGCACCGTCATCAGCCGGCTTCCTTCGCCGCCCACGCCGGTGTTCTCCTCGCCATACACCATCTCGGCGAAAAACAGATGCAGTTCGTAAACACCTGGCTTCAGCGGAATGTCATACCGAAACTCCCCTTCACGGCTGTTCCGATAAAAACTCGGGTCCTCGGTGCGCGCAATGTGCCGCGCCTCGTTCTTCACCGCCGTCCCGCCCGCAAACCACGCGTCAGCCTTCCACAGCTTGTCGGCGTGGTCCGCATAGCTCCGGCTCGATCCGGCCAGGATCCGCACTTCATCTCCAGGAGGCGGCCCAATCAGTGGCTCCGCAGTCAGTTGCGCTGGAGGCGCCGTCGCCACCGTCTCCAAAGGCTCCTTCGGCGCGCGAATCGCCAGCCAGCCGAGGCCCAGAACTACCGCCGCAACCACCAACCCCACAACCCACGCTTCGCGTCGCAGGAACCAGCGTGGGTTCTCCGTCTCCGTCGCAGGCTCAACCGCTGGCACGGCGTCAGCCGCCAAAACCACCGGCTGAAAATTCGGCACGTACTGCCCCACCGGGATCACAATCCGCAGCGGATGCGCTGCCCCTTCGCCCGCGTAGTACTCGGCCAGCCGCTTCCGCAGCCGGTTCACCTCCACGCGAACAATCGAATCCGTCTCCTGGTCGAACGCGTCGCCCCGCCGGAAGAGTTCCACTCCAATCGAATATTCCTTGATCTGGTTGCTCTCGCCGGCGAAGCGCTTCTCGCACAAATACTCGAGCAGATGCGCCAGAGTTGGCGCCTGGCGGAAGGCGCGCGACGCGAGCAGCACCCGCAGCTCTTCGCGCCACGCTTCCAGTTCCACCGGCTTCGGCTGTTCGATCACCATCGTCGCCAACTTCCGCTCCTCCTTATACGCTCGCCAGTCCTCCCTGGTGAGCCTTAACGGGTGAAATCGATGCCCGCGCCGCCAGGTAACGGGATTTAACCCCGTCACCGCCCCGCGTCCACGCCCCTCCCCGCCAGCCCATGCTGACGTCTAAGTCCCTCAGTTGCCGCACGCCCGCTCTCCAGAGTCCGATGTAACTGCAGCGCAGCCGCCAGGTAGCAGGTATAGCGTTGTGCAGGCTTCCGGCCGTGGCGTCTACTGAGCCCGAATGCGAAAGAGTGCCGCCCCATGCGTACCGGTGCTCCTCCGCAGGAGGTGGAAATATGAGAACGCCGATCCTGATCCTTGCAACCGCAGCACTGCTGGCTATCCCATCCGCAACGGCATGGGCTGTCCCTCCGCCGTCTTCGCTCACCGCGGATACCCGCCAGCAAACCGCCAAAGACTACGAACTCAAAGGCGACATCGCCCGCGCCCGCGCAGAATTCTCCTCGGCCGTCGACTGGTACTCCCTTGCCCTGCATTACGACAACCGTGATCCCGGCCTCTACAACAAGCTTGGCATTGCGGATATGAAGCTCGGCGCCATGGATGACGCCCGCAAAGCCTTCGCCACGGCCGTCAAGCGCGATCCCTCCAACGTCGACGCGCTCAACAACCTCGGCGCCGTCTATTGCCTGCAGCGCAAATACCGGCCCGCCGTGCGCTACCTCAAGGAAGCGCTGGCCCTTGATGAATCGAAGGCCGCAACCCATCTCAACCTCGCCGAGGCCTGGATGGGCCAGCATCAGAACGACCGCGCCATGACCGAATATGCCCGCGCGCTCGAACTCGACGCCGATGTCCTCAACACCGATAAGGAAGGAGTCTTCGCGCAAGTCTCCACGCCCGAGCAGAGAGCCCTGGTTTCCTTCATGATCGCGAAGTCCTACGCGAAGCGTGGCAATTTAGAAGGTGCACTCGATTTCCTGCGTCAGGCTAAAGAGCAGCATTACCGCGATCTGGCCAACGTCTATACGGACCCGGCCTTTGCCCCGCTCTGGAAGGACCCGCGCCTGGCTACCATCGTCAAGCCGTCCAGCCAGCTTGCGAAGCAGTAGCTCTTCATCGGGAAGCGGCCCTACCCCCATCCTCCCCAGGACCGCTTCCCACCTCTCAGTGCATCGCGTGGGGTTTTTTATCCCCTATGCCCTATCCCCTGCACCCTGGTTTCCGACCTCGTCGAAAAACTCAATCAAACTCTCAATCCCTCGATGAAAATTCGCGATGTGGAATTTCTCGTTCGGCGCATGCAGCCCATCGTCCGGCAGTCCAAACCCCATCATCACCGACGGAATCTTCAGGTGCTTCTCGAAATCCCCCACAATCGGAATCGATCCGCCTGACCGGATGAACACCGTGTCCTTCCCCCACACTTTTTTCAGCGCCTTCGTTGCGGCCTTCACGTAAGGATTGTCCGTCCCAATCACAATCGGCTCGCCTGAATGAATCAGCCGCACCTCCACGCTGACTCCCTCCGGCTTGATCTTCTCCACATACTCCTTGTATTGCCGAAAGCTCTTCTCCGGCGTCATATCCGGCACCAGCCGCATCGACACCTTCGCCGTCGCCTTCGCCGGAATCACCGTCTTCGCCCCCGCGCCGATAAACCCGCCGACAATCCCATGCACGTCGAGCGTCGGTCGGACCCAGGTCCGCGCCAGTACCGAATAGCCCTTCTCGCCCACCAATTTCGACGCGCCCACTTCCTTCTCGCGATACTCCTCCTCATCGAACGGCAGCTTCTTCCACGCCGCCAGCTCGTCCGCGCTCGGCGCTTTCACATCGTCGTAGAAACCAGGAATCAGAATCTTCCCCTCGCGATCCTTCAGCCCCGCGATGATCTGCGCCAGTGCCACAAATGGATTCGGCGCCGCCCCGCCATACATCCCCGAGTGCAGATCGGTCTTCGCGCCCCGCACCTCGAGCTCCGTGTAGATCATCCCCCGCAGTCCCACCGTCAGCGTCGGCAGATCCGGCGCAAACAGCTCCGTATCCGAAATCACCGCAAAGTCCGACTTCAGCCGCTCCGGATGCTCCCGCACAAACGCCGCAATCCTCTCCCCGCCCACTTCTTCTTCACCCTCATAAATCACCCGCACATTGATGGGCAGCTTCCCATCCTTCTTTAACAGGCTTTCTAAAGCCTTCACCTGCAAAACCAGCTGCCCCTTGTCGTCCACCGCACCGCGCGCGTACAAGTTCCCATTCCGCTCCGTCGGCTCAAACGGCGGCGTCACCCACTCCTCCAGCGGATCGGGCGGCTGCACATCGTAATGCGCGTAGCACAGCACCGTCGGTTTCCCAGCAGCATGCAGCCAGTCCGCATACACCAGCGGATGTCCCACGCTCCGGATCACCTCGACATGCTCCATGCCGATGCGCTTTAAATCCGCCGCGACCCACTCCGCGGCCTTCTCCACATCGCCCTTATGCTCCGGCGTCGTCGACACCGACGGAATCCGCAACAGCGTCTTCAGATCCTCCAGAAACCGCGCTGCATTCTCCCGCGCATACCCAACCGCTCCAGCACTCATACCCTCACCTCATCGTCAGCAGACAGGAAAGTATACGGCAGTCGATTTCTGTCCCGCTGGAGTACAATGGCAGTACGGAGAGAAACGGCATGCCCGCTGGTGCGATAAAAGAACATCGAATTCAGCTCCGCGCCTCGAAGCGCGAAGTCTCCACCATCAGCCGGGCCGCCGCCAGCGCTGGCGTCAGCGTCAGCGCCTTCATCCTGGAGAGTGCGTCCGAACGCGCCCAGCGCACCCTCGCCGATCAGCGGCACTTCGTACTGAGTCCGAAGCAATGGCAGGCGTTCATGAGTGCTCTCGACCGCCCCGTCAGAAAGATGCCGCGCCTGGAAAGACTGATGCGGGAGCGCTCCATCCTTGAATGACTCCGAACGCGCAACCATCCATCTCTCCGCGGTCGAGCCCCTCTCGCGCTCGCACGATCTCAGCTCCTTCGATTGCGGAACCCACTCTTCCCTGAACGACTGGCTGAAGCGCTTCGCCTGGGCCAGCCAGCAGAATGAGTCCTCGCGCACCTACGTCGTCCACCGCGCGCAACGCGTTGTGGGTTACTACTCGATCTCCACCGGGAGCGTACTCCGCGAAACTGTTCCCGCTCGTGTTGCAAAGGGCTTAGCCAACCATCCCGTTCCCGTCCTGCTTCTGACGCGTTTTGCCGTCGATCAATCCGAAAAGGGAAAAGGTCTGGGTAGAGCTTTGCTCAAGGATGCGCTGAGTCGGCTGTCGAGAGCGGCTGACATCGTCGGCGCCCGCACGGTTCTGGTCCATGCCATCGACGCTCAGGCCGCGGCATTCTACCGGCACTTCAACTTCGAGCCATCTCCGGCGAACGATCTCCATCTCATGCTGCTCATGAAGGACCTGCGCAGTCTCATCCGCGAACCGTAATCCCCTCACAACTTGACCTGGAGCCCTCCCCGCGTCTACCGTGAACTGCGCAAGTAAACGTTATCTCGAAACTCCAGCTTCACCCTCGAACCACCCCATGCGCCTCATCCTCGCCCTCCTCATCCTCGCCGCCGCCAACGCCCTCGCTCAAACCACCGCCACCCTCTCCATTGACGCCTTGCACCCCACCGCCCAGATCAGCCCCACCCTCTACGGCATCATGTCCGAGGAAATCAACCACTCCTACGACGGCGGCCTCTACGCCGAGCTCATCGCCAACCGTACCTTCCAGAACAATCGCCGCCGCAGCCTCGAGCGATGGATCCTCGTCGAGAAGGGCGCCTCCGAAGCCGCCATCTCGCTTGACACCACTACCGGCCCCAGCGCCGCTCTCCCCAACAGCCTCAAACTCGTCGTCACCTCCGCTGACGCCCACTCCCTCGCCGGATTCCTCAACACCGGCTACTGGGGCATCGCCCTCCATCCTTCCACCACCTACATCGGCTCCTTCTACGCGCGCTCCGATACGCCCGGCCTCGGCCCGATCACCGTCCGTCTCGTCAACAATCAAACCGGAGCCGTCGCCGCCTCCGCCACCGTCCCCGTGCTCGAAAATTCCTGGCGCCCCAACTTCTTCACCCTGAAAACGGCCGCCGCTCTCCAAACCTCCGCCGACAACCACATCGAATTTCTGGTCGCCCACCCCGGCACCGCCTGGTTCTCGCTCCTCTCGCTCTTCCCGCCCACCTGGCACGATCAGCCCAACGGCTTCCGTCCCGACCTCATGGAAAAACTCGCCGCCCTCCATCCCAAATTCCTCCGCTTTCCCGGCGGCAACTACCTCGAAGGCCAGCGCCTCGAAGATCACTACGACTGGAAGAAGACCATCGGCTTCCTCGTCGACCGCCCCACCCATCCCACTCCCTGGATGTATCGCTCCTCTGACGGCATGGGCCTCCTCGAGTTCCTCACCTGGTGTGAAGACCTGCACATGGAGCCCCTGCTCGCCGTTTTCTCCGGCTACGCGCTCAATCACGACCACATCAACGCCGGCAAAGACCTCGAGCCCTTCGTCCAGGATGCTCTCGAGGAAATTGAGTACATCACCGGCTCAACCGACACGCGCTGGGGAGCTGAGCGCGCCCGCTTCGGCCATCCCGCGCCCTTCCCGCTCCACTACATCGAAATCGGCAACGAGGAGTACCACGACCCCTCCGGCACCTACGACGCCCGCTTCGCCCAGTTCTACAACGCCATTAAAAAAGCTCACCCACAGTTACAAATCATCGCCTCCGCCCCCGTCACCTCCGTCCGCCCCGACATCATCGACGACAACGACCACGCCGCGAACCGCCATTTCTACCGCACCGCCGAGCAGTTCTTCCTCGACGTCCATCGCTACGACAGCTACGACCGCAGCGGCCCTAAAATCCTCGTCGGCGAATGGGCTACGCGCGAAGGCACGCCCACCACCAACCTCGGCGCAGCCCTCGCTGACGCCGCCTGGATGACCGGCCTCGAGCGCAACAGCGACCTCGTCGTCATGGCCTCCTACGCGCCCCTCTTCGTCAACCTCAGTCCCTTCGCCATGCAGTGGGAAGCCGACCTCATCGGCTTCGACGCGCTCTCCAGCTACGGATCGCCCAGCTATTACGCTCAGGTCATGTTCAGCAACCACCTCGGCGACCAGATCCTCGCCTCCACCCTCGACACCACCAACCCCCGCCTCTTCGAATCCGTCACCGCCGACTCAAAGACCGGACGCCTCCACATCAAGCTCGTCAACGCCTCGAGCATCCCGCAGCCCGTCGACCTCAAAATCGCAGGCGCGCCGCGCATTCGCCCCGCGATGACCATCACCACCCTCACCGGTAAAACCACCAAAGACACCAACTCCATCACCGAACCCACCCACATCGTCCCCACCGTCACGCACACGAATACCGCGGCAGCCAGCTTCCGCCACCTCGTCCCGGCATATTCCATTCAGGTTCTTGACATCGATCGGACGCCCTAAGAGCGTCCATCGCGGGCCGCCCGTTACTCCATCCCGTTCGCCCGCGCGGCGTACACTTCCCCAACCGGGAACTCCGAATGCAGATCGTTGAACACGAAAAGATCCGCATGCGGATGCTGCTCGAGCCAGCTCTCCGCCGCGCGCAACTCGTCGTCCTGCTCACCCGCCGTCAGCGCCACCCGGCACTTCTCCACATCGGCCCGCGTTTTCGCCTCGGCCTGCGCCCCGCCCTGCTTCGCCGCAATCGTGAACCAGCGAAACGCCTCGCCCACATCCTGCTTCATTCCGCGGCCATCGCCCGCCAGCACGCCCAGATCCACCGACGACTCCCACGTCCCCGCCTCCGCCGAGCGCTCCAGCATCGCAACCGCTTCGCCCGATCCCTTCTGTTCAATGTCAGGATGATCTACGAGCAGCATCGCCAGCGAGTACATCGCGGGAACATAACCCGCACGCGCCGACCCTCGCAGAAGTTTCGCCGCCTTCGCGAAGTCGTGCTCGTGCCCGCCCGCGATCGAGTACAAAGTCCCCATCGCAAACTCGCCTTCGGGGTTCTTATCCTTCGCTGCCCGGCTGAACCACTGTTCCGCCGCGCCCCGATCCAGCGCAACGCCGTGCCCGCGCAGATACATCACGCCCAGATAAGCCTCCGCGCGCCCGTTCCTCTTCGCGGCAAGCTCGGTCAGCAACTCCCGGCCCATCTCGTTATCCCTGGCCACTCCCATGCCCTTCAGATACAGGACCGCCAGGTTCAGCTTGGCCTGCTGCGAACCGCTCCCCGACGCGCGCGCGAACCACTTGAAGGCCTGCGCCTCATCCCGCTCCACGCCAACGCCCCAGATGTAGAGGTACCCCAGCTCGTTCTGTGCTCCAGGATCGCCCTGGTCGGCCGCCTTTTTGAACCAGTACGCCGACTGCACCAGATCCTTCGGCACGCCCTTGCCGACCATATAAGCGCCGGCCATCCGCAGCTCCTGCTGGATCGCTGCGTTCATCTGCGCGGCCCCCGGATTAGCCGGATCCGGACGATCGACCGACAGAGGACTCATCTGCGCGCGCAGCGCGGTCGCCCCAGCCATCATCAGCAAAAATGCAGTCACGCAGACGGCAGCCCTGCCCGTCCTGCAGGGACCGCATCCCAAAATTGCACGCAAGAGTGGATTCGAGGATCGCACGTTGTCCTCCTCCGGTACGTCGACGCGGACGTGCCTGCGAGTCAGCGCCTTGCGCCGGTCGCACCCGGCCAGCCAAAGCGATGGGACCGAAAGAGTCTCTTTCGAGTCCGCCTAAGTCTCAATTCGCTCGCCCAGGATCGGCTGTGACATTAATCACGAAATCTGCGAATACCGGGCCCGGGCGTAACCAAAGCGCGGATTCTTCCACCGCGCAACAACCAGGGGAAATACCACCTCCCGGTCATGGGATGTTAATCGGCAACAGCGAGGATGCTCCCAACAAACGCCACGCACCCCTCCTTGCTCTGCGCTCTGAGACTCTGTGCAAGTCGAACAGCTATCCTCTCCCCATGCTCTTCACCAAACGCCTCCGCGACGGCGTCCGCAGCGGCGAAATCACCTCGAGCGTCCGCATCTGGATGCGTCCCCACGTCAAAGTCGGCGGCCGCTACCGCATGGAAGAAGGCGAAATCCAAATCGATTCCGTCGAAAACATCGGCCTCCCCGACATCACGCCCGAGCTCGCCCGCGCCTCCGGCTTCCTCGGCGTCCTCGACCTCCTCACAGTCGCAAAGCACGGCCGCGGCCAGACCATCTACCTCATCCGCTTCCACTACATCCCGCCCGCGCGGCGCAAAAGTCGCCAATCGCATCCCGTAAAAGGGAAAAACAGTAGAAAGCCCCGACCTCGGGATCATTCGCAAACCCTCGCCGAGCCTCGCATTCTCTATACTGTCCTTGCTATGAGACCTTCCGAAGCCCTGGCGCGCCATCGCGAAGAAATTCGCCGCATCGTCTCCGATCATCGGAGCAGCAATCCTCGTGTCTTCGGATCGGTTCTCAACGGCGAAGACGCCGAAGGCAGCGACCTCGATCTCCTCATCGATCCCGCCCCGGAAACGAGTCTCATGGACCTCGCCCGCATCCAGGGGCGCCTCGAAGACCTCATGGGCATCCCGGTCGACGTGCTCACCCCGCTCTCGCTGCCGGAATCCTATCGCGGACGCGTTCTGGACGAGGCTCGCCCCGTATGAAACCGGACCCGGCCCGAGCGGCCGAGTTCCTCCGTCATATTCTCGAAGCCATTTCTCGCATTTCTGCCTATACCGCTGAGATGAACGCTGCAGAATTCGCGAAGAACCCTCTCGTGCAGGACGCGGTGATCCGCAATATCGAAATCATGGGCGAGGCGGCAAAAACATTGAAGCAGTTGACCCAGGATTCGCCGCAAAATATCCCGGCCTGCCGCTGCGCGATATCTACCTGATGCGCAACCGCCTCGCTCACGGCTATTTCTCAGTCGACATTTCTCTGGTTTGGAATGCGGTCACCGCAGAAATTCCGGCACTCCGCCCGCAAATCGAAGCGATCCTGAACGATCCCTGACCGTGCTGATGCCGTGAAAATCTCCGCAATCCCGGAGCGTTTTCCCTCTCTCGCCCGTCTACCCAACAGCGCGGCGCAGATCGCGAAGCACTCCGGCCCTCCCCCCTCTGCTACTGTTTCCTTAGACCCTTTTTGTTACTTGCATCGTTAGAATCTCCAGCTCATGCGAAGAGGAGAAGTGTGCTTTCATGTCGGGTGACCGCCACCCCTGGCGACGCTGGCTAGTCTCCGCTGCCTTGACCCTGGCGCTCCAGGCATCGCCATTGCGCGCGCAAGCTCCAGACCAGTCGTCCGCCCCGAGCCCACTCCCCACCGGCAGCATCGCCGGCACCGTCGTCGATCCCACCGGCGCCGTCATTCCCGGCGCCACCATCACCGTCACCCTCGCCGGATCCGCATCTCACACACCCATCACCACCACCTCCACCGGCCAGGGTAGCTTCACTCTCTCCGGCCTCGCCCCCGGCGTCTACGTCGTCGAAGCGAACTCTCCAGGATTCCGTCCCGCGCGCCTGCAACACGCCACCGTCCAGGCCGGCAAGGCGCAGCACCTCACGCTCACCCTCCCTCTCGAAGTGCAGCAGCAGCAGGTCGTCGTCAATGCCAACCAGCTCGACTCCAGCCCCGACAAAAACGGGGACGCCATCATCCTCAAAGGCTCCGACCTCGACATGCTCCCCGACGATCCCGACGAACTCACCGAGCAGCTCCAGGCCATTGCCGGCTCCGATCCCGACATCGGCACCCAGTTCTACATCGACGGATTCTCCGGCGGCCGCCTTCCTCCCAAATCCGCCATCCGCGAAATCCGCATGAACCAGAATCCGTACTCCGCCCAGTACGACCAGGTCGGCTTCGGCCGCGTTGAGATCTTCACCAAGCCCGGCGCCGACACCTGGCACGCTGACCTCTTCACCGAAATCAACGACTCCAGTTTCAATTCCCGCAATCCCTTCGTCACCACCCAGCCCCCCTATCACTCGCTCGAACTCTGGGGCGACCTCAACGGTCCCATCACCAAACACTCCTCCCAGTTCACTGAACTGTGGCGCGAAAGTTCCAGCGACGACTCCATCGTCAACGCCTTCGTCCTCGACTCCTCCCTCAACCCCGCTCCTTTCACCCAGGTCTTCCCCAACAGCAACGCCAATACTGACTTCTCCACCCGCTACGACTGGGAGCTCGGCAAAATCCAGACCCTCAGCCTCCGCTATCACCTCAACCTCACAGATCAAACCAACGCCGGCGTCGGCCAGTTCGCCCTCGCCTCCCAGGCCTACGACAGCAACAACACCGAGCAGGTCCTGCAGTTCAGCGACAGCCAAACCTACGGCGCCAAACTCCTCAACGAAACCCGCTTCCAGTACATCCGCGACCGCAGCCGCCAAACTCCGCAAACCTTCGGCCCCACCATCGTCGTGCAGGGTGGATTCACCGGCGGCGGCAGCAACCTCGGTTTCAACAACGATGCCCAGGACCACTACGAGCTGCAGAACTACGTCCAGACCAGCCGCGGTAAACACACCATCGACTTCGGCGCTCGCTTCCGCGCCCTGCGCGACTCCAACGACTCCTCCGCGAATTTCAACGGCCAGTACACCTTCGCCTCGCTCACCGCCTGGCAGATCACCGAACAGGGCATCCAGAACGGCTGGACCCCCGCCCAGATCGCCGCTGCCGGCGGTGGTCCCAGCCTCTTCAGCCAGACCACCGGCAAATCCGGCATCGCCGTCTCTGTTCTCGACACCGGCCTCTACGCCGAAGACAATTACAAGCTCAAGCCCAACCTCACCGTCAGCTACGGCCTGCGCTTCGAATCGCAAACGCAGATCCCCGACCACGCCGACTTCGCTCCCCGCTTCGCCGCCTCCTGGGCTCTCAACCACGGCAAAAACAAGCCGCCCCTCGCCGTCCTTCGCGCCGGTTACGGCCTCTTCTACCAGCGCTTTCCCTCCGGCAACGTGCTCGAAGCCGAGCGCCAGAACGGCGTCACCGAGCAGGACCAGGTCATCAACGATCCCAGCTTCTATCCCGCCACCTGCTCCACCAATCCAGCCGCCTGTTCCTCAGCCACCACCCTCGCGCCCGCCATCTTTCGCATCAGCCCAAACCTGCGCACGCCCTACATCATGATGGCCAGCGCCGGCGCCGACAAACCCATCGGCAAAATCGGCAACATCTCCGCTAACTATCAGCTCTACCGCGGCGACCACCTCTACCTCACGCGCAATATCAACGCCCCGCTCCCCGGTACCTACGATCCCGACGACCCCACCAGCGGCGTTCGACCCCTCGGCACCAGCCAGAACATCTACGAATACCAATCGGAAGGCGACTCCGTCCGCCATCGCCTCGTCGTCAGCGTCAACCTGCACACCAAATCCATCGGCCTCTTCAGCAACTACATGTTCGCCAAATCCCAGGCCGACACCTTCGGCATCGGCAGCTTCCCCTCCAACAACTACGACCTCCACCAGGACTGGGGCCGCTCCTCCAACGATTTCCGCAATCGCGTCTTCCTCGGCGGCTACATGCGCCTCTGGCGCGGATTCTCGCTGAACCCTTTCCTCATCTACCAGTCCAGCCTGCCCTTCAACATCGTTACCGGCCAGGGCCTCAACGGCGATACCGAGTTCAACGACCGCCCCGCCTTCGCCACCGACCTCACCCGTCCCAGCGTGGTCCACACCCCGTGGGGCGTCTTTGACACCCAGCCCATCCCCGGCCAGACCATCATTCCCATCAACTGGGGCAAGGGCCCGGACACCTTCGTCCTCAACATGCGTCTCAGCAAGAGCTTCAACTTCGGCCCGCCTCTGCCTCAGGAAACTCCCGCTCCGTCGCCCGCCGGAGCAACCCCGGCGCCCTCCCCCGCCAAAGCTGCCGCGAAGAAACCCATCGAGCGCAAATACAACATCGGCTTCATCGTCGCGGCGCAGAACGTTCTCAACCACGTCAATCTAGCGCCGCCCGTCGGCGTCCTCGGCTCCCCGTTGTTCGGCCAGTCCACCGCGCTCGCCAGCAACTTCGGCACCGGCTCCGCCAACCGCACCATCAACCTCGGCTTCAATTTCCGCTTCTGAAGGAACCGCGCGCCTCCTCCATCCGTACCCGCTCCATGGCTTCCGACCTCCGCTTCGCCCTGCGCATGATCCTCGCCCACCGCTGGTTTTCGCTCGCCGTCGTCGTCACCCTCGCGCTCGGCATCGGCCTCAACACCATGGTCTTCACCCTGATCAACGCAGCGCTCTTCAAGCCGGTCCCTGTTCCCGGCGGAGCCCGCCTTGTCGCTCTCACCTCCCGTGCACCCGGCAATGGCGATGATCGGCTGTCGTATCCCGACCTGCTCGACTACCGCGCACAGGCCCACTCCTTCGCCGCCCTCGAAGGCGCCTCCGATCAGGAAGGCGTTCTCGGCGAGCCCGGCAATCCACCCCAGCCCTACCACATGGAGCGCGCCACCACCGGCGTCTTCTCCATGCTCCACATCCATCCGGTCCTCGGGCGCGACTTCCTCCCCGCCGACGCTCTGCCCAACGCCGCGCCCGTCCTCATCGTCGGCTACACCATCTGGCAGGAGCGCTACGCCGGATCGCCCTCCATCATCGGCCGCGAGGTCCGCGTCAACGAGAAGCCCGCCACCATCATCGGCGTCATGCCCAAAGGCTTCATGTTCCCCACCACCGTCGACATGTGGATGCCCCTCGCACCCACGCCCAACGACCTCAAGCGTGACAACCGCCAGCTCCAGGTCTTCGGCTTACTCCAACCCGGCATCGGATTCTCCGCCGCGCAGGCTGAACTCACCGGCATCGCCCATCGCCTCGCCGTCCAATACTCCGACACCGATAAGAACACCACCGCGCTCGTCATGTCCTTCCATGAGCGCTACAACGGCGGCAACATCAAAATGATTTTCATCCTCATGCTGGCCTCCGTCGGCTTCGTGCTCCTCATCGCCTGCGCCAACGTCGCCAACATGATGCTCAGCCGCGCCATTGCCCGCCAGCGCGAAATGTCCATCCGCGCCGCCCTCGGCGCCTCCCGCTGGCGCGTCATCCGCCAGCTCCTCATCGAAAGCGTTCTGCTCAGCGTCCTCGGCGGCCTCGCCGGCCTTGGCCTCGCCGTTCTCGGCGTCCATTGGTTCGATCTCGCCTCTTCCAGCGTCGGCCGCCCCTACTGGGTGCAGTTCACCATGGATTACTCCGTCTTCGGCTACTTCGCCGCCCTCTGCATTCTTAGCGGTCTGCTGTTCGGCACGGTGCCCGCGCTGCGCTCCTCGCGTCCCGACCTTAACCAGGTCCTGCAGGAAGGCGCCCGCACCGTCGGCCGCCTGCGCGGTGGCAAAATTTCAGCGCTGCTCGTCATCTTCCAGTTCGCGCTCACCCTCGTGCTGCTCACCGGCGCCGGCATCTTCGTCCACAGCCTCCTCAAAACGCTCGACACCAACAAATCCGTCCCCGCGCGCCAGCTCATGGTCGCCCGTCTCCAGCTTCCCCAGGATCACTACAAGGACATCGCTTCCCGCCAGCGCTTCTACGACCAGCTTCTCCCCCGCCTTCGCGCTCTCCCCGGCGTCACCAGCGCCGCCCTCACTTCGAATCCGCCCGGCCTTGGCTCCGCCGAGACGCACATCGAAGTCGAACATGAACCCGTGAGCGATCCCGCGCACCGCCCCGTCATCGCCTTCGTCACCGCCTCTCCCGGATACTTCTCGACCATCAAGCTGCCGCTGCTCCTCGGCCGCGACTTCAACGCCCTCGACGGCGCCGCGAGTCACCAGTCCGCCATCCTCACGCGCGAAGCGGCCCAGCGCTTCTGGCCCAGTCAATCCGCCCTCGGCAAGCGCTTCCGCCTTTTTGACGATCAAAACAAACCCGGCGACTGGATCACCGTCGTCGGCGTCTCCGCCAACATCGTTCAGGACCTGACCGAGCAGGATCCCAAACCCCTCCTCTTCGTTCCCATTCAGCAGGAAGACTGGGGCGGTACTTCGCTCGTTGTCGAGTCCACCGTTAATCCCACCGCCGCCGTGCGCGCCGCTGTCCAGAGCCTCGATCAGAATCTCCCCCTGCGCGACATCTACATCCTGAACCAGGCGGTCGAGCACCAGACCTGGTATCTCCGCCTCTTCAGCAAAGTCTTTATGGGATTCGCCCTCATCGCGCTGCTCATGGCCGCCGTCGGCATCTATGCGGTGCTCGCCCAGGCCACCAGCCGTCGCACCCAGGAAATCGGTGTCCGCATGGCCCTCGGCGCCAGCCTTCGCAACATCATGCTCCTCGTCATGCGCCGCGGCCTCTGGCAGATCCTCGCCGGCCTCGCCCTCGGACTCGCCGCCGCCTTCCCCGCCGCGCGCCTCATGGCCAGCCTGCCCATCGGCGTCTCACCGACGGACCCCACCGTCTTCATCGCCGTCGCCGCCGTGCTCGCCGCCGTGGGATTGTTTGCCTGCTGGCTGCCAGCCCGCCGCGCCTCCCACCTCGACCCCGTCAAAGCCATCCGCTACGAATGAGCCGCCTGCTCCGCCTCACAGCCTGCGACGCCCGCCTTCACAGCCTGCGAGGCCTGGCATCACAGCCTGCGAGACCTGGCATCACAGCCTGCGAGGCCCGGCATCACAGCCTGCGAGGCCCGGGGCTTCACAGCCTGGGGAAAAAAAAGCAGCCCCCCGCTGCACCCGGCCAGGTTCACCCCACAGCAAGAAGCTTAAGCTCACACCGTGCGCTGCCCAGAGAACAAAATTCCGGACTTCAACTCCTCAGTACTGTCTCCGAACCAAAACGGCACACCGCACCCGCCTCCCACCTCGCTTTGGCAAGTGGATTTCCCTGTCACAATGAGCCGGCCCTGCGCGGACTAACCAAACATAACTACGACTGAGCCGCCTGCTCCGCCTCGAGCCCCGCGAGCAAAACCGTCCCTGCAAACAACAAAGTGTCGGCAAAGTAGTTGAGCCCTTCCACGGGGTTGGTGGAGAACTCCGCCACCAGCAGCGGACCATAGAAACACACCACCAGCAGCAGAAGAACCATCCCCGCACCAGCAGCCGCCATGCGCACCCTGAACCGGACGAGCAACGCCACGCCCGCAACCACCAGCGTGATGCCGACCACCCACGCAATCGCCACCGGCGCCGGCATCCACGCCGGCGTCGGCTTCTCCAGCGGAACCCCCGTCACAAACCGTGGATAGAGAAAATGCTCGATCCCGTAGAAGATCATCGTCGCGCCGACGATGACGCGGCCAATGCGTTCGAGCGCCACGCCAGCCAGGCTTCCGCGCGGCCGCACGCTCCCCGCCAGCACCATGGCTCCGCCCGCGAACACCGTCTCGCGCACGGTGAGCGTCCAGAAGATCCGGTCATGCACATGCCTGGGCAGACTGGGCAGGTCAATCGTCGCCACGATGATCAGGAACAGCAAGGCCAGCAGCGCCGCCGACCAGCGCACATGCCGCCACACGATGAAGCTGATCGACGCCGCCAGCAGCGCCGCCCCCACAAAGTACGTCCAGAACAAAGGCCACGGCAGCCAGTGCGGCACAATCGGCGCCAGGTCGCGTGCCGCCGTGAAGTGCTCCGCGGCAAACACGGCCAGAGGCACCGCCTCGAAGACCGGCCCGAGGACCAGAACCTTTCCGGCGCCCGAAGCCGCGGCGAATCGCCTCCGCGCCAGAGCGAGTCCCGCAACCAGCGCGGCAATCCCCGCGCCCATCATCCCCCCGACCTCAACCGTCATGCCCCTCTCCTGTGATCCGCACAGACGCCAAACGCAGGAGGATTCTACAGCGATGAATGTTCATCGCCCATAGCCACTCAGCGGATTACGAGCCCCGATGCAGCGACCTCAAAACCCGGTTCTTTGCCTGCGGGAACATCTTCATTGAAGCAAAGCCGCGGAAAAGCGTAAGGCGTATGCTTGGGGATACCTTTTAGGGGGTCAGATGCATAAACGAAGGATGTTTTTATTCGTGTTCTTAATCCTGTTCGGGATTTTTGCGATCCTCAACGTCCTGAGCCGGCCGCGCCTCAGCGCGGCGCATGGGGCGGACATAGTTCAGCTTATCGCCGGGCCATTTTGCGTCGGAATGGGAGTCGGAGTCCTGTTGGGCGGCAGAAAGTTTCCGGGTGAGGACCCGCCTGGCGCACAAAAGCCGCCCGTTTCCTGAGGCGGCACAAAGCACTCTCTGCGGCTTTGCTTTGTCGGTCATAGGAATGTTTCGACCATTCCTACCTGTGAACATTTTGGTGGAACAAGTTTCAATACGAGAGACGGCTGATCGACAACAAGCCCGGTGCCGGGCGAAAGCGGCAGGAATCATCGCCACAGCTCATGTCCCAAAATGCGGGTGCGTGTCCAGAGGTCCAAAAGCCCACGGTCAATCGCCCATTCGGCCATCCGAATAGCGCCGGCGGGGATGATCGGTCGACGAGATCCCCTCTCAAAAGCACCCGCCTCCCTCCAACCCGAATCGCCGGTCCGGACCCCAAAACCCCAAAATGTGGAAAATTTGTCAAGAGGCGCGCCCCAAAACCGAAGTAATGACCCCTCATTCCACGCCACTTCCACCACAATACCCTCCAAGATATTTGGCCGGTTTTCGTGCTGGACTTGGTATCCTGATAATAGGGGGTAAAGAAAGAATTTTCCC